>Ga0118677_10000064_pt1 | contig 196421 bp, 136 predicted proteins | sample AliMusrvi5mmetaG_FD_86154 | JGI IMG/M metagenome (GOLD analysis project Ga0118677, IMG submission 86154) | reverse complement strand
GATTGTATCTTTGACATAGATTCCACAACTGATCACCGATCACTGCAACCACTGCAGTTGTTGTGAATTGCTTTCAGATTGTATCTTTGACATAGATTCCACAACTAAAACGCAGAAGGTATGAACAAGACCGAGTTGTGAATTGCTTTCAGATTGTATCTTTGACATAGATTCCACAACTTAACCGAACCAGTAACATAATCATCATTAGTTGTGAATTGCTTTCAGATTGTATCTTTGACATAGATTCCACAACACCTTATTCCAAAACGCCGTACTGATCTTAGTTGTGAATTGCTTTCAGATTGTATCTTTGACATAGATTCCACAACTGAGTACTTCACTAAGACAGAGGGCGGATTGTTGTGAATTGCTTTCAGATTGTATCTTTGACATAGATTCCACAACGTGATGTGTCGTTTGCATCCGTTTCCAGGTGTTGTGAATTGCTTTCAGATTGTATCTTTGACATAGATTCCACAACAATCAGTGTTACCTTGGAATGGTTCCAGGCGTTGTGAATTGCTTTCAGATTGTATCTTTGACATAGATTCCACAACATATGAATGATCGTATTGTCCAGCTTCGAAGTTGTGAATTGCTTTCAGATTGTATCTTTGACATAGATTCCACAACAAACTGCATACTTCCCTTTTCCACAATCTGGTTGTGAATTGCTTTCAGATTGTATCTTTGACATAGATTCCACAACCTCCCACGACTCGGATTGTCACCGGAACCGGTTGTGAATTGCTTTCAGATTGTATCTTTGACATAGATTCCACAACTTGCCGGGGCAACACTTACTGTTCGCGCCTGTTGTGAATTGCTTTCAGATTGTATCTTTGACATAGATTCCACAACGTATGGCGGTCGTGGTGTATCAAAAAGCACGTTGTGAATTGCTTTCAGATTGTATCTTTGACATAGATTCCACAACTCCCCAATTATCTTTAGCTTTCGGATGTTTGTTGTGAATTGCTTTCAGATTGTATCTTTGACATAGATTCCACAACCACAGATTAGTATATAACCCCACAGAGGTTGTTGTGAATTGCTTTCAGATTGTATCTTTGACATAGATTCCACAACCTGGAGAAGTTCAAGAATACAGCTACGCAAGTTGTGAATTGCTTTCAGATTGTATCTTTGACATAGATTCCACAACAAGGGTTTACCATGAACCTTGTGTCTGATAGTTGTGAATTGCTTTCAGATTGTATCTTTGACATAGATTCCACAACCGCGAAAAGGCTGGTCAATGCCAAGTGCCAGTTGTGAATTGCTTTCAGATTGTATCTTTGACATAGATTCCACAACTGTAGTAATCTTCTCAGGACGACTCATGTCGTTGTGAATTGCTTTCAGATTGTATCTTTGACATAGATTCCACAACCTTAACCAAAAATTTAAAATAGGAGATATAGTTGTGAATTGCTTTCAGATTGTATCTTTGACATAGATTCCACAACAAGGAGATCCGATTTAAAATCGGAAATGCCGTTGTGAATTGCTTTCAGATTGTATCTTTGACATAGATTCCACAACTTAATGACAGCAACACTTAAACTCTTTTCCGTTGTGAATTGCTTTCAGATTGTATCTTTGACATAGATTCCACAACTAATTTTATCAAGATAAGGGTCTCCTGTACGTTGTGAATTGCTTTCAGATTGTATCTTTGACATAGATTCCACAACTTTCATTCTCAATGCTGCAACATCAAAGCAGTTGTGAATTGCTTTCAGATTGTATCTTTGACATAGATTCCACAACACATAAAGGATTCAATCTACGTGTTCATCGGTTGTGAATTGCTTTCAGATTGTATCTTTGACATAGATTCCACAACAAAAGCTCTTTCAGGCGTAGAGAATGCCGGGTTGTGAATTGCTTTCAGATTGTATCTTTGACATAGATTCCACAACCGGAAGGCAGTTGAACTCCTCCAGCCTCCGGTTGTGAATTGCTTTCAGATTGTATCTTTGACATAGATTCCACAACAGTTATATATTTTTTAACAATGTTAATACAGTTGTGAATTGCTTTCAGATTGTATCTTTGACATAGATTCCACAACAATGGGTTCTTAAACAAAGCACTCAGATGTGTTGTGAATTGCTTTCAGATTGTATCTTTGACATAGATTCCACAACAGGCACATCATTATAAAAAACATTGTTAGTGTTGTGAATTGCTTTCAGATTGTATCTTTGACATAGATTCCACAACTGGGGAATTTTGACATCTGGATGGATGGCTGTTGTGAATTGCTTTCAGATTGTATCTTTGACATAGATTCCACAACTCAGATGATTGAAAGGACGAACTTCCTGATGTTGTGAATTGCTTTCAGATTGTATCTTTGACATAGATTCCACAACTTTTACCGAGGTATTCAAGGAGTTACAGATGTTGTGAATTGCTTTCAGATTGTATCTTTGACATAGATTCCACAACTCTTTGATCGCTTGGTATCGGGATGTGATCGTTGTGAATTGCTTTCAGATTGTATCTTTGACATAGATTCCACAACAGTACCTTAGTAAATGCGGCAGCTGTCAGTGTTGTGAATTGCTTTCAGATTGTATCTTTGACATAGATTCCACAACCAAACCTTTTACATCAGAAGGAGTGCTGCCGTTGTGAATTGCTTTCAGATTGTATCTTTGACATAGATTCCACAACTCTAAGTTACTTCAAGAGTAAGGCCGTGAAGTTGTGAATTGCTTTCAGATTGTATCTTTGACATAGATTCCACAACGCAATCACTTTTGCATAGTCAGGATCATCCGTTGTGAATTGCTTTCAGATTGTATCTTTGACATAGATTCCACAACTTCAAGGTTGAACAGCGCGACGGCAAGCCGGTTGTGAATTGCTTTCAGATTGTATCTTTGACATAGATTCCACAACCCAGTTCTATATCACCCCTCCAATGAGATCGTTGTGAATTGCTTTCAGATTGTATCTTTGACATAGATTCCACAACGATGTGATGGCGCGCTTGTACCAGGTCGTGGTTGTGAATTGCTTTCAGATTGTATCTTTGACATAGATTCCACAACCCCTACGACATTACCAATGTTGACATTCCTGTTGTGAATTGCTTTCAGATTGTATCTTTGACATAGATTCCACAACGGGATCCCGGGAAAGCCGATGTTGGTCAATGTTGTGAATTGCTTTCAGATTGTATCTTTGACATAGATTCCACAACATATATTGCCGGATGGTTTGATTCTATTGGGTAATTTGTGGATCTGTAAAAGAAAAAAATGTGGATTCTGTCCCACTTTCTTCACCGGAGGTGGGACTTTTTGTTTTCTGGAATCAGAATAACTCCAATTGCTGAGGAGTTCCAGGGAGCGTTTGCCCTTTCTTTCCATAGAACAATTCCATAGATCCGAATTGTTTATCCGTTACGGTAAGGATACCTACATGACCCAGCTCCGGAAGAAGTAACTTAACCCGTTTGATATGAACATCTGCATTTTCCCTACTCGGGCAATGCCTTAAGTAAATTGAGAACTGGAACATGGAAAACCCATTCCCCATGATATCCTTTCGGAACCGGGCGGCGATTTTTCGTTCCTCTTTGGTAACGACAGGCAAATCAAAAAATACAAGGACCCACAAGATGCGATATTCATTCAACCGGCTCAGAGCGTTTTCGTGTGCACTCATCTTCCGTTATTTTAGTTCAGGAAATGTGATCTTACGCCGTTCTCCCTCATAGCATTGCGCAAGTGATGCCGTTGTTCGCTGCATGCCAACCATGAGCGGGCTGTGCTCATCTTCAAAAAAGATATCCACTGTGCAAATTCCCAGGAGCTGCTTTTTCAGGTCAACAGTCAGCTCAGTAATATCCACTTTGCTTTGTACAATGCTGTAAACGATTTCATCAACAAAAGGCCGGTAGGGTTCCATGATATCATCAGCCAGGCAATAGGCGTTGTATTTATTGGAATGATGTATCCCAAGGGTAGGGAGGAGCCCGGATCCTACAAGGGATCGTGCGGTAATTGCCCGTAAGATTGCATATCCGTAATTGAGCAAATTATTTGGCGGATCACCAAACCGGTCACGCGTGAATCCAAAATGATCTTTAAACAAGTGACTCCAGTAATAATGTGCAGCGGTTCCTTCAATGTTTTCAGGGTCACCGGATTTAACTGTTCTTGAAAGGACCATCAGTTTGTCATGATCAAGCCCGATTTTTTTTAACGCCATTGCCTGGTTGCGGACTTTTGTCTCGATCGTCTGCTGCCAGAGTTGTTTTTTTAAGGGGATCGTTGCTTCAATCTGAAATTTGAATCTCTCCTGTTGTGTATGGTGCATATCGAGCGGCATCATCAGGCCTGAAGGAAGATGCGATTCATCACAAACAATCACTGCGGCATTATTTTCAACCAGGGCAGCAATGATTCCCTGTGTTATAGTCACCTGCTGATGATCAATAATCACCACTCCGATATCCTCTACCGGAATTGTAGCAACCGCCTCTCTCTTAAAGGAATCAGGCAATGTGTCGTTTTTTTCAACTTCGGGTAACCTGACTAAAAGTTGTTTATTACTTAGGCTTATGTATGCAGGGTTTCCGAAATAAAGAGTGCGTTTGATCATGAGAGTCAAATGAGGGTTTATTGAAAATTCAAAATGTTCCCGAGCCTATCTGTATGTAATTTTCTGCAAACATCCTTGATCATTATTCCTTCAATGGATTTTTCCATTTTATTCAATGCAGAATACTCTACCTTATTCCAGATAGGGCTGGATATATTGACGCCAATGAAAAAACACTGAGCCCCCGATGAACTAACCATCTTATATATTCTTGTGCAACCATCTTTAGACAATTTATCTGGTTTGATCATATGGGAGTTTGCAATCTCTTCAGTATTTGGAATATAAACAAGATCATTGGGTGATAGGAAAAATAACAAAAGATGCCCTTTGGCATTTGTTTCCGGCACTGATTGTAGCCCCTGTTTTTGCCTTTCGATAACTTCGTTTAATGGAATGCTTTCATAACTTCTTTTGCCTGAAGAATCCTGATAAATGGCAAAGAAGAGGTTTGTCCCTTTTGCAGCTTCAACAAACTTAGAACTTTTATTACCGGCAGTTCCAACCTGGAATTTATTTCCTCTCAGCTCAAAAGTACGCACCTTGTATATCGGTTTGTGAAACTTACCATGATTGAGGATCATGATGTTTTTGTTCATCTCATCTATTCCGTCTTCGCTGAAAGCCAGTTCAGGATGTTCAATAGTTTTACCATCCTTTAGTTCATTATATTTCGCCAAATGGGAAAGCATTATTTTCCGGATACCGGTGTCAGTGATACTTTCAATGGTTTTGGAGGAGAAGGAGTCATCAATTTTTACTCTTGTCGCCACATTTTCCGAATCAAAATAGGAAATCTCAACCCTGGAGATGTCTTTTCCTTCCAATTCATTTCCCTGTTCCTTGAAATACTTAAGTATTTTCTTCTTGTCAAAATTCTCACTGGTCAGTTTCATTACTAAGTGCCTGAGAGATTTATCTGCAATCATTTTCCATTCGTCAAGTGCTGACGAAAGCGAAACTGTTTTTTTACACCTGAGGCAAACAGCTCCTGCAACGGTATCTTTATGCAACGGTTTCCGTATTGCCCAATTGTCGCCCTTCTCCTGTTTGATCAATACTTTCTTTAATTGATCTTTCTCATCCCTGCGGAGTACCTGGTAATAGTTTACAGTCTTATTGATGATCCTGGTGTTTTGCTTAAAACTTACAATAGTCGAAAGAAGTTTGTCTTTCGCTTCCATTGTAAAAGAATCCCATGGCTGCGTAAAACTCCATTGTGAATTTCCATTCAGACCCCGGTGGTCTTTATAGCAAAGCAGACAACGCAAGTCGTATCGGGTGTCTTTGCCGGATTGCTTTGCAGATTGGTTATTCAGGTAATTGATGTGGTTCCTCGTGGCACAGGCAATCACCAGGGCATCCATCGCATGATGCCTATGGTCAATTCTTTTTTTTGTGAATCCCTTTTGCAGTTCAATGGGTACCCTTGTTTGAAAAATCTGTTTTCCGTCTTTTTGTGTCATTTCACCAAAGTTATTTGAACCTGACAATGAGTTCAGTCGTTCAAACCGTGGTGTGATTATTTCATTCCATACGTCATGCATTCCCCAATCCTGCTTGAGTCGCGTGGTAATTGCACCATTTGTTGACAAGATATTTTTGGAGGTTGCTTCCTGTTCATTTTCTTCGCGTACAATGTTAGATAAAAGCGTCTTGACAATTGTGCTTATGTAACGCGTATCATTCATCTGCCTGTCGATAAAGGAATCCGGAATTTCATCCATCAGCAACCTTTTCATTTTACCCTTGCTTCGTGCATAGTTCTCCTTGATAAAATCTTCATACTCTTCAATGGTAAAGATTTTTGCAGTTTTTCCAAAACTGAGCTCAATGATCTTTCCCGAATTCTCTCTGATAAATTCATAGGCTGTCCAGTCGCTCTTCTCTTTATTTACCTCTGATTCACAAATCACTTTGTTATTAAACGAATCATCAAAGAACCTTGCCTGAGGGATCACATGTTCTATCTCATATGCCGGGGTGAACAGTTTTCCGAGAGGAATAACTTCTCCGGTGTAAGGAGAGCGGTATTTTTGCTCCATCCAAAGTTTATACCTGGTTAGTTCGGCATTAGTGGGTTGGGCATTTTTGCTGATCTTTATGATATCATCCGGAAGATCCTGTGACGAATTCAGCGCTCCTTCTTCATAAATCTTCAGAATTTCCATTTGACCCGGAGAATAGGGTCTGACATTTTCAATTTCTTTGTCATAACTTAATTCCGCCAGGAGAGCCTTGATCCGAAGATTTGTATTTTCATTTTCTGTCACAGATTCGGTTATCCGCTTACGGACGTCTGCCGGATTTTTCATCTCCCTTCCCAGTTCGATATGGATTTCATTAAAGAAATTTTCTCTGCTTTCACCATATTTTTTCCAGATATCGGAAATGACCCGTAAAGTCTCGGCGATTACTTTTTCAACAACAGGATTGCGTAATGAATGTTGTTTAAATACGTCTCTCAGGTATTGATCAATATCAGCCGGATTGCTCCATTTGATTATTTCATTCGCTTCCGAATGTTTTCCGTAAACTGCATAACATGCCTGGTAAGTATTTAATCCCTGGAAAGGCTCAGTACAGTCAATCAGGCTCTTTAAGATATTCTTTGAAAGATAATCATCCGAAATATCCTGAATCTTACCCGGATCATGACCGATTGATTCAAGTCGTTCGCTTATTTGTGATAACCGGACTTTCGTCTCCTGATCAATATTGGCCTCATTCCAGTATCTTCCTTTTCTCATTAATGGAAGGAGCTTTTTTAATCTCTTTTGGGTTTAATTCTCCGCTGCTTGCAGCGAATAGAAATAATTCCCGTGATACCCCGCCGCTTGCTGCGGGGTCATTCATTGCTTTGACTGAATATGCACCATAATCATTAGCAAATGGTGGGAATTTTTTAAATACCTCTGCAAAAGCCTCATCAAGATCATTCTTCCGCCCAAACGTTACCAATGCTTTTTCAAGTTCTTTTTTATCCTTAACAGAATACAGAATATGCCAGAGAGCCTCTTCTCTTTCACGGGTCATCCAATCAATGGAAAAGCTGGGAATTTGCTTCATTTTTTCAAGAAAGGCGCCTCTGGTCTCATTGGCAGGGTAGATTTTCTCTTCAACGTAGTTCCAGCGATAATCGGCTGCCAGTTTCTTTAGTTGGAATGGAGGGTATTTAAAAAATGTTTTCTGATCAATCTTCTGTCGGTCGTTCATCCATTCAAAAAGTGCAACCCACTCTCCTTCAATTTTAAGAAAGTCGTTCGTAACATCAACATCAATATGTAATTTCCCATCCAAAACTTTTCCTCTTTGGTAAATTCTCAAATTATGGACAAATTGCCACAATCTGAATTCCTGGAAAAGGGGATGAGACTTTGGTGCACATTTAATCGGATCTTTGACTATGTTCCCATGTTTATCTTTGTATTCCCGGGTTTCATACCGGCAATTGCTTATCAATGATTTCTTGCTTTTCAGCGGACGCTGATAAAAAATGATATCATCTAGGAATAGATATAGGAAATCTTTGTTTTCAATCCCATTGCGGAAATTGTCATTAGTCCTGTAGATTTCCTGAATGCACTCCTGATATAGATTCCTGTCTTGTAACTCTGAGTGAAACTCTCTTTGTTTCTCCAATATGCTTGTTAGTTCATTTCTATAAAATTTTCTTTCAATCGTACGGATAAGTTTACCACGTACCTTCTGGGCAGGATTCTCAAGGAGTTTATCGTAGATATAACAACCTGCAGTCTTGTTGCTTTTTTCAATTTCATTTTCAGTTTTCTGTTTCACAAGCGTCCAGTCTTCTTCAGCTGGAGCGCGGAATGATCTTTTCTCTTTACCGTCTCTGTCTATTTTTACTGTGCCATCTTCATTTAACTCAGTAGTAACAATAAATTCTTTTGTTTTACCTACCCAATCAAGGGGAGCTTTACTTTTACGATGATACACCCATCCATTTTCGAGGACGACATTGTACCATTTTTCATCCCCTTTTTTAATATCCTCTTGTTGATTTACCTCCATAACCAATAAAGAATGATACTCAACCTTTTTATTCTTCTCTTCTGATTCGTCCTCTCCGCGAAGTTGATAATATCCTCTTTTTTGATTGAAATTGAGAAGAAGCCAGGCCAACTCTTCCTTCTCAATTTTGTGTGTGAGTGCTTTCTTTCGCAGGAAATAAATGGTCCAGTCATATGGTACTTTTAATCCGTTATTACAGATATCTGGCTGATGGCTTTTAAAGTCATCCATCATTTCATTGAATGAGGTCAGGAAGATAAAATCTTGTTTTTGGGTAATTGGGTTTAACCTGTAAACCAGTTTTGGTTCCTTGCCTTGCATGAACTGTCCCGGTTTATCAGAGAAGTTAATTTGTGCGGCATAGTGTTCAGGAAGGAATTCTAAAACATTAAGGACCCGATGCAATCGCTCTCTCCTTAACAAATGTCTCTCACGCAACCTTCGGATGCTTCTGAACTTTGTTCTTTCAGCAGTCTGAGAAATCGGGTTTCCCTTTTCAAAATCACCCAGGCTTGCCTGATCCATTGGGATGATTCGCGAACCCAAACCTATGATTTGCCCTTTGTGTTCTTCAAACTTTTGTTCAATCAATGCCCATCCGATGGAATTTGTACCAAGATCCAATCCTAAAATTTTCTTCATTAAATTGACTTTTGATAATTTGCGGTTATATTTGCATCACAATCTAAAGCAATTCACAATAAGGATTATTCCGTTGTGAAAACATTCAAGGCGGCCCCAGGGTCGCCTTTTCTTTTTCAAATATAGAAAATCCTCAAATATGCATTACAAAACAAGAAAATAATATAGAATTTCCCGGGTCGGATTTGAACGAATAAGCCGGTTCATTTTGATTGAGGGAGAAATCTCCCCGGTTTTTGTGTGTTACCAGGATGTTATGAATAGAATTTTCGTCCGGTCAGGCGACTTTTTCATTGGGATTGCGTATAGTTTGCGTATAGTGATCCTATATTCATCCCAGGTCCATGGAAAGTGATTAAAAAAGTAAAAAAAATGGAAAAAATCGCATAAAAAAAGGGTCAGTTCGGTGGAACCAACCCTTCTTCAATACAGGAAAACCGAATCAGATCGTTTTATCCTCTTCAGCCAGGTTTCCCGGGGTATCACTTACCTTCACAATGATCTTGTTCCCCGTAAGCTGGGTGTTTGCCACCGAAGTGATATAGATCCAGTCAGGTCCGCCGTCGCACTTGGCATTCCCGTTCTCAAGGGTTTTCCCGCCTGTATCCTGGATCTCAACGGTAACAGCCGCCACTTTGAAATCATCGACTGCCCTCACCCGGATACTTGAGCCGGGTTGTCCGTTATACCCGGTCACATCGATCTCCTCAATATGAGGCGCCTTCAGGAAATCAGCAAGGGCTACACAGAATGCTGATTCGCCTGGTTTAGCTGCGTTCTTGTACGCTTCTTTCTTCGCCGGATCAGCCGTCGCAACCTTGGCATAGAGCACTGCTTCCTGGAAGTCGTGCTGATGCTTTATTTGCGCCTCTGTCATCGGACCATGATGGGCCGGCTTTGCAGAAACAATGGTCTTCCCGTCCCTCGAGCGGAAGACAATCAGGTCCCCAACCATACCCTGGAGACCATGTGTCAGAATGTTATTACCTACTTTAGCCATAACTTTAAGTTTTTAAGTTAAACATGGGGTGAATTAATGATTAATGTAGCTTTTGGTTTATTTCCGGATAAAACCAGTATGAAGATAAGCCGGGATTTTGTTTCGTGAAATAGGTAAATTTACCTAATTTGAAAATGAAATCTAAGTAAATTTACCTATGTCTGGAATTATAGCAGGTTGATAATAAGTCAGATATAAAAAACATTTTAGATGAGAATCACACGGTAAAATAATAAACTGTTCCCGAAGAATAGTTTGGGAAATTCTGCCAGGATCAGGAGTTCAGGAGAATATCTTATTTTTACATTCTGAATGAAAACTATTGTTAAGAATCAATTGGAGGAGGCTCATGAAACAATCTGTCAAAACTCACAAGAAAGCAAGACTTCTGATTCCCAGGGTCGGGCTGGCGATGAAGAATGACTTTTTCCTGGAATCTTTATGGCTTACCTCTATGGTTATTGAAGCACGGCTCAGGTCGCTCATTGCAAAAAATGACAGGATGCATCCCGGTGCAGGATTCACTTTTGAGCAATGCCTCAAACGGATGAAATTCCTCTTGCTGAAGCACCAGGAAACTCCCCTGTCAAAACATATCCCGGTTGAACTGATCGATGAAATCAGAGCATGGAAAAATCAGCGGAACCTGGTCATGAAAGCTATTGAGTCTGCCCATGTATCCAGGAAACGCATAAAAGTGCTTGCAGAAGAAGGAATCCTTTTAATGGAGAGGATGAATGAAGCCTATAAAAATTATAAAACCGACTGGAAGCGGTCATTGTTATCAATCCCGTTCAATGCTGATCCAAATCAGTAGGCCTGGATTCCCGGTCAACTCCAGGTAAGGAATTTATAATGCATCTCCCATTTTTGTTAATATTAACTTAATCTAAACGTAACCTTGAGGAAACAATCATAAAAAGTCATCAATTTATCTTTGCCCTAAACCAAAACCCAGGAGCAAATGAAAAAAAATGCACTTTTTATTATTGTAACCGGGCTCATCATTTCATTGAGTTCTGTCACAAAGAATGTTATTGCCCAGGCAAACCTGGATACTCTCAAAAGCGAAACTTCGACGCTCAGGGACAAGGTATCCGGAGTTGAAGAGAGAATCGCCACAGCAGAAGGTGATCTCGCCAAATTAACCAAAATCAAATTATCCGGGTACATCCAGGCCCAGTGGCAGCAATTTGAAAATCCTTCACTCTACCCGAACAATTATTTTTCAGTCAGAAGGGCAAGGGTAAAAGTTACCTATGAACCATTGACCGGGGTAGCTTTCGTTTTACAACCCGATTTTTCGCCCGGTGCCCTCGCATTAAAAGATGCCTATGCGCAGGCCAATGATCCATGGCTGAAGACTTTTTCGATCTGGGCCGGTCAGTTCAACCGCCCGAATTATGAGGTTGAGTATTCTTCCAGCAGTCGCGAAGTGGCTGAACGCTCCCTCGTGATTCGCACACTATACCCCGGTGAACGCGCCATCGGTGCGAAACTGGAAATCGCCCCGCCAAATATTCCCTTGAAAGTCCAGCTGGCATTATTTAATGGCAATGATGCACTGACCATCAATGATGCTACAAATACGAACATCAACCCGACCAACAAGGACTACGACAATGGAAAAGATTTTATGGGCCGGGCTAATTATTGCTTCAAATTGGGAAGTATGGGTGGACTGACAATCGGTGCCAATTACTATTATGGCATCATGAAAGCTTCATCTTCAACAACCCTCGCTTCAGATTATACAGTAAAAGACGGAAATGTGAAAGTCGGTTCAAATCTAAACAGGAGTTGGTTTGGTGTCGAAATGCAGCTGTATCTGGACGTTTTGGGAGGTCTGGCAATTAAAGGTGAATACCTGGCCGGCACAAATAGCTATACCGGTGCCTATGGAACATCCTCCGCCACGGGTGCAACAGCATACTCACTTCACAATGACACGCTGACGATGTCCACAACAACAACGAATACGACGACCATCCGGCCGAATATCATTAAAAATTTCCAGGGCTACTATGTTTACCTGGTAAAGAATATCGGAAAACGTAATCAGTTGGCTATCCGCTACGATTATTATGATCCGAACACAAAATTAAAAGGAACAGAAATTGCTTCTCTTGACAGCAAAGGGAATCCAATTTATGGTTACAATGGAAACGCTTCAAGTACCACTACCAAGATAGCTTATTCAGGTTCAAGCCCTGTTGTCGCCACAAAAACAATAAATAAAACAGTCATCAGTAATGCACTATACAGTGATGTCTCTGATCTTGCCACGCAGACGATCACTCTTGCATACAGCTATTTCTTCTCTGATAATATCAAATTCATGATCGATTACGACTTCGTTCTGAATGAGAAAGTCGGGATGAGCACAAAAACCAATCCGGCTGATAGCGGGGATCCGGTTGGGAACATTTATAAAAAATACACCGTGAACAATGTCGATGGCTGGCTGGATTACAGCAAGGTTGTTCCGCAAAACATGTTAACCCTGAGACTTCAGGTGAAATTCTAATATCTTTGTCACCTCAAAAAACATAATAAAATGAAAAGAAGAATTAAATTATCAGCAATTTTAAGTATTGTCATGGTCGCCATCTTGGGTGTTGCATTCATGCCTGCTCCTAAGAAGATAACAATAAAGGGATCAGATACGATGGTCATCCTGTCACAAAGGTGGGCTGAGGTATATATGAAATCTCATCCGGAAGTTGTTCTTCAGGTTACTGGAGGCGGCTCCGGCACAGGAATATCCGCTTTGATTAATGGTTCAACAGATATTTGTAATTCCAGCAGACCGCTGAAACCTTCGGAAATGGATAAGTTGAAAGACCGGTATGGTTCAATGGGGATTGAAGTTCCCTGTGCGAAAGACGGCATCACGATCTTCCTGAATGAATCAAACCCTGTGAAAGATCTTACGCTAAAGCAATTAAGCGGGATCTTCTCAGGAAGGATCAGGAACTGGAAAGAAGTAGGCGGTCTGGATAGTGAAATAAAACTCTATGGTCGTGAAAACAGCTCCGGCACCTATTCTTTTTTCAAGGACAATGTGGTGAAGACGGATTATGCCCCAAGTTGCCAGACACTCCCGGGCACTGCAGCAGTTGTCAATGCAGTGAAAAGCGACAAATACGGAATAGGGTACGGAGGCGCTGCCTATGCAGTTGGTGTTAGACACTGCAATGTAAAAAAAGATGATAAGAGTGCCGGAATAGCACCAACACCGGAAACCATTAAATCCGGTTCATATCCCATCACGCGTTACCTGTATATGTACCTGACAAACAGGCCAACCGGCGAAGTGAAGAAATTTATTGACTGGGTATTGAGTCCCGATGGTCAAAAACTGGTAGTGGAAATTGGCTATTTCCCGGTTAAATAGGTTAGGCTATTTCGTAGGAATCCACGGGTAGCACTGATCTTTTAGTGCTACCTTTTTTGACTATCATAAAGATCTGATCGAATTGGAAGATAAAAAGGAACAAAGAACTGATCCCCCCGAAACAGAATTGAATCCCAATAACCCTGGTGGAAAACCAGAGGATCCGGTCCACAATGATTTTTATTTTAGTGAGAAGAGTCTGAAGAAAAAATTCAGGCTCAGCGAATTTTTGTCCGAGAAACTGATCTCGGGTGTTGCCTTCCTGACCATCGCAATCATCATTCTTATCTTCCTCTTTGTTTTCAAGGAAGCAGTGCCGATTTTTTATCATAAGGCCCTGAAAAAAACAGAACAGACAAGCTCCGTTAAAGCCCCGGAGCGATATGGTGAAACGACCACCAATCAACCCGCGCAGCAACCCGAACGGTATACCGGGAGCGAAGAGCAAAAACCGGAGCGTTACGGGGGTACAGAAGATTCGGTACAGACACAGGCAGCCCATGACCAGGATTCAGTTCTTACCGGTGTATCAGCAGTCCCAACGGGTGCTGACAAGGCCACGTTCAAAGGACTGATGGGAAGAGAATGGTACCCTGTATCTGACAATCCAAGGTATGGATTGGTTCCTTTATTCTGGGGAACATTAAAAATTACCCTGATTGCGATACTTTTTGCAGCGCCAGTAGCAATCCTTGCAGCTTTGTTTTGCGCTGCTTTTGCAACCGGGTGGTTCAGGGAAATCGTGAAACCTGCAATAGAACTTCTCGCCGGGTTTCCATCGGTGGTTATCGGTTTTTTCGCCCTGATGGTAATGGCTACATTCTTCCAGAACCTGTTTGGTTATGATACACGGCTGAATGCTTTTGTCGGAGGCATTGCCATGGCGCTTGCAGCAATCCCGATCATCTTCACCATCACTGAAGATGTCATGTCCTCTGTTCCTTCGTCATACAAAGAAGCAAGTCTTGCACTCGGCGCTTCAAAATGGCAGACCGCTTTCTTTGTGACGCTCCCTGCGGCTACTCCCGGCATCTTTGCCGCAGTCCTGCTGGGAATAGGAAGGATCTTCGGGGAAACAATGATCGCCCTGATGGCAACCGGGAATGCAGCCATGATGGGGATAAACCCCTTTGAATCGGTCAGGACGCTGGCTGCCACGATCGGGGCAGAGATGGCAGAAGTGGTTTTCGGGGATACTCATTATAGCGTTTTATTCCTTATCGGGGCATTGCTGTTCATTTTTACATTTATCATCAATGCAGTCGCCGAGTTTTATGTAAAAGGGAAATTAATGACCCACTTCCAGGGAAAGACATCATGAAGAAACTGAAAAAACTTGAGGGGGGATTGATGATGGGCGCAACAGCATTGGCAGTTGTGCTCATCATTGCTGTAATTGTTATCATCCTCACCGTAATTATCATCGGAGGAAAAGACCAGATTTCCTGGAAATTCCTGACCACATTTCCAACGGATGGAATGACCAAAGGCGGGATTTTCCCTGCCTTGTTCGGAACTGCCCTGATGGTGATCATCATGTCGGTCGCGGCAGTGCCATTCGGTACAATCACTGCAATCTACCTTTCTGAATATGCACATGAGAAGTCAATCATAGCCAAAACCGTCAGGTTCGCAACAAAAACGCTGGCCATGGTTCCATCCATCATCTTTGGTTTGTTTGGACTTGGATTCTTTATCAAATTTGTCGGGGGCGGAATGGATCACTTTTTTATGGACGGGAAGCTGAGATGGGCGCAGCCAAATATCCTCTGGGCAAGTCTTACCATGGCCCTTCTGACGTTGCCTGTAATCATTGTTTCAGTTGAGGAAGCCATCCGGACTGTACCGCGTGAATTGCGGGAAGCCAGTCTTGCATTGGGCGCCACCAAATGGCAAACCATTCTTCGGGTTGTAATTCCCGGTTCACGTTCCGGAATTCTGACCGGGACGATCCTGGCTGTTTCAAGAGGCGCCGGTGAAGTTGCTCCCATTCTTTTTACCGGTGCAGCCTATTACCTGGCAACACTTCCCAGCTCACTCAGCGATCAGTTCATGTCGCTGGGATATCATATATACATCATGTCAACACAATCTTCGAATGTAGATCAGACATTGCCGATTCAATTTGCCACAACGCTCGTTTTGCTCATGCTTACTTTTATCCTGAATTTTACCGCGGTGATTATTCGGTCACGACTGAGAAGAGCTCATTAACCCGGAGAATTTGCAACCTTGAATTAACATTCTCCATCTTTACTGCCAACGATCAATGAAAGACACAAAAATAAAAACAACGGATGTAACACTCTATTACGGGTCCAAAATGGCTTTGAATAGTGTGTCAATCGAAATACCGGCCAAACAGGTCACCGCATTCATCGGTCCTTCCGGGTGCGGAAAATCCACCTTCCTGCGTACGCTGAACCGGATGAACGACCTGATCCCCGGCGTAAAAATTACAGGTGAAGTATTGATTGATGGGTTCGATATCTACAACAAACAGGTGGATGTGGTGAATTTACGGAAGATGATCGGGATGATCTTTCAGAAATCCAATCCCTTTGCAAAGTCAATTTTTGAAAATGTTGCATACGGGCCGAGGATCAATGGAATAAAGGAAAAAGCACAGCTGCAGGAGATTGTAGAAATATCTTTAAAACGTGCTGCTATCTGGGATGAGGTAAAAGATCGTCTGCATGATTCAGCGCTTGGTTTATCGGGCGGACAACAACAAAGGTTATGCATTGCCCGGACATTGGCTGTGAATCCTGAGATCATTCTCATGGATGAACCGGCCAGCGCACTTGACCCGATATCGACCTCCAAGATTGAGGAGCTGATATTCCAGCTGAAAGATATGTACACGATCATTATCGTTACACATAATATGCAACAGGCTGCCCGTGTGAGTGATTATACGGCTTTCTTCTACATCGGTGAACTGGTGGAATTCGGTAAGACCAAAAAGATCTTTACAAATCCTGATAAGAAACACACGGAAGAATATATTACGGGGAGGTTTGGATAAAAAGTCGAAAATCGAAAGTCAATGAAAAGAACTACTAATTTAATCAAGCTATAAATGGAACGTCATTTTGAACAGGAACTTGAGAAGTTAAATAAGCGGTTATCCAGGATGGGAGATCTTGTTGCTTCCCAGGTCCATCAGACCATGACTGCATTAATAGAATGCAACACTGACTTGGCGAAGGAAATTATAGCCAGGGATAACATGGTCGACGATCTTGATGTAAAGATCGACAAGTTGTGCCAGCGGATCTTTGCCCTGACACAACCCGTGGCAACCGATCTGAGGCTGATCATGGCATCACTCAAGATCAACAACGACCTCGAAAGGATGGGAGATCATGCGGTTGGGATTGCAAAAAAAATCGAAGGATTGAATGATTACAAAGAGATCGTAAAGGAGCTGAATATTGATGAACTTGCCGGTTTGACTGACCTTATTGTGAGAGATGTGACAAATATCCTGAATACCCGCAATACAGTTTTTGTCAGGGATATTTTTGATGCCAGATATTTGATCAAGGAAAAAGCACATGCCATTTCAGCTCAAATCCTTGAAGCCATGACGCAAAAGACAGATGTAATCGTTGTTGCCACAAACCTGATCATGATCCTTGCCCAGGTTGAGCGGATTGCTGGGTATTCAACAAACATTGCAGAGTCTGTTATTTTCCTGGTGGAAGGAAAGATGATCAAGCATTCCAGGAAAAACGAGGACCAGGATCCGGATCCCGGGATCAATTTGACTTCGGAAGTGTAAAAGCAAAAGTACTGCCGACTCCCGGCTTGCTCCTTACATTGATTGGCTGACCATGAGCTTCAAGGATATGTTTGACGATGGCCAGTCCAAGTCCGGAACCTCCCTGTGCACGGGAGCGGCTCTTATCCACCCTGAAGAAACGTTCAAACAAACGTGGAATATCCTTTGGTTCGATCCCGATGCCATCGTCCGTGATCTCAATTAGCAGGTTTTCATCCATATCAAAAAAACTGATTTTCGTAGAACCGTCGTTTTCATTCCCATATTTGATGGAGTTGTCGATAAGGTTGATCATCACCTGCCTGATCCTTTCCTTATCGGCCCTGACCAGGAATGGCTTGCTGTACTCTTCACGGAAATGAAGTTTGATACTCTTTTTCCCCGCTTTTGTTTCAAGCAGATCCATCACCTCTTTGGTGAGGATGACAATGTCGAACTTTACCTGATTAAGTTTCAGCTCACCGGATTCATATTGTGAGATGGCTTCAAGATCTTCGATGATCGCAATCATCCGGTCGATGTTTTTTTCTGTTCGTGCAAGATATTCACGGTTGATCGAATTATCAGCAAGTCCGCCTTCAAGCAGGGTCATGGTATAGCCCTGGATATTGAACAGCGGTGTCTTCAGTTCATGGGATACATTCCCAAGGAATTCACGGCGGTAGTTCTCAAGCTTTTGCAGATCTTCGATCTCTTTTTTCCGATCCTCTACCCAATGAAGAACTTCTTCATTGACATCTGAGATAACATCCTTATTGAGATCGATCTCTTTCCCTTTAATGCCCTTTTGTGATTTTGTTGTCCGGATGGTTTTGTAAATCAACCGTATCTTTTGGTAAATGAACTTTTCGAGGATGAACCGGTAAATAAAGAATGAGAGAAAGAATACCCCTGTGCATGTTAAGAATAATGGAAAGATCTGGATCTCCTTTTGAAGGATAATTGCAGAGAAGATATAGATTATGGCGAGGGCCATTACGATTGAAATCGAATTAACCAGTGTCCATGCATTGGGGCTGATATTCCCTTTAGATTTCAATTTTATAGCCAACGCCTTTTATTGTTTTTATGCATTCAATATCCAGTTTTTCCCTAAGTCTTCTGATGTGAACATCAATGGTACGCTCACCAACAATAACATCATTTCCCCAGACTTTTTCAAAGATCTCTTCTCTTGAGAAGACTTTGTTTGGTCGTGAAGCAAGCAGGGAAAGTAATTCAAATTCTTTCCTGGGAATGGAAAACTCACGGCCGGATTTCATAATTGTGTATTTTTCCCGGTCTATGATGATATCTCCAACCACTACCTGCCCTTCCGAATCACCATTCAGGGTCCTGCGAAGAAGCGCGTTGATCCGGCTCATCAGGATTTTTGGCTTGACCGGTTTGGTAATATAGTCATCGCCACCTGCATCCAGGCCTGCGATCTGTGAGAAATCTTCGCTGCGCGCGGTCAGAAATGCAATGAGCGTAGTTTTCAGTTCAGGGATTTTCCTCAGCTCCTGGCACACTTCTATCCCGTCCATTCCCGGCATCATGATGTCGAGGATGATCAGGTGCGGCAGGATCTCACAGGCTTTGACAATCGCATCTTTGCCATTATCACAGATCCAGAGGTTGTATCCTTCCTTCCTGATATTGTATCCGACAAACTCGAGAATATCAGGTTCATCATCTACCAGGAGTATTTTAAATTCGTTCTTCTCCATGTCTTTTTCTTCCATTCAAAAATACTAAGAAAACAGGAATGGCATGTTAACAAATTGTTAATTAGGAGTATTTCCAAAGTGTGTTTACTTTTGGAGAAATTTTATTTATGAAATTTATCAAGGCACAATTCCTCATCATACAGTTTAGATCTGTTGTCCTGTTAACTTCCGTTTTCTGCTTATCAACGGTTTTATTGACTTCCCGGGTTCAGGCACAAATGAAATCATCCGGGGAACAAAAAATCAATTTGCCAAACGGCTGGGCCCTGACTCCTGCAGGAATGCAAATCATGGTCGGCGACCTTCCGCTTAACATCGCTGTGACGCATGACCAGAAATATGCAGCAGTCACAAACAACGGCGAAGGGAAGCAATCCATTCAGCTCATAAGCATCCAGGATCAGAAATTACTCGACACGCACGAAGTCAGAAAATCCTGGTTAGGGCTTGCCTTCAGTGATGACGGCAAGAGTCTTTATGCTTCCGGCGGAAATGATAACTGGATACTGCATTTCCTGATTCAGAAAAAAAAACTGGTGTGCACAGACACCATAAAACTTGGAAAGCCCTGGCCTGAAAAAATATCCATAGCAGGAATAGCAGTTGATGAAACCAGGCATCGCATCTATGCGGTAACGAAGGAAAATAACTCAATATACGTTGCAGACATTTTAACGAAAGAAATTCTAAAACAAATTCCATTGGGTGGTGAAGGCTATGCCTGTCTCTTATCACCGGATAAGAAAACCCTTTACTGCAGTTGCTGGGGATGCGATAAAATCGTGGTGATGAATACTGCTTCACTGGAAATTGAGGGAAGTATCCAGGTGGGTGATAATCCAAATGACATCGCCCTGGATCATGAAGGCAGAATTCTCTTCGTAGCTAATTCAAATGATAATTCAGTTTCTGTGATTGACCTTTCACGCAGGATGGTCATTGAAACCCTGAATTCAGCGCTGTTCCCGGGTTCACCAACGGGATCGACGACCAACAGCGTGGCGCTGGGCAAGGATGACAAGACACTTTACGTTGCCAATGCCGACAATAATTGCCTGGCAGTTTTTGATGTTTCAAATCCCGGGCACAGCAAGAGCCTCGGGTTTATTCCCACCGGCTGGTACCCGACATGTGTGCGTGTCGCCGGTCAGAAAATCCTCGTGACCAATGGCAAAGGACTTTCGTCCCTGCCGAATCCAAAGGGACCTAATCCTGCGAAAAGGACAAACAAAACCACCTATCAAAAAGGTGAACCGGTCAAAACAGAAGAAGTACAATACATCGGTAGCCTGCTGAAGGGAAGCTTAAGCATCATACCAACACCCAAAGATGCCAGACTTGCCGAATGGACAAAGATGGTTTATAGCAACACACCGTATAGCAGGGAAATTGAGATGCGGCCTCACGGGCAGAAAGGGAATCCCATTCCGGTGAAGGTGGGAGAAGCATCACCGGTCAAATATGTATTTTATGTCATAAAAGAAAACCGTTCCTACGACCAGGTCCTGGGAGATGAAAGAAAAGGGAATGGGGATACGTCACTGGTGCTATTCGGCAATAAGTTTACACCCAACCAGCATGCCCTTGCGGAAGAATTTGTTTTGCTTGATAATTTTTATGTGGATGGAGAAGTAAGTGCCGACGGCCATAACTGGAGCATGGGCGCTTATGCTACCGATTACCTCGAAAAAACCTGGCCCACAAGTTACGGCGGTAGGGGCGGAAGGTATGATGCGGAAGGATTGCGCGAAATTGCCAATAACAAAAATGGTTTCCTCTGGGATTACTGTAAAAAATATGGTGTTTCCTACAGGACCTATGGTGAGTTTTCTGATGATTACAAACCCAATATTGCTGTTCTCGAGGGACATTTTTGCCAGCATTCAACCGGCTGGGATCCGAGAGTTATGGATACGACACGCTTCAGCCAGTGGAAGAGGGATTTTGATTCACTGTTGTCAATTCACGAATTGCCACACCTGAGCACTGTTCGTTTTCCCAATGATCATACCGAAGGTTTGCGGGTTGGACGTCCGACTCCATTTGCCCATGTGGCAGACAATGACCTGGCCGTCGGTTTATTCGTGGAATACCTTAGCAAGAGCACAATATGGAATGAATGTGCCATCTTCATTCTTGAAGATGATGCCCAGAACGGCCCGGATCATGTGGATGCACATCGCAGCCCGGTTTATATTGCCGGCGGATTTGTAAAAAAGTCATTCGTTGATCATACACCATACTCGACATCCTCTGTTCTCCGTACAATTGAACTGATCCTTGGACTGCCGCCCATGAGCCAGTATGATGCAGCTGCAGAGCCTTTGTGGCGGTGTTTTGGGGATTCGGCAAATCATGCGGGATTCAGGGCAAAACCTGCATTGACTAACATTCTTGAAAAGAATGTAGCATTGAATGAATGGCAAAGGAAAAGTGAGGAATTCGATTTTGGGAAGGAAGACATGATCCCTGATCAGGATTTTAACGAAGTGATATGGTTTGCCTGCCGGGGCGCATCGAAACCCTGTCCTCCTCCGGTGCATTCGGCATTTTTTAAGGTCGTTAAGGAGGATGATTAACCAGGAAATTTCTCCGCGGTTTTAGATCTTGTTTAAATTTTATTTTTCTCACTTGAATGGGGTTCAACGAACTAAATTTTATTCGGGCTTATAATGTTAACCACAAAGAACACAAAGATCTGCACTAAGATCACAAGGATTATCCTTGTGTTCCTTGTGTTCATTGTGTTTCCTTTGTGGCCATTGTGGTTAAAATTTATTCAGTTTTAGAGTTTTAAACAGCCACTTAAAGAGTCAGTATATATCATTAATAAATAAACCAATGAAAGAATCTCATTTAATTGACCAGGCAGGCTGCACTAAATGCGAATTGTGTGTAATTGTTTGTCCTGCCGGGATCATGCTTAAAGACGAAGCCGGGCAGATTGGTTTCAATCCGGACCGGGTTGATATTTGTATCCGATGCGGGCATTGCATGGCGATGTGTGAAACAAAATCCATCACGATCGAAGGAATATCCTACGAGGACAATTTCAGGGATTTACATGAATCAATACCAGATCAGGCGATGCTGATGAATCTGCTGCTTACACGCCGTTCAGTCAGGGTCTTTAAAAACAAACCTGTTCCTCCTGAACTGGCTCAGAAAATTCTGGAAATAATTTCTACAGCTCCCTTTGGTGTCAGCCCCGACAATATTGCAATAACAGTAATCACGGATAAATCACTCATTGAAAAGGCTGCTCCGCTCATGTCGAAAACGTATGTTCAGCTTGGAAAAATACTGAAGACTCCGTTGCTTGGATGGATGATCAGGAGAAGCATGCCAAAAGAGACCAGCAATACCCTGGTGAATTTTATTGTTCCTCATCTTGACAAAGGATTGTATAAATATGCAGATGGTATTGATGAGATCACGCGGAATGCGCCTGCGCTGATGCTGTTTCATGCACCGAAAGGAGCAGAGGAACATACCGTGGATGCACACATCTGCCTGACTTATGCGCTGCTGGCCGCGCATTCACTCGGTCTCGGCGCGACTGCGATCGGTTTGGTCGGTCCGGCAATTAACCAAAGTAAGCCGATCCGGAAAATATTTCAGATCCCTGAAGGAAACGAGGTAGTGGAATCCATGATCCTCGGGTACCCGAAACTGCAATTCAAAAGAGGCATTATAAGGCCGCGGAAAAATGTGATGATCATATCTTCTTGATGGAAGACTGAACAACCATTGTTCCTTCAAGCACCGATTTCCTTCTGTCTTTTTGAGTAGGTGTGGTACCGGATTTTCATTCCTGATATTATCTTTGATAATTATTATGGTTTGATATAGTATTTCTTTAATTAACGTTCACTATAAGATCAATTCTAAATAACAAGCAAATGGAAATAAAAAATAACCAGGAAGATAAATTCTATTATCCCTCTAAAGAGATTGTAAAACGCGCTAATGTCAAGGATTATGAAGCCCTTTATAAAAGATCCATTGACGACCGTGAAGGCTTCTGGGCGGATGAAGCAAAGAAGCTGGATTGGTTCAGGAAATGGGACAAGGTTCTTGATGACAGCCAGAACCCATTTTATAAATGGTTTACAGGAGGGAAAATTAACATTGTCCACAATGCGCTCGACCGCCACCTGAAATCTGCAACCCGTAATAAACTTGCCATAATCTGGGAGGGTGAACCCGGTGACCTGCGTACTTTTTCGTATCATGCATTGAACCGTGAAGTCTCAAAATTTGCGAATATCCTGAAGTCGATGGGCGCCAAAAAAGGAGAGATCGTTACGATCTATATGCCGCAGATCCCTGAGATTGTCATCGCAATGCTGGCCTGCGCGCGCATCGGGGCGATCCATAGTGTGGTATATGGTGGTTTCAGTGTTGAAGCACTTGCTGAAAGAATCCATGATTCACAAAGCAGGATACTCATTACGGCCGATGGCGGGTACAGGCGAGGGAAAACAACACACCTGAAAGAGATTGCCAATGAAGCAATGAAAAGGTCTGCCACTGTTGAGGTTTGCATAACTGTAAAAAGAACCGGAGCGGATTGCTACATGGAAAATGACAGGGATTTCTGGTATCATGACCTGATGCAGATCCCGCTCGAATGTAAGGATTGCAATACGGAAGTGATGGATGCCGAAGATCCGCTTTTTATTCTTTATACGTCAGGAACTACAGGAAAACCAAAGGGCCTGGTTCACACGCATGGTGGGTATGCTGTTTATACAGCTGCAACGATGAAGTATGTCTTCGACATCAAGCCCGAAGACCGCTGGTGGTGTGCTGCAGATCCGGGATGGGTGACGGGTCACAGTTATCTTGTTTACGGACCCCTGATCAATGGTGCAACCATCATGATGTATGAAGGAGCACCCAACCATCCATTCCCAAACCGCTGGTGGCAGATGATAGAGAAATATGGCATCAACATCTTATACACTTCTCCGACCGCGATACGCGGTCTCATGCGGTTCGGAGCTTCCTGGGCAAACCGTCATGACCTGAGTTCCCTGAGGCTTTTGGGATCAGTGGGTGAACCAATCAATCCTGAAGCCTGGAAATGGTATCACGAAGTGATCGGCCGGGGAAAATGCCCGGTCATGGATACCTGGTGGCAAACGGAGACCGGTGGATTCATGATTTCACCATTGCCTGTGATGCCATTGAAACCCGGGTCGTGTGCAAAACCTTTTTTTGGCAATGAATTTGCCATTGTTGATGATCACGGTGTTGAAGTGAAACAGGGAGATGAAGGAAACCTGGTGATTAAAAACCCCTGGCCGGGAATGGCCAGGACAATACTGCATGATCCCAACCGGTATGTTGAGAAATACTGGGAGAAATACAAGGAGCAGGGTTGGTATCTTGCCGGTGATTCTGCCCGGATCGATGAAGATGGATATTATTGGGTGATCGGGAGGATTGATGATGTGATAAAAGTGAGCGGATATCGTTTGGGTTCTGCTGAAATTGAAAGTGCCCTTGTCAGTCATCCTGCCGTTACCGAAGCTGCAGCGATTGGCATACCTGATGATCTGAGGGGCAACTCCATTCATGTTACGGTGATTCTTAGAGAGGGTTATACACCCGGGGATAAGCTGGCAGAAGAGCTGAAAGAGCATGTTGAACATGAGATCGGTCCGATCGCACGTCCTGCACACCTTGAGTTTGCCGACTCACTTCCCAAAACACGCAGCGGGAAGATCATGCGTCGTGTAATCAAAGCCAGAGCTATGGGCCTCGATGCCGGTGACCTGACCACATTGGAGGAATAAAAGTAAAAACCTCAGGCTGAAGTGATCACAACCTGAGGCTCATCGCACTCATTCCCCAACAATAACCAGCCTCATGTCAAACTATTCAAAGCCGGGTGTTTGTCAAAGAATTATTATTAAAGAAATCCCCCGGTCAGTTGAGCAGGGGATTTCTTTAAGTATTACATTGGAAAATGTGCGTAAACGAATGCTGATGCATTGTTTCCTGTGATGTTGATGTCAGCGGATTCAACCTGTCCGTCGCCATAAACATCCGTTGCTGTATAGCCATAAACAAAGACTGATGCATCGTTCCCCACGTCATTCATGTCTTCTGCTTCAACCTGCCTATCCTGGTTTACATCTCCGCCATAGATAAGAGGCGGTGATACGGTTACACCATCCGATTCAAGCATGGTAGTCATATTTCCATCATAGGCCTGCGAGAGTGCATTGAATGCATAGCTGATTGTAGAACCTGAAAAACTGACCGGTAATGCAGAAGTGGTCTCGATGCTGTTGCGCTGTTTGATTGTTAAGTAGTACGAACCATTATTATCAGGAGGTATCGCACTAACTATTGCCGTTCCTGTTGTGCTTAACGGGATATTCGTGGCGCTGTATACGATCGTTGGATAATCACTCACCTGGCAAGAGCAACCTGCGTCATAATGAGTGGTTGAAGCATGCAGCTCAACAGTGATCTGGTCGGCGATACCATCTCCCCATTTCGGGATAACACCAGTGATGTTTCCTTCTAAATCACGGGTCACATCCTTGGCTTCAAACATGGTGCTGTTACCATTGTAAAGCCCCTCGAAGAATATCGAAGACAGATTCAATACCTTGGCGGGTGTCGTTGCTGTTACAAAGGTCAGGTCATTGCCGTAAACAGTGAGTCCGGCTGAAGTAACACCACGTGCCCTGAAATGGTAAGTAGTTCCTGAAGTTAAGCCGGAAATGTAGGCAGAGGTTGAAGTTACAGAGATTCCTGTTACTGTTGCCGGAGTGGCTGTAACGGTTGTTCCATAAGCCGAAGTTAATCCGTAGTCAAAGAAAAGGTTGAACGTAGAACCGGCGGCGTTGGCATTTCCGTTAAGAGTAGCATAACTATTACTAATCACCGTTGCAGATAGTGTATTGAGCAGCGGGTTGGGTGAAAATTCATAAGCTCCCATATCCGGTGGATTGGTCCGGTTGACATTGAGAATATCAGTAGGCACCAAGGATACATAAGATCCTGAATGTGGCATCTGATTAGTCAATGGATAGAGATAGCTATCGGAAGTAAAGGAAGGATTTACATTGAGTGAGCTGGCTTCCTTTCCGGTGTAATTTTGCCAGGATAAAAGATTTCCGTAAACAACAATATTGCCGGTTCCGTTTGTATACTGCTGGGCAATTGATCCTCTCTGGCCATCAATAAAATAATCGTTATTGTCGATGGTTGAGAACATCAGGGAAGGGTCGAGACTGATCATGATCCCGAAAGCCCTGCCATAAGTATTCCCACTCCCGGTTGGAAAGAGCGTTTGCCCATTACGGAAGATGTTGTTCCGCACTTCAAAGTTTCCACCTGTCGCCTGGTAATAAAAGCCGATACAGGCTGATGAGGCGTCATATTGTTGTGAAAGCCATGCGCCGGTCAGGTTAACGCTGTTATGAAGAATTTTCACGTTACCACCTGATTTGAAAAACATTCCATAAACGATATTTTGACCTACACCCGGATTAATTCCCGGAGATTTGAGATTATAAATCACGTTATCGGAGATTTCCGTGACTGTTGTGGCGTCTGATGCATAATTTATTCCACATGCGCCCCACCCGTCATCAGCATAATGGTAAAGATCATGGATCATATTCTTGCTGATCTTGGTATTGGTCGAACCTGTCGAGATATATATACCTGTCGGGGGGTTCGGAAGATCAATCCCGTTGGTTGTTACTCCCATGATCTCATTGTTGCTGATCAGGATATTATCTGCATAAGTAACGTACACATTCACCGAAATGATTGCCTCGTTGTCGTGTGTCGAACCAATGGTATTGTTGATTATCTGGCAATTACTTGCAATGTTAGTACTGGTACCAGTCAGGAAGATACCATACTGACCACCAGTTATGGTGTTATTGTCAAAAATGAAATTCTGCCAGCCACCACCGGTGCTGGAAAATTTAACAACAGTACCGCCAGTTACTGCAGTAGGAGTGCATTTGAGGATGCAGTTTTTAATGGTGATATTGGTTGCAGGGTCCGAGCCGCCATTGTTCGTAATACTGAATACATAAGCGTTGGCATTACCCGTACTTGTGTTTACGAAAGTAAGATCCCTGCTGCTGCTTCCGCTATTTGACCCGTCGATGGTAAGGTAATCAAAACCATTCAGGATAAGAATGCCGGATGTTGTGAGGGCATAGGAAAAAGCCGGAGTATTCCCTGCATTGGGCCTGATCGTCAGGGTGTTTGTTGCACTGGAACCCGGGTTAGGATTCAATGTCATCGGACAGGTTTCGCCGTTATATGTTGGATCATCGAGTAACAATGTGACAGGGCCCCCGATATATTTTGCATTGATATCAGCAATGGCGGCGGTTAACGTGGTATAGTCCTTTCCTGTTCCAACATGGAAAATACCTGCAATGTTTGCCAGAACTGTGTATGTAGAAGGCGATGTAGGTGGAGTGGAACAAGCCGGAGGTGAAGTTGTAAATCCGCTTGCGCCGACGAAAGGAAATGCGCCGGCATTCGGAGTAGATACATTGTCCTGTGCAACAATATAGTAGGAGACAACATCACCTATTGAGGTCCCTGCACCAAAAGTAAAAGTATAGGTTGATCCGCTTACCCATGTGCCTTGTGCAGGTATGTAAGCGCCGGAATTCTTTTTCCAGTAAAGCACAGGCAAAGCTGACGTGGCAATAGGAACACCTGTACCGTCAGTGATTGTAGCCGTTAATGTCCGATTGCTGGTATTGTTGATGTTCCCGAACGGAGTATAAGTGATTGCCGGTGCCGTGAGATCGTTGGGAATTCCACCTATTTCGTCTGCACCGATATCGGGGGCGTTCGGAAAATTAGAGCCATTTACAGGATATCCCAGGTTTGGGTATCTCCAGTTGTTGTCGAAATCAGTAGTAATTGCGACAGGAGTAGAAACAACGAATCCACCAGACTCACATTGCGTGGCAATATCAGTTCTTAAATGTACATTCATGGTTGTCGGGTTGGTATTGACGAAAGGCGGTAATTCCGTAACTGACTGCAGTTCGCGGGGAAACACCCTGTTCTTATAGTCGTTGAGGTATTGATCTCCGTTCGTTCCGTTATAATAGATAAGGTTTGAAGCACCAGGAGTACCTGCAAAGAGAACATTGTAATTGGATGCTGATACAAAGTTTGTCAGCGTCGTGGAACTGAAGCGGATTGCGCTGGTCTTACCTGTTCCTTTCGGAATAATGGCGTTGACCAGGATGTTGTTGCGCAGGTCAATCGTATACGATGATGTACCCACATAAACGGCTGTGGTTCCAAAATTTGTGTTCGTAGATGTCCCGGTCAGGTATATTGTATTATTATAAAGTCCAAGAGTGGCTGAACTGTTATAAATTCCCGTAATACAGAATGATGAGGTCGTGGCGCCAGGTGCCCTGAGGTCACTGATCATGTTATTATAACAATATGCTAAGTTACCCGATGTGGAGGCGTAAATCCCATAAATGTTGACTGTACCGGATACACCTTCAATATCACTGACTGTATTCTGGTAAACATTTGTAGTGCCGCTGTTGGAAGTCACATTATACAGGTAGAGGCAATATGATGTTCCTTCCGATTTGGAGTTATGTGTGATGGTGTTGTTATAAACATTCTTGGCACCAATATCAAATGAAGCATAGAGATAATACGTAGTACCGGTGGCTCCGGCGATCGTATTGTTCGAAATAATGTTGTTATAGACATTATTCACTGTTGCTTTGCCATTCATATAAATGAAGTATGTGGAACCACTGCCTCCCACAACAGACTGCTGGTGCACATTCCCGGTAAGTGTATTGTCATGCACATCACAAGGTCCGTTGTTGGTCGGGTTATGCTGGATGTATAGATACCTGATGGTACCTATTGCAGTCACAGAAGATGAGCCAGTCACGTTGTTCGTAATTGAGTTCCCATATACAGATGCAGTAACCCCGAGGTTCTGGAGGTTTAAATAGTAGGTATTTGCCGAAGTGACTTTTGTATTTGTACACGCGGTGACTGTATTATTATAAACATTGGTTGTGTTTGTGGTCCCATTTATGCCCATTTCACTCCAGATTGGATAGAAAGGAGTTGTTCCGGTACCACCGGAAAATTGCATGCTTACATAATTCCCATAAAGTTCATAACTGGCATTATTGGCGGTCGTAAGGAATATCCCATAAGGCGTTCCCGCACCTGTCATTGTGCTGGTTATCTTATTGTTTGCAACTTTCAGATTATTCTGGTATATCGTGTAGATCCCGTATCCGGTGGAAGCCTGGCCAGCAACATTGGTTATCGTATTCTGTCCGTCTTTTCCTATCTCATTGTTCTGGTCATAAAAAGCATAGGGTGCGGTTGCATCAGCATAACCAGCGATGTAAATCCCCGTGTAACAATTCTGGATGGAGTCATTATAGATTTTCAGGTTGGAATTCAATCCTGAAGCATCCATTATAGTGAGCTGACTGGTGGATGATATGGTATGATTATTGGAATAAATTCCGATTGTGGATACATATCCCACGGTGAGACTGACGGTGCAATTTTTGATCGTAATGTTCTGCGAGCCATTATTCAATATGGTAGCGTCTTTAAGGATTGCATAGCCCCATTCCATCTGGGTGGTGGTTGATAAATTGGCAGAATTTTCCTTCAGGTTAATCCCGTCGAAAGTAACATAATCACAACCATCAAAAGTGATGATTGCATCCATCGTTCCGGTACCTGTCCCTGCAGTTATCACGGGATTGGCTCCAGTCCCTGATTTTCTGAAGATAATCTGGTTTCCTGAAGAACCTGTTGTTGTTGTGATTAAACCATCTGACGTATTGATAAAGGTTTCGCTATAACCTGCTGCAAGGTTGAAGGTGACCCCGCCAGTTGCACCCTGGGCATTCAATGCAGCAATGGCGGCTCTGACTGTAGGAAATCCCGTTGGAAGCGTTCCTGGTATTGCATAAATTCCTGTAAGGGGATCGGCAAAAACCAATCGGCTCAATAACAGGAACATTAAGAAAGTTAGAACATACTTTTTCATAGATTTTAATTTTTTAGGGGTTAATTCTTGAATAGGTTGTTATTTGATTGTTTGATTTTCACGCTAAGCTGATCGTTTTCAGTTCAATCCTCGGTTCTTTTCTTATCGATTTCCGATTGATTCAATGTAATTGTTATTTTTCGAAGGATCCGATTTTGAAGTTTCGTTCTTTTAATAAATTTATCTATCAAATCGGCTTCTTCAATTGATTCTGTTTCATTGACGGAATCATCTGTTTCAATAGAATCTGTTTTTTCAATTGACGGAGTTTTCTCGTCAGTCTGACTGTTTTCCAGGAAATCATTATTGACGGAATTAGATTTTTTAGCCATTCTAGTATTTTTATTAAAATTTCCCTGTTTATTTTCATGGGACAAATATCGTCGGGGAAATTCCTCATTCCAAAAATTCAGCCCATACAATACCTTGTAGATTGACATTTTCTACCCATATAATACCTTGATTATCGGGTATTATTCTAGTTTAAATAAATGAATACCAGGAATGTAGAAGTTTTTCTACAGTTGAGATAAGAATGTCACAAGGTTCACCTCGGAATTTGAGATTCCGAGTTTCTGTCTGAGCCTGTGACGGGCAATTTCAGTTGTGCTGATGCTTTTACCGGTGAGTTCGGAAATTTCCTTTGTGGTCATATTCAGGCGAAGAAAGGCGCATAATTTCTGTTCGTTAGGCGTCAGATCCGGGAATTTCGTAAGCAGGGAAGTGTAAAACTCACTATGAACCTCTTTAAACCGGACAGTGAACTCTTTCCAGAGTTCATCCTCCTGGCTCTTCTGAAGCTCGCGTCCTAATTTTTTTATCGCGGATTTTGTCTCCACAGATGTTTCTTCCTTGGCAGTCTTCATGAGTTTTTCGGAGATCGTTGCCAATAGCTCATTCTTCTTCATGAGTGACATGACATTCAAGGTGAGCTCCTTCTTCTTGAATGTCAATTCTTTTTCAAGACCTATTTTTTCAAGATGTGTTTTTTTAGCTTTTAATCGTATATGATTCAGGATAAAAACAATGATGATAATGCTGAAAACAAGACAAAGAATGACGATCGCAATGATGACGGTTTTCCGTTGTTGTTTGATCTTTTCTTTTTGCTCATTTTTTTCAAATTGATACTGCAATTCAAGCTTCGTCAGGGTCTTCTGGTTTTCTCCATACGAAAGACTGTCCTTCCATTTGTTTTCGAGCAGATAGAACTTGTATGCAGAGCCTGTATCCTGTTTTACAAGATAGATTTCATGAAGGATTTTTGCAGCGTCATAGATCACTTCATGATAACCCTGCTCCTGGGCTAATCTTAAGGCAGCATTTGCATTTTGAAGCCCGTTGTTATACTGGCTGGTTTTGAGATAGATTTCGGCAAGCCTGATCTGGCATTTTGCAATGCGTAACTGATTGCCGATTTTTATAAAAACCGTGTAGGCTTTCTGAATATAATAAAGTGCTGTGGAATAGTTGTCCTGTTTTGAGTAGACCGAGGCAATGTTGAGATAATTGCTGCCTTCCAACTGAAGGTTTCCCATTTCAGTATTTATCTGGAGGGCTTCCATATAGTTTTCAAGGGATTTGCTGTATTCTTTTTTTTCGGCATAAACTTTTGCCAGGTTGTTTAAATTACTTGCAATTCCTTCACGGCTTTTGATCTCTTTTGCAAGTTTTACTGAATGGGCATAATATTCCAGCGCTTTGTCATAATCATTCTGATCAAAATATAAGGTCCCGATTCTGCAAAACGTTTGCCCCAAACCATTTTTGTCATTCAATTTCTCATAGATCTTGAGGCTTTGAAAGAAATATTCTGAGCTCTTCTTTTTATCACCAATTTCATAATAAATCACCCCGATAGCATCCAGTGAGACAGCCAGGCTTTGCTCGAGTCCGAGATGCTCAGCGATGTTTTTTCCTTCAGTAGCATATTGCATGGCTTTGTCCAGGTCTGATTTGAAATAATAAATCAGGGCCAGGTTGATACAGGCTATTTGTTTTCCTTTACTATAGCCATTCTGATCAGAAAGCTGGTAAGCTCGTTTTGCCTGTGAAAGGCCTTTGGTAAGATCGATGTTAATAATGCTGCGTGATTTCTCATTTAGTGCATCAACAATATCCTTCGGATCTTTGGCTGTATTTATGACTTTATCCAGGCTGTCTGTTTTTCTCTGAGACTGTGCTGAGGTATTCAGCGTCAATCCCAGGCAACAAATAACCATAATGAAAAGCCGAAACTGATGCATAAAGAGAGATATCAAAATAATTTCTCAACTAATTTTTAATACCTGCGAAGAGCTGTATTAAAATAACTGCCTGATCAAGAAATATATTTTTCAGCCAACAATTACACATACCGGGAAACAGATTTTTTATCAGGATGTAGCCAGTGAAATGAGGATCAGGTTGCTGGTAGAATGTAAAGATACGTTTTTTATCATGGTCAGTCAATAAAAAAACCTCAGATTGAAATGAGTTCAACCTGAGGTTCTATAGGATAAAGGGATAGTTATTTTACTACTTCTTTCTTTCCACGTCTGTAAAGAGCGAAACCAGCGTAACCAAGACTGAACACGAGCGCCAGCATGATCCCCTGTGTACGGTCAAGCGGACATCCTGTTCCGCTACCCGGAGCTGTCTGGTTTCCGTTCTGGCCATGTGCAGGAGGAGGTGGTGCCTGAGCACTGACTGGTAAGACTGCAATCAAGGTAAAGAACGCTACTAAAACCATCAATAGTCTGAATTGTTTTTTCATAGTTATATGTTATTTTATAGATTAATATTCCGATTAATTGATATAAACCTTCGAGGTTTTTACAGTGGATTCGTCCTGAACCTTTACAATGTAATAACCTCTGGTAGTATTAACATTTACCTGGTTTATTGTCTGATCATTCAACTTCTGTGTGAGGATTTCCTGTCCCAGGAGATTACTGATTGTAACCTGGGCATTGTGGAAACCTGCAGCAGAAGTAATGAAAACTTTATTCTCATTTGAATATATGCTGATCGGGGCATTATTCTTTTCGCTGACGCCAATGGTTCCTGCTAAATGTAAGAGGAAGCGGCCGGCATCTTCGTTTCCGGTTGCTGAGAAATTGTATACGGGATTATGCATCAGGTTTTGTGTGATATTCAGCTTAAGATCTTCAATTGAAATGGCTGAAAGTGAGGTGAAATTTTCAAAACCTTTAACTTCAATGCTGTAATTTCCATCAGCGGGAGCAACAAATCCGACAGGAATGGTGATACCATCTGTTACGAAAGGCATCGAGTTCACGCAGGTTTTCAGATCATTATTAACGATCGTATAAACCTGGGGAACCACACCATTCAGGCTGAACAATTTTTCAGCATCATTGCGATCCTGACCAACCGTTGTATTGTTTTCAAACATGATGTATGCTTCATCATAATTGGTGCCATTACTCAGTTTAACTGTGAGTTTGTTGACAGGAACCGTTGTGCTTTTTAACCAAAGATCATCATCATGTGCCCTTGAGGAATTCAGGAGTCCTAAAGCTTTACCGGCATTCGGATCAACTTTTACAAAGAATCCCTGTTCCGGATGAATGAATTGATTGATGCTGGCAGAAGAGTTGTGAGTGCTGTCTTTATAACATTCATAACCTGCTCCACCTAATTTCATCTCATTCCAGATGTAGAAATAATCAGACATCAGGTTTTCCTTACCGGTTACAAGATACCAGTCAACCGATGAGGGGAAAGGATTACCTGCAAGTTCCCATGAGCAACTTGTAATGACATCGGCGAAACTAACGACTTTGTCACCGGTATTGGGCGTGCCGATAAAACTCTTTGACGTTGTGAAACCAGTGCCATAAGAAACCAGATAACCTTTAGTCGGGATAAAAGCAGGTACAGAACCAAAATCTGTATAATTAACTCCACCTCCTGAGGTTCTCAGATTTCTCCAGCGTTCAGCGGGTGATGGTGGTGTAGGGCAGTTGGGCATCCATAAATAGAAATCCCAGTTTGTTCCCGGGAAATTCACAACAGTAGGAGCAAAAACGCCGTTACAGATATTCTGATTAATAACAGGTGAAGAGAGTAAATGCCAGGACAGGTCTGTAGGGACGTCTCTTTTAACAGTGGCTATTCCGGTAACAGAGCCGTTGGTGATGAGCGAAGCTCCGCTTTCCATTACCATGCTACCCTGAATCACTAAGTTCCCGTTTATTGTAAACCAACCTTCATCATAAACGATGACTGAAGCATTCGATTTAATCAGGAAATTTCCATCGACGGTAAACTCACCCGTGATACCAAATGGTGAAGCAAGAGTGGATTTTTTATCCGATTCAATGATCATGTCATGACATTTTACAGATTCAATATTTGGAAACTGCACACATGAACATGGGATCACAACATCATCACTACCATCAGAGGACGGTACAATTGCCCCTACCCAGTTGCCAGGATCGGTATAAACTGTTGAAACATCACCAGTCCACGTACAGGTAGTCAGTGCTTTCTGGGCGTTTACCCGCTCAAAAGCAAGTAAAACCAAAAGTAATAGCAAAACTTTGAATAAATGAGGGAGTAGTTTTTTCATATCAATTAGATTTTGGATAATTATTCTTTTTATTTGTAATTTCATGTTAAAAGGGCAGAATCCTGGAATTGACTTCAAGAGATCCTGGTATTTTGGTTTGTTTTATTTTAATTAATAATAACCATCGTTTAAAAAACAATAAAGAAAACAGAAAACACATTATCTGAACCAATCTGTTTTGTGTAAACTAAGTAAAAATCCTTAAAACGTTAAAAATAAACATTTTAAAGGTAAAATAACCCATACCAAAAATGTACGTTTTAGTAAAGTTATACTTAATTGTTATGAGTAGCTATCTAGATTCTGAGTAAAAAGAATTGTCAAAGGTATAAAATTTTCGCTTAAAAACAAATTATTTTTTGAAAAAAATATTCAATTTATTTCGTTGATGAGTAAAATTGTTGAATGTCTGTTATTTGGGAAATTATTCCTGGATTTATTTTTTTCGAAAACTGAAACTATTTCAATTTATCAACTCGATCCGATTTTGCCGGGTTGAGTTGGATTAAGGGGTAATGCTTCGGAATTCCAAGGTTGCATTAAAACCAAGAGGTTGTCTCAAAAGACTTTGCATTTATCAATGAAATTTTATCTTTTGAGACAACCTCTTTGAAAATATTACTTTGGAATTTGCCTTGTTATAAATGTTGAAGTATTATTTCCTGCAATATTAAGATCTAAGGCTTCAATCTGGCCATCTGCATAGATGTCAGTGGCGAGATATCCGAACAGAAATTCGGCAGCTGCATTACCGATATCATTCAAATCGTCCGCTTCTACCATTCCATCCTGGTTTTCATCTCCGCCAAATATCAATGGCGGGGAGATGGATTCACCGTCTGCCTCCAGTACTGTTGTCAGATTCCCTCCGTAAGCTTTGGACAATGCATCAAAAGCATAACTTATTGCAGCACCTGAGAAGTCAACAGGCAATGCTGAAGTAGTTTCAATATGGTTGCGCTGCCTTACTGTCAGATAATATAAACCGTTGTGGTTATCAGGGATTGAAACATTGGCAATGCCAGTTGTACCCAATGGAACATCGGCCGCTGAATATTCAATCTCGGGATAGTCACTGAGATTACACCCGCATGTGGTGTCGAAATGTGTGGTTGAATGATGCAGTTCAACAGTGATGTGATCTGCAGAACCATCCGGCCATTTCGGTTCAGAACCGACCACATTTCCGGAATCATCAAAGATGGGGGTTTGCGCCTGAAACATGGTGCCTGAGCCATTGTATAATCCTTCCAGCAGAACCGACAGCGTAAGGGTTTTTCCACCGGATGGATTCAACACCGTGATCGTCTGAACCTGATTATCGGCAGCATTTCCGCAGTCATCAACCAGCATCCACGAACGTCTTATCATCCGCCAGACCGGAGCGATCCCACTGGTAACTTCATCCGTAAACGTAGCATTCAGTCCGACTGAACAATTATCCGCTTCATCAGTAACATCGCCGGTTACTGAAACAGATGAATTATAATTGCCGTTATTATCCCTGTAAATGGTAATATCATCAGGTCGTGTAAAGGTCGGCTTGATGTGATCCTCCTTCCAGGTATAGGTTACATGGCAAACTGCAGTGTTCCCGCAGCCATCAACCGCCGTGAGGGTAAAGGTTTCACTGAACCAGCAACCAGCTAATGAAATGACTCCGCCATCCGTAACCTGGATGTTGTCGATGTAGCAGTTATCTGTTACAGGACCGGCAGCGTCCACAGCCATATTGGTTGTAGGATGTATGGAATTACATGGTAAATTGATTGTACCATCCGGACAATGAGCAAACACAGGAGGTATATGATCTTCCTTCCAGTTGTAGGTCACGTGGCACACCTTTGTATTCCCGCAGGCATCGGTTGCACTGAGTGTATAAGTTTGCGTATACCCGCAGCCCACAGTTGAGGTGATGCTCCCAGGGATCACATGCACAATAATTGCCCCGGTGAGGATGATGTTTATCGGCTGAATTGCTGCGATAAAGGTCTGTCCGCCATCCGGACTGATCTCTGTAAAAATATCAAAGAAACTACTGATCAGGAATCCTTCCGGAGCATCCTCGATTCTGGTTTCGCCTGTCGACTGTTTGGACGGACTTTCACGAATCATGACTCCTGGAGGAAGTGATCCACCGGAAATATTCAGCGAAAGAACTTCTGAAACAAAGTCACGTTCTGTTCCGGTCTCACCGATTTTTGTTATTTTTTCGGTGATAGTTGCCGGGGCTTGCACTGGTACCCATGTATTCCCGCTATCCTGGCTGAATTCAAAGGTTGCCGTGGAACTGTTGGTATGAATCTCGGTTTGCCCGACAGCACTCGGCGGTGGATTGCAATCTATAAAGTTTGCCATAACGAAATTGCGTATTGACAACTCTGTACCATAGCTGAGCAAAGTCGGTGATCCATACTGACCATTAACGGGAGGCAGGCAATCAACGACGAATACATTACCAGGGCAATTATCAGTGACTGCTCCGGCTGCTGCAAGAGCTCCGGAATCTGTCGGATGCGGTGAGTTACAGCCAAGTTCAATCGGACCTGACGGGCAATGCGCAAATTCAGGAGGTGTCAGATCTTCTTTCCAGTTATAGATTACATGACAAACGGTAACATTTCCGCAACCATCTGTGGCAGTAAGGGTAAAGGTTTCTGTATACCCGCATCCCATTGTGGGAATCACTCCGCCATCTGTTACCTGGATGTTATCGATGTAGCAGTCATCCGTAACCGGACCGGCTGCTAAAACAGCACCATCTGTCGTTGGACGGGGTGAGTTGCATGGCAGGGTAATAGGACGTGAAGGACAATGAGCATATACGGGTGGTGTATGATCTTCTTTCCAGGTAAACGTCACTGTGCAGGATGAAATATTGCCACAGGAATCACTGGCTGTAATGATAAAGCTTGATGTCCAGTTGCATCCTTGCGATGGAATTGCAAGACCGCCGGTTACCTGGACAGAAGGTGTTCCCGTGCAGTTATCCGTTACAGGTCCTACAATACCCAGAGCATCCTGTTCTGTCGGACGGGGAACGTTACAGCCCAATGAAATGGGACCAGCCGGACAAAATGCAAACGCCGGAGGGGTATGATCTTCACTCCAGTTATAGGTGATTGTACAGACATTGCTGTTTCCACAAGAATCTGTTGCAGTGATCGTATAGGTTGCTGTCCAGTTACAACCCGTTGTCGGAGTTGGCACACCGCCGGTTAACTGAACATCAACATGACCCGGACAGTTGTCTGTGATAGGCCCAATCTCATACAAGATTTCTCCTGCTATTGGATGTGAATTACACGGCAGATTTATCGGACCCTGAGGGCAATGTGTAAACTGCGGAGGTGTAAGGTCCTCTTTCCAGTTATAGGTTATCACACATGATGTTGCATTACCACACGAATCACTTGCTGTAATTGTAAATGTTGAAGTCCAGTTGCAACCTGTTGTGGGAGTCGCAACTCCGCCGCTTACCTGGATGATTACACCCGGGCAATTGTCAGTGATAGGGCCTGCGGCTGCAAGAGCATCAGCTTCTTTCGGACGCGGGGCATTACAGGGAAGATTGATCGGGCCTGCTGGGCAATGCGCGATTACTGGTGCCTGATGATCTTCTCTCCAGTTGTAAGTTGCATTACATACATTCACATTTCCGCAGGAATCTGTAGCGGTTAAAGTGTATGTTGCGGTCCAGTTGCATCCTGTTGTAGGAATTGGTGTACCACCGGTTACCTGAACATCAATGTGACCAGTGCAGTTGTCTGTGATCGGTCCAATTTCATAAAGAATTTCTTCCAAAATGGGGTGTGCATTACAAGGAAGATTTATCGGGCCTTGCGGGCAATGGGTAAACTGTGGCGAAGTGATGTCTTCCTTCCAGTTATAAGTTACCGTGCAAGCCGATGCATTCCCGCAGGAATCAGTTGCTGTGATCGTAAACACGGAGGTCCAGTTACAGCCATTGGTTGGCGTTGCCACGCCTCCTGATACGACGATTGAAGGGACTCCCGGGCAGTTATCTGTCACAGGTCCTGCTGCATTCAACGCATCAGCTTCGGTTGGATGAACCGAATTGCATGGCAGATTTATCGGGCTGGCCGGGCAATGCGCAAACTGAGGCGGGGTATGATCTTCTTTCCAGATGTATGTTACTGAACAGGTACTTTTATTGCCGCAAGCATCTGTTGCAATAATTATGAACGTTGAAGTCCAGTTGCAGCCTCCTGAAGGGGTAGCAATACCGCCGGTAATCTGCGTATTGACAGGATCCGGGCAATTATCAGTAACACCACCCACTTCTGTGATAATGTCATCTATGCCAGGACGTCTTGTGTTGCACGGTAAAACTATAGGTCCCGAAGGGCAATGACCAAATTGAGGAGGTTGAGTGTCTTCTTTCCAATTGTATTTCACATTGCAGACTGCTGAATTGTTGCAAGAGTCTGTAGCTGTGATTATAAATGTCGCTGTCCAGTTGCAGCCACTTGTTGGAGTTGCCACACCACCTGAAACCACCACATTTACTGTGCCGGGACAATTATCCGTGACACTTCCCACTAATGCCAGGGCATCTGCTGTGGTCGGGTGAGTTGCATTGCAAGGCAATTTTATCGGACCATTCGGACATTTTGAAAATACCGGAGGTTCCGTGTCTTCTTTCCATTTGTATGTCACGTAACATACTGCTGTCTGACCGCAGGCATTGGTTGCAGTGATCGTGAATGTTGCAGTCCAGTAGCAACCAGTCAGCGGAACAGGAATTCCTCCTGTCACAACAATATTGATTGGCCCGGGACAGCTGTCAGTAATAGCACCGACTGCCCCAAGAGCATCGGCATTTGTAGGATGTGTGGGGTTACAGGGCAAAATTATCGGGCTTGTCGGGCAATGTCCGAACTGGATATCCCCGCAGATTACAGTCAGACAATAGACACCTGCAGTATCCGGACAACCGTAGTTGGTCTTTACCACAACAGAAATCTGGTGGCTGCCGCTGGCGGGAAAAACAAAATTAAAATTTTGCCCGGAAGCGATAGGTGTAATGTAATTTCCATTATCATACCATTTGATTGACTGGTAAGCAGAAGCATAAGTGTTGAATGGTGGTAGGAAATTCAGGGGTAATGGGATATACATATGCAAAGTATCAGTCTTGCACATAATGGAGTCACAACCATGTGGGAACAGGCTCAGGTCAGGCTTCGGATGAATGACGCCAGCTGTTGCCGTTGCCGAACAACCAGATGTTTTATCCGTGATAGTCAAGGCATAAGTCCCTGGTGATATCGCTGTTATAACAGGAGTTATTTTCCCGTTGCTCCAATGGTAGCTGTACTTTGTTGTATCAATAATTGATGGAGTAAATGTTGCCGGAGTTCCCACGCAGCTTTCAAAGTATGGGAAACTCAACAGTGGTGTCTCATAGAATGTAACACACAACGTATCTCTCGATACACATGTAGTAACTGTATCAGTTACTTCAACGACAAAATAATATGTCACCGGCAGGATAGCAGGCACTGTTAGGCTCGCCATCGTGTAATTGCTGCTGTTTGAATTATTCGGCGAAAATGTAGCGCCAGGTGCATTGCTTGTCCAGTCGTATATATAGGCAGGGTCATAATATGCGCTGAGTTGCACAGAAGTTGGCGAACTCGGATAAGCACAGACCAATCCGTCTCCTGTGACATGGGCAATTGGTGGAGTTTTCAGATAAATGTAGATGCTGTTTGATTTGTTTGCGCACAGGACACCATTCGTTACCTCAACCTGATATTCACCATGCAGGGTTACTGTGTATGTAGGTCCATTTGCCCCGGAGATAGGGGAACCATTCCTGTACCATTGGTAAGAGTTCATTCCGAGGCATGCATAAAGCGTAACAGAACCTCCCGGGCAGAAGGCTGTATCAGATGCTGATATGGTGCAGTAAGGTGTTGGATTTACTGTGACAACTTTTTTCTTCACAACAACACAGCTTCCAAGCGTTGCTGTTAGTGTAACAGTGTCTGTTCCGGCAGATATATAGGCATGATCTGTGGGCGACTGGAACGAAGTTGCAGCATCTCCGAAATCCCATGCGTAGGAGAACGGTTCCCCGGGTGGAGTGGAGACAGCAGTGAATGTAACCGGTTGGTTTTCGCACGCCGGATTGGGATTAATGGTAAAATCAATGGTACAGAGGAAAGGATTGATCGGTATGCCACTTCCTCCGCCAGCACAGGAATCAATATAAATATAAGTTGTCTTGGTTATGTTACAGGAACCGTTTGAAACAATAACTGAGAAATAATAGGTTCCCTGGCCTGTAAATGTTGCATTGGGGATGTTATAAGTAAAGGCGTTTGCTCCACCGATAAGCGAATTATTCAGGTACCACTGATAACTAAAGAAACCGCTGGTCGTGCTAAGTGTAAGATTGTTCGGCATATTTGGCAAACAATAGCCAACCGGACCATTTGCACTTATTGGTGCAACAAACGGAGGATTAACAATTGTTACAGTTTTAATTCCTGTACCTCCGCAATGAGAAGCATAAATTGTGGCAGTATTGGGCGTTCCATGCCACAGAATGGTTACACCGTTTGTTCCCTGTCCGCTCATAATCGATCCCTGGTAAGGTGGAAAGATGCTCCATTGGATTCCTCCCGGAGGTGTCGGGCCACTGGCAGCATAATTTTCCAGGGCATCAACACAGACGTTTCCATTTCCGGTTATTACCGGTGCCGGATAAGGATTCACGACAAGGGTTTTGGTAAGGGACTGGCAATAGTTTCCCGGAGATATCTCGATCTTCTGATAAACACTGATGGTCCATGGTCCGGTACCATTCAGCTTGATGACAGCAGAGTCCCTGTCGGCTCCCATCTGCGACATTACTATACCTCCACCTGTGGCTCCCCATACAAACGGACTTCCTTGTTTGTTGGAAGTGATACCAAAAGTGAAATTTTTCCCTGGACAAGCAAACAGAGTACCTGTAATATTTCCAAGAATTGGTTTGGCGATTACCTGTACAACCTTAACTGCTGTAGGATTACAGAATACGCCGGATGTTGTGGTTGTTGCGGTAATAGTATATGTCCCGGGAAGATTCCAGATGATATTTGATGAAGATGATGGTCCTGCGGGAACAGTAGCACCGGCTGGTGTGACTGCCCATGTTGCGTTACCACCGCTTGTTGAATAAGTGACCGTTGACCCCTGGCATACCGTTTCATCACCGGTAATTGAAAATTCCGGGAGGACATTGATTGTTATGATGCTGATCCCACTGCAACCGGCCATAGGATTATTATACTGGCATTTGAGCTGGTAAACTCCCGGCTGGCTGAAAGAGATATTTACACTGGGTGTGTTTTTATCGAGATCGTTAAAAGAATAGGTAAATGGTGGAGCAGTGGTCGTCCATAAATAATAGGTGCCCGGCATCAATGGCAGGAAATAGCTTCCTGAAGCACCAACACACAATGTATTCGGGCCATTCATCGGGAAATTGGGATAGAGCACAGGGACGTTCAATGTTGTTGTTCCTGCACAGGGAGCTAAAGCACACCCCGGGGTTGTAAGAGATACAGTAGTAGGACCGGTATATGTGCTATTCCATTTCACCTTAATGCAGTTTGTCGATAATCCGGAAATTATTGTACCATTGGTAACACTCCAGTTATATGTGGTGCAAACGGTAGAAGTGCAGAATGAAGAGGTGTCTCCGGCACAGACCGTTCCGAAGCAACAAGATAAATCTATTGTTGGACCAGCACCGTTCAGAACTGTAACTGTTTTAGAGATTCTGTCAGTACAACCACAAGGAGGTCTGTGATCAGGATTCTGACTGGCAGGTCCGGCATTTGTAGCGGTGAGCGTCACGGTATAAGTAGCAGGTATTGAATAACTATGATCAGGAGGATTGGCAAGAGTGGATGTTGTACCATCGCCAAAATCCCAGAGATAATTGCTCCCGCCGCTCGAAGTATTCGTAAAATGCACCGGGATACCTGAACAAACAGTGGTAGGTGCAAGATTGAAGTTTGCTTTTGGACCATCAATAAGGCAAATCTCCTGGAGGATGGAATCTTTGCAATAGCCTCCGAATCCGAGATTGCTGATGACAACCTTAATATAACCAACAGCTCCTGATCCCCACAAAATATTTACCGGGTTTCCTGTAGCTGCACCGGGAGTGCCGCCTGTAATTGTCCAAGTATAGGTAAAACCGGGATCATTGGGATAAACCGTATATTCATGAGTGATTAGTTTGCAGGCAACCATCCCCTGGCCGACTCCGCCAGTGGCAGATCCGCCTTTGCACGCCCCATCGGGTGGGCAAATTTCAACAGCATCCTGCAATTTAAACTGGGGGCAACAGATCTGGGCTTCGGACTTCACCGTTAACAGCGAAAGGAAAAATACAAGAAAAGGAATCGAGAAGTGCAATGCATTCCTTGTAATTGCATAAAACCTGCTATCTGTCTTTCTATCTGAAAGAGAATATAAATGCTTCATTTTTAGATCTTTTAAAGATCCTGGTTTTCAGGATCAGGTTATCATTTGTTTCAAAATGTAGTTAAAATAATTTGCGTAAATGTAATATCAATATAGACTTAGTCTAAATAAAAATAGTTAATAAATGTTAATAAAATCAAACAGTCTTTGGTAAAGAATTGGGAAATCAGGTAGTTGGAGAAGGATAGTAATAATATTGCAGGGTGAGTTGCCGGACTTTTCGTTAGACTAAAATGACATGTAAGTTGACTGAATGTATTGAATTTTAAAATCGAATATACAGGCTTGATGAAAGAATGTCAAGCAGGATTGTGCACCCTGCGGCATTTATCTGGTAACTGGCGGGAATTGCTGGATAGTTGGTAAGTTACAATCTGTCAACATATAGGAATGTAACTTCTTTTCATCAAAACCATGCATGTTGTATCAACTCATGGTTTCTTGCTAATCAGGTCTATGCTTTGTATATTACAGGCTGATTTCAGAAGTTTTCCAAAAAGAGAAAAAAAAACCGTCCTTGCGGGACGGCTTTTGATGCACTAAGGAGTCTTCAATGATTGAATTCCAAATAAATGAATAACGAATGACGAATCTCTTTCCTATAACCCGGAGAGAAATCTGATATTCGTCATTCGTATGTTCGAAGTTCCGGTCATTCTAGTTAATATAGACCTTTACTGCTTTTACGGAAGATTCATCTTTTACCTTTACGATGTAGTACCCTTTGAGGGCATTCACCTGAACCTGGTTTATCTTCTTATCACTCAGTTTCTGAGTCAGGATCTCCTGTCCCAGAAGGTTGCTGATCGTAACGTCAGCATTCCGGAAACCGGATGCACAGGTGATGAATACATTTTTTTCGTTGGAATAGATGTTGATGTCATTATCACCTTTTTCGTCGATTCCAATTGTTCCTGCAAAATGCAGGAGGAACCGGCCGGCATCTTCATCTTTGGTGGCAGTAAACTGGTATTCCTGGCCCTGAAGCAGGTTTTGTGTTTTATTCAGCTTCAGGTCTTCGAGAGATAATCCTGTCAAGGATGTGAAACTTTCAATTCCATTCACAATGATTTTGAATGTTCCTTCGGTAGAAGGAATGATGCCTATAGGAACCGTCACATCGCCGGAAACCAGCGGCATGGAATTCAGACCGGCTTTCAAATCATTATTTATAATCGTGTAAATCTGTGGTATACCGGCTGACATACTGAACAGCTTTTCGGCATCATTGCGGTCCTGGCCCAGGCTGCCGTCGCTCTCGAACAGCACGAATGCCTCGTCGTAATTGGTTCCATTGGTTAACCTGATCAATAACCTGTTGGCCTGAGCATCCTTTACCCAATGATCCCCTGTTACATCATGCACGCGTGAGGAAGCTGGCAATCCCAGGGTCTTTCCTGCATTGGGATCAACTTTGACAAAGAATCCCTGCATGGAGGGAATTTTTCCATCCACCATTGAAGATGATTGATGATTACTGTCTTTCCAGAACTCGTAACCCGGTCCACCGGCTTTATTTTCGTTCCATACATAATAGTAATCAGTGACGAGGTTTGATTTTCCTGTAACAAGACTCCAGTCGATGGCCGAAGGAAATGGATTCCCTGCCAAATCCCAGGAGCATGCTGAAACAATATCAGAAAAATCACACACCTTGTCACATGCATTCGGGATTCCTGTAAAGGATTTTATTTCCGGGAAACCGGCTGCATAGGAAACCAGGTATCCTTTGGTAACAATAAACTGAGGTGGTGTTCCAAAATCGGTATAATTCACACCTTGTGATTCTGTTCTCAGGTTTCTCCAGCGTTCAGCCGGGGACGGAGGAACAGGACAGTTTGGCAACCACTTGTAGAAATCCCAGGTATTGATATCTCCGGGGAATTCTGATGGGGTTGGTGCAAATACTCCGTCACAGATCAACTGGCCGTTCACTGGTGAAGAAAGCAGATGCCAGTGCAGGTCTGGATTGATCTGCCGTTGAAATGTTGCAGTACCGGATACATTACAATTGGTGATTAATGAACCTCCATTCTCAACGACAAGGTTGCCGCAAATCGATAAATCCCCGTTTACTGTTAATGCACTTCCCGGGCCTATATCTACCGAACCACCAATGATAAGTCTGTTTGAGTTGATTGTCGCTCCTGAAGCCAGTGCCGGATAATGAAGGCAACCTGCAGGAATAACAACATCCGCAGCAGATGAAGGAATCGTGTTTCCTATCCAGTTAGCAGGATTCGTCCAGTCGGTGTTAACATTTCCTGACCAGGTCAATGCGGTGAAATTTACCGAAGATGATGCTGAGGAACTGTTGTTGGCAGGTGTAGGATCGGGAGTACTACTGGTGACAGAAGCCGTGTTGGTAACAGTCATGATACAATTATTGCTGAGTGTTCCCCTGATTTGAAATGAGGAATTTCCACCTGAGGCTATTGTCCCAAGGTTCCTGGATCCCGTCCAGGTTACCCAGCTCGATCCGTTATAGAACTGAGGGTTTGTAAGTTCTGAAGGAATGGCATCCGTGACAATCACATTGGATGCATTGCATGGTCCTGCATTTGAAGCCGTTAATGTATAAGTCAGCACCGATCCCGGAGCAAATGTAGCAGGAGCTGTTTTAACTATCGAGAGATCGGCACTGTTATTAAAGGTAACGGTCATGTCATCCGAAGAAGTGCATGGGCCATTTGAAGTTGTCCAGAGCAATGTGTAGGTTGAACCTGCGATTCCGGAGAATGTGGAATTGTAAAGACCGGCATTGCCGAAACTTCCACCGGTGCCGCTGACGACTGACCAATGCCCGGTGCCTGCCGAAGGATTGTTCCCTGCCAGTGTCACCGTGGTAGTTCCGCAGGTCGAAGCACCCGTCTGATCGGGTCCTGCAGAAGCAGGCGTAGGGATCTGGTTAATCACAATCTGAACATCATCGCTGCTCGGGGTACAGTTTGGAGTGGATGTTGTCCATCTGAAAGTATATGTTCCAACATCAATACCTATCACTTCAGTTGTTGGTGAATCGGGAGTCAGGATCGTGGGTATTGTGGGACCGCTTACAAGGGTCCAGAGCCCGGTTCCCGGTGAAGGTGAATTCCCGGCCAGATTCACAGCCTGGAACTGGCATAATGACTGGTCGGCTCCGGCGTTTGCCGTTGGTGGTGAAGCATAGTTATTGACAATTACCTGGTCGCTCAATAAACAGGTTCCGTTCGTTGCAGTCCATTGGAAAGTATAAGTTCCTGTCCCGCCTGTCAGGGTTATATTGGTGTGCGGGTCAGAAGGCGAGAGAATAACTGCCGATGGAGTTGATCCAACCTGTGTCCAGGTTCCGGTACCGGTTGTGATGGCATTCCCGCTCATACTGACGCTGCCTGCACCGCATAGGCTTTGATCGGGCCCGGCATTCGGAGTGGTCGGATTCGCTGTCACCGTGATGTTAACTGTGCTGTAATCTGTTGTTGGTGTGCATATCCCGCCAGAAACAGTCCAGCGGAAAACATAGGTCCCTGTGACCAGGTTGGAAACAGTAGGGTTGTTCAATATGGTTGAGCTGAAAGAGGCCGTACTGGGACCGCTGTCCTGAGACCAGGAACCAATCCTTGGAGCGGTGACCGCCGTGGCAGCCAATGCTGCGCTGGAACCGCAGATACTCTGAGCAGGCCCGGCATAAGCTGTTGTCGGCATATCCACATTAATAATAAACTGATCCTGGGTTGAGCAGCTGCCATTGGTTATGGTCCAGGCATAAACATAGGTTCCAAGGTTGGTTAACGAAACTGTTGCTCCCGGTGCGTTTGCATTGGGTGAATAGGTAGTTCCTCCTGTAGGACCACTGATCTTTGACCAGATGCCTGTGCCTGTCGTCGGCGTGTTTCCTGCAAAAGTAACAGTAACTGAAGCCCCGCTTCTGCAGACATTCTGATCAGGACCTGCAACGGCAGTCGTTCCAGGCGCCGATATTGTTACGGTGAGGTTGGCAGTTGTCGGGGAACAGGTCCCGGTCAGAGGAATGGTATAGACAAAGGTGTAAGCTCCGGGGATTAAACCGGAAGCAGTTGCAGTATTCGGTCCGCTCGTAGTAATGGTTGCGACATTGGGAGTTGTTCCGCTTTGTGTCCATGTTCCTGTACTTCCTGCATTGCCTGCAAGCTGGATGGAACTTACTCCGCAGTATGCGGTTGTGTTCCCTGAAGTACTGGCTGTCGGTACGACCGTTATGATCATATCGTCCGTGCTGGGGTTGCAGAATGGACCGGATGTAACTGTCCACCTCAAGGTATAGGTTCCTTCCAGGAGCCCGGTTACTGTTGAAGTCGGCGAATTGAGCGTAGTGATTGTAGGCACATTTGGCCCGGATACCACGCTCCATAAACCTGTTCCGGATGTGGGTGCAACTCCTGCAAGGGTGGCAGTGGTACCACCACAAACACTTTTATCTGCCCCGGCATTGGCTGCTGAGGGAGGGGTTGAAACATAAATGGTAACATCGTCGGTACTGGCAGTGCAGGCTGCGTTTCCGTTGCTTATGGTCCACCTGAACGTATAGACTCCGCTGGGAAGACCTGTCACAGCAGTTCCGGGTAATGAAGGATTAACGATTGTATAACCTGCCGGTCCGCTGACCAATGACCAATGACCAGGTTCCGGTTCCGACTGTTGGTGTGTTTCCGCTGAGAGTTACACTTGTACCGCAGATTGTCTGATCGGATCCGGCATTTGCCGTGGTTACTGGAGCTGAAATCGTTACCATCATGGTATCACGGGTAACGATACATCCTGAACCGCGGGTTATCGCCCATTCAAAGGTATAACTCCCGTTTGTTAAACCGGTAACGGTTGAAGTGGGTGAAGAGGGATTGGTAATCGTTGCACTGCCACCGGTAAGTTTTGTCCACAAACCGGTTCCGGGTGCTGGGTTGTTCCCCGTCAGTGTAACGCTGGTAGTTCCTGCTGAGAGGCACTGATCTGAGCCAGCCAGTGATTGGATCGGACCATTTGTTTCTGTTGTTGTAATCAATGCGACATCTGAGCTTGTTCCGCAGGCATTGGTAATCTTCCATGTCAGTGTATAGGCTATAGAAGGATTCGGTAGAATAACAGTGGCTTTTGGATTGTTTATGTTGGAGAAGGTCACTCCTGCAGATGGAGAAATGCTCCATGCGCCGGTTTCATTAAGTGCCGGAGTATTTGCATTCAAAGGTATCGGAGTCCCATAGCAGGCGGTCTGATCCGTTCCGGCATTTGCTGTTGTTGGCTGGGCATTGGCCACAACTACAGAAACATCATCCTGGTAAGTCGGGCAATTGGGGCCGCCTGAAATTAACCATCGGAAAACATAAGCTCCGGGAGTCAGGGATGAAATTCCGCTGTTATATACGTGCAGGTTCGACATGACTGCTGTATTCGGGCCGCTGGCCTGGTACCATGTACCCACACCTGATGTCGGAACATTCCCTGCCAGGGCAGTTGAAACTACGTTGCATGCAAGCAGCTGCTTCGTGCCGGAAGTACTTCCGCTTGGAGCAAATGATGTGGTTACATTCACCTGATCCAGAACCGGTGAACATGTGTTTGTGGCTCCGTTGACAGACCTAACCAACTCCACCACATAGGTGCCCTGGGCCGTAAGTCCTGTTATTGAAAGCGGGCTGGAATTCGTGGTTGATAATGAAGTTGGAAAGGTATAGGATGTCCCGGAAGGACCACTCACTATCCGGTACTGGGTCAGGTTTCCTCCTGACACAGTATAAGGTAAGGAGACTGTTGTAGCCCCGCAGGCCAGGACCTGGTCAGGCCCGGCATTTACAGTTGCTGCAGCAGCGATAAATGATATGGTTGAATTGGCGTTGGCTGAACAGCCAAATGTGTTTGAAATAGTATATTTGTAAACATAGGTAGAACCTGCTGTACCATTCAAGCCGGTAACGGTTGTTGTCGGGCTGTTTGGGCTGGTGATAACGGAACCTGTAGGGCCGCTTACATAGGTCCAAACTCCGGTTTCTCCAGGTAATGCAGGAGCTTTCTGTGTAAGCACAGCGGTGGTTCTGTTGTCACAATAAGTCTGGGTGCTAGCTGAATTAAGCCCTGTAAGCCCCTGAGTTGGTGCAGGAACGAAAATCTGCATATCATCAAATCCATTTGCACATGTTCCGGTAACTGTCCAGCGCATGGTATATGTTCCCTGGATAAGATTGGTGACCGTGGATGTTCGGGATGAGGGTGTCGTAATTGTTGGAATATTGGGACCGTTAACCACTGACCATAATCCCGTCTGCCCGCTGCCGCCGCCACCGTACAAGGCTGCAAGGGTTGCGGTTGTAGTGGTTGTGTAACAAGTCGTCACGGTTACATCGGGTCCTGCATTGACCGGAGTAACACCGCCAAGATCATTGATGATCACGTCATCTGTGCTGGAACAGCCATTGGAATTGGTGATTGTCCATCTCAGTGTGGTAGCTCCGGAAGTTGTTTGTGACAGGTTAATCGCGCTGGTTGCACTGGCTGCAGATACAACCGTGGTCCCGTTGGCGGTTCCGATGGTAGTCCAGGCGCCGGTTTCACCCGTTCCGGGTGCATTTGCCGACAAAGAACCTGCCGGTATGCCGGGGCACAATGTCTGATCAGGACCCGCATTGGCCAGAGTTATGGGCTTAACAGTTACTATGCATTCATCATGGATCAGGGAGCCGTCAACACAATTGGCATTGAGCCAGAATTTATAGGTATTTCCACCGGTATACCCGGTAACAGTAGTAGTCAGAGAATTCGGAGAAGTAATAATCACGGACGGACCGCTGACCTGGGTCCATGTTGTTCCTCCTGTGAACAATCCTGCATCTGTTCCATACAATGTTAATGCAGATGAAGCACAGATGGTCTGGTCCAATCCTGCATTTACGGTACAGTTTTGTGCAAATATAGTTCCCTGAAATGCTAATAATGTAATGATTATTAGTAAGAGATAGTTAAAGAGTTTTTTCATAATATGATTTTGTTTGTAATTTGTAAGTTAATTTTAGCCAGTTTCCGCTGAATCAGGATGCTTAATAATAAACGTAACAGGGCAATCCTTTTCCCCGGATGATTTTGTAAAACCGAATATAATTGTTGAATCGTTTGTAGCAAACGAGGCGCAAAGATACTACAAAAACTTTTTAACTCCCTGGCAAGTCAGGTATTTTGCCCGTAGAAAATATCAACCAGCCGCACAGTTGTGCGGTATTAACTTTTTTTCTTCCCGAATGCAGCCAGACCACCTTCGGCAGTTTCCCTGTAAATGCTTGGAATATCATGGCCGGTCTGGTTCATGGCTTTGATGACAGTATCGAAACTGACGATGTGGTGTCCGTCGGAAAGCAGTGCGTACATGTTGGCATCCAATGCGCGCGCGGCGCCAAATGCATTCCGTTCAATGCAGGGGATCTGGACCAGTCCGTGAATCGGGTCACAGGTTAGTCCCAGGAAATGTTCCATCCCGATTGAAGCGGCATATTCAACCTGTCCCGGTGTTCCCCCAAAAAGCTGCTCGGCAGCTGCTGCAGCCATTGAGCAGGCACTGCCGACTTCTCCCTGGCACCCGACTTCAGCACCTGAAATGGAGGCGTTTGTTTTAATCAGGTTGCCAATAAGTCCTGCAGTTGCAAGCGCACGCAGGATCTTTTTATCCGTAAAGTCGTAGCTTGTTTTCAAAAGGTAAAGCACGGCCGGTACTACACCGCATGAACCGCAGGTAGGAGCCGTAACGATTTTGCCTCCTGCTGCATTCTCTTCTGAAACAGCCAGGGCATAGGCAAAGACAAATGCCCTCCGGCTCATGGTTCCCTTATAGCTTTTGGCTTTTATGAAGAATGATGAAGCTTTCCTGGGAAGGTTAAGTATTCCCGGCAATACGCCTTCTGCTTCAATTCCGTGTTCCACAGATTCCTGCATGACCTTCCAGACTTCTTCAAGATGGATCCAGAAGTCAGGGGGTTCATGTTCTTCTACGAATTCCCAGAAAGTCCTGCCATTATTTTCACACCATTCCAGGATATCTTTCATGGTCGTTAGCTCATAGATCTTTGCCGAAGGATCCCTTTTACCGGTATCGCTGATATCTCCCCCACCGATGCTGTAGGTTGTCCACTCTGACCGGGTTTTACCGGCTTTGTCGAGGCCTTCAAATTTCATCCCGTTCGGATGTAACGGCAGGAATGTTCCGGGTTCCCAGATGATCTCGGTGGAAGTGGGGTGAAGAACCTCAAGGATGGTCTTGTCGGTCATGTGGCCTTTCCCCGTCAGGGCAAGGCTTCCATACAATGTGATCCTGAATTTCGTAGTCCCGGGGTTTTCTCTTTTGAATTTCTCTGCTGCTTTCCTGGGTGCCATGGTATGGCTGCTCGACGGGCCGTAGCCAATCTTATAAATTTCCTTTATCGATTCCATGTTATAAAAGTAATAAAAAAGTCGAAAGTCAAAAGTCTGAAAGTCGAAAGTCATTTCCTCAATACCAAGCAGGCAACATGGATTACCATTTTACTCCTTGCCAGTTTACCGGTTGACTTTCTTGCATTTTAACTTTTGCCAATATTGCCATTTACAAACAAGCATTTTTTACCGCAAAGTCGAAAGTCATTTCCTCAATACCAAGCAGGCAACCTGGATTACCATTTTACTCCTTGCCAGTTTACCGGTTGACTTTCTTGCATTTTAATTTTTGCCAATATTGCCATTTACAAACAAGCTTTTTTTACCGCAAAGACGCAAAGGCGCAAAGAATGAATGGATAGATTAACCGTTCTCTGCGGTTCTAATTAAATGCGGACAGTCCTGATTTCTGCTTTCTCCTTCTATTTAAATTTTAAAAGGAAAACAGTAACTACACTTGCCTATCGGCAGGTAAGCGGCCTGTACGCATAAAATAAAAAAAGAGGGCGACCTTTTGGGACGCCCTCAATTAACAGGATCAAAAGTGTTTTATGCAATCCGTTCAACCATTTCTGCCAGTCTCGATGAGTATCCGGCTTCATTGTCATACCAGGAAACCACCTTCACAAAGTTCCCGTCGAGAACTTTTGTAAGTTCCGAGTCAAAAATAGAAGAATGTGGATTTCCTACAATATCGCAGCTTACAAGTGGTTCAGTGAGATATTCAAGAATGCCTTTCATCGGACCTTCTGCAGCTTTTTTCATGGCGGCGTTGATTTCATCCTTGGTAACCGGCCTGCCCAATTCACAGGTCAGGTCAACCAGGGAACCATCCGGAGTCGGCACACGGACAGCAAAGCCGTCGAGTTTGCCTTCCAGTTCCGGGATGACAAGGCCGATCGCTTTGGCTGCACCGGTTTTGGTAGGGATGATTGAGACTGCAGCTGCACGGGCTCTTCTCAGGTCTTTGTGCGGTGCATCAAGAATGATCTGGTCATTGGTATAAGAATGGATCGTATTCATCAATCCCCTTTTCAATCCGAAATTGTCATTCAATACTTTCGCAATCGGAGCAAGGCAATTGGTGGTGCATGATGCGTTGGAGATCAGTTTCATTTCCGGCGTCAGGGTGTTGTCATTAACACCCAGTACGATGGTTGCATCCACATCCCCGGGGTTATCTGACGGAACCGAAAGGATGACTTTCTTAGCACCGGCAGTAAGGTGCTTATTCATTTTTTCGCGTGTGCGGAAAATACCTGTGGATTCGATCACGATCTCAACTCCCAGCTCTTTCCACGGAAGGTTGGCCGGATCTCTTTCTGCAATGACGCGGATCTTCTTTCCGTTTACAACCAGAGAATCCCCTTCAACAGAAATTTCACCGGGAAATTTTCCATGGACGGAGTCATATTTTAACAGGTGTGCAAGCGTTTTTGCATCTGTCAGGTCGTTGAAAGCAACAACCTCAACGTTCTTGTTTTTAATCAGGGCGCGGAAAGTCAACCGACCTATCCTGCCAAAACCATTAATACCAACTTTAATCGTTCCCATTTTTAGTTTTATTGAAATGTTATCGATGCGTTAAATTCCCGTCAAAATTAAGGAATATCCTAACAACGCAAAGAAATGAAATAAAATTTTGCGGTTTTAGGGAAAGTGAGTAGATTTAACTCGCGTTTGCGCCGAGATTTTCAAAGAATCATATTCGGTCATTATTTACGATGAACAAGTTATAGTGTATGGACAGGATTTTTGTTGTTTCTGATGGTACAGGCCGCACGGCTGAGCAGGCCTTAAAGGCGGCGCTGACACAATTTCCCAATGCCCGGGTAGAAATCATCCTCAAGCCGGAAACCCGCTCTGAACAGCAGATAGAAGAGATGATGCCGGAGATCCAGGAAGCCAAAGGCATCATTGTTCATACCCTGGTCTCTGAGGAACTCCGCGAATATATGATCAAACTGAGCCGGATCCATAACCTTGATGCCATTGACATCATGGGACCATTGCTTTCCAGGCTTTCCCATCACCTTGCGAATTCTCCTTCCGGGGAACCGGGATTATTCTTCCGGCTGAATGAGGATTATTTCAAGCGAATAGATTCCATGCAGTTTGCATTCACCCATGATGACGGTCAGCGGTATTACGAATACGAACGGGCAGAGATCGTCCTCGTAGGTGTTTCCAGGACATTTAAGACCCCGCTGAGTATTTTTCTCGCTTTTAAGGGATGGCTCGTTGCAAATTACCCGGTTGTCCTGGGTGTTGATCCTCCCGAAATATTATCGAAATTACCCTCCGGATTTGTCTTTGGTCTTACGACCCAGCCCGGTGATCTCTCTTCACTTCGGTCCGTTCGTCAGCAATATCTTGGCGGGAATACCGGGGAATATTCCACACTTGAATTTGTCAAAAGAGAGCTGAATTATTCGGCGAATATTTTTACCAAATACCAGTGGCCGGTGATCACGGTTACCAACAAACCCATCGAGGAGATTGCATCTGAGATACTGGCCATCAAACGCAGGATGATGTAACCCTTCCCGAATGACGAATATGCGAATGACGAATATGCGAATGACGAATAGCGGAATAGCGGATATGCGGATTTTCCTTTTACCTTTGTTCTTTAATTGCTGACCAATGTCTAAGACCAAGTATATTTTCGTGACCGGGGGTGTTGCTTCCTCCCTCGGGAAAGGGATCATTTCTGCATCCATCGCCAAATTATTAAAAGCCCGGGGATATTCTGTTACCATTCAAAAACTCGATCCTTACATAAATATTGATCCCGGCACATTGAATCCGTATGAGCATGGGGAATGTTTTGTTACGGAAGATGGTGCCGAAACTGACCTCGACCTGGGGCATTATGAAAGATTCTCGAATGTCCCTACTTCCCAGGCCAACAACATCACCACGGGGATTATCTACCAGTCGGTGATAAACAAGGAACGGAAAGGAGAATACCTGGGGGCTACTGTCCAGGTCATTCCTCACATCACGGATGAGATCAAATACAGGATCATGTTGCTTGCCCACCGGGGAAACTATGATTTCGTGATCACGGAGATCGGGGGAACGGTGGGTGACATTGAATCATTGCCGTATATCGAAGCTGTCCGCCAGATGCGCTGGGAACTTGGGAAAGACTGTGTGGTTGTTCACCTGACCCTGGTCCCGTACCTTGAAGCAGCCGGCGAACTGAAGACCAAGCCCACGCAGCATTCGGTGAAGACCCTGCTGGAGTCGGGGGTGCAGCCGGATATCATCATCTGCCGGACTGAAAGGCATATCTCGGAAGGCATGAAAAACAAGATTGCCTTGTTCTGCAATGTCTCGCCTTCCGCAGTAATCGAATGCATCGATGTAGAGTCAATCTACGATGTCCCCATGCTGATGCATGCGGAAAACCTGGATGGTGAAATTCTTAAAAAAGTAAGAATTCTAAAGAGTCCGGCACCGGATCTTGCAGACTGGGAGAAGTTCCTCTTCAGGCTGAAGAATCCCAAGAAAGAGGTGACCATAGGGCTGATCGGGAAGTATGTTGAATTGAAGGATGCTTATAAATCGATCAACGAATCATTCATCCATGCAGGAGCATTCAATGAATGCAAGGTGAATTTGCGGCTTATTCATTCGGAAACCATGGAAAAATCAAATGTTGTAGAAAAGCTGAAAGGACTGAGCGGGATCCTGGTTGCCCCGGGATTCGGCCACAGGGGCATCGAGGGAAAGATCACCGCGATCCGATATGCCCGTGAGCATGATCTTCCTTTTTTCGGGATCTGCCTCGGAATGCAATGTGCCGTGATAGAATTCGGCCGGAATGTGCTGAAACTAAAAGGTGCAAATTCAACTGAATTTGACAAGTGTACATCCTATCCCGTGATTGACATGATGGAGATGCAGAAAAAGATCTCCGGCCTTGGCGGAACCATGCGCCTTGGAGCTTATCCCTGCAAGCTGAAGAAATCATCCAGGCTTTTTGATATTTACAAGACCGATGTTATCTCGGAACGGCACCGGCACCGGTATGAATTCAATAATGAATACCAGGAACTTTACCAGAAAAACGGGCTGATCCCTGTCGGACTCAATGAGAAAGACAACCTGGTCGAAATTGTAGAATTGAAAGGGCACCCATGGTTTATCGGGGTTCAGTTCCATCCGGAATTCAAAAGCACGGTTGCCAATCCTCATCCTTTATTTATCTCTTTTGTTAAGGCAGCCATTGACTATGCCGGAAGGCAGAAGAAGACGAAACAGGTGAAGAAATAAATATTTTTCCAATATGCGAATGACGAATCAATTCGCATACTCGTCATTCTCTTATTCGTCATTATATTGACATTTCTTTTATCTTTGCACCGCGAAATTCCTCCCGCTGATCCTTGTATGATGTTTCGTGAGACAGACAGGCGGTCATATTTATGATCCTTGCTGCCGGCATATAAGATTTGTTAAAAGGAAACGCAGGTGCATAACTTTCAAACGATATTATTTACATGAATAACAGGAATACGATAATCGGGCTGCTATTGATTTTTGCCATCTTTATAATCTTCAGCTACCTGTCGGCTCCCTCAAAAAAAGAGCTGGAATCACAAAAACAGAGGTATGACTCGATTGCAAACCTGAAAAGACAGGAGCGCGCAACAGCAATTCTGGAAAAGGCCAAGGGCCAGGCTCTGCATGAATTGCAGAAGAAGCAGCAGGCAAAGGATGGAAAACCCATTGACAGCGTTTCCCTGGCAAAAGCAGTTTACAGCGACCAGTTAGGGAAATTCTCTTCTGCAGGTGGCGGGAAAGATGAACAATTTACGCTGGAAAATGAAGTGCTGAAACTGAAGATATCAAGTCATGGCGGGAAGATCGAATATGTCGAATTAAAGAAATACAAGACCTGGGATAAACAACCGCTGATCCTTTTGGATAATGATTCCCTGCATTTTGGTTTTTCTTTTTTCGCTGACAACAGGATCATCAATACAAACAATTTATACTTCAAACCTCACTGGTACAATAAATCAGGGGCAAATACGAATTCTTTATCCGTCACGGGCAAGGATTCCCTGCAGTTCGGATTGCGTCTTTATGCCAATAGCGCGGATTCTGCAGCATCTTCCGACAAATACATCGAGTTCGTTTATACGCTTCATGGCAATGCCTATATGCTTGGATTCACGATGAAATTTGAAGGAATGGCTGATGTGATGGACCCGGGAGTGAAATTCCTCCAGATGAACTGGGATGAAAACCTGAAAAGACAGGAGAAAAGTCAGAAGATGGAGCGTATCAATTCTACCGTTTATTATAAGTTTTTCGAGGACAAGGTTGATTACCTGACGGAGACCAAAGACAATGAAAAACTGCTGAAAAACGAGAAGGTTCAATGGATATCCTTTAAGCAGCAATTCTTTTCTTCTTCAATCATTGCCTCTGGATTTTTCATGGAGCCGAAAGTACGCACGGCGACAATTTCCACAAAAGCCCGTTACCTGAAATCCATGTACATGGAAGCCGGTGTTCCTTACAGTCCGCAGGAAACGAAGACCATCCCCATGTCGATGTATTTCGGGCCCAACAAATTCTACGCGCTAAAATCCTATAATATCGACATGGAACGGCAGATTCCGCTGGGCTGGGGATTTTTCCTGCTGGCATGGATCAACATCTGGGCAGTAATCCCGGTATTCACATTCTTCGGAAGCCTTGGATGGAATTACGGGATCATCATCCTTATCCTGACGATTCTTCTAAAGACCGTTTTATTCCCGATAGCTTTTAAAACGTACAAATCTTCGGCAAAGATGCGGGCACTCAAGCCTGATATCGATGAACTGGCAAAGAAATACCCGAAGAAGGAAGATGCCATGAAGAAGCAGCAGGCCACCATGGATCTGTATAAAAGGGGAGGAGTTAATCCCATGGCCGGGTGTATCCCGCTGCTGTTGCAGATGCCGATCCTGATTGCCATGTTCAGATTTTTTCCTTCATCCATTGAACTTCGTCAGCAGGGCTTCCTCTGGGCAGCTGACCTTTCTTCGTATGACTCCATCTGGACCTTCCCGAACGGTTTTACCATTCCCTGGTATGGTGATCACATCAGCCTTTTTGCACTGCTGATGACCATCTCCAGTGTTATCTATACGCGCATTAACGACCAGATGATGGGATCAACACAGAACCAAATGCCGGGCATGAAAACCATGATGTACATGATGCCGGTGATGTTCCTTTTCTGGTTCAACGATTATTCCTCAGGTTTGAGCTACTATTATCTCCTTGCCAACCTTCTGACGTTTGCCCAGATCTATATCATCCGTGCTACGATTGATGAAAAGAAACTTCATGCACAGATTGAAGCCAACAAGAAAAAGCCCGTAAAGAAATCGGGGTTTCAGAAAAGGCTGGAAGATATGGCAAAGAAGCGCGGGGTACCTGCAAAAAGGTAAGGTTCTTGATTATTATTTTTGCAGGAGTTCAAGGAATAATTTCATCCCTTGTTTCTTCGGATCATCGAAAGTAAATGAGATATTTTCCTTCAGGTAAGAATGACAATCCTGGCCTGCAGGCAATTTATCCCTGAAAAACTCCAATGTCTCATTGATATGCAGAACGCCATATTCAAGTGCATTGTTGAGAGAATCCAGGATTTGAACCGGAAGTTTCTCCCTGCTTAACCAGACTGCGAAAACGAAGGGTAAAGAAGTGAATTTTATCCATTCTTCGGCAAGATCATACACGTACCTGTATTTTCCGGCAAGGCCAAACGTCTTGTCACCAATGGCTACAAGCGCCTCCTTATCATTTCCCTGAGATAAGTCTGCCGGATCCAGGTGAACCCATCCGGGATTAATTTTCCAGAATTTCCGGGCAAGCACCCTGACCAATTGAACGGAGGTCCGGGAATCTGTATCCAGGAAGATTTCGCTGATCTCTGTGAGTGGCTTCTGGCTCAGCAGGAGCACGGTTTTTACTTTACTTACAGCACCGATGCAATAACCGGAAACGATCTCAGATGTTTTGAAATCCGGAAGAGCCCCAACGGGTACCAGGGCAATATCTGATTCTCCGCTTAACAGTTTAGCTGCACATACGGATGGGACTTCAAGGTCGAGTTGAAAATCATGCAGGAGTCCTGATTGAAGCAACCCATAAACAAACGGGTAGGTGTTGAGGTAAGAAACAGCAGATATCTTAAGTGGTTCCATGGGATGATTCGGGATTTAATGGTAAGGGAAAAAAGCATTATCCCTGTAACGATAACAGCTGTTGATTAATGGACAAAACCTGCGGAATGATCAGCTCAGTGCTGTCATTCCTGATGATATAATCTGATAATCCGATCTTCCTGGCATCGTCAAACTGGAATTGCATCCGGCGAAGCACATCCTCGCGGGTTACATTGTCGCGCTTCATGACCCTCTCAATCGACAATTCCACCGGACAGGAAACGTGTATGATCTTGTCGAACTGATCCCCGAAACCACCCTCGAGGATGATCGCAGCTTCCTGGATGATGAATTTTGATTCAAGGTGGTTCTGGCACCATTCTTCAAAGTCCTTCATCACCAATGGATGCAGGAGTGAGTTCAGGAAATTAAGGGAAGCCGGATCGGAGAACACGACCTCGGCTAATTTTACCCGGTCAATTTCTCCGGTGGGAGTAAGAATATCAATGCCAAGAGTTCGGGTAATAACAGCCTTTACGCCACTCTGCGTGAGTAATTTTTTTGATTCAAGGTCGGCAAGATAGACAGGAATTCCCAGCGTTGAAAAGATCTTAGCAACAAGACTTTTTCCACTTCCAATGTTCCCGGTGAGCCCTATTTTCAACATAACCCGGATATCTTACCTGTGTTTTTGCTTTACCAGTTTTCCCGGATGACTTACCGTTGTCAGGTTCCTGAGTGTGTCTGAATTACTGGAATCATGTTTGTTCTTTGATGAAGAAATGGTAATCACAGTGGATTTGATCGATTGAAATTTCTTCAGGTTCTTCTTCTCAAAAGTGAAAACCAGGGTATCCGGGGAGGTGGAATAAATGTCAAGCGGAGTTTCGGATTCGGCAATAATTGTGCTTGAGATATTCCGTGTCAGCACATACCCGATAAAACGATCATCATCGGCTTTGACTTTGATTCCTTTCAGGCTGATATCAACATTACGGTGGCGGCTTCTCAGGAAATGTTCCGAGAAAAATTCAAACCCCTGGACCTTGATCGTCACGTTGAGCACACTGTCGGAGAAATAGACCAAGCGCAGGCTTGAAGGAATCTCCGTATAATGTAACCGGTATTCTACAGTGTAAGAATATTCTTTGGACAACTGGACCAATAACCACAAAAAAATTGAAATTCCCAGGCATGACAGGAAGACAGAGAACTGATGTCGAAATTTTTCAGGCCTCTTTCTCCTGGCATTTTCTATGAATCCAATAAGATCATGTTTCAAGGTGATAGAATTTGCAGGCGAAGATTATTTATTTTCAATCGTCTGGGTGTTGTCAATTGCGATGGCTGATTTCTCAACGCGCAACCTGACCTGGCCTTCGACTTCAATGGTGACGGTGGTGTCCTGGATCTCGACGATTCTTCCGTGGATTCCGCCGATGGTGATCACCTTTTGTCCTTTCTGTAATGATTCCCTGAATTTTTTCTGATCTTTTGACCGTTTCATCTGTGGACGGATAAAGAAGAAATAGAAAACCACAACGATGAGAAGCAGTGGAATGATTTGCATATAACCCATACCCGGTGCTGCTGCTGCCTGTAATAAAATGCTCGATAAATTCATCTTGATTTGATTTAGGGAAAATTTAAAAATTTATTTGAATTGTCATGCCTGGTTCATTTCTCACTTCCCGGGCTCACAACCTGTGCCTTAATCCGGAGAGTTGTCGTGTTGGGCTGAGTATTTGCGACGACGACAATATTTTTTGATTGAAATCCGCGTTTTCCGGCACTGGAGAAAGTCACCTTGATGGTTCCCTGCTGCCCCGGACGAATGGGCTCCTTTGTATAGATTGGAACCGTGCAACCACAGGAAGTACTGACATCTGAGATCAGCAGATCTGATTTTCCCGAGTTTTTAAATTTGAAATCAAACGAAACGGATTCTCCTTCAATGATCTTGCCGAAATCATGAACATCCTCCACAAAAGTAAACGCCGGAAGTTTCGACCGGTCTGATTTTCCATTCGCTGTATTGGGGTTATTGATCACATCTCCCGACAGGGATTGGTTCTCGTTGGAAGTGCAGGAAACAAAAGATGTTGTTGTGAAGATGAAGGAAAGAATTATTAATGCCTTCTTAATCATGAATATTTGTGTTTTTGAGTGTGCAAAGATAAAGAAATTAAGAAAAAAATAAGGGAATATGTTAACTTTATACTTTCTTTGCAGTGATTGTTGCGTAACCAAAATATTCTTCTTTAGGAAAACCCTGCTTATATGAAAGTATTCCTCGTTGGCTATATGGCTTCTGGGAAATCCCACCTTAGTAAGGAATTGTCGGATCTTACAGGTTATCCGAACATCGACCTGGATGATATTTTTGAAGAGAGGTACAGGATCAGTGTAAATGATTTTTTTAATAAATACGATGAAAGCAGTTTCCGGAGACTTGAGCAGGAACTGCTCCAGGAGACGGAATCACAGCCAAATGCTATCGTATCAACAGGGGGTGGTACACCGTGTTTCTTCAGGAATATGGAATTTATGAAGATGAATGGTGTTTGCATTTATCTCAGGGTGAATGCGAGGATCCTTGCAGAAAGGTTGCAGAATGTAAAACGGAAACGGCCGTTGCTGCAAAAAGTTGAGCCTGGTGATATGGAAGCGATGGTCAGGAAACAACTTGAAATCCGGGAGCCATTCTACCTCCAGGCTGATCACGTCATTGACGCGCAAAATATTATCCCGGAACTGATCATGAAACTCCTGCCGGAACTTCCCAGGGTAATCTAACTCTTCTTCTTCAGCAATGCTACATTTTCGACATGCTGGGTATGCGGAAACATATCCACAGGCTGGCATTTGTCCAGTTGATACACTTCGCTCATCAGGGCCAGGTCACGTGCCTGTGTTGCGGGATTGCAACTCACATAGACCACTTTTTCAGGAGCAGCTTCAAGGATTGCCCGGACTACTTTTTCATGCATGCCATTTCTCGGGGGATCTGTAATAATAATATCCGGTTTGCCATGTGCCAGGAAAAACTCCGGGTTCAGCACCTTCTCAGCTTCCCCGGCGAAGAATGTAGTATTTGAGATCCCGTTTCTTTCTGCATTTTCATTTGCATCAACAACTGCAGCCGGGACTGATTCGATCCCGATTACTTTTTTTACGGATGAAGAGATGTAATCGGAGATGGTTCCGATCCCTGAATAGAGGTCATACACAATTTCGTCGCCCTTGAATCCTGCGAACTCAGCGGCACATTTATACAGAACCGGCGCCTGGTTGGAATTGGTTTGAAAAAATGATAACGGACCTATCCTGAACTCAAGTTCTTTATCTCCTTTGAAGGATTTCATTTTCTCGGCAATATAGGACTGTCCGGAATATAAATGGCAGGGGAGATCGGTAATCACATCGTTCTTTTTATCATTGATCACATAATACAGAGATGTGATCTGCGGAAAAGTTTTCGCAAGATGATCCATGAACCAGTTGACGACATCCCTGTCAGCGCGGCTGAAAACCATGATTACCATCAGGTCGCCGGTGCCTGTACTTCGTACCAGGAGATTCCTCAATAAACCCTGCCACAGCCTGACATCATAAAAACTCAGGTGATGTTGCTGGGCGAATCTTTTTGTTTCGAGCCGGATCGCGTTTGAAGGATCTGCCTGGAGCCAGCATTTGTTGATGTCCAGGACACGGTCAAACATCGTTGGCAGGTGGAATCCGAGTGCATTAAAATCTTCCTGTAACTGTTCTCCTTCAGCTTTTCCATCAACCATCCAGCGGCGGTTTGAAAAAGTGAATTCAAGTTTGTTGCGGTAAAATATGGTATTTTCAGAAGGAAGGATTGGCTGGATCCGGGCATCCTCAATTTTCCCGATCCGCTGAATGCTGTCAGCTACCTGCTTTTGCTTGTAGTACAGCTGATCTTCATATTTTATGTTCTGCCAGCGGCAACCACCGCAGGTGCCGAAATGCTCGCAAAATGGCTCCTGGCGTTTTTCAGAGTATTTATGAATTTTTACCGCCTTGCCTTCAAGGTAATTTCGTTTTTTCCGGGTTATCATGAGATCCACAACATCTCCGGGTACCACGAACGGCACAAAGATCACCCGCTCTTTTACACGTGCAATTGCTTTCCCTTCAGACCCTGCATCCAGGATCTCGACGTTTTCGATTATGGTTTTTATCATTGAGTAGATGTATAGGAGGGGAGTTAATAGTCAAAAGTCGAAAGTCGAAAGTCAAAAGTCAGTTTATAAATCACAATTTATTTCTTTCTTTCATTAAAATGTTTCGAATCTCCCCATTCCCCATACCCGATGGTGTCCCCGGCAAGGAAGATGCGGGTTTCGAGGCAACTTTTGCATTCTTCAGCTTCTTCGTCGAGGCACGGCTTGTTTTCGTATAGCAGGTAATCCTGGCGGTATTTCACCGGTGTAAGGTTGGGCATGATCACATTGGCACCCACCAATAAGGCTTTTTCACGGCCCTGGGGATCGATCGTCTGCATGGCCGTGGTGGCTGCAATGTTGATGTCTTTCATGATGATCCGCAGGAGTGCAACCATTTTCAGGGACAGATCGAACCGGTCCTTAAGTGGCAGCAGTTCATTTTTGTACTGAAACAGAGGAGTATCTTCGTGTTCGATATACGGTCCCATGCCGGCCATATCGATGTCGAAGTCACGGAAGAAGATCAGGTCATCTGCAAGATCGGAGAGCGTTTGAAAAGGAAGACCGATCATGACCCCGGTACCGACCTGGAATCCCGATTTTTTTAGCAGGTGCAGGGCATTCAGACGTTCATTGTAATCGTGGTGATGGTCGTTCGGGTGAAGTTTTTGATAGAGTTCAGGATTCGAGACTTCAATGCGCAGGAGGTACCTGTGTGCGCCGGCTTCATACCAACGGCGGTAGGTCTCTTCCGATTGCTCTCCAAGGGAAAGTGTGACATGAAGTTTCCCATCCGAAAGTTCGTGGATCTCTTTCAGCAGTTTTTCGATGGTTGAAACAAATTTCGAATCGCTTCTTTCACCTGACTGAATAACAATTGAAGCAAAGTTGTTATCGAGCGCAAACTTTGCAGCTTCCAGCACTTCTTCATCCGGCATTTGGTAGCGTGCATACCGGCTGTTACCGGCCCTGATCCCGCAGTAATAGCAATTCTTTGAACAGTAGTTCGAGTATTCGATCAGTCCGCGAAAATAAACTTTCCGGCCAACGAAATCTTTCTTTACCTGCTGACCTTTTTCATAGATGAGTCTGCTCTCATCCTTATTGGCATACAATAGCGTTACAAGGTCTTCTTTAGAGAACTGATCCTGGGTAAGTATATCTTTTATTGATGATGACATCATTTAATTTTAAAAATGACAAGAATGACGAATATGCGAATGACGAATTAATTCCCAGATTCGTCATTAAACATTAAACCTTATATGAAGAATGTCTCCATCCTTCACAACATAATTTTTTCCTTCAATATAAAGCTTCCCGGTTTCGCGGCAGGCATGTTCTGATCCGGCTTTGATAAAATCTTCATACTTCATCACCTCCGCCCGGATGAAGCCGCGTTCAAGATCACTGTGGATTACCCCAGCTGCCTGGGGAGCGGTCATTCCATTTCGTATCGTCCATGCCCTGATCTCTTTCGGACCGGCAGTAAAGAAAATCTGCAGGTCCAGAAGATGAAAAGCAGAACGAACAAGGCGGTTGACGCCGGGTTCAGTCAGACCTGCATCTGACAGGAATGCCAGCCGGTCGTCCTTACTTTCCAGCTCGGCAATTTCAGATTCCAATCTCCCGGCAACGATGAGGACTTCCGCTTCTTCATCCTTGATTGATTCAAGAAACTTCTGTGTATGATCATTCCCGGATTGGGCAGAGTTATCATCCACGTTACACACATACATCACAGGCTTGTCTGAAAGCAGGAACATATCTTCCAGATGCTTCTTGTCATCCTTATTTAAAGGAGCTGTCCTTGCAGATTTGAAAGATTCAAGATGATCTTTCAGGATGGTAAGGATCTCCAGCGTATGTTTTGCATCCTTATCGCCGGCTTTGACCATCTTTTCCGTTTTCGAGATTTTCTTCTCGACCGATTCGAGGTCACGGATCTGGAGTTCAAGGTCAACGATTTCTTTATCCCTGACCGGGTTCACTGATCCTTCAATATGCGGCTGCTGCGGATCATCAAAACAGCGGATCACATGGATCAGTGCATCCACATTGCGGATATCCGAAAGGAACTTGTTTCCGTCTGACTGGCTTCCACCTTTGGTCAGCCCGGGAATGTCAACCATCTCGATGGTAGTTGGAACGATCTTTGCAGAATGGATGAACTGATCGATCACTTCCAGCCGTGAATCGGGGACATTCATGATCCCGAGGTTGGATTTTGAGCCGGAAAATGCAGCTTTGTGAATTTCCGCTTTGGTGTTTGAAATGCAATTGAATAAAGTGGTTTTCCCGGAGCTGGCAAGCCCGATGATTCCGCAACGTAATGGCATAAGCTAATTTTTCAGTCTGCAAAGGTACAAAAATTATGGAAAATTTTAGCTGTTCCGGCCACGAGTGGTTTGAAATCCAAGATTTTATTTCTATCTTTGCACCCCCATTTTGATCCGGATTGAACCTGCTGATGTCCAATCGTTTGTTGGGAATGCCGCCAAAATGAGCAATTCACTTTAGTATTAACCCGGTTGACGGTTATCCCGTCACCACAAAGCAAAGCTTACATTATGTCAGAAGAATTAAATGCTAACCCTGAAGAATTAAACGTTAACAACGAACCGGAACAGACCGGTGATGAAGTCACCAGCCAGGTTGTTGAAGAAATGCAGGAGGCAACTCCAGAAGTTGAAGAACAACCTGCAAAGAAAAAAGTAAAGTTCGCCCCCATGGCAACAGCTGATCTCCTGAAGGATTTTGACTGGGATTCCATCGGCAAGAAACATGAACTTTATGATCCCAAGGAAAAAGCCCGCCTGGAGCAGGAGTACGACCGTACACTGAGTTCAATCACGGAACATGAAGTAATTGACGGAAGCATCGTCGCGATGAACAATCGTGAAGTCGTCATCAACATTGGTTTCAAATCAGACGGCGTTCTTCCTTTGAACGAATTCCGCTACAACCCCGATCTGAAGGTTGGTGATACCATTGAAGTTTACGTGGAAAACCAGGAAGACCCGAACGGACAGCTGATCCTTTCCCACAAGAAAGCCCGTATCCTGAAATCCTGGGAACGCATCAACAATGCTTACGAAAAACAGGAAATCATCAAGGGTTACGTTAAATCCAGAACCAAAGGCGGTCTGATCGTCGATATCTTCGGTATCGAAGCATTCCTCCCGGGGTCACAGATCGATGTGAAACCCATCCGCGATTATGATGTCTTCGTTGATAAAGTCATGGAATTCAAGGTTGTAAAGATCAACCACGAATACAAGAATGTGGTTGTTTCTCACAAGGCCCTGATCGAAGACGAGCTCGAAGCCCAGAAAGCTGAGATCATCAAGAAACTCGAAAAAGGACAGATCCTTGAAGGAACTGTTAAAAATATTACATCTTACGGAGTATTCATCGACCTTGGCGGTGTTGACGGCCTGATCCACATCACCGACCTGAGTTGGGGACGTATCAATCACCCGGAAGAAATTGTAAAACTTGACCAGAAGATCAAAGTCGTTATTCTTGATTTTGATGAAAATAAAAAACGTATTGCACTTGGTCTGAAGCAGCTTACACCTCACCCATGGGATTCATTGGATCCGAACCTGAAAATTGGTGACAAGGTGAAGGGTAAAGTTGTTGTTATTGCCGATTACGGCGCATTTGTTGAAATCACCACAGGCGTTGAAGGTCTCATCCATGTTTCAGAAATGTCATGGTCACAGCACCTCCGTACTGCCCAGGATTTCCTCAAGGTCGGAAGCGAAGTGGAAGCCGTTATCCTTACACTCGACCGCGAAGAGCGCAAGATGTCGATGGGTATCAAACAGCTTATCCCGGATCCATGGACCAACATCAAGGAAAAATATCCGCTCAAATCAAGGCATACAGCAACTGTCCGCAACTTTACCAACTTCGGTATTTTTGTTGAGATGGAAGAAGGCGTTGATGGGTTGATCCATATCTCTGACCTTTCCTGGTCGAAGAAGATCAAGCATCCTGCAGAATTCACCAAGATCGGAGAAAAGATCGATGTGATCGTTCTCGATATCGATGTTGATAACCGCAGGCTGAGCCTCGGACACAAACAGCTCGAAGAAAATCCATGGGATGTATTCGAATCTGTTTTTGCACTCGGATCAATTCATTCCGGGACCATTGTCAGCCTGAATGACAAGGGTGCAATTGTTGCCCTGCCATACGGTGTTGAAGGATTCGCCCCGCTGCGTCACCTGAACAAGGAAGACGGCAGTCATTCGAAAGAGGAAGAAATTCTTGACTTCAAGGTGATCGAGTTTTCGAAGGAAAACAAAAAGATCATCCTTTCTCATTCAAAAGTTTACCAGGATGCCGCCGCCGGTGAAAGAAGAGGTGAGACCGATGAGAGCAAGAAGAAATCAAAGGAACCAAAGAAAGTTGTTAAGAAGGTTAAGGATAACCAGGAAAAAACAACCCTTGGCGATATTGAATCACTTGCAAACCTCAAGGTTGAGATGAATAAAGCTGAAGAACTGGAAAGAAATCAGCGGAAAGAAGCAATGATTGAAAAAGAAATCGCTTCAAAACCTGAACCAGCAGCTGCGGAAGAACCAATGCCAACAGACGAAACCAGCGAACAACCTGCAGACGAAACCAAAGAAGCAGAAGAACCAAAGGAAGAATAGTCTCAATGACATTTTCTTTAACCATCCTGGGTAGCAGTTCAGCTATTCCTATTTTAAACAGAAATCCAAGCGCTCATTTACTCACGGTAAATGAGCGCTTATTTTTAATTGATTGTGCCGAAGGAACACAGCTTCAGCTCAGGAGATTCCATATTCATTTTCAGCGCATCAACCGGATCTTTATTTCACATCTTCATGGCGATCATTACTTCGGACTTATCGGCTTGCTGAATACATTCCATCTGCTCGGACGAAAGGAAGAGCTTCATCTCTATGGCCCACCAATGCTGAAAGAGATCATTGACATGCAGATGGAAACTTCCATGACGGTGCTGAATTACCCGCTTTTATTTCACATCACATCAAATGATAAATACAACCTTGTTCATGAGGACGAGCATGTCACTGTTCATTCTTTCCCACTTCTGCACAGCGTTCCGACGTGCGGTTTTATTGTCAGGGAGAAAAAGCAGGAAAGGAAAATCCGGAAAAACATCCTTGAAGAACTGAATATTTCCTTTGATGAGATCAGGAAGATCAAGAAAGGAGAGGATTTTACAGATGAACACGGAGTAATATACAGGAATGAAAAACTGACCATTGATCCGCCATCTCCTCATTCCTATGCCTATTGTTCAGATACCGCTTATACGGAAACAATCATCCCATACATCAGCGGGTGCGACCTGCTGTATCATGAAGCAACATTCATGCAGGAAATGGCAGGAAATGCATGTGAGAAAATGCATTCAACCACACTGGAAGCGGCTACAATTGCACTCAAAGCAAAAGTGAAGAAGTTGATCATTGGTCATTTTTCAGCACGTTATGAGGATCTGCAGCCACTTCTGGCTGAAGCCAGGACAATATTCCAGGAGACTTATCTTGCTGAAGACGGCATCGTTTTCAAAATTTGATTATCATTGTATCATCGGATTCAAAAAAAACAAACTTTCATAAAATGAAGAAAAGATTAATCGTCATGATCCTCACCGGAATGATCCTGGGATCTGTCATGGGACAGGAGTCAAATCCTTTTTTTACTGAATGGACCACGCCTTATCAGGTTCCGCCTTTTGAAAAGATAAAGATGGAGCATTACCTTCCTGCTTTCGTGGAAGGAATGAAGCAGCAGATGAAAGAGATCCAGGCGCTTGTTTCAAATCCTGAACCTGCTACATTTGAAAATACCATCCTTGCTTATGATAAGAGCGGTGAACTGCTCGAAAAAGTAGGGCAGGTGTTTTATGCGCTGAATTCGGCCAATACAACGACGGAGATGCAGAATATCGCAAAGAGACTTTCTCCGCTGACATCAAAACACAATGATGATATAAACCTGAATCCACTGTTGTTTGCCCGCGTCAAAGCGGTCTATGACCAGCGGGAGAAGCTTTCGCTTGATCCCGATCAGAAGCGTCTTGTGGAAGAGATGTACAAAGGATTTGTGAGGGGTGGCGCAAAATTGGACAGTGCCGGGAAAGCAAAGATGCGCGACCTGAATAAAAAAATCAACCTGTTGCAATTGAATTTTAATCAGAACCTGCTTGCAGAAACCAATTCATTCAGGCTCACAATCGACAAGACTGAAAACCTGGCAGGACTTCCGCAACAGGTTATAACATCGGCCGCTGAAACTGCAAAAGGTGATTCTGCAACAGGGAAATGGATCTTCTCACTTCAGAATCCAAGCATCATGCCATTTCTCCAGTACTCCAGCGTTCGCCCTTTGCGTGAAGCAATCTTAAAAGCCTACATCAGCCGCGGAAACAACAACAATGACAAGGATAATAAGGCAATCATTGCAAAGCTGGTGCTTTATCGTGCAGAGAAGGCAAAACTAATGGGCTTTGGATCCTATGCTGATTATGTACTGGACGACAGGATGGCGAAAAATCCTGCCAATGTTTATAAGCTTCTTGACCAGGTCTGGGCACCGGCAATAAAGAAAGCAAAGGAAGAAGCCGCTGCACTCCAGGTTGTGATGGGCCCAAAGGACAAGTCGAATACGTTGGAACCATGGGACTGGAGATACTACAGTGAAAAAGTAATGAAACAGAAGTATGGTCTGAATGAGGAAATGCTGAAGCCATATTTTAAGCTGGATAATGTGAGAGAAGGAGTATTTTACGTGGCAAATAAACTATATGGTGTAACTTTTACGGAAGTGAAGGATGCACCAAAATATTTTCCGGATATTTCCCTTTGGGAATGCAAGGATGAAGACGGATCATTACTCGGAGTCTTATATCTTGATTTTCACCCGAGAGTTACCAAAAGGGGAGGAGCATGGACAGCCAGCTACCGTCACCAGTCATACAAGGATGGCAAGCGGGTTACTCCGGTTATGACGATTGTGTGTAATTTCTCAAAGCCTACTGCCGATAAGCCTTCGCTGTTATCACCGGATGAAGCAGAAACATTTTTCCATGAGTTCGGACATGCGCTTGCAGGTTTGTTCAGTAATATCAAATATACCGGTTTAGCGAATGTTGTTCGCGATTTTGTAGAACTCCCATCGCAGATCATGGAGCACTGGACGTTTGAGCCTGATGTTTTGAAAGTCTATGCAAAGCATTATCAGACCGGTGAAGTCATTCCGAAAGACCTGGTCGATAAAATTGTTTCAAGTAGGAAATATGGACAGGGCTTCAAGACTGTTGAATATCTTGCAGCTTCTTACCTTGATATGGATTTCCATACACTCAAAGAGGCCAACAACCTGAATGTACTGAGTTTTGAGCAAAGCGTGATGAATAAGATCGGGTTAATACCGCAGATCTATCCCCGTTATCGTTCAACCTATTTCCAGCATGCCATGAGTGGCGGCTATACTGCAGGATATTATGGATACATCTGGGCTGAAGTGCTGGATGCTGATGCATTCCAGGCATTCAAGGAAACCGGTGATATCTTTAACAGGACGGTTGCTACGAAGTTCAGGAAATCGATCCTGGAAAAAGGCGGATCAAAAGAAGCTTCAGAGCTTTATATGGATTTCAGGGGATCTCAGCCGAAGATTGATGCATTGCTGGAAAATCGCGGTTTGAAATAGACTTATAACCTTCCGCAGAAATCCAATTTTACCGCAGAGACGCGGAGACGCAGAGAAATGAACTTCGCGCCTTCGCGTCTTTGCGGTTTAATAAAACTATAAAATTTATTAAAAAGGATCAGACCAACGCATCAAATAGCACTTCAATCGGATGAAATGCCTTTCTCCCTGTACCATCCTTGATCTGGTGCCGGCAGCTGGTGCCAGGTGCGGCAATAATAATTTCTTCCGAAGTTTTCCTGATCTCAGGAAACAATACCAATTCGCCGACTTTCATTGAAACCTCATAATGTTCCTTCTCATACCCGAAGGAACCGGCCATCCCGCAGCATCCGGATTTGATCTCATCAACCTTGTAGTTCCCTGGAATTGACAGCATCTTACGGGTGCACTCTATAGAAGCAAGTGCTTTCTGATGACAATGTCCATGAAGTTTGATCACCTTGTTGTCTTTTGTAAAGCTTGATGAGTCAATGGTTCCTGCTTTTACTTCCCGCATGATGAACTCATCAAACAGCAAACAGTTTTTACCAAGTTTCATAGCCTCGTCCTTCAATGATGTTTCAACCAATTCGGGATATTCATCACGGAAAGTCAGGATGGCGGAGGGTTCAATACCGATCAAAGGGTGTTCGGATGTAATAACATCCTTCAGGGAAATGACATTTTTATTGGCAATATCTTTTGCTTTCCGTATCAATCCTTTCGAAAGAAAAGTTCTTCCGCTTTCGGTATGATCAGGAAGAATGACTTTGTACCCTAATGAATTCAATAACCTGATTGCCTTGATCCCGATCTCAACATCATTGAAATTGCTGAACTCGTCTGCAAAAAGATATACCTGGCCTTTCTCTTTTAAGGGCTTCAGTTGGACCTTTCCGGCCCAGTGCCTCAAAGTTGTTTTGTACAATGAAGGAATCGATCGTTTGGGGGCAAACCCCAGGAAACCTTTCAGCATCCCAGACAAAGCCTGGTTGTTCACAAAGAAATTAAAGATCCCAGGAAACAGGCTTCCCAGGTGGTTCACGCTGGTTATGTATGCAATCATCCGCGTACGCAGGGGAATCCCGTTTGCATCGTAATAATGCTGAAGGAACTCTGCTTTCAGCTTTGCAACATCGACATTCGACGGGCATTCTGATTTGCAGGCTTTGCATGAGAGGCAGAGATCCATCACTTCGTAGATCTCGGCATGATCGAACGGATTTGATTTGGTGGAGTTGGTCAGAAATTCCCTGAGAATATTGGCCCGGGCGCGAGTCGTGGTATTCTCATCTTTCACCGCCATGTATGACGGACACATCCATCTACCAGTAATCACATTGTTCCTGCAATCGCCTGAACCGTTGCATTGCTCTGTGGCCCTCAGTATTCCATGACTTGAAGAAAAATCGAAAACGGTTTTTAGTTCGGGAAGTTTCTTACCCGGCTTAAACCGAAGACTGCTGTTCATCTTCGGTGTATCAACAATCTTGTTCGGGTTGAATATTCCTTGCGGATCCCATGTATGCTTGATCTCCTTTAAGAGCTGGTAATTCTTTTCACCGATCATCAGCGGAATAAATTCACCCCGCAAACGTCCGTCGCCATGTTCACCGCTCAGTGATCCTCTGTATTTTTTTACAAGCTTTGCAGTCTCCAGCGCAACCGTGTGGAAAAGCTCGACATCGCCTGGATCTTTGAGGTTCAGTACCGGCCTTAAATGCAATTCGCCTGAAGCAATGTGAGCATAATAAACACAATTCAGTCCAAGCGATTTAAGCATTTTGTCAAATTCACCGATGTATTCCGGCAGGTCTTCGGGGCTGACTGCAGTATCTTCTGTAACGGGAACGGGCTTACGGTCACCGGGATAATTGGAAAGAACACCCAATCCTGCTTTCCGGAGTTCCCAGACTTTTTTCAGTTCCGGGGGAAAGACGATAGGGAAGTGGTAACCAAGTCCAGCCTGCCTTAACTTCTTCTCAAGATCAGCAGCGATTTTCAGAATCTCTTCACGGGTTTCCCTGGCGAATTCAATAATCAATATAGCTCCCGGATCGCCTTCTATGAAAAAGCGGTTCTGCAGCTGGGTTGTATTCTCCAGCGTACAATCCATGATAGCTTTGTCCATCAATTCAACACTCCCTGGATTGTACTTTAGCGCAATGAGGTTTCCTTTCAGCGCTTCTGCAATTGTATGACAATGCACGCAAATCAGCGCTTTTTCAGGCGGCGGAAGCGGAACAAGATTCAGCTTGATTTCAGTTGTGAATGCCAGTGTTCCTTCAGAGCCTGCAAGCAGTTTTGAAAAATTGAAAAGTTCGGATTTGTCCGAAAATGGTTCGGTTTCCAGCAAGAGATCTATTGCATAGCCCGTATTCCTGCGGTGAATCGAAGGTTTCGGAAACTGGCTCCGGATCTCCGACTGGTTCTCCGTGTTTGAAAGGATTGTATAAATATTCCTGTAGATGTCTCCTTCAAGACCCTCAATCTTTGTTTTTTTAATCAGCTGCTCCCTGGTGATCGCTCCAAAATCGGCATCAGTACCGTCACTGAGAATTGTTTTAAGCGAGATCACATGATCGCGTGTACTTCCATATAAGACCGAGTGCGCGCCGCACGAGTTATTCCCAACCATTCCACCGATCATGCAGCGGCTGGAAGTTGATGTCTCCGGACCAAAGAACAATCCGTTGGGTTCAAGAACCTTGTTCAACTCATCCAGGATCACTCCAGGTTCTACACGCACCCAATGTTCTTTGGGATTGATCTCAAGAATGGATGTCATATATTTTGAAACATCCACGATCAGCCCGTTGCCAACCACCTGTCCTGCAAGGGAAGTGCCGGCAGTCCTTGGAATCAGCGGGATTCCATGCTGTGCAGCAAATCGTATCAGCTGTTTTATGGCAGCCGCATTTTTCGGACGGGCAACACCCAGGGGGATTTCACGGTATGCTGAGGCATCCGTTGCATACATCAGTTTCCACAGATCATCCGTGAAAATGTCGCCGTCGAAAATTTCTTTAAAAGATTCCAGCTTATCGTGGACTGACAACCGTTCCATTTATTTGGTTTTGGCAGCATTTTCAGGATCCACCACCTCGTAGACCTGCATGGCAAATTTTGCTTTTTCGACGTCACCCTTGTTTTGCAACCGGGTATAATTCATGTAGCACATCAGACTCAGGTAACTCTTCAAACGCCTGCACATCCTGGCATCCTCGGGGTTCTTACTGCTGCTGATCCGTTTGTCATAACCGGCAATCCTGCTTTTCCACCAGTCAAGATCCTTAAAAAAGAAATCATCATTGAGTTCCTGTTGTTCCTTTGATTCCTTCTCCAGGAGATTTTGCTGTGCCCTCGATTGCTGTTTATATCCGGGATTCTTTTCAAGATCTGTAAGAGTTTTTTTGTATGAATCAGTCTCAGAAAGATCTTTCATGAAACTGATTGCATTTTTCAGGCTGCGGTGATACCCTATCTTATCGACTGAGTTTTTTTCAATGGTCAGCAAACTGTCGATTCTTTGTTTTTCTGCGTTGATGAAATGATCATCTTTCGGAATGGAATTTCTTCGCATGGCACAGCATTCGTTCCATTTGAAAGCCTTTTCAATCAGCGATGCAGATGGCCATTCATGGATCCCGTCGAACAGGAATAATGCATGGTTGAATGCTTGCTGATCCAACTGCTGATCCAGTCCGATCAATTCATGCATGTTGAAATCATAGGTTCCGGCAAAGCCGATATAATCGAACCGGTATTTCCCTGGCTGATCAATGCCGGGGAAGCCTGCTCCACATCCGATCACCCCGGCAACTCCTCCATGGAATAATGCAATCAGGCTGGCAATCCTGGAGCCGCCGGAGAATCCCAGGGTATAGATGCGGTTGGTATCCACAGAGAAACCAAGGTTCATCTCCTCAAATAAAGAAAAAATAATTCTATCGGACTCAGAAACTGGTATGCCGTTTTTTGATTCATTGGAGCCAATCATAATATAACCATACTTTTCTGCCAGCCCATGATAGAGTTCCAGCGGCAGGTTTCCGCTCCCATGCGGATCAAAGGCCAGGATAACCGGGTATGTCCTGGAAGAGGAATATTTTTTGGGAAGATAAAGTGCATAGGTTGTGGAAGGATCTTTCTGGCAGAATACCTTCGGGATTACTTTTCCTGTTTCAAATGCCCTGTTCGGTTCATTTTGTTTTTTGCCGGATGAATGGCCATTGGCACAGGAAACAATTCCAAGGACAATCAAAAGCAGGAAGGAAAACCCGGATCTTTTTTTCATTTTTTATAGAAATTCGTGGATTCAAAGATTTTATCTGCAGATTTGGCAACAAAGCCGCCATAAAGCTTTCCATTGGTTTCTGGGTAGCGCCTGGCAAATTCATAATAGCATCCGGGGATTTCGAATTCCCCGTCCTCAAACTGGAAGCGTACCATGCCTGCCTTGATGCTGGATTGCTCAAGAAGATCATGCGGTGTACCCTGGATCTCCCCGGCTGTATCATTGAGCAGGAAACCGTTGGATTTCAGGAAGGCATTCACCTTCTCCACTGTATCATAGTCTTTCAGGGCATTTACACTAACCGTAAAATGATTGGCCCGGAATCCATTCACATAAAGCCATGCAGCATATTCAGATTCCATCCTGAGTTTCTCATAGGTTTTATAAGAAGGCGTTCCGGATAAATTACCGGCAAATATCAGTTCCTCCGATGTGATCATTTCCACAGGAATTTTACTTACCCAGTCCTTCACCACTTTTTTCAGGTGATCGCTGAATGATTCAACCTGTAGTTCGCTGATAAAAACCCTGGGCGCATCTTTGTCCGTTTTGTGTTCAAAATGCTTTGCATAGAGTTTTTTCTTAGGAAAATAATATTCAGCTTTGTATTCATAGTCGTGTTTCCTGAATATTTTCGAGAGAACATCGATTCGGATATCCGGGTGGTTGAACGTCCTGAATGCTATATGATCATTGACAACAGTCTCTCCTTCACGGACAAGGAGATCGTGAACCTTCCTGGTTGAAGGATTTTGTGCGATGTAATCGTTCCATAGCCGGTCAAATATTTCCTGGTAGTTCATGGTCAGATAGGTTTAATGCTCTTTTGATAGCGGATTCAAAGTTGCTGGTTAAAACATTCCGTGGATAAATTCGTCTCTCGATATGTTGTTAAAGTATTCGGAGAGATTGTATGATTTAAGGACATCCCTGATTGAATCTTCCCGGTGAAGTGCTCCTGATAAGGCATCCTCAATCTCTTCTGTTTCACGGATATTGAAATAATCTCCGAAAATTTTCACCTGGTGGATTCTTCCTTCCGCAACATTCAGGTTGAATTCGAGTGTCCCGCTGTTATTGGTGCGGATCACTTTCCTGAAATTGTACTCCGGTGAATACCCGAAATTCCATGCCCAGGTACCATATTTTGTCCCGACCAGGTGATTGATCTTTCCGATATCATCATCCGAAAGCTCGTATAAACGGGCATCCGGGTATTTTTCCATAATGTGTTCTTCCACCAATGTAGAAAACTGCATGACATCCAGCGGGCTTTTCAGGTGGTCGCTGATATTTGTAACGCGTGACCGGATTGATTTAACGGCCTTGTCGGTAAACTTCAGGGGATCGGCATTCAGGGCCTGGCTCAGGTCGGGCATGTGCGAAGAAAAAAGCAACGTGCCATGGGAGAGTACTTTCTTGTTCCAGATATGCATGGCATTTCCCGAAAATTTCTTCCCATCGATAGTCAGGTCATTCCTGCCTTCAAACCGGGCGTCAATCCCAAGTTTCTGTAAAACTTCAAGGATGGGCTCGGTATATTTCCGGAAGTTGATGAGATTTTCATCCTGACCTTTCATGGTAAATGTGAAATTCAGGTTGCCAAGGTCGTGAAAAACGGCACCACCACCTGATAATCTCCTGACTACCTTGATGCCATTCTCCTTCACATAATCCACATTGATTTCTGCCAGTGTATTCTGATGCTTCCCGACGATGATGGAAGGTTCATTCCGCCAAAGCATGAATGAATCCTCCCCGATCTCTTTCAGCACATATTCTTCAGTAGCGAGATTAAAATAAGGATCCGTGTTATGTCTTCTGATGATCAGCATAATTGAGCAAACTTAGATGACAAAAATATACTTTTTTATTGTTTGATGCCGGAAAAATCTAATTTTGCAGGACATCAGGAAGCAGTGAAACAAAGGAGGAGATTCCTCTGTAAACTGGATTCTGCAAGTAAATTTGAATCATTCATGGATAAGCTCACCTTCCCATTCATTCGTTTCAGTATCTTTCTATTCGGGCTGCTTCCATTCCGGGTGATCTACATGATTTCAGATTTCGTTTTCCTCGTGGTATATTACATTATCCGTTACCGGAAGAAAGTTGTTTATAAGAACCTGGCGAACTCTTTTCCGGAGAAGTCAAAAAAGGAGATTAATAAAATTGCAAAACAGTTTTACCATCATTTCTGTGATGTTTTCATGGAAAGCGGGAAGTCTTTTTCAATGTCAGGAATGGCGTTGTGCGAACGCTACAGGTTTCTAAATCCCGGATGGGTAGATGCATTGTATGACCAGGGAAAACCGGTTGTTTGTGTTGCCGGACATTTCAATAACTGGGAATGGGGCGGAATTGCTGCAGGGATCCAGATGAAGCACAGGCCATTGGGTTTTTATAAACCCCTGACCAATAAAGCCATGAATGACTTCCTGTTGAAGTCAAGAGCCTCGGGAAGAGCCATCCTGGCATCCATCAGTAAGACTGCAGAAACTTTCCAGGCCTGGCGCGATGAACCGGTTGCCTTTTACATGATTGCCGACCAGCGGCCTTCAAGCGTGAGATTTGCTTATTGGATGAAATTTTTAAACCAGGATACACCGGTTCTGAATGGTCCCGAAAAGTATGCACGGATATACAATTATCCTGTGATCTATGCGGATGTTCAGAAAGTGAAACGAGGATACTATACGGTGGAATTTTTGATGGTCGAAGCTGAACCGGTTAATTCAAACACCGGTGAAATCACCCGGAAATTCATGCAGATTCTCGAGGAGAAGATCATCAAAACACCACAGTATTACCTGTGGTCACACAACCGGTGGAAGTTCACAAGACCGGAAAACAAACAACTTATTTCCTGACTGCTTTCAGAGCAAACCGCCATTCTCGTAGATGGCAAGCTGGGCATCGTAAAACCTGTTGATCCCGATCGTTTTATTATTCTGAAGGTTGGTGAGTTCGCCTTTGACAAAATCAACGCGGATTGAATCCCCGTCTTTTAAGCCTGCTTCAGCAAGTTTTGCAGGATCATAAGTCAGGATCGGCAACGCAGCATTGATGGCGTTTCGTTCATAAATCGCACCGTAGGATTCTGCAAGAAGACAGGAAATCCCCAAGGAAAGGAAACAATCCACAGCCTGCTGACGGGAACTTCCGGCGCCAAAGTTTTTATTGGTGATTACAATATCCCCGGGTTTTGCATTTTTAGCAAAGTTCTCGAATCCTTTCAGGTTGTCGAAAGTATATTGTCCCATCTCCTTGATATCAGTGATGGTGAGATACCGGTTATGGAAGATCATATCCGTATCAATATCGTCCTTCGGGATGATCCAGATTCGGCCTTCCACGATTTTTGGTTTTTCAGTCTTTACCTTCTCTGTCACTTTAGACTTGATCGTGGCTTTATTATCGAATTTTACCGGCGTGGAAGGAATTGCATCAGGCGTGGTAATATAGCCTGCAATGGCCGATGCTGCAACGATCGCAGGGGATGCAAGGTAAACAAATCCTTTTCCCTGCTTTCCTTCGAAATTCCTGTTCCCTGTGCTGATGGTGACTTCGCCTGGTCCGTTCTGACCAACCTGGCCGGCTGCACAACCTGCGCAACCTGCATTTGAAACCATGGCACCAGCTTCCTTGAATATCGCGATCAATCCTTCATTCAGCGCCTGGTTCCAGATAGAGTCCGTGGCCGGGACAATCTTCAGGACAACTCCCGGGGCAACTTTATTACCTTTTAATATTCCGGCAGCAATTCTCAGGTCATCAATCCTTCCATTTGTACAGCTCCCGATAAAACCGGAATCGATTTTCAGGTTGGAAACCTCTTTCACAGCCACATCATCATGCGGATGCCCCGGTCTTGCTACCATCGGGACGAATTTCCCAAAATCAATGTCGAATACTTTTTCATATACGGCATCCTTGTCGGGAAGTACAGTCTGGTAATCTTTACCGGTGAGTGCTTTCAGTTCAGCCAGGACTGCAGGGGAGGGAGAGAACAACAAAATGATCGCACCCATCTCGGTAGCCATGGAAGAAATAGTGACGCGTTCCGCCAGGGTTAGTTTATCAATATCAGGACCGGCAAGTTCAACCGAATATCCAAGGAGTTTATTCGCGCCAAAAATGCCAAGAAGATTCAGTACAACATCCTTTGCTGAGACATTGGCCGGTCTTTTTCCGGTAAAATTCAGTTTGACCGTTGCCGGAACTTTGAACCAGACAAACCCTTTTGCCCATGTTGCTGCGATGTCCTGGTCACCCATGCCCTGTCCGAATGAACCGATCGAACCCATGATGTTGGCATGAGAATCGGTGGAGACGAAGGTGCTTCCCGGCCATGCAAGCCCGCCGTCAATGGCCAGGTGCGTGCCGATACCAGAGTCAACATCATAGATCCGGATGTCATTTTCGCGTGCAAACTGGCGACAGTAATGCTGGTTGGCTGCGTATTTCTGATCGGATCCACCCGGGTTGCAATCGAAAGTAAAAATGGTTTTTGACGGATCATCAACTTTCAACCCGTTATCCAGGAGATTCTTTACAACATTGGCACCACCAAAGTCACGGGCAGCACGGGTATCAATTGAAACATCCACAATATCGCCAGGTTTAACTGATGCCTGGTTAGAATGAGCAGCGATTATCTTTTCAATAATTGTCATAGTCTTTTTTCTAGAATTGATTCAGAATATCTATTTCAACCTTTCCCTGAATGGCTCGAATGTCATGAAATCTGCGTGGTGAACGATGTATGCTTCAACCGTTCGTTTAACCATATCGCCTTCACCGGCATGCGTTGCGATGATATGGCAGACATCTGCAGGCACACCGCATTGTTCAGCCAGTGATACTCCGGAGAATGGATGACGGAGATATTTTCCATATTTACCCTGGAATGATTTTCCATCCGTCCCCACTTCGTATTCCAGTAACTTTCCGACATCCGCAAGGATGGCGCCGGCCAGCAGGACATCCATATTCACCGGGAGGTCATTCCCGAAAAATTCATTCATCTTATCACCGGATTCCTTTGCAACATGAACCACACAGCGTTTATGCGCCATGAAAGAAACTTTCAGGTCAGGTCCGGCAAGCAAGGTAAATGGAATCTTTTGCAGATCATCTGCTGTCAATACGCTTCTTTCAAGTGCAAGTTCCCAGGTCCTGGCTGTCTTTTCACGCAGATCTTCATTCTTGATCCACATCAGTTCCGGCCACAGCTTTACTATTTCATCAGTCATGAGACGAGTTATTATTGTTAATATGTTGTATTAAGTTTCAGTCAAAAGTCGAAAGTCGAAAGTCAAAAGTGCGAAGTGTAATGTGCAAAGGAATATTCCGCCAAGGTCAACAATTGCCAAATCCCTATTGCCTATTGCCTACTTCCAGTTACCCCAACTTCGCAATAATGGCATCCGTCATCTGCTCGGTAGTTACTGCACCTTTGCTGAAAACATCAGGATTTCCGGGAAGTTTCATCATGTCGTAGGTCTTGACCTTACCTTCAGCTACAACTTTGGCAACGGCATCATAGATCTTCTTTGCCTTATCATCTTCACCGAGATGCTCGAGCATCATGCATGCAGAAAGGATCATGGCAATCGGGTTAACGATCGAAGGATTCATATCAGCATATTTCGGCGCTGATCCGTGGGTGGGCTCAAACACAGCAATCTCAGGTCCAATATTGGCACTGCATGCAAATCCAAGTCCGCCGACCAATCCGGCGAAACCATCAGAAACGATGTCACCGAACATATTCCCTGCAACAATCACATGATAGGTTTCAGGATTTTTTGTAAGCCACATCATCTGAGCATCAATATTTGTATCCTGGACTTTGATACCCGGATACTCGTTCTTTGACATCTCCTGCGCGATCTTCAGCATCATACCTGAAGTTTCCCTGATAACATTGGGCTTTTCACAAACGGTAACCGTGTTCAGACCTTTTGCCTTTGCATATTCAAAAGCCTCCTTCACGATGCGTGTCGTATATTTTTTTGTGAAGATCCTCGTTGATACTGCCAGTTCCGGTCTCGGGCACCAGGCAAAGTTATCCTGGAATTTTTTATGCGTCATGAGCGCTTCATAAACCTTATCGGGAGGATTGGTCCATTCAACGCCACCATACAATCCTTCTGTATTCTGCCTGAAGATCATGGTATCAATTACCGGTTCCTCGATGGTGTTGCCCGGACCGCGGCGAATAAAATTCAGCGGGTTTCCCTTGAAAGTCTTGCATGGACGTTTGCAAATATCAAGATCATATTTCTGACGCATGGCAACAATCGGGCTGTAATAAACAAATCCTTTGGATTTAAGTGCAGGATCCAGTTCAGCTTCGGCTTTATCTTTGGGTTTGGAAGTGATCGCGCCAAAGAGACCGATCTTGTGTTTCTCGAGTAATTCAAGGGTCCTGTCGGGCAGTGGATTCCCCTCTTTGCACCAGAATTCCCAACCAATGTCGCCATGTACATATTCAGCATCAAATCCTACAGCATCAAGTACCCTGACTGCTTCTTTGAGGACATTTTTACCGATACCATCTCCGGGCATCGCAACAATTGTTCTTTTAGCCATTTTTCGTAAAAATTAATAAAGAATGAATGAAAAGGATATTGGCGGCAAATATACAATGGGAATGCTTATCCACCAACAGCGCTGAAAAAAAAATATGCTTCTTTTCACCGTCGTTTCTTTATTTTTGTAAAAATTTAAATTTCTGCTGAGAGTTAACTCCCATATCCGCCCTGCGCTTTGAAAAAACATCTGTCAAATCCCGTCTTCTCTATTCTTTCTGCTGTCGCAGATAAACTCGGTCTGCAAGTCTTTGTTATCGGGGGATTTGTGAGAGACAGCCTGATGGGGAGGATCTCAAAGAAAGACATCGACATCGTCGTGCTGGGCAGTGGAATTGACTTTGCGCTTAAGGTGGCTGAGGAGATCGGAGGAAAAGTCCCGGTCAAAGTGTTCAAGAATTTCGGTACGGCCATGCTGCAATATAAAGGGTATGACATTGAATTTGTTGGTGCCAGGAAGGAATCCTACCGGAGCAATTCAAGAAAGCCCATAGTTGAAAATGGAACGCTCGAAGATGATCAGAACCGGCGGGATTTCACGATCAATGCAATGGCTTTTGATTTGTCTAAAAAGCATTACGGCCGGCTTGTGGATCCTTTTAATGGCCGTGAAGATCTTGAACAAAAACTGATCCGCACCCCGCTTGATCCATACCTTACATTCTCTGACGATCCGCTTCGGATGATGCGGGCTATCCGGTTTGCATCACAACTGGATTTTACGATTATGCCGGAATGCTTTGAAGCCATCACAACCGACGCAAGCCGTATTGAGATCGTCTCCGGTGAGCGCATCACCGAGGAGCTCAACCTGATCATTGCATCCGACCATCCTTCAAAAGGGTTCAAACTCCTGGATGAATGTGGTCTCCTGAAAATAATTTTTCCGGAATTCCTGGAATTAAAAGGCACCGAAACGGTTGAGGGGCTGGGGCATAAAGACAACTTCACCCATACGCTGAAAGTTCTTGACAACATCTCCCTGAAATCAGATAATTTGTGGTTAAGATGGGCTGCCATTTTGCATGATATTGCAAAACCTGCCACAAAGAAATTTATTCCCGGAACAGGCTGGACATTCTATACCCATGAATTCCAGGGAGCCAGGATGGTCAAATCTATTTTCAAAAGAATGAAGCTGCCTTTGAACGAGAAGATGAAATATGTTGAAAAACTCGTTCTTCTTCATTTGAGACCGATTGTCCTTGCTGATGAAGTGACGGACTCTGCTGTCAGGCGATTGCTTTTCGAAGCAGGAGAAGACATTGACGACCTGATGCTTCTTTGTGAAGCCGATATAACTTCTAAAAACCCGCTTAAAGTCAGGAAATTCCTGGAAAACTTTGAGATCGTCCGGGTCAAACTCCGTGAAATTGAAGAGAAGGACAGGATCCGGAACTGGCAGCCCCCGATCTCAGGGGAACTCATCATGGAAACATTTGGAATTCCGCCATCCAAAGAGGTCGGGGTGATAAAAACCGCAATTACTGAAGCAATCCTGGAAGGAGAAATCCCGAATGAGACGGATGCCGCTTTCCAGCTGATGCTTCGTGAAGGCAGGAAACTCGGGTTAAAGCGGAAAGATTCCTGATTTATTTTGCTTTCTTTAACAAACATCTTCCTTTTCTTTCTGATATTTTTTTTATACTTTTGATTCTTAATAGGGGGACAATATGCTTATTTATCGGTTCAGAATAACTTCAGAAGACTACGACGACTTTCTTCGGGTGATAGAAATACAGCCAGGCCAGACATTTGTGGATTTCCACGAAATCCTTATGAATTCAACCGATACTGACAAATGTGATAAGGCATTTTTTTATATCACGGACAACATTTTCAAGAAACAGAAGGAAATCTCACTAAAGCCGCTGAAAAAGCAGATCCGCAAATATGATGATGAACTGGATGAGATTGTAACAGAAACTTTTGTTCCGCACCTTATGAAGGATTCAAGGATCAAGGATTATGTTGAAGATCCGCACCAGCGCATGATGTACGAATTCTATGGAAAAGAATTCCTGGTCTTCTTCATAGAGCTATTTAAGATTATCAAAACAGAAGAAAAGATTTCGCTTCCCCGGTGTATCCAGTCAAAAGGGGAAATTCCAAAGAAGCTTGACATCGCAACTCTTCCGGTTACCGCTCCTCCCGAAGAAATTTCACCGATTCACACGCCCCTGGTAGTCCCCGGTGGAGCAAGTCTTTTTTCAAACATTTCAGAGGATGAGAGTGAAATTGCCGAAATTGAAAATCAGTTAGGTGAACTATTATCTTCCTCAGACTCTGAGGCTGCTGAAGAAAAATCCGGGGAGTCCCAGGACGATGAGGTTACTTATTCCGTGCACCAGGATGACGATTCCGATGAAAAGGATAGCGATCATATTGAAAGTCTGGATGAGTATGATGACATCGAGAACCTGGAGAACAAGCGGCGCGATTTTGACAGGGAATCCGATGATTACTGATGATTCCCATTTGCTTTTTATCATTCTTGGTCCGACAGCCGTCGGAAAAACATCACTGAGCCTGCGTATTGCCAGGGCTCTTCCGGCCGAAATTCTTTCTGCTGATTCCAGGCAGTTTTATCGCGAAATGAAAATTGGTACTGCACGGCCTTCCGATGAAGAGTTAAAAGCCGTTCCGCATCACTTCATCGGCCACTTGTCTGTCTTTGATGAATACAATGTTTCAAGGTTTGAAACAGATGCCCTGCGAAAACTCGATGAATTGTTCACAGCTGGTCATTATGCTGTATTGACGGGTGGTTCCGGGTTGTATATCCGGGCCGTTTGCCATGGGATTGACGATTTGCCTGACCCGGATCCTTCATTGCGTGAAAAGTTGAAAGAGATATTTACTCAGGATGGATTACCCGCTTTACAGGAAAAGCTGAAAGGACTGGATCCTGCATTTTATGAAATCGTTGATCGTTCAAATCCGAAACGATTGCTGCGTGCCCTCGAAGTATGTCTTACAACAGGAAAGCCCTATTCCTCTTTACGAAAAAATGTTCCCGGAAAACGAAACTTCAGGACCATTTTGATAGGATTAACAAGGGATAAGGATGAGCTCAATAACCGCATCAACCGGCGTGTTGATCTCATGATAGAACAGGGATTGATCGAAGAAGCGAGGAGTCTTTATCCAAACCGCAATCTCAATGCCCTGAATACCGTAGGTTACAAAGAGTTGTTCAGGTACTTTGATGGCGAAATCCCGTTGGGAAAGGCCATTGAAAACATCAGGACAAATTCAAGACGCTATGCAAAGCGGCAGATGACATGGTTCAGGAAGGAGCAGGGGATTACCTGGTTTGATGCCGGGAATGAAGAAGATATCATGAATTTTGTGATTAATAAATCCACCTTATGATACTCATTGCCGACAGCGGTTCAACGAAGACTCACTGGTCACTGATCGAATACAGGACCGTGAAAAAAAGCATCGAAACTTCGGGGTTGAATCCCTACTTCTTAAATGCCGAGGCTGTAAAGTACATCCTGCAAACTGACCTGGTTCCTAATATGGTTGCGAGGTTCGTTAAGATGATTCATTTTTATGGCGCCGGCTGCTCGACAGAAAACAACAACAGCATGATCAGGGATTCATTGAAGGAGTATTTCCATCATGCGGACATCTTTGTCTATCATGATATCCTCGGTGCAGCCAGGGCACTGCATGGCGACAAGGAGGGGATTGCCTGTATCCTTGGAACCGGTTGTAATGCCTGCTACTATGATGGAAAACAGATTTTTTCTTTAGTTCCTTCACTGGGTTATCTTTTTGGTGATGAAGGAGCAGGATCGAATATTGGCAAGATCTTTATGGAGAAATATCTGAAAGATAAGCTGCCGCCGGAGATCCGTAATGAATTCGACAATACCTATCACCTGACGCTGGAGAACATTTTAAATTCCTTATACAACCGGCCGTCTCCCAACAGATTTCTTGCATCATTCAGCGAGTTTATTGCACCAAGACAATCTCATCCTTTCCTTCACGACCTGGTGAAATCTTCATTGCAGTCATTCGTTGAGGAACAGATCATGAAGTATAATAATTTCAATAAGCTGAATATCGGTTTTGTGGGATCAATCGCCTGGTTTTACAAGGATATTCTGTTGGAGGTAATGAATGAAAACAAGTTGCATGCCGGAGTTATTCTTCAATCTCCGATGGAAGGATTGGTGAAGTATCATGGAAGTGAGGAGTGACCGGAGGTCGAAAGTCGAAAGTCAATACATCTACCCGATAACAGGGAGTTAAAAAACACAATGTATGGCATTTTTAAAAGAACGAGGCAGGAGTTTCAGGTATGCATTTACAGGAATTGCTCATGCTTTCCGCACGCAACCGAATCTCTGGATCCATTCAGTAGCCATCGTTATCACCATTGCCGCAGGATTTTTATTGCGGATAAATTCAGTGGAATGGATTTTTATCATTGCTGCAATTGGAGTTGTAATCACTACGGAGATCATCAATACAGCGATAGAAGAACTGGTTGACCTGGTGTCTCCTGAGCGCCATGAAAAAGCAGGGATAGTTAAAGACCTGGCTGCAGGAGCTGTGCTGATTGCAGCAATCATGGCTTTGATCATCGGTTGTATAATTTTCATTCCAAAGATTCTTTTGATTTTCGTAACGTGAATCGATGGCGTTTGACTGATGGCGTGCATTTGACTGATGGCGCGCGTCCTCCTTCGGAGGATAAATTTGTAACGCGTTCAATAAACTTATAAGTAGCGCCTGACTTTCGACTTATAATCAATCCAGTTTTCTCCAAACCTGTTTTCAAGGAATATTTCTTCCCCCAGTGTAATCCTGTGATGAATGATCATTCCATAAATGGCGCATGCAATGTTGATGAGATCCGGGAAATAGAGGCAGGATGCGATGCTGATCATAAACACTCCAAGATAGAGGGGATTCCTGCTGATGCTGTATATTCCTTTTGTTTTCAAAATCGTCTCCTCATCCGGAACTCCGACTTTCAGCGATATACCCAGTGCAAAGAATGAGAGGATCATGAGCAGGGAACCTGCAAGAACGATGAAAGCAGCAGTCCAGGAGAGGAGTTCAGGAACTTTTATATAACCAATTTTTGGAAATATTGCTTTTAGCAACAGGAGTATCCAGGAGGTGAAAAGTGATATCTTTCCGGTATAGAAATAGAAGTGATCAATTGTGGGTTTTCCAAGGAAACTCCGGCTTTTGCTTCTCATTGAGAAGACAAGAAGGAACAATGAGAGTCCCATCATCGAGAAGGATCCCAGGACAATCATGCTATGTATCTGCATAGTGTGAGTTTTGATGTATAAAAATAGTGCTTCCGAAGAATTTCTGACATGTTTTTCTTGAAAATTCCAGATATAAAATCAGAATTACTAAATTTGCACATTCCAACGCGGTAGTAGCTCAGATGGTAGAGCATCAGCTTCCCAAGCTGAGGGTCGTGGGTTCGATCCCCATTTACCGCTCGAAAACATTACTCATAATCAGTTAGTTGCAGAAAGTGTGGCTGACTGATTTTCTTTTTAGCCCCTTTGTTTTTACGATTTTCTTGCAAGCATGTAAACCAGGATGTAAACCAGTTTACACATGAATGCATCAATTTCAGTAGTTTGCTACAAATCCAAAACCCTTTCCAATGGAGAACACCCATTAATGCTTCAAATTTCAAAGCATGGAAAGCGAAAGTACCAGAGTTTAGGTATTTCCATCCATGCTGATAACTGGGATTTTCTGAAGAACAAACCAAAACCCAATTGCCCTGATGGTGAATACATTCAAAAGATCATTTCTGATAAGATCATTGAGGTTCAGAAACAGATACTTGAATACACTGCTAATGGAGCAGATTACACGCCGACAGGCTTGCTTAAAGGTAATAGATCAACCATCAAGGAAAAATCAGTTGGAGAGTTCTATAATGAACTTATTCTGGGTTTTGAAAGGACAGATAAAACAGGCAACAGACTAATTTATAAAACCTCTTACAATTCACTTAAGGTTTTCAATAAAGGCCGGCTGAATATCCTGTTTTCTGATATTGATATTCCATGGCTGAACAGATATGAAAAATGGTTAAGGGCAAAGGGGAACAAAGAGACTACAATGAGTTTATTATTCCGCACGCTCAGGAGTGCATATAACAAGGCTGTGGAGGCAAAATGTACAAGGAAGACAGATTATCCATTTGATGGATATAAGGTCAGCAGATTCGATGTAAGCACTAAAAAACGGGCTATCTCCAAGGAAGATATTTTGAATATTATGAAATTGGATTTAACTGATGAAAAAGATTCTATTAAGTTCTCCCGGGATGTTTTTATTTTCTCCTATCTGTGTGGAGGAATTAATTTTTCCGACATAGCTAATCTGAAGCAAGAGAACATTGTTAATGGAAGGATTGGTTATATCAGGCAGAAGACAGCTAAAGCGATTAGTATCCATTTATCAGAAGAAGCTGGGAATATTCTCTCCCGATATAGAACATCAAATGATGTGAGAGGATATTTATTTCCTATCCTTGATATCAGGGTGCATAAGACTGCTCAGCAAAAGCAGAATCGGATTCACAAAATCTTGGGTAAGGTAGATAAAGACCTAAAGCTGATTGCTGAAAAATGTAAAATAGAACAGAACCTTACCACATATTCTGCAAGGCATTCATTTGCCACAGTGTTAAAAAATTCTGGGGTGAATGTTGCATTGATAAGCGAAACACTTGGACATTCTGATCTTTCCACTACGATGATTTACCTGGGCAGCTTTGATAATTGGCAGGTTGATGAAGCGATGTTGAATTTATTATAGTTTGGCCTTTCAAAGCAATGCAGTAATTTTTCAATCGGGTTTACTGCTCCATAGAAACCAAATCATGAAGGTTAAACAGATTCTTATGTCTTATCAAGGGAGCGACCAACCAAATCAAATTCTCAATGTATTTCTTTTGTCATATTGGGAGTAGTTAATAGAAGTTACTAATAAGAACAATAGAACTGAATACTAGATGATACTCATCACATTGGAGACACTTTCCACAAGCAGTACCCCCCCCATGTGCAATTAAAATGTATGTTTCCTGCCGGTATTTTAGTGTATCATTTGGGGGTACTGGAATTGCGAATTGCGAAGGAATGATGCTATGAATATGGGTCTTTTAGAAGGACATCCACATTGATTAGTTGTTGCCAGCTGCTCGAGATTTTTAACCGGAGTTTCTCGCACATCCGAATTTTATGAAAATGTGTCTATGTGTCCATGCCTTAAAAATTGTACTGTAAAGGTAAGAGAAATTACAATATAAGTAGCAGATCTTTAAAGATTTAGTTTAACTTTTTTAATTAAAAAAATCTAATTTTTTTTATTAAGTTGAAAATAGATTTAGGAACTAATTTTTCGGGTTATCCACCTCCCTCCCCCTTTAACCAAATTCATGAGAAATTGTTCATAGGCAAACAGCACCCTTAATATCGCTATTGTTCAATTTTCGGGATTCTGCCGATCATTAGGTTTTCGATTTCAACGCCAATAGCAATTCTAATTTTTTTAATGATGGTTGGTTCTCTATTCTCATTAAACTGGTTAGAGTTCGCTTGAAAGTTTAACCATTTTTTTAACCTAAACCTTAAGCGAGTGATCTTGCTCATTCGTCTTAAACATCTGTCTTGCATTTCCAGTCTACCAATTTCAACCTAAATCATCACTTAGGTATAATACTCCATGCATATGTGAGAGGAGCTGACTCCCACTATACCTCCCGGATTGCTGAACAATCCCCGGTTATTACCCCCGGAGGTTTCTATTCTTTCATTTAAAAGTTAATCGCATGGAAAAATATGAAAATAGAATGCCTATGAGGATGTGGGCAGAAGATGATCTACCTGCACAGAAGATGCTTCTCAAAGGCACATTCAGCCTTTCTGATGCAGAATTATTGGCAATTATCATTGGAACCGGCATCAAGGATAACAGTTCCATTGAAATAGCAAAACAAATGCTCAGTTCATATGATAATAATCTCAACAATTTCTGGCGTTCAGGTTATTCAGACCTGCAAAAGTTCACAGGTATTGGCAGGAAAAGAGCAATTAAATTGATGGCAATTTTTGCATTGGCTCGCAGAAGAAATGAAGCAGAATCAATGAGCCAGCAGAAAATATCAAGCAGCAGGGATGCTTTTGAAATCTTTCATTCTCTTGTTGGTGATCTTCCTCATGAAGAATTCTGGCTGCTGATGTTGAGTAAGGCAAACAAAGTCATCAAGAAGGTCAGGATATCAGAAGGAGGAGTTTCCGGAACTGTAGTGGATCCGAAAAAAATTTTCAAGATAGCTCTTGATCATCATTCTTCCAGTCTCATTCTGGGACATAATCATCCTTCAGGGAATATCCAACCCAGTGAAGCAGATCATAAAATTACAAAGAAGATTAAGGAATGCGGGATTTTATTGGATATTGCAGTACTTGACCATATCATCGTAGGAAATGAGAAATTTTATTCATTCGCAGATGATGGGATGATTTAAAAATAAGAAGCCCAAGCTATTTAACATAACGAAATATTATAGAACAGCCTGTTTATTAGCTGTATTGTAAGTGTTTTCGGCTGTCCTATAATTTCATTATGCTAAATAGCCGCTTGACCTCCCCACAATCAAGCCATAATTTTTAATACCGGTTTGTTATTTTAGTAATATTCTCTATATTTGGATCAAAATATATTTTGTAATACATTTCCTTTGTTTACTCTTTTTAATCATCTACAATTGAAAAATTTAATATTAGGCAGTATTGCAATCATACTTTTGGGATGCAATAACACATCTTCTAATTCTAATGTTGATACATATAAAGATTCAATAATTAAATTACAAGAGGAAAGAATAAATCAACTTGAGAAACAATTAGGCAATTCCAATGCGGTAACTATTGACACAGAACCTGTAATACACAACAAGTATAATCAGGGACCTTATGATTTGAACAATTTAAATGATTACTTCACTATCGGTTCAACAGAGGATGAGGTTTTGGCAGTTCAAGGACAGCCAACCTCAATCCAAAAAACAGGATATTTAAAAACGTTTTTCTATAGTGGTGGTAACGTTTCTTTTAATAATGGAATAGTTGAAAGTTATTCTGATTATGGAAATCTAAAAATCAAAGTTGGGACGAAAGGCAAAATCTCAAAGAAATCAAATAGCAATAATGGTGGAGCACGATTAGGCAATAATCTTAATGAAAATTATACATCTGATAAAAAAGCAAAAAAAGAAAATGAAGAAGTAAAATATATCTACTTCACTTTTATGACAACCGATTTCCAAATTGATAAGGACCCAATTACAGGTGAATTAAAAAATATGGAACATGATTATTCTGAAATTTATTCGATATCAAGATTTACTTATGAAAAACAACAATCTTTAGAATTTTGTTTGACAAAAAATTATAAAGAATGGACGGGTAAACAAGTCTTATTAATAGACCATGTTTATAATGATAGACAGTTAGCATTAATGAGTTGGAATATTGAGAAAGGTCGTTTATACAAGTATACAAAGTGTAGTGAACTTAATCAATTTGGAATAATTGCACAATAAATTTTACTTTTATGCAGATACTTTTTCAAGTATTAAATTCAAAGATTTAATCAGAAATTAAGATTCAATTTTTAAGTATTTAAATTACAAGCAATATGAAAAGACAAATTCTGATATCAATTGTGATTTTATTGATGACTATTTCTTTCGCACAAACTGATAGAGTAAATACCCTATTTGCTGCCCCTAATTGTATCAAATTTGCAAATTCTTTTTTAGGAAATGATAAATCAAAAATAATAGCGGATTATGGGAATGATTACACTTCTCAACAAACAACTGACGGATTAAGTATAAGCTACCAAAATAAAATGATGAAGGGTATTAATCCGTTAATGATGACATTTATTTTTACATCAAATAGTAATAAGTGTACTGGGGTTGCAATTTATTTTGATTACATGCAGCTTGATGACGTGATAAAATTTATGAACAAAAACTTTGAATCGAAAGACCCGCCTGCTGGTGTAAAAGTTTCTTTTTTTAAAGCTTGGATGCAAAATCAAAACGGAAAAACTTATGTTTGGAAGCTTACAAAAACTGATAAGGTGTTTTTCTTAACAATGAGGCCTTTGAATAGATAGAATTATTTTAGAAAAAAACTCACTTTGACCATTCTTAGCCAGAATAATCAAACCATCTCACCTTTTTGATTATTAAGAAAATATCGTGGTTAAGGAATATCGGTAGAGGTGATCAGATGATCCGTTATGTCCAATCTTACAGGAAGAAAAAAATCTTAATTTTGAATACTCCTATTTGAAAGAGGCTTTGACTATCAGTCATTTTCAAAACAACTCATTTATTTTCTATGCGATTTCCACTCAACAATTTTATCAAAATTCTCACCCTCGTTTTATGGGCATCCTGCACTCAATCAGTGAGTACAAGGACAAAAACGGAGATTAAGGATAGTGTGTCTTCCCAGCGGGTGGCTCTTTCTGAAATTAAAAAATTATCCGACAGCGCATTGAAGGTTCTCAGGTCTCAAAAAATGAAAAATCTGAAAGCCATAGAAAAAATTGTTCGCAGTTCCTCAGATTTTAAAAAAGTGACATCGGGACTCAAAGAAGCTATCATAAACAATGGCGGTCAGGGATGGGAACTTTATTTTTATGAAGATAAACCCGATGCAACAGATTACCTTTACACTTATACCTTTTCAATTTATGAGGTTTATGATGACAGGACTCCCAGAGTTGAAACCTATTGTTTTAATCTTAATGAGAACAAGTTATACAAAGAACAATTTTTAGATACTGATTCCCTGCCTGCCGGAAGCAATATACCTGTGACCTTTAACAAAAAATTGCTGAAATTGATATACAGATAAACGAATCCTTGACTTTTTAGAATGCAGTTTCAAAAAGAGACAATCTCAATGTCTAAACAATCAGGAAAGTAGCTTATAAAGTCCGGAAATTTGTTGTATTGTGAATTATTGGAAGGAACAATGAATTGACCAGCCTGACAATCTCATTTAATTGATTGCTAATAGTATGAGGTGGTCCAACAATGCCGGCGGTAGAAATTAGATTTCGCGTTCTAACCACTTTATTGTAATAATTTTTAAATCCTCCTCTATGTTAATCTCATTCGTTGCATTTTTTTGTCTTTTTATGGGTTATCAGATAAGTAACGTATTTCACAGTTCTGAAAGATGGACTGATGAAGAAATACAAAAAATTTATAATAAAATAGAAATACAAGGATTAAATGTGAGTGAAAAAGTCGAGAATTTTCATAAATATTTATCACAAGGTAGCGGCATTGTAGATGAATATATTTCTTCGCTCAAGGGAACCACTCACAAGTACGAGGATGAGGTTAAAGAATATGTTGAGGAAGTTCAGGCAAAAATTAGATCTCTTCATCATATGCTTTATCATCTTGATTCCTTGATTGAAGATATAGATGGTAATGCCCCCTCAAAAAAAAGTAATTTTTCTCTGGGAGGTGAGAAAATAACATCTAATCCACATAAACACAAACCAGATGAACCTAAAATATTCTCTTATGATGATTTAGCATAAAGCGTTCAATTCTAGAAACAATTTTAAAGAGTAATTATTTATTAACCTGTCCATGGAGACATACTTGTAAACTAAATCGTAAACCGATAAAAAGAAAAACGCTGTAACTAACTGCATAAAGTATAGTAGAGTAAGGTAGTAGCTCAGATGGTAGAGCATCAGCTTCCCAAGCTGAGGGTCGTGGGTTCGATCCCCATTTACCGCTCTCAGTGAAAATCATCAAATTGCACTGAAAAGCCCCGGAAATAAATACTTTCGGGGCTTTTTTTTTTGCGTGTTTTGAGAAACGTTTAGAATTCGCTGCATTCTAACGGACGGCCAGAATGACTTCCGTTCATCGGAGTTATGTAGCCCTGTTTCCCGGAGCTTCCGCCGAATAATGAAATGTTACCTACGTCAATCAGCAGGCTTATCTCATGCGCTCCGCCAGTCCCTTGCAGCGAACCCGACATCTGAATATCATAACTGTAGATGAATTTTACAGATAAATCATCTGTGAAAGCATATCTGTAGCCGGCATTCAGTGCAAGAACATTGTTCGGAGCCAGACCGCTTATGGCACTCTTAAACCACCCGCCAAGATAAATGTTGTATTTGACAAGATTAACCCCAACCTGGAATGCATTCATCTTTGCCTGGTTCTGGTAAAGGAATCCAATGTTTATCTTAAGCGGAGAAGGATCCTTTAACTGGGTATTGATGATCAGATCCCCGTTAACTACCCATTTTCGGGGAATATAGGAGTTGTCCGTCAATAGAAATGATATATCCGGTTGAAACAAATGATCCACCGCAAGACCAAAATCTCCTGAAACATTTTCATCCTTACCTGAGAACTGAAGAATTCCTCCCGCACCAAAATCTGCAGCTGTCCGCTTGTTGCCATCGGGCGCAGTAAAATTTGTCTGGTAGATTGCACCCAGCCTCCTGTCAAGCTGATCGGTAAACACAAAATCAGTCCAGGTCAGTTGTTTTTGAACAAACCCGACTTTAAACCCGACCTGGGAAGTGAGATAGGCAGTAAGAGGTATCCTGATAGCAACAGTCAGTCCCATGGTCATGGTCTTGATCATTCCATACCCGGGATTATCTGATACCAGCACCAATCCAAGCCCGCCGGCTCCCGGGAGACTCCGGTCCCCAAGGTCTGCAGAAAAGTAATAGGATTTAAAATCAACAGGAAGCTGTGGCCACTGATCACGGAAAAGGAACCTCCCTTTCAAACCGGTGGTCAATCCTGTAGCTGCAGGGTTATAATTTAAAGGAGCATTAAAGTATTGCGTATAATTCAAATCCTGGGATGCTGCAGTCATAACATTCCATAATGCAAGAATACTCAGGATCACCAATTTTGTAAATGACTTTTTCATTTTTTTCGATGTAAAAATTAGCGAATGAGTGTCACGGTCCCAACGGTTGATACTTCTCCACCCGAAGAGCCGGTAGTGGTACCTTCCCAGATTGTACCATCTTTGAACGTGGCTGATATTTTCCACATATACGTTCCCTGTGGCTGAAGTGTTCCGTTGTATGTGCCATCCCAGCCATCTGTAGGTACTCCATTGTCATCCAACTGTGTTGATTCCCATAACAGGTGCCCCCATGTATCATACACCTGGACATCATATTTCATGAGACTTACACCTACCGGCCTGAAGACTGTAACATCCATATTTGTATTGTAACTTCCATACATTGGAGCAAAGGCATTAGGCACAAACAATCCCTTGAATTCAACAGTGTAATTGTAGTAGGAAGTGTCGTTGCAGCCTGCGGTCTGGAATGCAATGTCACCATAGGCAACCAGCCTTATGAGATATGTTCCCGTATCTTTATACACCACTACATCAGGATCCTTCTTATTCGAAGTTGAAGGGCTGCCGTACCTGAAGGTCCACAGGTAATCTGAAGCTCCTGTTGAATTGTTGATCAGCTTGATTTTTCCGGCAGTGCCCTGGTAGTTGGCATCAACGGTAAACGAACTAATGGGTGATGGCTTGATCTGAATAGTGTCTGATACCGTATCCTTACAGTTGAACTGGTCGTTTACCTGTAAAAGAATAATATACCTTCCTTCAGAGTCGTAATAAAGATCTGGATTTTGTTCATGTGACACTGTGGAAGGGTTGGCCGGGCCCGAAAAATGCCAGGTGTAATTCTTTATCGTTGTATCTCCGGCAACCGTAGAATTATACAACGCAACCGGTTGTCGTGAACACAGGGTATCAGGAACGGAGAATCTCGCCAATGGCAGCTTATGTACTTTTATTTGTTTGCTTGCCGAATCTTTACATCCTTCCTGGTTTGTCACCCGGAGCTTAGACCAGAATAAACCGGTTTTGGAATAATAATGTGCCGGATCAGTGATTGAATCAACACTGTTATTCAGGCCGGAACCCGGATCACCGAATGTCCAGTGATAATTGACAATCGTATCTCCTGGTACAGGGAGATAATGGAAACTTAAGGAATCATGATTACAGACGTACTTGTTCGAGGCAAAACCAGCTGTTGGCGAAGGTTTTACAAGAATGATCCGCTGGCTTGAATCGGAAACAAGAATGCCGCTGATTATCGTGGTAACCTTTTGTCTCGTGGTGTACAGACCAGGTTGCGTGTACTTATGGGTCAGTGAGCTGCAATGAACAGAATAAGATGTATCCCATCCGCTGCTTCCATCACCAAAATGCCAGTACCAGGTACTGATGAGGTTTACCGGGGATGAAGAATCGGTGAACAATACAGGCGACTTTGAGCATACTGTATCTGAAGCAACATAAGCTGAAGCAATGCAGGCAATGGCCACCTTGTTCAATGCACTCAGGGAATCAACACATCCGTAAGAAGTCATGATTTTTAGTGAAACACTATAAACTCCATCATGGGCATATACATGTGACGTATCCCCTGGTCCCGGAGCGTTAATGCTGAGCGTAGTATTATCACCAAAATTCCAGGTCCACCTCGAAATTGTTCCGTCACCCGCTAAGGACAAATCCGTGAAGTGAGCTGTGTCATTACAGGTTACTGTGGAGGTTGAGAATAAAGGAACAGGAAGCCTGTACACTGTAACCACCTGCGGAATACTGTCAACGCAATTATCCGAATTATGCACCTTAAGCTGAACATGGAAGGAGCCTGTGTGGGAGAATGTATGTTCAGGATTATACAGGTGTGACGTATTATCAGGCCCTGTAGAAGGATCATCAAAATTCCAGGTTACATTATACAACGAATCTCCCGGTGTGAGATTGACAGCATGAAAATGTGTCGGGTTTGAGAAACAGGCGGTATCACTTGAAAAAGTGAACGAGAATCCCGGGTTTACAAATACATTTTTCACGATGGTATCCTTACATCCATGATTGTCGGTCACAACAAGTGAAACAGGGTAGGTTGCATTTGTTGGACTGAAGGTATAATCGGGATCGACCAGTGTGGATAGATGACCCGGTTCAAAAGTCCATAACCGTTCAGAAATTGATCCGGCAACAGCCTGTGACTGGTCTTCGAAATGCACCAGGCCTTTCGGACAATACATGCTTGTCGCGGCAAATCCGGCCACTGGCTTAGGCCTGGCAATGACAGGAACGGTGACTGAATCCTGGCAGTCTGAAACATTTGTCACGACAAGCTTTACATTAAAAGTTCCCGGAGCGGCAAACGTATGATAGGGATTTTGTAACGTAGAACCGGCAGATCCATCTCCAAAATTCCATCTCCAGCCGGTGATGTAACTTCCCGGTGCAATTGACAAATCCTGGAAATAGGTGGAATCACCGGCACACGATGTTGAGGATGAGAACTGGGCAGTTGGCCTGGGATTGACTGTTATAGGGATTAGTGTATCCTTTTCACACTGGTTCGAATTGTGAATGGTCAGGGATACAAAATAAGTACCCGGGTTGATATAGGTATGTGATGGGTTCTGCAGGGTTGATGTATTATTGGTGCCGGATGTTACATCCCCGAAATTCCAGAGCCAGGTGGTGAGTGTCGACCCTGCAGGGGTTGTAGAATTATCATGGAAAGCAGACGGGCTGTTGATGCACGATCCTGTTGCAGTAAATGAGGCTACAGGTGATGCATTGATGGTGATGGGCTTCGAGATCGTACCAGAGCAACCGCTGGCATTTACAATAAGCAGAGTCACGGATTTCTGTCCGCTGGTCATATATGAATGCTGGGGATTCTGAACCGTGGAAGTGTTATTCACCCCAGAAAGCGGATCACCGAAGTTCCAGAACCAGGAAACTATTGCCCCTCCTCCGTTTTCCTGAGAAAGGTCCGTAAATGGAACAGGTATATGTGCACAATGAACCGGGGCGAATTCAAAATTTGCCGACGGCGAATATTGTACAATGACATTTGTTGCGTTCGTTGCTGAGCATTGGTCGGATGATTCAACAATTAAACGGACGAAATAAGTCCCACCATTAGAATATTTATGAGCAACATTGGGTGATTGAGGATAAATTCTTGTCTCCACGTTTCCATCACCGAAATCCCACAACCAGGTTGTCAGATAACCATGGGGCGAAACAGAAAGATCTGTGAAGTGTACCGAATCAGAAGAACATCCATAGGAAGAAAATGTGAAGAGGGCAATTGGCTTAGGTATGACCAGCACCTGCTTGGTGGTATCCTTAGAACATCCCAGTATATCTGTGACCGTCAGCGCCACACTGAATACGCCGGAAGTCGGGTAAGTATGGGTTGGATTCGCAGTCACCGCTGTCTGTCCGTCGCCAAAATCCCAGTGCCACGTTACGATATTCCCTGAAGGTGAAGTGGCTGTATTGGCGAAATGAGTAGCACTTCCCAGGCATGCTGTATCAGCTGTAAAGTTAGATATGGGTCTAGCACTGATGCTGATTGGCGGACTTTGATAACTCGCAGTACATCCGTTCTGGTTTGTTACATGTAGTGAAACAGTGTATGGTCCTGTACCGGAAAAAGTATGTGTAGGGTTTTGAAGTGTTGAAGTGTTGTATGACCCGGATGGCACATCACCGAAATCCCAGAGCCACGATTGGATCAAACCGCCTCCATTGGTCTGTGAATGGTCCGTAAATTGAACTGGTACCGAGGAACAGTTTGCTGTTGCATACGTAAAGTTGGCAATCGGTCCGATTGCAACGATAACCGTATGTTCGATATACGCAACACAACCGTTGGATGTTGTTACAGTTAACCTGACTGTATAGGATGATGAAGTTCCGGGGAATATATGGGTAGTATCCGGGCTGTGCGGGAAAAGAATCGGCGGAGTTATTGACCCGTCTCCGAAATCCCATTCCCATTTGGTGATAGGTCCGACAAATCCAGTAACTGTAGTTGATTGATTTGTGAATTGAACAACTGAACCGCTGCAATTCGGTGAAGAAAAAGTGAATTCCGGAATTGGTTTGGGATTGACCAGCACCTGTTTGACGGTATCTCTTGTACAGCCATTATCGTTGGTGACTGTCAGTTTTACATTCTTTAACCCGTATGAAGAAAATGTATGTTCAGGATTTTGTAGATTGGAAGTTGGCCCCCCGTCTCCGAAATCCCAAAGATAGGTGACAATTGAGGTTGCATTGGAAATTGAAACATCTGTAAACTGCATGGCATTCCCTTCGCATGACACAGTGTGAGTAAAATCTGCGCGCGGGGATTTATTAATGTGAACGGGTTGTTTTATCATTGTATCCCGGCAATTATTCGAGTTGATGACAATGAGGCGTACAGTAAAATCACCCCAGTGTGAAAACTGGTGAACCGGGTCAGATAAATTCGATGCATTGCTTGTTCCGCTGCCCGGATCACCAAAATCCCAGCTCCATGGCTGCATTCCCTGTGCTCCATTAAGCATGGATGTATTGGTAAACAGCACGGGTTGATTATCACAGGTAATATCTGAAAGTGTGAAACTGGCCACCGGGGCATTTAAGATGGTTACAACCTGTTGAAACTCCGAGGTGCATTCCAGGGAAGTATAGACTTTGAGTTTCACCAGGTATGAAGGCCCGGGTGGTGAAAAGGTGTGTTGAATATCAGGATTAGCAGGCCAAAGTATGGGTGGGGTCACGGTTCCGTCATCAAAATCCCATTCCCATCTCCTGATAAAGCCATTCGCAACTGTTGACTGGTCATTAAAGTCTATAGGAGTATTGCTGCACGCCGGTGTATTGAATGTAAAAAATGCTGCCGGGTTTTGTCCCAGGGTCAGGGTCATGTGATCTGTCACTATATAATTGCATTTATCCGTGATGGTCAGTGTCAACATTACACTTCCCATGTTCATATCGGCAGCACTGGGGTAATATGTCGTGTGCAGCTGAAACTGCGGACTGAATGTTCCTGTTCCTGAAGTGGACCAGGAATAATTTACGGCATAGTTTGCCGAATCATGCGAGATCACATAAGGGATGAGCCCGCAAATGGAATCATTAGGACCTGCATAAGCAGTAGGAACCTGGATATTGATCGAAACAGTGTTAGTAATCTTTGATCCGCAGCTGTTGTTCGATGTTTGCTGGAGGCGGTATTTTGTGGTTTGGATCAGAATGCCTGGCTGATAATTCAGGCTGGTTCCTCCGGTTACAACATTATTCCAGCTCAATCCATCGGTGGAATATTGCCATTGGTAGGAGTAAGGTGCATTCCCTCCGGCCGGCGGTGTTCCTTCAAGTAATGCAGGAGCTGAGTTATAACAGATATCCTGGTCGGCTGAAATTGATCCTGCCGCAAATGATGCAAACACGCTGATTGTAAAAGATTGGCCTGGCCCATCGCACGTAATACTTCCATTAAAGAAATGAGGCGTGACAGTAATGGTTCCAATCAATGTTGCCGATCCGGGATTAGTCGTTGGAAAGGTTGCAATATCCCCGGTTCCTGATGCCGGCAGCCCAATTCCCGGATTGGAGTTGACCCAGGAATAGGTTGTGCTACCCCCTGAATTGTTTGTTGAAAAGGTGATTGGATCAGACATATCGCCATTACATTTCAACTGGTTGGCAGGCAAGTTTACCTGGCCGGTTGGATTTACAGTAAGTGTAAATGACAGGGAAGAGCCTGGACAACTTGTCCCTCCGTTCGAGAAAACCGGAGTAACCGTGATTGTAGCAGTGACGGGGGATATGCCTGCATTGATGGCAGTAAAGGAATTGATGTTTCCTGATCCGCTTGCAGGCAGCCCGATGGTAGGAAGGGTGTTGGTCCATGAATAGGTTGTCGTTCCTCCTGAATTGTTGGTTCCGAATAATATTGCACCGGTTGAACCTCCATTGCAGACTATAATATTGGCAGGAGCATTAATTTGCCCGGTTGGATTCACGGTGATGGTAAAAATCTGGGGGGGGCCTTCACAATCGACGGATCCATTGGAGAAGGCCGGTGTAACCGTGATGGATGCCACAACAGGGGCGATCCCGGGGTTCAAAGCCGTGAATGCGGGGATATTGCCGCTTCCGCTGGCAGGAAGTCCAATTGAAGGAGTATTATTAACCCAGTTGTAGCTTGTTGTTCCTCCAGAATTATTGGTTCCAAAAAGCACAGTACTGGTCAGGCTTCCATTACAGACATCCTGGCTGACAGGAATATTAACCTGTCCGTTAGGGTTCACAGTAATTGTAAAGGTTTGAGGAATTCCAGGGCAACTTACGCTCCCCGCTGAGAAAGAAGGAGTCACGGTGATTGTAGCAACCACCGGGCTTGTCCCGTTATTGATTGAAGTAAATACCGGAATATTTCCGGTTCCGCTGGCCGGGAGGCCAATTGTTGGCTGGCTGTTAATCCAGCTGTAAGTTGTTATCCCTCCTGTATTGTTGGTTCCAAAAGCTCCTGTGTTTACGGAGTTGCCATTACATACCACGATATTTGCCGGAACAATAACCTGGGCTGAAGGATTTACAGTTATTGTAAACGTTTGTACAGGACCGGGACAATTGACACCGCCATTTGAAAAAGCAGGTGTTACCGAGATTGTTGCTACAACTGGAGTTGTTCCATTATTGATTGCTGTAAATGGATTGATATTTCCGGTTCCGTTGGCCGAAAGCCCAATCGCAGGGACGTTGTTGGTCCAGTTATAGATTGTGGTGCCACCGGTATTATTTGTGCCAAAGACTCCGGCACTGGCTGTGCTTCCATTGCAGACAATGAGGTTAGGCGGAACATTCACTTCGCCTGTGGGGTTGACTGTGATTGTGAGTGTTTTTGGTGTCCCCGGGCAATCAATTCCTCCATTGGAGAAGACCGGGGTAATCGTCAGGGTTGCTATCAGTAATGCAGTTCCGTTGTTGATTGCTGTGAATGCAGGAATATTCCCTGTACCTGTACTTGGTAATCCGATGGATGGCTGGTTGTTCGTCCAGTTATAAGTGGTCAAACCGCCTGAATTGTTTGTGCCAAGGACCAGTGTGGATGTCAGATTTCCATTACAAACTACAAGGTTTGACGGGAGATTCACCTGTCCAGTTGGATCTACTGTGATTGTGAAAGATTGGGGAGTCCCGGGACAATCAATTCCACCGCTGGATAGTGTTGGGATAACTGTTATGGTAGCATTGACAGGAGCGGTTCCTGTATTGATTGCATTGAAAACAGGTATGTTTCCAGTTCCATTCGAAGGCAATCCGATAGAAGGCTGGTTATTTGTCCACGTATAGCTTGTTGTGCCTGCACTGTTATTGGTCGTAAAAACTATTGCAGACGTTGTTGCACCGTTGCAGACGACCATATTTGCAGGATCATTAACCTGGCCTGAAGGGTTGACTGTAATTCTGAATGTTTTCGGAGTACCCGCACAATTGACATTTCCATTGGTGAAAGTCGGAGTCACTGTGATGATGGCGACCTGAGCAGTTGAACCAGTGTTAACGGCAATAAATGGGGGGATAATTCCGGATCCGCCTGTTGCAAGCCCGATGGAAGAATTGCTGTTTGTCCATGTATACGTAGTGCTGCCTCCTGTATTCACCGTTGCAAATGTAACGGCCACAGTAGTATTCCCATTGCAAACCACCTGGTCACCAGGTTGATTAACCTGACCTTTTGGGTTGACTGTTAACGTGAATGTCCGGGGTTGACCAGGACAACTCATGCCTCCGTTTGTAAAGGTTGGTGTGACTGTAATCGTAGCAACCTCAGGAGCAGAACCAGTATTGACGGCAGTAAAGGGTGGAATATCTCCCGATGCTCCAGATCCCAGGCCAATGGAGATATTATTGTTTGTCCATGCATAAGTGGTAACTCCTCCGGTATTGTTGGTTGTAAATGTAACGGCTGAAGTAATATCTCCGGGGCATAAAACCTGGTTGGAAGGCTGATTTACCTGGCCGTATGGGTTAACGACAACATTCTTTTCGTCAAATACGCTCACAGACTGACAGCCATTTTGTCCCTGGACAGTTAACCGGAGGATTCTGGTTCCGGTTGCTACTCCCGGAATATAGCCAGTAATAAGGTTGTGCGGACTAATAATTGTCCCGGGGATACCTTTGTCTTCCCAAAGAATCTTTACAGGATCCGTATCATAATTAGAGGCTGTTCCTGTAAGAGTGATCTGTGTAGATGGATCCGCACAGATGATTTGATCAGCTCCTGCGTCAACGGTTGGTAACATATCTATGTTGACCATTCCGTTCATTGTCTGGTCACAGGTATTAGGAGCACAGGCGGAGATGGCTCTCACAATATAAGAACCCGGCTCAAAATACGGACCCGGAATTGGAGTAAAGATTACAGAACCTGCTCCAGCTGTTATTTCCTGGTAAGGCGGCGTATAGATACCGTCTTTAATGAGCTGATAAGTCATACCCGGCTGATGGTCAAGAACCTCAATCGAATTAATCTGGCAAACATGACCTGACGGTGAGAGATTTTTCACCAAGGGTCGTTTACACAAATCGATGGAGCCGGGTAACCATATAATGCAGGAATCGCTGATGCTGATCCGGTTTACGGCGAGAATCATGTAACTTCCCTGAACCGTAGGCGAACCAAAATTCAATTCTAAGCCATTGCCAAGTCTTGATGAAAAGGGCGGTTCATTAAACTGGACCGGGGGGATTAAACTTTGCATTCTGTACAAATGGTACCATATCCCGGTTTCAGAACTGAGCAAACTCACAACAATGCCTTCACACTGTGCCCCCTGTGGCGAGATCATGTGGTTCTGCTGGGGAGTTGCATGTATGGTAACATTATTTATCATTACGAGCTGACAATAAGTGGCTGCCGGATTTACTACATCCGTAGCAATGACTTCATAAACGCCGGGATCGGTGATCGCACCGAAATTAATTGGCCCGCCGCCCGGAGCTCCGTAAAACGGACCATAGTTCATATTGGTTGTAATATTGTGGAGGTCATACTTAAAACCTGCCTGGGAACCTGATAAGGTAAAGTTGGATACTTCTCCGGCGCAAAACTCACCTGCAGGCAGAAAATAATACTGATCAGGTTTTGGTTCGATGTATACGATCCCAGGAAGTATTAAATCGCATCCGGTTCCATTCTTTGCGGCATATATCTGGTAAGAACCGGCAGCTGCAGGACTTCCGAAATCGAGATTATTCGTACCTGTTCCGGGCGTGCCGGAAACCAGGTTAGTATCCGGAATAACTCCATTATGCATTAACCAGTATTTAACATTGGTTTCCGATCCGCTGGTTCCGATGTTCACCCCTCCTAAACAAAAATGCTGAGGAAATACTGGCGTAATTGAATACTGCACAGGATTTGGAGATTCCGAAACAACACATTGTCCATTCATCCATATCGAAATCAGGGATGTAGTGTTAGTCGCTTTGACCCGGTAAATCCCGGCAACAAAAACCCGTCTCGTGAAATTAAATGGTCCGGAAAGACCAGTCCTTGTGTCCCAGATAGACCCATCACTTGTCCGGATCAGGTCATACTGAATGTTACCCTGGGAATTGTCAAGCCCGATGATAGCTCCTTCACCTTCGATAGCCCCCTCGCAAAAAATACCCGATGACGGAATCACATTGTACACGTTGGGTTGTGCACTTACATTCACACTGATGCATTTAGCCTGTGCAGCAAGGCATCCATAATTATTTTTGTAATTCACACAAATCTGTCCGGAGGAAGACCATGTAACAGTTGCAATATTACCAACCGGAGTAATGCTTCCACAACCCGGGGGAACAAGGGTCCAGGTATATTCAGTCATCCCAGCCTGTGTCGTGTAGGGCTCAGTGGCTCCGGTTGCGACATTCAGCGCTCCTGCAATTGTAATGACCGGGAGTGGATTTACTGTCACTTGCAAATCGTAATAATTTCCATGACAAATTATGGTATCTGTAATAGATGTAGTTGCCCTCATGTGATACGTGACAACCAGTGGTATGGTGAGATTGTTGTATAATTGTTCACTGATGCCTGGCGTAATACCTGACGAGGCTGTATTAGAGACATCAGCCGTCCTGTTCCAGTCGAAAGTAACTCCTGAAACATTACTTGTCATGGTATATGTAAAAGCCTGACCGCTGCAGATTGGATCGACAATAAAAGAGCTGTTGATCCTTGGTTCCGGCATCACATGGATCTGGTAATTCCCGGCAACGGGATTGCAACTGCTGGAGATATTGATATCCGGCATTATGTGATAATTCTGGAATTGCCTTATATTGCTGAGATTCGTAATCTGTTGCGAAGGCAATAATGTTGTGCTGCCGCCACTGCTTGGAGAAACTCCTGTAAGATTACTGTTTAATGGGCTCGATATCCAGGTGAATGTATTTCCCGTAAGGTTTGGAATCAGTGTTACAGGAGAAGAATTATCACCCGAACACATATATTGTTTGGTCGGGTTGTTAATCATGATAGGAGCGGGCTGGACTGTTACAACAAAATGATCCCAGGAACCCGGACAATTATCAGTCCCAGTCCCGATAAATGGCCTGATGTTATATGTTACAATCTGAGGGACGTCTGAAGTACTGATCATTAGCGCTGCGGGAAGATCTCCGAATCCGCTTGAAGCACCGCTTACTGTCACACCGGTTGGCAGCGAGGCAATGTTCCACTCAAAATCTGCAACTGAAATATTGGAAGTAAGATCAACCGGGCCAAAAGTTGTTCCTGAACAGATATCAGCGGTCTTGGTAACATTTGTCAAAATCGGAATCGGGTTCACCTGAACGAGCAGATCCTTAGGAATTGACGGACAGTTGGTAGGTGCAGGACCGGCAGAAGGTGTGATTGTATACCTGATAGTTCCGAAATCATTAGCACCCGGGGGATTTAAAGAAAGGATGTCCGTTATAGGTCCTGTCGTTGGCCCACCTGCTCCATTCCCTGTAACCGGGTTGCCTGATTCGAAAACGGATGTCCAGCTATAAGACACAGGAACATTAAAGGTTGGCAACGCCGGGTACTTCAGGCTGATTTGTTCACCAGTACAGATATTCATAGTGGTCTGGCTAGTCATTACCGGTTTAAGATTCACAGTGACAGTTATGCAATTGCTGAATCCCACCTGGGCACAACCCGTTGCTTTTGCAGTACGCCTGAAATAGGTAGTCTGGAATAGCTGACCAGGCGAATAGGTTTCACTGGTGGCATTGGTAATTTGCATCATTCCGCTTGTCAGGCATGATGTTGTGCTGCTGTACCATTGATATGAGTATGGTCCAACCCCGCCCGAGGCAGGCGTTGCCGGATCAGTTATCAGTGTAGCTGCAACATCTCCTTCACAAATAGTCTGATCATCTTTAACCAACCCCCCGCTTACATTATAGAAATGAACTGTGATCGTCTTTACACTGACACACCAGCTTGGGTCTGATGGGTAAGCAGTTATTGTTATTGTCTGGTCCTGACAAGTGCCTGATGTGATCAATACAGGGTTTGTTGAATATGTAGGAGTGGGTATACCATTAAAAAAATAGTTAAACGGTAAATTTGGAGGTACTGTAGATATCAGTAATGAAACATTATCTGTACAACAATAATTAAAGAGGGGATCTGTACCGGAAACAGGGAGCACAGTACCAGTAGCAACGACATTGATCACAGGGGACTGCTTCAATGAAGCAATTACGTGACCGGACGAACAGGTCCCGAAAGATCCTGTTATTTCCACCCAATATGTACCTCCCGTTATCACCTGATAACTGCTGGATGTTGCTGCACCAATTGGCCCGGTGAGGTCATACCATTGGAAAGTTGTAACACCTGCCGCAGGAGTAGAAAGAATAACATTATCATAGGTGCAGAAACTAACACTACTCCCGGCCACTGTTTGGCCATTATTTGTGATGGTAACTACCGGGGGGCAATCGCCAAAACTAAAGCCTGTGGTAAACAGAATGACAGAAAAAATGCTTACAAAAAATCGTAAAAATTGTTTCATATTGAGAGGTCATAGACATAAATGGATACTTCGTCCTGGTTCGTAAAACAAAAATAATGGCAATAATTAGCTTCAAATCTAATGATCAGCCAACTTTTAACAATTTGTATTGTCTTGTGTAGAGATAAGCAAAGGATACGACATTGTTTTATCGTATCAACTGTAAATGTACTACTAAAACCTGGTTATAAACCGATTGACTGTTTTCGCGCTTAATTCTCTGATTATTAAGACTAGGAGCAATGTTAATAAATATATATATTATTTCAAAGAAATAGAAAATAAAAATTTATTTCCGACTATTGACAGCTTCATAAATACTTGAATATAAATTAATTGTAGCAAATTTGTCTAACCAGAAATCACTTAGAAAATTACTAACATTCCGATAACAAACCAATTCCTCCTGCCCATGAAAACATATTTTACTATTTGTCTTGTGGTCCTTTTAACAGTTCTCTATTATAGCTGCAAGCAGAGTGATACTAGTTTGCCCTGCGATGGAAACGGGATCATCACATTCAATAATAAAACTGATTCTTCAATCAAAGTGCAGGTTGTAGAAGCACACAACACGTTTACACTCCTGAAAAACTATATCAGAACGGTTACGGTGAAAGGAAATCAGAGTTATAACATTGTGTTGGAGGGCAGCAATTACAATAAGGATACCATCCTTGGAATTCATAATTGTGAAACGAAGAACTATATTATCGTAAGATAAAATATGCGTGTAACCCTTGTCTTTAAATAAGACACCGGATTACCAGGGTTGCCAGCGCCGTGATAATGCTAACAATTACACTGGAATTCCAGAGCTTGTCGTTAACTTTTCGTTCTTCATAGTAATGCCTCGCTATTTGTGGCCTGTAAGAGATCCGTGCGATGACTGTTACGGAAATGCTTACCAGACCAAGAATAGAAAAAAGCGGTGCAATGTACAACAGCAGAAACCCCAGGATATTTTCAAACCCCTCCTTATTCCAGAAAATGTGATCTCCCATGATAACGAAGAAATAGTAGAACCATGTAAAGTAACCAATGAGAATCCCCGGAATGATATTCAACAAGGTCCATGGGAATAGCTTCCAATGGATCACTTTAATTCTGTCTTGCAGGTCCTTTTCTTCCGTTGTCAGGATCTTATCCGGCCGCTTCTTTTTAAAGATCATATCACTTACTTGAAGATAATTGAATCTGAACTTCTGCTTGTAATTTACTATGGTATTTTCCTTTCTGCCCTAACAAGTTTGAACGAAAGTATCAAAAAGTCAAATGGAAATTCAATTGTTCAGGTAGCTGAATTTAAATGTAAATGTATATCATTCCGGTTGATTGACAAAATATTTAAAGTAAAAAAAATAATAAATATTTGTAAGTATTTTACTGAATAAATCTATTTTAGATATAAATGAATCCCTGACATGAGTGATCACTTACCCTAACATCGTTGTTTTGAACCTGAATTTGTTATAAAAAAATCCGGACGGGTGAAAGATCCTGACAACTTCTTTATTAACTTTCCTGAAATAATGACCGGTTCATTTAAAGGAGTAATTTCAATATGCGAATGTAATAGAATATGGGGAATAATCATGATCTGAATAGTAAGGGGAATGGCTTCGGTGATAAACTGAAGGTCCTGGTAATTGATGATGAGCGGTATTTTACGGAAGAGCTGGTCGCATTTTTTCAGCATTCAGGTTTTGATGCCTGCCAGGCAAACTCAGGAGCGGAAGGATTATCAATGCTGGAAGAGGAAGTTTATGACCTGCTGATCCTGGATGTAAAGCTGCCAGGGATTGACGGACTTGATATCTTAAAGGATGTCAAGGAAAAATACCAAAACCTTGAAGTTATCATCGTTTCCGCGCATGGTGATATTGATACGGTGATCAAGGCAATGCGCCTGGGGGCACTCGATTACCTGAGGAAACCCTTCAGGCACCTGGATATCCAGATTGCCATCCAGCGCACACATAGGTTTTTACAACTCTACAGAAAGATCCACCAGATCCAGGAAAAGAATTCACTCATCTCGAAATCACTGGAGGAGAGAATTGAGCGAAACTTCATCGGGGTTAGCAGGCAAATCCTGGGTGTTCTCGACCTCGCCATGACAGCGGCCGAGTTTTCAGATACGAATGTGCTGATTACCGGGGAAACCGGGACTGGTAAGGAAAATATTGCAAGGATCATTCATTACGCCAGTAAACGAAAAGACAACCTGCTGATATCTGTAAATGCCGGTGCCATCTCAGAATCCCTGATGGAAAGTGAGTTTTTCGGGCATCAGAAGGGCTCTTTCACCGGTGCTTTGACTGATAAAAAGGGCTTCTTCGAGATCAGCAACAATGGAACGCTATTCCTGGATGAAATTTCAGAGATGCCTGCAAACCTCCAGGTCAAGGTATTGCGTGCCATCGAAAACAAAAAAATTACACGGGTTGGGGACACCCGGGAAATATCCACTGATTTCCGCATTATTTCAGCAACAAACCAGGAACTGGACGGTCTTGTGGAAGCGAAAACATTCCGCCTCGACCTTTTGCATCGCCTGAATACACTGCATATTCACATTCCCTCGTTAAGGGAAAGAACAGAGGATATCGAGCCCCTGTTGTTGTTTTTTATTGAAGACTTTTCTAAAAAAGTAAATAAACCTGTGCCCCGGATTGACAGGAGTGTGCTGAGGGCATTAAAGGAATACTATTTTCCGGGAAATGTAAGAGAGCTCAGAAATATGACTGAACGGGCAATCCTCCTGTGCAATATGTCAGTGCTCGGGGTTCATGATTTCAGGATTAAGCCCAAAGCACAACCGGTAAAGGAACGTCATCAGCAAAACCTTAACCTGCAGGAAAACGAAATTGAACTGATCCGTCTGGCCCTCTTCAACAGTAATTTTAATCAGATTAGGGCCGCGGAAGCTCTGGGTATACAGCGGATGGCGCTTGCAAGGAAACTGAAAAAATACAACATCTCTTTTTCTGAGATTAAAAAATGGAAAATCTCCGCTTCCGTAAACAAACAAGAATAAGCCTCCTGATGAACATGTCAGTCAGCCGGCCAGGGAAATACAGGAAAATATTGTGTCTTACTTCTTCAGGTCTTTTGTCAACTTTCGGAAGGCCTCCAAATAAATCTTTTTAATGCTGTTTTTTTCTTCACGCTCAATGATCGCTCGGGCAGCTGGCAACAATTCAGTATTCAGGGAAGTGTTCAGTTTGATGATCTCGCCCAGCGCATAAGCCGCGCTCCAGCGCACAACCGTGCCGGGATTTTCTGAATTTACGAGTAATTTTTCGACGGGTAATGCTAACCTATCTGGAAAGAGATGCGCAATGTTCCCGATCACTTTTGCAGATTCCCATTTCACGCGCGGTGCCTTTGCAGCCAGGTTTGCGGTGACAAAATCAAGGCAGGAACTTCCGGCTATTTCAGGTTTTATTTTTGTAGCAAACTCAATGGCTTCAATGCAGGTAGCCCTCACGGGGTCCTTTGCAGATGAGGCCAGGATTATGATCTGATCAATACCATCTTTCGCTTCCAGGAGATGCTGGCTCAGCAGTTCCGTCTTAACCTTAGGCTTCAGCAGTTTATCGTTAATGATTTCCTTTAGATCCATGGACAGGAGTTTTTCTGGGGTAATGAATTCTCCGGATAATTATCTTGAGATGACCAGGCTCTATTTCTCTTCAAGTAATTTCTGATAAATGTCGAAATTTTCCTTGTCAAAACAGACAAAGATTACTTTTTCCGGAAGTGCGTTTTGTGAAAGAAATGCAGAGACTTCACGGATTGCAATTGCTGCGGCAAGATCTTTCGGAAAATGATAGACTCCGGTGCTGATGTTTGGAATGGCGACAACCTTGCAGCAGTGTCCTGCCGCTAATGCCAGGCTTTTCTGGTAACAGCTTGAAAGCAATGATTCTTCCTGTTGTTTTCCTTCATGCCAGACGGGTCCTACAGTATGGATAACGTATTTAGCCTGGAGTTTGAAACCTTTGGTGATCCTGGCTTCTCCGGTAGCGCATCCACCAAGCAGACTGCAAACTTCCAGGAGTCCCGGACCGGCAGCGCGGTGAATGGCTCCATCTACTCCGCCACCTCCCAACAGGGAGTTATTTGCAGCATTGACGATTGCATCAACATGCATTGCCGTGATGTCGCCCTGGATCAATTCAATCCTGTTTTTCATCTATCATCTTGTTTTGGTTAGTAATGAGGAGACCGTATTTTTTCCAAAGCTACAATAAAAGTCATTTTAGGTGAAATAATCTTTCAGAAGTTTACTTTTTTTTGAAAAAAATATTCATGAAGACTTCCATAAATTCTTCATGAATGGTTGAGTTGGATGCAACCAGCTCTTTGCCGAAGATGCAATCCGATCCTCCCCGGAAATCAGTTACTTTTCCACCTGCATTCTGAACAATGAGGATTCCGGCGGCAACATCCCACGGACTCAATCCATATTCGTAAAAACCCTCAAATCTCCCGCATGCTACATAAGCAAGATCGGCCGCGGCTGAACCAAGCCGGCGGATCCCGTGGCTGTGCTGCATCAGGAAACGGAAAAATTCCATATACCCATCCAGGTGATGGTAATCATAATATGGAAATCCTGTTGCAAAAAGACTTTCTTTCACGATTGCCTCTTTTGAAACTGAAATGGCCTTTCCATCCAGATAAGAAGAGGCACCTTTCCAGGTATAAAAACATTCATTCTGGTTGACTTCATAAACAACGCCGATCAATATTTCAGAACTGTTCATCAATGCGATGCTGATCGAATAAACCGGAACACCATGGATGAAATTTGTTGTTCCGTCAAGCGGATCAATCACCCAGTTGAGCTCCTTCGTCTGGAGATGGGGGCTTTCTTCTGCTATGAAGCCTGCTTCGGGAATAATCTTTGAGAGTTCCTTCATGAGTCTTTGCTCGGAGGTCTTGTCAACATACGTTACAAAATTGTTGACACTCTTCGTTTCAATATCGGAACCCCGGAGTTTATGAACTTCTTCCCGGATAAACTCCCCGGTAATTTTACAGAGTTCTGTGACCTGTTTTGTGATCTTTTCCAAATCCATATCCATCAACTTTTTATTTCCTGATTGTCAGAAGGCCTTCCGGCCCATGGTCTTTCTGTTCTTTTAAAATACCAGAACCCCAGCATTCCCAAGAATACCATTCCAACTGCAATGATTTCAGCCTGGGTCATTCTGAATCCAAGAAAGTCATATACTTTATTGACCCTTATTTTTTCAATAAACAACCGCTCTGTTCCGTTCATGATAAGGTAGAGACAGAAAATGTATCCCGGTGTAGTAATCCTTTTCCTGAATCCCCATAGGAGAGAAAAAATTATCACTCCAAGAACGGTTTCATAAAATGAAGTCGGGAAAACCCCATTTGCCAAGGCGAAACAATGATCACCAATGCATTTTGGGATCAATGAGCCTTCGTTGACAACATTGTGTGGGAAGTTAAATGACCACATCCAGCCCGGGAGAAATGAAAGCCAGCCGGGTTTTGGACTCATGTTGGGGATTCCCCAGCAGCCATCACCAGCAAGCTGACAGCCAATTCTTCCGATGGCATAAGCGAGAATGATTGCGGGTGCTGCTGCATCAATAATATGAGGAAACCGGATTTTGTTTCGATGCGCATAATAAATAACAGCAAATGCAGCAATGATAAGTCCGCCGAAAAAGGATAGCCCGCTGAAGGAAAAGATTGTCCCGAGCGGATCTCGGAAAAGGTCATCAAGATGTTCAAGGGTGTCGAAGATCTTCGATCCAAGGATCCCGAAAATGGCAGAAATGATGACAATATTTATTGTGAGATCAGAAGGATGAATAACCTTCTCTTCCTGTAAGGGTGATTTTAATTCCTTTCTCTTCCTGGACCGGAAAGTGAAATACCCGAATGCACCAGCAAGGATAATACCCGCAAGCAACGAGCCTTTTGCTGATAAAACATATTCTTGCGGTAATCTGCTGAAATCAGTATAATCAAGAATAATCCCAAGTCCTTTCCAGCCTGCGAGGAATCCAAAAAAAGTCGCAATGATCAACTCTGCAGGGGTGGCCGGTGTTCCGGTTGACACGATCTTCTTTTGAGGAGGGATCAGACCACTCTTTTCTTTTCGTTTTAGCTCCAGCTGCAATATCCAGCCGGCTGCCAGGAATGAGAGTGCCAGCATCAGCCCGTAACTCTGAATGGGTATGTTCAGGTGTATTCCGAAGAGATAATTGATCAGGTCGCTTATTCGCGGAAACATAATTCAGTATGATAAGAAGATCAATTTTCACAACAAAGGTGCAAATCCTTTGCGTCTCTGTGTCTTTGCAGTAAAAATATTAATAATTATATTCGAAGGAATAAGTCATATCATCTTCAAGATTCACCAGTTTAACCGGAACGATCTGGTTCACCAATTCAGGATTGAATTTCGTTTTAACCCTGATATAATTTTCAGTGAACCCATGCATCCAGCCGTTTGAATTATCCGACTCAAAGAGAACCTTTGATTCACGACCTTGATTTTTCAAATAGAATGCATATTTCTTTTTTTCGGATAAAAGGTGCAAGGCATCACTTCTCTCTTTTTTGACCTTGTCCTGGACCACATTCGTGATTTTTGAAGCCAGCGTATTCTCTCGTTTTGAGTAGGTGAAGACATGCAGGTATGAAATATCCAGGTTTTCAACGAAGGTCATGGTATCCATAAATTCATTATCGGATTCACCGGGAAATCCTGCAATGATATCGGAAGCAATGCAGGCATCGGGCAAAACGGACCGGATCTTCTTTATTCTTGACGCAAACAATTCCATATCATACCTGCGTTTCATTGCTTTTAAAACCGTATCAGTTCCCGACTGCAGTGGAATGTGAAAATGCGGCATGAACTTTTTCGACTGTGCCATAAAATCAATGATCTCAGGACTGAGAAGGTCCGGTTCAATGGAAGATATCCGCACCCTTGGAATCTCTTCCATCATTTCAATAGCATGCAGAAGACCGAGAAACGATTCGTTGTTATGTCTTCCGAAATCCCCAATATTAACGCCTGTCAGAATGATCTCACGGATTCCGTTTTCAGAAATTTCCTTAATATTTTTAATCACATTACCGATCGTATCGCTGCGACTGTGTCCACGGGCCAGCGGGATTGTGCAATAGGAGCAATAATAATCACATCCATCCTGGATCTTCAGGAATGACCGGGTGCGATCGCCATAAGAGAAAGAAGGGATGAATACGTCTTCATTCAGATGAATTTCATGGTCATGCGAAGGAAAGTTATCCAGCTTTTCAATCTCTTCGAGTAAACCGAATTTAGCGCTGTGTCCAAGGATCACACTGACACCTTCGATCTTGGCAATCTCATCGTGCCTGAGTTCAGGGAAACAACCGATCACTGCAATTTTTGCTGAAGGATTCAGCCGGTGTGCCTGCCTGATCGCAGCCCTGCATTTTTTTTCTGCCACAGCGGTAACAACACATGTGCTGATCACGTAGATGTCAGCCTCATTCCTGAAATCAACAAGTTCATAGCCTTTGTCATGAAACTGGCGCGAAAGGGCAGAGGTTTCAGCAAAATTCACTTTACAGCCAAAATTATGGAAAGCAATGGTCTTCGGACTCATGCCGCAAAGATACATAAAGGAAGAATCGGAAAAAGGATTACGATTTCAATGATCGCTGGAGAAGGATTCCGCCGACAATAAAGACCAGCCCGATAAATGTTGAGAAGAAAATAGTCTCACCCACAAAAAAGTGAATAAAGATCAGCGACATAAAAGGGGAGAGATAAATAAGGTTCGTCACTTTGGCCGTTGTGGAAGACAAGGTGAGTGCTTTGAGCCACAGGACAAATGTTATTCCCATCTCCAGGAATCCCACATAGACAGAACCCAATATCCCCTGCCACGGAATGATATGCAGACCACCGGTCAGCAGAACTGTGATAAAAATGTAAAGGAAACCGAAAAAGAAATTCAGGAAGAGTTTGATCACTGGTTCCCTGTTGTCTTTTAAATTAAGGATCCAGAAAAGCGCCCAGATCACTGCGCTGCCAACTGCAAGGATGACACCCGGCAGACTCGAAAAATGGAGATCAAGTATTTTTCCGTGGGTAGAAATGATAATGATGCCGGTGAAACTCACCAGTATGGCTATGATGCTCATGAACCCGATCTTTTGCTTCAGCATGGGAACTGAAAGCAGGACCAGTGCCAGCGGCCAGCAATAATTCAATGTTGCGGCTTCCTGGGCAGGAAGAAGATCGTAAGCTTTAAATAGAATGACATAGTAAAGGAATGGGTTCAGAAGACCCAGCCGTGCCGAGCTCAGAATGTCTTTCCATCGCATCGACCGGAGAAGAAACCCTTTTTTCTGAATGAAAACCGTGGCAAGAATTACGATTGTTGCTGTGAAAGAAGAGTAGAGCAGAAGATCCAGGAAATCAATGTAGCGAAGCGAAAGTTTGAATGCGGAACCTACGGTTGACCAGCAAAGCACGGAGAGAATTGCATAGGTATAGGCTTGCCGTTGTTTCATGGCTCAAAATTGAACAATATTTTTTTATCTTTGCAAAAAATATTAGTTCAACCAGTTAAAAGGATAATTTCCTTTTTTTTATTTTAGAAACACCCCTTAACGTATGAAAAAACTTGCCGTTGTAGCACTTGGAGGAAATGCATTGTTACAGAGTAACCAGAAAGGAACCATTGAAGAACAGGAAAACAATGCACTCGAAACTTCAGAATGCCTGTTAAAACTGATTCAGCGGGATTACAATATTGTCATCACTCATGGTAACGGTCCACAGGTCGGCAATATCATGCTTGCAAATGCTGCAGGATTCAAGAATTTCGGAATACCCGAGATGCCGCTTGATATCTCTGTTGCCTATTCCCAGGGATTTATCGGCTACATCATTGAACAGCAGCTTAAGAATGTTCTTGAAGCTAATGATATGGACAGGGATATCATCACCATCGTTACCCAGGTTCTTGTAAAAAAAGACGATCCTGCATTTCAGCATCCTACGAAGCCTGTTGGTCCGTATTATACGCTGGAAGAATCGCAGGCTATCGCAAAAGAGTCCGGTGCACAATTTGCTGAAGATCCCCGTGGCCGCGGATACCGTAAAGTTGTTGCTTCTCCGAAACCGTTGGTCATCATCAATAAAAAGACCATTGAGAAAATTGCCCGTGAAGGTCACATCGTGATCGCTGTGGGTGGTGGCGGAATTCCTGTTTTCTATGTAAGTCCTAACAAACTCCAGGGAATCGATGCCGTTATTGACAAAGATCTCGCCTCTGCATTGCTCGCCTCACAGATCAATGCTGACAAGTTTTTCATTCTTACCGACGTACCCAAGGTTTGCCTGAATTACAATACACCCCAGGAAAAGTCATTGGATCGACTGACAGTTGCCGAAGCACGCCAGTACCTGAAGGATGGTCAGTTTGCCGAAGGCAGCATGGGACCAAAGATCCGTGCAGCCATTCACTTTGTTGAACATTCGGGGAAAGATGCAATCATTACCAAGACTACAATGCTTGGGATTGATAACGGAGGGACTAGGATTACCTTAGTCTAAAGTCGAGAGTCAAAAGTCTGAAAGTCGAACGTCGAAACTCTATTCCTGGAAGATCATTTTCTTGACTTCCAGTCCATCGATCATAAGTAACTCGTTTTCGAGTTTTACAAATTCATTCGGATCACCGGAGAGTTCAAGGATGATCAGTCCGTTGGGTGAACAGTTATCCCCGTCAGTATCGTGCAATCCCAGCCGTGTTTTAATTGAACATCCGAACTTGGTGAGTACAGGCTGAATGAGGCTGATCTTATGAACCCTGTCGGATACATGAATGCCGAGAACCCAGATTTCTTTTGATGCCATTTTATGGGGTGTTAAAATATTAATACTCAAAATACATCCGCTGGAGTTCAATTCCGCGAATTTCACCAAGTGCTTTTTCCAGTTTCTCACATTCCTCCGGTTTTCCTGAAACCTGCAAAAGGACTACACCTACACGGCTGCAGACATTCTCGGTAACCTCGTGGAATCCCAGTCTTGATTTGATCACATGGGCATACTCGGTGAGTACTTTCTGTGTCATGCCGGCTTCCTTGATCCGGTCGGTGATAAGAAGACCGATGATTCGTAAATTATTCATAATGATAGTTTAAAGTCGAAAGTCAAAAGTTGAAAGTCTGAAAATTTAAAGTGTCTTTATTAGTCCTGCAATAATTCTGGATATCTCAGAACAAAGTAAAGCCAGATCACGACACTTAACTTCATCGATATATTTCAGAGATTTAGCTAAGTGCAACATAGATCTTACCTCGCCAGATGATCCTTTGGCAATAAATAGAAAAAATTTAAATTCTTTATCGGTATTCCTTTCAAATCCTTCTGCAATGTTATTCATTATGGAAACACTTGCCCTGCAAATCTGATCACGAAAGCTGAAATCTTTTGATTTTGAAAATTCAGTATAAATTTTAATTGTCAGTTCTTCAGCTTTTTTCCAGGCAACGATATCCTCAAATTTTTCAATTTTCATATTTACGTCACATTATTTCCGTTTGGAAAAGCCATCTCATTTATAATGGATAAACCTGATTTTCGACTTTCGACTTTCGACTTTCCGACTTTCGACTTTCGACTTAAAAATACAAATCCCGTTTCCCCTGTTTTATCAATTCAACTTTCTCAATAACCTTCCCTTTGAAATCATCATTCTCCATTTCCCCGAGTTTCTCTTCGAGCAGTTTGTATCCTTTTTCTTTCGTTGCCGGCGGAGCATAGTCTTCAAGGTATTCAACCATGGTCAGCAGGGCATTGGGCTGGCAGAATCTTTTGATAAAGCCCGGAACCGAGAACTCCATGAAATGCTCGCCGGTTCTGCCCATCCTGTAGCAAGATGTACAAAAAGAAGGAATGTACTTATGATCGATCAGTTCATCCATGATCTCATTCAGCGAACGGTTATCATTGATCTGGAATTGCTCGAAATCAATATCCTGGTCTTTAGCTTCTTCCTTCTGCTTGGAGTATCCGCCCATCTCGATGACTGTTCCGCCGTCAATCTGGGAAACACCATACTGGAGAATTTCATCACGGATCGCAGCCGGTTCACGTGCTGTCAGGATCAGACCTGTATATGGAACTGCGAGCCTGAGGATCGCCACCAGCCGTGTAAATTCTGCATCACTGACAATATGCTGCTTGTCAATATTCAGTTCAGAAGCATACTGGATTCTCGGGAAAGAGATGGTATGCGGCCCCACGTTGTAGCAGGCTTCAAAATGGTTGGTATGCCTTACCAGTCCAAGCAGTTCAAAACGCCAGTCGTACAATCCGAACAGTGCGCCGATGCCCACATCGTCGATGCCGGCTTCCTGTGCCCTGTCGAGGGAGGTAAGGCGCCATTCGTAATTCCGCTTGATCCCGCCGAGGTGCACTTTCCGGTATGTCTCTTCATGATAAGTCTCCTGGAAGATCTGGTAGGTGCCTATCTTCGCATCCTTGACGATCCGAAAACCATCAATATCCATTGGGGCTGCATTGATATTGACACGCCGGATTTCCCCCGGGCCGCTTTTTACGCTGTACACGGTTCTTACAGTATCCGCAATAAAATGTGCATCATATTTGGGATGCTCCCCGTAGACAAGGATCAGTCTCTTCTGACCGCTGTCCTCCAGCGCTTTTACCTGGTTGACTAGGTCTTCGTTAGTCAGTGTGATCCTTTTCATGTGTTCATTGGAGGCCTTGTAGCCGCAATAAGCACAATTGTTGATGCAGAGGTTGCCGATATAAAGCGGTGCAAAGAGAACGATCCGCTGACCGTAAACCCGTTCTTTCAGTGTCTTTGCGCCTTGCTTGATGGCCTCAATCTGTTTTGGATCGGTGGCATTGATGAGAACGGCAGTTTCTTCAAGTGTAAGCCTGTTTTTGCCAAGCGATTTTTCAATGACCTCCAGTACGCGTTCAGGAGTGGAAACGGTATTATTAATAATTCCCCAGATCTCTTCTGCATCGATGAATGGTTTCATCCGCTGATCGGGGATCTTAAGCTTTTCCGGAAAAAATTTCATGGAATCGTTATTTTGTGCAAAGTTAAGAAAATAAGGGATGAATAGGAACGGGTTTATATAGAGATCTCTTATCTTTTGTTTGCTGCCAGATAGGAAAATATAAACCGCAGAGACGCGAAGACGCAGAGAAATAGTTAAAAGGTATATTACTTTTTCCTGGGAAACCGATTAATGTGAAAACAAGAAAAATGGATTTACCCGATATGTAATCAATTTCTAGTTTATAAACTTCTGCGCCTCTGCATCTCTGCGGTTTAATTGTTTTTAAGCCAACAATCTTTCATGTCTGCAAACCTCCTACATTATAAGGATAGCTAATTTTTAGGTAATGATTTTGTTAATAATATAACAATTAGTATATTTGGTATTTAAATAAGCTACATAATCTGAATTAACATTTATACCCCTTATCATGAGACAGCATTTTCTGGCAACAGTTATTCTGGGAGTCTTTCTGTCAATCGCCTTTCAGCTTTCAGCGCAGGTTGGCATCAGTGCCGACAACAGCGCTCCTGATAATTCAGCGGTCCTGGATGTGAAGTCAACCACAAGGGGAATGCTGGTCCCGCGGATGACCCTCGCCAACCGTGATGCCATCATCAACCCAGCAACCGGGTTGCTGGTATACTGCACCGACAACAATATTTTTTACACCAACAAAGGGACACCGACATCACCCAGCTGGGTGGCGATCAGCACACAGTGGATCCAGAATGGCAATAACATCAACTATGCTGCAGGTAAGGTCGGGATCGGAACGGCCACTCCCGCCTGGCAGCTGGATGTAGCAGGAGACATCAATTATTCCGGAGCCCTCCGGAAAAATGGCACGCGTGTCAACACCGGGGTCTCCTCTGTTACGGCTACTTTGCCGTTGAGCAGCTCGGGAGGGGCCACCCCCAATATTACGATCTCCCAGGCCAGTGCCACCACTTCGGGGTACTTGTCATCGGCAGACTGGAAAACCTTTAACGGCAAGGCACCCGGTCCATGGACCACCGGGAGTACCACAACCTGCTATACCGGGGCGGCCGTTGGCATAGGAACGAATTCGCCGTATGGCAGACTGCAGTTTTCAAATGCACTGACAAACAGAAAGATCGTTTTGTATGAAGTGTCCGATGACGATAACCAGTATTCCGGCTTTGGGATCAACGCGTCAACCCTGCGGTACCAGGTGGCCGCGACCGTGAATTCCCATGTGTTCTATGCCGGGAAGGATACGTTGTCTTCGGTTGAACTGATGCGGATCAACGGGAACGGGGCGGTTGGCATCGGAACTTCGACTCCATCTGCTGCGGCAGCGCTGGAGCTGAACAGTGACTCGAAAGGCTTTTTACCACCACGAATGAGTGCCTCTCAGATTCTTTTAATTAATGCGCCAGCAGCGGGTTTAATGGTTTGGTGCACCAATTGCGGAACCCAAGGTGAAATGAAGGTTTATCACGGGAGTTCCTGGACCAGCCTTACCGGAGGGATTTCATTAGGGGCACCCGGTGCACCAATTATTGGTAAAGCAACATCAGGAAATGCACAGGCATTCGTGTCCTTTACGGCACCAACTTCAAATGGTGGTACAGCCATCACCTCCTACACCGCCACCTCCTCACCGGGTGGCTTTACCGGGACTGTTAACCAATCGGGAAGCGGAACAATCACCGTGTCGGGGCTGACCAATCACACAGCCTATACTTTTACCGTTACCGCCACAAATGCTACAGGTACCAGTTTGCCGAGCGCTGCCTCCAATATAGTTGTGCCTCCATACGCTGTCGGCCTGAGTTACGGGGGCGGAATCATTTTTTATGTTGACAACACAGGACAGCATGGTTTGGTTGCATCTACAGCTGACCAGAGCGGAGGAGTTCCCTGGGCTTTAGATGCCTATACCTACACCTTTATGGGTGGGACGTGCACATCCATTGGTTGTGGCTCCGCGAATACGACCAGGATCATTACCCAGAACGGGGCGGGCACCGGTTATGCTGCAGGATTTGCACATTCCTACAATGGCGGAGGATACACCGACTGGTTTTTACCCTCAAAAGACGAACTGTTCCAATTGTATTTGCAAAGAAATGTGATTGGCGGCTTCTGGGGTGACTTCTACTGGAGCTCCTCAGAAGACGAGGCTCACCTCGCTGAAACAGTATTTTTTACAAATGGCTTGCGGGGCGGAAATCAGAAAAATTGGACCCTTCGTATTCGCGCTGTTCGTGCTTTTTAGCCGCCTGTTTGAAGACAGGCATGTTGATCCAATCAATTTGACCATGAACCCCCAATTAATAAGATCTTCCATGAAAAAATTGTTCCTGTTTGTCTCCTTGCTGCTCTTCAGCCATGGATTACTGTTTTCCCAGGTCGGCATCAATACCAATAACAGCGCCCCTGATAATTCGGCGATGCTGGATGTGAAATCGACCACCCGGGGGATGCTGGTCCCGCGGATGACCATTGCCAACCGCAATGCCATCAGCAGCCCCGCCACCGGGTTGCTGGTCTTTTGCACCGATAACAACCAGTATTACGCCAACAAGGGAACACCTGCTTCGCCCAACTGGATCATGATGAGCACCCCATGGCTCCAGAATGGCAACGATATCTCGTATGCCACCGGCAGGGTCGGGGTCGGGGTAACGAATCCTTCCACTTCACTGGACGTGAACGGGGATATCAATTTCTCCGGCACGCTCCGGAGGGATGGTTCTCCTGTTGCAACCGGCGTTTCTGCTGTAACCGCCACTTCGCCGTTGAGCAGTTCGGGCGGGTCGGGTCCCACGATCTCCATTTCGCAGGCCAGCGCAACCACAGCGGGGTATTTATCAACGGCCGACTGGAGCACCTTCAACAGCCATAACCCCTGGACAACGGGAACTTCCCTGATCTATTACAACGGGGGGAATGTCGGGATCGGAACCCTCGTGCCACACGGCCGGCTGCAGTTTTCCAATACCCCGGAAACCAGGAAAATTGTTCTGTACCAGGTTTCAAACAATGATAACCAGTCTTACAGTCTGGGGACAAACGGGAGTATCCTGCGTTACCAGGTCACCTATGCCACGGACCGTCATGTATTTTATGCAGGGAATGGTACATCTTCGTCCAACGAACTGATGCGGATCCAGGGAGATGGCACCGTGGGCATTGGTACTTCGGCACCGGCTGCATCGGCCCTCCTCGATATATCTTCTACTTCGAAAGGCTTCCTGCCACCCCGAATGTCAGACACAAGCAGGAGTGCCATAACGAATCCATCTCCCGGACTCATTATCTGGTGCTCAAACTGCGGATCAACCGGGGAGTTAGAAGTATACAACGGAGCAACCTGGACCAACATGGCGGGTGGACAGGCCTTACCATCATTTGGCTTAATTTACCAGGGGGGAATCATTTTCTATATTTTGAAACCGGGTGATCCGGGATATATTGCGGGAGAAATCCACGGGCTCATAGCATCACCAAATAATCAAAGCACATACATCCCTTGGGCATTGAATCCCAATATATATAATCAGGTTTATACATCCGCGGCCATCGGGAGCGGCTCATCGAATACGGATAAGATCATTGCCCAGAATGGCCCGGGCACCGGCTATGCGGCAGGCCTGGCACGATCTTACAACGGCGGAGGATATACCGACTGGTTTTTACCTTCGCGTGATGAGCTTCAAGAGATGTGTGCCCAACAAACTTTAATTGGGGATTTTATGGGCTATCTCCAGTTTTGGAGCTCGACCGAATATTGGGACCCTGACCCTATCATACCCCAGGCATTGGGTGGTCTGTTTAACTTTACTCAATGTTCGCTTTTCGTGGGAAATCAAAAGTATTCGTCCAATGGTGTTCGTGCAATCCGGGCTTTTTAACAAGCTGCTGGCAAGAAACGCAGGCAATATTACTGTTTAATGCATTTGTTTAAATTGAATCAAAAAATAGCAAGATATTCCATGAAAAAGTTATTCTTATTACTGGTTTTGCTAATCTTCGGCCATGGTTTCCTGTTTTCCCAGGTTGGCATCAACACCGACAACAGCGCTCCTGATAATTCAGCGATGCTGGATGTGAAGTCAGCCACGCAGGGGATGCTGGTTCCGCGGATGAGCATTGCCAGCCGTGATGCCATTGTAAGCCCGGCCAATGGGTTGCTGCTCTTCTGCACAGACAACAACCAGTTTTATACGAACAAGGGAACGCCTGTTTCTCCTAACTGGGTGATGGTAAGCAGTCAGTGGTTACCCAATGGCAACGACCTCGGCTATACCGCCGGCAAAGTCGGGATAGGAAGTACAAACCCGGCCTGGCTACTGGATGTGACGGGGGATATCAATTTTACCGGGATCCTGAGGAATAACGGCGTTCCGGTGATCACAGGTGTTGCAAATGTTTCCGGCACAACACCGTTAAGAGTTACGGGGTCGGGTGTACTGAATCTTTCCATTTACCAGGCAAACGGCACCACCTCCGGGTATGTTTCATCGGCGGACTGGAACACCTTTAACAGCAATAACCCGTGGACGAGCGGTGGTTCAGCGGTTAATTACAACGGTGGAAATGTCGGCATCGGAACATCAGCGCCGCATGGCGTGCTGCAGTTTTCGAATGATGCTGAAAACAGGAAGGTTGTTTTGTATGAGAAGGCCGACAATGACAACCAGTACTCAGGTTTTGGCATGAACACGGGCACACTGCGGTACCAGGTTGACACGACAACAAGTGCGCATGTATTCTATGCGGGGGTCAACTCAACTGTTTCGAACGAACTGATGCGGATACAGGGAGACGGAAGGGTGGCTATCGGAACATCCGCGCCTGCCGTATCGGCACTTCTGGATCTCAGCTCAGTCACAAAAGGCTTCCTGCCGCCCCGGATGAGTTCTGTAACCCGGGATGCAATTGCAAATCCTCCTGCAGGGCTTATCGTCTGGTGCAGCAACTGTGGTGCCACCGGCGAGATGGAGGTTTACAACGGGACAACATGGGTCAATGTTACAGGCGGAGCCACAGATACTGCGCTAAACATCGGCACTAGCTTCCGGGGAGGGATCATTGCATACATCTTCCAGCCTGGCGATCCCGGTTATGTGACTGGAGAAACGCATGGACTGATAGCGGCCCCCGCCGATCAAAGCACAGGTGCGCAATGGGGATGTTACGGAACGACAGTTGGCGACACAGCCAAAGCAATTGGAACAGGGCAGGCCAACACTACGGCAATTGTGAACGGATGCAGCACGGCAGGCATCGCAGCCAGGATTTGTAATGATCTCGTGCTTAACGGGTACAGCGACTGGTATCTGCCATCCCTTTACGAATTGAATGCACTTTATGCAAACAGGACTGCGATCGGTGGTTTCAGCAATGCCGTCTACTGGAGCTCTTCCGCGCAAAGCGCCAACAACGCCTGGTACAAGAACTTCTCCAACGGAGTCAATGGAAACAACAAGAAGACCAATACAGATTATGTGCGGGCAGTTCGTACTTTTTAACAACCTGTCTTAGTTTTCGAGCTGATCTCAAAGTTTATTTTTATCGCGGAGGTGCAGAGGTGCGGAGAAAAAAAGTATTGAATATCAATTCTTTGCGTCTTTGCGGTTATCTTTAAAATCTTATCTTTTGAGACAGCCTCAGCTAAGCGGCATTTGTAATGCCGCTTGGAACAAAGATTCGGTTATTTGAGCGGCATTGCAAATGCTGCTCAGCGAGGAAAATCTAACCTTTTTAGACAGCCTCAGGTTGCTGATTTCTTTTTATTGATCTCCGAAAGGAAAACCCCGCCAATTACGATCAGGATCCCGATGATTTTCTGAAATGAAAAATATTCGGATAACAGGAGAAACGAAAATATTGCTGTAAATACAGGAATGAGATTCGAAAAAATATTGGCTTTGCTGATCCCGAATAGCTGGATTGTTTTAGTATAAAAAACAAAGGACAGCGAAGAAGCCAGTATCGCAAGCAATAAAAAAGAGGTCATGATCTCCTGGTTTATTTTAACCTGGAAGGATGAATGTGCCTCAAAAATCAGGAAGAACGGCAGGAACAGGATGATGCCTATCAGGTTCTGCCGCGAAATGATCGTCAAGGGCGAGTACTTCATCGTCAGCTTGCGGAGAAATACAGAATAGAATAGTGACGCGACGACTGCCCCGGCGAGAAAAAATATCCCCCGGATATCAACCCCCAGCGAGAGATCTTTTGTGATCAGCATCACCACAATTCCCAGGAATGAAACCAGGATTCCCACGATATTAATCCAGGACAGCTTTTCCCGGAATGTAAGATATGCTGTGATGGGAGAGAAGACCGGAATGGTTGCAATAATCACTGAGGCAATCGTTGAAGAGGTATATTTCAGCCCGTAATTTTCCCCAAGAAAATAAAAGAAGGGGTTGAAGAATGCGCTGCAAATGAACAGCCAGTAATCGGAGCGTGCGATCTTCTCATGTTTTTTCAAAAGAAAGACCAGCAGGAATAAGAAAGAGGATGAAATAATCAACCGGACAAAAATTATGGTCACCGGCGGGTAATATTTCAGCAGGATTGACGACCAGATAAAGGACAATCCCCAGAAAAGCATCGCTGCCAGCGGGTAAAAGTAGACCGGTATTTTCAGATTTTTCAAGCGGTGCAAAAGTAGTTTTTTTTATTATTTTTATTCAATGTTGTAACAATCTAAATTCTCATCAGTCTGTTACCTAAAATCGAGGAATTGGGAAGCCCGTATATCAATATTCACCAGGACCTGATTGACGCCTGTAAAAAGGGGTCAAGGGAAGCGCAATTCAAGATCTATAAGCTCTATTATAAAGCCATGTACAACACCAGCCTGAGAATTGTAAACGATACCGCCGAAGCGGAAGATGTGATGCAGGAATCCTTCCTGGCTGCATTCCAGCGGATAAACGGGTACACGGGAGAAGGCAGCTTCGGTTCCTGGCTGAAGCGGATCGTGGTGAATAACTCGCTGGATGTCCTGAGAAGAAACAAACCGGAAATCTCGATTGAGGAAGAGTCTCTCGATTTCCCGGAGATCGTGGAAGAGAGCCTGGATGAAGAGATCAGGCTGCAGGCCGCGGAGATAAAAGAAGTGATAACCAAATTACCAGAAGAGTACAGGATTGTAATCACGCTGTTCCTCCTGGAAGGATATGATCATGAGGAGATCAGTGAGATCCTGGGAATCTCGAACAACCTTTCACGTACACGTTATGTGAGGGCAAAACAAAAAATATTACAGATGTTGAAAGAAAAGAAGTTCAGACCGATGTTCAATACCAATTAAAAGATGGATAAGTTTGAAAAATATGTAGCAGAAAACCGGAACCTGTTTGATGACAGTGAGCCACCCGAAGGCCATTTCGACAGATTCCGGGATAAGCTGGAAGGCCAGCCAGTTGCACGGATAGAAATGAGCCGGTCATTGTTGCTTAAGATCGCAGCGGGATTATTGATCTTACTGACCGTTTCAGTTTTTATTTTTGATTTTGCAATGAACAGGATCCGGAATAATTTCCAGAACAATGCATCAGCAAAGGAATTGCCGGCCGATCTGCAGGAAGCTGTGAACTACTATGACGGTGTTGCAGCCAGTCATCTCAACAAGATCCGGAAACTCGCCTGCTGTGGCCAGGATTCAAGAAGTCTCTATTCCATGGCCTCGGGAGAACTGGACGCACTGGATGCCAATGCCAGGGAACTAAAGAAAGCCTGTGAAAATAATCCCGGTGACGAACGGGTACAGTCGGCTCTGATCCGTAACCAGCAGATGAAGGAGACCGTGATGAACAATATGATCCGGCAGATGAAAAATGCAAAAAAGTAAAATGTCAAGAATAATGAACATGTCAGTCCTAACACCCATTACTATGAGAACTTCAAGAAAAATAATGCTGCTTGCCCTGCTTATCCTGATTGCAGGGATTGACAGGCTCCAGGCCCGTGAAGAATATTCGAGGGTCATCAGCAAAGAATATAGTGTAAACCCTGATGCCCAGCTAGTAATCAGCAACCAGTACGGGAAAGTCCATTGCAACAACTGGGATAAACCCATGATCTCCGTTGAGGTAACGCTGCGTGTTGAAGCATCAAGTGAACAGTCTGCCCAAAAGCTGATGGACCGCATTACCATTGCAATGAGCGGTTCACCAACACTCGTCGATGTCAGGACAACTTTTGATAATGGCAGCTTTAACGGGCGGTCCAAGGTCAATGTAGATTATGTCATCAATATGCCTGTATCCGTAAATCTTGAACTGAACAACAAATTCGGGGATATCTACGTGAATGAACTGAACGGGAAAGGGAAAATAATGCTCTCTTACGGAAATATGGAGATCAATAAACTTGGGAATTCGGAAAATTTCCTCGAGATCAAATTCAGCAAGGCCAATATCAAATCCATAAAAGGAGCAGTTGTAAAATTAAGTTACTCAGAACTTGAGATTGATTATGCCGGAAGTCTCAGGCTGGATTCAAAGTACTCGAACCTCACGGCCAACAAGGTAATTTCATTGAATGTAAACATGGAAGGAGGGAAGCTGGATATGGAAAATTCAAGTGCGGTGGAAAGCCGGTCGAAATTCTCTGATCTTGATATCACGCGGATCGAGAAAAATCTTACGCTGGATATTCAGTATGGTAATTGTGAAATTAAGGAAATGCCTGTCGACTTCGGCACCATCATCATCAATAATAAATATGCCGACATTTCGATTGGAATCCCTGAAACAGCTTCATATTTATTGGATGCCGACCTGAAATTCTGTGACCTGGATTTTCCCGAAGGCAAAGCAAACTTCACGCAGAAGATCACTGGCAACACATCGAAATCCTATAAAGCAGTGATCGGGAAAGTTGCCAATCCAACATCAAAAATTACCGTTAGAAGTGAGTTTGGAAATGTTTCGCTGGAATAAACCTGTAGCTGATTATTAAATAAAAATCAACCGCAAAGTCGCAAAGAATATAAGCTTTGAATTAGCGTCTTGGCGGTGAAAAAAATAACAGAATTTCACTAAAATATTCAAACCCAATAATCAACCAAAATGAAAACAAAAAGAAATTTATTGAGCAGTATTAAATCAGCCATGTTTATCGCAGTCTTAATTTTATTATCAAGCTGCATGGTCCTGGGAGAACATGGAAATGGCAATGTTGTCAAGCAGGAGCGGAAGGTTCCTTCGTATAATGCCATTGATGTTTCCGGGACATTTGATATCATCCTGAGCCAGGGAGCAACACAATCTGTGACTGTGGAGGCTGACGACAACCTGATGAAGATCATCAAAACAAGAGTTGAAGACGGGAAACTGATCATTGAAAGTGAGAAGCCAATACAGCATGCAAACAGTCTGAAAGTTTACATCACAATTACAGAACTGAAATCCCTCGAGCTAAGCGGGGCGGTGAATGCCATAACAGAGGGCCGGTTGACCCTTCCGGAACTTAGTATTGAAGGAAGTGGCGCTTCCGATTCAAAGTTCGACATCGATGTCCAGAAACTGGATGTTGATTGCAGCGGCGGAAGCAAGCTGAGATTCCGCGGCATGGCATCAAAAGTCCACATGGAAGTCTCCGGGGCAGTTGACCTCTATGCCTATGATCTCGTTGCCGAAGATTTTCACCTGGAGATCAGTGGCGCCGGGAAAGCCCAGGTCAATGTTACCGGTGAATTGAATGTTGACATTTCAGGTGCCGGAACCGTGCGGTACAAAGGAACTCCCGGGAAACTGATCGAGAATGTTTCGGGTGCAGGGTCAATTAAGAAGGCAGAAAACTAGGATGTCTCATGGATTGATTGATTGTTCCTAATGGAAGAGGAGTTCAATTTTATTTGAATATCGAACATTGATTAACGATTTTTGATTTTCGAAGTGGGTAAATAACGGTACAAAAGCAACTTCCCCAATCCTAGATCGTTAATCCTTGTTCTTAAATCAAAACTCTTCGAGAATGTTTTTGAAATTTAATCAGCAATCTTCTTCAGCAGATCACCTAACGAGATTATCGGAACACCCAGTGATTCGGCTTTCTTCCGCTTCTCCGGTCCCATGTTTTCACCAGCAAGTACGTAAGTTGTTTTCGAGGAAATAGAACCGGCATTTTTACCTCCGTTTTCCCCGATAACTTTCTTTATCTCATCCCGGGAAAAGTTTTCAAAAGTTCCGGAAACAACGATGATCATTCCTTTCAGCTTATCGCTTTTTAATACCTGCAGAGTTTCTTTCAATTCAAACTGGAGTCCTCTTTCCCTAAGCCGGCTGATAATCTCAACATTTTTTGGTTCCCTGAAAAACCCGAGGATGCTTTGTGCAATTTTTTCACCAACCTCTTCGGCTTCGATGAGTTCATCATGTCCTGCGGCCATCAATGCATCAATCGAACCAAAATGAAAGGCCAGCTTTTTGGCAACAGTCTCCCCGACATACCGGATCCCAAGTGCAAACAAAACCCTTTCAAAACCTACGGATTTGGATGTTTCAATTCCCTTCAGGATATTGGCGACAGTTTTTTCGCGGAAACTTACCTTTCGTTCTTTCTTCTCTGCTGTTGATGCAAAAACTTTTTCCAGTCCCAGGAGCTGTTCTCCTGTCAGATCATAAAGATCTGCTACGGAATGAACAAGCTTCAGGTCAAACAGCATCTCAATCTTGCCTTCCCCAAGGCTGTCAATATTCATAGCCTTCCGGCTGATGAAATGTTCCATTCTGCCTTTGATCTGGGGCGGACAGCCAACATCGTTCGGGCAGTACCAGGCCGCTTCACCTTCTTTCCGGATCAGGGTCTTTCCGCATTCAGGACAACTTGTGATGAATTCAACAGGCAGCAGAGCCGGATCACGACGTTCAAGGTCGACCGAAACAATCTTGGGAATAATTTCACCCCCTTTTTCTACGTAGACAAAATCCCCGACACGGACCCCAAGATTCTCGATGACGTCGGCATTATGAAGGGTTGCACGTTTAACAACTGTGCCGGCAAGAAGAACCGGTGCAAGATTGGCAACCGGCGTAACTGCACCTGTCCGTCCAACCTGGTAATCGATCGATAGCAGCTTTGTCAGGACGCGTTCTGCCTTGAATTTATAAGCAATGGCCCATCGTGGTGATTTCGCCGTGCTGCCCAGTTCCTCCTGCTGCTGCAGCGAATTTACCTTGATGACAACCCCGTCAATATCAAATGGCAGATCCAGCCTGGCATCATTGCAACTCTCGATGAACTCAAAAATATCTTCGATGGTTTTACACTTTGCGAGATACCCGGAAATATTAAAACCCCAGCTTTTTGCAGCCATCAGGCTTTCATAATGCGTCGGAATTCCGGGTATGATTCCCGGTATGTAATATAAATAGCAATCCAGTCTCCGGTTTGATACTTCCTTTGAATCCTGGAGTTTCAGGCTTCCTGATGCAGCATTCCTGGGATTGGCAAAGGGTTCCTCACCTTCATCTGTTCGAAGGACATTGAGTCTGTCAAAGCTTTTTCTAGGAAGAATGATCTCTCCCCTGATCTCGAATTCCCCTGGAAATCCTTCACCATGCAGCCTGAGTGGTACATTCTGAATGGTCTTGACGTTGACTGTAACATCATCTCCCTGCACCCCGTCGCCACGTGTCACTGCCTGCACGAGCATGCCTTCCTGGTAAGTCAGGCCTATCGCGACCCCGTCAAACTTCAACTCACAGACATACTCAACATTTTCACCGATCAATTTATGGACACGTTCTTCCCATTCTTTTACCTCTTCCACCGAGTAGGTGTTGCTCAGGGAAAGCATGGGAAACCTGTGAACAACCTGTGTGAATTCTTTTGTGATCTCCCCGCCGACACGTAGCGTGGGGGAGTCGGGAAACGCGAATTCAGGGAATTCCTTTTCAAGACGGATGAGCTCTTCAAGCAGCTGATCAAAATCAAAATCACTGATTGCCGGCTTTGAGAGCACATAGTAATTGTGGTTGTGCAAACGGATCAACCGTGTCAGTTCTTCGACACGCTTTCCGGCTTCTGCTTTGTTCATTGGATCTTATTCGGATAGAAGATCGTATTCCTGTAAATATAGACTTTACGGTTCTTATTGATCGGGTTCAGCCAGTGTACTATTTTGTCAATCATCCCGGGCTCAATCGTCGTCTCATACACGATGAAAGGAAAATCCTTCCGTGCTTCCAGCACCTGTGCCTGGTGATTATTATTCCCTGTAAACAGGATGAATTGCGGCTGAGCTTTATATGACCGTTTGGAAACCCTTTTCATCATGGCTGCGGTATTCTCACTTCCGATGAACTCATCATACATTCCGGGCCACTGACCAAGATAGAACCTGGGAAACAAGTCCGGTGAATCATCGGTATCGGCAACCAGAAGGTAATGGATTTCATGGTATTTCGAGAGATAGGTCATGGTTTCAACGCGGGCACGCTTTGAATAAACAACACTCACGAACATAACCAGGACCAGGTTTATCACCCAGAAGAAAACCCAGCATGATTTCAGCAGGCCTTTTCTTTTTTGCCAGAATGTGGATTTCTCCACAAACTCATTCCACCCGATAATTCCGGTAATGACGATAAACGGAATGATTGGGAGAATGAACCGTTCCTGTTTGTTTGGAAATGCAGAATGAAGGAAGAAGAACAGGGCAACCGGAATAAAAATCAGTGAAAATCTTTTCCACGTTCTGAGAAACCCGAAAAAAATAAAACAGCTGATGGGAGGAAGCAGGATTCCCAGGACGACCAGGAAATAATTATACCATGGCAGTGTGATGTAATTTTCCGATTCTTTGAAATTGATCTTAAAATAGGCAATGATCTCAACAAAGGGTTTTCCCCAGATGAAGTAATCAATGGTTCCCTGGATCAGGATGATCGGGATGATTACACCAAGACCGTAAGCGATGGTCTCTTTCCATTTTCGCTGTATCAGAACCGCTGCTCCAAGCCCGATTCCGAAGAAAATGGTTTGTGGTCTCAGGTTAAAAGCAAACCCAATGAATAAACCTGCAAGGAAATATGCCGCCTGGTTTCCGCTGCTTTCTTCCCTGCTGACGATGAACCAGATCGCCAGGATGATGAATGGAATGCACGCCATTTCAACAAGGTTACGAACACTCAGCCAGGGCATAAACCACAGGATAGCCAGCAGTAAACCTGCCATCCGTGCTGATTTTTTATCTCCCAGCTTTTCTGTGATCTTATACCCGAAGTATACCGTTATCAGTGACCAGGCAGCATGCAGAAACCTGACCACAATCATTTTTGATTGCGGATCATTGAAACGGATCAGCTTGAAAAAAGAAAAGAGGAGGTAATGCACCCCGGGATAAAAAAAATTATGACCGGTAGGACCGATGTTGTCTGAACTTCCGGGAAGCCACGCGTTATAATCTTTTCCGTCAACCCAGGACTGTGCGGATTCAATGACAATGAAATGATCATCGATCATTCCCCATCCTTTTGCAAAGATCACAGATAAAAGGCGGAAGAAGATGGCTGCTCCCATGATCAGGATCAGCGGGTTTTCATCCCAGCGTCTTCTTATCTTGTCAATCATAGGCATCCATTAAATCAGCGTGATCCATTCGTAATAATATTTCCCGACTATGGTTGGATTGATGCACATTACAGGGATCTGGGCGTCGTTGAACATCATGGTCTCATCCCATGCGGCAACACTGAAACCGGGATTGGAGATCTGCGGAATGGTCATGATCATGATCATATCCGAACGATGAGACACGGCAGATGCAACAACCTGCTTCCCGAAATCACTTGATTTTTCAGCATGCTCAATCTCATAGACGATTTTGTTTTCGTCAAAAACCTTCGTGATCTGCTGGGTAATCATGTTCAGGCGGTTGTTCAGGTCAGCATCCTTCTCTTTTGCAACATACATGAGGAACCTGGAGTTGAATATTTTCGCCATAAGCAGTGCCCATTGCACTTTCTGACGAACTTCCAAGTCGTTCGTGATCGGGAAGATGATGTTGTGATAGCCTTCCCCGAATGAGCGTTTCTGGACAACTACGACGGGACACGGTGAATCCAGCACGACGCGCAGGGCAAAGCTGCCGAAAAGGTGCTGCAACCCTTGTTTTCCGTGTGTTCCGAGTATCATCATGTGGGCTTTTACTTCGGCGGCAACTTCGTTGATGACATCAAAAATGCTTCCTTCACGTGACATGGTATTCACCTCAACACCGGGAATGTTTTTATACTGTTCCTGGTATTCCCTGAGCTTTTCATTCACATAATCCAGTGAAAGATTTTCTTTCTTCAGGAAGGATTTTGTCTCCTTGTTGATCACATGCAGAATGCAAACATTGTACTGCAGGGATTGGGCAAGTTCGACACCGTGATGGATTGCATTGTCACACACTTCCGAGAAGTCGGTTGGAATCATTACGATCTTCTCATGCTTTGGTTCATTTTTCTCGGTCATATCTTGGAGTTTGGTTTTTTATCAGTTATCAGATGTTCAGAAGATCTTTTATTTCCTGGATGTTCCTTTTTTTCTGCTCATCCCTCAGCTTTTTTGCTGAAAAGGTGTAATATTCATGATTCTCCAGGAATTTAAGCTCAAACATAAGCCATTCATGAAGGGTTGTATTCCGGATGCCGAAGTTTTTCCATTCAAGCCGTAAGCTGAAAGATTGGATGAAAAAGTCCTCACGTCCCATGCTGTCCAGATCTGCATCACAAATGATCTTTTCCAGGTGGGTTTTGGCTTGCTGCGGAAGTGTTGTGACACGGATCAGGTCAGAAACTTCCATCGTCTCCTGTTGGGAATAACCAAAGCCGGGAAGCGAGTCTCCGGCTATTTTAATGGAGTAGGACTCATGATCAGCATATTTGACCATCATTCCTGAATCATGATAAAGTGCAGCGGTTTCCAGCAGGAGAAGCTCTTTTTTTGAAATTTGTTCGGGTTGTGATAAGCGTATTACAGCTTCATGGACATCCAGGGAATGACACAGATTATGGTAGGTGAGCTTGGGATCAAGCTCTTTCCGCAACTTTCCCAGGATATGGTTTTTAGCTCCGATAAAATCTATCATGGCCCTGTTTGATTTATTGGTAAAAGTAGGAAAAAAATAAAAAGTATCTTCTTTTTGCAGGTGAAAAGAGAATGGGAAAAGGCGATATTATCCGGCTGTTTTCAGTTGATGGATCGTACCGGTTGGATCTGATGAAGAAAAAATCGTGTTTCCGGCAACCAGGATATCTGTACCGCAGTTGATAAGCATCCTGGCATTCTGCAAGTCCACGCCTCCGTCGACTTCAATCAGTGCAGAGGATTGAGTCTCACTGATTAATTTTTTTGCTTCATGGATCTTGTCGTAACTGTGCTCAATGAATTTTTGTCCGCCGAAACCCGGATTTACCGACATGATCAGCACAAAATCAAGGTCCTGGATGATGTCCGAGAGGAGACTTACCGGTGTATGTGGATTTAACGCAACACCAGCCTTTGCACCGGCCTGTTTGATTGCACCGATTGTCCGGTGAAGATGTGTGCAGACTTCATAATGAACGCTGATCAGGGCAGCACCTGATTTTACAAACCGATCAATGTAGCGATCCGGATCAATGATCATCAGGTGTACATCCAGCGGTTTTGTCGTTTTTTTGGAAATTTTCTCAATGACAGGAAATCCGAAGGAGATGTTGGGAACAAATACGCCATCCATGATATCCAGGTGGAACCAGTCGGCTTCACTCCGGTTTATCATTTCAATATCCCGTTCCAGGTTCAGAAAATCAGCAGACAATAAAGAAGGGGCTATCAATGGCTTCATGCCCGGTAATTTTAGCCAAGATAGGTTTTCAGGATTTTGCTCCGGGACGTGTGCTTTAACCTGCGGATCGCTTTTTCCTTGATCTGGCGCACGCGTTCACGGGTAAGATCAAATTTCTCGCCAATCTCTTCAAGGGTCATCGGGTGACTGCCATTCAGGCCAAAATAAAGCCGGATGACATCTGCTTCGCGTTGTGTTAGCGTTGAAACAGCACGTTCGATCTCTTTTCTCAGCGATTCGTATAACAAGCCCGTATCCGGTGTAGTATTTTCCTCGCTTTTGAGGACATCGTACATGGTGTTGTCTTCATCCTGGACCAGGGGAGCATCCATGGAGACATGACGCCCGGAATTCTTCATCGATTCCTTAACCTCATTCTCCGAAATTTCGAGCAGGTGTGCTATTTCATCTGCATTGGGTTCTCTTTCGTACAACTGTTCAAGTTGTGCATAAGCCTTGTTGATCTTGTTGATCGATCCGATCTTGTTCAGCGGGAGCCGCACGATCCTGGACTGTTCAGCGAGAGCCTGCAGAATGGACTGGCGAATCCACCACACTGCATAGGAGATGAATTTGAATCCGCGGGTTTCATCAAACCGCTGGGCAGCCTTTATTAATCCGAGGTTGCCTTCATTGATAAGGTCGGGCAGACTTAGTCCCTGGTTCTGATATTGCTTGGATACTGAAACGACAAACCTCAGGTTTGCCTTGGTCAGCTTTTCCAGTGCAGATTGATCACCTTGCTTGATGCGCTGGGCCAATGCCACTTCTTCATCAGCGGTGATAAGCTCAACCTTGCCTATCTCCTGGAGATATTTGTCCAGGGAGGCAGTTTCACGGTTAGTAACCTGTTTGGTAATTTTTAGTTGCCTCATGCGCTATGAATTTAGTGACACTTGTATGTTTAAGTATCCTTTTACGAAAAAAAGTAAAACAAGTTACAGGTTTGCCCTGTTATTTTGAAGAATTTCCTTCTGGTTTTGGTAAGAGGATTTTCCTGGAAAGTTTCATCTTACCATTCTTCGGGTCAATCCCGATGATCTTTACCTCAACAATATCACCAACTTTCAGGGCATCTTCTACTTTTTCGAGACGCTTCCAGTCAACTTCTGAAATATGAAGGAGACCATCCTGTCCGGGAAGAATTTCAACAAACGCACCAAATGGCAGAATACTTTTTACTTTTCCCTTATAGATTTCACCGATCTCCGGAACCGCTGTAATGCCCTTGATCTTGGCAACCACGGCGTCCTTTGATTCCATATCATAAGCAACAATATCGATGATGCCAAATTCTCCGACTTCTTCAATAACAATTGTCGTGCCAGTCTCCCGCTGCATTTCCTGGATTACTTTACCACCTGGCCCGATAACCGCACCAATGAATTCTTTTGGAATCTTCATCTGGAAAATACGGGGAACAAACGGTTTGTAATCATCACGCGGAGTGGAGATGGTTTTCTCCATTTCACCTAAAATATGAAGGCGTCCTCTTTTTGCCTGTTCAAGCGCTTCTTTCATTACCTCGTGAGAGAGTCCGTTGACCTTGATGTCCATCTGGCAGGCAGTGATCCCGTCGCGGGTACCGCAAACCTTGAAGTCCATATCTCCCAGGTGATCTTCATCGCCGAGGATATCCGAAAGAATTGCATATTTTTTTGTAGATTCATCGGTGATCAGTCCCATTGCAATCCCGGAAACGGGTTTTTTGATCTTCACACCGGCATCCATCAGTGCCATTGTCCCTGCACAAACCGTTGCCATGGACGATGAACCATTGGATTCAAGAATGTCGGAAACGATTCGGATTGTATAGAGATTGTCAGCACCGGATGGCAAGACTTCCTTGAGAGCACGGAGTGCAAGATTACCATGCCCGATTTCCCGGCGGCCGGTTGAACGGATTGGCTTAACTTCTCCCGTAGCAAAGGATGGAAAGTTGTAATGCAGGATAAAGTTGACTTTTCCTTCAATCACCGCACCATCGATCATCTGCTCATCCAGTTTTGTTCCAAGGGTAACGGTGGTCAGTGACTGTGTTTCACCACGTGTAAAGATCGCTGAACCATGTGCTGCAGGAAGATAATCAACTTCCGACCAGATCGGGCGGATCTCGTCAAGCTTTCTCCCATCAAGGCGAATCCTGCTGTCCAGCGTGGCATTGCGGATGGCTTCTTTCTCAACTGCATGGAAATAGCGGTCTGTAAGATTTGATTTTACTTCCTTATCCTCTTCCGTCAGGGTTGCAACAAATTCTTCCTTGATAGCATCAAATGAGGTTTTGCGGATTTTCTTATTGGCAATACCTGATTTTGCTACATCGTAAATCTTCTGGTAGGTTGCTTTATTAATGGCATCCTTGTATTCCGGGTCATTTGATTCGTGGCAATATTCACGTTTCATTTTGGCCTGTTCGATCAGGGCGGCAAGTTCAAGCTGGGCTTTACACTGTTCCTTTATTACATCATGGCCAAATGCGATAGCCTGGATCATGTCATCTTCTGAGATTTCTTTCATCTCTCCTTCAACCATCATGATGTTGTCGATGGAAGCAGCAACGATGATATCGATGTCAGAATTCTCCATGTCGGAGATGGTCGGATTTACAACAAACTGTCCGTTGATCCTTCCAACGCGTACTTCCGAGATGGGACCATTGAATGGAATGTCACTGACTGCAAGTGCAGATGAAGCTGCGAGGCACGCCAGTGCATCAGGTAAAATATTTTTATCGGCTGAAATAAGCGTAATGATCACCTGGACTTCTGCGTGATAATCATCGGGGAATAACGGTCTGAGGGCACGGTCCACAAGGCGTGAGATGAGTACCTCATAATCTGAAGGACGGGTCTCTCTTTTGAAAAAACCACCGGGGAATCTTCCCGCAGCTGCATATTTTTCCCTGTATTCAACACTCAGTGGCATAAAATCCACATTTTCCCTGGCCTCTTTCATGGCAACCACTGTTGCCAGCAACATGGTATCACCCATCTTTACAACAACTGCACCATCTGCCTGCTTTGCCAGTTTCCCAGTCTCAATGGAGATGATCCTGCCATCAGCGAATTTGAAATCTTTTTTCGTTCCTATCATGATTTGATTTATACTTTAAATAATACTAAAAAAGGCAATCGGATGAATTGCCTCTTTTCAAATAAATAAAACGTTAACTTACTTACGAATCTTAAGTTTTTTAATTATCGTACGGTATCTTTCGATCTCGGTTTCTTTAAGATAATCCAATAATTTCCTGCGTTTTCCAACCATCATGACCAATGATCTCTCGGTTGCAAGATCTTTCTTGAATTCCTTCAGGTGTTCGGTAAGATGCTGGATCTTTTGCGTAAAAAGTGCGATCTGGGCCTCTGTTGAACCAGTATCAAATTCAGATTTTCCGAATTCTTTGAAGGCTTGCTTTTTAACGTCAGGCGTGATATTCATGTGTAATGTATTGGATTTGATTGATATTGACTAATTCTACTAAATGGGGTGCAAAAATAATACTTTGTTTTGAGGAATACAAATATTTTATTGCATTTTGAGGAATAATATCCCTTCCGGAAGTATTATCTTTGAGCAACCAATATGATTGCAAAGGTACCATTATTATGGAAGAGTTTAAAGAAGAATTCAAAATAAAGAGCGAAGAGGTGATTGAAAAGATCAAGGAACTGATTCGCGAAGGCAATGTGAGCCGGATCATCGTCAAAGATGAAGACGGAAAAACGTACCTTGAGATCCCAGTGACGGTTGGGGTTATCGGCGTTCTCCTTGCTCCCTGGCTGGCAGCAATCGGTGCGATCGCAGCGATGGTCGGGCACCTGAAGATCGAGGTGATCCGTTCGGAAGAACCTAAGAAACCGGAGGATTCCGGGACAGGGTCTGCATCGTGAGTACTTGACGAATACTCGAATATCGATCAACGATCTTTGAAATCAGATCGAAAATCAGAATTCGTTGATCAATATTCGATTGTTCAAAATCCCCTGCTCCAAGGTGCACAGAAATCATTATTCCATATAACATAGGATAACTCTGCCTGGAGATAAAGCATCTTCAACCCATTTTGAATCCTTGTTCCTTTTTCTTTTCCTTTTTCCAGGAAAAGAGTTTCAGCGGGATTATAGACAAGGTCATACAGGAAATCACCAGGACGAAGATGATCATAATTTACCTGCGGAAAAGTGCTTGTCTCCGGAAACATCCCCAGTGGCGTTGCATTCACGATCAGGACAGGTTTACCTGCCTTCACCGAAACAAAATCGTCGTAACTGATAGAACCGTCTTTTACCGGATTCCTTGAAACCAGTGTAACCGGGATCCCTGATTCCCTTAATGCATAAGCAACTGCTTTGGAAGCACCGCCGGTTCCAAGGATGTAAGCGTGGGAAATCCCTGCGAAATCAGCCGATCGGATAAATCCATCTGCATCGGTATTGAAGCCTTTTGTGAATTGTTTTCCATTCTTCCGGTAAATCCTGATTGTATTGACTGCTCCGATTTCCGCTGCTTGTTGATCAATCTCATCGAGGTATTGGATGATCTTCTCCTTGAATGGAATGGTCACATTGAGACCGCAAAGCTCCGGATGATCTGAAAGAAAGGAATGAAATAAAGTAAGGTCTTGCATTGGGAACAACTGGTAATCCCGGTCTGAGATCTTTTCCCGTTCAAATTTTTCCCGGAAATAATTTACCGACCAGGAATGGGAAAGCGGGTAACCGATGAGACCGTAACCAATTTTGTTTCCTTTATTCAATCCGGAGTTTCTTTAATGATTTTGGAAGAAAGCTGAAAAACGTATCGCCCCTGAGTCCAAGCCTGACCGTCTCCAGCGGGATCACTTCATTTGGCGCAATATTCCCGAGGTTTACATTGGCACCAAATTGCTGTACAAACCAGACCTGTTGCGATTTTAAGGGGGCTTCCCAGATGATGTCATCCTTGTCAACCGATGTAAGGATCTTATGGATCAGGGCAGTGTGTGCTTTGCCATTGGGACGGTAAATGCCGACCGTACCGCTTTCACGGGCTTCCGCAATCACCTTGAAGGAACCGGCCTTCAGTTCTGAAACCATCATCTCTATCCATCGGTGCGGGGCAATCAGGATTCCTGCTTCTTTTGAGCCGACTTCCGAAAGGACGGTAAAATCCTTCGCAAGCTGGCAGATATATTCGCATTTGGATTCATGTTCAATCTGCATTGAGCCATCGGAGATCTCGACAGCATCAAGGCCAAGGCCAGATATATACTTCCTGTATTCATCAAACTGGTCGCGGATGAGAAATGCCTCGAAGAGCGTACCTCCGACATAAACCTTGATGCCTGCATGCTGGTATACTTTAATCTTCTCTTTAACCCCTGGTGTAACCAGTGATGTTCCGAATCCGAGTTTGACAAAATCGGTCAGCTCGCCGGAAACATCCACAAAATCCTGGGCTTCGCGGAGACTCAGGCCTTTATCCATAACCATATTGATACCAGCCTGACGGGGTTTATGATTTCGCTCAGGTAAGAGTGCAAGAGGGTAATTGTACATAGACGGAATATTTCTGTGGTTAAGAATGAATGCAGGAATGTTGTTGATTTTTCGGGTGTTTAAAGCCTGATCCGGTATCCTTCGATGATGTCAGCAATGGCGGCATTTCCCTCAAGATCGGGAAAGGTTTTAAGCATCCTGAGATGACCTTCATAATCCATTTCGAGCGCCTTCTCAAGCATTACGTAAGCGCTTTGAGATTGCCCGGATTTCAGCAGGTAGTTTGACATGCCAAAATAAAAATCAGGATTCTTATCATGCCACCTCAATCCTTCATGCAGTGTTTCGAAAGCCCGGTCATATTCTAAGTTCCCTGAGTGAACAATGGCAAGCTCGAGCCAGATCTCGGGATCTTCAGGATCCAGTTCAATCACTTTCCTGTACGACATGATTCCATCCTTTATCCTCGCCAGTTTGATCTGGAGATCCCCCTGGATAAACCAATAATCAGCAATGGTAGGTGTAAGCTTAATGGCTTTATCAACATAAGATAAGGCGATCTGGAATTTCCCAAGGGCATCATACGCCATCCCGATTCCAACCCAGGCATCCGCAAATTCAGGATCAATGGCAATAGCCCGCTTGTAATAATCTATTGCATGTTCAAAGTTTTCTATCTTCTCGTAACACTGGGCGATGTAATAGTATGTTAGCGGTTCGGGTTCCTCATGGAAGGAACTTTCAAGGTATGTCTCAATTGCTTTGTCGTACTTATTAAGATTTGCGTAGCAATTGGCTTTATTGAAATGGGCGGAGGCAAAAGTCTCGTCAATTGCAATCGCATATTCATAAGCTTCTACGGCCTTTTCAAACAATTCAATGTTGCTGTAAGCAATGCCAAGGTTAAACCAGCAGGCTTTGGAAAAAGGATATTCGCCAAGGAATTTCGTCAGGAAATCAATGGCTTTATCGGTTTGCTGGGTGATCTCAAAGCAAAACGAAATCTCGTAAAGACAATTTTCGTTATCCGGGTTCTCTTCAAGCGCCAGGGTCAGGTATTCAATTGCCTGGTCGTATTTGCCCAGGTTTTCATATTCAAAAGCGATGCTGCTGAAAATCTCATCAATGTCTTCAGAATCCTGGATTGCGAGGGAATACTCCTCGATGGCTTTCTCGGATTTATCGAGCTGGCTGTAAAGATTTCCTTTCATCCGGTGGATCTCGTGATCGCTGAATTCCACTTCATCGAGTTCCGACAGGATCTTCAGTGCCTGAACCGAATTTTCGGAAGCCACGTAGAATTGTGCTTTTTTGAGCAGCAGATTAAGGTTGCCGGGATGTTGTTTGAGGGAAAGCTTGATGCATGTCTTTGCGTTTAACTTGGCATTTATAACCAGATAATAGTCAATAATCTCTTCAAACTCATCAACATCAAAGAAAAAATGCTCATCATTCAGCAGCATTTTTTCATACCGCTGAATAAGAGAAACTGTTTCAGGATCAAGGTAGTCGAAATTCTCTTCCATTGTATATAGTTGCGCTGAAACGCAATTCCAGTCTTGGTTTTACAAAGATAAGCAAAATAATCAAAGATCATTCTGCTGTTCCTTCTTTATTTGATTTTTTTTTGATAACTAGTGCATTTTGTTAATTAATTCTATTTTTGCCAAAAAGAATTTTATGAGCCTGATAAAATCCATTTCCGGTATCCGGGGGACTATTGGCGGGGTGCCTAGTGAAGGATTAACACCGGTTGATATTGTAAAATTTACCTCAGCCTACGCGACTTTTATCAAAAAGCATCATCCTGATAAGCGGATCCGGATTGTCATTGGTAGGGATGCCAGGATTTCCGGGAAAATGGTCAGCGACCTGGTTTCGGGGACGCTGCAGGGCATGGCCTGTGATGTGCTTGATATCGGGCTCACAACGACTCCGACTACGGAAATCGCTGTCACTGGATCTGCTGCCCAGGGCGGGATTATCCTCACGGCAAGCCACAATCCAAAGCAATGGAATGCCCTGAAACTTCTTAACGATAAAGGTGAATTTTTATCAGCAAAGGATGGTGAAGAGATTCTGAAGATCACCGAAGCCGTAGATTTTAACTTTTCACCGGTGGATCAGCTGGGCTCTTATACTTTCGATGATTCCTGGATTGCGAAACACATTGAGCTGATCCTCCGGTTGCCGCTGGTTGATACGGATGCTATCAGGAACTGCCATTTCAGCGTGGTTGTCGATGCCGTCAATTCAACCGGTGGGATTGCAGTTCCGATGCTGCTGAAGAAACTGGGCATAAACAAGATCGACCTTGTAAATTGCACGCCTGACGGAAACTTTGCGCATAATCCTGAACCTTTGCCTGAGCATCTTACGGAGATCTGTGAACGCATTATCAAAAACGGTGCAGATCTTGGCATCGTGGTGGATCCGGATGTTGACAGGCTTGCGCTGATCAATGAAATGGGAGAGCCTTTTGGCGAAGAATATACACTCGTTGCCGTGGCAGATTATGTATTGCAATCTACACCCGGGAATACCGTATCCAATCTTTCTTCAACACAGGCGCTGAAAGTCGTGACGGAAAAAGCAGGGGGCAGTTATTTTGCATCCGCAGTAGGAGAAGTGAATGTTGTTGAACTGATGAAACAAAAGAATGCCGTGATTGGTGGTGAAGGAAACGGGGGAATAATTTTCCCGGAGCTTCACCTGGGAAGAGACGCATTGGTCGGGATTGCATTGTTCCTTACGCACCTGGCTAAATCGGGACAGACCTGCTCGCGCCTGAGAGACACCTATCCTGCCTATTTTATCTCCAAGAACAAGATTGAATTTTCGAAGGAGATGGATATTGATCAAATCCTTGATCAGATCAAGAAGAAGTATGAGCAACATCCGATTACCACGATTGACGGGGTGAAGATTCATTTTAAAAATGAATGGGTGCACCTGCGGAAATCGAATACCGAGCATATTATCCGCATTTACGCGGAGAGTGACCTGCTCGTTAAGGCTGAGAACCTGGCCAGGAAGATCATCAATGATTTTAAAGAGATCCTGAATAATAAAACGGGGGAATGACCAAGAAGAAGATCCGGAAACCATTGCGCTTCAAGACCGTGAAGCTTAAACTCACGGTGCGGCAGAAAAAGTCGCTCGACAACTACTGCAAGAGCCGCCGGACCACACCACTTAAGGTGATCAAGAAATCGATCCGCCCCCTGCTTGAAAACTATGTTGCCGAACCGCCGGCATATTCCAATCCCAACATTAAGCAACTGGACCTGTTCCAGGTTGACTGATTCGAATCTTGACAAACTGGCAGTGCGGCACGCATTGCAAACGCTCGCCATCAGCGTGAAAAGTTACTTCCGCGACATTGTCGACTCGTACGGTGTACGATTCAGGATGGATCGTCCCAGGGTCACTTCATCGGTATATTCAAGTTCATCGCCAATGGAAACTCCACGGGCGATGGTGGTGACCTGGACAGGGAACGGGCTCAGCCGTTTGAAAAGGTAAAAGTTGGTTGTATCACCCTCGATGGTAGTGGGCAATGCAAGCATCACTTCAGTGATGTTTCCTGCTGCAACGCGCTGAATAAGCTGTTCAATGGTGAGATCCTGAGGACCGATCCCTTCGATCGGTGAGATGATTCCTCCAAGTACATGATAAACTCCTTTCATCTGGGCGGTATTCTCGACAGCCATCACATCACGGACGCTCTCAACGACACAGATGACGCCATTTTCCCGGTTTGAATTCGCACAGATCGGGCAAATGGGGGTATCCGAAATATTGTAGCATTTTTCACAGAAAACAATTTCCCTGCGCATCTTAACGATCGCATCCCCGAAGGATTCGACTTCAGCAAGATCTTTTTTCAGGAAATGAAGGGCAAGTCTTAACGCAGTCTTTCGTCCAATTCCAGGCAGCCTGGAGAGTTCGATGACCGCATTTTCGAGTAATCTGGATGGATATGTGTTCAACTTATTATCTGTGCTTAAAATCAATTCTTAAATTTGCCGTTACAAAAGTACATTATTCATGTTACTGCTTATGAAAAAGTGCCATATTTTCATAATCCTTTGCCTGCTTGCCTTGTCATCCTATCCCCAGGATACGATCAACCGGATTAGTGAAAAGGGATTAAAGGAGGGATATTGGAGAAAGCTGGATACAGCCGGGAAAAAGATCTATGAGGGAAGGTTCAGCAATGGCATGCCTGCCGGGACTTTTCAATATTATTACCCGACCGGTAAAGTAAAGGCAGTTTCGGTTTTTTCAAAAGATGGAATAATGGCAAGGACCACCACTTATTTTCCATCCGGAAAAAAGATGGCTGAAGGCAACTACATCGATGAGAAACGGGACAGCATCTGGCAGTTCTTCAGCGAATTCGACGGGGTGTTACTATCGGAGGAGACTTACAGAAATGGCAGGAAAGATGGGGTTTCCAAGACTTACTATGCAGGAAAAGGTCCGGCTGAAGAGATCACCTATAAGGATGGCTTAAAGGAGGGACCGTGGCTGCAGTATTATTCAGACGGAAAGATCAAAATGCGGACAAGGAACAGGAATGATATGAAGGAAGGAATGATGGAAGCTTTTTCCGAAACGGGAGTCCTGCTTTTCAAGGGAAAATATGTTGAAGGAAATCCTGATGGCATCTGGCTTTCATACGATGACAAAGGAATTCTTGTCAAGAAAGAGGTTTACGATAAAGGATTACTGATCAAATCCGAAGAGTTTACCGATCCAAAGTAAATGAATTCAGAATGAAAGTATAATCTGTTAATCTGTTGATTCGTAATTCGTCATTCCTGTCATTTCATTCGTCATTCGCATATTCGTCATTCCTGTCATTATTATCAAAAACGTCTTTTAGTTCCTGAAAACAAGTTCGCCATTCTTTTCATCCACCACGATCTCCGAATCCTTATTCACCTTGCCTTCCAGGATCATTTTTGAAAGTTCATTCAGGATGCTTTTCTGGATGACCCGTTTGATCGGGCGGGCGCCATATTGCGGGTCGAACCCGATCTTTGCAATGTGATCAAGTGCCTTGTCTGTTGCCCTCAGCCTGATATCGTTCTTCTCCAGCATCCGGCTTATGATATGAACTTGCAGCGCCACGACTTGCCGGATCTCTGAGGCAGACAACGGCTGGAACATGATGATCTCGTCAATTCGGTTCAGGAATTCGGGTCGGATGGTCTGTTTCAGGAGTTGCAACACTTCTTCCTTTGTCTGGTCCATGATCTCTTCCCTGTTTTTTGCAGTCACCTTTTCAAGCTTTTCCCTGATGATCTGTGAACCGATGTTGGAAGTCATGATGATGATTGTATTTTTGAAATCGACCGTCCTTCCCTTGTTGTCAGTCAGACGTCCATCATCCAGGACTTGCAGCAATACATTGAAAACATCCGGATGTGCTTTCTCAATTTCGTCAAGCAATACCACTGAATATGGTTTTCTTCTGACGGCTTCGGTGAGTTGCCCGCTGTCATCATAGCCAACATAACCCGGAGGTGCGCCAATTAACCGTGAAACCGTGTGTCGCTCCTGGTACTCCGACATATCGATCCGGACCATGCTGTTCTCATTATTGAAGAGGAATTCAGCCAGGGCCTTTGCCAGCTCAGTCTTTCCGACACCTGTCGTGCCGAGGAAGATGAATGAGCCGATCGGTCGCTTCCCGTCCTGCAGGCCTGCACGGCTTCTGCGGATGGCATCTGAAACTGCCGATATTGCTTCTTCCTGGCCAATAACGCGCAGATGCAATTCGGCTTCCAGGTTAAGGAGTTTGTCCTTTTCACTCTGCAGCATCCGGCTGACAGGGATTCCTGTCCAACGCGATACGACTTCAGCAATTTCTTCAGCATCCACCTCTTCATTCACCAGGGCCTGGCCTTTTTGAAGTGAAGATAATTTTTCTTTCAGTTTCATGATTGATTCTTCAGCCCCGGGAATACGGCCGTACCTGATCTCGGCGACTTTCCCGAGATCACCGCTGCGGTTGGCCTGTTCGGCTTCGAACTTCAGGTTTTCTATCTCGATCTTTTTCGCCTGGATCTGTTCCACCACTTCTTTCTCCGATTGCCAGCGGCTCTTCAGCTGGTTTCGCTCATCACTCCAGTTGGCAATATCTTCATTCAGCGATTTCAGTTTTGTTTCATCTTTTTCCCTCCGGATGGCTTCACGCTCAATTTCCAGTTGGCGGATCTTCCGTTCAATGATCTCCAGCTCTTCCGGAACAGAGTTGATCTCCAGCCGCAGTTTTGAAGCTGCTTCGTCAATCAGGTCAATGGCTTTATCCGGCAGGAAACGATCGGAGATGTATCGCTGCGAAAGCTCTACTGCTGCAATGATGGCTTCATCCTTGATCCTGACATGATGATAGGTCTCGTATTTTTCTTTCAATCCACGAAGGATCGAGATGGCGCTTAAAGTATCCGGCTCATTCACCATGACTGGCTGAAACCTGCGTTCGAGCGCTTTGTCCTTTTCAAAGTATTTCTGGTATTCCTTTAATGTTGTTGCCCCGATGGCCCTCAGTTCGCCGCGTGCAAGCGCAGGCTTCAGGATGTTGGCAGCATCCATGGCGCCTTCGCTGGCGCCGGCACCCACAAGCGTATGGATCTCATCGATAAACAGGATGATTTCACCATCGGATGAAATGACTTCCTTGATCACACTTTTTAGCCGCTCTTCGAATTCGCCCTTGTACTTGGCTCCGGCAATAAGCGCTCCCATGTCGAGGGAGTAGAGCTGTTTGGACTTGAGGTTCTCAGGGATGTCTCCATCGATGATACGATGTGCAAGACCTTCGGCAATGGCCGTCTTCCCGACACCCGGTTCGCCGATCAGGATAGGATTGTTTTTTGTCCGTCGTGAAAGGATTTGCAAAACCCTCCGTATCTCTTCATCGCGACCGATCACCGGGTCGAGTTTTCCATTGCGAGCCAGGTCATTTAGGTTTCGTGCATACTTGTTCAGCGAATTATAGGTCTCTTCAGCAGACTGTGAAGTCACGGAAGATCCTTTCCGGAGCTGTTTAATGGCAGTTTTCAGTTCTTTTTCGGATACACCGTTTTCTTTCAGCAACTTCGATGCAGCATCATTTCCTGACAGGATGCCAAGCAGCAGGTGTTCGAGCGTTATGAATTCATCCTTTGATTCTGATGCAGCCCTGATGGCTTTCTGTATGGATTGAGATGCATCACCAGATAGGAATTGTTCCCCACCCGTGACTTTCGGATAAGAATGAATAATTTTTTCCAGTGCACTGGTCAGGACCGGAAGATTGACATTCAGTTTTTTTAGTAAATAGGGGATCACATTCTCATCTACAGTTAACATGCCTTTCAGCAGATGGGAAGTCTCTATGGACTGGTTCTGGTTAGCACCTGCAATTTCCTGTGCTTTCTGAACGGCTTCCTGCGCTTTAATGGTGAAATTTTCAAAATTCATGGTTGGTCTCCTTTCTTTACAGTGCTGCGCATTCCGATTTTCAGATGCATTTGATGCAGCAACCGGTCATCTTCATGTCAAATATTTTGCCATTGTATAATTTAACGGATTTTCAGAAGATATGTCAGGAATTCTTTTGAAAAACAGCCGTTTTGGCTGGTTCTGAGGACTTTCTCGCAGATCTAACAGAAGGTTTAACCGCGAAGGACGCAAAGGTTCAAGCAGAGTGAATATCTAAATCAGATTTAACCCGAAATATCCAAATAGTGATACTTGATTTTAAATTCATAAATTTACAGCCGAATTTCCTTATTGATGAAACATCTATTTTTATTCGTATTGATTATTCTTGGAGTCAGTGCATTCGGGCAACCACAGCTAACCATCTTCCCGAACAGCTGGGATTTGTGTTATGGAGCAAATGCCAGTTTTAAAGCATTGCTGGTGCCGGATACCAATGAATACGTTTTCACCTGGAAGAAAAATGGTATTGTTATTCCAAGTCCGGACACAGCCGGGCCATTGATCACCATCAAGAATGTTACATTTGCCGATACCGGTTATTATACTTGCATCGCCATCAGTGCTTACGATACTGCCAGGAGTGATACGGCGCATCTTCACCTTTCCCCGAAACTCAGCATTGACACGTTATACAGATATAATACGCTGGGTTGCCCGGGTACATGCAAAGGACAGATGAAAGCCCTGGTTTCAGGCGGAAATCCACCCTACAGCTATGACTGGGGGGCTGGTCATTCGCAGGATACCATCGTGTATGGTCTCTGCAAAGGAACTTTCATGCTGAAGGTCGTTGATTCAGATCTTTCTCATTGTGCGGCGAAGGAGTATCATGTGGATGTGCTAAGGCTTCCTAAAGTAGTATTTACCATGGTTCCAAAAGATACGGTATACCTTACCAAACCTTACCTAACTGTAGCTTTTGCTGATTCATCTAAAAAGAATTTAACCAATTGGGAGTGGGATTTTGGAGACAGTACCAAAGTAGCCAATGTAAACCCGCTTCAGCACATCTATACCAGGACCGGAAGATTCAGGGTTTCATTGAACTACACGGATCTCGACGGTTGCGACACAACGATCACCGACTCCATAACCGTGAAGCCGGCTGAATTAAAGTTTCCCAATATAATCAGCCCCAATGGTGACGGGCACAATGATTGTTTCATCATAAAGGAAGTGAATGACCCAACCTACTCTTTAACCCTGGATGATTTTTACTTAAGTAATGAACTTGTGATTGTGAACCGCTGGGGCAGAAAAGTTTACTCGGCAAGCAATTATCATTATAAGTACAGTACTGTTCCGGGTGAATGTCAAGGATGGAGCGGTGAGGGTCTTGCTGACGGGGCATATTATTATGTCCTGAAATGTCATGGTTTATATGAAGATGATGTCTTCAAGGGATCTATCACCATCATAAGGTAAAACCAGGGATCCGTAAGTTTTTTCCTCATTGCGGCATCAGAGTACATCATGCAGAGAAGGTCCTTTAACTTATTGCTGGAATTTGATTTTTTCACGACAAAGTTGAACAAACCCGGGTAAGCAGCAAATTTCCTGATCTTTTTACTGAGCCTGATTTCCTGCCCTATCTTCCGGCTGATTTCCCGGTCATATTCACTGAAATGATCTCCTGAGAAGTCATTTTGTTCGAATGCTGATGAGATGTGTTTTGCGGCAATTTCACCACTTAACATGGCATTTCCTATTCCTTCCCCGGTAAAAGGATCAACCAGTGATGCAGCATCACCCGTAAGTAAAAACCGTGTTCCGGAAATTTTGCGGTTATCATAACCCACAGGCAGGCCATGGGTTTCAAGTTTACCGATGAGTTGTGCATGGGAGAAACGATCCCTGAGTCCGGGATGGCCTGAGAGGATTTCTTCCAGTTTAGCAGCAGGAGATGAATGATTGTCCTTAACCTGGGCAGGCATCAAACCCAGACCAACATTGGAAATTCCTTCCTGCATCGGGAATATCCAGAGGTAATTGGGAAGAAGTTCCCTGATAAAATGAAGCTCGATAAAGTTGTCCGGATGAAATCGGGATACTCCTTTGTAATATCCCCGGACGCCAAGGCAGAGATTGCGGCTGTCTGGTTTATGTCCTGCAAGTTGCCTGGCAACAAAGGAATTCAGGCCATCCGCACCGATAACTACTTTTCCGTCAAAGTGAAAATTATCTCCCGAAACAATGATCAAATCGCCGGATGAGGACAACTCAACATTCCTGGTATGAGTTCCGGAAAGCACGGAAACATTTGGATATTTATCAATCCTGCTGAGCAAAAAACGGTCAAACTCCAGGCGTTTGCATGTAACTCCGGGGACTGGTGTCAGGTCATTTTTTTTCCTGACAAAAGGAACATCAAGGATTTCTGATCCCGGTGCAACAAACCGGATACCCCATGAAGGGAGGATTCCGGGAATCTGCAAAAAGCTGGTGTATGCATCCTCCGGGAGTCTCCTAAGGACATCCATGACAGTTCCGCTGAGTGCATCTCCGCAAACTTTTTCTTTGGGAAGCGGATCTTTATCGACCAGGGCAATCTTCAATCCTGAAGACGCAAGTTTTAATGCAGCCGTGCATCCGGCAGGACCTGCGCCTATTATGATTACATCAAAATGTTTTACATCAGCCGGCATCTGAACTTCGTTTTCAATTATCAAAAGACAAACATAATAAATTAGGAGGTCTCTGCGGTTTTACTTCTTATTTTTGCGAAGAAGAAAAGCTATGACCAGAAAAGAACGATACCAGCAAGTAATAAACTATTTTCTTGAGAACAGATCTTACGCCGAGACGGAGTTGGTGTACAAGAACCCTTACCAATTGATCGTTGCCGTGATTCTTTCTGCACAATGCACAGATAAGCGTGTGAACATGATCACGCCCGGGTTTTATAAAAAATTTCCTGACCCTTCAGCATTGGCTTCAGCAAGCCAGGAGGCGGTTTTTGAAGTCATCAAAAGCTGTTCATATCCCAACAATAAAGCAAGGAATCTCATCGGGATGGCAAAAACCTTGCTGGAGAAATTCAACGGGGTTTTGCCTTCCGCTATTGATGAACTGCAAATGCTTCCCGGTGTGGGCAGGAAGACTGCCAATGTCCTGGCTGCGGTCATTTATAATAAGCCTGTCATGGCGGTTGATACGCATGTTTTTCGCGTGTCTGCAAGGATCGGGTTGACATTAAATGCGAAGACTCCTTTGCAAACCGAGATGCAGCTGATGAAATACATTCCCGAACACCTGGTAGCAAAAGCTCATCACTGGCTGATCCTGCATGGAAGGTACACCTGTATCGCCCGCAAACCGAAATGCCAGGAGTGTGGATTGACGGGGGTTTGCAAATATTACAAAGAACACCCGCTGCCCTGAAAAGTTGTTGATAACTCCTGCTTTATTCCTCCATCGTCTCTGTTCAAAACTTTTACCTTTGAATGTTCATATTTTACCCGAAAATTTATTTTATTTCATTATGTCTCAGCTTCAAACCGGTGATAAAGCTCCCGATTTCAATGCTTCTGATCAGGATGGAAATCCAGTTTCCCTGAAAGATTTTAAAGGTCATAAACTGATCCTTTATTTTTATCCGAAGGATAATACCCCGGGATGTACGGCAGAAGCCTGTAACCTGCGGGATAACTACCAGCTTTTGTTGAAAAAAGGCTATAAAATTATTGGTGTAAGTGCCGATGATGAGAAGTCGCATAAAAATTTTATTGCAAAAAACGTATTACCTTTTCCACTTATACCCGATAAAGAGAAAAAAATCATAAAACTATATGGAGTCTGGGGAAAGAAAAAACTTTACGGGAAAGAATATGACGGGATATTTCGTACGACTTTTATCATTTCCCCGGTTGGGATCATTGAAAGGATTTTTACGAAAGTAGATACCAAAAATCCTACGGAGCAGATCTTAGAAGAATCGTGAAAAGAATGGAGTGCTAACAGTAAAAGAAAAAATAATCATTCAAAGGAGAACAATTATGGCAAAAGATGTTGAAGTGGGCAAGGAAAAACAGAAAGCGCTGCAACTGACGCTTGATAAGCTGGAAAAGACTTATGGTAAAGGTACAGTAATGAAACTCGGCGACAATCCGATCGAAGCCGTGGAAGTTATTCCAACCGGTTCTATTGCCCTGGATGTTGCACTCGGCGTGGGCGGTCTGCCCAAAGGAAGAGTTGTTGAAGTTTACGGACCGGAATCCTCCGGTAAAACCACGCTGGCGTTGCATGCCATTGCTGAAGCACAGAAAGCCGGTGGAATTGCCGCTTTCATCGATGCTGAGCATGCATTTGACCGTTTTTACGCACAGAAACTGGGTGTTGATGTTGAGAATCTGCTGGTTTCGCAACCTGATAACGGGGAACAGGCCCTGGAAATTACCGAGAACCTGATCCGTTCGGGAGCCATCGACATTATCGTCATTGACTCTGTTGCCGCGCTTACTCCCAAGAGTGAAATCGAGGGAGAGATGGGCGATTCGAAAATGGGTTTGCAGGCCAGGCTCATGTCGCAGGCATTGAGGAAACTTACATCCACGATAAGCAAGACAGCAACCTGCTGCATCTTCATTAACCAGCTTCGCGAGAAGATCGGTGTAATGTTTGGTAACCCGGAAACAACGACCGGTGGAAATGCCCTTAAATTCTATGCTTCCATTCGCCTGGATATCCGTAAAGTAAACCAGATCAAGGATGGTGAAGAAGTTATCGGGAACCGGGTGAAGGTAAAAGTCGTGAAGAACAAAGTAGCGCCGCCCTTCAGGAAAGCTGAATTTGACATCATCTATGGTGAAGGAATTTCAAGGGTCTTCGAAATCATTGATCTTGGCGTTGAAAACAACATCATCAAAAAAAGTGGTTCATGGTTCAGTTACGGTGAGACCAAGCTTGGACAGGGCAGGGATTCCGTTAAGAAATTACTGGTTGATAATCCCGAACTGGCTGATGAACTGGAAGTAAAGATTAAAGAGCTGATTAAAGTTGTCAAATAGATGAACTCTAAGTATTTCCTGTTACCTCTTCTGCTCGTGGTTTTCCTGTTCTCCTGCGTCAGGCATGAGAAAGCAGAGACGAATGGAACCAAAGTTTCTGATCCCACGCACCTGGTCCTGGCCGACATTAACAAGAAGTTAGAAGCCGAGCCGAACAACCCGGAATTGTACGACAGCCGGGCCCGGTATTACATGCTGGAGAATGAATTCCCGTTAGCACTGACAGATATCAGCAAAGCCGTAAAATTATCTCCGAATAATCCTGCATTTTATCTTACGCTTTCGGATGTTTACCTGTTAATGGGTAAGCCGACCAACTGCAATGATGCGCTGAAACAAGCCTTATCTCTTGATCCCAGGAACAACCCGGCACTGCTCCGGATGGCCAAGCTGAACCTGATCATCAAGGAGTACAAGACTTCGATGGAATACATCCATAAAGCACTGGATGTCGATCCGGTCAACCCGCAGGCCTATTTCACGAAAGCGTTGGTGTTGCTTGAGACTGGAGATACAGTAAAAGCTGTTGCAGACCTGAAAAGAGCCGTGGATCAAAAACAGGAATATTTTGAAGCCTTAATGAAGTTAGGCGAGCTGTATGCCATGAAGAAAGATCCCATGGCAGCCGATTATCTTAAAAACGCGATAAAGATCCTGCCAAACAGCAAGGAAGCGCTGTACATGCTGGGCATGTTTTACCAGGAAACAGGGCACTTTGATAATGCACTGAAAACCTACACGACCCTTTCAAAAACTGACACGACCTTTAGAAATGCACCGTATAATATGGGTTACATATACCTGGTTGAACTGAAGGATTACAAAAAGGCGGTGGCCTGTTTCACTGAAGCACTTCATAAGGATCCCGGTTATTATGAGGCCTATTTTAACCGTGGATATGCTTATGAACTGCAGGGACAAAACGAAAATGCTGGCAAAGATTACCAGAAATCACTGGCAATAAAAACGAACTACCAGAAGGCCATTGACGGGTTAAACAGGCTGGATAAAATCAAGCGAGGACATTGATCGCTGGTTTGTCCGACCGATTCACACTTCCCAAAGATCACCAGTTTCCAGGGATCCTGATTCAGTATAAAGCAGGTAATGCAGGATTTGCTGCCCATTGACAAGCAGGAATCCAAAGTGGTTTTCAAACAAGCGTTTGCAATCGTAGACTGCATACTCCATTGCTGCTTTCTGTGGCTTCTGGTAGAGGAGTACGAAGTCTTTCAAATCCTGGTATATGTCTGCAAAGGTTTCAGAAAGGCTTGACCGGATTGGATCGGTGCTGCTCTTCTCATGATGATCAAGATAATAAAACTGATCATCCTCACCGAACTTTGCATGCAGTGAATTCAACATGGCTTCCCATTCTTCCTCTTTGACAAAGTGCTCGGCAGCATCGTCATTCACATCAGTGATATCAGGCAGGAGGGAAGCTTTGAGGTAGATCAGCGGACCTATCTTCTGAAGAAATGACAGGACGGATTCCCTCGGGTATTCACCGGCTTTCTCAAGGAAAAGGCAGTATTCATTGGCAACGGTAAGCATTTCAATAACATTTTTTGAGAACACCGGTTCAGGCAGTTGTTCGTTCGTTTGTGGGCTCATGAGCTTTTATTTTACACAATTAATTTTGCAGGTTTTCAGTATGCGGTCCTGATGCATTGAAGTCTGGCAGCGAGAACCCGATATCATTGATGAATTTGAATTGAAAATTTGTACTGGCACTGGCAACATTCGGATAAACAAATGCAGTGATCATAAATGTAGGAAAAATCAGGTTATCATTCTTTATCAAAAGGCCCAAACCGATGCCTGTATAAAATGGATTCCTGACCAGTGATTCTCCTTTGGTGGCAATAATTCCACCCTGGACATACGCCATGATCCCGAATTTAAAACCATAAAAATACCAGGGCGTGTACATGACAGTAGCCAGGTTCAATGAAAATCCATGGGCCCCTGTAAAGACCGAATCTCCGCCTTCTTTACTGATATTTACAATTGAAGCGATGCTGAAATACCCAGTATTATTTGATCTGAAATTAAATCCATATTTGTAGTCAGCATAAAGGAATGTCCTGAATCTGTAACGCTGATCAGGGGTATGCAGAAGCGGTGTAAAATATCGGAAACCGACTTTCAGGACTTCATCTTCTGCAGAGCCTTTGTTCATATAACCGCCAAACCTGATTCTTCCTGACACATAACCGAATTTACTGAAAAAATTTCCCAGGTAAACTTCGCTTCCGCCATAGATCCGGGTATAGAACTGGCTGAACTCGGGACCCAGCGTAAGCTGGAAGAGGCTTCCATGCGGAATGTTCTCGGTCTTCCCGAATTGAAAAACATAATCACTCAGGTAGTAATTATTGCTGGAGAGTGCAATCCCGGTAAACAACTGCGTGGTGTTATAGTATCCGAGATTTGTATTGATGGTTACTGCAGGTCGTGAAGTAAAGAGCCGCTGATAGTAAGATTCCATCAGCACAAACCGCGTGTTCCTTTTTGATTTGTTGAGTAAAAATGAACGCCCGCCCCAGAAATAGAAATCGTGATTGTAGGTAAGCGGTTCTTCAGATTCCTTGGGTGCTTCGTGAATTGTCTTGTAGTACTGGAAATAACCGCCACCGGCCCATTTGGTTTTAACAGAATAAAACACGCGGTTGAACGATACATTTATGTTTTCATTCCCTTCGTCATCATGTTTATAGCCAACCATGCAGTCAATGAAAGACCCGTCGATGTTGTTATACTGGTAAGAAACCTGGTCGAAACGCATAAATGGTGATCGTTGTAATTGAAAGGACATGTTAGTGCCAAGCAGATCACCCAGCCCGAGAAAGTTTGCGTCATAAAGATGAATAATCGCATTTGAAGGTGTGATCGTGGTGATGTCAGCACCGATCGACCAGACATCTTTTGTAACGATTGTAACATCAACAGAATCTGAATTACCAACTGGTGAGACAATGGTTTGAACGTTGTCGATGAATGACATTTCACGGATGATCCTTTCATTGTCGGCGAAGGTCACCGGGTCTACCTGCTTTCCTTCTTTAATCAGGAGATTTTTCCGGATCACATTCACATGTGTATTTATGTGAATGCTGTTCAGTGCACGTCCTATGCCGGTGACGGCCATTGCGGTTGTATCCGATACGCGTGTCCCGAACGGAGCCAGTGTTTTGATGCGGATCTTCCGTATGATCTTTCCTTTGAATGGCATGAAGGGAATATCATTTTTCATGGCCTGGACCTTATCGGGGATCAGGGATGAGGAAGGCGTCCGGAATGCCAATGGATAAAGTAACCGGGTGATTGCGTTCCGGTAAAGTTTTTTGTAGATGGAGTCGTAGAACGAAACAGATTGTTGCGCATTGCTTTTAATTTTGGGATGCAATGAAGTGTCTGAGATGAGAAAAAAAGTATCCTTTTTTACCGTCTCAACCTGACCAAAGAGGATGAACCTTGTTCCTTTTTTAATAAAAATTGTATCTGTCTTATCATTTTTTCCGGATTTGCCGGAATGGCTTTTCAGTCCGGCAAATGCAGTAACAGAGAGAAATATAAAAGCAATGAGGAGAATGCAGACGCACCATTTCCCGGAAAATTGTTCAAGGGTTCGGGGGCATTCAGGATCATCCATTTTACTGAAGGTTCATCGAGGCGATAATGCCCTTGATCTTTTCCGCCAGCTTATTTTCTATGACTTCAGAGTTTTCCCCTTTTTGCATCTTTTCCTTCACACCAAAATAGAATTTGATCTTGGGCTCGGTTCCGGATGGCCGGACGCTGATCTTGCTTCCGTCTTCAAGAATAAACTGAAGCACATTCGAAACAGGCAGATTGATTGGCTTTTCGGAACCTGTAGCCAGGTCCTTTTCTTTCAGTGTTAGATAATCCTTGATCAGGACGACTTTTGAATGGTTGATCTGCTGAGGAGGTTGATTCCTGTAGTTGACCATCATCTGCTGAATTTCTTCCGCACCGGTTTTCCCTTTTCGTACAACCGAAATGAGGTGTTCCTGGTAGAAAGAAAACTCTTCGAAGATCTCTATAAGCAGGTCATACAGCGATTTTCCACGGTCGGCCATCCAGGCTGCAGCTTCGGCGATGATTGCACAGGCACTCACGGCATCTTTATCCCTTACAAAATCGCCGATCAGGTAGCCGAAACTTTCCTCTCCACCGACGATGTACTGTTGTTCCTTTTCATGCGTACGGATCACATCGGCAATAAATTTGAAACCGGTGAGGCAGTCATAATACCGGACGTTGAATTTATTTGCAATATCGCTCAGCAATTCAGTGGTAACAATCGTTTTCACGATAAACTGCGAGCCGGTGAGTTTCCCTTTTTCCTGCCAGCGTTTGAGCATGTAGTAGAAAATGATCACGGCAGTCTGGTTGCCGTTCATCAGGACATATTCACCTTTCTTGTTTTTCAATGCGATACCGACCCTGTCTGCATCGGGATCCGTGGCCATAACAAGGTCTGCATTGATTTCCCTGGCCTTGTCCAGGGCCATGAGCATGGCATCAGGCTCTTCAGGATTCGGTGATCTTACCGTCGGGAAATTCCCGTCTGCAACAGCCTGTTCCTTCACCATTGTCACATTTGTGAATCCATAGCGTTTCAGGATCTCGGGAACCAGTTTCCTGCCGCAACCATGCAACGGCGTATAAACGATTTTCAGGTCTTTCTGGCGCTGAATTGCATCGGGTGAAAGCGATAATTTCATCACTTCCCCCAGGTATTTCTCATCAATCTCAGTTCCGATGACCTGGATGTTCTTTTCAATGCCATTCCATTTCACGTCATCAACAGAGGTGATCTTCTGGACTTCCCTGATCACATTGACATCATGCGGAGAGATCATCTGGGCACCATCATTCCAATACGCCTTGTACCCGTTATATTCCTTCGGGTTGTGCGAAGCTGTAAGCATTACACCGCTCTGGCACTGCAGGTTCCTGATGGCAAACGATAGCTCTGGTGTTGGGCGGATGTCATCGAAGATGAAAACCTGGAATCCATTTGCAGAAAGCACTTCCGCCACGATGTGTGCAAACTGCTTGCTGTTGTTGCGGCTGTCATAAGAAAGTGCCATCCTGATCGGGTTTATATCAGGAAACATTTGCTTGAGATAGTTTGCCAACCCCTGTGTGGCCATTCCAACCGTATATTTATTCATCCGGTTGGTTCCTGCACCCATGATCCCGCGTAAGCCGCCAGTGCCAAATTCCAGGTCCCTGTAAAAGGCATCTGTCAGTTCAGCCGGGTTACTGGCTATCATTTCTTTTACCTGCAGTTTTGTTGCTTCATCGAAATTTCCATCAATCCACGATTGTGCTCGCTGTAATACAAAAGGGTCAGTCGTCATCTTGAGATAAGTTTGTTTGTTATAACGTTAAAAGTCCTGATTAATTACTGGCCCTGGTTAATCCTGTCAAGGCATTGTTGTAAACTGGTTCGCCAGTAAGGTATCGTAATGTTGAAGCGGCTTTTGATCTTTGATTTATTCAGAACACTGAATGAAGGACGCCGTACGACCTGGTTTAGTTCGGAAGTCTGAATGGGTAACACATTACACTGAATTCCGGACATCTCAACGATGGCTTCCGCAAAATCATACCAGCTGGCAACTCCTTCATTGGAATAATGAAAGATATCCATTGTCTCCTGTGCCTGGATATCCGGTAGTACCTGGAGGATGGCGGAGGCGAGATCAAAAGCATAGGTTGGAGTACCTACCTGGTCGAAAACCACCCTGAGTTCTTGTAATTCCCTGGATTTCTTGAGAATGGTCTTCACGAAATTGGTGCCATATTCTGAATACAGCCATGAAGTCCGGATGATCAGTCCCTGCGCATTATGCTTCCTGATTTCCACTTCGCCCATGAACTTGCTGTAAGCATAGGCAGATTGCGGATCAGGAGGATCAGATTCTATGTAAGGGACATCATGTTTTCCATTGAATACAAAATCCGTGGAAATGTGGATGAGTTTTGTCCCGGAGCCATGAATGATCCTGGCAATGTTTCCCGGTACCGTGGCATTGATTTTCATGGCCAGCTCTTTTTCCTGTTCTGCCTTATCAACTGCAGTATAGGCTGCGCAATGAATGATCACATCCGGCTTTTCTGACTGTAAGTATTTTTCTACTTTTTCGTCATCCGTCAGATCAAGATCTTCAATATCAACAAAGGTAAATTTGTGGAGATCGTACCCAACCGACAACTTCCGGATTTCATTTCCCAATTGGCCCTTACCCCCGGTAACAAGAATTTTCATGGTCAGTTTCGTTAAAGTTGAGCGAATTCAGAACAAATGTAAAAAATCGATCGATAACTCTGGCTGCAATCAAAAAAAATCAATGTTGGATTGATGATTTCTAAAATGACTAAATTGTTCAGGAGGGTGGAAATTGTTCTTTAAAAAATAAGAAATCGTATCTTTAAGAGGCGTTTAAATTTTATTCTTTTTCCCCCGAATGGGTTTCAACGAAATAAATTTTATCATGGCTAATAATGTTAACCACAAAGATCACAAAGATCTGCACAAAGATCACAAGGATTATCTTAGTGTACATTGTGCCTACTTTGTGGCATTTGTGGTTAAATATGTATTCAGTTTTAGAATTTTAAACAGTCTCTAAGAGAGAAATAATTTTCAAACAATATTCTGTGAAGAAAATTTACTTTTTACCAGGCATTGCGATGCTATTCTTCTTTTTGCTTTTCCTGTGTAATGAAGCGAATGCCCAGCTCACTGTCACTGAAGGCTCCGCAATGAATATGACACCTGAACAACTGATCCAGAATTATCTGGTCGGGCAGGGTGTCACGATCAGTAATGCCACATACAACGGAAGTTCAGCCTTGATAACATCCACACAGGTTGGCACTTTCGCAACAACTGGTGTTGCCCGGACCCAGTTAGGGTTGAAGGGTGGAATCCTGATGACAACCGGTAAAGCCAGTATTGCCATTGGTCCGAACAATGCGACAGGTGCTGGTATCTCCACTGGCGGACTTGGTGATCCTGATCTGGATATTATCTCCAGAGTGGACACGCATGACAAGGCAACCCTGGAATTTGATTTCATTCCCAAGTTTGATACCATACGATTCAGGTATGTATTTGGATCCGAAGAGTTTTTTGAATTCTGTAACAGTTATAATGATGCATTCGGGTTTTTCCTGAACGGACCCGGGATCAACGGAACGTTCTCAAACAACAGTGTCAACATTGCCTTCATGCCAGGTTCTACTACGAATTCTGTAACGATCAATAACATTTGTGCGAATTCTTTATCAAACTGGAACAATGCCGGTGGCACCTATTACCAGTATGACGGGTTAACTCATGTTTTCACTTCATGGCATATTGTTCAGCCTTGCCAGACCTATCATATTAAACTGGCCATTGCTGATACCAAGGATCATTCTCTTGATTCAGGAGTATTTCTGGAAGAAAACAGTTTTGGCAGCCCGGGAGTGACTATGGATGATGCGAACAGCATTCCCCAGCTTGGAAACAGGGCTCTCGAAGGATGCAATGACGTTTTCTTTATTTTCAGGCTGTCGCAGCGTGTCGATTATTCTTACCGGGTCAACATGACTATTTCCGGAACTGCTGTTAATGGTGTTGATTATACTACCATTCCAAACTACATAACGTTTCCACCAGGCGAGGACAGTGTAGCTGTGAGAATACATCCCAAATGGGATACAATCACTGAAGGCCCGAAGAGCGTGATCATAAGAATCAATCAAATTTCCTGTAACGGAACAGTTGCCGGGGATACGGCATGGATCGATGATTATACGCTGATGAAGATCCGGCCACAACCCGATACCGTTGTATGTCATGGGCAAAGCATACATCTCCGGGCAGAGGTGACAAAAGGTGGCTTGCGTCCGTTTAAGTACCAGTGGAACATTCCCGGGGCGAATGACAGCACGCTAACACTCATTCCACCTGTGGGTACAAAAACCTATATCGCTGCGATCACGGATCTGTGTCAACTGACTGCTCGGGACACTTCCAGCGTTCTTGTGCATCCGACGCCAATAGCAGATGCGAGACCAAATACATCGATTCCCAATGGAACAAGCACAACCCTGAATGGCTCTGCAAGCGGCGGATATGGAAACTTTACGTATTCATGGACATCAAATCCACCGGGATTTACATCAACATTGCCAAATCCTCCGACCGGAAATCTCTATGGAACAAAAATATTTTTGCTGGTTGTAACCGACACGCAGAGTGGCTGCCAGAGCGATTCGGCCCAAGTGATCGTGGCAGTTGCCGGTGGTCCTTTGTCTGTCAACCCTGTGGCTGAACCCTCCGTGATTTGTTACGGATCAACGTCACACCTGTATTCATTGGCTGGCGGCGGTTCAGGGCTGTATACCTATGCCTGGAGCTCAAATCCCGGTGGTTTTACATCAGATTTACCGGATGTGGTGGTTACGTCAACAGAGAATGCAACATATACTGTAATTGCAAATGACGGATTCAATCAGATTACGGGCAGTGCCACCGTAGTTGTAAATCCATTGCCTGTCATTCATCTCGGCCCGGTTGATTCTACGGTTTGCATTTATGATTCGGTCAGGCTGGATGCAGGAAACATCGGGTCGACCTACTTATGGTCCAATGGTTCCGATGAACGATATATAAACATTTCTTCAACCGGTATCGGGTTTGAAGTTCAGACCTATTCTGTTTGGGTTACGAATGAGAATTCATGCGTGGATTCTGCTACCATCAATGTCATATTCTCATTCAGCGCCTGTGTCGGAATAGATGACCAAAATGATAACCAGAATTTCCGGGTATATCCGAATCCTTCGGATGGCAGGATTACGATACAATTAACTCCATTGCGCCCGCACCTGGATGTAGAGATATTCAACATGCTTGGAATAAAGGTCTTCAATGAAGGCATTACTGCTCCGGTCGGGCACCCGGTGGAAAAAACACTGGATGTTTCTTCCCTTCATTCCGGGTTGTATGTCCTGAAACTTTCGGGTGAAAATTTCTCCGGATCACGGAAGATCAGGATCAGGTAAGGAAGGTCACTTTTTGGGCTTGTCAACCCTGGTCATCCTGATACGTTTGATCCCTTTATAATCAACTTTTTTTACAGCGGTGAGGTAATCGATCAGTGCCTGCGCTGTTGTCGTATTCAGTGTAGACCCTGCATCCTTGTGGTCGAAATGATAGCTTGCGGCCATATAACTGTTCATGCCTACTTTATACACTTTCGACTCATCCAATGGATTTCCTGCCGGATCGCGCATTTCAACACTAAGGCATTGATGCGTACTGTCGGTAATCAGGTTATAGCTCATCCCTGAAACTTCAAGATCAATTCCCTTCTCATGGGCAAACGAATAACAGATCAGGGATTGAATCTCCTTAAGGCTCATAGTGAACAGGACGACCTGGTTCCCAAACGGGTCAAGCTTATAAATGTCATTCATCCTGATATCTCCGGCCGGCAATGAACTGATGCGGATTCCGCCCCTGTTGACAAAGGCGAAGTCGACTTTCATCTGGTTGACGATGGCATCTGTCATCATGCTGCCCAGTTCATCATATCCGTCAAGACCTTTGTCAGTCGTGGCAACCACGCGCTTCAATTCGCCATTGGTGTTATACTGATCAATCAGTTTCTGGATCTTTGGATCAGAACCTTTGATTTTCGACATAGGGATAACCTCTTCCCTGCGGCTGATCACATGCCCGTTTTCAACAACCAGTGTTGCTTTCCCTACATACTTGAGATTGGAACCAACCTGTGTAATCATGACCCCGTTCACGATCATGGACGTATCAATCAATGTGTGGGAATGCCCGCCGATGATCATGTCAAGCTCCGGCATGGCCTTCGCAAGTTTGACATCGCCTTGTATGCCAAAATGTGAAAGCGCTATGAACACAGTGTTCCTCTTCTTCAGGTCAGTGTATTGTTTTGCAGCCGTGATTCCATCGGTAAATTTTATCCCGGTCATTTTTGAAGGATGTGAATCGGGGATCCCGTTGTCACCCAGTTCGAGCACCCCCAGCATTATTACCTTCAGATCTTTCCCAGCCGGGAATTCAAAATAAGGTCTTGGTTGCTTAAGAATGGTACTTGTTGCATCCATATTGCAGCAAATGAAAGGGAACCTGGCCTGTTCGAAGCGTTTATTGAGGAATTCCATGCCAAGATCAAATTCATGATTTCCCATCGCACTTACATTAAAGCCGCACTGGTTCATCAGGTCGATCATCGGGTAGCCTTTATCGGCAACCATATCAACAACCGGATTCCCGGTAAAATTATCTCCTGCTGAAACCAGGAACACAAACGGGTGTTCCTTCCTGAGGCTATCCGCCAGGTACGCCAGTTTGGCAAAGTTGTCAATTTTTGCATGCATGTCGTTGGTGTGCAGGATCACGATTTCTATCTTTTCGTGTCCGGCTTTTGCCTGTGAGAAGACAAGAAACTGGGTCGCCAGGACAAAAGTGACGAACCTTAGGTATTTTGAGAATTTCATAGCTAAAAAGTCTTTAGGTTACAACTTCAATTTGTTTCAGGAAGGTCTTTCAATCAGCCTCAACTCCTGGCCTTCTGTTACTTTCCCGTCGGGCTCAGTCTCATTCCCGAAACAGTCAAGAATCATGAGCCTCCCGGCTTTGACTTCCTCATACAGCCGATCGGAATAGGACAGAACGGCTTCTCCAGCATTTGCTCCTGCGAAGATATTCACTTCATGGTTATTAATGTACACTTTCACCTTGAATTTTTATGGCATCCCCGGTTGCCAGTTAACTTTGATCTGCAGGTTCATCAGAACAATGGTTAATTGTTGCCTTTCTCAGAAAAGACTTTGTCTGTTGAATTCTTTGCCCCGTTTTTATTGAAAGGCAATTTAATTTTGATGGTTGTTTCAATGCCCGGTTTGCTCTGAATTTCGATGGTTCCGTTCATCTCTTTGACAATCCCATGGGATATTGACAATCCAAGCCCGGTGCCTTTTCCCGCTGCCTTGGTAGTGTAAAAAGGAAGTACAATTTTCTCAAGTTCATCAGGTTTAATCCCGATTCCGTTATCGGTAATTTCAGTGATGACAAATTGTTTATTGTATGAGGTTTTGATTTTTATGCACATCGGAAAATCTATTTGAGTCATCTCCCGCTTATCTTCCATTGCATCTTTGGCATTGACTAGCAGGTTCAGGATTACCTGTTCAAACTTAAATGTATTTCCATGCACCTGGGGAATATTATCTGCGTAGTCCCTGATCAGTTCAATATTCCTGTGCTTGAATTGGGCGGCAATCATCGAAACGGCATTCCCGATGCTGTTGTTGATTTCAAATAAGGAGGAGAAAAAGTCTGTCTGATCCCTTGAAAAATCACGGATGTGGTCAATGATACTCCGCATCCTGTAGATGTTGTCAAATACTCTTTCAGACTTGTCTTTGAAGTAGGTTGAAGAAATGGGTTTGTTGGACTGAATCTCATTGAAGACGTTTTCCAAGGTCAGAGAAATATTATTGAGTGGCTGGTTGATCTCATGCGCGATTCCGGTTGCCATTTCCCCGAGGCTTAACAGCCGTGCATTATGGATCATCTGCTGTTCCATTTTTTTACGCTGCGAAATATCCCGGATGATCACCATATAGGCAAACGGTTTGTTTTCGACCTCATTGATCAGGGCAATGCTGATTTCGGCGATGAATATTGATTTATCACCCCTCCGGAGATTCAGCTCGACATTTTGTACGAGCTTTTTCGATTTCGTGGATTTGAGGTACTGATGAAATCTTGATGTTTCTTCCTGGGGAAGAAATTCAGTAAAAGAAAGGCCAAGCAATTCCTCCTTACTTTTAAAACCCCAGATTTCAGGCGTAATCCCTGAAACATCTGAGATCCGCTGTTCACTGTCAAGTAAAACTATTGCTTCGGGGGATGTATTGATCAGGGTTTGGTATAGTTTGATTGAATCCATCAGGGCAGTTTCCGTTTCCTGCATGGTTTTGTTGGTCCGGGCAAGATCATCGGCTTTCTTTTCAATTTCCCTTTTTTGCTCAAGGATGCGCTGATGCTGGAAGAAAAATTCAAGGAAGATTTTGACCTTACTCAGCAGGATATAGTTGTTGTAAGGCTTCAGGATGAAATCCACAGCGCCTGAGGCGTAACATTTCTCAAGTTCTTTTTCATCCTTTGCGAGACACGTGAGGAAAATAATCGGTACCAGGTCCCTGGTTTTATCATGATGCATGATTGTTGCCAGCTCAACACCATCCATACCCGGCATCCGGATATCGATGATTGCCAGGGCAACCTTTTTCCCCTTGATCTTTTCCACTGCTTCTTCTCCCGAAAGTGCAGTAATGATATTGACTTCCAAAGGAACAAGTGCGAGTTCCAGCATGTACAGGTTAGGATAGTTGTCATCAACAATAAGGATGTTGGGCTTCTCCCCGGAGATTTTTACTTTTTTCATAATCTTCTATGCGTTGATTTTCTTAAGCAGCAATGCAAAGTTCTTCAAATTATCATATTAAACTATGTCACTTAATTAATTTATTGTGAATTTTGTTAACATCTATTCCTGATTCTGATTGTCAGCCCGGCTTTTCATGTCAATAAATGCGGATTCGTGAAGGGTGAAATAGAATGTTGAACCTTTTCCTTTTTCTGACTTCAGCCAGATGGATCCGCCGAGAAGTTCAATGAGTCCTTTGGAGATGGACAGCCCAAGCCCTGAACCACCGTAAGTTGCCGACTGCGACTCATCTTCCTGCCGGAACCTGATGAAGATGATCTCCTTCTTGTCTTCGGCAATTCCTATCCCGGTATCCTCTACGAAAAATACCAACATTCCATCTTCTTCAGTATATCCAAATTTGATTAAGCCTTTCATTGTAAATTTCAAGGCATTATAAAGCAAGTTGTTGAAAATTTGTCCAAGCCTGATTTCATCAGTTTCGAGGAAGATTGGTACGACGGACTCTGATTTTGAAAGGACGAGGCTGATCTCATCTTTATTCATAGAGGATTTGTTAACGTTAAAAGCGATCAGCAGGTTCTCAAGCAAAGAATTCAGGTTGAATTTTGTTTTATTGATGGTGACCTGGTTGTTGACAATTTTGGAAATGTCGATGATATCAGTGATGATGCCAAGGAGTTGTTTACTGCTTTTCTGGATTATTGAAATAAAATTTGATTGCTCAGCTTTATCGTAAGCTTCATTTTCCAGCAGGCTCGAAAAGCCGAGAATGGCATTCATGGGCGTTCTGATCTCGTGTGAAAGATTAGCGAGAAAGGTGGATTTCAAACGGTCACTCTCTTCAGCCTTGACAAGTGCAGATTTAAGATCTTCTTCAGCACGTTTCCTCTGGATTGAATTGCTGATCTGGTGTGAAACAAATTCCAGCATTTCTACATCATCCATTGTGTATGCTTCCGGATCATGATAGTTCTGAACCACAATAGCCCCGATCACTTTTCCTTCTAAACACAGCGGAACACCAAGCCAAACTTTTGCTGGGGATCCGATTTCTTTTATTTCACCGGAAGCATAAAGTTTCCGGAAATCATCCTCGGTAGCAAGTAATGAACGGTTATTCCTGATCACAAACCCAGTCGCTGATTTTTCAGCCGGAAGCGTAGTTATCGTGTCTTTTTCGTCGGCCGAATAAGGCAAAGAAAGCATCCCGGTTTGTTCATCATAAAATGCGATAAAGAAATTTGAAGTATCGAGAAGGGTATCAAGCTGCTCTCTTACGAGTTCTATTAATTCTGCAATATCTTTCGTGGTATTTACTGCATTTGAGATTGTGTAAAGAACTTTTTGCAATTGTTCCGCTCTTCTTTGCGCCGTTACATTCCGGATATAGGCTCCAACACCGACGTTCTCACCCGGCAAAGGAACCCTAAACTTGCGGGTTTCAAAAATTTCGTTATGAACCTTTTCCTCATTCACAATGATCTTATCAGAACCCATGGCAAATAGATCCGATTTAAAACATTGTTCGGCCATTACTTCCGGCATGAGGTCAAAATCAGTTTTGCCAATAATCTCTGATTCAGTCTTTGATAAAAACGCAGTGTTGGACGGGTTTGAGATAAGGTATTGCAATTTTTCATTCTTCAGAAATGCAATATCCTCAGTTGCATTCAGAAAAACGCGGTATTTTTCTTCACTTTCCTTCACTGCAAGCTCAGCAAGTTTCCATTCTGTTATATCAACAAAAGATGTGACCGTTTTCCGGCTGCTTTGAATCAGTGAAATCGACATCAGGGCATGCCTGATCTCCCCATTTTTTTTATAGAAGGAGAATTCATATTGTTCGGGAGCATCTTTCGGATTTTTTAACCGCCGGCGATTGTAATCCTTTAACCGTTGAAGATCATAAGGTGGGATTTGTTTGGTCCAACTGGTACCAATGATCTCAGGTTTTGTATACCCTGTCATTCTGCAGTAGGCTTCATTCACCGTTGAAATCGTGGTATCGGGTTCCATGATTGCAATGGCCGAGGAGCTGTTTTCAAAGATCGACTGGAAATATTCTTCTCCCGAATGGTTGTATTTATCAACTGCAATGGCTAACTCATCCTGTAATTCAGCAAGTATTGATTTAAGTGATCGGATTTCCTTGCGTGATGCTTTGAGTTTGAGACGAAGTTCTTTGGTTGCTGTTTCCGGGGAGAGGCTTCTCCTGGTATTCTTTTTCTGAACCGGTGATTTTTGATTTGGTTTACCGGAAGCAAGTTCCTCCGGGGATTTCACCTTATCTTTTTTCATTCAATCCATTTTTAATGATAAAAGCAGACAGAAGGGTATCCAAAAAATTCTGACAAATCCGGTATAATTTCAGATTGTTAAAGTAATAATAAAATCTGAACAAAGCGCGAAAATCGTATTATATTCTAGGCGCTGAATGGTATATAATTTTATTTTCGATCAGGTTGATTTTGTTTCTGTGCTGTGCGTTCAGATCTCCAGTTTAGTCTGGACTGCCTTCATCTCTTTCTGAAGATTTTTCACTGCCTGTATAAGCTGGGAAGAGGTGGTGGCATTATTTTCCGGCAGGTCGGAACTGATATAATTGACAAACTGCCAGATCTCGCGGATATCGTTAACCGGAATATCAAAAGGCTTGTATTCGGTATTGAGTGAATGCAGGATCAGTTTCCCGTCTGATTTGATCTTGTTTTCCACCACTTTGAATACGATCCCGTCGTCGGCAGTGAGAATGATGCATGCATCGCGGTCGCGGAGGGTAGACCAGTCCTGGATAAATACGCCCGTAACCCATGAGCCATTTGGAATGGGAAGCATGGAATCACCTTTGATCTCAAAGGTCCTGTATTTTTTTTGCCTGGAGAGAAACGGCAGCCGGAAGGTAGGAAGGATGCTGATGTATTCGGGATCTGCAAACCCGCTTTTATAGCCGGCTTTCGCTTTTTCGGAGACCAGTTCAATGTTGTCATTGTTATCCGGACCGACCGTAGTAGCAAGAATGCGAAGATGGCTTCCTTTGATGTGGACATCAAATCCTTTTTCGAGCTGTCTCAGCTGGCTCTCGGGCAATTTTACAAGATCCACTTTCACGAGGGTATCGATGGCTACATTAAAATACCTGGAAAAACTGATCAGTGCTTCCAGGCCTGGTTGTGCGACGGAATTTTCATAACCGCTCAGCGTGGAACGCTTCATTCCCAGGGCTGCTGACACATCATCCTGCGTGCGGCCAGTCCTTTTACGGAGAAATTTTATGTTGGTTCTGAAAAACATTTTTTTAAAAGTTGGTTAAAAATGATTATATTGTAGTCACAAAAATGATTAAAAACACGTCAAAGATAGTAAAAAACAAATAGTAAAATCTAAAATGGCAAAATAAAATAATGATGACTTCCCGGAATATCATCCACCTCGACCTCGATACCTTTTTTGTATCGGTGGAACGTTTGCAGCATGCCGACCTGGTGGGCAGGCCCGTGATCATTGGCGGGATGTCGGACCGGGGCGTGGTTGCCAGCTGCAGCTACGAGGCGAGGCGTTTCGGGGTGAGTTCGGCCATGCCCATGAAGATGGCGAAGATGCTTTGCCGGGATGCGGTATTTATCCGGGGCGACATGGAGGCCTATTCGCGCTATTCGCAACTGGTCACAGATATCATTGCAGAGCGTGCGCCGCTCTACGAAAAAGCTTCCATTGACGAGCACTATGTTGATGTTACCGGGATGGACCGCTTCTTTGGCCTGCTGAAATGGAGCCATGAGCTGCGCAGCACCATCATTCAGAACACCGGGCTTCCCATTTCTTTCGGGCTTTCGGTAAATAAGACCGTATCGAAGATCGCAACCGGTGAAGCCAAGCCGAATGGCGAGAAGCAGGTCCCCGTGGATGACGTGAAGCCGTTCCTGGCGCCGCTGTCGATCCGGAAGATCCCGGGAATCGGGGAGAAGACTTATCCTCTCCTGCGTTCCATGGGCGTTTCGAACATTGATACCCTGAGCCGCATTCCCATGGAGATGATGGAACGGGTCATGGGAAAGAACGGGATCATCCTTTGGGAACGTGCCAATGGTATTGATAACACGCCTGTCAGGCCGTATTCGGAAAGTAAATCGGTCAGTACTGAAACAACGTTTGAGCAGGATACGACGGATGTTATCCGGATGAAAGAGATCCTCGTGAAGATGGTTGAAAAGCTGGCCTATGAATTGCGGGAGCAGCAAAAACTTACGGCCTGTGTGACGGTCAAGATCAGGTATTCCAATTTTGATACGCATACGCTGCAGCAGCAGGTGCCTTACACGGCTTTTGATCATGTGCTCATTCCCCTTGTAAAGGAGATGTTTGATAAACTGTACCAGCGGCGGATGCTGATCCGGCTGATCGGCGTGCGTTTCAGCAAGCTTGTCCCGGGCAGCCAGCAGCTGGACATGTTCGAAGATTCGGTGGAGATGATCAACCTGTACCAGGCGATGGACAGGATCCGGATGAGGTACGGTGCGAAGGCGATCAGGCGGGCGGTAGCGTTACAGGAGACAAAATAACATGTACCTCAACTGTCACTCATATTATAGTCTCCGCTACGGCACACGCTCCATCGAAAAGCTGGTGGAAGAGGCAAAGGCCATGCATATACAAACCCTGGCACTGACCGATATCAACAATTCTACCGGCATCATGGATTTTGTAAAGATCTGCAGGGAAAATGCAATCCGGCCGATTGCCGGGATAGAATTCAGAACCAACGGAGCGCTGATGTATACCGGGCTGGCAAAGAACAACGAGGGGTTCCGAGAACTGAATGAATTCCTGACCCATCACAACATTCACAAAAAACCGCTGCCCGGTCGTGCCCCTGAATTTGAAAATGCCTATATGATCTACCCCCTCAACTCGTACACTGGTCAACTTGTCAACTCGTCAACTCGTCAACTCCTTGGAATCCGCCCCTTCGAAGCACGCAAACTTGCCGGTACCGCGAACAGGCAGCTGGCGGAGAAAACCATCATCTTTGCACCCGTGACATTTTCCGGCGACAAGGAGTACGAACTTCACCGGAACATGCGTGCCATTGATAACAATGTACTGCTGAGCCGGCTTGATCCCGGGCAGGTTGCTTTGCCGGATGAACAGATGGTTTCCCGGGAAGCCCTGATGAATGCTTTCAGGGACAATCCGCAGATCATCCGAAATACGGAGAAGATCACGGAGAATTGCACGATCGGTTTTGATTATTCAACGCATAAGAACAAGCGGACATTTACCGGGAATCCTTACGATGACAAGATCCTCCTTGAGAAACTGGCGGGTGACGGGCTGGAATACCGTTACGGAAAGAAGAATAAGGAAGCGGTAAGAAGGATACAGCATGAACTGGAGATCATTGATAACCTTGGCTTTTCTTCCTATTTCCTGATCGCCTGGGACATTATCCGCTATTCGCTTTCGCGCGGGTTTTATCATGTGGGCCGGGGAAGCGGTGCCAACAGCATTGTGGCGTATTGCCTGAAGATCACCGATGTTGATCCCATCGACCTGGATTTGTATTTCGAGCGTTTCCTCAATCCCAAGCGAACTTCTGCACCGGATTTCGACATTGATTATTCCTGGAAAGAGCGGGATGATGTGCTGGATTATATCTTCAAACGCCATGGCCATAAGCATACTGCGTTGCTCGGCGCCATGTCGACATTCAAGGGAAACTCGATCTACCGTGAACTCGGGAAAGTGCATGGTCTTCCCAAGCAGGAGATGGATCATTTTCTGAAGCACGAGGAAGAGGCCATCCATAAAAATGCGATCATTGGCAAGATCAGGGAAATCGGGATGATGATGGTCGATTTTCCGAATATTCGCAGCATCCACGCGGGCGGGGTACTCATATCCGATGAACCGATCACCTGCTATACCGCGCTGGATATGCCACCAAAAGGTTTTCCCACGACCCAGTGGGATATGTATGTTGCCGAGGATATCGGGTTTGAAAAGCTGGATATCCTCAGTCAGCGAGGGATTGGTCATATCAGGGAGGCTGCAGAGATCATCCTGAAGAACCGGTCCGTCAAAGTGGATATTCACCGTGTTCAGGATTTTATTGTGGATGAGAAAGTGAAACAGCAGCTGAAATCAGGCGAAACCATCGGGTGTTTTTACGTGGAAAGCCCTGCCATGCGTGGTCTGCTGAAGAAACTTTGCTGCGACAATTACCGCAGCCTTGTTGCTGCAAGTTCGATCATCCGCCCGGGTGTGGCGCGGTCAGGCATGATGCGTGAATACATTTACCGGTTTCATCATCCCGGGCAGTTCAAATACCTTCACCCGGTAATGGAAGAGCAGCTGAAGGAGACCTATGGCGTCATGGTTTACCAGGAAGATGTCCTGAAAATCTGTCATCATTTTGCGGGCCTTGACCTTGCCGATTCGGATGTGCTTCGCCGCGCCATGAGTGGGAAATACCGATCAAAAAAGGAGTTGGAAAGAATCATCAACAAGTTCTTTGAGAACTGCAGGGAATTCGGTTATCCTGAAGAAGTGACAAAAGAGGTGTGGAGACAGATCGAGTCGTTTGCAGGATACTCATTCTCCAAGGCACATTCAGCTTCCTATGCCGTGGAAAGTTACCAGAGCCTTTACCTGAAAGCTCATTTTCCGCTTGAATTCATGGTGGGAGTTATCAATAATTTCGGGGGATTTTATTCATCGTGGGTTTACTTCAATGAAGCAAGGAACCTGGGTGCAAAGCTTCATCAGCCCTGTGTGAACCGGAGCAATTTCAAGACCTGTATCAATGGCAGCGATATTTTTGTCGGGTTCATTCATGTTGCAAACCTCGAGAATACTGCCGGAAAACTACTTTGCGATGAACGGAAATCCAATGGAGCATATAAAAGCCTGGAAGATTTTGTCCTGCGGACCGGCATCACATTGGAACAACTGATCATCCTGATCCGTGTCGGTGCATTTCGTTTCACTGAAAAAACCAAATCCCAGCTTCTCTGGGAGTCACATCTTCTGCTGGGCAAGAAGGCCACTGATACCAATAAGGACATCCTCTTTTATACGCCGCATAAGAATTTTGAATTGCCTTCACTGGCACAGGATTTTGTCGAGGATGTTTACGATGAAGTGGAACTGCTTGGCTTTCCTGTAAAATATACGTACTTCGACCTGCTGGAAACATCCTTCAGAGGGGAGGTTTTTGCACGTGAAATGGCCGGTCACACCGGGGGAAATGTACGGATGCTCGGTCAGCTGGTAACTATCAAGTATGTCAGGACCATAAAAAAAGATTGGATGCATTTCGGAACGTTCATCGATGTGCATGGACATTTCTTTGATACGGTCCATTTCCCAAATTCCCTGAAAAATTTCCCTTTCCGTGGTGACGGAATCTATCTTGTGCTTGGGAAGATCGTTGAAGAATTCGGATTTCCAAGCATGGTCGTAGAGAAAATGGCCAAAATGCCGCTGAAGAAAGATCCCCGGACAGCGTAAGTCGAAAATCGTAAGTCAAAAGTCGAATATCGAAAGCCGATCGCCGAACTTATTTAAGTCCTATAACCTGCGGACCCTGTTCGTAGATGATGTCAACCGGGATTCGTGCTGTTCTCAAACGATCCAGATCGGAAACAAGTGCCGGACGCACCTTACCATTGGTCTCAAGATAAGCAGATGCACCAATGTAATCTCCGTCACCTTCTATCTTAAGAATCATTGCAGCCCAGTCGTTCATAGCTTTGCGCATCTTCTCGGGATTTACTTTATATTCCCCTTTTGCAGTCCGCTGAAAGGCGCCTTTATCTTCAAAAAAGTTGAAGCACATCATATTGGCTTTCCCATGAGCATCTGCTGCGCCAAACCTGACTGACCGGAGTATTCCTGCCATGAAAGTGATGTAGCAATCGTTGGCTGTAATATTCTTTACTTCTCCTTTTTCAATCAGCCTGGTTACCAGGAACAGGCCGAGGATATCGGCTTTTGCTTCCTCAAAGGCAGAATATTTCTCTTTCAGCGCCTCCCTTACAGTGCCTTTTCCGGTTATGGTGTTCTTGATGCCAAGTCCATGCGCAACTTCATGAAACATTACATTAGAAAAGAAAGCATCGAATTTAATGTTCTTTCTCTGCAACGAATCCGTCAGGATGTTCGCAATAGGAACCAGGATGCGGTCAAATTTGGCCTGCATCGCATTTTTGAGTTGCAGCCGCCTGGAGCCCTTAGCTGCCTGTACCTTTTCGTCATTCGGCAGATTTATGGCGATGGTTTTGCCACCGGCATTGGCATGACCTGCAGCATAGATAATGTCATAAGCATTCAGATCAGAGCCTGAACCCGGAACTTCATTTTTATATTTGGCATCAACCGGAAGGTCCTGCTGAAGTCCGGGCAGCATTTTTGAAAACCGTTCAAGCTTATTACTCCATTCTTTATCCTTGACAAGAATAGCCGCTTCATAGGCAGTTTTATAACCAAACAATTCATCTTCATAATTTTCGATGGGTCCTATAACAATGTCGATGGTGTTGTTCTTCATGTCCATCCAGGCCATGTCGCTGGCAAAATAATCATCGGTCAAGAGTGCTTTTGCCCGTAGTTTCAGATACTCTTTTAAACCAGGATCCTCTGCAAGGTCAGATGCTTTTTTCAACAAGCCGGAAGCAGCTTCAAGCTTAGTCTGGTATGCGTCATGATACCATATACATTTCAGGCTTTTGTCTTCATTTCTCCGGATCAGGGTATAAGGGCTGGTCTTCAGGTTGTCGCTGAACTTCTCAAACTCTTCATTGGTTATATCCTTCGGGTAAAAATTAGCACCCTTAGGTTTAATTCCAAACGTCTTGATGATGGGTTTATTCCCGCTGAGTCTCTCCCAGGGACCGTAATTATTTTCGAGAAGCCGCATCAGGGTAGGGTTGGAAATGTGACCGATAACCTCTTTTTTATTTCCGATGGATTGTTCCCAGAAGAGTTCATCCATGATATTTGCAGCCTTCATGAGGATCGGGATCATTAATTTTTCCTTTGAAGTCAGCTTCGTTGTGTCAGTCGTTAATTTCACGGTGGAAGATTCATTAAGTTTGAATTTCAGGGCAGGTTCAGAAGTCTCCCTGCCAGGTGCTGGTCTGGTTGCGCTTTGGCAGAAAGAACCGGCAGCAAATAAAAACAGAGCAGCAAGAATCAAGTATTTGGCCTTTTTCATAAAATTGAATTTAAGAATTAAACACTATTTTAATATGATTTCTGAACAGTCATAATTATTTTGTTCCGGTCATCAGGTACGATTCCTCTTTGGTGTTTGTGACCTTGATATTTTTCAACCCGGCATTTGCCATCCAAGACCTGATTTCTGACTCAGTATAAGTGTCACCTTTTAACGTTCCCACCAGCATATTGATTGCAAAAATAGCTCCAATTTCTGGTTCTGTGCGGTCCTCACTCATAATGTGATCCATGATGATCAACTGACCTCCGGGATTGAGTGCTTCTGAACATTTATTGACAAGGAGCTGGTTTTCTTCCCGGGAATTGATATGGACAACGGCCGAGACAAGCGCCAGGTCATACTTTCCACCGAAATCGTCTTTCAGGTAATCCCCTGAGATCGTTTTGACGGATTTGGAATACCCTTCTTTTTCAATATAGGTCTGTGTGATCGGTGTAACTGTGGGAAGGTCAAAAATGGTGCTGACAATATCCTTGTTGATACTGATGAAAGCATAGGAAAAAGCACCGGAACCACCACCAACGTCCAGCATTGTCTTTGTGTGTGAAAGATCGACAAGTTCAGCAACCCCGCGTGCCTGCTGTGTACGTGAATGCATGGCAGCGATAAAAGATTGCAACCAGTTCTCATCCCGTTTGCCGATTGATTCCTTGATAGTAACTGAATGCCCTTTCCTGACTGCTTCGGTCAGAGAGCTCCAGGTTTTCCATAGATGCACCTGGTGTGAAAGTCCGCCAAGAAATGCAGGTTCCGTTGTCACAAGGAATTTGGCGGAAAATGGTGTGTTGGAGAAAACGCCACCGGACTTTTCAAGCAATCCAATCGCTACCAGTGCATTCATGAGACGATCGGTTGCCCGTGGATCGGCGGTTATTTTATCAGCCATGGACTGGCCAGACATTGCACCTCCAGCCAGGTTTGTGAAAATCCCAAGTTCAAAAGCGGATAAAATAATCCTGCTTTTCCTGAAGCCATTCACGATCTCCAAAAGACCGGCCGGCGAAGATATTTTTGTTGACATGGATCCCAGTTGTTAAATGTTTTCCTAAAAAGTATGGATGAACTGAAGATGATACAAATTCATTACCATCTCCTGAAATCAGCGGTTTTAAATATGGTTACCTGGCAGCGAAGTTAATTAATTTGGTTATATTTGTGAATATTTGAGTGCAGGGAATTTCACCTGAATTTGATTGTTAAACATTTAAAATAAAATTCACATGAACAATGCTGTGTTGATGGCCATCATTTTTGTGATCGCTATGATATTTATTGCCGGTATACGGATTGTCCGTCCCACACATCGCGGGTTGATTGAAAGACTTGGGAAATACAACCGGTTTGCGATGCCGGGGTTTCATTATATCATTCCCGGGATAGAAAAGATGTACCAGGTGAATGTGACTGAGAAAATGGTCAATGCAGAACCCCAGGAGATCATCACCAATGATAACCTGAATGCAAAAGTTGATGCCCAGGTTTATTTCAAGATCAAATCTGATGAAGACAGTGTCAAGTTTTCACAGTACAATGTGAACAGCATTGAATACCAGATATTGAATCTTGCGCGGACCACGCTGCGTAATATCATCGGGACACTTACACTGAAATCTGCAAACAGTGAAAGAGGCAGGATAAACAAGGAACTTCATACAACTTTGCTGGCTGAAACCATCCATTGGGGAATCGAGATCATCCGGACGGAGTTAAAAGAAATTGAGCCGCCAAAGGATGTCCAGGAGACCATGAACAAGATTGTAAAGGCGGAAAATGAAAAGATTGCTGCGATCGATTTTGCAACTGCCACTGAAACGAGGGCTGATGGTGATAAACGTGCCGAGATTCGCAAAGCGGAAGGTATCAAGCAAGCCGCAATTCTCAAAGCGGAAGGTGAAGCACAGGCGATTGCCCTGGTCAACGAGGCAGCTGAGAAATATTTCATCGGGAATGCCCAGTTGCTTCGGAGGATCCAGATGCTTGAGACTTCGCTTAAAGACAATGCCAAGTTTGTTGTTCCAGAAGGTTCAGATCTTGTCAATGTGATGAGCGAAATGGCCGGTATTGTTCCACTGAAGCCCAAGGAACATGTTGAAGCACCAATTCAGAAACCATTTAATTAATGGTGTGACTGGACCCGATGTAATGAACCATTGAATACCTGAACACCAAAGATCAAATTCGATAAGCGTCGCTGATCGTCAGGAATAATTGCCTGTTCTTCTTGATATATCGGGGACTTATCTTAATTTTGCAGCCTCAAAACAGATGCGATAGTGAAGCATTAAAAACCAATCCGGGAAACAAAATGCAGAGTATTTTTTCTAAAGCTGAAGAATTAAAAAATGAGCAGAAACGAGCTGCTCTGTGTATTGTTGTTGAAACCAAAGGCTCGACACCAAGGAAACAGGGCGCGAAAATGATCGTGTTTTCTGATGGAACCATCTACGGTACAATTGGCGGAGGTTCCATTGAGAAGGAAGCTGCTGAAAAAGCTGTCGATATGATTGCAGCAGGGAAGCCTGCAAAATTGTCTTTCCAGCTTGAGGAAGATCTTGGAATGCATTGCGGCGGATACGTTGAAGTCTATATTGAACCACTGAATCCAAACCAGAAAATTTACATCTTCGGAGCAGGTCACATCGGGAAAGCATTGGCGGGATTTGCAAGGGAACTTGATTTTGCCGTTACCTTGTTCGATCCGCGTGAAGGAATTTTTAATGATCCGGTTTTTTCCCGCTATACTTGCATCAACCAGGATTATTTCAAAGCCATTGACGAAGCCGTGTTCGATGATTTTACCTACATCGTCATTGTTACCCCGAAGCATACTTTTGATGAAGAGATCCTTGCCAGGGTTGCAAGAAAAACACATGCCTACCTTGGGATGATCGGAAGCATAAGAAAAGTCGAGCTTCTGCAGGAGCGCTTTCTCAGGGAGAAGATTCTTACTAAGGAGGAGATGGCAACCATTGACATGCCTATCGGGTTAAAATTTCTGGTCGAATCTCCGCAGGAGATTGCCGTCAGCATTGCTGCCAAACTCATTGATGTAAGGAACAATCTTAACAAGAGCAACTATTAGTTAACGAAATGCAAAAGACAATCAGATTCGTGCTTGACAACCGGATAGTTGAGATAGATTTTTCAAAACACCCCGGTTTAAAGCCCACAACAACAGTCCTGAACTACCTTCGGTCACTGCCCGGTCATAAAGGCGTGAAAGAAGGTTGTGCCGAGGGCGATTGCGGTGCATGCACGGTTGTAATTGCAGAACCTGGTACTGATGAAACGCTGGGCTATAAGGCTGTTGATTCCTGTCTGTTATTTCTGCCGGTGATTCACGGCAAACAACTTATTACCATCGAAAACCTTGCCCGCTCTGAAAAGGACCAGGTTAAGCTTCATCCCGTCCAGGCGGAAATGGTTGAAACCAATGGCAGCCAATGCGGGTATTGTACACCCGGTGTGGTAATGTCACTTTTTGGTGTCTACAAAAATCATACTCAGCCTTCGCTGGAAGTCATCCGGGACGCGATGGTCGGCAACCTCTGTCGCTGTACAGGTTACCAGTCAATCGTTGAAGCCGCAAAAAGATCCTGCGGAAAAGGTCCGGCTGATCATTTTTCTGACAATGAGACGAACATACAGCGGCTTCTCGGGGAGATAAGATCAAACACTGATACCATTGAACTTTCAACTGAACAACAAAAATATTTCAAGCCATTCACACTTTCGGAAGCACTCAGGATTCGCGGTGAGAACCCGGATGCAATCATCATCAATGGCTCTACAGATATTGCTTTAAGACAGACAAAAAAAAATGAGCTTCTTCCGGTAATCCTGGATTTGTCGGGTGTTGATGAGTTGAATACCTACAAGGAAGAAAAAGGATTCTTTGTTTTTGGTGCCGGAAGGACGATGGAACAGGTGAAGCAGGCAACGGTGGAAACCCTGCCGGCACTTGAGAAGATTTTGTCTGTCTTTGGATCACTTCAGATCCGCAACCTGGCAACGCTCGGGGGAAACATCTGTTCGGCCTCTCCAATCGGTGATACACTGCCCGTGCTGATTGCTTATGGCACTAAAGTGAAGCTCTGCTCCGCGAAATCAGAAAGACTTGTTGAACTGGAAAAATTCATCACCGGTTACAGGAAAATTGACCTGAAGAAAGATGAACTGCTTACTGAAATAGTCGTCCCGAAAATTGACAATGAAATTAAAATTATCTCGTATAAAATCTCAAGACGGGAGGACCTCGATATTTCTACTGTTTCTGCCACCTTCAGACTGAAAGTCGTGAATGAAAACGTTGCTGAAATCATTCTTGCCTATGGCGCCATGGCAGCAACGGTCATGCGGGCTGCAGAAACTGAAAAGTTTTTAACAGGTAAAAAGTGGTCCCGTGAAAATGTTGAATCTGCCATGAAAATCCTGGCCGGTGAATTCAAACCGATCTCGGATGCCCGTTCTGAAGCAGAATACCGGAAAACTGTCGCCAGCAATCTTCTTCTGAAATTTTATATTGAAACAACAGGTAAGCCTGTTTAACATTACTTTTTATTTCATTTATGCTGATCCATATTCCTCATGAAAGTGCAGCCAGGCATGTAACCGGTGAATCGGTATACATCAATGACATTGATGCGGGCGACAGGTTGCTGATCGGCAAAGTTGTTTACAGCAGGCATGCTCATGCCAGGATCTCGCGTCTGGATATTTCTGAAGCACAAAAGAAAAAAGGAATTCATGCAATCCTTCTGGCAAAGGATATACCCGGCGCCAACCAGATGGGCCCGGTCATTCATGATGAAGTTTGTCTTGCAGAAGGCGAGGTTTCCTTTATCGGACAGGCCATTGTGATCATTGCTGCCGAAACCCTGGAAGCCGCAATTGAAGCCGAAAAGAGTATCATTATTGAATATGAGCCGCTCGATGCAATCCTTGACATTGAAACGGCCATCAGGATGAAAAGTCATCTTGGAACATTAGGAAGAATTGAGAGAGGAAATTTTGATGAAGAAATAAAAAACGCTCCTCACAAATTCAGCGGTGAACTCAAAACCGGCGCACAGGAGCACTGGTACCTGGAAACTCAGTCTGCACTGGCAGTTCCGGGCGAGGGGAAAGAAATGAAGATCTATGCTTCAAGCCAGAATCCGGCCGAAACACAAACCATTGTTGCAGAAGTGCTCGGGATTAACAGGAATGAAGTTGAAGTTGAAGTGCGCAGGATGGGGGGCGGTTTCGGAGGCAAAGAGACACAGGGAAACCATGTGGCAGCTTGGGCTGCGCTGCTTGCAAACAAAACCGGTCGCCCGGTAAAGATCCATCTATTCCGGGATGATGATCAGATCATGACAGGAAAGCGTCATCGTTTTCTTTCAAAATACCAGGCAGGTTTTGATGATGATGGACGAATCCTGGCATACAGCGTAGCATTGAATGCAGATGGCGGATCATCGACCGATCTTTCCATGGCCATTCTTTCACGGGCAATGCTGCATGCTGAAAATGCCTATTTTATTCCGAACATCCGGATCACCGGTGATGCCTGGAAGACTAACCTGCCGTCAAACACGGCTTTCAGGGGCTTTGGCGGACCACAGGGAATGGCTGTGATCGAAAATGCAATTGACCGGATCGCAAGAACACTGAAGAAAGATCCGGCTGAGATCCGCTTCCTGAACTTTTACCAAGTCGAACAGAACAATGTTACTCCTTATGGGGAAAAGGTGATCAACAATCATCTTTTCGTCATGTACGACAAGCTGATCAAATCTTCTGACTATTTTGAACGCCGCAAAAAGATTGACCAGTTCAATCATGAAAATGAATTTTATAAAAAAGGGCTTGCCTTTACGCCTGTAAAATTTGGCATTTCGTTTACAACTGCATTTTTGAACCAGGCCGGGGCGCTGGTGAATATTTATACTGACGGAACTGTTCTCGTGAATCATGGCGGAACTGAGATGGGTCAGGGACTGAACACCAAGATTCAGCAGATTGCAGCTTCCGAACTCGGTCTTACACCGGATCGTGTGAAAGTCAATGCAACCAATACATCCAAGATCCCGAACACATCGGCAACAGCAGCTTCATCCGGCACTGACCTGAATGGAATGGCTGTGAAGAATGCAATCGATACAATAAAAGGAAGGATTGCAAATGTGGTTGCAGATGAGTTTGATAAGCTTTATAAAGGAGCAAAGACAAACGCTGAAGACCTGCTTTTTGACAATAACCAGATCGTTGATAAGAACCATCCTGACCGGAAAATTGATTTTGAAAAGATTGTCGGCATCGCTTATCTGAAGCAGGTCAGTCTCAGTTCAACAGGCTATTACCGCACTCCAGGGATCTTCTTTGACAAGGATACAGGACAGGGAAACCCTTTTTACTACTACGTTTTCGGAATGTCTGTGTCAGAAGTTCTTGTTGACACACTCACTGGTCAGCACAAGTTACTGAGAACAGACATTTTGCAGGGAGTTGGTGATTCCATCAATGAAGGGATCGACCGGGGGCAGATCGAAGGAGGATTTGTCCAGGGCATTGGCTGGTGCACAACCGAAGAGATAAAATGGGACAACGTTGGAAAGCTGATGATGGATTCTCCCGATAAATATAAAATTCCTACCATCAACGACATTCCTGCTGATTTCAGGGTTGAACTGTTGAAAAACACACCCAATCCGGGTACCATCCTGCGCAGCAAAGCCGTTGGAGAACCACCACTGATGCTGGCATTCTCTGTCTGGCTGGCAATCAAGGATGCCATTTCAGCAGTGGGGAATCATGCAATTGAACCGGATTTCGCTTTGCCTTCCACCTACGAAGTGATCCTGTTTTCCTCGGAGAAATTAAGAAAATCATAATTTATACCTCAATTCATAACTAAGAAATTTTCAGAATGGACAATCATTTATCAAAGATCAAAGAATTGGCAGAAGCCTATTCAGATTATACTGCACAGAATTTATCAAAATTGGTGAAGATCCGCTCGCTCAGTACAAAGGAGAAGGATGTGGCTGAAGAATTGAAGCGCCAGATGCTGGAAGCAAAGTTTGACGAAGTCCGGATCGATAAATTAGGAAATGTGATCGGGCGGATTGGAAATGGTAAAAAGATCCTCGCTTTTGATGGTCATATCGACACTGTGGATGTTGGCAATATCGATAACTGGCAGGATGACCCGTTTTCCGGCGAGATCCGCGATGGTTTTGTTCTCGGACGCGGCACCGTAGATCAGAAAGGTGGTCCTGCAGCTTTTGTTACAGCAGGCAGGATTCTGAAAGAACTTGGCTATGACCGGGATTTTACCTTGTATTTCACAGGTTCTGTAATTGAAGAAGATTGTGATGGCCTCTGCTGGAAATACCTGGTGGAAGAAGAAAAGATAAAACCTGATTTTGTTGTTATCACAGAACCAACCAACCTGAATATTTATCGCGGACACCGTGGTCGGATGGAAATCGAAGTTACTTTCCGCGGAATTTCTGCGCACGGGTCCGCGCCTGAGCGCGGTAAAAACGCGATCTACATGGCCTCCCGTGCATGCCTGGAAATTGAGAAACTGAATGAGCGTCTTCCCAAGGATGATTTCCTTGGGAAAGGAAGTGTTGCAATTTCTGAATTTGTTTCCGGAAGCCCGTCACTTTGCGCTGTGGCCGATTATGCAAAGATCCACCTGGATCGCCGCCTGACGTGGGGAGAAACCAAGGAGTCAGCTGTGGCCGAGATCAGGGAGATCCTGAAAGGCCAGGATGCCGAGATCAAAGTGCTGCAATACGAAGAGACCGCCTATACCGGGTTACGCTATGGCATGGAGAAATATTATCCGACATGGAAAATGGCCGAAGATCATGTGCTTGTTACATCTGCGCAAAAAGCTTTCGCCGATCTTTTCAATAAAAAACCATTGACCGACAAATGGACATTTTCAACAAACGGTGTCACGATCAATGGCTACTATAAAATCCCTTGCATCGGTTTTGGCCCGGGAAATGAAGTGCTGGCACATGCGCCCAATGAGAAGGTTCCTGTTGGAGACCTCGTGGCTGCTTCCGAATTCTACGCCGCACTTGCTTATTATTTATAAACTAAAAAATTCGAATTTCACTTATGGATGCAATTTTCAACAACATTTTAGAAAAGATCAAAGGCACAAAGTCCGGGCTTTACCGGAAAGATTTTTTACTTACGTGGGAAAAGACGTTTGGTGAACTTGAAACAGTTTTAGCGGTTGCAGAAGGCTTAAAATATCTTCGTGACAATAACATTTCAGCACGATGCTTTGATTCCGGCCTGGCCATTTCCCAGTTTCGCGATAACTCAACAAGAACACGCTTCTCTTTTGCATCGGCTGCAAATCTTCTGGGGCTTGCTGTCCAGGACCTGGATGAAGGGAAATCCCAGATCGCGCATGGTGAGACTGTCCGTGAGACCTCTGCAATGATCTCTTTCCTGAGCGATATCATCGGGATCCGTGATGATATGTATCTCGGTGCCGGAAATGCATACATGCGTGAAGTCGGTGCTGCGCTTGATGAAGCTTTTGCTGATGGCGTGCTTCCGCAACGGCCGGGCATTGTGAATCTTCAATGCGACATTGATCATCCTACGCAATCCATGGCTGATCTGCTTCACCTGAAGACTGTTTTCGGATCACTTGAAAATCTTAAAGGGAAAAAGATTGCAATGACATGGGCTTATTCTCCGAGTTATGGCAAGCCGCTTTCAGTTCCGCAGGGAATCATCGGGTTGATGACACGCATGGGAATGCACGTTGATCTTGCTTACCCCGAAGGCTATGAATTGATCCCTGAGGTTGTCGGGATTGCCGGGAAACAGGCCAAAGAGAGTGGCGGAAGTTTCCGGATCGTCAATTCAATGGATGAAGCATTTGACGGAGCACACATTGTGTATCCCAAGAGTTGGGCTCCTTTTCATGTGATGCAAAGAAGAACTGAACTGCTTCGCAGGAATGATCATGACGGCTTGAAAGTGCTGGAAAAAGAGTGTCTCGGAAATAACGCAAAATTCAGGAACTGGGAATGCACGGAAAACAATATGAAACTGACCCATGAAGGGAAAGCTTTATACATGCATTGTCTTCCAGCTGATATTACAGGTATTTCCTGCAAAGAAGGTGAAGTTGCCGGATCCGTGTTTGAAAAATACCGGGTTCCATTATACAAGCAAGCCGGATTTAAGCCTTACATCATTGCTTCGATGATGCTGACCAATCGCTTTGAAAATCCTGCAGAAACACTCGGACAATTGTTTGAGTATGGTGCCAAACGGGTTTTCTGAAACTATTTTTTTGTCGGAAGAAAGTGACCATTTAATCCGCTGATACGGGGCATTCCATGAGCGAATGCAATTTTCCCGTTAATCATAACAATGGCCGGTTTTCCCTGAATGGGTAAACCTTCGTAGATATCGGAATCGCAATTCTGGAAGTGATTGTTTACAGATATCACATCTTTATGATCAGGATCCCAGATCACGATATCTGCATCAAACCCGGCTTCCAGCTTCCCTTTGCGATTTCCCCATCCGAATATTTCTGCCGGACGTGTCGATGTGAGGCTGACAAATTCCTGCAACGTAATCCTCTTTGTAAGGACACCATAAGTGTATAGTAGCGATAACCGGTGTTCAATACCACCAGCGCCATTCGGGATTTTAGTGAAATTATTGATTCCACGGTCTTTCTGACCGGATAGGTTGAAAGGGCAGTGATCTGTTGCAACTGTGTCGAAAGTCCCGTCAGACAAACCTTTCCATAGTTCCATCTGATCTGCTTTCTTCCTGATGGGAGGGGAGATGATGAATGGCAGCACTTTCCTGGCATCCGGATCTGAAAAATAAACGGAATCATCCAGCACCAGGTATTGAGGACATGTTTCAGCAAATATTTTTAACCCTGATTTTTTTGCCTCGGTGATCGCTTCCTTGGCTTTTCCTGTGGAAGTATGAACAATATAAACCGGGCAATTCGTTCTTGCCGACAATTCGATGACATTTTCTACAGCACGGATTTCAGCCTCTGCAGGATGAGATTCTGCATGATATTGCGGCCCGGTTTTTCCTGCAGCAATGAATTCATGCTGCAACCTGCTGATCATTTCACCATCTTCACAATGAATTAAAACGATTCCACCTTGCGGTCCGACAATTTCCATGACCTGCTTCAAGGCAGAATAATCAATGCCGATGGATTCCCGGTATGCAAGATATGTCTTGAAAGATGAGATTCCTTCTTTTTCAATGATGTGATGAATTTCAGAAGGTGTTTGCTTCGTCCATTCACTGATTCCCATGTGAAGGCTGTAGTCCAGGAGACTTGATGATGCTTCTTGCTTCCGCAGAACCAGGGCTTCTGTAAGGGATTGTCCGCGACCGGGCGTAACGAAATCGATGAAGCTTGTCGTGCCTCCTGCAATCGCAGCCCTGCTGCCTGAAAAGAAATCATCAGACGATGGTCCGGCTGGTGTCGGAAGTGCGAGGTGAACATGCGGATCAATTCCGCCGGGGAAGATTAATTTTCCCATCGCATCAATCACCTGGTGATCCGGAAAATCTTTTGGATCCAGGGTTCCTGTCTTTGTAATCTTTCCATCAGAAACAGCGATATCTCCCTTACAAGAGGACATTGCCGTAATGAGAGTTCCGTTTTTTATTAAGATTGGTTTCAATGCAATAAATTATCTTAATCTGGATTTTTTTTACCTGATTGAATATCGAACAAGGATTAACGATTTTTGATTTTAGAAGAAGAAAAAACTGAATTGACTTTGACGACCATCCTAAATCTTTAATCGTAAATCGTTAATCCTTGTTCTTAAATCAATCAAATTGCATCTATGGAAGTAGTATATTAGCTCATTTTATCCCACAGTCTTTTCGCCTGAATCCTCGATTCTGCCAGGATTTTCTTTTCATCAACCTTCGTGATCCTTCCGTGTTTTACGATCAGTTTCCCGCCCGAAATTACATGTTCAACATGTCTTGATTCAATTCCAAAAAGAAAATGCCCGTAAAAGTTGGTACTTGAAAGTGGAGTAGGAGTGTCATAATCCAGGACCACCAGGTTGTTTTCCCCGTCGCCGGTAAAATTATTTGAATGAAGGTAGTGATGGACATTCCTGAATCTTCGGTAGGTCTCGCCATAATCTATGGTATCATAATTATGACCGGAAAAGAAAGCAGTCTTTGCGCTGCGTAACATGTCGCTGTGCATGCCATCCGTGCCCATCATGAGGCTTGGTCCAAGTCCGGCTGACTTAAAATTACCAACACTGTTATTCAGGTTGCTTTCCGGATTCTGAACGATCCATGCCGGAGAATTTTTTACAAGATCTCTTTCATTTTTATCCAGATGAATGCAATGTCCGAGAATGGTCTTCGGAAACTCAAGAACACCGGCTTTTGCGAAACGATTGATGATCCGTTCATGATAATGTTGTTCACAATGATCTTCATCGGATTTGTCTTCCGCCGTGTGCACATGAATTCCGGATTTTGTCTGAAGTGCAAGTTCAACAGCCTTTTTCAGGGTGCTGTCTCCAACAGTGAAAGAAGCATGAAGTCCGACAAGGCCCTGCCTTTTAGAAAGATAATCTGCCGTTTCGTCGAGACCTTGCTGCGCAATTTCCATTCCATCCCGGTCCGATATTTCATAACATAAAAGATGTTTGACGCCGACTTCATCAAATGCCTTGGCAATGGTTTCAAGACTTCCTTTAACCGCAAACGGAGAGGCGTGGTGATCAATTACAAACGTGACGCCATTCTTTGCGCAGGCGATGGCAGTAGCCAAAGCGCTCGAACGGATCATTTCAGGGTCGAGTGCTTTGTCAAGTGTCCACCATACATATTCCAGGATCTCGGGGAAATTTTCAGGATTTTTTTTCGGTGCATTCATTCCCCTTGCCAATGCTGAATAGACGTGATGATGCCCGTTGGCAAAGGATTTTGTGATGAATTTCCCGGTACAGTCGATTACCTCTGAAACACTCTGATTGTTTTCTGATGGATTAAAATAAATTTTACCATGTTCACCTTCTTCAATCAGGATATCTGCCTGAATAAATTCAAGCGTTTGCCAGTTGATGTATGTACCGTTTTTCAGTAATATCATAACTTCATAAATCGTTAATCAACATTCCTTGTTCCTAAATAAATCAGCCTCTATCTTTTCCCACGTTTCATCGGCAGTTTCTTTCTCCGGATCCCATCAAATGTGTACAAGGCATTGGCCACAGCTGCTGCCGTAGGCACCAGGCCGATCTCACCGATTCCTTTTGCACCATAAGGCCCAACAGGATCCTTCTCTTCAATTCCGATGACTTCAATTTCCGGAGTCTTATCAGGACTGAGAACCCCACAGTCACGAAGCTTTAAACTCAAAGGCCTGCTGTTTTCCATCGGAAGATCTTCCGTCAGTGCATAACCGACACCCATGTGAACCGAGCCCTGGATCTGTCCTTCGAATAATAGCGGGTTCATGATCTTGCCGGCATCATGGGCTGCAAAGACCTTTTTGATCTCACCAAAATCATCCAGAACCACAAGCTGAGCAGCATATCCATAAGAATAATGCGTGATCACCTCACCGGCATCAGTTCCTGGTTTTGTGGTCCAGTCGCAGGCATAACTTCCTTTATAAGTCTTTCCGGCAAGTTGGATCAGTGTATTTTCTTTCAGATCATTCCTGAGGGCAATGGATGCATCGATCACGGCATTGCCGAGCAGTGCTGTAGCACGCGATGAAGTTGTCATTCCTGTAGGAAGTTCGGCATTTGTATCTACTTGGACATCGATGACATTGGCATCAATTCCGGTTTCCTGCTGCAGCGTTTGGATCGCCATGTTGTGAACACCCTGGCCCATTTCTGTCCAGCCGTGTTCAATCAATACACGCCCATTCTCAAGGATACTGATCCTGCAGTCGCAAAAATCAACCATTCCATTACCGACCCCTGAGTTCTTTATTCCTGTTGCAATTCCGGCATATTTGGCGGAGTAGAATTGATCCTTTAATGCCAGGAGGCAGGATTTTATTCCGACACCCTCACCAAGAACCTGGCCGGTTGCAGTCATCTTGCCTTTATCCAAAGCATTGTCATACCTGAATTTCCAGCGATCAAATCCACCTTTTTCACACAGGTCATCAATGCAGCTTTCCAGTGCAAACGTTACCTGGTTAACGCCAAACCCGCGCATGGCGCCGGATGGAATGTTATTCGTATAAACTGTAAGCGCTTCAATATCCACATTCGGAACATAATATCCTCCGGCTGCATGGCCGGCAACACGTTCCATTACCTTGGTCCCAACGGATGCATAAGCTCCTGTATCACCTATGGCACGCAGCTTTAAGCTGGTCAGTATCCCATTCTCATCACAGCTCAGTGAAAAGTCCATCCACACCGGGTGGCGTTTAGGATGCATGATGATCGATTCCTCGCGTGATAAATGCAGCTTGACTGGTTTCCTTAAAAGCCAGGCAAACAATGATACATGACCCTGTACGGTCATGTCCTCGCGCCCTCCAAAACCGCCGCCACACGCGACCTGTGTAACCCTTACCTGGTCTTCATCCAGCGCAAGAAGCGAAGAAACCTGCTTCTGGTCAACATATATTCCCTGTCCCTGGCTGTAAAGATGAATGCCATTTTCTAATGGAATCGCTACAGCTGCTTCCGTTTCAAGGAATGCATGCTCGATCCGCTGAGTTTCATAGATTCCTGTTGAAAAATATTTTGATGACTGAAATACCTGTTGTGTAGGGTTACCGCGGCGGACAATGCATTTTTCAAGAAGGTTTTCCTTGTCAGGATGGACCCTGGGTGAGCCCGGTCCGAGGGCTTTATGCATATCGGAGACAGGCTCCAGGATTTCATATTCAACCCTGATCAGCTTTGCTGCGTGCCTTGCAGTTTCTTCATCAATGGCCACGACACCTGCAAGCACATCGCCAAGGTAACGTGTTGTTTCACCTGCAGCAATCATCAAGGGCCAGTCGCTGGTAATCAGTCCTGAATAATGATCTCCCGGGATATCAGATGCCATGAAGATCCTTGTGACACCGGGAACGTTCATCGCTTCATCCGTATCGATTGAGATGACTTTTGCTCTCGGGTGATCGCTGAAACGCAGTGCCCCATGATACATTCCATCGAATACAAGGTCATTCACAAACAATCGCTTTCCGATGGCGGTCTCGTATGCTTCGTACTTTAACAAGGGTTGTCCGACTCCGTGTGCATCCGCGATATACCCTGAATGGGTTCCACTCCGCAGGTTTTTCAACGCTTCTTCTATCGCATCAATAATCTTGACATATCCCGTGCACCTGCACATATTCAGGTTGATGGCTTTTGTGATCTGTTCCCTCGTTGGATCTGGATTTTCCGCAAAAAGGATCTTCGTACGAATGATCAGTCCGGGAGTGCAGAAACCGCATTGAACAGCGCCTTTTTCAACGTAGGCTCGTGCGATGACATCACGAACTGGTTCCGGGATTCCTTCCATCGTGATGACCTTCGCATCCTGGAGGAATTTAATCTTCTGCGTGCATGAAAGCTTTGCCTTCCCATTGATCTCAACCATGCAGGCGCCGCATGTTGCCTGCCCGGAACAGCCGTCTTTTACTGAAACGATGCCCTCCTTGTCCCGGAGATAACCCAGCAGCATCCGGTTCTCATCACCGGAATATTCAATTTTTCGATCATTCAGGAAAAACGTAATCATCTCGAATGGTATGGAATGGTCGTTAGTTAAAAATTTGTTTCAGCAGATGAACAACAGGTTCAATCGGTGAAGGAAGCCTGATCGATGACTGCACGGATTTCAGATCCTTCAATCCGCTGCCGGTCAGCATTACCACAACCTTCGATCCGGCAGGGATTTTATTGGTATCCCGGTATTTAATCATTCCTGCAAAAGCCGCGGCTGCTGCAGGTTCGGAGAAGATCCCGGTAGACCGTGAAAGCCGGATGGATCCACGAATGATCTCTTCGTCACTCACGGTGATGTATTGTCCTTTGTATGTTTTAATGTAATCAACTGACATGTAAAAATTGCGGGGAATATCCACAGAAATTGAATCTGCAATGGTTTTCGATGGCCTGCTGATAAAATGATCCGTGGAAATATTTGCCACCAGGTTGTTGCTTCCTTCTGCCTGCACGGAAACCATCACAGGCATTTTACTGATAATGCCAAGCTTCATCAGGTCCTCAAATCCTTTGTAAACACCCGAAAGAATTACACCATCACCCACAGGGATAAAAATGTAATCCGGGACCCGGTTATTCAGCTGATCGAAAATCTCGAATGAAACAGTCTTCTTCCCTTCGATGGTCAATGGATTAAAAGCGGTATTCCGGTTGTAGAAACCAAAAAGTTCAGATGCTTTCACACTCAGATCAAAGGCCTGGTCGTAAGTCCCGTTGACCGCAACAAGCGTTGCGCCGTACATCACGATCTGTGTTAGCTTTGCCAATGGTGCAGAAGCCGGAACAAAGATGTACGACTTCTGTCCCTGGGATGCGGAGATACCGGCTAACGATGAACCTGCATTCCCTGTGGATGCTGTGATGATAGTCCAGATTTTATTTTCTTTCGCCCATGCAGAGATCAACGCAGATGCCCTGTCCTTAAAGGAAAATGTCGGGTTCTGCGAATCATCCTTCAGGTATAATTCAAAGCCTGTTTTCGACGAATCAGATATGTCGAAATTGTATAGAGGCGTATTCCCGATCCTGAGTTTCGGCCAGTTTGTAAAATCATGAAGCGGAAGGAGTGAGAGAAAATTTTCATCCTTCAATGCGTCGATCAGATCACCGGAGGGCAAACGTTTACGAATGCCATCATAATCAAACAGGACCTTCAGGATCCCTTTGGCAGGCTGATCATCCCGGTTCTCTTTACTGCAAACAGGGCACAGGTAGATGATTTCATCTGTCCGGTATTCCGCCTTGCAATTCGTGCATTGGTAATAATACTTGCCGTTCATGATCTGTCAGCAATATTGATAGGATGAAAATTCATTGTTCGGATTTATCTTATGAAGAACATGAAAAACAGGAATTACAAAGACTTCAGTACACCTGTCCGGTCATTGAATTCATTGATCAGCTCATCCCAGCGGGCAGGCTGACGGAATATCTTCGGCCAGATTTTCCTGTCGTACCACAACTGACGAAGATCTTCAACATCCATTCCCTGCTGCTCAACCCATGTAAAATATTTCAGGTTATGGATTTCCATCTGGTCATCATAACGCAGCTCTTTCATATAATCAGGGGTCGTTCCCATCATGCATTTCTCATGATCTTTCGCAGCCTGCATCAGGGAATATTTCCCATGCTCAGCAGTCAGCTCTTCCAGCCGTGATCCGTACATTTCTGCAGAATCAGTGGCAATAGTGACCAGAACATCCTCGCTGGTATATTCAAAATGTTTTGCCGTCTTGATGGCAGAAAGAATATTTGCAATCCCGGAGATACCAAACATCCCGAGTTTGGAGATCAGTTCTTTGTCAACGCCCTGCTGTGCCAGGTAATCATGCCCATCCTTTTCGTTGAAGACCCGCAGCAAACGCATGCAATCTTCATCGTCAATAGCGGTTACAACATTTGTATTCCTCACATTGTGAATCCAGGGAACATGCTTGTCGCCGATTCCTTCGATACGGTGTCCGCCAAATCCATTGTGTAAAAGTGTAGGACATTGCAGTGCTTCCGACGCAACAACTTTCAGGAATGGAAATTGTGTTCTCAGGTAATCGCCGGCAGCAATGGTTCCGGCCGATCCGGTAGCAGAGATATAGGCTGCAAGTTGCGAGTCCTTCCCGGCAACAAGGCGGAAAACTTCTTCAATGGCATGACCGGTTACTTCATAATGCCAGCATGAATTTCCAAATTCCTCAAACTGGTTGAAGATCATGCAGTCTTTCCGTGTACGGCGGATCTCCCAGCATTTATCATAGATCTCCTTTACATTGGATTCACAACCGGGCGTTGCAATAACTTCAGCACCGATCTCCTTTAACCACGTAAACCGCTCCTTGCTCATCTCTTCGGGGAGAATGGCAACAGCCGTAACACCCATGAGGTATGAGTCGAAAGCACCGCCACGGCAGTAGTTTCCTGTTGACGGCCACACAGCTTTATGATACGTCGGGTCAAATTGCCCGGTAATGATCTTCGGCGCAAGGCATCCGTATGCAGCACCCACTTTGTGAGCGCCCGTGGGAAACCATTTCCCGAGCATCACCACGATGCGTGCATCGATTCCTGTCAGGGCTTTTGGAAGCTCAACATAATTGGGCTTTCCAAACTTTCCGCCGGTTTCCTTTGGTTCATTTTTCCATGTCAGGCGGAAAAGATTCAGGGGATGAAGTTCCCAAAGCCCGATGGATTGTAATTTCTTCCTGATCTTTTCCGGCACCAGTTCCGGGTTTTGCATCTGGGCGAAGGTCGGAAGGATAATGCCCTTTTCACGGTAACGGTCGATGGCTTTCTGAAGAATTGCTCCATCAACGACTTTGTCAGTAATTGGAATCATATCTGTTTTCTGTTTAAATGTTCAAAATTTTCCGTCTGTGTGACAATGCAAATTCAAAACTGACGGGTTGTTAGTTGTGATGCAGCTTTCAGGATGATACTCATCTGTGCGGCAGCATGGAATTGAATTGATTTAGGTTCTTCCGTAATGAACTTGATGTGCAGGATATTGAAATCAGCAGGATGAATCGTTGCTTTTACATCTTCCGATTCATAAAAATATCTTCCTTTTTTAAGATACAGCATCTCGAATTGGTTGTCGTGTTTGTAAACCAGGACTTGCCTGTCCGGAAGTTCGCGAAGGATAAATCCTGAATCTTCCAGGTTAAATGATTCTTCTGACAGGCACAGGGCCGGTTTATCAAGGAAGGGTTTTCCGCTCGTCGGACAGAAAGTAGTACAGTTTCCGCATTCATTGCACAGATCACGGATATTCAGCACCTGGAATTCCTGGTCAACACTGAATGTTTCATCATTTTCCAGACTAATGCTGCCATCAGCCTGGAGCGTTGCTTTTCGCAACATGTAATGTACAGGTTCGACCTGGTAGCTGAAATTCGCGAGATTCGGACAAACCATCACGCAAACATTGCATACCTCATCGCATTGCAGGCATCGGGATGCCTCTTTTTGTGCCTCTTCCTGGGAAAGAGATGCCATGACCAGGTTGAAATTTTTCCGGTCATCCTGTGCAGTTTCATCCGGTGAAAGCCCGGGGATGCGGATCGCCTTCTGGTGAAGAAGAAATTCCATGTCAATATCCTTCTTCTCTTTTTTATCTTTTGCTGAAACGGGAATCTGAAGATCAGCGATGATCTCTGCCGCTGCCTTCCGGCCATCAGCAATGGCGTTGATGGCCGTGGATGCGCCACGCAGGGCATCTCCGCCAATATACAAACCTTCGATCCGGGTTTTATAACTTCCCTTTTCCGTGGTCAGTTCACCGGGTTCAAAAAGGTCTATGGCCAGCTGCTGACCAATTGCCGGGATGATGGTATCACATGTCAATTCAAACTCTGATCCGGAAATCTTAACAGGAACAGGTCTTCCGTCCTTTCCTTTTCCCGATAATTCATTGCGCGAACAGAGCAAACCGGTTACATTTCCGTTTTGCGATAGGACCTTTTCAGGATTTGTAAGCTCCAGAATTTCTATTCCTTCATCAAGAACAGCCTGTATCTCTCCTTTATCTGCCGGCATTTCTTTGGTTGTTCTGCGATAGACCACCGTCACTTTTCCCTCGGCACCGATCATCCTGAATGCCGTCCTTGCCGCATCCATGGCTGTATTCCCGCCACCGATGATCAGCACTTGACGACCCGGCTCAACCGGTTTCCGGTCACGGACCTTAAATAAAAAATCCAGCGGATCAAGAACACCCTCTGCATTGATGCCGTCAATAATCAATTTACTGGATTCCTGTGCACCGGCTGCAAGAAAGATGATCTGGTGTTGCTTCCGGATAGATTCAAAATTCTTTTTATCAACCCGATAATTTTCGTGCACTTTAACTCCCGCAGCTTTAATGCGGTCAATATCCCGGGCAATTGCTTCATCAGTCAGCCTGAATGAAGGTATTGCCGCGGAAACCATGCCGCCGGTCTTTTCTTTCTGTTCAAATACATGCACTTCAAATCCCGCAAGGTTAAGGAACCAGGCGCAGGAAAGTCCGGCAGGACCGGCACCGATCACTGCTGCCCTGTAACCATTGGGCCTGACAGTATCCGGTGTTATTCCCAGGAAATTCCCTTCTGCAACAAACCGCTTGATCTCCCTGATGTGGAGGGCTTCATCATAATTTATCCGCGTGCATTTTGACTGGCAAAGATGATCGCACACCATTCCTGTTACTGAAGGAAATGGATTCGTATCAAAAATGGTTTTGAACGCAGCAGCAAAATCACCCGTTGCAGTGGAATGCATGTATCGCGGAATGTCCTGGTTTGTCGGACACGTATCAATGCAGGGCGCATGGATGCAGTCGAACAGGTTCAGCGGACGCGATGTTTTTATATCCGGATCCGTAAGCGCCTTTTTCCTGTAAGCAGGATTACCGGCTACTTTGTCTGCGTAGTGATTTAAATTTGATAAGGCAGATTCAATGACATTTTTATTGCTGCCGGATCTTTTGATGATAAAATCTGCAATGCTTTCCGCTTTAACATTTGCAAATGATGTGCGAAGATTACTGATGTATTGCCATAATCTGCCATAGCCACCGGGTTTGAGCAGGTCGCTGCAAACGGTGACAGGTCTCATTCCGCAGGCAAGCAATTCCGCAATGTTGAAACAATCAGCACCTGCAGAAAAAGAAACATCCAGATTTCCACCGAGGTCGTTTTGCAGTTTTCGTGCCACCCTGATGCTGACCGGATGCAGCGCCCTGCCGCTCATGTACATCATCGTTTCCTTCCCGGGAAAGATGTTTTTGTTATTGACGGATTCAAGGGTGTTGGTAAGTTTGATGCTGAATTGAAGTCCTTTTTCCTGTGATGCTCTTGAAAGTGAAGCAATGATACGCAAAGCATCCGGGTACTTCAGGTCATGTTCAAAAGCAAGATCCGGGATCTCTGCGGTAAAACCAAGCTCATTATTAAGCAATGATCTGAGTTCCGCAGCACCAAGCAGCGTTGGATTCAGTTTGATGGTAGTATGAAGATTCATCTGGTTGATCAGGTATAGACCGATTTTCTCAATCTCTTCCGGGGGACAACCATGCATCGTACTTAAGGTGATGTGGTTGGAAATGCAGACCGGAATTCTGATCTCATCAATAGCCGGATAAATCTCCCTGACCGATTCAATCTTTTCATTGAGTTCGGTTGTACAATCCTGCATCTTTGCAAAGAAACCCTGAACATTATCTTTCAGGATTCCTTCGAGATTATAACCAACGCTCATGTTGAATAGGGTTCCCAATGGTCCCTGGAACCCCAGTTCCTTACGAAGGATGTGGATCATGATCCATGCATTCAGGTATTCGTCGAACGACTGTTCAATCTTCAGTTCCTGCGACCATTCGCAATTATAGCCTTCATCCTGGATATCGATGCAAGGTTTTGAAACCTCGAGTTCATCGAGTGTCTGGACAGTTTTTAATTCCAGGTAACGTGCCCCGCAAAGCCATGCGGCAATAAGGTTTACTGAAAGCTGTGTATGTGGCCCGGCAGCGACTCCAACCGGTGTTTCGAGAACCTGCCCGTAACGCTCCATGCGAAACGGATCCGACGGATCAGGAATGTAAAAAAGCGATGCAGGAATCCCAAAAAACTTGTTCTGCCTGATCTGAGAGAGTGTCAGCTCAAGAAGTCCGGGTAAGGGTATAGGATGAAATTTATCGGTCACAAAAAATTAATTTGGTAAAGGAATGAAAAGTTCTTTCGGAGACGACTCAAAGATGAAGGCGCAAAATTAAGATAAATTGGCGGAAATGTAATAGATTTGCTCGGAATGTCTGACCATCATCATCCTTTTTCTGTTATTATCCCGGCTGCAGGTAACTCCGATCGCATGGGTTCAGCCAAGGCATTTTTGCGTCTTGCAAACGGGCAGACATTTGCCGAAAGCCTTTTGTCCGGCTACTCCGGATATGGTGCAACCCCGCTGATTCTCATTGTCAACGAATCCGCTGATCCCGCAAAGATCAATACCGGTTCTGCAATTTGCATCATAAATGATCACACAGATTACGGTCGTTCATATTCGATAAAGCTGGGCATCCAACACATTCCGGCAGGTCATGCATGTTTTATCCAGAATGTGGATAATCCGTTTGCAGGCAATGAAATACTGGATCAGCTTATGCTTAATTTAAAAGATGATTCATACGTAATTCCTGTTCATGGCACTAAGGGTGGGCATCCGATCCTGCTTGGAACAAACATTGTCAGGGAATTCGCCGGAATTGATTCTTTGTTTGATTTCCGTGAAGTGCTAAGGAATTTTGCGAGGATTGAGATTCCCTGGAAGGATCCGGCAGTACTGCTGAACATTAACACGAAAGAGGATTATCTGAAGTTCCTGGGAAGTAAATGATTTACTCCGGCATCAGACTGAACCGGAAACAGTTTGTTCCTTCAAACCTATTTCCCTTATTTTAAGATTATTACCCCGGCTGGTTTGCTGAACATTTTCACAAAAGCAGAATTTGGCGATTTTTGTCGTACCTTAGATGAGCGAAATTGAATATGTCTTGTATTGCTGGCAAGAAATCAACCCATCAACTGATTAGTTTACTGTAATAACAAAATCCTTTAGACTGAATGGGAAACTTCACAAACAACAAGAAACTAATTGCCGGGATCATTATTTTTCTATCACTAGCGTTGCGTCTTAGTTAAAACAATATCAGCTGATTACAATTTTGTTCTTTGACATCTTGAATATTTTCGTTTAAAAAGAGCTTTTTTATTGGTGTACGGTCAAATGC
>Ga0118677_10000063_pt1 | contig 198096 bp, 158 predicted proteins | sample AliMusrvi5mmetaG_FD_86154 | JGI IMG/M metagenome (GOLD analysis project Ga0118677, IMG submission 86154) | reverse complement strand
GTGAGGCCCGGCTTTAGAGCGAAGCATAATTATGCTTCGCGTCCGGGCCGCAAGGCCGGAGGCGTTTTCCTGCGTAGCGAAAACGCCGAGGCGGGGCCGCGCAAAACCGCTATGCGGTTTATGCGTGGCGAGGCTTACGTAAGCGCCGAGCCCGAGCGGGAGCGCGTCCACGGTGTGGACGATAGCGTGCCCGACGCGGCCCATGCCCCCGTCGCCCCGACTGGGCTTCTCGCGATGCTATACCCAAAGCCAACCAACCGGCATTACATTTGCCGGATCAGTGAGGAAGTTGTGCGGCGGGAAGCGTCAGGTAAGTCGGGAGCATACGATGATCGGCCTTATGTTTGCTACAATTTCTGCTTGTTATGCGAAATAAGAAGATCCTTGAGACGGTAATGCTGGCGGGGCTGCTCATGTCTGCGTTCTTGTGCTGGTATTTCCTTTATCGCGCCGTCACCGTGGCCGGCTCCAGCGTCTGGGGCGCCCCGATAACTATCTCTTTTATATTCCTTGCTTTTTCCTTCATGTGCACGGCGCTCATCAGGGAATCCGCTTATCTGGCAATGGTCCTGGCCGCTTCGTTCCTTCTTAGCCTCGTTTTTGCCCCGATACCGCGGCATTTCGCTTTTCTTATACTTTCTATTGTCCTGGCCTCTTATGCGATGTTTAATATAAGAGAGAGCCTGGGGTGCGCCATCAGGCTGCGCTTCTTCAATTCATTCATGAACGGACGCAGTTATTTCGTATTCGCTTTGATCATAGCCATTTCGAGCCAGTATTACGCACTGGTGAGCAGGGCCGAGAGAGAGGTAAATCTCCCGACCTTCGAGATCAGCAAGGATGTCACGCTTTCCCTTGGAAAAATATACGGCCGGATAAACCCGAAATATTCCTTTTTCTCATCCGCGCGGAAAATGACCGTCGACGAATTTATCCTGCAGAATCAGAATGCCTGTCTGCCCGGGCAGGACCCGGGACGGCCGGCCGCGGCGGGAAGTTCGGTCCTGGAGCGTGGAAGAAAACAGCTCTCCGAACTTTCAGGAAGACAATTGAGCGGCGGCGAACAGGTAGCCGATGTCTTTTTGGACCTCGCCACCAGAAAGATCAACGACTATTTTACCATCGGGATAGCGCAGTCCAGCAGCTCCAGCCCCCTCCCGCTGTTCCTGACCTGCGTGCTATTCCTGACCCTGCTGCCGATCGCGGCTATCGTCGGTTATGCCGGGGCCCTTTTCTCCGCTCTGCTATGCGGCGCCATGCTTAAAAAGGGCATTCTTAAGAAGAAAATAAAGCAGGTCCCGGCCGAATCATTGCTCTTATAGGTAACGCAATGGTCCTGGTCCGGAAGCCGCGATGATCGCATAATTTTCGCCGCGAATTCGCCCGGCAGCTTCATAAACCGCCGACGGATCTTTCTCAAAAAGCCGGCCGGCACACCCGAGCCTGAAGCGGAGATGCACTGGCCGCCTCTGGACAATATAGGCCCGGGGGTTACGGTGCCGGACCTTAGAGTTTGTATAATAATCGTATAAAGATGGAACAAGAATTTGAAAAGCCGGAGCTGCAGCCGGAGCCGGCGTTACCCCCTGGCCGCATCGCAACGCCGGACCCCGGCGAACGTGTACCCATGCCCGCGGGGCCGGGCGCATCGCGCCGCACGGACGGCGGGAACAGCACTAACTGGTTCGGTTTGGCGGCGGCGGCGATACTGACAGCCGGGCTTGCGGCCGGCATAGTCTTCAGGGGAGATCTTCGCCAGGCGAAACAAGCCGTCCAGGCGCAGCCGCCGGCGATGCAGGTCGTCGTGGATCAGCCATTAACGAAAGCGCCTCCCGTGCCGCCCGCTGCCGCTCCAATCGCCCGCGCGCAGCCTCCGTCCGAACCGCCTTCGATCGGGACTCCGGGAAGCCCAGTCGAAGAGATCGCCGCGCCGCCCGGAAACCTCTCCAGCCCGCTGCCGTTTTTCAGTTCCGATGAAGACGAGGCCGTACCGAGCATACCCGCTCTCCAGCCATATGAGGACAGCGCAGAACCCGCGCAGCGGCCGGCTTCGGCAAGGCCCGTGCTCCCGGCCGCGATACGGCTGATCCCGCGCCTGCAGCCTGCGGGCGGCCAGCCAGCCGCGATCCCCCGGGCCGGCTACGGGCTGGCCGCCATGCCCGCTTCCGGCCCCTGTACCACCTGCAAAAGCGCCGTTTTAGGCACGAAAACCAATTCCGAGCTGCAGGGCGGAAAAAATTATATTCAGCACGAGATCTCCACCGTTTACACGGGAGTCTGTGAAGGCAAGTATGTCTACGAATACGCGAACCTTACCGCCAACAAGACGATAGGCATGAAAGTGATAACCAGCGGCGGAGAGGCCTGGACCTTCACGCTGCGGCCAGGCGAGAAACAGAGCATTAAAAGCTCGACCGAATTCGGCGGCGGAAATTTTGAAAACATCAGGATAAGCGAAGTGATGAACTGAATGAACCCGGAACCGGAAAAAGCCGCCGCCGCTCCAAAAAGCGAACCAGCCGCCTCCCCGACGCGGGCTCCCGCGCCTTTTTTCGGCTGGAAGCCGGCGCGTAAAAGCCCGCCGCCATCGGGCCCCGGCGAGCCCTATATCCCGCTGCCGGACCTCTCTCGGCGCGCCACCCCGAGGTGGCTGTACGCCCTGGCCGCGTTCCTGCTGGCACTGGCAGCGGCGACTGGAATATTATTCATCCGCGAACGCCCGGCCGCTCCGGCAATACAGCCCGCCGCCGCTGAAGCTCCCGCCGCGTCGGGACCGCGGGCGGGGAACTAAGATGAAAATGAACCCGTTATTCACGCTGATGGTCGTGCTGGGGATAGTTACCGGCTTGTATACCGTTTACGGCATTATCCCGGTCAGCATGCCGGTGATCTTCGTGTGCAGCCTGGCCGGCTTCTTCATACGGCTCAACCAGTTACTGCAGGAGAGAAAGAAACAGACGGACGCCGGGGCTGCCGTGGATTTCGCCTTGCTGCGCGCCAAACAATTCGCGCCCTACGCCGGCTGGATCAAGGAGAACGTCCGCGGCCATGACGCCGTCACCGACCACGTGGTGAGCCATATACAGCAGGGACTCGCCGTCGCCGCGCCGGGACAGGTGCTGGGCGCTTTCCTGCTGCCCGGGCCCACTGGCACCGGCAAGACCTTCCTGGCCGAGATGACGGCCAAGGCCCTGTACAAGGACAGCGAGCCGGTGCTGCTGTCCATGAGCCAGTACAAGGCGGCGCAGGACGTGTTCACGCTGCTCGGCCCGCCGCCGGGCTACCAGGGTTACGAGATAGGCGGCTCGCTCACGCGCCCGGTGCTGGAGAACCCGTACAGGGTGATAATTCTGGACGAATTCGAAAAGGCCCACCTGGACGTACAGCACTGTTTCTACGATATCCTGGACTGCGCGCAGTGCTATGAAAAAAGCTCCGGGAAAAAAGTGCATTTTGAGGCCTGCGTCTTCTTCGCCACCTGCAATTCCGGGGTGGACGCCCTGCGCGCCATCTGGAGCGCGACTTCCGACCAGGTGCTGCGCAGCGGACGCGCCCGCGAGGCCATGGCCCGCGAGGGCTTCGAGCGGCCGCTGCTGGCCCGTTTCACCGACATCCTGCTGATGGACCAGCTGCCCCCGATGGAGATAGCGGAGGTCGCCTGCCTGCAGATAGCCAAACATTGGCGTCAGTACGGCATAGAAGTCACTTACACCTCGCCAGAGGTGCTGGTGGACGCCATTAAGCGCAATTTCGAGTTCCAGGACTACGGCGTAAGGCAACTGGCCGGCCTGATAAGGGAAATTACCACGCCGTCCATAGAGAAGGCGCGCAGTACGGGGGCGACCCGGGTGCGATTGGATCTGGATAAGACTACCGGCCAGGTGATGGTAAGCTCATGAATAACGATCCCAAAACGTCCCTGCTTGAAGACGTCTGGCTGCAGGTCTTCATTCTGCTGCTTATCGTTTCCGGCGTCTTCTCTCTGCATTTTATGATGCACCCTGCGCAAGCCGCGCAGCCGGTCCCGCAGGCTTCGCCCGTGCGGACCGGCGGGACGCCGATTACGGAGGCCCAGCCGGCTCCCGCCCGGGCGGCGCCGGTCAGCGCGCCACTGGAAGCCCGGCCGGAGCCAGTGCGGCAGGAGGCTCCAGCCGAGGCGGCGGAAAAACCGGCGGCGCCGAAGACCGCAGGCCGCTGGGTGGTCGGAAAGCCGGGCGGCGCCGGAGTGAACTGCTCGTCCCTCGGCGACGCGGTTTCCCAAGCGGCCGACGGCGATTCCATCGTAGTGCAGCCGGGCAGCTACGAGGTCAGCATCCTCGCCTCCAAGTCCCTGACCATTTCCGGCGGAGGAAGCTCCCCCGATGAGGTGGAACTTACTAATTCGCTCAGCCCCACATTCGCGATCGCCGGCGGCCGCATGGTCATGCAGAACCTCACCATCGCGAACACCAGCGAGGTGGATTACTGGGCGCTCTCCGTGTCGCGGGCCTCGCTGGTGCTGCGCAACGTCAATATTAAATCCTCCGGCAAGGGCGTGAGGGTGCAGGGAGCGGACTTCGACGCGTCGGACTGCGAATTCGAAGCCAGTTCCGGGCTGTCGATTTCCGGAAAATCCAAAGTGAAGCTCACCGGCGTTTCCGTTACCGGCAGCGTTATAGGCATCAGCGCGCAGGACTCCTCGGCGGACCTGCAGCTGGACGATTCGCACATCTCCGGAGGCGGCGGGGCCGGCTTAAGGGTTTCGGACGGAGCCTGGGCCAGGGTCAGCGGCACCACTATCTCCGGCAACCGCTACGCGGGCGTCATGGTCGCTTCAGGCGCGGAGGTCCGCGTGTCCAATTCGCAGCTGACCGGCAACGGCGAATGCGGGGCCTACATCGAGGAGAACGGCAAGCTTGTGCTGGAGAAGGTGACGCTGACCCGCAATAAGTGCGGGGTGGGCTTCGCCGGCGCCGGCGCCCTTGACGTCCGCGGCAACAAGTTCGCGGACAACTCCATGGGCGCGATCGCGGTCAGCCCGCTGCAGGGCGACCAGGCCGTAATAACCGGCTCCGGCAACTCCGGGCTGCTGGTGCCGGGCGAAAAGCGCCCGGCCGCGAAAAACGAGGACGGAAGATCCGAGGAGTGACCGACTATTATGACAGATCTTAACAACATGACGGACTGGGCTAAACTGCGCGCGCTGGTCAGCGACTCCAAGCTGGAGAACAAGAGCCGCACTGTCGATGAGAAACTGCTGCTGGGCTTCCTGCAGTCAAAGATCAAGGGCCAGGACGAGATAATCTCCGACGTGGCCCGGCTGATACGGCTCAGCTGGGAGAAGCAGGAGCGCACGCGCCCCATCTGCAGCCTGCTGCTGCTGGGCCCCACCGGCACCGGCAAGACGGAGCTGGCCAAGGTGCTGGCCGAATACCTTTACGGCGACGCGAAGGACATGCTCCGCTTCGACTGCTCCGAGCTGAGCAACCCTGACATGGCCAAGAGCCGGCTGACCGGCTCTTCGGCCGGCTACAAAGACTCCGAGTCCGGCGGGCAGCTGACGCGCCCGATCATGGCCAACCCGCGCCGGCTGATACTTTTCGACGAGATAGAGAAGGCGCACCCGCTGGTGTTCGACCTGCTGCTCCAGCTGATGGGCGAAGGGCGCCTGACCGAGCAGAGCACCGGCCGCACCGCGGACTTCACGCAGAGCATCGTGGTGCTGACCAGCAACGCCCTGGCCGACGAAACGGCCAAGGCCACGGAGGGGATGACCGACTACCGCGAGATCCTCAACGCCATCAAGACGCTGCTTTCCGAGTCCGGGGTCTTCCGGGCGGAGATCATGGGCCGCATCGACAAGGTCTACCTGTTCAAGCCGCTCACCGGGATGACAGTAGCGGAGATCGCGCTGCTCAAGATCGCCGCGCTGGGGAAGGATTACGGGATGACCGTGGAATTCGTGGCGCCGGAGTTGCTGCTGCAGGCGCTGGAAGCGAACCTGAAGGTGAGCCGCTTCGGTATTCGCGAGCTTGAGCGCATAATTTTCGACTTCTTCGCCGAGCAGCTGGTGGCGATGCGCGACAAGAAAGTGAAGACCGTCTCGTTCCGCCTCGGCCCGGACGGCAAGATAGTCTGCTATCCCGCCGGGAAGCAGGACCAGGCCCAGGCAGGCGCCTAAGCCCCTGGCCGCGCCGCCGCGGCCATGCGGCAGCCGGCTGTAAGGTTATGCAGAACGAAAGGAACCCCGGATACACGGAGCCGCCGGCAGGCGCAGATCTTCTGAAGGCGCAGCGGAGGGCTGACGCCGGGACCGTCACCGCCCCTCCGTCTGTTTTTTCACCCGTTAAAGTGTTGGGCTTCGCTGCAGGTCTGCTGCTCGTCCTGTACGCGCTCTGGCCCGCCAGCCGCAGCCCGAGGCCCGGAGGCGAAACCCGGACCGTCAGCCAGGCGCCGGCAGGCGGCGCGGAGACGGTGATATCAGGCGAAGCCGCGCCGGAACGAATCGCGCCGGGATCCGCGTCCGGGGTCCAGACTGAAAACCTGACCCCGCCCAGCGGAGGGCTCCGCGAAGAAGACGACGCTCCGCCGCTCCCCGGGTTATTGATACCGCCGCCTCCGACTTTAGAGACTCTCTCATATACCGGTCCCGCCCAAAGCCCCGCCCTGATCGCCAAAGAAACCTCCAAAGACAGGGCGGACTGCAAAAGAGGCGACATGTTAAAATGCATGCGCCTTGGCATGCGATACATTGCAGGCCGCGGCGTCAAAAAGGATGCCGAACGCGGCTTTTCCCTGATCAACAAGGCCTGCGCGGGAGGCGTTGCGGAGGCCTGCACCAGCCAGGGTATCATGCAGCTGACCGGGTATGGCACGGACCAGGACGCGCCCGCCGCCCTCGCGCTTTTCGATAAAGCCTGCGGCGCGGGCGACATGTACGGCTGCTCCATGCTGGGAAGCAACTATATCGATGGCACTTATGTGAAGGCGGATATTCCCCGCGGCCTCGGACTGTTCGCAAAGGCCTGCGACGCCAAATTGGCGAAAGCCTGCTACTTCCTGGGACTGATCTACGCCGAAGGCAAGCTGGTGCCGCGGGACGCCGCCCAAGCCGATCTGCTGCTGGGCAAGGCCTGCGGCCTGAACGACAAGAACTCCTGCCAACTGCAGCAGCAGCTGCAGACGCTGATCATAAGGGAAAAGAAGGGAGTCATTTCACCCTAATGACGGAAGCCATTTCGCGGGGCTAAGATACAGGACCAGTTCATTATGAAAACCGCTATTTATTATTATACCGGCACGGGAAACTCTCTCTGGGCGGCCAGGAAGCTGGCGGCCGAGCTTAAAGAAGTCAGCCTGGCCGGAATGCGCCGGAGCCCTCCCGAGGCGGCTGACGCCGAGGCGATAGGACTGGCGTTCCCCGTGCATATCTGGGGGCTGCCGCGCCGTGTCATCGATTTTGTCGGCAGGCTGCCTCCCGGCAAAAGCGGATACTACTTCGCTCTGGCCGTGAACGCGGGGCAGGCGGCGGGGACGCTGCTGCAGCTTAAGAAGTTTATGAAGGCGCGAGGGCTTACCCTGAACGCGGGCTATGACCTGGTTATGCCCAGCAACTATATTCCGTGGGGCGGGGCCGAGCCGGCCGCGGCGCAGGAAACAAAATTCTCGGCCGCGGCCAAGAAGATAAAGGAGATCGCGGCTGTTATCGGCGCGGGGAAAGACGGCCCGGTTGAAAAAGGCCCGCTGTGGCAGCGGCTAATTCTTTCCGGCATAGCCTACAAATTAACCTATCCCAGGATCCCGACGCTGGATAAGGATTTCCGGGCGGACGAGAAGTGCAATTCCTGCGCGGTCTGCGCTTCGGTCTGCCCGAGCGGGAATATTCTTCTTGAGAAGGGGCGGCCTGTGTGGCAGGGCCGCTGCGAGCAGTGTCTGGCCTGCATCCAGTGGTGTCCGGCGGAGGCCATCCAGTTCGGCAAGAAGAGCGGCGTCTACGCGCGCTACCACCACCCCGAAGTTACCCTCTCCGACATGCTGGCTTAGGCGACGCCCACGGGACGGTTCTTACTATCCTAATATCCATAAAGCAGCCGGCCTTTTAGGCACGGGGCCGGCCCGACGAGGCGTATGCCTCCGGCAGGGCTCCCGCCAAAAGACCTATCCGGGCGTAGGCAATAATAATTATCGAATTTAGGACTTCCGCCGCTTATCGGCGCCGTTCTTTAATAGCATAATATATCTAATGAAGCGCACCGTAACGTCCCCCACTTATTCCAGGAGAACCCGGTAAATGTTCAAAAAAATATTTCCCCTGATCTTTATTTTCGCGACAGTACCTTGTTTTGCGGCATCAAGCGCGCTGGACCAGCTTAAAACAGACGTTGCCGGTTCGATACCGGCGGAGCCGACCGACGTTCGCCCCGCGGCCGTCCCTGCGGAAATTCCGGCGAGCGGGAGCCCCTCGGAGCCGGACACCTATTTCAGGGCGCTACAGTTCACGCTGCCGATCATACCGGGAAAGACCTACGAGGCCGCCGCAGCCGAGTTCAAAGCTTACAGGGAATCCAAGCGCAGCGGCATAAAGAACGACGACAATCTTCCGTTCTTCCTGGACCACGGCGCGCGCACCGGGAACACGGTGCTGATGATACACGGCCTGACCGACTCCCCGTGGTATATGCGCGCTCTGGGCGAGAAGCTCTACCGGCAGGGCTATAACGTCATCTGCATCCTGCTGCCGGGGCACGGCACCAAACCGGAAGACCTTCTGCACGTAACGGCACTGCAGTGGCAGCAGGAAGTCGACCTCGGGCTGGGCATCGCCGCCGGCCTTGGCGACCGCGTTTCCCTCGCCGGGTTCTCTACGGGCGGAACGCTGGCGCTGGACGCGCTGCGCAGGCATCCGGAATTAAAGGCGGAAAAAGTATTTCTCTTCTCGCCGGCCATAGCTCTGAACGAGGCCGAACTCCCCAAGATCGCGCTCGGCTGCCAGGCGCCCTGGCTTACCACCCATCTTCTGGGCGAGTACCGCGAATCCCATCCGGAAACTATCGTGGAAAACAATCCGTACTACTATAACAAGATGGCCATAAACGGGATCTGCCAGCTTTATTATCTGACGCGCGATCTGAAGCGCGGGCAGGACGAGATCCTGCGCAGCATCGGCTCCGGCACCGCTGTTTTCGCCGCGCAGTCCGAAGCCGACAAGCTCGTCAACCCCGGCTCCGTCACTAAATTCATGGCCTCTCTCCCGGGAACTTCCAACGTCTATGTCTGGTATCCAGCGGCGGACGGCGTAGAGCACATCATGGTGCCCAGACCCGAAAATAATCCGTACTTCCCCGAGTTGCTCCGTAAGCTCGAGGATTTTACCCGCTGAACCCAGCCGCCATTTCTTTTCCTGAATCGCAGAAGCGGACAGCCGCCGGAGAACCGGATGAAAAAGAGCACCTGGACGGATAAAGACGCGAAGAGGCAGAGCGAAAGCCTTGAAAAGGTCGTTGCCAGGATCGCCGGGCGCACGGCCGAAGGCAGGTCCACGCTGGCCATTTTCGATCTCGACGGGACCTTATTCGACAACAGGACGCGCACTATTTTCATACTGCGGGAGATATCCGAACAGTTCGACAGCAGGGCGCCCGGCCTGGCCGCGGCCTTCGAGACCTTTCAGGACCTTTCGATCGTGGATTACAGCCTCGACGTCACGCTGGACAGGATGTCCGTCAAAAAAACATCCGAGCGGGCCTTCATAAAGCAGGAATGGGGCAAGCGCTTCTTCTCCGACGGCTACCAGAAATTCGACATGCCCATACCGGGGGCGAAGAACTACGTCTGCCGCGTCCACGAGGCCGGGGCCACCGTGATCTACCTGACCGGCCGCGACGTGGGCCGCATGCTGGTAGGCACCACCGAGGTGCTGCGCCTTTACGGCTTTCCCGTCGGGGTAGAGGGCACGATGACCATAGTTAAAAAAGAATTCGAGCAGGACGACGAGCTTTTTAAAAAAAGCGTAAGCGACTATATCGACCGGCTCGGCGAGGTTACGGCCATATTCGAGAACGAGCCGGCCAACTCCAACATCCTCCAGACCCGCTTCCCTGACGCGGCCTCCTTCTTCGTGCTCACACAGCACAGACCGGATGCTCCGGCGCTGAACCCCGGCGTAACGCTCATCAGGGATTTCAGGATAAAAAACAAGATTTCTGCTAACAAGACAGAGTCTGTTCATGGGAACCGGGAATAAATTTGCTGTTACCGCGTCAGCGGACGAATTCGGCATTAATCCCTAAGGACCCAAAGCCTCCTTTACCGTAGGATTTGGGAAGGATCGTTGCGGACAAAGCCGAAGCGGTTAAATTGTTATAATATTCCCATGGAAAACAACACTGAAACCCCGGTAACCAAGACCAATTTCATCAGAGAGATAATAGACGCGGACCTCGCGGCCGGCAAGAATGACCGCCGCGTGTGCACGCGCTTTCCGCCGGAGCCCAACGGCTACCTGCATATAGGCCACGCCAAATCCATCTGCCTCAATTCGGGCATCGCCCGTGATTATAAAGGCAAGTTCAACCTGCGCTTCGACGATACCAACCCCTCCAAGGAAGAGCAGGAATACGTCGACTCCATCATAGAGGATGTGAAGTGGCTTGGCGGCGATTTCGGCGGCGTCGTGCTCTACGCCTCAGACTATTTCCAACAGATGCACGACTGGGCCGTTCAGCTCATAAAGAAAGGCGACGCCTATGTCTGCGACCTCTCTGCCGACGAGGTGCGCAGCTACCGCGGCGCGCCGTCCGAACCGGGCAAGAACAGTCCTTTTCGCGGCCGCACCATAGACGAGAATATGGACCTTTTCGCCCGCATGACCAAAGGCGAGTTCCCCGACGGCACGCGCACGCTGCGCGCGAAGATCGACATGGCCCACCCGAACCTGAACATGCGCGACCCGGTGATGTACCGCATCCTGCACGCCGAGCATCACCGCCAGGGCGCCAAGTGGTGCGTTTACCCGATGTACGACTGGGCGCACGGCCTTGAGGATTCGATCGAGGGCATCACCCATTCCATCTGCACGCTCGAATTCGAGGACCACCGCCCGCTCTACGACTGGTTCCTTTCACACCTGGGCATTTACCACCCGCGCCAGATAGAGTTCGCACGCCTGAACCTAGGCAATACGGTGCTCAGCAAGCGCAAGCTGCTGGAGCTCGTAAAGGACAAGCACGTGGACGGCTGGGACGACCCGCGCATGCCCACCATCTCCGGCATCCGCCGCCGCGGCTACACCGCCGCCTCCATGCGCGCCTTCTGCGACGAGATCGGCGTGGCGAAGTTCAACGGCATCATAGACATCTGGGTGCTCGAGAACGCCATCCGCAACGAGCTAAACAAGACCGCGCCCCGCGCGATGGCCGTGCTGCGCCCGCTGAAAGTGGTGCTTACCAATTACCCTGAGGGCCAGACCGAAGAGATGGAAGCCGCGAACAATCCCGAGGATCCCGCCGCCGGAACGCGCAAGGTGCCGTTCAGCCGCGAGCTCTTTATCGAGAAGGACGACTTCATGGAAGTCCCGCCGAAAAAGTTCTTCCGCATGACGCCCGGCCAGGAAGTGCGGCTGCGCTCAGCCTATATAGTGAAATGCGAAAGCGTCGTGAAGGACGCGGCCGGCAATGTCACCGAACTGCATTGCACTTACGACCCGGCCACGCGCGGCGGAAACACGCCCGACGGCCGCAAGATAAAGGGCACCATCCATTGGGTTTCGGCCAGGCACGCAGTGACCGCTCAGGTCAGGCTTTACGACGCCCTGTTCGCGAAGCGGAACCCTGACGACGTTGAAGAGGGGCATGACTACAAGGAATTCATGAACCCTGCCTCGCTGGAGGTACTGGAGGCCCGCCTGGAGCCGAGCCTTAAGGCGGCGGTGCCGGGGACGCGGGTGCAGTTTGAGCGGCTTGGGTATTTCTACGCGGACCCGAAGGATTCGAAGCCGGGCGCGCCGGTGTTCAACAGAACGGTGACGCTGAAGGACAGCTGGTCCAAAGCCGAAAAGAAGCCGTAGTCTCGGCTTTGGAATAATGAAAGGGGCCGAGTAACTGCTCGGCCCCTTCTTTATTTAACGGTAACAATTGTGTAAATTGGCTTTGGGTTTAGAGCCGCGAGATGTAAAGTCAGGGTAATGAGGGTATGGGCCTGTCGGGCACGCTATCGTCCACACCGTGGACGCGCTCCCGCTCGGGCTCGGCGCTTACGTAAGCCTCGCCCTGCGCGAAGGCCCGCCAAACCCATACCCTCATCACCCTTCCGTAATATCTACCGCGTTTGAGCTTTCTCAGGATTACGTCTACGACATCTTGAAAATATAATATCTTACCCCACCCATTCATGATACAGCGGAATGACCCGCCCTCAAAACTTTGAAATCATATCGGGGATCATTTTGCTAGAATGTTTACGTTAGGGGAATGATTTACCGAAATAATTTTTGATAAAGCAACTTATTGCTTTTTTGCAAATTTTAGATGCGTTCTGAAGCGTCAGGAATAAGGTGTTTAGTAATCATCGTTTAGACATCAGCGTCAACTCTATCCTGCCCCATATAGAAACACCGGAATTCGGGAGAAAACAAACTTTATGCCGAACAATACATCACAAGTTGTTTTTTTCCTAGGAGCCGGGGCATCTGTAAAGGCAGGTGTTCCAGACACCTACAGGTTTGTGGATGAATTTGTGTCTAGCCTAACCAATTCCAACGAACGAGCAACTGTCGATAAAATAATACGCATTCTTAAAAAGTGGAAAAAAGAAGAGATTGATATAGAACTATTGTTGGAAACATTAGTTAAACTTGATAATAAAGAAAATGACCCACTGCTCCATTTTTATTCGGAAAAGTGTTACCTCTTAGAAGGAGAACTTGAAAAAAGTCCGATAATTAAAAAGTTGAAAGATTTCATTAAGTCCAAAGCAATTGTCTCGCGTGATAAGATTGATTATTTAAAGCCTCTCCTAGGGTTTATAGAGGAGCACCGGCCTCTTGATATTATCTCTCTTAATTATGATACTTGCATAGAACAACTTTCAGAGGTCTACCGGTTGTTGTGCCAAGATGGATTCGAGAGTGAATGGAAACCAGAAGTATTTGATCTGGAAGATGTGGATATATGTCTTTATAAGGCACATGGATCTGTCTTGTGGTATCAAACCGACAATGCGAAGTATATTAAAGTGCCTGTGTTAACAAATGATAGTGAAATTAATCTGACTAGTGGTGGGAAAGCCCAGAATCTAATGCTCTACCCAATGCAAAAAATGGGTACGCTGAACCCTTGTTAGACTTATTGTTCCGAGTTAAGAAGATCCTTGAGTCTAAAACCTGTGGTTTCTTGATAGTTGTCGGGTACTCATTCCGCGACGATCATATAACACGTATTGTACTTGATGCGGCTAGAAGAAATAAAAACTTGCATGTGATTTTAATCGCTCCTAACGCTTATAAAGTGTATTATGAAAAATTGAAATATTATAAGCACGGGCGCCCAGTTTCATCGTCTCTTGATGGGCGTGTTTGTTGTCTTCCGTATAAGTTTGAGGGTATCTTCGGGGAATTAAAGAACATTCTTCTTAAAAATATGAGAGAGGCCATTCTAAAAGAACAGGACTTGAGAAAACGGGAGATCAGTGGTGAAACGGTAAACTGGCTGGACACGCTCAATTCTTATTGTGCAGCAGAGTATTTTGAGAAAGTTGACGGTTTGTTGGGGAAAATACCTCCCGAAACGCTTCTTCAGAACTGGCAAATTGCAATCCGTATATATATAAACACATCAATAAACCTGTTGGCTGGGGGCGAAATACGATACGTACAGTATTTCCAAAATGCAGTAAGCATCCTTAGGAATATCTTGATGGAAAATGTGCATATTGAGCTAACTAGTTCACCGGGTAAAGACTACAAAATAGAGCATTGGCTGAACTATACCAGGTCCGAGAATAGCACCAGTTATACACCAGTCGAGCATTTTGAAAGTTTCATTGAATCAATACATAAAAACTGCAAGTGGCATGCGGGTCTTCTTGATGAGTCTTTTGAGAAGCATATGCATGTGTTAAGTGATAATCTGGAAGCGTTGAAAGCATATCTTCACACTCTTAAACCTATTTATCTGCGAGAGTATGTGGCAACGCACAGCAGTTATATGACTGCCGCTGGAAAGAAACTCGAGTTGGTGTATAAAAATCGTCGGTTTGAAGAGCTCCCAAATATAATTCTGGAAATCGAGAAGGAAAAAGCAACAAAAGTTCTAAACAGCCTCTCAAATAGCCTCACTAGTGCATTGTAGAGGCATAAACAGAGGGGATTTTTCAGCGGAATCAAGAATTAAGACCTGGTCCCAATTCCGCATAAAAAGAATAAGTCAAGCTATTATGACATCCGATTTTAAACCCTCTATCGCTCAGGTCGTTAGAACCTTTTCGATAACTGTCCAGACATTATTCCGTGAAAAATACCCAGAACTTCTAGATGTTCTCGTGCGTAGTCATCGTCCTTCGAATGATTGGGATTTTTTTATGACTGCGGCAGGTGTTGGTTTTGCAATTATTTCCACTAATGCGCAGGGAGAGGAAAAAGATACCATTTTACGCCAGGCTGCGGAGATAGATGTACAGCTTCCAGTTGCGGTTAATGATTTATTTGATTTTATCGAGAAACAAAAAGATGTGGCTGTTGGATTGCAGGCACATATGGGTGTTTGGGTGTTGTGGAATATTGGGGGTGGTTGTCCCTCACATCGGGAAATGGAAAAACTTGCCCCTGCGATTGGAATGTATATAGATAAGCTCGTTACAAAGTTCCTAAACGAAAAGTAGGGGAAAGGGTGGTAGGACAAAAGCTGGCACCTTTAGTTTGTGGCATCCGGGACGTTTCTTACTTTTCAACCGGGCATAAACCGCCACGTCGAGTATCCACCTGCATTGAGATATAACATCGAAGGCATTGATTCAAGAATTAATTTAAATCGTTACTGAAAATTCAACCGGAGAAGCTTTTGCGCTATTCGGTTTTGTTTTAAGGATATTTGTTTGCCTACAGAGCAGGAAAAGGTACCAGGAACCTTTAAGAAAACTGGAAAAGAGATTATTGCATATGAATAATTTTCGGAGGTCGCTCTTCAAAAAGGTACCAGGAACTTTTTTTCTCTAAAATCAGTGGCATGGCGCAATTTTTTTAGGGTTGGCTGCGACCTTCAGGGTGGGGATGGATTTACCCTCAAGGGCGGGGGTAAATATATATATTTAGGGTTTTAGGTGTAATAAAGGCGTGTCGGCGGGTATCGGCGGAGGGGTGACAGGCATGGGGCGGATCGGGCCGAGGAGGAACCGGCGCGTAGTCGCCGGGCCGGCCGCAGGCCCAATCCGCCCCATGCCTGGCAGGACCCCGAACCTGCAACCACCGGTAAGTGCAAACACAAAAAGCCACTGCCTTTTCCTATAGTCCTCAGCCCCCCGGATCTTCCGTTGGGAGTTAAAACAGCCCGGAGAACTTCTTTGACAGTTTGTATTTGCGCGCTTTTTTGGAGGGGTCCGCGACGGCAAGAAATCCTTTTTTTACCCATTGGCCAAGCAGCGCCCTGGCTGTCCGGGGAGCAAAGTTGAAAAGTCCGGCGAGATCCGTGCTGGTTATCAGTTCCTGCCGCGCAAAAATAGTTAAAGCTTTTCGCTGCCGCGGATCCAGCTGGCGCAATATCGGAGAGGCATCACCCTCGGCATTATCAGCCGCCGCACCGGCCTGGGCCTGAACTTTTTCAAAAGCATCCGCCATTCCATTTATGAAATACTCCAGCCAGCCCGTGATATCCGCCTTCTCCCGGCCCAGATAGTAATTATGCGACGGACCTATAGTAAGGACATCGTAATATGCCTGTAACTTTCTCGCATAGTATTCTTCCAGCGAGTAAATGCCCTTTAGATCGTAGCCGCCAATATGCAGGACAAGTGTGGTCAGAAGGCGGGCCGTTCTGCCGTTGCCGTCATAATAAGGATGGATCGTGGCGAACTGATAATGAGTTATGGCCGCGCGGATAGGCGCCGGGATATCCCCATCCATGGCGTTAAGCCAATCCACCATGCCGGCCATCAGCGCCGGGACATCCCTGGCCTCCGGCGGCATATAGACGATACCGCCGGTGAGACTGTCCTTTACCACATTCTGGCCGTCACGATACGGGGTAGGGACTACAGCGCCCTTCCCGGCGGACAGCACATAAGCATGAATGGTCTGAATCTGCTTTTCCGTTATTGCCGTTCTTTTCCCCGCCAGCCGCTCCACTTCTTCCAAAGCCCTGTAATAGCCCTTAACCTCGCTTTCGTCCCGCTCCCGGCCGGGCACATGCCGGTGTTTTATAAGAACGCCTTCCACGTCCTTTTCAGACAGTCTGTTGCCCTCGATTTTTGTGGAATAATGGGTTGAAAAAAGCGTTGCCGTTTCCCGGAGGTGAGCGAGGACGGAAGGAGTTATCGGCAGCGCCTTGATGCGTTCTTTAAGCCCTTCCAGCCTTATCAAGGCCGAAGCGATCTTGTTGGTTATCCGGTATACCGGAACAAACTTTATAAGCATATTAACGGCTTCCCCTATGCCATTATTGTCCCATTAATCAGCCGTTAAATCAAAGAGGCTGCGGGGGACGCAGCTTTGGGAAAAGGCACCAGGGAACCTTTTTACTAATTTGATATTATTTCAGTATGAACATAAGTACGGCGCGCGCCGGGACGCTAACCTTCTATATACTCAATTTCATTTTTACTTTCTACGGCGGAACACTAACCGATCCCTCCGACCACGACACCTACATCTGGGTGGGCCGAATGATGGCCGTGTTTGGCGCGCTCCCGCTTATATTTATGGGCGTTTCAGAACTTTCCCTCAGTGAACTGCGGGAAGAGCTGAACGGCCGCCCCGGAGAAGAGCTCTGGATCTCTATAAACAAGCTGCTGGCCTGGGGCAGCCCGTGCGTGGCCGCCTGGCATTTTTACAAAGGAAATACCTGGGATGGGCTGATGATGCTTGCGTACCCGTCCTGGCTGATACTGCTCTGGACGGAAGCCCGGCGCCGTGCCAATAAGCACAGACGCAGCCCCAGTCTCCGCAGCAAGGTCTTCTTTTACCTCGCGCTTATTTCCGCCACCCTGTTCTTTACGGCGATGATAACCCCGGACTGGGGCCCGACCCTCCCGGGCGCCGGGGGCTACAAACTCTACCCGCTGCTGGTCCTCTTTTCGCTCATGGCGGCGATCATCGATGTCTTTGCCTGCGGAGGCTGGTTCTCCGATTGAGCATTTTTTCCCGTTCCGTGTGAGGTAGGGGCCGCGGCTGACGACTAAAACCCAACAACTCTCCGCCCATTCTTCCGCCCGGACACACCCGGCGCGGGGGGGACTTTTCAAAATTTTATAAAACCACCGCGACTTTTTGTATTATAGCGGTAAGGGCAGACTTTTTCGCAAATTCTAGAAGCTTACGGAAACATCAGGTACATGGAGAACTTCCGATAAACGCCGTTATGTTTCTTACAAATTAATTTCAGGAGATAAAATATGGATGAAAAAAAGATCGTGAGTGATGAAGAAGCAAAATTTATTCTCAAGCTTGCCGATTCACGAGTCAATGTGTTCAAAAATCTTCGTGGTCGTAAATATGGACGTTATATGGGCCTGATTCCCGCCGGCATAGTTATGCTGGTGCCGTATCTGCAGAAGTTAGATAAGGTTGACTATAGTTTTTATTTAATAATTGCCGTGGCAATAATTGTGGGTGTGCAGCAGAAGTGGAGCGATGACCGCTTTGACGCGCTTGTGGACTTTTTGGAAAAAGAAGGTGTGATTCGCAAATAAGGAGTGGCATCAGGGACGTTTCTTGCTTTCTTACTTTTCACCCAAGCATGAACCGGCATGTCGAGTACGTCATCGGCATCGAGGTGTACCATTGAGGACGTTGATTAAACATCAATTAAAATCGTTACTGAAAATCTAACCGGAGAGCTGTTGAGCTCTTCGGTTTTGTTTTAAGGATATCTGTTTTCCACCGGGCGGGTAATTATAGATTTACCGTCAATAAGGGCGGGATCATGTTTTTTTAGTTTTTGTGACCCTGGCAATTTGCCAGAGAACAATACTGTGCGAAAGTTTAATAAAGGGGTGACGAGGGGTAGCCTTTTCGACCCGGCAGGCTGCCGACGGAACGCGAAAAGGCTACCCCTCGGCAGGACCCCGCTTTGCTATCCTGCGGTGCTACAGCCAAAGCTAATCTGCAGACGTTACCTTACAAATCGCAACTTCCCAGCTTTGCGGCGCCATAGGACAAATCGGAATTAGGAAGGTCGGAAGCAGCGTCCCCTGATACGTCCCCTGATACGCGGGCGGCATCATGAAACGCGGTCGGGATGAGGCGATGAGGAGATTACCTATGGCCTCGCGTATAACTCCGCATAGCAGGCAAAGACGCGGAAAAAGTATCGTATCAGCATGAAGAATAGTAGTTTAAACTGCCGCCGAGGAAGTATATTGGCGCAAGCACTTGGTATTGGAAAGTTCCTTCTTCCGCTCCTTGCGGCGCTTGCGCTCGTCATCGTCCTGAAAGAGGCAGTTGTTCCTCGGATAGTGCGGCATAGGCTTATTTCAATGGTTCATGATCGCTGCGGGACCTGCGAACTGTCGCTCGGCCGGGTCCGCGTTTCACTGCTGCCGCCGGCGCTGAGCGGCAGCCGGACGCACTTCACCGGCGGGGAGCCAAATGCGACAGTGCTCGATGTCGAGGCCGAACACGTTTACATTCCATTCTCTCTGCTCCCGCTTTTAAAGGGCCGTCTTCGTACCGGCAGAATAGTGATAGACCAGCCGTCAGTCACAATTACGGAAGGCGACCTGTATGCCTCCTCTTCTGCCAAAGACGACAAAGCGCGGCCTCTTGATCTTGAAATAGCCGGGATAAAGGTTAATAAGGCCGCCTTTATTTACATCAGGAACTATCCCGGACGGAAGGCCCGTCTGGCTGTTTCGCGGATAAACGCGGAGGCGGGGCCTGTCGGCAGTTCGGAGCGCCTTCGCAAGGCGGACGCGGAGGGAAGCGCCGACGGTCTGCTGGAGGAGTCCGGGGAATTCCGCCTAAAGGTCAGGGCTAAGCTCCTGGCTGAAACTCCGGACGTGGATGTTGAATTGCAGATCACCGGGCAGGATCTTTCAAAACTGAACCCCTTTTTGGAGCCGACTGACGGAATAAAACTGAAAGGCGGAGTGCTTGAGGGGCGCAGCTCCGTGACGATACGCGGCGCGCACCTTAACTCTTCCGCCTATATGCGTTACCGGGGACTTAATGTGAAGATAAAAAAAGACAAGACGCGCGGCGCCTTGTCCGCTTTTTTTCAAAACATAATGGCGGCTGTCACTATCGGGAAGCAGAACTCCGATGGCGGTAATTATGACCGCCGGGGAGCCGCGGAGCTGCGGCGAAAACCGAAAGAGACCGTTATAAGCTTTACCATGAGGGGAATGGAAGAAGCCGCGATGAAGGTCTCAGCCAAGGGCGGAAGCTGATAAGTGGGGAATGATGCCTGTAAAAATAAAGAAGGTCAAAGGAGCTTATCAGGTCAGCACCCTCCCCATGGTATAAGACGCCGCAATGGGGGACGCCGCTTCGCCAAAAGTTTCTTGGGACAGCCGTGGGTCCGAGGGCCCGAATGTGATATAGGCCTTTTGGCCCTTTACGCCCGGGCCGATTGTTATTAATATATATCAGGATCTCCACAGATCAAGGACTAATATGAAACAGATACTTTGCTCGCTAGTTTTCAGCTTATCACTGGCCGTCCCGGCCGGCGCCTCCGGCTTTGGCCTGGACTCCACGCGCGCCGCGGACATAAGGACCACCCGCACCCCGGCCATGCCCGCCGCCCGCCCCAGCCGCGACGTAAAGGACTGGACCATAATTTATTACGCCACCACCAAGGATGCGCTGAAGTACTCATTCATCTCCCAGTTGCTGGACCTGAAGATGCTTGGGTCCTCCGGCAAGGTCAACATAGCGGTGGAAGGCACCTTCCCCGTTGAAGACGCCTCCGGCGCCGTCTCCACGCACACCGTGCGCATGGCCATAGGCGCGCCCCTGGACCAGGCCGCGGCGCAGCAGTACGCCAAAACCGCCATACTCAAGGACAAGCAGATCAACGCCGACTTCCTAAAAGCTTTCTCCGGCGACATCGTAAGCGACTCGCACGTGGCCGACACCGGCGACTGGCAACGCGTGGCCGCCTTCGCGCAGTGGGCCAAGGCCAACTACCCCGCCCGCCGCTACGTCTTCCTGATCTACGGCCACGGCAACGGCATTTTCGACCCCAAGAAGGCCGCCAGCGCCAACAAGGGCACGCTGATAGACGTGGAAACCAAGAACTACGTAACCCTGCCCGAAATGCACGACATGATGAGCGCCGTGGGCCATGTTGACGCTTTCGTAATGACCTCCTGCATAATGCAGATGGCCGAGGTGGCCTGGCAGGTGAAGGACTACACCGACGTGGTGGTGGGCTCGAGCGAACTGATGTGGTCCGCCGGCTACGACATGGAAACGCTGATGAACACGCTTAACGGCAGCGCCTCCATCTCCAGCAAGGACCTTGGCGCAACGCTGGCCAAGAGCTACGTGGACCAGTGCCAGCAGGCCAAGCTGGCCGGCGCGCACGCCTCCGTTATCAACACCGCCGCGCTGCCCGAGTTCGGCGCCCGCCTTAGCGCCTGGGCCGACGCCATAAAGGCCTCCGGCGACAAGACCGCGATCAACACCGCTATTCCCTCGGTGGCCCGCTTCGACATCTTCGGCGTGACGCTGGCCACTTCGGCCGCCGTAGCCAGCCGCGTCTCCATCTCCGGCGACCTGTACGACTTCGCCAGCCTGGTGACAGCGGCCGAGCCGCAGGGCAGCGCAGCAGCCCAGCGCGGCCAGGAACTGATGGACTACATCTCCAATTCGCTGGTCTACAAATATTACTCGTTCGGCACTTCCGCCACCGGTTACGACTACCTCCGCGAGCACGGCGTGTCCATCTTCATCCCGCCGGTTAAGATGATAGGCGGCTCGCCTGCCGGCCTGGGCCAGTACGAACAGACCAACTACTGGGACCTCCCCTTCGCCAGCGACACCACCTGGGGATCGTTCCTTAAGTGGGACTTCGGCATGCAGTAAGCCGTACGCCGTAAGTCCGCAAAGCCTTGAGGCCCCCCGCCGGGGCCTCAAGTTTTTCCAGGACGTGGGGACGCTATGAACTTCTGATCAGCGCCGGGAAGCAGCACATACAACCATAGATGGGTTTTCACTTACTGGTCCGCGGGAAATTTCTCCGGCGGTTTTGTTTTTAGGGTGTCTGTTTTGCAACGGGCGTGTAAATATGGATGTGTCTTAATTAAGGGTGGGATAATGTTTTTTAGTTTTAGGAAGTGTCGAAATTATTGCGTGAGAAATATAATACGCGTAAGTTTTTGCGGAGGGACGGCGAGGGCATGGGGTCGGCGGGCCTTCTCGCAGGGGTGAGCTTGCGTAAGCGCGAAGCCCGAGCGGGAGCGCGTCCACGGTGTGTCCTTGCCCCGCATAAAACGCATAACGGTTTTGCGCGGCCCCGCCTCTGCGTTTTCGCTACGCAGGAAAACGCCTGCGGCCTTGCGGCTCGGACGCGCAGCATAATTATGCTGCGCTCTAAAGCCGAGCCTCACGTGCCCGACGACGCCCATGCCCTTGCTAGGCCCGACGGAGCATCTAGCGGAACTATACCCAAAGCCGATCAGTCGGCATTACCTTATAGCGGATTTTAATGGGTCAGCACATCTTGCCCGAACGATAGTTGCCCCACCTTCTGTTCTTGTCCTCTTCAGATTCATGAACTTTGCCGACCTTCTTTTCAGGATCATTCCTAAAAATCGGTCCCTGAGGAATGTCTGTACTTTGATCTTTAGGCAGATACGGCGGATCCTTTGGAGTCAGGAGGAGAACGGAGTCGCCGCTATTTTTTAACGCGTACCTGCTGAATCCTATCGGGATCTTCGATTTTGTCTCAAAAAGATTATTGGGCACACTTGCCCTCGATCTCCGGTCTCTAACATATGCAATTTTGTCGGAATTCATAATTTCTTCCAGCCATCTCGCTTTTTTGCCCGGTGTCCTGGGCAGGTCCCCGGATTTTACTTTTTTAAAGATGTCAGGCATAATCCTCTTTATTTTAGAAGTTTTATAGTTCCCGCCCCGGGTCTATTCCGGGGGCTGGTCAGTTTCGTTCAATATCAGAGCGGAAATGCGCCTTTTCCATATATATACGGCGTCACTCTGCCACACGTTGACGAAATAGACTTTCAGCCGCGTTCCCTCCGAGTTGCCTGAAAATTGTTCTATCAGCTTCAGCCTGGCGCTCCATACCTGGCAGCCGCCATAGTCCTATAGTATAAGTTTACCACTTTCGACGCCGGCTTCCATGAGGCCGAAGACCCAGAATTATCAAGTTATTAGACCCAGGAGCCGCGGTTTAACGTGCGTTCGTTTTTTTAAGCCGAAGGTTTATTGGGGCTATGTGACACTGACGACTAAATGAGTAACTAGGAGCCTGTCCGACATAAGGAATTTTGGCTGCAATTGCCGTTTTTTGCCTGCCCCTTTGCGACGTTCAACTCACAGTCTCATTGGAGAATGCTCGTCTCGCGTCGCTTCGGCTCGGCTTCAAAACCGACAATTTCGCCTTAAAAACCTTATGTCGGACAGGCTCCTAGTGCTGGACCTTTGGACCTAGCCGGCTATTCCCTAAAGGCCCTTATCTGGCGGGGGAATTTGCATTATAATTAGCAGTCTGCTGAAAAACCCCACTCGGAGGTATTTTGAGACGATTTTGAGCCGAGCCGAAGCGACGCGAGACGAGCATCCTCGACGAGAGGATGTGAGTTGAGCGGCGCAAAGGCGCAGGCCAAAAGCGGCCAAAAGACCCCGAAAGGGGGTTTTTCAGCAGACTGTTAGTATTATCGATCGTCGCAGGAGGTTTTTATTAATGACCCGGACAATATTCGCCGCGCTGCTGATAACCCTGGCTTCTTCATCTTACGCCTTTGAACTCCAGACATTGAAACCCGCCGACATAAAAGCCGCCGGGATCGCCGTTCCTGCGCCCGGCCCCGCCGCCCCTGCTGTAAGACAATACCAGAACCTGTGGATGAGCGTTTACAGCGATCCTTCCTGGAAGGAAGTTTCGGCCAACGATTATGCGGCCGGCATAGAGGTGCGCGTGCGCAAAGTGTTCGACACGATGTTCAACGCCGAGATCCGTACGGGCGCGGCCGGCGATTCCGTCAGCATAAACAAGTTCGGCGGCAGCTTCAGCCTTTCTGGTTCCGGGATGAGCCTCAACATGAACGAGTGGGGCGGCAATTACAACATCTCCGGCAGCGTCACGGAGGCGGGCAATCAGACCAAATACGTGAACCTTACTCTATACAAGGGGTTTGACGACTATTCCTTCAGCGCAAGCGGCATGGGCATGAACATGAACGTTAGCCGCCTCAGCATAAGCGGCAATTATGACGACACCCAATATTCCAAAAAAGCCCTGGCGGCGGTAGTAACTCTGGCGCTTACCGCTCAGGCGGACAAGCTGCCGGCGCAATAAAGCGCGAAATAATCGGAACATATATATAAGGGGACATTGTTGACCAGCCGGCCAACCGGGCTTTAGCCCCGCTAACCGCGCGTTAGCGGGCTAGGGGACGCAGCTTTAGTTCTCGATTATTTATAGTCATAGCATACGGCCGTCGCGACATCGAGTACGTTAATTAAACATTTAAATATAGACTTGATCAAAATCGTTTCAGATACTTGAACCGGAGAGCCTTTGCGCTCTCCGGTTTTATTTTCAGGATGTTTGTTTACCTACGGGCGAGTGGACTACGCCGCCGTTATGTTTTGCTACGGACACTGTATGCGTAAATATGGATGTGCCGAAATTAAGGGCTGGCCCCGCACTTTGGCCCATTTCGGAAAAAGTGCGGGGCGAGGATAATGTTTTTTAATTTTAGGAAGTGCTGAGATTATTACGTAAGGAACTTAACACGCGTAAGTTTTGCGGAGGGGCGGCGGAGGCATGGGTTCGGCGGGCCCTCGCGCAGGTGAGGCCCGGCTTTAAAGCGAAGCATAATTATGCTTCGCGTCCGGGCCGCAAGACCGGAAGCGTTTTCCTGCGTAGCGAAAACGCTGAGGTGGGGCCGCGCAAAACCGCTATGCGGTTTATGCGTGGCGAGGCTTGCGTAAGCGCGAAGCCCGAGCGGGAGCGCGGCCACGGTGGCCGATAGCGAGCCCGACGCGGCCCATGCCCCCGCCGCCACGACTGGGCTTCTTGCGGCTCTACATCAAAGCTGATCTGTAGAGGAACCTCTCTAACTTTATTTTTTGGGGCGGCCGCAGCAGCGCACGTAAGCATGCCCGCTGCCGCAGGGACACCGCGAGTTCTTGCCGGGCTTCTCTATCAGGCGGTAATAAGTAACGGTCCGGTCTTGTCCCTCGTGCCCCGGCGCATCCCGCGTTTCTTTAGACCGGAACCAGAGCGATCCCCGGCATTTCGGACAGTCCGTTGTCCCTTTGCTCCTGTCAAGCACCGGCGCGAGCTCCGCCCCGCACAAAGGACACCTGTTATAAGTCTCTTCCGTTTTCTTCATAATTTCATATCGCGGAACGAAGCGCGGTCCGGCCTGAAAACTTTAGCCGGAGTTTTCCGCTCGGCCGGCGGCGCTATTTTGCGGGCGCGGCGGCCGGAGCCGCGGCTTTCGCTTTTGCCCCGGCGAAATCGCCAGCCTGCACGAAAGTGAAGTTGGCCGGCAGTATATACTTCGCGAAGGCGGCCTGCACCTGGGCGGCGGTAAGCTCAGACACTTTCTTTTCCAGGTCCCCCTGCCAGGCCATAGTGCGGCCCAGGTATTCGTTGCTCCTCAGTTTCGAGACCAGGTGCTGGTCCTGCGAGCGTTCAACCTTGCGGCTCTGCAGCCAGCCGGCCTTGGCCGAGCTCAGTTCCTCCTCCGTGAAGCCTTTCTCTATGACTCTGGCCAGCTCTTCGCGGAAGGCTTTCTCCAGCTTCTCCGCGTTCTGCGGGGCGAAGATGGCCTCCGCCTCGAAAGAACCCAGCTTGTCCAGCGCGTCCGCCCACAGATGGGAACTCACGCCGTAGCTGAGACCTTCCTTCTGGCGGATGCGCACGGCCAGGCGGGAATTCAGGAAGCCGCCGCCCGTCATAAAATTGGCCAGCACCAGCGCGGGGTAATCCGCGTCGTCGTCGCGCAGCGGCAGGCTCAGACCAAGCATCATTACGGCGTTGGACTTGTCCGGGGTTTCCAGCGAGACCTGCGCCGGCGGGATATCCTTCCAGGCATTGACTATGCGCTCGTAAGGCTTGGCGGCGGTCCAGCCGCCGAACAGCTCCTCGGCCAGGTCCTTCAGTTCCCGCTGGTCGAAATCGCCGACCGCCGCCAGCTGGGCCGAAGAGGCGCCGTAGAAGTCCTTATGGAACGCTTTCACGGCGTCCAGCGTCGCGGCTTTCACGCGCTCTATCCTCTCCTCGGTTGTTGGCACGTAGCGCACGTCATCCGCGGGATAAGGCTTCATGCGGCGCTCGTAGGCGATATGGGCCACGGTCTCCGGCTGGCTCTTTTCTTCTTCTATAGAGGCCAGTTCCTCCTGCTTGAGCGTGGCGAACTCGCTCTCGGGGAACGACGGCTCGCGCAGGACCTCCGCGGCCAGCCGCAGCGCCGCGGCCAGGTCGGCGCGGTCCGTCTCCAGCGAGACATAGCCGTCGCCGATGCTGACGCGGGTCTTAAGCCTGTCGAACTCGTCCTTAATCTGCTGGCGCGTACGGCGCAGCGTGCCGCGCATCAGCATTTCGCCGGTCAGTTCGGCGACGGTGGAGAGCCCTTTAAGGCTCTGCTCGGTGCCCATATCGAGCGACAGCGAGACGTTGACCGAACCGCCGCGCGTCTTTTTGGAGAGCATGGCCAGCTTAAGACCGTTCTTAAGCGCGGCATGAGCGGTGCGCTTGTCGATATTCTCGGGAGAGGGGTCGAAGGCCTCGCCGGCCGCCAGAGCCTCCCCGCCCTTATAGTCCCTGACCAGCGCCGCGACGTCCGGCATGGGCGGGATCTCGGCGCGGTCGGGTTTCTCGTCAGGGCAGAACAGACCCAGCGTGCGGTTGCTGCTCTTGAGATAGGCCGAAGCCGCGCGCTTCACGTCCTCAGGGGTTACGGTCTTCAGACGGTCGCGGGAAATGAAGAAGAGCCGCCAGTCGCCGTCGGCCAGCGACTCGGACAGGCGCAGTCCCACGCGCTCGGAAGATTTCAGCGTAAGTTCCACGTTCTTCAGCAGGGCTGTGCGCGCCCTTTCCACGTCCTCCGGCGAAAAATTCCCGGCGGCCGCGCTCTCCACGGTTTTGAGCAGGATGTCCTTCGCTTCCTCCAGAGAGCCTTCTTTGCGCACGGTGGCGCCGAACATTATCAGGCCGGGTTCGCGCAGGGAGTAATCGAAGCCGTAGGCCGACGAGGCCTTCTTGGTCTCTACCAGCGCCTTGTACAGCCTGCCCGAAGGCGTATCGCCGATGATATAGGCCAACACCTGCAGCGCGGCGGAGTCCTTGTCCGAGGCCGCCGGCACGTGGTAGGCGGCCAGCACTTCCTGCGTATCGCCCACACGGCGCAGCGTAATAAGGCGCTCGCCGTCCTGCGCGGGATCCTGCGTGTAGGTCTTCTGCAGCACGCGCCCGGGCCGGGGGATAGAACCGAATTTTTTCTGCGCCAGCGCCAGCGTCTTGGCGGGGTCGAAAGCGCCGGCCACCACCAGCACGGCGTTGTCCGGCTGATACCAGTTGCGGTAGAAAGCCTGCAGGCGCTCTATCGGCACGTTCTCTATGTCGGAGCGCGCGCCGATGGTGGCCTTGCCGTAATTATGCCAAAGGTAGGCGGTGGCCATCACCCGCTCCATCAGGATGGACTGCGGATCGTTCTCTCCGCGCTCGAACTCATTGCGGACCACGGTCATTTCCGAATCAAGGTCCTTCCTGGCGATGTAGCTGCCGACCATGCGCGACGCTTCCAGGTCCAGCGCCCAATCCAGATTCTCGTCGGTGGCGCCGAAGGTCTCGAAGTAATTGGTGCGGTCGTAACTGGTAGAGCCGTTGGGCGAAGCCCCGTGCGCTGTAAGCTCCTGCGGCACGTTGGGGTGGGCGGGCGAGCCCTTGAACATCAGATGCTCCAGCAGGTGCGCCATGCCGGTCTCGCCGTAGTTCTCGTTGCGCGAGCCCACCAGATAGGTGATGTTCACCGTTATAGTGGGTTTGGTCTGGTCCGGGAAGAGCAGCACCTTAAGGCCGTTCGGCAGATAGTATTCGTCTATGCCTTCTACGGAAGCCCCGCGCGTCACCCCCGGCGGGAGGTGCACGGCGCCATCAGAACAGAACGCCGCGGCGGGCAGCAGCAGCGCAAAAACCAGCGCGAAGAAGCTTTGTTTCACTTGATCCTCCTGGAACGTGGCTAACCATGCGCGGCCCGGCGCTTTCGGCGCGGCCGTCTACTGAGCTTTCCCTGTTAGGTTGACGCTATGGCTGTCCGTATTCGGAGCGAAACAAGGAGTAAAGAGCGCGGCATAGCAGCGCTATGTAAGCGATTTACGACGCAGTTGCAGCCCGAATAAGGACAGCCCCCCGGGGGAGGCTCATCTTTGGCCGGCTGCTTCGTTGCTCCTCGCTCACAGGCCTTGCGGGCATGCTCGTTCGTCGCGCCTCGCATCCGGCTCAAATCTGAGCCTCCAGAACATCAACCTAACAGGGAAAGCTCAGTAGGTGATATTATGCGACAATATGCGGCGCCCGGTAAATAGCGCGGCGACGCGGGCCTAATTGAGCCCTGTGTAAGTTAGTCCGTGTTGAAGGTCTGGATTTGAGATGAAGGCTGGGTCTGCCGGAGGATACTGCGACGTCAGAAATGCCGCACCTCGCGAAGAAGGATCAGGCTCTGTCTGGCGTAAACAAGCAGCGCCGTACAGATAAAAGCGATAGCGGTCCATTCTGTCCGCTTTAAGGCATTCATGTTGCGAGCCCGGCCCTTATGAAAGAACAAAGTGTCGATCATATAAAAAGAAAGGATATAAACGGGCATCTGGATCGGAAAAAAATACCTTGTCCGTACAATCATCAGGGAGTGTATCAGGATATAGTAACAGCATAAGCTTCCAATGAAGAGGGGGATCGGTTCTTTCTTGTATAGAGCGAAGAGCAGGACGGGCAGCAACATTAGGCATATTTCAAAACAGTAGAGCAGCCTTTTAAAAAAACCTTTAATATATCTCCACGGGTGTGAAACCAGGTTCCTGCGGATCGCGGCGCGCAGGATCCTGTACTTTACGGCATTGTCGCCATTCGTGAATTCTTCCTTTAACGGCGCTTCAAGCGTGTCCAACATATTGAAGTCTCCAGGTTTCACTATCCCGACAGAAGCTGAATACATGTTCTCTAAAGCCGCATCTTTCTCAAAAGGGATGAATTGGTGAAAAAGGCGGTAATTCCGTATGGTCAGCGGCAGGATTATGAACGAAACCGCTGTAAAAAAGATCAGGGCATGGGACCGGTATTTTTGTTTAAGAGCCAATATTATGGCGCAGAGTGCGACAAAGGCGAATAGAGCGGAACGCACCTGTAATGAAAGCCCGGCGCTTACTCCCCAGAGCAGCGCGCTGAAACGGGTCCTTCTATTTAAAAAATTGACCCCGCACAGCGTAAAAAGAGCGACCATCATGGCGTAGAACACCTGCACTTCCACATCGATCCCATAATGCAGATTGTAATACGAGAACGCAAAAGCGCAGCACAATGCTAATATTCCCGTCATTAGGTTGCCCGCTATCATGAACCCTAAAAATATCAGCGAACAATAGGAGAGTTCCAGCGCCGCGTGCAGGGGCTGGAAAGCTCCCGGTACGGATGGAGGTCTTACAAAAAAGGATAAAAAGGTCTGATAAAAGGGCAGCCTGAACGCATACGGGGACGTGTCGCCATCAAGAGGGGAAAGAAAAAGGCCATGCTCGGTTATCTCTAGCGCGGTCTGATAATACTGCCGGCCGTCTTCATCATAGAAGAACTTGAAATCGTTTTCTTTGAACGCTTTTGTGAGCAGGAAAGCGGTGAACAAAACGGGGATCAGTACCAGCCACGTTCTTAGGCTGATCCAATCCAGAACTTTGTGCAGACGAAAGCCTGAAGTGCTCGTTTCTGCTGTCATGAATCCTCCGCGAAGCATCGGGCGCCAGTCCATGCAGTGGAGTAGAATGTTCGGCTGAACGGCGCCGGATAGGTCGATGGCAAGTGCAAATAAACCAAAGGGCCGGGCAGGGCCCCGCTTTGCTGTCCTGCGGCGATATACCAAAGCCGACCTGCAAAAGACCACCTTTATTTTCTGGGGCGGCCGCAGCAGCGCACGTAAGCGTGCCCGCTGCCGCAGGGGCACCTCGAGTTCTTGCCGGGCTTTTCTATCAAGCGGTAATAAGTGACGGTCCTGTCCTGTCCCTCTTGCTCCGGCGCATTCCGCGTTTCTGTAGAGCGGAACCAAAGCGATTTTCGGCATTTCGGGCAGTCCGTGGTTCCTTTGTTCCTATCGAGCACCGGCGCGAGTTCGGTTCCGCACAAAGGACACCTGTTATAAGTTCCTTTTATTTTGATCATAATTCCGCATGTTTTAAAACCGGTCCGCTTGAAGCGGCGCGCTTTAATGGGAAAGCCGCAAATTCCGGGCGAGCTCATTAAAAAAGACCTTGTTGCCGTAACGGCTAAAATGGATCCGGTCTTCGCTAAAACAGTCGTCGCGGCAATGAGCTTTGTAGGTTTTCAGCAGATCGATGGTTTGAAATCCGTGCCGCCGGACTTCATTTTCTATTTTGCGGTGAATATCCTCTATCAGATAGGGATCGGTGCCGAAGTCCGCCGGCCACACGACTATCCGGATCTTCCCGTTCATTCCAAGCCGGGCCAGTTCGGTCAGCGGGTACGCGAAATGTGTAAAAAAAATTTTCGGATCCGCGTAAGCGTCGAAATAATTCAAAAATTGCCGGGGAAAACGCGGATCAGCCTCCGCAATTTTACGGCTGCTCAGCAGCGCCGCATCATTAACGTCCGGGCCGCGGTATTTTTTCTCCGCCTGTTCATCCCTTTCCAGCAGCGAATCGGGAGTGCCGTTATATCTGGTGCACATATATCTGGAATACGCATGTAAGGCAAGCGCTACAATCGCGGAATTTTTTAACGGCCCCAAGGCATTATATATGTTGTATATATCTTGCGACTGCTTGATAATATAAAGCATCTGACCTTGGTAGGACATTATATCGTTCAGGCATATGCCGATAACTATAATATCCGGGGATTTCCGGGTAAGCAGATATTTAAGATAAGAGAGAGACTGCGGCAGATCGTAGCCGAAAACGCCGAAATTATACAGTTTGAGCCTGTCCAGCCGGATAGGGAGCGGGAAGTCGGTAGTCAGGGCCGACATAACAGAATCCCCTAGCAGAAACACCGTTTTGCTTGCGTGGGGATCGTCCTTTTTGAGTTCCTCCAGCAACTGCCGATGATTATCCTGCGTCCATGACCCCGGCAACTTGTCCGTAACGATACAACGGCTCTTTCTCACGACGATATCGTCCCCGCCCCGGCACCTTAGCCATACTTCCACAGCAAAGAGCGTGAAAATTACGGCAAATATCGCCAGGAATATATTTGGAAGGTAATTACTTTTTTTGGGAGCTGATACCATAGGATAATGTCCTGGCCGTTGTTCTGCCGCTGGTAACACCTTCTGACCGGCCAGCTGAGCTTCCGAGGTTCAAGCCGGCCGCTCATTCGTCATTATAGCCACCTATTTGCGGTCCGCCGGGTGAAGACTCACAACCGGCCGTCTGAGGCATAGGCCTTTGTTGTGGCGCCCACTCCCTATTCAGCCGCCGGAGAAATCGCCGGGCGAATATGAGTTTTATAACTTTACAAACCCCGTCAGGCACGCTTGTATTATAACTATAAGGATTTGCTTTTACAAATTTACCTAGATGTGTGAAAGCGTCAGGCTATAGATGGAAAAGGTCCCGGCTTACCTTTTGTGCTTCAGTATCAAAATGGAGCCGTCCGACAATAACAAAGCTTACTAACAGTCTGCTGAAAAACCCCCTTTCGGGGTCTTTTGGCCGCTTTTGGCCTGCGCCTTTGCGCCGCTCAACTCACATCCTCTCGTCGAGGATGCTCGTCTCGCGTCGCTTCGGCTCGGCTCAAAATCGTCTCAAAATACCTCCGAGTGGGGTTTTTCAGCAGACTGCTAATCATATTCGTAGTTAATGTGAAACCTCCGGGTATGCCGGTGTTTTCGTGTGTTAGGGCCTATATTGGCATAGGTCTCTTTATCTGCCGGGTCTGGGCAGTAAGACACTGTGTTCGTACTGTTCAGGCGGCTATAATATAAAGGTAAGAGCGGTTCGGACACTTTAGCCGTCGTAAAGGAGCCTTGAAACATGAAGCTTACCCGTATTCTGGTCTGTTCCTCCCTCATTTCGGTTTCCAGTCTGAACTTTTTTAACGCGAACGCAACAGAAAACATCGGTGCCTGGAGCGGCCTGGTAAAGCAGGCCCGGGACCTTGGCGTATCCGCGGACGCCCCCGCACCCGTCGCCGAACCCGAAACGCCGGCCTGGCAGTCCGAGACCGTAGAGACCCCCGGCGCCGGAGAACAGAATTTCTGGGACGACCTTTACCAAGGAATAAGCAAGAAAGACGCTTGCGAAGACATCGCCCTCCCTATAGAATACGGCTACGAAGCCGAAAGCCTCGGCAGCGTTACAGGCTCCGTGAGCCGCAGATTCCACAGATATTCGGATAAAACGCTGGCGCTGGTGGACGAAGCCGGCCTTAAACTTGAGCTCAGCTCGGAAAAAACGCTCCTTGAACTGTCCGAGGCCGCCGGGGTTTCGATAACTGGCGGCGTAAGGCTTGAAGGTTCTTCGATGGTCATCCGGCCGCTCGGCGGGGCCAAAGCCTGCAAAGAGCTGAAGCAGATGGCTAATGTTTTTAAATATAAGACCGTTCTGCCTTTCAAAGCCGAGAGGTTCGCGGCGATGCAGAACGGCGAAGTCTGGAAGATCCCCGTAGTGCTGTGGGCCGGCTTCTCTCCCACGCTGTCCGGCGGCTACGGCAATGTGACCGTCAGCGTGTCCTTCGGCGCGGAGAACCAGCGCCTTCCGACCATGTCCGTGGCAAAAATGAGCGATAATGAACTCCGCGTCCGCCTGCGCATAGACCAGGCCAGGATACTTTCCTACGGCGGTTCGGTGGGCGTCACTATAGCCCCGGTGGTGGTCGGCCTGGACAGCATGACCAGCGCCCTTACCTCGCAGCTCGGACAGTTCGCCGGAACGGTCGCCGCTAATTCAGTAGCCAAACACTTTGAAGATTATACCTACGCGAGCCTCGGTATTTCGCATTCCAACACCAAAGGTAAAAGAGTGCTGCTGGAATTCGTGCTCGATCCCAGGAACAAGCCTCAGATGGAAACCCTTGTAAAACTGCTCACGAAAGGCGAGCTGGGCAATATCGGCGCGCTGGCGAAGCTGGCCGTCGGAGTGAGCTTCCTCCCCGGCCACAACAGCACTACCGACGAGACCGAACTTCAGGCGATGCAGAACGAGTGGGATCAGAAACTTGGCATCCGGCCAACCTACTCCGGGCAGAACGGCTATCAGGAATCAGAGACAGAATTCACCATCCACGTACCCGTGGTCACCGATTATTCCCACACCCACGCGCACAATTACCAGACCGTGCATACCCCGGGCAGCGACGAGATCCTGCACGTCCATCAGCAATCCAGGGAAACCGCCCATGACCTGATCCACATCCCCTTCGTGGGCACGGTGGCAAGGCATAACACCGAAAGGGAAGTTTCCGTGTTCAACCACGAAGCGGGCGGAAAAGTTTCCGCCCCGGTGCTGGTCTACGAGCAGAAGGAAGGCGAGATAAGGCACACCAAGGAGTCCGCCCGCGAGATGCTGGAGAACGTGAACGGAATAATGCGCTACGTGGGCACACAGGGCGAAGGCAATAACTCGTCCGCCGCCATGCCGCTGGACGCCATTCAGCCGACCCAGGGTCCCGATTCCACCGCCGACGGAGAGCTGCATTATAAGGCCACCTTTATGGCGTTCGAGGTGAATTTCAACGAGAACGCGGTCGCCGGCATAATAGCGGCTCCCGCCAACATGCTGATAAAAGCTTTCGCGAACTCCCTAGATAAGGCGTCCCGCGACGTGATGATGAAAGTCCTGTCAGTATCCTCCATCGGGGAAGACGGCAAGATAAAGAACAGGCAGAGCGACCTTGAGCGGGTCCTCGGCGCGAGCCTCAGCGCCGCGGGCGACGGCCAGAACAACCTGATGAGCCAGATCTCTTCCTTCTGCCGTACGGCGACTCTGCTGGTCGCGGATGTCGTAAAGATACGCACCGCCGGGAACTGGAAAGCCCAATCCGATATGCTCTCAAAGGTTATAGCCGGCCAGGGCAAGAGCGGCTTGAAGTACGAAGAGATACTGAAAGTGCTGGTCCAGGTCGTGAGCCCCAAAGACGTGTCCGCGGAACTGCTTTACCAGGCGGAAAAAAAGCCCGGGGACAAGAGCGATATCTCGGTGCAGTATTCCTACAACGCCGATAATCCGTCCTTAGCCAGTGTCGACGGCGCCAAAGACACCATGGATCATTACGAGTCCAGCCAGCTGTCGGATTAAGATAAGACCCGAAACCGCGGCGGAGCCAAGCAACGATTCTAAAAAGGTTCAACAAAAAGGATGACAATGACAAATCGATCTAACAGATTATTAATGGCGATCACCCTCTCTTTTACGGTATCGGGTATGCTCTCCGCGGCTGATTTTGAAAAAGACATAAAGAACACCGAAGCCATGCTAGACAGTTACAAGGCGGGCGATCGGTCCGACGGGCTTCCAGAAGCGGCGCCTGTCCCTGCGCCGAAGGCTCCGGCCGCGGGCACAAGGTGGTGGAGCATGGGTTTGTTCGGCACTACGCACGGAGCTATCGCCAAAGCCGCGCTCAACTTTATCGATAAGAGAGCCTATCCGGATATGGCGGCCGCCAGGGATATCCTTGTTACAGGCAGCCAGGACGAAAGCGGGCATCTGAACAATACGATGAACGGCGGCCCCGTCCAGGAGCTCTGGTTCGGCAAGACCGCGTTCAGCAAGGGCGGTGTGCTTTGGAACTATGAGCATTTCAAATTCAACGAAGCCTATGCCCGGCTCGGCACCATCTGCCATCTCACGCAGGACCAGGCAGTCCCGACGCACGCGGCCAACATCAAGCACGGCATAAGCGACAGTTTTGAAGGTTTTTACAACGACGACGTGAAGATCACCGTTAAACGGGACAACGGGGACATGGAGCCCTGGGCTTATTATCAGGCGGTCCAGGACGAGACCCGCAGCCGGCTTCCCGGCTGGACCGACCCGAAAACCGGCCGCCAGTACTGGGTAGCCGCGCCAGACGCTCCGCCTTTGGGCCAGGACGCGACTTACGGACCTTGGGGGCATTACGGCGGCCGCAATGATTGGGATGTGTGGGCAGTGCCTCCGCAGAATAATAGTAGCGGCCACGGCAATAATAACGGGCCATGGACCACCGCTCACCCCGAGATACGCTTCGAGCAGCTCGCGGCCGCCGGAGCCGCCACGGTAAGCGTGCTCGAGTCAGCCTCAAAACACCTGCCCCCGCTTGTACAGAACCTCTCTGTGAGCACCGTCTCGGCGCAATCGGGCGGCGGAGAGAGCAAGGGCTTACAGATAAATTTCAATGTCTACGAGAACCGCTCGCCCAATGTCACTTATGCGATCAACGTTTACAGGAACGGTTCTCTTATCGGAACGGCCGTAACGGGAGCCGCCGCGCTTTATCCGCCTAAAGACGGAGAGATCATGTTCAACGGGTCCCTCACCGCCTACTGGTGGCACGGGGTCGTTGGTAATAGAACCCTGCCGGCCGGCAATTACGAATTGTACGTGCGGGTGATGGACGCCGACGGGAACACCACTCCGGATGAGGTCAACAGCGACGACATCCCCGACAACGACACCCGGGCGGCGATAGTCCTGAATTATTAACGATCGAGCGGCCGCTGCGCGCGGCCGGGAGCCTGTCAGACATTCTTATGTCGGACGGGCTCCTTTGTTTAAAAGCCTGAAATTTCCAATCTTCACACGCGGCGGAGTGTAATTGGTGGCCCGCCGCCCTTCCAGTTTTTCTTGTGACAGCCGTAGGCCAAAAGGCCTATTCCGGAAAGTACCCTAGGGCCCTGTATGTGGCGCGGTAATGCTGCTACACTTTAATATATGAACAAGGTAGCGGCGATATGGACGGTCTTTCTTCTGGCGGGCGCCACCGGTGCTCCGGCGGCGAACGCGCAGACCGCCGCCTTTGACGAATTGAAAGGCGTTTCCGCCGCCCCGGTCGAACAACTCCCGGAACCCCAGGCCGAATCCCAGCCCCAAACACTAACACAGTTCCTTCCGGATAACAATTCCGCCCCCGGCTTTAATTGGCCGATAAATAAAGGGACCGATGGGGGCGACTATATCCAGATCGGCAATTCACCCACATATTTAAAGGTGAGCGACGCACAGTCTGAAAATCTGCAGGAGGGTTCGGGCAAATGCGCCCTCTCGCCTAAAACCAAATATTCTATTTCAGGGTTCCCGGGCTTCGAGGGCGAAAATATAAAAGTAACGCTTAAAGATCCGTTGCCCGGCTGCTCGTTCACGCAAGGGTACGTTTTTATGGCGCATGTGGACGCGACTTCCGCCGGCGGGGCCAGCGAGCTTCCCGCTGCCGTCCGCGCCTTTCTTGACACTTTAGCCTTTTCGGAAGGAACTACCGATCACTATAACTACATCTTCAGTTTCGCCACTTTCAAAAGCTATGCCGATCATCCCCGCCAGAAAAAATGCATCGGCAGACTCTGTTCCGACGCGGCCGGCCGGTACCAGTTCCTTTCCGATACCTGGGACCCGATGGCAAGCGCCCTGGGGCTTAAAGACTTTACGCCGCCCAGCCAGGATAAGGCCGTTATAGAGCTTATCAGGAGGGACGGGACCTATAGTTACGTGGCGGGCTCCGCCGTTTATAAGAATTTCACGAAGGCGGTTTACAGGCTGAACAATATCTGGGCCTCGCTTCCCGGCAGCCCTTACGGTCAGCCCACGCATTCCATGGCCTCCCTCTGGAGTTACTACAAAGTAGCTCTCGCCAAATACAAATAACCCGAAAATTGCGGTCGATAATGTTCTGTGTTGAAAGTTCCGGCGGAGCGGCCGCGTTCCCGATTCCAAAAGGAGGGCAGACCAAGCACGGCGGGCTACGCAAAGTTTGATAAAACAGCGCCCACTTTTTGTATTATAACTGTAGCGGCCTGCTTTTGAAATTTTTCCGATATATACGGAAGTTACAGACGCAGGTGGAACTGATCGTTAAATTGTGCTTCGCTCCCTTGATAACCGCTTCCATTGTCTGCAAATCGTTGAATGAATCGTACCGGAGGTCTCATGAAAACAAAAGTCCCGACTCAATGGTGTAAGGCGGCCCTCATCGGCGGGCTGGCGGGAGCCGTAGTTTTCTTCATCCTCGCCGGCGTACGGGCACAGTCCGCCCTGACCGTGGCCGACGTCCACGCCAACTCAAAGCAGTATGTCGGCACAAATGTAGAGGTGCTGGGCATGGCCAATAATATCCGCTCAGACACGAAGACGGTAAATGGCCGCAAGGTCCAGTACACCAAACTCAATCTCTACGAGGTGGATTCCAAGGGCCGCAAAGGCAGCCATTACATCTATGTGGCGTTGCCGACCGGCAACTTCACCTCAATGCCGGTCAACGGCCAGATGACGTCGATCACGGGTCCCCTGAAGTGGCCTTATGAGATCGCCGCGATCGATCCATGATCGCTCATGGTCCATTCATCTAGCGATGATTATCCTGCGGGAGCGGATGGAGGAAGCGAAAAAAGCTATATAATATGGCAATGACAACAAAAGATGCGGTTTTTGCGGCGCTGTTATGCTGCCTGGCCCCGGCCGCCCGGGTCTACGCGCAGCAGCAGACGACCGACGAGATAGCCACTTCTACAATAACCACTTCGACTCAGACGGTCGAGGAAACCACGGGCGGGGACCGGGACCCGCTCCTGATGCAAAAAGTGCGCGAGCTCAGGACTCAGCTTCACGAGGAGTTCGCCAAAAAGCGGGCCTCTACGCCGGAAGAGGCTATGCAATTCAGGACAAAAGCGGTCTCTCTCGCCATCGAATATCACAACATGCTGCACCAGAAGTCGCAGATCCTGTCGATCGGCGCCGAAACTTTAGAGATCCACTCTCTCATCTACGCCCATCCAAGGATAGCGGCCCACATCTTCTCCAGCGAACTGGAAATATACAGATCGACCGACGCTTACGATTACAAAGCGCAGGCCGAGATCATTCTCGGCGACAAGGAGCAGGCTGAGGCTGACCTGACGGCCGCCATAGCGATGGCCCCCGAAGCCGAATTGCTGCACCACCGGGGGCATCTGTATCTCACCCAGCATAAATACGACCAGGCCATAGAGGATTTTACCCGCGTTATTAAAGCCGGGGGAGTCGCTCCGCTCTATCATTCGCGGGCCGTGGCCTATTTTCACAAGGACGATTATGCCGGCGCCGCGGAAGACCTGGAGCAGTTCTTCAAACTTAACACCGATATAGAGTATTCAAAGTCAGTGGCCGCGTCGCGCCTGTGCGCCGGCCTGCGCAAGCATGGTTTCGACGTAGCGGGCTGCGCCGTCCCCGAAAACGGGGGTGAGAAAAAATGAGAAAGCTTCTTTTCGCCTGTATCCTGTCGGTTCCGGCGGCTCCCGCATTCTGCGACCAGGGCTGCGTAGAATTCTCCACTACTACTGTCACCACTACGAGCTGCACCCAGTTCGACTGCGTTCAGCAGGCCGACGGGAATTGTCAGACGTGGTCCTGCAATAAAACGCAGACGAGCAAATATATAGACGCTAACACCAGCGGCTGCACCAGGGCCGCCAACTGCGGAAAAAGAGCGCTCTTTAAGGCCGGGGACCCGGACGAGCCCGACCTCGACTCCAGCGAGATGTGCGACTGGTATCCCTGCGTACAGTCCGATCCGGCTACCCAGAGCTGCCTGAGCTATATGTGCGTTTCAAAGCGCGTTTTTCAGACCGTTCATACCACCTATTCCAACGCCCAGTGCATTCCCGTCGCCCCCAAGCCGGGCCTGCTTACGCTGCCGTCCGGGGAGAAGCTGGAACAACTGAACCCGACGGAGATACGACCGTCGCCGGTAAAGAAAGCGCCGACCATTATTCCCCGGCTTAAGTAGCCTTTTCACGGTGGGGCAGGCCCCCCCAGTTTCACGGTGGGGCAGGCCGCCGGAATGACTAACTTTCAGGCTAATTCTGCGCCCAATCCTTTTCGAACGTAGAGCTCAGCGCGCCCAGTATCGCGGGATCGCCCAGAATGATCCCCAGTTCGCGGTTCCTGTCCAGCGAGGTTTCGGATAGATTCTGCGAGCCCAGGAACGCGGTCTGGCCGGCGGCGCCATAATCCGCCAAGATCATCTTCGCGTGATAGTAAAGCGCCTTGCCAACTTTTACCTGCACGCCTTTCGCCGCGAGCATTTTGCGCCCGGGGGCGTTGACGTCTTTTGTGCTCTTTCCTTTTAGCCGCGGCGTGATGAAGCGTACCGTCACTCCTCGTGCGGCCGCATCGCATAAAGCTTTCAGCCCACCGCGGTCGAGCGCTTCTTCGCTATAAAGGTCCAGCGATTTCCCCGCCGAATTTATCATGGACAGGATCTTGGACCGCGCGTTATCCGGGCTCCATACCAGCGAAGGATCGGAGGGGGCCGCTTTTGCCCCGCCCCAGTCGGCTTCAAAGACCTGTTCTATCTCGGCGACTTCAGGGGCGGCGGAAGTGATGAACCCAAAATCCCGGATCTTTGAGAAATGTTTTGGATTCAGGTTAAAGGTCATAATAATGGCCGAGGACCGGTCAAAAATGAACGTTTTCTGGTGCGTGTGAATGAATGAGCCCGGCGCTTTGCGCATCGACACGCCGGCTTTATCGAGTTTCTTTATCGTCTTAGCGTTAGGGTCATGTTTGGCCAGCTTAAAGGAATCGTAATTATACAGGACCCGCACGGCCGCCCCGCGTTTTGCGGCCGCTATCAGGGCGTCCGTTATTTTTCCGTCGGTAATTTCGTAAATGACCAGGTCGATGGACCTGGCGGCGCTATTTATCGCGGCCAGCAGGGGCTCCCTTCCCATATCGGGTTCCACCAGCAGTGTGCCGGCGTCCGAGGTTATTGGTGGCATTATCGCGCGTTTGGCCGCCTGCTCGGACCTGGCGCGATGATGCCCCGCTGCGCCGCAGGGCAGGGCCGCCAGTATCGCGAGCGCCGCTAAGGATAGTCCGCTTATGATCTTTCTAGGTTTCATTTTTGTATTATAGCGCAGTAGTCCGCTTTTTTGCAATTTTTCGGTGCGGATCTCGCCGCAGTGTTCATCTCCAGGCCTATAGAGGATATGCCGAAGCCGCCGCTCAGGAAAAAGCGGCTGAAGTCCTGGCCGGAAACGCATAAAAGACCAAGGGCAGGCTCCGGTCGGGGAGGCTGCCCTTGTTGTTTGAGGCGCGGCAGGTTATTTGGTCTCGGGGGCGGGCTGCGCGGTTTCCGCAGGGGCGTCACCGCCGTGTTCTCCGCGGCCTGCCTTCATCCCCTGGCGTTTTTCTTTCATTTCGGCCTCTCCTGCCTTGCAGGCGTCAGAGAGTTCGGCTTCGTGCTCCTTCAGGCATTTCATGATGCGGCCTTCCCCGCGCTGCACGTCCTTGCAGAATTTATCGATGTCGGACGAGCACGGGTTGTTCTTCATCATGGATTCTTTCTTTTCCGCCATGGAGGCTTTGCAGGCGGCGGAGAATTCGGCTTCATGCGTTTTCATGCAGTCCATTACGCGTCCTTCTCCGGGTTTCACGTCCTTGCAGAACTTTTCCATGTCGGCCAGACAAGGGTGCTCTTTCAGGGCCTTCACTTTTTGTTCGGAGAGCTTCGCCTTGCAGACTTCGGAAAGCGCGGCTTCATTTTCTTTCAGGCACTTGAAAATCCGGCCTTCGCCAGGCTTTACGTCCTTACAGAATTTGTCCAGGTCGGCCTTGCAGGTCTCGTTTATCTCCTTCATAGAGGCCTTCATCTCGCCCGTCATTTTTCCGCCGGCGCCTTCGTTCTTGTCCTGGCGCCCCTCTTTCAGTTTCGCCTGGCATTCGGCCGAGAGTTCGGCTTCGTGCTCTTTCAGGCATTTCTTGAGGCCGCCGTTTCCGGGCTGCACGTCCTTGCAAAGTTTTTCTATGTCTGCCTTGCACGCTCCTTCCTGCGCGAAAAGGCGCGGAGCGCAAAAGGCCGCGGCTATGAAGAGCGCCGCCGCGAACGCCGGCATTTTTTTAAGTTTCATATTATCTCCTTGGAATGACCCTCGTCATCTTCCCATTCTAATAACGCCCTCGCCGCCGCTTTTATTGCGCCTTTAGAGGTCCACCATTATTGAATCGCCTTCCACGGTCACGGGATAGGTCTTGAGGCCGTGAGTCGCGAGCTGCGGGGCCGCGGGGTTTTCATATTTACTGGCCGGGGCCTCGGGTATGGGGCCGCTGAGGGCTTCTCCGGTGACGACGTCGAACTGCGCGTAATGGAGCGGACAGGTAAGTATGTAGCCGTTCAGCGTGCCTCGGTCCAGGTATGCGGCGGCGTGCCCGCACCGGCGCTCGACGGCGTAAAATTCCCCGCCGTAATTGCAGACGGCTAGGTGTATGCCGTTCAATTTGACGCCCAGCATGCCGCCGGGCGCGATCTCGGAAACTTTGGCCGCTTCTGTTCTCATGTTCGGTTCTTTTTATTGAATTTATCCGGAGGGATCTGTTTCAGCCCGGACGGGTCGCTTACGTCCTTGTGGACGAACAGCCCGCACCAGCAGCGTTTCATCGCGTCGTAATGCTCGCGGTGGAAAGGGATGCAGGGGCAGACGATCTTCATGTTCGCGGCGCGGTCCTTCGTGCGCGCCTGGCAGGGGCAGTAAGGAAAGCCGTATTTCTGTTCGAGAGAAACCTCCGACTCCAGCAAAAAGTCCGTGTCCTCTTCGACCGGATTGAACTTGTAGCCCAGCTTATCGACTATGGGCGCGAAGAGGAAGCGCAAAGCTTTTTTTCTGGCTTCGAGGTTCATTTGTCTTTGCGGCCGAGCAGACGGTCGAATTCGACCGGTTCGTAGCCCTGCACCACGTCCTTATCGATGCAGATATAAGGGAAAGAGCCGCCGCCGCCGTGCTCCAGCATCTCGGCCATGATGCGCTCCTGCTCCGCGTCGTCCACTTTGTCGTAATCCACGCAGTCAAAGGGTATTTTTCTGTCCTCAAAATACTGCTTGGTCCGCTTGCACCAGAGGCAGGTGCTCAAAGTGTACATTTTCACTTTTTTCATAATTATTCTCCTGTACATGCTCGCCGGGGCCTGAACTTTGAAGCATCAGCCTGAGCCGCGCCGCTATAGTTTGATAAAGATCCGGCCATCCGCGATCTTCCACGCATATGTCCGCAGACTTAATTCCGCCGCGTCCATGAAAACGCCCGTTCTGATATCAAAACGCCAGTCGTGGCAGGGGCATTGCAGGATATATCCGTCCACGCGGCCGCGATACAGAGGGCAGCCCATATGGGGGCATTTATTGGCCAAAGCGTAGATCTCGCCTGCAGCCTTCTTTATGAGCAGGACAGGCAGACCTTTTGGAAAAACGGCGGCCATGCCCTGTTCGAGCAGCTCGTCGTCGTTCATTACAGGCAGCCAGAGTCCGGATCCCATAGGTTATTATCCCCGAGTATCTTACATCAAATAAAGCCGCGCAATCAATCCCAAATCCTCCGATAAAGGAGGATTCGGGACCTCAGGGATTTTTGCCGGTGAAGTATGAACAGCGGCAGCTCGGAGACCGTGAAAAGACGCATCGGCGGCCCCCAGGTTCCGGCTCCGGAAGTCACATAGATGGTGTAAGCGCCGGCTTTGTATAACCGGTGAAGACGATCAGGTCAGGGTTCAGCCGGTTGACCTTCTCCGCGACGCCGCGAAGCCGGTCAACGGTAACGATGCGCCCGAGATGCAGGTCGGAGATCTGGACCACTCTGAAGCCGTCCAGCGCGGCGGGCAGGTTCATGATGGGGACATCAATAACGACTGCCCTGGGGAGAGCCGTGCCGCGCCATGCCGCCTATTTATCGGTTTCGAATTTTACAGTGAAAGCGCTGTCGCTGAGGCCGATGCCGGTCATGTGTACGTCGCCCACCAGTCCCGCGGGAAGATAGCGTTTCAGCGCAGCCGCCGAAACCGTTGTGTGCAGCGTCCAGGCCATCTTGTCATATTTGAAAACCAGCATGTCTTTGGCGCGAAGCGGGCTTTGGTTCTCGATCAGGCTCTGGTCGAGGGCGTCCGTGATGCCCTTCGTTATTATGCCCATGATGTCGGACATCATGTCCTCTTTGTTGAATTCCGGCTGGCCAGGGTCGGTGTTAGGGAGGGCGACAGGCGTGCCCGTATGCCCCGGAGTGGGAGCCATGGAGGCGTGCAGCTGCACGCGCTGTACCCTGATGGCGATCTTATCCTTGCCTTCGAAATAGGGCTTGAGCGTGACTATAGGCTCTACCACTATGCCGTTAACGTTTACGCGGATATTTTCGACTTTAAGGAATTCGCCCGAGCGCTCCAGCACCGGCGCCGCGGGGTCTATTATGGAAAAATCCTTATCCGAAGCGGCCACCATTCCCATCACTTTCTTCAGGGCTTTGAACGGGACCCGGATAGAGAGGTCAAGACCTATATAGTCGTCCGAATCGGAAACCGGAGCCTGGGGCCGGGCTACGGGGGCCGCTTTGAATTCGGTCCCGCGCAGGTCCGCGGCCGAGATCGAAGAGAGGTTGAAATCCGAGGCCGAGGCCCGGCCGCCCAAGAAGAGGACGGAGGCCGCCAGGAGGTTCATCGTTATCACTTTTTTGATCGGGTTTTTCATAAATTTTATCTCCGCTCGGCCGGTTTAAAACTCGAACCCCAGGTACATCAGGCCCTGCTTTACCATCATCTTCCTTACGATCACGCCTTTGGCGAATGACGGGAGGAAAGCGTTGTTCTTAAGCTTGAGTTCCAGGGTCTTGTCGTCCAGCTTGCGGGCGGACATGACCTGGGCGAGGTCCGGGCTGGTCATTATACCGCTCACGACTCCGGCGATCGCGCTGCCCTGCAGCATATTGCTGAGGAAGCCGGGAATGCCGATGCCGTAGGCCTGGTCTATGGTCACTTTTTCAAAGCGCACCACTATGGTGTCCGGCGCGGTGAGAGTGGGCGTGAGCTCGATTACCGCGTATACGTTGGGCTGGAAGGTCATGCTGCGCATATGGGCTTTCAAAGCCACTTCCATGCGGCCGTCGGCGCGGAACTTGATGCCGCCGTCGTGCCCCTGCGGGGCCAGGTCATAATCGCTTCCTGCGCATTTGTTGCGCATGAAATTGGTAAGCAGGCCGTCGGAGAGCGCCAGATTGAAGCCGGGCAGCTGCGCTATCGAGGCTGCGGAGGCGGATTTAACGCTCAGAGTGAAGCCCTTGTCGTCGAAACTGAAAGAGGTCAGGCTTACATTGCTGATAAGCCCCGGCAGCAGAGGCGCCACGAAATCGGGGGAGATGGAGGCGCGCAGCGTCCATGAGGCTTTGTCATAGGTGAAGGAAAGGATGTGTTTAGCCCTGATCTGGACCCTGTTGGCCGTGAAAGCGGCGTCCATGGATTCCAGCATGCTGGAGGTCAGGCTGTCCGCGATGGTGGCCATAAGGTCGTCTTTGTTGATGCTGCCCATGCCTTTGGGCCCGAAAGAAACGTCCGCGTCCACTTTAGGGAATCTGATGGCCAGGCGGTTATTGCCCTCGAACACGGGCTGGATCTGGACGGTCGGCTCTACGTCTATGCCGTGAAAATTAACGGTGACATTGGTGAAAACGATATGGTCGCCCTGGCGGTACAGAACCGGCCGGTTCGGGTCGATGACTTTAATATCGTCGCAAATGCCGCTCATGCGTTTATTGAGCTCGGCATAAGGGAGTTTCAGGCTCATATCCAGCGCGGGCGCCATGTTGGGGGACTTGGTTACGCCGGCTAGAGACTCGTAGGCGACGGGCTGGTCGGGGACCGGGATGGCCGCGACGGCCGAATTATCGGAACCCTTCAGATCTGAAATAGAAACCGAATCGAGACTAAAGCCGCCGGCGTACGCGCCGGAAGCCATATAGAGGAAGGTTATCGCCGAAAGGATTATTTTTCTCATAAATGTTTTCTCCCTGCTTCTGCATATAGTTTAACAGCACCTGGTTGACAGCAACAGGGCATAAAGGCCCAGACTCAATAGGACCATCGGGCAAGCATTTCTGGGCCCTTTTATCCGCCATCTTAGAAGGAGCAATATCTATATGGTATCGATTCCCGGCCCCCGGCCCGAAGTCGCGAGCCCGCGCGCGGCGTGATCCGGCAGACTCAAAGGCCGCATTCCGGTTCGATGCTTCAACTGAGGCCGGCTTAAACCCTTCATGGAAACAGCCCTACATCTGCGCAAAAACAGATTTAGTTCGAGCAGACCCCTTATCGTTTCCGGGGCCGGACGCCTGACCTGAGTATTCGCGGCGGCGGCCGACCGGACCGGATATTTATTCGGCCGCGCTAGGAGCCTGTCCGACATAAGGTTTTTAAAGCGAAATTGTCGATTTTGAAGCCGAGCCGAAGTGCCGCGAAACGAGCAGGCGCATACAGTGTCCAGGAGTAAGACATAACAGCGGTGTAGTCCACTCCAATGAACCTGTAAGTTGGCCGTTCGTTGATCATAGCTCTTGTTACGGCACTGGACCCGCACTTTTTCCAAACGGGCCAAAGTGCGGGGCTGGCATAGCCTTGAGCGGCACAAAGGCGCAGGCAAAAAGCGGCAATTGCAGCCAAAATTCCTTATGTCGGACAGGCTCCTAGCCTCGGAGCGTCCTCGGAAGACTGTTTGAAAATGGTTCCGGGCGGCAGTTTTCGGCGCCCGCAAAAATCGGGTTTGCCACATTTGTTTTCATAGGTAAAACGTTAAAAACAGTAACGGTGACCGTTATTGACAATCATTGCCTTCGGCCATATACTATTGGAAAGTGCGGCGATAATTAGCCGGGAGAGTGCCGGCGGTTTAGAGGAGCGAACGAAGATAAAAAGAACAGACGGCGGCCTAAAGCCGCCCGCCTGGCCGGAAAAAAACGTAATAACTTGAACTCAGCAGATCGGATTTAAAACAAGTCAGGCCGCCAGCGCGGTTTTTTGCGCGAGGAGAAGGGCTATATGTCCGCAACAAATAAAAAAACAAAAAACATCCGCTACAGCGTATTGGAAGACAGAGTGCCGGACCGCGACGGTTATCTAAAAGAGGCGCTGAAATATGCGAATGACGAAGCGGGAAATCAGGTGTCTCTGGAGGACGTCCGCCTGGAAGTGGAACGAAAGATAGGGATAGACTTCAAAGAGATATCTGACCGCGAAGATAAAACGAGCGTGGCGCACGCTTTATACTGCTATCTGGCCAAAGAAAAAGCTGGAGTAAGCGGAGCGCAGCTTATGCGGGAACTGAAAATAAGCTCGGACGGCGTGGCGCGCCTTGTAGCCCGCGGAGAAAGGCTCTATGCCGACGCCTGGTAAAACACGTCCCAAAGTGCCTTCAACAACGAAAATAAATTGTAATGCCGTCGGTTGCCGGTTCGGGGTCCTGCCAGGCATGGGTCCCATCGGGACCTGCGGCCGGCCCGGCGACTTGCCCCTCACTTTGGAAGATCGTGGCGCTTCGAAGCGTTGCGTCCAAAGTGCGGGGCGAGCGCCGGTTCCTCCTCGGTCCGATTGGCCCCATGGCTGCCAATGAAACCCCGCCGGCACTTCTTTATTACCGGTTGAAATCCTAAAAATATATTTACCCCCGCCCCGCACTTTTTCCAAAGTGGGCCAAAGTGCGGGGCCCGCCCTGATGGTGAATCCATCCCCACCCCGAAGGTCGCAGCCAACCTTAAAAAATTTCCAAAAATATTCGCAATCTTCTTTATTAACAAAAACAACCTTCCGCTCGTAGCTGCGAGCGATCACATGGGTATATCTGGCCGGTGATATCTATTCTTCCATGTCTGGGCATATCAGCTCTCAAAAGTCAGTCGACGAGTCAACAACGTCCCCTATCTTCCCGAGCTTACGCCCGGCGGTTCGTCGGGAGAGTGAGTGTGTAGGTAGTCGGGGGTGTTAGTCGTCAACCGGGGCGGGTTCTATTAGCGTGAAAGTCGTGGAGCTGCTCAATAAAATGGCTTTTAAGAAGACGAACCTGCGCTTCCGCTACTTCTCCGGCCTGGGGCACGCGCCGGACCCGAGGGACAACTAGCAGGATATCGTGTACCGGCCGGCGAAAAAAGAGGCCCTGGAGGCCGTGGCCTCGGACCTGGAAATGTTCTGGAAATAGCAGCGGAGGCCGCATTGGACGGGGTTCCGCGCCGCGGGCGCGGCACGCTTTATAGGTTGGCGGGTATTCAAAGGCCGAAGGTTGCAAGTAACAGGACCAGGACCAGCACCAGCGGCCAGCCCCGTAACTTTATTTTTGAACCTCTGATCATAAGGTTTTTCTTCCCCGCCTTTGTCTACCGATGGCCGGCTGCTATGCCCAGCAGGACCAGCAGCGTAGCCAGGAGCATCCCGCCGCAGACGGCGTAGATCCAGTAAGGCAGGGATCTTACCTTGCCGCCGGAGGCGGCGAAATGGCCGGAAAGGGCGGCGACCAGGGCGGGCAGGCGGGCGGCGGCCTGGCTGTTCTTGGCCTTGATCTGCATAGTGCCTATCCAGTCCTGGATGGAGATCTGGAAGACGCTGCCGTCCTCGAGTTTTACGGAGCCCAGGGACTGTTCCTGCTTAACCCCCAGCTTTTCGAAAGCGCTTTTTAGCGCCTCGTTCACCGTCTCTTCGGAAACCCCGAAGCAGATGTAGCCCTTGGTGACGAGCCAGAAGACCAGCAGCACGAACGGGTAGAGCAGGATGTTGATCAGGGCCGCGGCCGGGTAAGCGCCCAGCAGCTTGAAGCCGTTCATGAACTGGGGTAAGAAGCAAAGGGCGATTATGGCGAAGAGCCATTTGCCGGAGTAGACGTAAGCGCGCCTGGCGACGAGCCCGCGGACACCTACGAAGAACATCCCCGCGCCCGCCAGCCCGAGGATCGAAAGAATTATTATTATAGACATCTGTTCTCTCCTGTGCCGGCCCCGGCCGGTTGTCTGCTATTGTATCATAGCTGTAGGCGGGGCGGCTTTGGCAAATTTAAAAAACTCCCTTACGCCCGGCGGTTCTTCGGGCGTAAGGGTGTGTAGGGAGTCGGGGGTATTAGTCGTCAACCGGGGCGGGTTCTATTACTTCGTATAAGTCCGACCGCGGGTCCAACTTGCAACCGTCATCCGGCGGACCGCAGGGCTGTTCATTCAATGCAGCTTTGGGTGCAGGTTTGTACTTCGGGAAATCGGCAGGTAGTCCCAGGTGTGTTAAGAGTCGTACAAGTTCTTTGTTGTTTAGTATCACAGCCGCCGGTTTCATTTCAAGATTGCATTTAGGGCAGATAAGCGGAAAAACCTCAAAAACCCGCGCTAAGCAGGCGGCCCAGGAACCGGCTTTCTTTTGCGGCCCTACCTACAGGGACGTTACCCAGACCGTAAAGATGCAGGGCATAGTAGTCTACTGACCCAGTGGCATACATACAAAAACGACTTTACTATCAGAATAAACGGTAATGCCGGCGGCTGCCGGTTCGGGGTCCTGCCAGGACCCCGAACTAGCAACCGCCGGCGTAAGTGTTACGGGTTGGGGGACGCCATTCTAGCGTTCTTAGACCGCTTTGAAGATCTCCATAGGTTCGGCCTTGCCTTTCAGCGCGGCCTTGCCCAGCGGCTCGAACTTCACTGCGCCGCCTAGCGAGCCGCGGGCCTTTTCCACTACGGCTGCGCTCACTATTATGTCTGTGGCCAGTTCCTTCGTCTTGGACTCCAGCCTCGACGCCACGTTGACCGTGTCGCCGATGAAAGTGTATTCCAGCCTGGCGGCCGTGCCTATATTGCCGGCCACCAGCTTGCCGCAGTGTATCCCTATGCCGAACTCCACCTTGCCCGGCGACTTGCCGGAGGCGTTGTATTCCGCCAGCGCACGGCGCATCTCAAGTGCGGCGCGCACCGCGTCGGCCGCGTAGTCCGCCGAGCCCAGCAGCGGCGCGTAGATCGCCATCACGGCGTCGCCGATGAACTTGTTTATCACGCCGTTGTGCGCGGTTATCGGCGGGGTGACGTAGTAAAAATAATTGTTGAGGAACTCCACCACCCCGGACGCGCTCATCCGTTCGCTCAGCGGGGTGAAGTTGCGTATATCGCAGAACATCACGGCCGCCTCCACGTCCTCGCCGCCCAGGTTCACCTTTTTCTTGTAGATCAGCTCGCGCGCTATCTCTATGGAGAGATATTTGCCGAAGGTGTCCTGCAGCTCCTCGCGCTCCTTCAGGCCGTCCACCATCTCGTTGAAGCCGGCCTTCAGCTGGGCCACCTCGTCGGAAAAATAGATCCGCGTCTTCACGAACTCGCCGCCTGCCACCCGGCGCATCTTGGCTATCAGGCCGTTCAGCGGCAGCTGGAGGCCGTTGTAGAGGGTCGAGAGGCCGGTGAGCAGCAGCACGCTCGAAAGGAAGAGCATCATGCCCAGGTCCTCCGCGAAAGTGTCCCACGGCACCCTGTTCAGGAAGAGAAGATAGATAAGCGCGAAAGGCAGGACGGCGAATCCGGTTATCAGCGAAGAGACTTTTACGTAAAGCGGGATGGAGAAGCCCGGCCTCAGACGTGACAGCTCCTCCGGCGTATAAAGGGCCTCGATGAGCTTCTTCTGCTTGGAAAGATGAGCGTCTATATGCGCCACCAGCAGCGCGGCCTGCGCCGCGAAGGCGATCCCTGAGGCGGCGTATTGCTGCCAGGTAAGCCGGCCCGCGAGGCCGGGCACGGCCAGCGCGACCCCCTGGGCGATGACGAGCATCAGAAAAGCGTCGCGGTATACATTGTCAAGCCGGACGCGGATCTTGGCCTTTAACTTCTCGTCGGGCTTCTTGACGTAGAGATAGGCGGGCCGTCCCCAGAGGTAGGTAAGCGTTATCATTACGCAGAAAGGGAGGCCGATGTTTATGCCGGGGTGCCGCGCGCCGAGGCTCATGTTGACCATGGCTCCGGCGCCTTTCGGGTTCCCGGAAAAGGCCGCCATCGCTATCCTGAAGAAGGCGGAATTGACGAAAGACAGGAACATCGGGATCGTAAGGAGGTTAAAGAACTCTTTAAGCTGCGCCTTACGCTCTTTCTGTTTCGGATCGCGGAACATATTCGCCCCTTATAAAATCTCTTGAAATTCCGCTATATTATCGCATTTATCAAAGCAGCCGGCACGCCCCTGTTGCCCCTTTTACCATGGCGGCCCAGCCTCCCTTTCAGAGTGAGACACATACCAAAGCATTTTAAGCTATGAGGCATAAACTGTAATGCCGGTGGCTGCAAGTTCGGGGTCCTGCCAGGCATGGGTCGGATCGGGCCTGCGGCCGGTCCGGCGACTTGCCCCTCACTTTGGAAGATCGTGGCGCTTCGAAGCGTTGCGTCCAAAGTGCGGGGCGAGCGCCGGTTCCTCCTCGGCCCGATCCGACCCATGCCTGGCACCCCTCCACCGATACCCGCCGGCACACCTTTATTGCACCTGAAACCCTAAAATATATATTTACCCCCGCCCCGCACTTTTTCCAAAGTGGGCCAAAGTGCGGGGCCCGCCCTGATGGTAAATCCATCCCCACCCTGGAGGTCGCAGCGCCTTAATAAGGCCTATGTTTCGTATGGGCCGTAAAACTGTCAGGAACCGGGACCTTTGCCTCTTCTGGCGCCTCTGTATAGAAGCTAAAATTTAGACATGGTCAAAAAAATTATAATAGTTTCGGCAATAACTTGCGGTTTAACTCAGGGCATCTCCGCTCAACAGACGGCGCTGCGTCAGCTCGGCGGCGGCCGGCAGGTGCCGGAGACGGCAGTCGCGGCCCCGCAGTCAGCCGCGGCCCCGGGCGGCACGCTGACGGTGTACGTTTACCCACCGCGCAAAATCCTCGACTGGTCCACTCCCAAATCCGCGCTTGGCGATTTCGCCAATACCACCGCCGGCCAGGCGCTGGCTATGGACCCGAAAATAGATTTCGTCTCCGACTTCGGCGAGCAGGGCTCCATTCCGCGCTCGTACAAATCTACCATGGGCCACACCATAACACATGTGCAGTGCGCGACGCCGGACGGAACACCCTACGAAGCCTGGACCAGCTTCTCGGGCCAGGATTTCCACGAGGTGGACAAAGGCAATATGCTGGATAAAAAGCTCGGCCTGGGCATCTTGTTCCAGGATTACATAGACGGGCATATTATCAGCGGTGTGGAAAACAAGATGCGGCTGATCTATTACAAGGGCGGCGAAGGCCGCGCGCCGCGCTACTGGCAGCAGAACATAGACGGGGAAGCCTGCGGCAGGGTCCGCGACATGGTGGAGTTCTTCAAGAGTTTTCACTTTCCCAAAGGCTCCACGCTGGAGCAATTGCAGGCGCGGCCGGAGTCCCAGACACTGTATTTCACCAGCAATATGGACCCCTACCGGACTTACATGGCCAGGAAACTGGATCCGGGGGTGAAAGTCGGCGGCGGCTGCGCGCCATACGGGCTCGGGCTGCTGAAGGCGGCCTGGAAGTACGATTACTATCTGGATGATGTTTTCACGCTTAAATTCGGTGTTTCGGAGCGCCTTATCGGCGGCATACCGGACGGAACCGGCAAGATCCGCGAAGTGTCGGTAGACGACCTGCTCGGCGCTCTTGGCGGCAGCTGGACCTATTCCGGCTATAAGAACCGGGAGTTCAGGAATTACGATCCGTACCTTATCTGGAAGTTCATAGGCGGGGTGAACTCATGCCTCACCGGGGACGTTGGGAACTGCTCGCTGGAAGCCGCGGCCTGGACGTACGCTAATACGGGCCATCTTTTCTCAGGTCCGGCGCAGCAGATGAGCGACACCCGCCGGGTGCAATCCCCGGGCAATGGTCACAGCGGTCCCACCTACAGGGACGTAACCCAGACCGTAAAGATGCAGGGCATAATAGTCTACTGACCCAGAGGCATACATACAAAAGCGACTTTACTGCCAGAATAAACGGTAATGCCGGCGGTTGCCGGTTCGGGGTCCTGCCAGGCATGGGCCGGCTGGGCCTGCGGCCGGCCCGGCGGCTTCGCGCCGGTTCCTCCTCGGCCCGATCCGACCCATGCCTGTCACCCCTCCGCCGATACCCGCCGGCACTTATTCATTACGCCTTGAAATCCTAAAAATATATTTATCCCCGCCCTGATGGTGAATCCATCCCCACCCTGAAGGTCGCAGCCAACCTTAAAACAATCGCGCCATGCCCCTGATTTGGTGCCCGTGCTTTATGGGCAATAAGACATAGGGTGGGTATTATGTCGTATCAGGAATAGGGGGGATATATTGTTAGTGTGAATATTTAATCGGTAATTGCTAGAGAGGGAATTAGGGGTAAAATTAGGACAGACAGCAATTACCGAAAGCACAGTAGATATGTCGATTTGTACTAAATTAAGGAAATAAACTAGTGCCTGTCCCTAGTTTCCCAGGTTGCATTTTCAACAAGTAAGAAAGTAAGAAACGTGAGGCTGTCCCAAAATGGCCAATCTTTCGTAAAACGAGAATAGTGGCAAAAATTTGTGTTGTAATATTAAGGTGATTTTTTAAGACATTTTTGTAAAACTATCAAAAACCGGGGTTTTGGGACAGTCTTACGTCCCTATCCTATCTTCCTACGGTGCCGCTACAGGAAACGAAAAAATTACACGCTAATGGAAAAGCCTAAGCAATTATACCCAGCAGCCAATCCTTAACGTGAAATTTCTTCCGTTTTCTGAGAGGGGACCCCGATAGGATAGGGTTTGCATAATCTATTAATGCAACAAATCTAATAGAATTTTGAATTGTTTCTTTTCAAAATCTGGCATTTTCGCCTCTTCCACAAACTCTTTGAAGCTCTTTTTACTAAAAGGGGTCTTCTTAAAATGTTCTAGAAAATTATTGGCCACATCAAGTTTAAACTTTTCATCCGCCAATGCGCCATATGCACTATATAGTAGCGTGTTATTCATCGGTGCGCAAATAATATTTATTACTTGTTGTCGAGTATTGATGCCCCACACAGGTTTCCCTTTTAAATGAGCAAGGAGAGTTGGGAGGCAACCTGATAGATTTCCTGCTTTAACTTCCTTCAGCCATTCTCGAATAAAAGTAGCATTAGGACTCTCTGTTCCACCATCAATAGATTCCTGCGTAATGTATAGCGCCCCCGCGCATCTTTTTAGTGTCAGCCAGCCCATGATTCCTCCTTTAAAATTCGTCTTTCCTACTGTGACATCTATATTACTATTTTCTTACATGCGACTTTAAATTGATCTGTAGGCAACATAAGATTATTGTAAGTCCCCTGCACACCTGAAGCTTCCGGATGCTCCAAAATTTGAAAAACGTAAGCCCTTACCGCTATAATACAACAGTGGGCGCGGTTTTACAAAATTTAAAAAGCTCCCTTACGCCCGCCTAAGGCGGACGGGCGAGTGCGCTGGTATCTGGTTAGTTTAGTCGTCAGCCGGGGCGTGTTCTATTGACTACTAAAAGCTGGAAAGCGGCCTCCAATATCTCTTACAGCCCAAGCTAAATACTCTAAAGAAAGGATCTCTCGCCGGTAAAGAACAGCAGTTAACGGTTGAAATATAAAGCTTTAAGCGCCGTTAGTGTATGGAGAAGCCAATATGAAAAAAAGAATGCAGAAATTATTCGCACTGAGTGCGGGAGGATATTTGCTTCTGATTCTTGTAGCACTTTCAATGGCCGGTTGCGGAACAGGGCTTTCGAGAAATAAAGCAAAAGAAATAATAACCAAACATTTTAAATATCCTAGACCAACCATTCTAAGAATACCAATAGGAATTGTAGAAGAGGATCAATTTGATTTGGATGGGATTAATGGAATCAAATGGCTTAGCATTTTGCAGAATAAGGGGCTGATATTTTTAGATGCTTGGCTTCCTACCACTAATGCGATTGGAATGCCAACAAGGTTTACGGGTGTAATACCGACTGCAGAAGGAAAAAAATATATTGTTGATGAAAATGACGAAATTTTTGATAAAAATGGCAGACGCGTCGATAAATACGCCGATGTCCGAATGGCACAAGAAGCATTTCTGGACGTTACAGGCATAAAACTATCCGGCGACAATAAGAAAGCGGTTGTGGAATTCACATATCAGTATTTAAATCCAACTCCTTTTGGGAAAGACACTAAATATGATGACACAAAGCCAAAAAATGCAAAAGTCACATTGAATCTTTATGATGATGGATGGAGAGTTGGTGATGAGAGCCAGATAGAATACGAGTCACAATCCGAGAAGAGGTAAAAAATTCTATGTAAACTCCGATTTCATCCCAGCCTGACCCGCCCTTAAAAAATACTGCCAGTTGGGAAATCGTCGAAGCCCAGTTCAATAGGGCATTGGGGACGCAGATGACTAGATGACTGATTATTTCTTCCCCTTCCCAACTTCAATATTCTATCAAATAGGAATTTACGCATAAGGTTGGCGGCGACCACCGGGCGGGTAAACATGGATGTATCGACAACAAGGGCGGGAACAAATATCAATATTTTCAGGAAGTTGTTGACGTTGCCGGCGGGTATCGCTGGAGGGGTGACAGGCATAGGGCGGATTGGGCCGAGGAGGAACCGGCGCGAAGTCGCCGGGCCGGCCGCAGGCCCGAGACGGCCTATGCCTGGCAGGACCCCGGACTTGCATCCGCCGGCGTAAATATTAAGGGCGGGGCTGTCGTTCCAAAGCTTTCTCAGACCGCTTTGAAGATCTCCATTGGTTCGGCCTTGCCTTTCAGCGCGGCCTTGCCCAGCGGCTCGAACTTCACCGCGCCGCCTAGCGAGCCGCGGGCCTTTTCCACTACGGCTGCGCTCACTATTATGTCTGTGGCCAGTTCCTTCGTCTTGGACTCCAGCCGCGACGCAACGTTGACCGTGTCGCCGATAAAAGTGTATTCCAGACGCGCGGCTGTGCCTATGTTGCCGGCCACCAGTTTGCCGCAGTGTATGCCTATGCCGAACTCCACCCTGCCCGGCGACTTGCCGGAGGCGTTGTATGCGGCCAGCGCACGGCGCATCTCAAGCGCCGCGCGAACCGCGTCGGCCGCGTAGTCGGCCGAGCCCAGCAGCGGCGCGTAGATCGCCATCACCGCGTCGCCGATGAACTTGTTTATCACGCCGTTGTGCGCGGTGATCGGCGGCGTGACGTAGTAGAAATAATTGTTGAGGAACTCCACCACTTCGGCGGCGCTCATCCGCTCGCTCAGCGGCGTGAAGTTGCGGATGTCGCAGAACATCACGGCCGCCTCCACGTCCTCGCCGCCCAGGTTCACTTTTTTCTTGTAGATCAGCTCGCGCGCTATCTCAATGGAGAGATATTTGCCGAAGGTGTCCTGCAGCTCCTCGCGCTCCTTCAGTCCGTCCACCATCTCGTTGAAGCCGGCCTTCAGCTGGGCCACTTCGTCGGAGAAGTAGATCCGCGTCTTCACGAACTCGCCACCGGCCACCCGGCGCATCTTGGCTATCAGACCGTTAAGCGGCAGCTGGATGCCGTTGTAGAGGGTGGAAAGGCCGGTGAGCAGCAGCACGCTCGAAAGGAAGAGCATCATGCCCAGGTCCTCAGCGAAAGCGTCCCACGGCACTCTGTTCACGAAGAGCAGGTAGATAAGCGCGAAAGGCAGGATCGCGAAGCCGGCTATCAGCGAAGAGACCTTTACGTACAGGGGGATGGAGAAGCCCGGCCTCAGGCGGGACAGCTCCTCCGGCGTATAAAGGGCCTCGATGAGCTTCTTCTGTTTGGAAAAATGGGCGTCAATATGCGCCACCAGCAGCGCGGCCTGCGCCGCGAAAGCGATCCCGGAGGCGGCGTACTGCTGCCAGGTAAGCCGGCCCGCGAAGCCGGGCACGATCAGCGCGACCGCCTGGGCTATGACGAGCATCAGAAAGGCGTCGCGGTAAATATTGTCGAGCCGCGTGCGGATCTTGGCCTTTAACTTCTCCTCGGGCTTCCTCACGTAGAGGTAGGCCGGCCGTCCCCAGAAGTAGGTAAGCGTTATCATTACGCAGAAAGGGAGGCCTAGATTAATGCCGGGGTGCCGCGTTCCGAGGCTCATATTGACCATGGCCCCGGCGCCTTTCGGGTTCCCGGAAAAGGCCGCCATCGCAATTCTGAAGAAGGCGGAATTGACGAAAGACAGGAACATCGGGATCGTAAGGAGGTTAAAGAACTCTTTAAGCTCAACCTTACGCTCTTTCTGTTTCTGATCGCGGAACATATTCTCCCCTTATTAAAATCTCTTGAAATTCCGCTATATTATCGCATTTATCTAAGCAGCAGGCACGCCACAGCCGCCACTTTACTATGGCAGCGCAACCGCCCTTTCCGAATGAGAGACATGTCAAAGCACTTTAAGCTATGAGACATAAACGGTAATGCCGGCGGCTGCCGGTTCGGGGTCCTGCCAGGCATGGGGCCCATCGGAGCCTGCGGCCGGCCCGGCGACTTCGCGCCGGTTCCTCCTCGGCCCGATCCGCCCTATGCCTGTCACCCCTCCAGCGATACCCGCCGGCACACCCTCATTACGCATTTTTCCCTGAAACCCTAAAAAACATATTTACCCCCGCCCCGCACTTTTTCCAAGTGGGCCAAAGTGCGGGGCCCGCCCTGAGGGTGAATCCATTCCCACCCCGAAGGTCGCAGCCGTCTTGTAAAAGTTTATACCAAGGCCCGCGACGAGTGCGAAAGGATAAACCGCCGCGAGTTGCTTTTATACATAGCGAACACCATCACGCCTCACTTACTTCGTGCTGAACTTGTACACGACGGGGTAGAGCGGGATGCCGTCGGCGCTTTTGAAGCCGGTATAGTCGGCGTTGTTGAGGGAGACGGCGTACGACCGGCCGGGGACCAGCTTGATCTGGACGGTGAGCACTTTCCTGTGGCTGTCGTATGCGGGCGAGCCCAGGCTCTCGGGGTAACGCGCGGGGTCGATCTGCACGAAGGACCAACCATCTCGCATGGGACGGTCGAAAGTGATCACTAGTTTGTCTGTGGCCGGGTCCACGCCTGCAGCGTTGTTGGCCGGCGACATAGCGACTATACGCGGACCGCGGTCGCGCCAGTCCAGCATGGCCTTTTCCCTGGAGGCCTGTTCGGCGGCGGCCTTGTCGTTTATCGCTTTTACAGAAGCCGCGACCGTGGCGGCGTAGCCCTTGTAGTAAGCCGCTATCTGCGGAAAGAACTCGTCGAGGTCCTTGTATTTGCGAGGCTGCGCCTCGTACTTGCCCAACAGGTCCGTGAGGCCCTCAACCCAGTAGAAGCCGATACGTTCGTCCTCCGCGGCCTCCTTTCGTCTGGCCGCGCGGCCTTCGTTATCCTGCAGGTAGCGATGCACGCAGGCGCGTACAAGACTCTCGTACATCATGATCTTCCAGTCGCTGTACGCCTGCCTGCCCATAATTTCCGCGACCTCTTTATAGATCGCACTGCCGGACCAGAGTAGTGCCCCGGCGTGGCGGTCAATCACGGGGTTGGCGTAGGAATGCGTGAACTCGTGCACGATGGTGGGCACCATGTCCGACGTGAACACCGGCTGCCCGTCGCCGTCGGCCTTCCAGACGCCCAGCACCGAGTATACTTCTTCGCTGCCGTCGGCGTTGGTGAAATGCGGCCCGTAGCAGTTGCCGCCGTTGAGCATGCCGAGCACCATGCGGAAATCCGCGCGCTTGCCTGAGCCGAAGAAAGCGCCGAACCACTCCATGTGCATTTCGCTCTCCAGCAACGACTGCATGCGCCGCACCGCCGTGTTGTACAGCGTCTGATGCCTTGCGTAGAACCCTTTGAAATCGCTGGCTTTGGCGAAATCGCGCGCGAGCTCCGCCATCTTTTCGGCCTCTTCTGGCTTCCAGCGCGGGCACAGTCCGCCCGGCCGAGAAGCGAACGGCACGCGCTGTTCGAGGCCCTGCGCGTCCTTGAGATGCACGGCCAGGTTCATGGGCGCGTCGTAACCGATGTTGCTGCCGCGCAGTGCTGCCGCGTACTTCACGGCGGGATGGTCCTTGAACGGCAGGAACTGCGCGTCCACATCGCGCACGTAGCCAGGCACACGCGCGCTGTTATATTCGCGATTGCCCGCCAGGCGGAAGATTATCGAAAACAGCTCAACCCGCGGGTCCACGCTGACCGCTATCTGCGGCGCGGCCGGGCCCGCTGTTTCCGCGCGCAGCAGCTGCGCCGGCAGAATGAGCAACAGCGCGCATTTAATAAGAGTGTTCTTCATGGTTCGCCCCCTTGCTGAGAACATTAAAGCATTTCCCTTCGTGACGGTGGCAAAATGGAACTGTAGTAAACTTAACGGCGTTTATCGTGAATTCTCCATACACCTGTTGCTTCCGGACGCTTCCAAAATTCGCAGGAAGTTGGAAAATATATTTATCAAACACTATTTCAATAATACATCTTCCCCCAACTTGCACATTCTAGCAAATGATTTCCGATATGACTTTGAGGTTTTGAGGGAGGGTCATTCGGATGTATCGTGAGAGGGTGGGGTCAGGGATATTAAATTCAAGAAAGTGCAGGAGAATAATCCCTGGAATCAAAATCCGCGTAACATTTCACGGAGGGGCGGCGGGGGCATGGGTTCGGCGGGCCTTCGCGCAGGGCGAGGCTTACGTAAGCGCCGAGCCCGAGCGGGCGTGGACTGGGCTATCAAAGGTTTGCTACGGACACTTTTGCGCGCGGACATGATGTGTCCGATAGCGTGCCTGACGACGCCCATGCCCCCGTCGTCCCGACTGTGCTTCCCGCGATTCGTTCTCCAAAGCCGACCAGCCGTAAAGCTTCAGAACGAGGCGTAGCTGGCGAACACGGGCTCGCCGACCGGCGCGCAGTATTTCTTCACCACACTGCATACGTCGTCAAAATTAAAAGGTTTGTTAAGATAGGCGTCCGCGCAGCTCGATGCCGAGGCTTTAGCGGCTTCTTCATCCTTTGAGGACATCAGGATCACAGGGATATGTTTCAGCTTCTCGTCCTTCTTAAGCATCCGCGCGGCCTCGTCGCCTTTCATTCCGGGAAGGTTGATATCGATGATAATAAGGTCCGGCATGCATTCCGACGCCAAAACCAGCGCTTCCCGCCCGTCTCCGCCGTGGAACACGCCGTAGCCGCTCTGCTTTAAGCCGTACGATAACAGCGGCATTATGCCCAGATCATCGTCAATAATTAAAATTTTTTTTGCGGTTGCAAGACCGGAAACTCCGGGCGCGGCTATCTGCGGAGAAGGGACCTCTTCGGCGGCTGCGCTTCCTAACCCCAGCCTTATATAATCCATCGCGTTCTGAATAGTTCTCAAATTCATTATAGCCTCCCGCTTGATCGCTGTAATAAGTTTATAAAAGCCATGTTACGGAAAAGTTATGGCCGTGTTTCAATAATATTCGCCGTTAGGTAAAGCGCTGCTGTCGCCGCCCCGCTGAACCGCAAGGGGCAAAAATCGTAGAATATGGTATACCGGCGAATGAAGCCGGTTAAACGAGGGCAATGTTACGCAGGTGCGATGAGTCACAAAATGGAAACCTTCTGACTGCCGCTTTCACGGCTAAGTCTAAGGACAAATTTGTTTATATTAGAGCGGAGGAAGAATGCGCGGACTATTTTGCGGTTACGATTTAACCAGGAGCACCATATGAGCGAAGTCTATGTTTCACGCGTCGCTAAAGAGCTTTCACTGAACGAGTCCGGAGTGCGTGCCGCCGCCGCGCTGTTCGCGGAGGACGCCACTATCCCTTTCGTGGCCAGGTACCGCAAGGAAGCCACCGGCAATCTGGACGAGGTACAGCTGACGGCCATACGTGACCGCCTCTCGCAGCTAAAAGAGCTCGATGACCGCCGCGCCGCGATTCTTAAGTCGCTTGCCGAGCGCAATCTTTTGACCGACGAACTGAAGGCCAAAGTCGAGGGCGCGGCCACGCTCTCGAAACTCGAAGATGTCTACCTGCCCTACCGCCCGAAGAAACGCACCCGCGCCACCATCGCGAAAGAAAAAGGCCTGGAGCCGCTGGCCGCCGCCGTTTTCTCGCAGGGACCGGAGGACCCGTACGCGCTCGCCGCGGCTTATATAAGCGCTGAGAAAGGCGTTAAGGACGCTGAAGAAGCTTTGGCCGGCGCCCGCGATATAATAGCCGAGCGGACCAGCGAAGACGAGACAGCCCGGGCCCGGATGAGGGAACTGTTCTTTGCCAAAAGTATGTATCACTCCAAAGTCCTCACGGGTAAAGAGGCCGAGGGCGTGAAATTTAAGGATTATTTCGACTGGAAAGAGCCGGCCATGAAAGCCCCTTCCCACCGCGTGCTGGCGATGCGGCGCGGAGAAAAAGAGGGTTTTCTGATGATGAGGGTGGAAGTGCCTGAAGAAGACGCCCTGGCCGGGCTGGTGCCGCTGTTCGTCAAGAGCGGGAACGCCTCTTCTATGCAGGTGAAGCTGGCCGTGGAAGACGGCTACCGCCGCCTTATGTCGCTCGCTATGGAGACCGAGGTCCGCCTTGAGAGCAAGAAGCTGGCCGAGAAAGAGGCCATAGCCGTTTTCGCCCGCAACCTGCGCGAGATCCTGATGGCCTCGCCGCTGGGGCATAAGAGCGTGCTGGGCATAGACCCCGGTTTTAGGACCGGCTGCAAGGTGGTCTGCCTGGACAAACAGGGAAAACTCCTTCATAACGACGTCATCTACCCCAGCCAGGGTGACAACCGGGAAGCCGAGGCCGCGTCTAAAATTAAAAAACTTTGCGCCCAATATAAGACCGAGGTCATAGCCATAGGCAACGGCACAGCCGGCCGCGAGACCGAAGAATTTATAAAGAACCTTAAACTGGAAGGCGTGATGATAATAATGGTGAACGAGTCCGGCGCGTCGGTGTATTCCGCGTCGCCGGCGGCGCGCGAAGAATTCCCGGAGGAAGACATAACCGTGCGCGGCGCGGTTTCCATCGGGCGAAGGCTCATGGACCCGCTGGCCGAGCTGGTTAAGATAGATCCCAAAGCTATCGGCGTCGGGCAATACCAGCACGACGTGGACCAAACTGAGCTCAAGAAGAGCCTGGACGACACGGTTATAAGCTGCGTGAACAATGTCGGGGTAGAATTGAACATGGCCAGCAAAGAACTGCTTTCCTACGTGTCGGGCCTGGGCCCGACGCTGGCGAAGAACATAGTGGAGCACAGGAACGCGAACGGCGCTTTCGAGTCCAGGGCCGCTTTAAAAAAGGTCCCGAGGCTCGGCCCTAAAGCTTTCGAGCAGTCCGCCGGCTTCCTGCGGATACGCGGAGGGAAAAATCCGCTGGATTCAAGCGCCGTCCACCCTGAGCGTTATGAGATAGTCAAAAAAATGGCGGCGGACCTGGGCTGTTCGGTGAACGATCTTATGACCGACGCAGCACTGAGGGCGAAGCTCGACCTTTCCAAATACGTCTCCGGCGACGTCGGTGAACCCACTCTGAAGGATATCATGGCCGAGCTGGCCAAGCCCGGGCGCGACCCGCGCGAAAAATTCGAGGCTTTCAGCTTCGGGGATGTGCAGAAGATCTCGGACGTTCTGCCGGGCATGAAACTGCCGGGCATCGTGACCAATGTCGCGGCTTTCGGGGCTTTCGTCGACATAGGCGTGCACCAGGACGGCCTGGTCCATATAAGCGAACTCTCCGATAATTACGTGCGGGACGCCTCCAGCGTGGTGAAGGTCCGCCAGCAGGTGGTGGTCACCGTGCTGGATGTGGACGCCCAGCGCAAGCGCATCGCCCTTTCCATGAAGACCAATCCGATAATAGGCGCCAGGGAAGACAGGCAGGCCGCTAGGCAGGCGCAGCCGCAGAGGCAGCCCGGCGGCGATCGGCCTCCCCTGCGCAGTAATCCGCCGCCGCAGCCAAGGCGGGATGACAAACCGCTCTCGGCCATGGCGGAAGCCCTTAAGGCGATGATGGATAAAAGGAAATTATAGCGTCACTCGGCAGCGACAACCGTAAAGTTCAATCAGACTTGAAAAGACGGCGCGTTAAAAGTGATTTTTCCCCGTCTTTCCGGCGGAAGCCGGAATCCAGGCCCCGTAGTAGGCTGGACACCGGTTTTCACCGGTGTGACGAATCAGCTGAAACTTTCCGGCTACGGTGAACGCGCAAAAAAACAGCGGGCTGCTATCGCCCGCTATTTTTTGCATTTTTCAGCAGGTCATCTGGAAATTATCATTAAAAGCAGGGTCTTGGTCAGCCTGGCCCTGTCGTATTTAAGCACCGAGTCGTTGCTCATGACCGTGACGATGTGGTCCACGCCGGGAATTTTAACGTAATCCGTGCCGGGGAGCACGGCGCTTTCGACAGGGACCAGTCCATCGTTCGGTATGCCGCGCTTCAGCATGAAATCCCTTGGGATACCGAGCAGGGTATCGAGCTTGTGCTTTTCATTATCCTTCCAGGAAGCTAAAGAAATAATTTTGACTCCGGAAACTATCTTCCGGATGGGTTCGCGGTTGGAGTCCCGGAATTTAGTCCTTTCGCCGACGCTGAGGCTGGACAGCGAGTCCGCCGAACCGCCGAAGTGGCCGAGCAGCTTGTTCATGGCGGCAAGAAGAGGCCCGTGCTCCTTTATGTAATCCGCGACCGGCGAGCCGCCGAAGGGGGACTGCAGGGAGATAAAACCGCGGACCTTAGGCAGAAGGTCCTTGTTCTCGACCAGGGCCTCCAGCGTGTACATCCCGCCGTCGCTGTGCGAAATTATTATAACGGGCTTATCCGAAGCGGCTATTTCTCGCGCTACCTTTTGGGCGTTGTGTGCCGGAGTCATGACGGAATCTATGTCCACCATCTCATGCTCGACCCCTAAAGATTCCAGCACCTTTATCTGATCGTTAAAATATCCGCCTACTGAGACCTTCTTCCCTAAAAAATTAAAGGGCTGAACATAGCCTCCGGTCATGAATCCGCGCACCAGAAGCACCTTGTGTTTCCGAAGTTCGGTCAGTTCAGTATCTTTCGGCGCGAGGGCGGCCCTGTCCCACGTCAGGTTGAAATCACCGGTAAGGTCCGTGCCGACCCGCTCCGGAGAGGGGGAAATGGATGCGATTTCGGGCTCAAGCTTTACGGCCCGGCTTAAGCCGCTGAAAAAAGAGTATTCTCCCTGGGGTTCCGCTGAATAGGCGTTAAGATAAAAAAAACCGGTGACAAGGGCGGCAAGAGCCGCGCTACGTATTCTCAAGTTATCCTCCGTAAGACAGGCACTGTCCGCTTATAGTATACCTCCCTCCTCCGGCACTCCCAAGTGTCTATAGGCCTATATATCGCCGCTAAGAGGCCTTTCCGGTCTGGGCCGATCGGCGCGGGTATTTAAGGATAATAATATTAAAGGACCGCAGCAGCTATAAAAATCAGAGAACTTACAAAAGTACGGGAGCGGTGTAAATATGACGCCGGATGTAATACTTTCCCCCGGCCGCCGTATTTATTAGTATAGAGGGAATGCCGGAAGCTATGAAATTCGAAGAACTTTACGACCGCTATTTCAGCAAGGTGTATAACTACGTGCGCTATCACGTGGGGCTGGCTGCCGAGGCGGACGATGTAACCGGCAGGATCTTCGAGGCCGCCCTGGGAAAATACGGAACATATGACGCGGCTAGGGGCCCGGTCCAGGCGTGGCTGTTCACTATAGCGCGCAACGCTGTGATAGACTGGGTCAGGCTCCGGAACCGGCGCAAGGAGGTGGTTCTGGACGACGCCGGAGAGCGGGAAGGGGCGGAACCGCGGCTCGAAACCGTCCTGGAAAGAAAAGAGGAGGCGGACATGCTCCTTGAGGCCGCAGGGGAGCTTGATGAAAGGTCGAAAGACCTGATAGCGCTGAAATTCAGCTCCGGTATGACCAACCGCGACATAGCGCAACTGACCGGACTTGGCGAAAGCAATGTGGGGATACTTATCTATCGCGCGGTTAAAAAAATGCAGGCGCTGGTAGAGGTAAAGAGAAGAGTATGAACGAATTTGAACTGGCCGAGCGGTTTAACAGGGAGCTTGACGGCGTTTTCCTGGAAGGGAAAAGCGTCCCGTTCGCTCCCGACCAGGCGGCCATGGACTTCGCGGCCGAACTCGCGAGCGCGGATCACAGCGGGGACTCCGCTATCAGGGAGTCGCTGCGCGAATGGCTCGTGCCGAGCTCCGGTACGGCGGCGCTTGACGGCGGAGCCGTTCCTTCCGGCTGGTTCGCTAAGGTTTTGCTCCGGCTGCCGCGCAATGTCTACGCGCGCGCCGCGCTGGCAGCGGCCTGTCTGCTGCTGGCTCTTGTTCCCATATTTCGCCGTTCAGACGGCCAGGGCGGAGAGCGCGGGCACGCGCCATCTGCGTTCCGAACGCCTCGTTCCACTGAAAGGGCCGTTGTCGCGGCCGCGGCCGCCCCGCGTAAACCTTCCGCCGTGTTCCCAGCCGGTGCGCGCTCAGAGTCCTCCGCCGGCCAGAGAGTGTTTCACTCAAGACCGATGGCCCGGCTTGAGAGCGAACCTATCCGGGCCTTCCCTATCGAATCCGCCGGGACCGGAACACCTATAGTTTTAGCGAAAGGCCGCGAGGTCCGGCTTGAGAACGGTTCAAGGGTGGTCCTGGAAACGGAACACGCCGTTATTACGCTGGAAAGACGCGTCATCTCGCCGGAAGAGCTGTTCGAGCGCAGGTCACTGTAGTCCAGTGTGGCTAAATTAAAGGGAGGTCTTATGAAAATGATAAAGCTGATGCTCATATGCGCCGCGGTCTCAGCAGCACCGTCGGCGCTGTTCGCGGGGGCGGAGAAGGCCGCCGGGATGGTGGCGGTTTCAACGGAGCCGGCGGCGGCGCTTCCGGCCGAGCTTGTCAAGGGCTACCGTGGTACGTCGATCCCGACGCCCGGCGACCAGCTTCTCTATGTCAAAAAGGGCGACCGGGTTGACCTGCTGGTGACCTTCGACGGCACGGTCGAAAAGGGAGAAAAAGAGACCATGACCGCGACCATTCTGCAGAACGTGGTCGTCATAAACGTGCTCAGGCCGGAGAAGATAGAAGGGGTCGGCGCGATCGAGCTGCTGCTCAATCCGGTGGAGGCGCAATATGCCGCGCTCAGCGTGGCGCAGGGCAAAAATCTGAACATCTCGGTGCGCGCGCCGGGCGATACGGAGCTGCACCCGATGGAAATGGCCAGCTTCCGCAAGCTGATAAAATAGTTTCGGGGGAGGATCTTATGAAACTCAAAATATGGATAGCGGCTATATTCTGCGCGCTCTCGGCGCAAACCTTACCGGCCTTCCCGGCGGCGCTCGTCCCGGAAGCGGTCAATTGCGCGGCCGAGGATATGCAGGTGTTTTACTACTACCTCGCGCCCGAACCAGGCCAGAATGTGAAGGAGCGGGCCACGCAATGCCACGGCGCCCAGACCACGCTTAAAATGCCGGATTGGCTCGAAAGCTCGCTTCCGGCCATGAGGGAGAGAAAGCTCTGGGAAGACCCGGAGGAGGGCAAATTAAGCGAAGCCCAGCTCTGGCAGACGGCGGTTTCGATCATGTATGAATTCGCCTGGAAAACGAAAAAAACGCTTCCGATCGCGGACGGCGGGTCGGGGGTGCCGATCCCTGCGCTCGAGTCCGATTATAACGACATGCGTCTGCGTCTCATAATGGCAATTGACCGCATCGTGAGATCGGGGCTTGAAACTTCGTTCGACGGGAGGGGAAACGCGCTGCTCACTACCTTGAACGCGGTGATGGAGCAGATGGATGTTCTGACGGACGCCATAGCGAAGGGCGACGAAGAAGGCTTCGATAAGAGCGCCGGCGAAGGGCTGAAGCTCAGCCGCGGCCTGTTCTCTCAGTTGTTCGAAGCCGCGCCCGCCGCTCCGGCCGGGAAGTTCGTTTTTAAATACACGCCGCAGGCCCGGATCCTGCCAGGCTACAGGGGCGTAAGCCTCAGAGTGCCGGGATCGCAGGTGATGTTCCTGAATAGCGGCGACAGAGCGGACATGCTGGTCACTTTCGAGGCTATTCTGGGCAGCGGGGCGAAAGAAAAGGTGACTGCCACCATATTGCAGAACGTGGTCGTGGTGAAGGTTTACAAACCGGGAACGGCGGACGAGGCCGGGGTGGTGCAGCTGCTGTGCAATCCCAACGAGGCCCAGTACGCCGCGCTCAGCCTGGCGCAGAGCAAAAGCATAAACATCATCAGGCGCGCCGCCGGGGACGTCGAACTGCGTCCGATGGAGATAGCCAGCTTCCGTAAATTGTTCAAGTGACGCTGCGGAGCATATCAGGATGGACCGGCTGATGGCATGCCGTCCGGGAAAAGATAACATGGATATGCAGGATGGGCGGGGTCTGAAATTAAATATTTTATCCCGTTAATCCTGTGTATCCATGTGGATGTTAAATTTCGCGGCTTTTGTTAAATTCGGAATAAACACTAAGCGCACGAAGTTCGGAACAGATAAGCGCACAAAGCTGTTTTTGGTATAAACTTCGTGAACTTTCAGTATTAAACTTTGTGTCCTTTGTGGTTAAATCGGCATTAGTCAGGGGCGGGTATTGTTATGAAAAAGCGCGCCGCGTGGGAAAATTTTCCGCTGTTGCTCGCTCTGACGCTGGCGATCCCCTCGTTCGCGTCGGGTGATACGGGGCTGCCTGCATTCTCGCTTAATTCAGTGAGGCGCTCCGGGCTGCGCAGGCCGGCGCGCGGCGAGATACCTCCGGTGCCGCCGCCCTTCGACACCGGCTATTACGCCAGGGCCAACCCCGGCGGCGTGCGGCTGGACAGCGCCATAAAGGTCACCATCGACGGAAAAGAGGGAAAGGCCGAGATTAAATTCCCCGAGGTGGAATATGGCGAGGAGCGCGCCGGCTGCCGCGCCTCTCTTTTTATAAGATTCATAGGGCCTGACACGGGTCCGGTCCTCTCCTGGGCGGCCGTGGTCTGTTCCGGCCGGAAGTACCTCGGATATAAGGGCGCCAGTCTGGAGTTGCCGGGCAGGTCCGGCAGCTTTACGATAAAGGATGAGAGTCTTTCCCTGGGGCCGCTGAAAACCATGTTAAACAAAACACACCCCTGGCTGGTGCCCGCCGCTGAAAAGGACGAAAAAGATCTGAACCGCCTGTGCTACCCGGAGTTCACGGAAAAAATGAAGGCCTATGCGGTTAAAGCCCTGCCGGCAGAAGCGGACGGCTTTAGTTTCAAGTACGACCCCGAAAAAAAAGCCCTGACCGTGATCTGGCATAAATAAGGCGATGTAAGTATTATCACACGAAGCCACTAAGGCACGAAGAAGAAAAGAGGGGAAGGAATTACATGGATATACAGGATGGACAGGATCTGAATTGAATTTTTATCCTGTATATTCTGTGCATCCATGTGGATATTCGTGCTTTGTGGTGGTTATTCAAATACTCGGAATAAACACTAAGTTCACAAAGTTCGGAACAGATAAGGACACTAAGTTTTCAGGTTTGTACTTCGTGAACTTTCTGTGCAAAACTTTGTGCCCTTTGTGGTTAGATCTGGAAACTTTGCGGCTTGGTGGCTTTGTGTGAGAAATGCTTAATTTTTAGGAAATGGTCGGGTTTAAGCCCGGCCCGGCTTATTTTCCGGCCAGCTGGCCGCAGGCGCCGGCTATGTCCGAGCCGAGGCTTTTGCGGACGGTAACCGAGGTGTTCAGGGTCAGCAGCAGGTTGGAGAAGGACTCGACACGTTCTTTGGCGGGCGTTTTATATTCGCGGTCGGCCTGGTTGTACGGAATGAGATTGACGGTGAAATATTTGGGCGAAGCCACGCTCTTAAGCCAGTCCGCGAGGCGCCTGGCGCTGGACTGGGAGTCGTTCAGCCCGCCCAGCATCACGTATTCTATGAAAACTTTGCGCTTGGTCGTGTAGATGTAGTCCTTGAGCGCCTTTGAGATCTGGTCCAGCGGGTATTTGTCGTTCAGAGGCACCAGCGTGGACCGCAATTCATTATCGACGGCGTGCAGAGAGACGGCCAGATTTATCTGCGGGAAGTCCTTGGCGAAGCGCCTGATTCCCGGCACATGGCCGACGGTGGAAACCGAGATGTGCCTGTCTCCCAGGCCGATGAGGCCGGGATCGGTCAGAACTTTCAGGCTCTCCGCCACCGCTTCGTAGTTCAGGAAAGGCTCGCCCATGCCCATGTATACCACGCCGCCTATCTTTTCGCCGGGGCGGTATTTCTTCAGGTAATTGGCCCAGAAAATATACTGTGAAACTATCTCGTCGGGGGAAAGATTGCGCTTCAGGCCCCTGCGGCCGGTGGCGCAGAAAACGCACTGCACCGGGCAGCCTACCTGGGTGGATACGCAGATGCTCCACTTGCCGGGGAAAAGATTAAGAAGGACGGATTCTATCTTATTCTTGTCCTTCAGACGGAATAAGCCTTTGACGGCGTCGCCGCCGCGGGACTCCAGGATGGTCTCAGGTTCTATTGCCAGTATGCGGAATTTTTCTTTTATCGCGTTCCTCAGCGGCTCCGGCAAGGCCGTGATCTCGTCAAAGGCCGCGGCGCCCTGCTTGTAGACGGCGTCGGTGATCTGCTTAAGGCGGAATTTGGGCTGGCCGTTATCCGCGAGCCACAGCGATAATTTTTTTAAGTCCATAGTTGGGGTATAAGTAAGTATATAAATTTTAGGGCTTGGCCGCTTCGCCGGAAATTATCCGGGCGCGGTCCGCCGGCAAGCGCCGAGCCCGGGCAGAACAAAAAAAGGCCCGCATAAAAGCGGGCCTTCCGGGATTCGCCGGCCGGGATCAATGCGGCGCCCGGGTTCTTGTGACCTCCGGCGCGACTATCGGGAGGAAGACCGTGACGCTTACGGTCTTTTTAAGAGAGTCGATCACGGCGTTGAAGTCATAGATGTAGCATTTATGCCAAGGGATGAAGTTGCGCAGTTTTGTCAGGTCCTTGCCGGCCTGAACGCTTTCCGACGGTTTGGTAAGGATGAGTCTGATAAGCTTCGGCTCCAGGTTCTCGACGGAGGCGTCCGTCTGCGTGTTGCTGTCCGCGAACGGGATCGTGTTGGAGAGAATATCCCGCGAGGACCAGATGTTGACCCATTCGCGCACGATGGACGGCTTTGAAACTATAGTTGTAAGGCCTTCGTTCCGGCTTTCGACGTCTACATAGCTGCGGATCACCTTGTAGGAGGGCGTCAAAGGGGAGCCGGTGGTGATGAACCTGTCGATCCTGACATCGGGCCGCGTTTTCTCCAGCCTGTGCATGGCGTCGTGCATCAGCACCGAGCCCCAGCTGTGCGCTAAAATATAGATCGGGCGGCCGGTGTCTTTGTACGTGTCGTAGACCTGCGCCAGTTTATCGACAAAACCGGGGACGACGGAGGCGCTGTCGTCGGGGTTGCGCGACCAGGGGAAGGGTATAATGGTGAAGGCGTTCTCCGCGTATTCGGGCAGTTGCTGAAGCCTGGCTTCCAGATAGTTGTTGGGCAATTCGCGGGTCGCGCCGGCGGCCGGGTCTTCCGCCAGCGCCGCTTCGTTCCGGCTGAGATAATTCTGAAAATTCGCCTCAAAAGACTGACGGTCGGTCAGTTTTTGTTTTTTAAAGACCGCTTCGAAAAGATCGCGCAAGATCGGTACGATCAGCGCTTTAATGTCCAGCTGGCTGTATTTTAACCCCGGTACCGTTATTACCACCGGAGCGGGCCCGCTGCGCAACGCCGGTCCCTTTACGGCGGGTTCGGGAAATTTGAAGGCATTTACGGAGGATGCCGCGCCCGTAGAGGTGAAGGCGGGAAGTTCCGAGATAGCCGAGGGCTGCCCGGCCAGGGCGGGGCGGACAAAAAAAGCCGCCGAAAGTATAAAAGCCGCGAAAACTGCCTGTTTAGCGATTTTCATAATTAATGTGGTACAATTATTATAACATACTTTATTGGATTTGACATCGGTCAATATTATGAAAAAAACCGGCTTTATTTCATTAGCTTCCTTCCTCGGCCTCAATTTCCTGTTATCCCTGGTTCTCGGTCTGGGATATTTCATGTTCGTCAGTGCGCGGCCGGCAGAGATAGTCTTCTCAGTAGCGGCATATCTGTCGAACACCTTCATGATCTACGCGGCGCTGCTTCTCGCGTCGGCCGTCCTGTATCATTTCAGGGCCGGCCGGGCCGTTTTCGCGCCTTTCCTGGCGTTCGTACAACTGACGCTTCTGACGGACGTGGTCATCTATAAGATCTTTCGTTTCCATATTAATTCCATGGTCATAAACCTGATCTTGACGCCCGGCGGCCTCGGGTCGCTGGAGCAGGGGACCGCCATGAAAATCTTTTTCTTCGCCATAGCGGCGGTCCTGCTGGGCGCGGAGTTTTGGCTCTACAGGCTGGCCATACGCTCCGCCGCGGACGATACGGGCCTTTCTGCCGTTTTAAGGAGGAGGTGGAAACCTCTGCTCGCCGCGTTCCTGTTCCTGGTAGCGGTTGATAAAGGCTTCTACGCCTGGGGCAGCCTCTACGATAAGACTTATATCACGGGGAATTCCAAGCTTTTTCCGCTATATCAGCCGCTCAACATAAGGACTTTCGCAAGACGATATTTTGGCGTGAAGCTGGACGATGAGGTGACCGTCAGCATAAACAAGGAATATTCCAAACTGGATTATCCGAAACGGCCGCTGGAAACGGTCCCGCCTAAAAAGCCGCTCAACATCGTTATTATCGTGGTGGATTCTTTCCGTTATGATATGCTGGATAAGGAGATCACGCCCAACCTGTGGGCTTTTTCAAAGAAGGCTTCCGTGTTCGGGAACCACTACAGCGGCGGAAATTGCACCCGTTTCGGCATTTTTTCCATTATTTACGGGCTCTACGGAAACTACTGGTTCTCGATGCTGGGAGAGCGCCGCGGGCCGGTCCTGATCGACGTCCTTAAGGAACAGGGGTACGATCTGCGGCTGTTCGCCAGCGCGGAGCTCAGTTTCCCCGAGTTCAATAAAAACTGTTTCGTGAACGTGCCCAGGGAAGGCATCTATGACCGGTCGACGGCCGAAGGCCAGGTCGGCCGGGATATAGATATAACCGGAAAGTTCCAGGATTACTTAAAGAACAGGAAGAGCACGAAACCCTACTTCGCCTTCATCTTTTATGACGCTTCGCACGGCAGCTACGTGTATCCTGAAGGTTTTGAAAAATTCAAACCGGCGAGCGGCGACGTCAATTATCTGACGCTGAGCAAGGCGACCATCCTTCCGCTTTTCAATAAATACAAGAACTCCATCGGTTTCGAAGACTCGCTTATCGGCAGAGTCGTGGAAACTCTGGAGCGCGGCGGAGGCCTGAAGGACACGGCCGTGCTGGTGATGGGCGACCACGGCGAGCCTTTCTTTGAAAAAGGCTATCACGGGCATAATCAGGCGTACAGCGCGGAGGAAGTGAAGGTGCCGCTGGTTTTTTATCTGCCGGGACGCGCCCCCGGAGCGGCGGTGAAACGGCCGACCAGCCATATGGATATAGCCCCGACCCTTCTGAAGCTTCTGGGCGTTAAAAACCCGCCGTCGGATTATTCGAGCGGAATGGATCTTTTTTCCGGGACGGCCAGGACGTTCCTTTCCGTGTTTTCCTGGGATACTTCGGCCCTTATTAAGGATGATTACGCGCTGGTGATGCCTCTTGAAGCCTACAAAGGCGGCCTGAGGCTGTACGATCCGGACTATAAGCAGATCCCTGGCCGTAAAGCCGTGGAACCTTATATCCCGTACCTGATGGATTTCCAAAAAGAAGCTAAAAGGTTCTACAAGTAGGACCGCTTAAAGAGCCGGCGGTATTAGATGGGACTGCTCCAGAAGTTCCGCGGCCTCTTCGAGGGACTTTCGTCCAGTTGGGCGGGGAGAGGGTTATTGCAAGTAGGGCACACCCGATCGCTGGCCTTGACATGGGTCGCGCAATTCGGGCAGATGAACGTACGGTCGCTTATCGCCTTTTTATCGAACATCATTTCCGGAGACAGTGTTGCGGGGTCATCGGATTTTAATCCCGCTCCGCAGGCTTCGCAGAATGCCGAGTCCGAAAAGTTTTCTTCCAGGCACTTTGGACAGGGCTTCATTTTACCTGCGGAGGACTCCCCTCTTTTTACAAAGGCGAAATAAGCGCATAGACCGCCGAGCCCGTAGGCGAGAGCTCCGTCGATCATGTCCCTGTTCATGACAGCGTAAAACGATGCGCCGCCGAGAACGGTCAGGATCGTTATGATGAGCCTTTGTTTTACGGTGTCTGAGTCCGTCTTCCAGGAGACGGCATAATTTATAGTGTAAGAGAACAGATATGTCCACACCACCCCGCCCGCGATCGCGGCTGTCATCGCCCCCATAAAATTCTCCTTAAAGTTTCTGTTTAACTCCGCCTTTCCCGGGAAAAAGATAACTGTCGCGGTTGTCCCCCATGAAGTTAAGCGGCCGGGCCGGAACTATGCTGCCCGCTCATAATATAGACTCTACTGTTTTTTTGTCCTTTCTGGCAATTTAAAAATTCCCAAAAAATCAGATAAAACTGATTTTTGGGGACCTTGGGAATGAATATCTGATGGGCGCCGGCATTAATCCCGGAGGTCCCAAATCCTCCTTTACCGGAGGATTTGGGAAAATAATTTCAATTGCCAACCCGGCGGCTTTTTGGTAGAAAGTATTTAAGCTATGGCGCGAATAATTCTCCTTTTTATGCTGCTTTCGCCGGGTCTGTCATGGGCGGGCCTCGGTGAGCCGCATTATTTTATCACGCTGCATAACGGGGTGAGCGATCTTAGGGACGGCGAGGAACAGCTGGCGGCGTCCCACAAGGCTCTTCAGGAGATGGTTAAGCTGGCCGACGATCAGCATGTGCGGCTGACGCTTCTGTTCGACGCGCAATACGCGGTCTATATGGCCTCGGACCCGGTCCGGATGGCGGAGCTGGACGGCTGGAAAAAAACGGGTCATGAGATCGGGTCCTATCACGCGGGCCCCGATGTGAAAGCCTGGGACGGATACTCGGACCTGCCGGCCGGAGAGGCCGCGCAGACGCGGGGCCATCAGGAATTTTTCTGCGCGCTCTCCCGCCTGGAACCGGAAATTAAAACAGGCTGCACGATCGGCGGCGCCGATAAGGTGTTCTACGCCGCCTCGCCGGCTTACGAAACCTGCCGGGACGCAGAGCGCAGGAACGCCCGCGCCGCCGTGAAAGCGGACGCGGGTTTTGACGGGATAAATTATTCTCTTACGCTGCTCGGGAATAAAAAACTGCTTTCATGCTCGCATCCCTCCGACAGGGCGGGGAGCGCGGCTTCAAAAAAAGCGTTCCTGAGCATGGTCTCCGGTGTGTACGGCGTTTCGTTCAACAGTTCCCCGTCCGAGTTCGGCGCGTTTTACGCCTGGCTGGAGTTTTTAAAAAGCGACGATCCGCAGGGGCTGCGCAACCGCACTGTCTCGGGGATAGTTGAGGGGAAACTCCTGCCGGAAAAAAAGGCGCAGGTCCCAGCCCAGACCAAGGCGGCTGAAAAAAGAGGGGCTCCCGCGCAACCGGAGCCCACGGAACAAAAGCTCCCGCGCATCAAGCCCGCGCGCGGTCTGCACAGGCAGGAGGACATAATAATGTTCGGCCCGCCCCGGCGCGCGGGACGGCTTGAGCAGCGGGGTTACTGCGGAGACGGGATCTGCGACGCTTTTGAGAGGTCCCATCCGGGGCGCTGCCCCCGCGACTGCGGGAGGTAGGTCCCGCGCAGGCGACATGTTCTGGCCGGCCGCCGAGCGGTCAAAATACCCGCCCTAGTGTAGGTCCAAAGGCCCTGTGCGGATGGTCTGAAACAAATTAAAATATAAACATATGCGCCGGACACAAAAATATCCGATGAAGAGATCCCTGCTGACCATAGCCGCGATAATAACCCTCTTTTCCGCTTCGAACGCACAGCAGAAGCCGGCCCTCAACCAACTGCCGCTCGCTGATGCCGATATTTCCGTTCCTGCCGTGCCCCCTCCTTCACGCAGTGTCGGAAGCGTAATTCACTCCATCGCCAACAACTGGGACCCTTCGGCCCCGTTCTCCTATAATCAGAATCCTGCGCAGCTCATCCCCGGCTTCGGCGTCACGCTGAAGAACGTGCGCTGGGGCCGTACGCCCGCGGACCATAAGTCGTACACCTGGGAAACGGTCAGTATTAACCCGGCGCTGATCGAAAAGGTGATCTTTGGTTATAAGACGTACGGCACAGGCCATTCGCTGCTTATCTTCGTCTTCCGTGAAGGCGGAGTGACGAACTCCCGCGGTGAAACTACCCGCGCTCTGACCTTCGGAGCCGAGGCCTGGAGCAGGGCGCCTTACGGCTACACACTTTTCCACGCCATGAACGGCCGGTATCCGCTGATCTGGGGAGTGACCACGTTCGAAAGCTTTGCCGACTACGTCATCACCGTGAACAAGCAGAACCTTTATCTTAAGAATATGAATCTGGACCGCGCCCAGGCCGCGCGCCTTTTCGAGCTGCAGCTGGCGCGGCTTGATGAAACCAACCGGAACAAAGAGATATACAACCTGTTCAACAACAGCTGCACGAACAATCCAGTCAATCTGATAAACCAGGTAGTTCCGCCGGCCCAGCGCATCTCCCTTACAATGGTCGGCAATATAGTGAATCCGAACGCGTCGCTGCCCGTGCTGGCCGTAAGGAAATACACGAAGAACGGCCTGCTGCAAACCGCGACCTACCACGTAGGCGCCGACAACTACGCGACCTTCGACCTCCTGAAAATATAATCCGTCTCTGATTCCCAACCAAAGATTTGGTCAAAGGCTTCATTTTGCCCGCTGTAACTTCGGGTTAATAGCTTTAGGTAATGAGTCGCGGGTGGAGCGAAGCGACACAATTCATTTACTTAGGAAATTGTATTTTTTCTAATTCCACCGCAGAGGCGCGGAGGCCGCAGAGTTTTTGTAATAGAGAACAATGTGTTTGTATAAAATTATTACTCCTTTTCTCTTGCGTTCTTCACTGCTGTGTTTCTTCGTTCCACTCTGCGTACTCAGCGTCTCTGCGGTGAATATCGGTAAATTCAGGAAGTTCTCCAGAGGGGCGTTAATTTAACTGTATCCACAGGATGCCTAGTCGGGGGTGGGGGCATGGGCCGCGTCGGTCACGTTAGGACGCGCGGATTTCTTCTGTGGAACGCGTATCGGCGGACAGCATGTGGAATTCGAAAACGGTCTTTACCAGGATAAGAATAAGTATTACATAAATGTGCGCCCCGGCCAGTCCGGCGGCGAAGCCGCCGAATATGACGATAAGAAAAAGCGCCAAGACACGCAGCAGGTTCCTTTCGGAATAGAAACGAGAATTGAAGATCTCGCTTTCTCCGCTGAGCATATAGTCCTGTATAAAGGACCAGGCATGGTGCAGAAATAGCGCGGTGAGCGGAAGTAGGAAAGGCCGGGCCATGGAGGAGTAGTCCGTTTCAGGGTTTAGCCGGCGATCCATCAGCAGTTGGCCCATCGCGTTGCAGAATTTCATATCCGCGCCCGGCAGCTTGGGCACTATCCAGCCGAATATCGTAAGTCCGGAAACAAAAAGCGCAACGCCGGCTTTTGCCGAAAAAACCGCGGCAATTAAAAGGCTGTTAAGTATCCCCAGCGTCCCGTCAGGGGGTGCGGACGCGGGAAACAGGTCCGGAAGTCGGCTTGTTTCTCCGCCGGAGATCGGAGACTTCGCTTCCGGATCGCGGACCCCTTCGGCAAAAAGTATTTTGAACACGCTGAAAACGCAGACTATAAATGTTTCAGCCCAGTACAAGATCAATAGCTGTGCGGCGTCCAGTCCTCCTGTAGCGACAAGTACCAGAGGCACGGCATTAGCGATTATCAGCGTGTATTTAGTCCGCGTCATAAATACTCTATGTTTCAATTATACAATTGTCCGCGATAAGGTACAGGGCTTTCACAATTTAAGCAACTCCGGGCTTGCCCCGCACTTTGGCTCGTTTAGAAAAAGTGCGAGGCTGGTTGACCTTGGGTGTAGAGCCGCGAGTAGCCCAGTCGGGGCGGCAGGGGCATGGGCGTCGTCGGGCACGCTATCGTCCACACCGTGGACGCGCGCAAAAGTGTCCGTAGCAAACCTTTGATAGCCCAGTCCACGCCCGCTCGGGCGAAAGTAGTGTCCGTAGCAAACCTCTGGTAGCCCAGTCCACTCGGCGCTTACGTAAGCCTCGCCTTGCGCGAAGGCCCGCCGAACCCATGCCCCCGCCGTCCTTCCTGTAGAAACTTATGCACTTGATGATTCTCTGGCAATAATCCCCTGCACTGCTTATGCTGGAAAATAGTTTAGTTACTTATGGAAGTGTTGCACGATAAAGCGGGGTCCTGCCGACGGGCAGTCTTTTTGCTTCCCTCACTTCGTTGCGGGGTCAAAAAGGCTGCCCATCGTCACCCCTTCCCTGTTCCCTTAAACTGATATCCATAATTTTTCCCAACCACAAACTAATAAATACCTGCCCCGCCCTTTTCATGGTACAGCACAATAACCCTCCCGTCGGTCGCCGCCAGCCTTATATTAAAATTGATCTGTAGTGCGCATAAATCTCGAAGTATCTTGCATCGCCGGAAGCCTCGAGGATTTGCAGGGAGTATGACCTTACGTTATAATACCGAAAGCCGAGGCAGGTTTGGGTTTCATTAAATTTAAAAAAATCCCCTCTTGCCCGTGGTCTGTCCGAGAGCGAGAATTGGCGGAGAGTTGTTATTTTCAGTAGTAAGCCCAGGAAGGTTTTATTGGCAAGACTCAAGACTTATTATATTAAGATATCGAGAACCGTCCCCTAGCTCGATATTTTAGGAACTAATAAGCAGAGAATGTTATTTCAGAAACTCCTTTAGGTCTAAATTATTTCTATTGACCATCTTATCAATGCCGTAACTTTCAACATCAGCTATACCATCACTTGAAATCCCATGAACAAGATAGCGTGGCGCTTCAAAAGTCGTCTTGCCGACCACATCCCAGAAGTCTGTTCTATACCTGCTATTTGTAAGTTCAAGCATTTGTCTTTTTTTCATTACAGGATCCTTTGAAGCAGGGTACGGGATTACAGACGGAATGTACACCTGATAGGCCAAATATCTGCCATTAGATGATATTTTATGATTGCTGGGTCGTGGAGCACCGTTCCGGGAGGCTTTACTGGGATAAACAAAAACCTCCGCCCCTGAAGCATCATAAACGTATAAAACCTCGCCGCCAGGTCCCTCTTCAGAATCATTCGTAACCAGAGACACAACCTCTCCAGCATCGGAAATTTGGGGAGCATCTGTATCCGCTCCGATGCTTTTGATAACCTCTCCCAGAGGGAAAGACTTTGTCCAGAGTTCATTTCCAGCGGTATCGACAAAGATTGCCTTTGAGGACGTATATAAACCCGCCTTCTCACCCTTGTCATACCGATAATGTTTAACCAGCACAAAATACGTTTTCGGTTGATTTGTGTATAACATGTTCCATATTCTTAATTCTATTTGCGCTCCCCCCGATTTCTCGGTAGGCGTAGAGCGCATTATGTCTTTCGGTGCTGTTGAATAAACATCAGAGTTGATTTCGTCCCATAAAGTGCTAGCTGTCACCAGTCTGATTTTTTCGCCCAAATCCACTCTTTTGATTTCATTGCCTTTGTCATCCACAACTTTAAACATGTTGGGGTTTACGGTTGGCAACCTCTTCACAACCACTCTCTTTGAAACCTCTGCGGTGTATATCCCCCACAATTTTTTATTTAAGACTTCACGCAGGTTAACAACACCCATTTTGGCAAAGACTTTCGAATCGACATCCCGCAATAATGCACTTTCTTCACTACTGTTCCTTTCAAAAGTTTTAGCCAATACTTCTTTCCCATCCTCAAATATTTTCACCTCATCATTATCCATGGGAATTTCCACATGCGTTTTTCGCGTCGCAGCCTGCAAAGCGGGTAGCAAGACCAGCGCTAGCACTATACTTGAGATAGTAGACTTAAACATGGGTTATTATTCCTCTCGCCTAAGATAATGAGTCTTCCCTTGAATATTCTTGCAGACCTTGGCGAAGATGTCAACGAAAACCAAAGCGCCTATTGAATATAAACCGTATAATTTCGGATAAACTAAGCAGCCAACTAGTGGCTTTGGGAAAAGCACAAGGAGGCGGGGTTGGCTGCGGATATACGGAGGCGACAGTTATGAAATATTTTAAGGATATTTGTTTACCACTGGGCGGGTTATTATAGACGTACCGACATTAAGGGCGGGAACATGTTGTTTAGTTAAAGGAGTGCCGGGGCTAATTGCAGAGGGATCATTAAGTGCGTTGATTATTATGGAGGGGCGGCGGGGGCGTGGGTTCGGCGGGCCTTCGCGCAGGGCGAGGCTTACGTAAGCGCCGAGCCCGAGCGGGAGCGCGACCACGGTGTGGTCGATAGCGTGCCCGACGACGCCCATGCCCCCGTTGCCCCGACTGGGCATCTCGCGGTTCTTAAGCCAAAGCCAATAAGCCGGGCATTGCATTATTCGGTTGGCGTGTCGTTCCTGGCTTTCTGGCGCTTGTTGGCTTTGCGCTTTCTCAGGCGGGCTATCTCTTTCAGCCTCTCCGAGGTCTCGGGCGAGATCCTCACCTCTATCTCATCCACCAGCTCCCTCAATGCGATAAAACGGTTCAGCGAACGTTTGCGCTCCCTCTGGCACCGCACTATGAGCGAGAGCGGCGGATACTTCAGCAGCACCGCGTTCGACGTCTTGTTGATCTTCTGCCCGCCCTTGCCCCCGCCCCTCACGAACTGCTCCTCGATTATACGCAGGTCTATCCCGAGCCGTGCTATGCGGGCCTTCAGCGCTTCGACTTTGGCAGGAGTAATTTCGGAAAATTCGGTAAAGTGCATAAAAATTGGGCGGCGAGACGGCTAGTCAGCTGGGCGGCTGGACAGCCAGACAAGGGAACGAAAGCTAAAGGGATCAAATCTACCTATTTCTGAAAGCGGTCTAGCTGCCCAGCCGTCTCGCTGCCTAGCGATTAGCGCGCGCTGCGCGCTAATCCAACAGCTCGCCGTGCTCGCGCAGGTACTTGCGGATGTGGGAGCGGGCGCCGGCGGTCTTTACGATGCTCAGCCAGTCTTTCTTGGGAAAAGAATTTTTGCGCGTGATGATCTCGCAGATGTCGCCGCTCTTCAGCTCGTGGTCCAGTTTCACCATCTTGTTGTTGACCTTGACCCCGATGCAGGCGTCGCCTATCTCGGAATGGATCGCATAGGCGAAATCCAGCGGAGTGGCCTTGACCGGAAGAGGCTTGACCTCGCCCTTAGGCGTAAACACGAAGATCTGGTCCAGCTCCAGATCGGTCTTGAAACTTTCGATGAATTCTCGCGGGCTGGAAATATCCTGCACCCATTCTATCCACTGGCGCAGCCAGTTCAATTTTTCGTCCAGGTGATGGTCGGCGCCCGACGCCCCAAGCTTGTAGCGCCAGTGGGCCGCGATGCCGTATTCCGAGGTGTGGTGCATTTCCTCCGTCCGGATCTGTATCTCGATTATCTCGCCGGAGGGGGCCATGACGCTGGTATGGAGGCTCTGGTAAAGGTTCATCTTGGGCACGGCTATGTAATCGGTGAAGGAGCCGATGACCGGCTTGAAGATCGAATGGACGGTGCCGAGTAAAGCGTAGCAGTTGATGATATTATCGGTTATGATGCGGATGCCGAGCGCGTCCTGGATATCCTCGAAGGGCAGGTTCTGTTTTTCCATTTTGCGGTAGATGGAATAAAGGTTCTTGGCCCGGGAAAGCACCCGGTGCGGGATCTGAGTCGTGCCCAGATGCGTTTCCAGCCCCAGCTTGAACTCGGCAAGCAGCTTCTCGCGCCTGGCGAAACGGATCTGGACTTTGGTCAGAAGGCTCTGGTATTCGTCGGGGTGGAGGTATTTGAACGAAAGGTCTTCAAGCTCGGATTTTAGGTGGAAAATGCCCAGGCGCTGGGCAAGGGGGGCGTAGAGCGAAAGGGTCTCGTGGCTGATTTCCATCTGCTTCTGCGTGGTGAGGAAATTCAGTGTGCGCATGTTATGGAGGCGGTCGGCCAGCTTGATGACGATAACGCGGATATCTTTGGCGGTAGCCAGTATCATCTTGCGCCAGTTCTCGGCCTGGGCCACGTCGCGCGAGGAGAATTTCAGGGTCTCTATCTTGGTCACGCCCATTACCAGATTATAGATCTCCTCTCCGAATTCCTGTTTGAAAGTGTCGTGGGAGACGGAGGTGTCCTCCAGAACGTCGTGCAGCAGGCCTGCCGCTATGGTCTCGAGGTCCATTTTGAAGTCGACCAGGATCTCGGCCACGGCCGCGCAATGGATGAAATAGACCTCGCCCGAGGCGCGTTTCTGGTTGGTGTGCGCCTCTTTGGAGAACTGCCAGGCATACTCCAGCTTAATGGTGTCTTCGGTGGAGTATTCCCGGAATTTTTTAAGAAGATCTTCTAATTCCATATTGTCGCACCCCGTTCGCACAGCAAAGCGAACGGGGCGAATAACGCCGGGCTTAAATAAGGTGGCGCCCGGTGCTCCACGAGGGGAGCTAAGCTCCCCTTCGTCGTTCGCTTTTTCCGGCATTAAGCCGGAATCGCTCACTGAACCCCTTTTAAGCGGTCCCAGCGCTTGCTACGAAGGAAGCGCGCTGGCCTATGTCGCACATTGAGCTGGCTTGTGACCTGTGACTTGTGTCTTGTGACAGCTAAATGCCGATGCGCATTTAGCTTTGGGCCTCGTACAGGCCCTTGTAGATGCCGCCTTTGGCCAGGAGCTGCTCGTGAGTGCCGGTCTCCGCCAGTTCGCCTTTCTTAAGCACGAAGATCTTGTCGGCGTTCCTTACGGTGGAAAGGCGGTGCGCCACCATCACCACGGTGCGTCCGCCCAGGATCCTTTCGATCGCTGCCTGTACGGCCTGCTCGCTGGCCGTGTCGAGGTTCGAGGTGGCCTCGTCCAGCAGGAGGATCTTGGGCTTCTTGATGATGGCGCGGGCTATGGCCAGGCGCTGGCGCTGGCCGCCGGAAAGCTTTATGCCGCGCTCGCCGAGAATGGTCTCGTAGCCGAGCGGCATGGAACTAATAAAGCCGTGGGCGTCCGCGGCCTTGGCCGCGTCCATCACTTCCTCCATGGAAGCGCCGGGCCTGCCTATGGTTATATTCTTATAGACGGTATCGTCGAACAAGATCGTGTCCTGGGTGACCAGCCCCATGTGGGAGCGCAGGTCGGTGGTGTCCACTTCCGTCATATCGTGCCCGTCCACGAGTATCTGGCCCGAAAGGGGGTCGAAAAAGCGCAGCAGCATATGGACGATCGTGGTCTTGCCGGAACCTGACGGGCCGACGAAGGCCGCCACCTCGCCGGGCTCGATGACCAATGAAAGGTCCTTAAGCACCTGGGTGTCGCGCGACGGGTACTTGTAGTTTATTCCCCGGAACTCTAATTTTCCTTCAAGAATATCGATGTTCTTCGGTTTTGAGGTCACGATAACCGTGGGCTTTTCTATCAGGATCTGGTGGATGCGCTCCCAGGACGCCATGCCCATCTGGAGCTTGGCGTTGAGGTTGGCGATGTTTTTAAGCGGCATATAGGCCGTAAAAAAGCCGGCGAGGAAAGAGAAGAAATTGGCCGTGGTCATGGTGCCGGCGAAGATGGCCCTGCTGCCCAGGAAGATGATGCCTATGATTATCATGCTGCCGACGAACTCCATGATCGGGCCGGCCATGGCGGTCGCGCGCAGGTATCTCATCATTTTGGAAAAATAAGCGTCGTTGGTGACGCGGAACTTTGCTATGGCCTGCTCTTCGTAGTTAAAAGCCTTGACCACCGTGATGCCCTGCAGGCTTTCCTGGAACTTGTGGGAGATATCGCCCACTATAACGTTGCTCTCGGAACTGGCTTTGCGCATCTTCTTGCCCAGGATGCTGAGTATGACGCCGGTAAGCGGGAGTATAAGCAGCGAAAGCAGGGCGAAGCGCCAGTTTATGAAGAAAAGCATGATCAGGCAGCCGCAGACTGTCAGGACGTCGCGGATGCCGTACAGCGGTATGAATTGCACCGTGGACTGCACGTTGTTCAGGTCGTTAATGACGCGGCTCATGACGTCGGAGGAGCGTTTGCGCCAGTAGAACTCGATGGACAGGCGGTGTATGTGGGTGAAAAGGTCGTCGCGGATCTGCTGGACCACTTTCTGGCCTATCCAGCTCATCAGGTAACCGTTGGTGTATTCCGCCGTCATTCTAAGCACGAAAAGGATCGGCAGGCCGATGAGGACCATTCTCAGGATGCCGAGGTTCTTATCTATAAATACGCCCTGGATCACGGGCCCCAGAATATAGATCACTCCAGCGCGGATGCTGGCCAGGAAGATCATGGAAAGCGCGGCCTGAACAAAGCGCAGTTTGTAAGGTTTTACGTAGGCGAAGAGAGCCCTGGTCAGGATCTTGAACTGCTCTTTTTCAATGCGGTGTTTTTTGTCGTCGGTCATATAGGGGGCAGTGGTCAGCAGAAAGTGTTTTTAGGATTAAGGATTAAGTACTAAGTAGTAAGAAGGATTAAATTTTAGAGCCCTCACCTCGGTATAACTTAATCCTTACCACTTACTTGCTTACGGCTACTTCAAATGATTGAGTATTTTTTCGGCGGCGCGTTCGGCCGCGCCCGGGTTGCCGAGCATGCTGCGCAGGCCGAGAAATTCTTTGCGCATGGCGGCCATCCGCGGCGGATTGTTGAGAAGCGAGAGCGCTTCCTGCGCCAGGTAGTCCGGGTTGACCTTCTCCTGCATAAGCTCCTTGACCACCGGTCTTTTCAGGAGTATATTCACCAGGGAAATATACTGTATCTTTACTATGCGCTTCGCCACGGCGAAACTGAATCCGGACATCCTGTAAGCCACGACCATAGGCAGGCCCATCAGGGCGTTCTCCAGAGTGGCGGTGCCGGAGCAGGTGAAGGCGAAATCCATGGAGGCGCGGATTTTATAATCCTGTTCCCGGACTATCTCGATGTCCTTCGACCAGTATTTTTCCGCGGTCTCGAGGGCGGGCACCAGCTTTTCGTCGGGAAATTCGGGCACCGCGAAAACATAGGCTTTCGCGTTGGGATAGACGGACTTTATTCTATAAAAAGCCCGCACGAAGACGGGCAGGTGGCGGGCTATCTCGGACTTGCGCGAACCGGGCAGGATGCCTATTTTGAAAGGAGTGCTTTCCGGCGGTTCCGCCGCCGCGTTTTCCGCGCCGGCGAGCGGCGCGGGCACGATGTCCAGCAGGGGATGGCCGACAAAAGTGACATTGGCCTTGGCTTTTTTGTAGATCTCCTCCTCGAATGGGAAGATTACCAGAACTTCTTTGACCAGGCGGGCTATCTTCGAGGCGCGGCCCGGCCTGGAGGCCCACACCTGCGGGCTGATGTAATAGAAAGCGGGGATGCTCCTGTGCGCGGCGAGGCCCAGTACCTGATGGTTGAAGCCGTAGAAGTCCACGGCGATAACGCAGCCGGGGCGCTTCTCTTCCAGGTAGCGGCGCACCAGCCGGATGAGCTTGAGCCAGAGGAAAAAATTCTTGAAAGGCTCGGCGAAGCCTACGGCGCCCACCGAGACCAGATTGTAGATGAAATGGGTGGAAACTTCCTGCATCCGCACCCCCCCGATGGAGGTGACTGTGAGTTCCGGGTCCTTGGCTTTCAGGGCTCTGATCAGGTTCGCCGCATGGGCGTCGCCCGAAGGGTCTCCGGCCACCACAAGGATGTTCTTAGTCGTGGGTATGATGTTGGTCATAAATTCAGGGTCAGATTGGTTTCAAGTCACAGGTCACAGGTTTTTAAGGAAATCCTAATTTCTGGCAGCTATCGCTTTGTCCGGCTTGTGACCTGCGTCCTGTGACTTGTGACAGCGTGCCAAAGGCACGCTTAAGATTTATCTATTCCGGAGTTCTTCAAACCCTCTTCTACCAGCATTTTTGTGGCGTTGCCGATATCGCTCAGCGACTGGGCCAGGGAAGGTTTGGAATCGGCCATCTTCGCGGCGGAAAGCTCGTAGCGCTTGAGCGAGGCCACTATGTCCAGGGCGAGCCTCACGGCTTTGAGGCCTTTTTCCCCGCTGGGGGTCGGTTTTTTAGCGGTATAGATGCAGTCGATGAAGTGGTAAAGCTCTTCCTTGATCGGCTCTTTGCGCTCCAGCTTGGGAAAAACTATCTCGATATCTTTTAGCGTCTTGATGACGGGATTCTTCTTCTTGTAGATCTTGAGCCGGGAGCTTACATAGTCCACGGAGATATAGGCGTCCTCCTGATAGATACGCATGCGCCGCGAGGCTTCCATGCTGATGCGGCTGGCGGTGATGTCGGCGATGCAGCCGCTCTTGAACTTGAGGCGGACATTGGTGATATCTTCGTGCTCCGAGAGGACGCTGGCGCCGACCGCCTCGAAACTTTCTATAGGGGAATCCATCATGGTCAGGATGATGTCCAGGTCGTGGATCATAAGGTCCAGCGTGACGCCGGTGGCGGCGACGCGCGGGTCGTACGGGCCCAGGCGCTCGATGGTGATGAACCGGGGGTTTTTGACGTATTTCAGCGTTTCGACCACGGCGGAGTTAAAGCGTTCGGAGTGGCCCACCTGCAGGACGACTTTATTGGTCTCGGCCAGAGCCAGCATCTTGCGCGCGCCCTCTTCGGAATTGGTGAGCGGTTTTTCCATCAGGACATGCACGCCGGCGGTGAGGGCTTTTATGCCGATCTCGGCGTGATATTCCGTGGGGGCGGCGACTACGAGGGCGTCCACCTGGCTAAGCAGCTCCTCAACGGTCTTATAGGCCACGCAGTTATACTTCCAGGCCAGCATTTGTGAGCGGAGGAGGTCGGGGTCTGAAACACCCACAAGTTCCACTTCGGGCATTTTTGAGAGCGTGCGGGTGTGAAAGCCTCCCAGTTTGCCGGCGCCTACTACGCCGAACCGGAGTTTCTTTTTATCGGGTTTGTTTTCAGCCATAAAAGTCCTTGATGTTTATAAGTATAAATATAGCCGCCTGCGGTTACACGGGATTATGCAACCCGCATACTATAGTCTACTAAATTTGAGGCGGATGGGGTGCAGAATGGACGGCAATTTACCTGGATGGACAGGTTATGCAGGATAGGGGGCAAGATCCGAAATCCTGTTCATCCTGTATATCCATGTTGAATTTTGGCCGGATGTCCTGATCTGTCGGGATAGCCATAAAAAAGCACATAGAACACAATATGGAGTAAATTCCGTTTTGTGATCTTTGTGCCTTATTGTGGCTGATTCTGAAGTCTCACCATGGGGAGGCGGGGTCTACAGCTATAACGGTGATGCCGAGCTGGGAGGCGCGTGCCAAAAAAGCCGGTTTATCCAGGATAAGGGTCTTCCCAGCCTCTATGGCCAGAACGCCGGCGCCGGCTTCGCGCATGCTTTCCAGCGTGTCGGTCCCTATCACTGGGAGGTCGAAGCGCATATCCTGTTTCGAGCGCGCCACTTTTACCACCGCCATGTCCGGCAGAGGCTTGGTCGTGGCCGAGCCGCCTGCCCGCAATACCGCTCCGGCGCGCTTGATGCATTCGTCGGTCCCTTCCATCGCTTCCACGGAGAGGACCATGCCGTCCCGGAGAACGACGGTAAGGCCTATGTCCAGATCGGCGATAGCCTTGGCCGCTTTCCAGCCGAACGCGACGTTCTCCATCGCGCCCTTGTCGGGCTTGCGGCCGACCAGCAGCCCCGGCGCGGGTAAAAGGTGTTCAAGGAAAGTCGCCGAATTGACGAGCTCTATGCCGTCCTTTTGAAGCTCTCCGGCTAAAGCGCCAAGCAGCGAGTTGGCTTTCCGGTCATTAAGGGTTAGGAGAAGCCTGGCCGCCCGAAGGTCTGGCATGATGCCGCCGAAGATGGAGACGTGTGTGACTTTGCCGGCCATCAGGGCTTTATTAACGCCGGCTTTTTTGAAAAAGTCTATCGGTCCCGAGATCTGGCCCAGCCTGAAATATTCCGTGGCGGCCGCGTATTGTTCTATCTCTTTCGGGGTGATTCCTTTTAGTCCGGCCACAAAAACCGCATAGCCCAGGTTCTTGGCTTCCCTGGCGAACATGAGCGGAAAGTCTCCGCCCCCGGCTATCAGGCCGATTTTTTTGTTCATAATGGGATAGTCACACGTCACAAGACACAGGTCACAAGTTCTTAAGGAAATTGCTGATTTTTGTCACATGGTTTATTGTGTTTTGGTGTTAGTCGGTGCATTATCCGGCTTGTGACATGGAACTTGTGACTTGCGACAGCTAAAGGAACGAAGTTGCTTTAGCTTATTCCGCTGCTTCTGCCGTGAGAACCGCGCCACGCCGGGGCCTTGCCACGCCGCGCTTGGACTTCTCGCAGAATTCCACCATGTGCATCGCTTCCGGAGAGAGCTTTTCCGACTTAAGGCGGGCTATCGCGTCTTTCATCAGATAGCCGCCGAAGAAAAGCGTCTTGAAAGCGTACTTGATGGACTTTATGCTTTCGGCGGAAATGCCGTTGCGTTTCAGCCCCACCAGGTTAAGATATACGGGTTTGGCCCTGTCGCCTCTCGCGGCGCAGTAGGGCACGATATCCTGATTGGCCATGGAACCGCCGGAGAGCATCGCCAGCGAACCTACGCGGGTGAACTGATGGATGGCTGCCAGGCCCGAAATGATCGCCTTATCCTCTATCGTCACATGGCCGGCGGCCACGGCCGAATTGACCATGATGATCTTGCTGCCTATATGGCAGTCGTGTCCGACGTGGGAGTTGCACATGAACATGCAGCCGGATCCTATGGTGGTGATACCGTGGGCGGGCGTGCCGCGGTGCAGGGACACGCCTTCGCGCACGATATTGGAATCTCCCATTACCAGGCTGGTGGCCTCGCCGTGGTACGAATAGTCCTGGGGGGGGAGGCCGATAAAGGCGTGTCCGGTGAACAGATTGTTCTTGCCGATCTCGGAAAACTCTATTATGGAATGCGGGCCGACCGAGGAGCCCGCTCCGATTTTAACGTTCTCGCCTATGACGGCGTAAGGGCCTATCTCAACATCCTTATCGAGTTGGGCGGATTTATGGATTATCGCGGTGGGGTGTATTTTTGTCGACATATTTCCTCCGATTTGAGAGGTGACAGGTTACAGGCCGCAGGTGACAGGAAAAAACAATTCTTAATTCTGCCTGCAACCGGTCACCTGTTTCCTACGACCTGCTACCTGCTACCTGCTACCTGCTACCTGCAACCTCCCGGATTCTTCAAAGGAAGAATCCGGGCTAATCTACCGCGGCTATGAATTCGGCTTCGGCCGCCAGCTCGTTTCCTACGAAGGCCGAGCCCTGAAGTTTGCCTATCTTGCCCTTAAAACGTATCACTTCCACGAAAAGCTTAAGCACGTCGCCGGGCACTACCAGCCGGCGGAATTTGGCCCGGTTTATGCCGGCGATATAGGCGAAATGTCCGCGGGTTTCGGGCAGCGACATCATCATCGAGGCCGCTGTCTGCGCCATGGCTTCCAGTATCAGGACGCCGGGTAAAATGGGCTTTGTCGGAAAATGGCCGTGAAAATAGAGTTCATTGGCGGTCACGCACTTTGTGCCGACGCAGAATTTATTTTCCTCCGCGATCTCCACCTTGTCTACCAGCAGAAAGGGATACCTGTGCGGGATTATTTTAAGGATCTCTTCGCATGATATCACCCGGATGGGGGTATAAGCCGGAGGTTTGACGTCGTTCATGATAACTCCAGGAATTAAGCGCTAAGGATTAATCACTAAGAGCCTATCCGCAATTAGCGGTTTCGGCTGCAACTGCCGCTTTTGGCCTACGCCTTTGCACCGCTTAACTTAAAGGCTCAGACGAGCCTGCTCGCTTCGCGTCGCTTCGGCTCGGCTTCAAAATCGTCAGTTTCGCCATAAAAGTCTAATTACGGATAGGCTCTAAGCTTGTAACTGCTCAGGTCCAAATAAAACTGATCTCAAAATAGAACGCAGATGACGCGGGAACATATGATGCCCGCAGATCAGCGATAATCATATAAGTCTGCGTTATCAGCGTTCCTGCTGAGCAGTTACCTGAGTTTTTAAAAACTGCCGCTGATGACTATCCCTTAATTCTTATTGCTGTTCCGCTAACATACTAGCAAAAATGGCGTTGGTCTTGTGGCTGGTATAGACCGCTTCGACGCTTATCTTATCCATTCTCAGGCCCAGAAGGGCCAGGTCGCCTATGAGATCGAGCAGCTTGTGGCGCGCAAATTCGTTCGCGAAGCGCATGGAACCTTTCGGGTTCAGTATAGTCTTGTCGTCCAGAATGATAGCGTTATCAAGAGAGCCGCCGAGGGCCAGACCGGAGGCCTTCAGTTCGGCTATCTCGCTTTTAAAGCCGAAGGTCCTCGCGGGCGCGATCTCGAAGAGGAAGCTTTCCGGGGTCAGGAAGATATCGAAGGTCTGCACGCCGATAAGCGGATGGCTGTTCGCGAAAGTCATCTTAAAATAAGGTCTTTCCGAGGCTTTGGCCCGGTAAAAAACGGTCCCGGAAACATATTCGACCGGATTTCCAAGCCTCAGGATCTCCCGCTCCTGCGCGGGTTTATCGTTGAAGCCGGCGCTTTTAAGCGCTTTGGCGAAGGGGAGGGCCGACCCGTCGGCCGCCGGCGGCTCTTCGCCTTCCAGCGCGATATCCACATCGTCGATGCCGAGGCCGGCGCAGGCGGAAAGCACATGCTCGACGGTATAGACCATTCTGGCCCCGTCCGAAAGGTTGGTGCCGCGCACTGTGGTCGCGATGTTCTGGAGAGAGGCCTTGATCGGGGCCGTAAGGTCCGGCTTAAGGAACCGTATCCCGGTCGCGCCGGCGACCGGCATAAAAGTGATGGTCGAAGGCTTGCCTTTGTGGAGGCCCGTGCCGGAGATTACCGCTTTATTCGCCAATGTTCTTCGCATGTCGGGATACCGCCTTGTTAGAATGAACCTTTAAAGGGTTTCTTCGGGGAACACCTTTTTTTTCAGCTTGCGGACCGTGGAGTACAGTTCCGGCAGTTTTGAAAGTATGACCTCTATTTTCATGGCCTGCGTTCGCGGGCGCCCGGTGTGACCGAAGACCACCTGCCCGGCGGCCAGGTCCGAGATAATGCCGGTCTTGGACATGACGATGGCGTTGTCGCCGATCGTTATATGGTCGGAGATGCCTGCCTGGCCGCCTATTATCGCGTTATTGCCGATAGCGGTCGAGCCGGCAATGCCGGCCTGGGCGAGTATGAGGCAGTTCTTTCCGACGCGCACGTTATGCGCGATGTGTACCAGATTGTCTATCTTGGTGCCGGCGCCGATGAGCGTAGCGTCCAGCGAGGCCCGGTCAATGGCCGAATTGGCGCCGACCTCGACGTCGTCCTCTATTATTACGCGCCCGACCTGCGGTATCTTCTGGTGCCTGCCCGCCGTAGTTATGTAGCCGTAGCCGTCGGAACCTATCACTACGCCCGGATGCAGTATGACGTTCTTGCCTATTATGCAGCGTTCACGGACGGTTACATTAGGGTAGAGCCGCGAGTCCGGGCCTATGCGCGTTTCGGCGCCTATATAGCAGCCGGCGGAGATAATAGCGTTGTCGCCGATCTCGGCGTCCGCTTCCACCACGGCGTGCGGACCGATGTGGACGCCGGCGCCTACCTTTGCGCTTTGAGCGACCGCGGCCGAGGGGTGTATGCCCGGCTTCGGCCTCGGGTTAAGTTCGTTTTCAAATTTAAAAAGTACCTGGGCGAAGGCCTGTTTCGGATTCTTCACGTATATGACCGCTCCGGCCCTGCCGGCCAGCGCGCTCCTGGCTTCGTCGGGCGCGATGAGGCAGCCGGCGGGTCTGTTTACCGTCCAGGCCGCGTTCGCGGCTTTCTCCAGGTACGCCAGGTCGGTCGCGCCGGCGGCGGTCAGAGGCATGGCGCCGTTTATGGAGGAGCCGGCCGGGCCCTGCAGTTCCCCGCCTATTAGGGCGGCTATCTCCGCTGGGGTGGTCTTCACTGAGTCTCCTCCATTTGCTTCAGCAGTTTATCGGTCAGGTCGACGGCCGAATGGCCGAAGAGGATGTTGCGCTTGTCCATGACCACGCTTACACCTTCCTTGACCGCAAGTTCTTTTAAAGCGAGATAAATACGGCCCAGAAGTATCTCGCTCCTGTGGCTTTCAAATTCCAGAAGTTCGCTCTCTACCTGGCGCTGGTAGAGCTTGAGGTCGTCTTCTTTCTGCTTCAGGTCCGTTTCTTTGGACGTGATGGCCGCGTCGATCTCCGGTACCGAAGTGGAAACCGAGAATTTGAAATAATTCATCGGCACATTGCTGATGCCGGGCAGATCTATCATGCCGCCGGTAACAGCTGCGTTCATGAGCGGCCTTGGCGCGGGCGGAGCCGAGGTCGAGAGCATGACCGTCAGAGCCGAAGAGGGGGGTGTAACGGGCTGGCCCGCGGCCGCGGAACCTTGCACTGTCGCGGCTGTTTTGACGGAGGAAGCCGGCGCGGTGGAGCTTTGCACTGATGGGGCGCCGCCGCGGCCTTGGCGGAATTCATTTGTTCCTGCGTAGCCAGAAGCGAGGGAAGGGTCAGGGCGAATTCGCGCTCCTGCCGCAGCTTGGCGATGTCGGCCTTGAGGACGTAGATCACGCGCTTGTGCTCGTTCACGGCCCCCTCTTTTTTCTTTATCTCGCCCAGGAAATCCTCGCGCGCGTTAAGGGTGCCCGAATATTCCTTAAAGACCCGGTCGATATCCACATAGCCGACCGTGCCGGATTCGCCTTTGTTCTCCTCAAGGGAAAGTTCCAGCGCCGCGGCAGTAAGCGGAGCAAGCGCTAAAATAGCCGTAAAAATAATTTTTTTCATCATAAAACCCCGCGGCATGACAGCTTTTAGATCTGTCATTCCCGCAAGTTGTCGGCGGGAATCCATGAATTTGCCGTTTAATGGATCCCCGCCTAAAGCCTGCGGGGATGACAAAGACCGAAGCTCTTATGTAGGAGCCTTTTCTAGAACAGGTTCCCCAGCGTGAAATAAATATCGGAGAGCTGTTCTCCGGACTTGTGGTTGAAGCCGTAACCCCAGTCCAGCCTGATCGGGAAGGCCGGGGTGGTGAAACGGATGCCGAAACCAGCCCCGATCTTCAGGTCGTTGACCCCGGAGCCGGTGCGCATGCTTACATTATCGAAGTGGTTCCAGGAATTGCCGACGTCCAGGAAGAAGCCCCACTGCACGATAGTGCGCTTCTTTTCCCTGGCCAGCGGGAAGTGGAACTCCAGGTTAAGGATATCGTAGACGTTTCCGCCGTTCAGCGGGCCTACCTGGCCGTTATTATTATAGCCGCGTATCGTGTCCGCTCCGCCCAGGAAATAGCGCTCGTAGACCGGCAGCTGGGGCGTTTTGCCGAAGCCCGCGCCGTAGCCGGCCTTATTGGAGACCGCGAAAACGAAAGGATAATCGTCTATGGAGAAGAGCTTCAGATTATAGGTGTAGGTGAGGTTGGGCTTGTAAAAATTGACGTCGCCCATCAGCGGGCCGCCGGTCAGGTCCACGCCGATCGAGGCCTTGGAGCCCCTGGTGGGGTCCCAGATATTGTCGCGGGTGTCGCGCGCGAATTCCACGTAGATGGAAGAAGTGACGCTGGTGCCTTCGAGCAGTATTTTTGTGTAATCTGGGTTTGTGGAGACGTCGGAGATCCGCACTTTTTCAAGGGAGTAGGAAGTGGTAAGGTTGTATTTATCGTCCTCAAAACGCGGGCCGAGCGTTACCTTGGCGCCGGTGCGCTTCTGTGTATAGGCTGAAAGAGTGGTCTCGTAAGGCATGTAGTGACGGGTGTTGAAAATGTCCAGGCCCAGGGTGGTGGGATGGTTCCCGATCCAGGGGGTGGACCAGCTCAGCGTATAGTCCTGCACCCGCTTGCCGAAGTTCCAGGACAGTGACGTCTTGTAGGCCCGGCCCAGGAGGTTCAGGTGCTGCAGCGAGAGCGTTCCGACCAGCCCGTCCCTTGAAGAGATGCCCGCGCCGGCCGTGAGCATGCCGGGCTTGCCTTCCGTAACGTCGAACACAAGATCGACCTTGTCCGGCTCGGGCGTTGGATTGATGGCTATGCCGACGTCGTCCAGAAAGCCCAGGTTGAACAGCTTTTCCTGGCTGCGCCGTATCTTGGAAGAACTGAAGACCGTGCCTTCCTTCTGCACGATCTCGCGCCTAAGCACGTAAGTCTTGGTGGCCTTGTTCCCTTCGACGTCGATATTGCCGACGTAAATAGGGTTGTTCTCGGTGATATTGAACGTTATGTCCAGTTCGCCGGAGCCGGAATTGGGCGATTTCTCCGGCTTGATCAGGGCTTTCAGATAGCCCTTGTCGGCGTATTTATCCTGCAGCGCTTTCAGGGAATCGTCGAATTTTTCCTGATTGAATAAGGTCCCTCGCCGGTACTCCAGCAGGTCCAGCAGGTCCTTCGACGGATAGACGAGGTTGCCGGAAAAAAGCGTCACGCCGAAGCGCTGCCGGGGCCCCTCGCTGAGGACCGCTTTTACGAACACCAGGCTCTTGTCCTCGTTAAAGGTGACTGAGGAGCTTTTAAGCTCGTACTCGCCGTAGCCGTTGTCCTTGTAATAAGCCTCTATTTCTTTGAAGTCGTTATCCAGCTCCTGGGGGGCGTAGATCTTTTTGGGCCGGTTCTTCATTTTCTTGACCAGCTTTTTAGAGGGGAAGCTTTTTGCGCCTTCGAGCGTCACCTCGGCTATTCTGGATTTCTTGCCCTCGACCACGCTTACCGTCAGGTAGGCCGTATGGGCCGCGGTATCGTAGCGCACTTCGTAATCGTCCCTGGCGTCGATGAAGCCTTTTTCCTTGTATTTGTCCGTGATCTTGTTGAGGTCCTCGCGGATCTTCAGGTCGTCGAAAAAATCCTTTTCCTTGAGGGACATCTCGTCCTTGACCGTGCCTTTCGAAAGTTCCTTCGCGCCGGTTATCTTCACCTCTTTGATCATGAACTTTTCGGAAACTATATAGGTGATCGTCACAGCGTCGGAGGAAGCCGCGACATCGCGGAACTTCGCGGAGACCGGCTTGCCGCTTATATCGCCGATGTCCACGGAGACCGTTTCGATGCTGCCCAGGCCCAGTATGGCCGTAATATCGGAGTTCACGGAATCCTGGTAATAAAGCTTGCCCACCTTGGCTTTTCCGGTCTTGGCTATTACTTTGGATTTTACGTTAATATTGCCTTTGACCTGCACCGCGCCCACTTCCCAGGGCCCCTTTGCGGCGCCCGCTTCCGGCGCTTCCGGGGCGGCGTCGGCGGACATGCCGGGCAGTCCGGGGGGGGGGGCTGATATTTTAAAGGCTTCGGTGGAGGCCGGCGCTCCGACATAAGTGGTATGGGCGGCGGGGGCTGGAAAAGTCTGGCCCGTCGCCAGGGAGGCCGCGCAGCAGAGGATAATGGACGCTAAAGGGAATTTTTTCATAGGTTCGCAGTTCGTCTATCACTTATCGGCAAGGCCGGTATCAATATTATATTACCACATTTTAGCTCGGATTTGTGGTTTTCCCAAATCCTCCGATAAAGGAAGATTTGGGACCTCAGGAGTTATCACCCATTTGGTGAAACTTCGTTCCCAAGGGGCCCGAAAAAACAGTTTTATCTGATTTTTCGGAATATTGAATTGACAGATTATGCTAGAATAAATCCGGATTCCTTTATTCGCCGGATCTGGAGATTTAAAAATGAAAAAGTTCTATATTTTGGACACCAACGTTCTTATACACGACCCCATGTCCTTCACCAAGTTCGACGACAATACGGTGGTGGTCCCGATCTCGGTCATCGAAGAGCTTGACACTTTCAAATCCGTGGCGGACGAGCGAGGCAAAGCGGCCAGGATCGTTTCCCGGCGCCTTGACGAACTGCGCAAGAGCGGAAAGCTGAACGCGGGCGTGAAAATGGAGAACGGCGGCACTCTGATCGTGGACCTGGACCACGAGCAGGTCCTGCCCAAGGCTTTCCTCCTTCAGCAGATGGACAACCGCATCCTGAACGCCGCCCTCTGGTACAACAAGAAAAACAAGAACGCGATCCTGGTGACCAAGGACATCAACCTCCGCCTGAAGGCCGAAGCGGTCGGCGTCAACACCGAGGATTACGAGGCAGGCAAGGTCAAGGTCGACGAAATCTATCCCGGCCTGGTCACGATTGAGAAGAGCGCCGAATTCGTGGACAAGTTCTATAAGGATAAGACCGCCAAGAACACCGACGCCGATCTCGTGGCCAATGAATTCGTCATTTTCAAGGCCAAGGAAGACCCCAAAAAAAGCGCGATGGGCCGCGTGTCGCCCGGAGACCTTTCTACGATTAAGATGCTCAGTCCCGAAACGGCGCCCTGGGGCATCAGGCCTCTGAACAAGGAACAGCGCTGCGCCATGGAGCTCCTGCTGGACGAGAACGTCAAGCTGGTGACGATGATAGGCTCGGCCGGCACGGGCAAAACTCTCATGTCGCTGGCCTGCGGACTGCAGAAGGCGGTGGAGGAGAATGTTTACCGCAGGCTCATCATCTGCCGCCCCATAGTCCCGGTGGGGAAGGATATAGGTTTTATCCCCGGCACCAAAGAAGAGAAGCTCTCGACCTGGATGGGCGCCATCTACGACAATCTGGAATTCATCATGGACAAGCGCCATCAGGACGACGCGATGCAGAAATTCGAGTATCTTCTGCAGAACGGAAAGATAGAGATCGCGTCCGTGACCCATATCCGCGGCCGCTCGCTGCCGAAGCAGTACATGATCGTGGACGACGCGCAGAACCTCACTCCGCACGAGATCAAGACCATCCTTTCCCGCGCCGGCGAGGGGACTAAGGTGGTCGTGACCGGGGACCCGTACCAGATAGACAACCCTTACCTGGATATCGCTTCCAACGGACTGATGTACATAGTGGACCGGTTCAAGGGACAGAAACTTTACGGCCATCTCACTTTCACCAAGACCGAGCGCAGCGAACTCGCCGGGCTGGTGGCGGAGCTTATGTAGTAAGCGGTCAGTGGCCCTAGCAACCCGCAACTATATGAAACGTTCCGCGGCCTTTCTTTGTTTCGCGCTTTTCCCTGGTATTTGCCGGGCGGCGGAAACGGTGCGCTTCGACACTTCCGACGGCTGCCGCCTGGAGGCTTTTTATCAGGCGCCCTCCTCCGGCTCGTACGTATTCGTGAACGCGCACGGCCTTGGCTCCAACAAGTCGGAGTGGGGCGCATTGGAAGCCGAGCTGGCCAAAAAAGGCTACGGATATCTCTCTCTGGATTTCAGAGGGCACGGCGGAAGCCTCGAATGCGGCGGCGCTCCGGCCGATTACAGGTCGTTCCGCGCCGCCGACTGGACTTCGCTTTCGAAAGATATCAAGGCGGCCGCCGCTTTCCTTAAAAAAAAAGGCATAGCCGCCAGGAAACTTATCCTTTGCGGCGCCAGCATAGGAGCGAACCTTTCGCTGAAAGCGGTGCGCGAGGGGCTAAGGCCGGCGGGGTTGGTACTGCTTTCCCCCGGTCTTGTGTATGTCGGAGTCAGTTCTGAGGAATTCTTTAAGACCGACAGCGGGATCCCCGTATTTATCGCCGCCTCCAGGAACGACGACTACGCCTGGCAGAGCTCCGTTTATCTTGCGGAGCAGGCGGGGATTAGCGGCGTCAGGGCCGTTTTCCGCGCCGGCGCCGGCGGGCACGGCGTACAGATGTTCGCCTCGGAGGAGCCGCCCGGCATGATCGGAGCCATACTGGACTGGGCTAAAAAGCTAAAAACGGGGACCGTAAAGCGGAAAACTGAAAACAATTCCCAAAAAATCAGATAAAACTTGGTTTTTGGGGACCTTGGGAATGAATTCCCCGATGTAGGATTCATCATTCGGCGGGAAATGGACTTCCGCCAAACTGGTTAAAACTGCTGATGAGAACCGGCATTAATCCCGGAGGTCCCAAATCCCCCTTTGTTCGGAGGATTTGGGATAATTAATAGCCATTGAAAAACGCGCTTTTTTGTATTAAACTATAATAGAGGGACGGACAAGCCCGCTCGTTTTTTGTCGTCATTTTTTGGAATGCCGGTGATAGCGGCAGGTATAGGCAGAGGCAGAGGTAAAGTAAAAGGTTTTATCTCGATCGCTCTGCCTTTACCCGCACCTTTACCTGTTGTTGCAGAAGTCCCGTCGTAAAGGGGGTCTTATGGAAAACGAGAACATCATAACCGTGCAGCTTCAGTTGACCAGAAGAAAAGCGCTTTTTTTGCTTTCGTTCTTTTTTCTCTGCTGGCACCCCGGGTTTTTGGGATCTGAAAATCTGACCTTGACGACCTATTATCCGGCGCCTTACGGCGGCTACGCCAGCCTTTTAACCACCGGACAGACCCTGCTGGCCAGAGATGGCGGCAACGTAGGGTTAGGCACGGCCGCACCCACCCAGAAATTAGACGTACAGGGCGGCAATATAAACACCGGCGGCTACATAACGGCCACTGGCAACATAACAGCCAATAACGGATCCGGGACGCTTTACAATCAGTCCGGACAAGGTGAAGTGTTAAGGCTTAACGGGAGCAACGGCCTTAACGTGCACCTTCAAAATCTCAACGGGGCTTTCCGGCTGGTCAACAGCGCGTGGACGTTCGATATCTTCAACGTGAATCAGGCAGGCGATGTAAGGGTGCAGGGCATGATCACTAATTTGTGCACAACGGTGTCATACGCCGCGGGTTGGACGCCTTGTCCCAGCGGAACGCGCGTCGTGTCCTATTATGGGGATGGCGTGATACGTGTATCCGGCATACTGAGTTCGAACTTTGTCGGATTGGGCGGGTCGGGAACTACCGTGGGGCTTGGCCAGGACTGGAACGGCACAATGCTCTGCTGCAAGATCCAGTGAACCTTAACAGCAGGCCGGGCGTTAAAAGGAGCGCAGATTGAAAAATCAGAATAAGAAGATTATCTCTCTGACCATCAGATCCAAAGAGAATAACCTGGACACGATCCGCTATGCCGCGTACGCAGTAAGCGCCGCGGCGTATGTTTTTATCAAGCCGGCGGGCCCCGCACTTTTCCCAAGGCCGTCAAAGTGCGGGGCTGGCGGAGGGGTGACAGTGGAGTTCACGCCTAAACTCCTGTCACAAGTCACAGGTCACAAGTCACAAGCCGGAACTCCGGCCCAGGCCGCCAAGAAACTTCTCGAACGCTTCAGGGAAGAGCTGAAAGACGAGAAACTGCGCGCCGAAATTTTCGAAGCGAACCGGGACCTCCGGGAATTCATGATACTGAAAGCTCTGGCCTACGAAGAGCCTCCGGCGGGCGCCCGGCAGGAAGACGCCGGCCTGACGCCCGAGCAGGAAAAGGAATTGGACGCTTTGATAGCGCAGGTGGAAAGCGAGATAAAGAAGGAATCGGCCGGGAAAAGGTCCAGGGACCCGCTCGGCATTACCAGGACATGGGAAGAAAAATATGGCGCAAAGAACCGCCGCAAAAAAAATTGAAAGAACAAAGTCCGGACCGCCGGACGCCCTGTGGCGGAAAATAGGCGGAACTTATCTGCTCACTAATGATTCCGGGCATTACGCCTGGCTGGGTGAAAAAGATTTCAGGCTGGTCATGGCCGGCGGGCTGACCGAGCGCCACCCGCTTTTTTCCGAACTGGCCTCAAAAGGCTTCGTCAGGAACCGGCTGGATTTTAACGACATAGCCGCCAAGTGGAAAAAGAAGAACGCCTATCTGGATCAGGGCCCCGGTCTGCATATCCTGGTAATGACGCTCAGATGCAATCATAAATGTCTTTATTGCCAGTCGAGCGCGTCGGGAGTGGGCGACAAAAAGACCGATATGGACCTCGGGACCGCGCGAAAGAGCGTGGATTTCGCCTTCAATTCCCCGAATTCCGGCATAACGATAGAATTTCAGGGCGGCGAGCCGCTGCTGAACTGGGAAGTCCTTAAGGGCGCGGTGAAATACGCGCGCGAAAGAGCGCAGAGCACGGGCAAGGAATTAAGGCTGGCGCTGGTCTCCAATTTCAGCCTTATGACGGAGGAGAAGGCCGATTTTCTTCTCAAGAACGAGGTCTCACTGTGCACCTCACTGGACGGTCCGGCGGCGCTGCACGACAAGAACAGGCTCACCCCAGGCGGCAGGTCCCACTCCGACACGGTAAAGTGGATAAAATATTTCCAGAAGCGCAGCGGCAAGCAGGTGCCCGAGTACCGGGTCTTCAAACCCAGCGCGCTGCTCACCGTTTCCAAGTACTCGCTGCCGCGCCACAAGGAGATCATCGACGAGTACGTGCGGCTCGGGCTGGAAGACGTCTTTGTCAGGCCGCTCGCCCCCATCGGCTACGCCAGACGGCTTTGGGACACCATAGGCTACGACGCCGGAGAGTTCGCCGGCTTTTATCTCAAGAGCCTCGATTACATGCTCAAGCTTAACCGCCGCGGCGTGTTCATACGCGAGAAGATGGCCGCCATGATGCTGGATAAAATAATAAATTTTAAGGACCCGGGCTACCTGGACGCGCGTTGCCCCTGCGGCGCCGCCATAGGCCAGCTGGCCTACAACTATAACGGCGACCTCTATACCTGCGACGAGGGCAGAATGGTCGGCTGGGAAGGGGACGACCTCTTCCGTATAGGCAATGTTTTTAAGGACAGCTATAAAAAGGTCATGACCTCCCAGGCCACCAAGGGCTGCGTGGTGGCGTCCAACCTGGAGGCCCAGCCGGCCTGCGCCCGCTGCGCCTATAAGCCCTACTGCGGCGTCTGCCCGGTCTATAATTACGAAGTCCAGGGCTCTCTGTGGGGCAATATCCCCGCCAATGACCGCTGCGGGCTTTTTAAGGGCGTCTTTGACACGCTGTTCACGCTGCTGAAGAGCCCCGCCAACGCGGAGATACTCAAAAAATGGGTGACAAAATGAAGAATTCGCTTTCTGAAAAAAAACTCGTTCTGGATAACAGGATCTATTCCCCCGAGGCCGTTAAACTGGCCGCTTTCGTCTTCTCCGGCAGGACAGGAATAAAGATCAAGTACGGCAAGAGCGCTTCGCAGGCCCTGATAGAAGACCAGGCTTCCGGGAACGCGTCCGGAGAGTTCATGAACGAGGTCCTGAACCAGCAGTGCAGGATAGATCTGGCTAAGAAAAGCTCCAAGATCGCCGGCATCATAGTCACCAAGGCCCTGCTGTCCGCCGCCGGCGAAAAGCGCTGAAAGCCCGCCGGACGAATAATTTATTCTCAGGTCCCGGTTTTTGAGCGCCCAGCTTTCCAGCCGGCGCGCGGCCTCCGTTCAGAAAATTTAAAACCATAGGAATTTCCTTCACCGCAGGGCAGTATTGGCCACAAAAAGGCACAAAAAACACAAAAATTATGCTGAGAAAATATTTAAAAATGTTGTCGTTCCCTTTTGTGCTTTTTGTGGCTAAATATTCTTTGGACGTTCATTTATGCCGGATATAGCGTTTTGGAACAAGTGCAACAACAAATGCGTCATGTGCACCAACATGCCGGAATTCGCCGCGCAGGACCGGGAACATTACGGCCTGAAAAGCCAGATAAATAAACTGGAGCGCTATCTCAAAGGTCTCGGGCCCGGCTATCTCAAGAACAACGATAAAGCGGATTTCGTCAGCCTCACCGGCGGCGAGCCGACCATCCATCCCGATTTCTTCAGACTGCTCGCCTATTTCAGAAAAAGGCTGCCTGGCGTAGAGATCATGCTGCTTTCCAACGGCCGGCGTTTCGCCGACGATGAATTTACTCGGCGCTTCCTGAAGATCGCCGGGCCGCCGTTCACGGTGGCCGTTCCCATCCATGGGCCGTCCTCGCGGATACACGACAGGGTGGCGGGCGTCAGAGGCTCTTTCAGCGCCACGGTGGCGGGCCTGAAGAACCTGTTTACCGGCGGGATCCGGGTGGAGATAAGGGTCGTCCTGCACCGCTTAAATATCAAAGAGTTCTCCAAAACGCTTTTATTCCTGAGCGAACAGTTCCCGTTCCCGGACAAATACCACATTTCCGTTATCCATTATGAGCTAGAGGGGATGTCGCTAAAGAACCATAAAAGGCTTTCCCTCAGACTTTCCGATTCCGCGCGGGTGATCAACGCCGCGGCCCCGCTGATAGCGCGCTTCCCGGACCTCCGGCTCTACCATTTCCCGCTTTGCCTCGTCAAAGATAAATTGCGCGGCCGGTGCTGGATCACCCTGCCGAAAGAGGACAGGATCTACACGAAAAAATGCGCCGGGTGCGGGGCGCGGAGAAAGTGCCTGGGCCTTATGCTCGAGTATTACAAGGAATTCGGCGACGGGGAACTTAAGGGCTTGTAACGGAATAACATGAACATTTGCGGGCGAATATGAAATTTTTAGGCTTCGCCTTCCTCGCCGCGTTCGCCGTGTGGGCCGTCGGGGTGGTGAATATAGACATAGCAACAAAAAAGATCCCGAACTCCAGGCTGGCGCTCGGGGGCAGACTCATCCTGCTGGCCCTCGGTTTGCTTCTTCTAAACACCTGGCTGGGCCGCACCGGCGCCGTGACCAGTTATCTCATCTGGAATTTTTATCTTCTATGGTGCGCGCATCTCTGCTGGGCGTCGCTGGCCGGGGTTATACTCTGGTATTCCGAGATCTGGCCCGCGGGCGACGCGAAGTTCTTCATACTGGTAGCGGCCTGGCTGCCGCTGATAAATCCTTTCATTAAAAATTTCCCCAATTATCTGTTCCTGAGCCTGCTGGTCAATATCTTTGTCGTCGCGGCCCTGGCGGCCATCGGCTCGTATATCGGTTCCGGCTTCGCGCAGGCGAGTCCGGCCGACTTTTTTAAAGAGCTCCTCTCCGACCTTAAGAGCGGCCTGCGCGGTCTGGCGGGCGAGAAAGGAAAGAATAAATGGCTGATAGCGTCCTATCTCGTAAATATGACGTTCCTGTTCCTGCTGCAGCAGGTCCTGAACGCGGAGAGCCGGCATTTGCTTTCAAGGTTCCTGGCCCGGCCGGACATCATTTACTTTTTCCTGTTCTTTCTCTGGGATAAGATCGGCAAAGCGTTCCAGAGCAAAAAATGGCTTTATTTCACCACGGGCTGTTATGTCCTTTATTTCTTCGCGGGATATTTCTACTTCTACGACCGCCTGCTCGCCCTGGTGCTTGGCGCCATGCTGAACGTCCTCAAGTTCAGCCTGCTGCTTTTCGTCGGACGCTTCATGCTGGAATTCCTGCTGGAAAAGAAAGACACCGTGTACCTTAAAGCCTCGGAACTGGAACCGGGTATGATACTTCTCTCTAAAACGGCTCACACCCTTAGGCGGAACCCGGCCTTTGAAGGCGCCTTCGACGACTGCTTTAAGGACGGGCTTACGGTCGAGCAGGTGGGGATCCTAAGGGAATGGCTGGGTAAGATGCCCATGCCGGACCCTAAGATAGAAGTGGTGCGCGGCAAGCCTTTCGCGCTGTGGATCTTCGCCGGAGCGGTCCTGTCTCTCCTGTTCGACAAGAACGTGGTGAACCTGCTGAAATGATAAAAGAAAATCCTAAAAGGCTTAAGATAGTCCTTTTCACCGGCTACGCGTGCAGCAACCGCTGCGTGTTCTGCGTAAGCGCGGACAAGCGGGCCCTGCCAGAACCGACGACCAAAGAACTGCTGGCCCTGGTCTATTCGGCCAGGAAAAAAGGCGCGGATATCCTGGAGATCATCGGAGGGGAGGCCACGATAAGGCCCGACTTCCCTGCGCTCGTCCGTGCGGCCAAGGATATCGGCATAAGCGAAGTGGTCTGCGCCACCAACGGGCGGGTGTTCGCGGACATGGCGCTCGCCCGCGCGATCGTAGAGGCGGGCATCGACGCGCTTATTTTTTCGATACACGGTCCCTCGGCCGCTGTACACGACGCGCTGACGTCAGTTTCCGGCAGCTTCGCCGAACTGAGAAAGGGACTGGCCAATCTTAAAAAGCTGGGATTCGGGCGTATAAGCGGCAATACCACGGTGGTAAAGGGGAATATGCGCTCGCTTCCGGAACTGGCCAAGCTCTATGTCAGGCTCGGGATCAGGAACGTGGAATATATCTTCGTGGACCCGAATTACGGCGGGGCCAGGAATGCTTTCGACAAGCTGGTGCCCAGGATCTCGGCGGCCGCGCCGTATATGCGCCGCGCGCTCAGGGTCGGCCGGGCCTCCAATTTTAACCAGTGGAAGGTGCGCTACGTGCCGCTCTGCCATTTCAAAGGTTACGGGGCGCAGATAAGCGAAACGAACGAGCGCGAGGTCTTCCGAACCGAGCACTGGGCGCCCGATTTCAGGAACGCGGACGCCATCGGTTCGCGCAGCGCGGTGGGCCGGCGGCGCACGGCGGCCTGCAAGGGCTGCGCGCGCCTGAACGTCTGCGAGGGCATCTGGGTAGAATACCTGAAGCGCTACGGCGACAGCGAACTAAAGCCGGTGAAAAAATAGCGGCCAGTGGATAGTGGGAGTGGGCGGGAACTCCCGAATAACAAATCTCTCCGTACATGATAAAAATAATTATGGCCGAAAATTTGAAATGCTATGAGCTGATACTCAATTACAACTGCAACGCGAAATGCTCTTTCTGCTCGCAGGGGTCGTTCGATAAAACGCTGAACGCGGATTTTGAGGCGATAGCCAGGAATATCTATGCGTCCTACGGGACAGGATACCGGCGGCTGGGTTTTACGGGCGGCGAGCCGCTTATCAGGCCGGATATCCTTAAAATAATCTCTCTTGGAAAGTCGGTGGGCTATAAATTCATCCGGGTGCAGACCAACGGGATCAAGCTAGCGGACCCGGCCTTCTGCGCCGCTCTGGTAAAAGCCGGGCTGACCTTCTGCAAATTTTCCTTCACGACCGATGACCCGGCGGCGCACGACAGGCTTGTCGGGGTTCCGGGCGCCTGGGGCAAGGCAGTTAAGGGGCTGGAGAATCTGCGCAAGCTTAAGGTCCGGATCGGCACCAACATCCTTGTCAACGGGCATAACTACCGCCGTCTGCCGCAGATAATCACATCATTCATGAAAAAAGGGATCACCAATTTTGTGATCATCTATCCCGTCTATATCGGCAGTATGGCCGCGAACGCCAAAAAGATAGGCGTGAGCCTGCCCGCGGCCGGAAAATATTTCATTAAGGCGGTGGAAGTGATGGAGAAGGCCGGGCTCTCAGGCGAGATCCTGTTCCTGAACACGCCGCCCTGTTTTTTGAAAGGGAGGGAAGAACTGGCTATCGGCCTGGACATGTTCAATACGGTGGTGACCGACCCGGGCGGAAAAAAGACGGACCTGGACGTCAACGCCAATGAGGCCAAGGTCTACGGCCCAGCGTGCCGCGCCTGCCGTCTTAAGGGGCGCTGCAAAGGGGTGGACGAGAATTACGCGCGCATCTGGGGCTTTAAAGGCTTTAAGCCCGCGGGGCGCGAAGTTAAAGCCGCGATAGCGCCGGCCGAAGGGGAAGTGTTCTTTTCCGACAACGAGCTGTGTCTGCTGGAGATCCTGAAGACTAAGAAAGAGGTCTCGACGGCCGAGGTACTCAGGCTTTCAAAAAAAATAGTGCTGTGCCGGGACTGCGCCGACGGGAACGCCGTTATGAACTCCGCGCAGAAGCTGATAGAGAAAGGCCGCGTCGCCAGCCGCTTCTCCGGCGGGAAGTTCTACTGGAGCCTGAAGGAAGCCGGTCACAAGACACAAGTCACAAGCCCGGAGGATTGACTTAATTTAGCCACAAAAAGGCACATAAAACACAAGTTCACCCCACCATTTCACACGAAGCCACGAAGACACTGAGAAGAAAGAAAACTGCGATCCGAAGACCAGAAGCCGGGAATTATTGACCTACGCATAAATAATAGAATTGTTGGAGGCTTGGATTTGAGATGAATGCGAGGCGCGACGAACGAGCATACCGGTTGGTCTGTGAGCGAGGAGCAACGAAGCAGTCGCTCAAAGGCAAGCCTCCCTTTCCCTTCGGGAAAGGGCCGGGCGCTTTTGGGCTGCAACTTCGTCACAAATCGCTTACATAGCCCAGCTATGCCGCGCTCTTTGTTCCTTGTTTCGCTCCAAAATCTCCCGGCCAGCATTTCTATTACTTATGCGTAGGTCAATAAACACGAAGAGCACAAAGTTTATCAACAGAAAGTTCACGAAGTTAATGCAGAAAAACTTTGTGTTCTTTCCGTGCAATACTTTGTGTCCTTAGTGGTTATTCCGAATCCGGAAATAATTCGATGGATAGATAGGATGCTGAGTGCGCATGGATGTGGCTCGATCGCTGCTGCGGTATCGCGGTCAGGGGGCGGATGATTTTTTCAGCAGTTCAAGTTTCGGTTTGCCGGTGCGGTTTATGCGGAAATCGAATTGATCCAGAAAACTGTGGCCCAGAAGACCGTCGACGCCGGCCATGGACGGCTCGATCACCACCGCCTTTACCTGTTCCGCAGTCTTTCCATAGACGGTGAGAGCGGGCAGCACAATTTCAGGACCTTTGACCTTTATCCCCGCGGCCAGAGTGATGGTCATCTCGGGCCCGTGTTTGTCCGCCAGGCCCAGAGCCTGCGCGAGAGCCGGCGAGATGGTCGTTATGGTCGCCCCTGTATCTACGATGAAATAAGCGTCTTCGCCGCCTAGCCTGGCGGGGACGATGATAAGGCCGTTTTCCCTGGAGTCCTCGTTGCGTTCGGCATAACCGCCAAGCTGTCCGCGCAGGGAGCGGAGAGCTTGAAGGTCTTTCTCCGGGTTCGCCGCATCCCCCGGCGCTTTTTTCCCGCGGAGCAGCCCGGCATAACGGGAGTTGATGAGCTGGGAGAAGGGCTCGCCCTTGCCGGAATTGTGCCAGGCCGCATAGTCTTCCGCCCTTTGCGCGGCGTAGGACTTTAAACCGTCTATCTGCAGGAGCCGGTCCTTCTGCTCGCCGTTGAAAGCGGAGACGGCGGCCTGCAGCCTGAGCGCGTCGGTGTTGTACCTCCGGCGCAGTTCCAGTTCCCTGGCCGCCACGGCGTTTACCTGCAGGGTTTTTTGATTGTAATCGTCCACTTCTTCTCTGGTCATGGAGCTTTTTACCGTTTTGTTGAGCCGTCGGACAAGTTCCTTCAGCTGCCCGTCGATCTCGTTCAGCGACCTCGCCTGGCCGTCCAGCAGCGCCTGTTCCGCCGTAAGCTCTTTTGAACGCGCGTCCGCCCACTCGTTAAATTCGAGAGTGGCTTTCTCTGCCTTATCGGCAAGCTCTTGTCTGGGGTCCGGGCCGTAATAAGCCGCCATTAGCGATTGCAGATCGGCAATGGTCAGCTCGCCGGCCGTCCGGCTCCCGGTCTCGCTCCCGGCGGCTCCTTCCGTAGAAGAGCTCTTTTCCGGCGCGGCTGCGCTTGCGACGGGGATCTTTTGCTTATCCGCCGCGGTTACGCCCTCATTGCACAGGCAGGGCGGTATGCCTGGGGAAGTTAAAGCAAGGAAGATGTAAATAATTACGGGGATATTAATTTTCACGGGGTTTTCAGTATTCTAAAAAATAGCAAGAGCCGGCCAAGTACTGATTATAGTTTTAGGGGCGCGCTTTTGCAACTTTTACAAACGATGCCCCCCCATAACTCCTGGCTTTTATGCGCGGCTGCCAGGCTATGGTATTGCGCTATAGCCCCTGAAACGCTATCATGTTCCCTATGGGCCTCATAGACAGATCATCAATGGTGGTGTGCCGCCCCCGCGGGAACGTGACGCCTGCGGGATAATATTAAAGCACGGAGACGAAAAATGGAAAAATTGACCGTAACCAGCGCCGATATCCAGGAATTCGGGAAAATGATGAAAAAAATGAGTTTTTTCGTCGCGATGAACATCTCGCTCGTCGAAAAAATTCTCAACCGGATCACACTGTACAAATATAATAAAGGCGAAGCCATCTGCCATCAGGGCGGAGTGGGGGATTCATTTTTCGTCGTGCTCGAAGGCAAGCTCAGGGTAAGCACCCGAGAGGGCTTTATTTTTTCAAGGACTTTGGCGCATCTGGCGCCCGGAGACTGTTTCGGCGAGATGGCGATATTGAACCATGTACCCCGTAACGCCACCGTTACCTGCGAGCAGGACTCGAAAATTTTCGTGCTGCTGGCGGACACCTTCGACCAGCTGCTGGCCGAGAACCCGGCTTTCTCGGATGAAATAAAACGGATCTCCGCCGAGCGCGACTTCGAGCTGAAAAGCCACTAAGGGGCGGATCGGGCTACTATTAGCCTTTGAACGGCTGTCCGCGGATCATCATGACGAGCGATATCGAACTAGCCCGTGCGGTAAAACTGAAGCATATTAAAGAGATAGCCGCGCGGCTGGCGGTGCCGGAGGACGACCTTGTCCTTTACGGCAAATACAAGGCCAAACTTCCTCTCCGCCTGATCTCGCCGGAAAAAGTTAAAAAGAGCAAGCTGATACTCGTTTCCGCGATAACCCCCACCCCGGCCGGCGAGGGCAAGACCACTGTCTCCATCGGCCTGTCGCTGGGCTTGAACCGGATAGGCAAAAAAGCGATCGTGGTCCTGCGCGAGCCTTCGCTGGGCCCCGTGTTCGGCATCAAGGGCGGCGCCACCGGCGGCGGCCTCTCGCAAGTCCTGCCCATGGAGGACATCAACCTCCATTTTACCGGCGATTTTGCCGCCATCGAAAAAGCACATAATCTGCTGTCGGCCGTCATCGATAACAACATCCAGAACAAAAAGAACAACCTGGGCATAGACCCGCGCACGGTCGCCTGGCGACGCGTCATGGACATGAACGACCGCTCTCTGCGCAAGATCATCGTCGGACTGGGCGGGACCATGTCCGGTGTGCCGCGCGAAACCGGCTTCGATATCGCGGCGGCCTCCGAGGTGATGGCCATACTCTGCCTGTCGGACGACCTGCGCCATCTGAAGGAAAAGCTCGGGAATATCTTCGTCGGCTATACCTACGACCATAAGCCTGTTTTTGCCAGGGACCTGAAAGTGAATGGCGCGATGGCCGCGCTTTTAAAGGATGCCATCCTGCCCAATCTGGTCCAGACGACCGAAGGAACCCCCGCGATTATTCACGGCGGGCCTTTCGCCAATATCGCCCACGGTGCCAACTCTATCATCGCCACGCGCATGGGCCTGAGCCTGTCGGATTATGTGGTCACCGAAGCCGGTTTCGCTTTTGAACTGGGCGCGGAAAAATTCCTGGACATCAAATGCCGGTACGCCGGCCTTTCCCCGTGTGCGGCCGTGCTGGTAGCTACGGTCAGGGCGCTGAAATACCATGGCGGGGCAGACCTTAAAGAGCTTGCCAAGCCCGATATCGAGAAGGTCCGCAAGGGGCTGCCCAATCTTGAAAAGCATGTCGAGAACATGAAACAGTTCAACCTCTCCCCCGTGGTGGCGGTCAACAGGTTCGTCAGCGATACGGAAGAGGAGATATCTGTCATCCTGGAAAAGTGCCGCGAGCTGGGCGTGCCGGCGGCGCCCGCCGACGTCTGGGGCCGCGGCGGCGCGGGCGCGGTCGAACTGGCGGAGCTTGTCGCTAAAGCCATGGACGGCTGTAAAGGCGGCTTTAAGCCCATCTACGAATGGGAATGGCCGGTGGAAAAAAAGATAGAGGCCATCGCCGGCAAGATGTATGGCGCCAGACATATCGATTATACGGCAAAAGCCAGAAAAGACCTGGAAAAAATAAAAAGCCTCGGGTTGGATAAGCTTCCTGTGTGCATAGCCAAGACCCAGAAGTCGCTTTCCGATAATCCGGAACTGATCGGACGGCCCAAGGATTTCGTGGTGACAGTCAGAGAGATAGAGATAGCCTCCGGTGCCGGTTTTCTGATCCCCATCACCGGCGATATAATGCGCATGCCCGGCCTGCCGGAACACCCCTCCTCTGAAAATATAGATATCGACGCGGACGGCAACATCACCGGCCTGTTTTGAACCCTGAACAACATCGCACAAAAGAGTGAAGAAGAAAGAAAGGGAAGGGATTACATGAATAAACAGGATGGACAGGATCTGAAATTTTGAATTTTCATCCTGTATATCCAGTGCATCCATAGAATGTCTGAACTTTTGCTGTTATTTATCCAACTATACGGAATAAACACAAAGCGCACAAAGTTCGGAACAGATAAGGACACTAAGGTTTTGGGGATGTTCTTTGTGAACTTTCTGTGCATTAACTTCGTGACCTTTCTGGTTTAATCGGAAAACTTTGTGGCTTAGCGGCTTTGTGTGAGAAACCGTTTAAACGAAAAAGAGTTCCATCACACGAAGCCACAAAGACACGAAGAAGAAAGCGGTAAGACTCAACATGGATATACAGGATGGCCAGGATCTGATATTTGTAATTTTTGTCCTGTCTATCCTGTTCATCCATGTGGATGTTTAATTTTGGCCGTTATTATTTAAAACACGGAATAAACACAAAGCGCAAAGTTCGGAACAGATAAGTACACTGAGTTTTCCGGATATGTTCTTCGTGACCTTTGCGTTTAACGAAATGGTTTTACAAGAGCGGCCGTCTTTAAATACAATGTAAGGATAGAGAATTTCATCCGGAGGAACAATGGACCTTAATAAACTTAACAGCGCCGTTTCAAAACACAGGAAAGACATGATAACTTTCGCCCGGGACCTGATACGCATCCCCAGTTTCTCCATGCAGGAAGGCAGTCTGGTGACGCGCATAAAGAAAGAGATGATCAAAGTCGGCTTCGATAAGATAAAGATCGACGCGATGGGCAACATCATCGGCTTCATCGGACACGGGAAAAAGAAGATCATGATCGACGCCCACATCGATACCGTCGGCATCGGCGACAAGACCGCCTGGAAGATAGACCCCTTCGGCGGGGTTTTCAAGAACGACACCATCTACGGGCGCGGCGCCACCGACCAGAAGCTGTCCATGGTCTCCATGGTCTACGCCGGCAAGCTGATAAAAGAGCTGGGCCTCGAAGGTGATTATACCTACATCGCCGTGGGTTCCGTGATGGAAGAGGACTGTGACGGGCTGCCGCTGCTGCACATCATCAACAAGGAAAAGATCAAGCCCGATTTCGTCGTGCTGACCGAGCCTACGAACCTGGCCGTCTACCGCGGGCACCGCGGCCGCATGGAAATGAAGGTGGTCACCAAGGGCCGCTCCTGCCACGCCTCCGCCCCCGAGCGCGGCGACAACGCCGTCGTCAAGATGGCGGCGATAATCGAACAGATCACGGCCCTGAACCCGAAGCTCAAGAAAGATAAATTTCTGGGAAAGGGCACGGTGGTCGTGACTTCCGTCGACTGCAAAACTCCGTCCCTGAACGCCGTGCCGGACGAATGCACGATATATCTCGACAGGCGCCTGACGCTCGGCGAGACCCTCAGATCTTCCGTAGATGAGATAAAGCGCCTGCCGGCGGTTAAAAAGGCCGGAGCGAAAGTGGAAGTTCTTTATTACGACGCCATGGCCTGGACGGGCCTGAAAGTGGGCCAGGAAAAATATTTCCCTACCTGGGTGCTGCCAGAGAACCATAAGCTGGTGCAGGCCGGTGTGAAGGCCGGCATCATAGCGCTGGGCAAGAAGCCTGTCGTAGACAAGTGGGTGTTCTCCACCAACGGCGTGGCCACCGCGGGCAGGCTGAAGATCCCGACCATCGGTTTCGGGCCCTCCAACGAGATCTACGCCCACACGGTCAATGAGAACATGCCGGTCGACCATCTGGTGAAGTCTGCCGTTTTCTACGCCGCCATAACGCAGTACCTGTAAAGCCGGGAACAGGATTAAGGATTAAGTATTAAGGATTAAGTTTTTAGGGATCAGGTTTTGCTCCTTATTGCTTAATCCTTACTACTTACTACTTATTCTTTTGTGCGATTCTTATTGCTATGCCCGCCTGCATTTGCTAGAAAATAGGTAGGGGCATTTTGCGGCCAGCTGGGCACGGGAATACGACCATGATAGACCTGAAACCGGACCATCTTAAAAAAGTAAAGCGCATACTCGCGGGCAATGTCCCGGAATATGAGGTGTTATGTTACGGCTCGAGGGCCGAAGGCACCGCGAAAAAATATTCATACCTGGACCTGGCCGTGATGACTATCCACCCGCTTACTCCGCTGAGACTGGAAAAACTTACCGCCGCTTTCGCCGGGGCCGGTTTTCCGTTCAGGGTCGAGACCGTCGACTGGGCGGCGACCGGCAAAGAATACCGGAAGATCATCAAAAAGACCGGACTTGTGATCCAAAAACCGCCCAAACCCGGCAAATAGCCCGTCCGCCATGATCGTTACAGACCTGGAACATGCCGAAGAGCGGATCCCCGGTTCGCCGTCGATGGACAAGGCGCTGGCTTTCCTGCGCCGTCCGGGCCTGAAGGGCCTGCCCGACGGTGAGACGGAGCTGGATGGCAGGCGGGTGTTCGCTATAGTCCAGCGGTATGAGACGGCCATGAACGCCGCCACCAGATTCGAATTCCACAAAAAATATATCGATATCCAGTACATAGCGGCCGGCGCCGAGGTCATCGGCTGGGCCCCTGCCGGGCGGATGTCGGTCTCGGAACCGTACGACGCTGATAAGGATATCTGTTTCGGCGCCGTGAAACCGGGCGAATGGTCGCCGCTCTACCTGCCGGCGGGGCATTTGGCGGTATTGTACCCCGAAGACGCTCATGCCCCCAAGTTGGCCGCAGGCGCGGCCGGACCCGTCATGAAGGTTGTGATAAAGCTTCTAAATTGCCGACGTTAGCTTTAGTATTCGGCGGGAAATGGAGTTTCACCAAGGGAGTAATTAAAGTCGTCGAAAAGTGGTAAAATAATTGCGCAGGGCTAGGAGCCTGACCGACAGGCTCCCAGAAGCGGACATTCCATATTCAGGAGGCGTGACAGCTTATGAAATCAATGTTAAGAGGCAAGGACTGGATCGAGACAGTGGATTGGACCAAAGAGGAGCTCGAGACCGTGCTCGAAGTGGCAAAGTACCTTAAAATAAAATTTTCGCTGGGTGAAGCGCACAGGATACTGCAGGATAAGACCCTGTTCATGATGTTCTTCGAGCAGTCCACCCGCACCAGAAATTCCACCGAGGCGGCCATGACCCAGCTCGGCGGCCACGCCCACGACCTGACCCCCGACAAGATGCAGATCTCGCACGGCGAGACGCCTAAAGACACCGGCAAGGTGCTTTCCCGCTACGGCCACGGCGTCGCCATCCGCAACTGCTTCTACGGCATCGGCAATAAATACATCCGCGAGGTCGCAAAAGAAGCAGAGATCCCGGTGACCAACCTCCAGTGCGACGTGGACCATCCGTGCCAGTCGATAGCCGACCTCATGACCATGCAGGAAAAGTTCGGCCAGGATCTGAAGGGGATGAAGTGCGTGGTTTCCTGGACCTACGCCCCCGCCTACGCCCGGCCTCTTTCCGTGCCGCAGGGCCTTATCACGCTGTTGCCGCGCTTCGGTGTGGACGTGACGCTGGCCTATCCCAAGGAATTCAATCTTATTCCCAAGACCATGGAAGACGCGCAGCGCTTCGCCAAGGATACCGGCGCGAAGTTCAAGGTCACGCACAACATGGACGAGGCCTTCAAGGGTGCGCATATCTGCTATCCGAAATCCTGGGGCTGCCATCAGCACCTGAAGGATATAAACGTTCCAGAGGCCGACAAAAAAGACGCCGGCATGAAGATCCTGGCCAAGTACAAGGACTGGGTCTGCACCGAGAAGCGCATGAAACTGGCGCACAAGGACGCGGTTTATATGCACCCGCTGCCGGCCGACCGCGGCGCGGAAGTGGAAGACGCCGTGATAGACGGGCCGCAGAGCGTGGTGTTCGACCAGGCCGAGAACCGGCTGCACACGGTGAAAGCCATACTGGCGCTCATTATGGGCGGCAGACCGTAACAGCCGGGATACGCGAGCGGGGGATAGTAGAAATTTTTACTATCCCCCGTTTTCATATAAAAGCGCAAATCATGTCCCGCCTACGGACCTTAAAAGACCTTGCCGTGTCCGAAAATATCCGCGCGGCGCTCCCGGCGCTTCTGGCGGCGGCTTTTTGTTTTCTTAATTTCTGGCTGCCTTTCAGGTCCGGCGCGATCGGGATGAGTTATCCGCGGATCGCTTCCGGCAGTTTTATTCTGGCGGGCCTGCATAACGTCAACGTCGTCTGGACGATGCCGCTTTTCGGGACAGCTTTTTCCTCCGTTCTCGATCTGGGAGCCAGCCCCGTCCTCTTTCTTATGCTCCCGAGTCTGGCCTGCTACCTGCTTGTTTTCAGCGCGGGCTGCCTGCTTCGCGGCTACCGGGCCGGCATCGTCTCTCTAGTATGCGCGGGCGCGTTCGAGGCCGCGGGCTTATTGCGCTACGACGATGAACAATCCTTTTACAGCGTTTCCCTGCTGCTGGTCTTCTCGCTGCTGCTTTTAAAGAGGCGCGATAACACTTTAAAGAACAGCCTTCTGTGCGGCCTGGCGCTCGGGGCTTCGATGCTGGTGCGCGCGCCGCTGGTCCTGTTCCCGCCGGTGGTGGTTCTCTTCGACCGGTTTTACGGCGGAGGAACCGTGCGGGCCTTTGTCCTGCGTTCGTCGCTCTTTCTAGCGGCTTCATATGTTTTGCTCCTCCCCTGGGGTTTTTTAAACTATTCTATCTCGGGAAGATTCTCCCTTATCGACGACCGCAAGGCCGCCTGTAACCTTATAACCGGCTCCGAGGGCGGTATATATACTATGGAGGGAGACTGCCGGAAGCTCGCCGGTTTGGGGGAGGGCGACAGCGCTTTCGGTCTTTTCGCGCGGGAGGCGGCGAAGGCTCCGGTCTCCTTCGCGCTTAACTTCATAAAAAGGCTTTGGCATATCTTTCTGTTCTACCCGGCGCTGTTCGGACTTTTCCTTATCGCCATGGCGGCAAGCCGCGGACGGCCTAAACCGCTTGTTTTCGGTTTGCCGGTCTATTTCATCCTCATCCATGCGGCGCTTTCCGTCGAGGCGCGCTATTTTTATCCGATGCTGTATGTGCTCCCCCCGTTGATAATCGGAGGCCTTTGGCCCCGGAGCGCGGATCAGGCCGCCGCGCGCCGCGCCCCCGCCGGAACGCTCATCGCCGCCGTGTTTTGCCTGTTCTTTTGCGCCGTCCTGCCCGTGGAAGCGCTTATGCTCGCGTATCCCTACAGAGCCTCCAGGAATCTCAATGACCGGGAATATTTCACCCGGCTGCCGGAGCGTTTCCCTGATGACAGGGTCTTTCAGGAGATGAAGTGCGAACTGCTTTTGATAAAAGGGGATGAAGCGCAGGCGTATGCCTGTCTCGACGCCTATAGTAAAAAGTTCGGAGATAATATCGCCGCCTATTTCCTTGCCGCCGAAAAGTCCCTCTCTCCCGCCGCCGTCCCCGTTCCGGCCCGCGGCGAAATGGAGTGCTATATAATAAGGATGCTGCGGGAATTAGAACTTGGCGACCGGAACTCGGCGACGGCATCCTTCAGGCTTGCCTACGCCGAATATGAGCGGTGGCACAACATGCTGCGCGGGGAACCATACCAAAAGGACAAGGAGCTCACGCTTAAGATCAGGGGAAACTCCGACGCTTTCTGGGACGGGTATGTTTACCGCTTCTTCCTGATGCTGCCTTCTGAAAGCGCGGCTAAAACGCTTTCGGAGCTGGAAAAGATCCCGGAACTGCCCGCGCTGTCGAAATTGCGAGCGCTGGCGGACGCGTTCCCGCTCGGAAGAAGCGACGTGCTCATGCTGCGGAAGCGGGTCTGGTCGGAGATGTACGGCGCGCCTCTTTTATGGAAGGAAGAAGCTGAAAAAGCGAAAAAATTGTCCGATCTCGCTGTCGAAAAAATGCGGTCCGGAGATCTTAGAACGGCGGAGCGCCCGCTGCTCGAGGCGGAGGAGCTGAATTCCGGTGCCCCGGAGGTTTTTATGAATCTCTGTTTTATCCGGCTGAGAGAAAATGAGCGGGAGAAAGCTCTTGAGGCCTGCCAAAGCGCCGCCAACGCGGTTTATCTTAACCCGGAAAACAAGCTGCCGGGTCTGGAGATCCTGGCGGCCGAAGCCTCGTTCGAAAGCTACGAACTCCTTAAGGCGTACGACAGGAAGACGGAGGCCGGAAAAGCCCTGCGCCGTACCGTTTACAACTCACCCGCCGCCTGGCCGGGACTGTCCAGGGCGCGGGCGGCCCTTAAGAATGAACGATATGAAGAAAAGATCCAAGAGTAAAAGTATTGCGCCGCACTGCTACTGGACCCGCTTCGGCGGGAACTATCGGCTGACCAACGACTCTGGAGAGCATTCGATCCTGACGCCCGGCCAGTTCGGGCGTTTTACCTCGGGACGGGGCCTGCCGGCGGGGGGGCGTAAATACGCCGAACTGCAAGCCAAGGGATTTATAAGGGATATGCTGGATTTTGACGATCAGGCCGCCAAGTGGGCGCGGTCCAACGCTTATCTGCGCAGGGGTCCGGGCCTCCACATAATGGTGCTTACTCTCCGCTGCAATCATAAATGTCTTTACTGCCAGGCCGGAGCCGCGGGGGTCTCCGCCGAAGGGACCGATATGAGCCTTTCCGTGGCGCGCAAGAGCCTTGATCTCGCGCTAAGCGCGCCGGGCGAAGGACTGACGGTCGAGTTCCAGGGCGGCGAACCGCTGCTGAACTGGGCCGCTCTCAAAGAGGCCGTCGTTTACGGAGAGCGCAGGGCCGCGGCCGCCGGCAAAGAAATAAAATTCGCCCTGGTGTCGAATTTCAGCCTCATGACCGAAGAAAAGGCCTCTTTTCTGTTAAAGCACGGGGTGGCGCTCTGCACCTCGCTGGACGGCCCCGCGGACCTTCACGACCTGAACCGTCCCCTCCGTAGCGGAGGGGGCGGCTCTCACGCCTTGACGGTCAAATGGATAAAATATTTCCAAAAGCGGCTCGGCAAAGATTCCGACTGCGGCCCCGCCGCGCTACTGACGGTCTCACGGCGCTCTCTCGGCAGGGAAAAAGAGATCATCGGCGAATACGCCCGACTGGGACTTTCTTCCGTTTTCGTCAGACCGCTGACGCCTATAGGTTTCGCCGGCGCCGATTGGAAGACCCTCGGCTATACCGCCCGCGAGTTTGCCGGGTTCTATCGCAACTGCCTCGGGCATGTGGTGCGGCTGAATAAAAGAGGTACCGTTCTGAAGGAAAAAACGGCCTTTCTGATACTTAAGAAAGCGCTGGGCTTCAAGGACAATAAATACGTCGATCTGCGCTGTCCCTGCGGGGCCGGTCTCGGACAGCTTACCTATAATTTTAACGGGGAAATATACACCTGCGACGAGGCGCGCATGCTGGCCTGGCAGGGAGACCCGCTTTTTAAGGCCGGCGATGTTTTTAAGGACGACTATGCCGCCGTCATCTCGTCCGCGGCGATAAAAGCCTGCGCCGCCGCCTCCAGCCTGGACGCGCAGCCGATGTGCGCGCGCTGCGTCTGGCGCCCGTATTGCGGCGTTTGTCCCGTCTATAATTACCGCACCCAGGGCAGCCTCTGGGGCCAGATGCCGGCTAATCAGCGCTGCAAATTCCTAAAAGGGGTTTTCGAGGCTGTTTTCGATCTGCTGGAAAATAAGAAGGTCGGTCAAAAGATATTGGAAAAATGGCTGGCCCCGGAAAATTACGGGGCTTGAAAATAGCGGCGGGATGTGCTACAACATATATATTATATATATCATCCGCCTTGCCTTAGCCGCGTTAAGGCAGGGTTTATTTTCTGTTAACGGACGGGTAACGTTATGAAAAAGTGGGTCATTCTTATTCTGGTCGTTTTGGGCGGTTTGCTGCTCGCTTTGCAATATGTGTCGCGCAGACGCGAAACGACCGCTGTAAGTCCTCCCCCGCCGGTCCAGAGCGAGGAATCGGGCACGTCTTTGCCGGCATCTTCGACGAATTATGTCTCGCCCGACACGACGCCGGGGCCCGAGGCCGGCTGGGATGTCAACTATCAAAGCACTCTTATACTGCCGGCGGTTAAGACCGACTACAAAGGCGCCTGCCAGGGCGGTTCGCTTGAAGAGATGCGGCGGACGCACGGCAGGTTTTGGGGGATCGGGGCTAAAGACGTCGCTTTCAATTTCGAAGAGACCATGAGAATGTACGAACTGCTGGGTAGTTATGTGGGGTGTGTCGCCGTGGCCAGGCAAAATCTCGCGCAGTGCGACACTTTGCCCGATGATATCGCGTCGGATTCCAAGAAAGTGGATGCCGCTTTCACTCCGAGGTACAGATGCAGGGAGCAGGCCTCCAACGCGCTGTTCTACGCTTATATGGCAGGAAAGGTCTCCGATCCCTCGTTCTGCCAGAGCGCCGTTTCCTACTGGCGTTCGGAGAACACGTCAAAGATCTCCGTGCCGGATTTCTGCAAGGCCGCGGGTGGCGGTATGAAGGACGCCGTCGCTTTCCTGGCCAAATATATGCCGCCTAATGTTAAGAACCAGGGCATGCCGACTTCTGCCTCCTCCTGCGGCGGCGACGCGGCGTGCCTCGCCATTTACGAAAATTATAACGCCGTCAGGAAGGACAACGCCGACGCCTGCCAGCATCCGTCCAACGGCTACTGCGAAGCCGCGATAACCAGGGTCCCGGCCCCCTGCGAAACCATAGTCCGGGAAATGTCCCAAACCTATTGTTCATATGTCGCGAAAGTGAAGAAGGGGTCCGGCGGTTATATAGGCCTGTCCAAAGAGGAAGTAAAGACCTATTCCACGCAGCAGGCCGTCAGGATCGCGGCTGAGGCGGAGGAGCGGCGGAAGAAAGCGGAGGAGGAGAGCCGGCTGAGGAACGAGGAGGCCGACCAAAAGAAACAGAACGAAAAGATCCAGGAAGAGGTGAACAAGCAGGCAAAGAAAATTTTACGCAAGGAATGACCGGAGGACCGGCTATGAAAAATAAAACATCCAAAATTAAAAAGAATATAAAGTTGTTCTTCTCCAGCGAAGAGGGGAAGATGCTGGACTCCGACATCGTGAAGACCGGGCTGGCTCTGGGCATTCTGGGGGCTGCCATGGTGGATCAGGCCTGCGCCCAGACCGTCCACAGCAATTTTTTCCAGGCCGCCGGGCATACAAGCCATCAGAGCCACGGTTCGCACGGTTCGCACGGTTCGCACGGCTCGCACTCCTCGCACGGCTCGCACGCTTCGCACGGCTCGCACTCCTCTCATGGCTCGCACGCTTCGCACGGCTCGCACGGCTCGCATGGCTCGCACGGCTCGCACGGTTCGTACTAACGCGTCGTCCGGCCATGCGCCTATGAAAGGACTGATCTATCATTTCAGCCCCGGTAAAGATATCGGGCACGGAGTTCACCTATTCCGGCTGGCCGAAAAGCTGGCGGCGTATAACGCGGAACTGATGCTGCTCAGGGACGCCGACGCCGTCTACCCGCCGGCCTCTTCCTGGAAATACGGCCCTGTCCTCACTCTTCCTGAAGGAAAGGCGGCCCCCGACGGAGTCCGGGCGCGCAAGATCCTGACCGCAATGCGGGCGTTCGCTCCGGATTTCCTGGTCACGGCATTTTTCCCGCTGGGCCGGACTGGCTGCGCGGCTGAGATCGAGCCGGCTCTGAAAGAAGCCTCGCGTAAAAAAATAAAGATCTATTCCACGGTGCCGATGCCGTATTTCTCGCATAGCGAGAGAGCGCTGCCCGACCTTTTCCATTTCGCCGGGTATTACGACAGGATATTCATAAATTCCCCTCCCGGCTACGATCTGGTCTACATGGCCGCGGCTGCACCGCTGGAAAAGCGCATTTCCGCGGCGTCTTTCGCGTCCGTTTTTAGGGAATTAAAGAAGAAACTTTGTTTTACCGGGTATGTTCTGCCCGAAGACAGGCCCGCGAGGTCCCGCGGCCGCGCCGGGAAATTCATCCTGGTGCACAGGTTCTGCGGCCCGACCTCTCCGAAAATAATCACCTGCGCCATACTGGCGAAAAAACTGCTGCGCAGCCGGCTTCCCATGATCGTCGTCTCCGGGCCGCGCAGCTCCGCCGTAGAGATGCGCCGCTGGCGCCGGCTCATCAGGAGCAACGGGCTTAAAGAAGTGCGCTTGCTCAAGCAGACCCCGGATTTTTTTAAAATGCTCGCCGGGTGCGCCGTCTCGGTGGGAACCGCCGGCGGCACCGTTTACGAAGCCATGTACCTTAACAGGAAAAGCGTCCTCATTCCGTTCAAGGGGGCTCCCGGCGCGGAGCGCTCGGACCAGCTGGCCAGGGCCGCTATGCTCCAGGACCTCTCCGGCGCGGTGGTGCTCGACTATAAAACTCTTACCCCGGCCCTGCTGGCGGCGTCTATCGACGCTGCGCTGGGCGACCGGTCTCCCGGTTTTCTCCCGCCGAAAAATATTTTCTCCGGGGCGGCGGTCTTTGCGGCGGTCGTGCGGCGGGATATGGAGGAAGCCGGCTTGCGCTGACGGCCCTTGCGCTTATGTTCGACACTGTCATGCTGGAGCTTACTTACAGATGCGATCTGGCCTGCTCATTCTGCTATCTGCGGCACTGCGGCAGACTGAACCGCGCCGGGGGGGAACTTTCCGCGGCGCGGCTGAAGAAGATCATAAAGCGTTTTAAACCGGGCACGGATTTTTGTCTTTCCGGAGGGGAGCCGCTCCTGCGCAGCGACGCGGCCGAGATCGCCGCTTTCATAAAGAAGTCGGGGTCCCGCTTCGGGCTCATCACCAACGGAACGCTGCTGCGCGGAAAATTGATGAGGCGGCTCGCCGCGTTGTCTCCCGAATATGTTATGTTCTCCCTGCACGGTCCGGAGGCGCTGCACGACAGGCTGTCCGGCAAAAAGGGGGCGTGGCGCGCGCTTATGCGCAATATGGCGGCCTTTTCCAGGATCGCCGGCCAGCGAACGGAGATAATCGTCAATTGCGTCGTCTGCCGCGAGAACGCAGGCAGCCTGGCGGCAGTGTATCGCATGGCCGAAAAGGCCGGCGCGCACCGGGCACTATTCAGTCATCTCCAGTTCCTTAGAGCGGAGGAGGCTTCTGCTCTAAAAGGAAAGCTGCCGCGGGGCGGCGTGATAACGCCGGAATTTGAGCATTATGAAGCTGATCCGGCGCTGATAGCGGAGCAACTGGGCAAGATACGGGAGCTTCCCTTTAAGGGCACGCATTTCGAGGAAAGACCTCGGCTGAGTAGAGCCGGCCTTGGTAAATACTATAACGGCCGCCCGCGGCCTTCAGGGGTCTGTCCCAAAGTTAGGAACACCCTTAATATCGAGCCCGATGGAAAGGCGCGCCTCTGCGTGTCCTTCGGTCAAAGCATCGGAGACGCTTGTAAAACAAGTTTAAGCTCTATGCTCGCGATGAAAAAAAAGATATTTAGCGGCGCCATGCCGGGCGGCTGCGCGCGCTGCTGCCAAAGGTTCGTTATTCACCGCCACTTTTGAGGAAGGTCCGGAAATCTCCGGTTAATCGGCTATCGCGGGCGCGATGGCGGAGGGGGCTTCGATAAGTTCTCCGCCGACGCCGAACAGGCCTTTTTTCAGCATCTCCGCCGCGGCAAAAGGCAATTTGGGCGCCGCCGCAAAAGCAGCCGCGCCGGAGTGGGCCGGCGCTTGCGCGGTGTCCGGAACGGTGCCGGAATACTGTTCCCACGGCGTCAGCGGCCAGCCCCAGCCGGTCTCATAGCTGTTATCTGTCGGATTTAAGCCCGCGGCTTCGTAAAGATATTCCGTATAACCCACGCAATCAAATTCAACAGGACCCTTTTGCGAGATATGAGAGATGTCGTACTTCAGCCCTTTTTTTCCCATTTCCAGCGCTAATTCCACTATCTTCTTTCTCTGCGCCGGGGTCGGCGCGGGGCTCGTGGTCCTGTTGCCGTAGTAGGGATACTTGAATTGATGGGTGAAGTTCTTCCAGGTGCGGATGTTGCGCACTCCTCCCGGGTCGAAAAAGTTCGGCACGCAGTCGCAGATCGTGATATACATCCGGCCGTCCTTGATCTCGGCGCCGGCGAAGATCCCTGCGTGGCCAACCGGAGTGTCCGGGCTGACCCAGGAGGTTATGTCCCCGGTAAGGCCGCCCGCGAAAATTATATCTCCGTCCGCTATCCCCGCGCTTTTCGAGGGAGGCAGCCCGGGGATCGAAAGGCTTTGGCCCAGCTCGTCCAGCATTTCAAAAGCGGCCGTGCGCACGGTTTCGGTTTCGTCCGGGGAAGCGGACACTTTCTTTAAGAACGCCCCCGCGTTCCCGGCCAGCTTTCCAATGCTGATGATGTCGTTTATTTTAAAAGTGTTGTCCGAACTCTTGTAAAATTTAACAAGGTCATTCATCAGCGCGGGGTCTCCTATTTCGCCGAGCGACCAGATGGAATTGATCGCGGCGAGGCGCGAGTCGGAGGCGTTCTTGTTCGGACCGGGCGATTTCAGATAGCTTTCAATGTTGGCCCGCAGCATATCGACGGAGCGCGCGTTCTTCGTTTCGCCGGCTAATCGGGACGCGCATACCCGCACGCCCATATCCGGGTCCCTGACGGTGTTCGCCAGGACAAGAAGCACCGCTTCATCACGGCTTGTGCCCAGAGTTTGTAAAGCTTCACAGCGAGATCTGGCGTCTTTGTTAGGATCGAGGGCGTCGGCCAGCGAGGATCTTACGGCTCGGGCGTCGGTCGAAGCGCCTGCGGCCGCGCCGGTCCCGTTCGAGGGCTCCGCAATAATATCTTTGGAATATGCGCCGGAAGTTGTAACTGAAAGTAATGCGGCAGAGATGGCGAGTTCCTTTAGTATCCGTGTCATTACTTCTCCAGTGCCAATGATTTGAATTGATAACAATATTATAGGAGAGAATGGCGCTATTTGGTAAGGGTCCCAGGGCCCAGAGCGGGCCGGGTCGAACAGCCTATAGGCATATGGGCGCCTCAGATGCGGGCCTGCCGCAACTCCGGTTAAATTTATGGGAGCCTGTCCGACATAAGGAATTTTGGCTGCAATTGCCGCTTTTTGCCTGCGCCTTTGTGCCGCTCAACTTACAGGTTCATCGGAGTGGACTACACCGCTGTTATGTCTTACTCCTGGACACTGTTTGCGCCTGCTCGTTTCGCGGCACTTCTACCTGATTGCCTGAATTGTGTCGCTTCGCTCCACCCGGCTTCAAAGTCGACAATTTCGCCTTAAAAACCTTATGTCGGACAGGCTCCTACTGAGCTTTCCCTGTTAGGTTGACGTTCTGGAGGCTTAGATTTGAGCCGGATGCAAGGCGCGACGAACGAGCATGCCCGCAGGCCTGTGAGCGAGGAGCAACGAAGCAGCCGGCCAAAGATGAGCCTCCCCCAGGGGCTGTCCGTATCCGGGCTGCAACTGCGTCGTAAATCGCTTACATAGCGCTGCTATGCCGCGCTCTTTACTCCTTGTTTCGCTCAGGATACGGACAGCCAGAGCGTCAACCTAACAGGGAAAGCTCAGTAGAGCGCCTCTCCGTTGGAACTTATAACGTTCTTGTACCAATAAAAGCTTTTTTTTCGGGTCCGCTCCAGAGTTCCGGTCCCGTCGTTATTCTTGTCCACGTAAATAAAGCCGTATCGTTTCTTCATTTCTCCGGTCGAGACGCTGACAAGATCGATGCAGCCCCATGGCGTATACCCGAGCACTTTCACGCCGTCCAGGGTGATCGCATTTTTCATTTCTTTGATATGTGCGCGCAGATAATCAATGCGGTAATCGTCGTTTATGGAACCGTCGGCTTCGACAGTGTCTGCCGCGCCCAGGCCGTTCTCCGCTATGAATAAAGGCACGTTGTAGCGGTCGTATAAATTATTCAGCGAGATCCGCAGCCCCGCCGGATCTATCTGCCACCCCCAGTCGGAAGTTTTGAGATAGGGGTTTTTTATCCCGCCGAGCATATTGCCGACCACTTTCTCTTTGTCCTCGTCCGGCCCGGAAGATGTCACCAGCGACATGTAATAGCTGAATCCCAAGAAATCCGATCTGCCTTCGAGCAGGGCCTTCTCGTCTCCGGGCAGCCTCGCGGGCGCTATATTATTGCGCTCAAAATAGCGTTCCATGAACTCCGGATAAATGCCCCTGACCTGCACATCCGAGAAAAAGTGGTTCTTATTCAGCCTTTCCGCGTTTGCCTGTACGTCCGCCGGGTCGCAGGTGGCGGGATAGGAAAGAGGATAAAGCACCATGCAGCCTATCCGGAAATCCGGATCGATAGAGTGTCCCAGCTTTACGGCCTTCGCGGCGGCCAGGAACTGGTGGTGCGCGGCCTGGTAGATGGTTTTTTCCTTATTTTCACCTTGCGCGAACCGTATTCCCGCCGCCACGAACGGATGCAGCGCTATCGCATTGATCTCGTTGAACGTCATCCAGTACTTTACTTTGCCTTTGTAGCGCGTGAAAATAGTTCTGCAAAAATTCTCGTAGAAGCCGACCAGCCGCCGGTCCCTCCACGAGCCGTATTTCTCCACCAGGTGATACGGCATTTCATAATGAGAGATGGTCACCACGGGCTCGATCCCGTGCTTCAAACACTCGTCGAACAGCGCGTCGTAGAATTTCAGGCCCTGCTCGTTCGGCGCGGCCTCGTCCCCGTTCGGGAAGATCCTGGCCCAGGCTATCGAGGTCCTGAAGCATTTGAACCCCATCTCCGCGAACAAAGCGAGGTCGCCTTTATAGCGGTGATAAAAATCTATCGACTCGTGCGAAGGATACAGCCTGTCCGCGACGACCCCGGCGGTGTATTCGCGCGCCAGGGTAACGGTCCCGGCGGTCGCGACATCGGCCGTGCTGACCCCTTTACCGCCTTCGTTCCACGCGCCCTCCAGCTGGTTGGCAGCTACCGACCCTCCCCATAAAAAACCAGAAGGAAATTTTTCTGATGAATTGTTCACAGGCGATGCCTCCAGACCGAGCATTCCGAACACCGTGGCGAACCTTTTTGATTATAACCTTTGTCCCGCGTCCCAGGCAAAGTCCGCGGTATATGTATTCGGCAAGAATTACAATGAAACACAGGATGAACAAGATTTTGGATTTAACCGCCTATCCTGTATATCCTGTCCATCCATGTGAGTCGATCGCTTCCGTTCTTTTATGTGCCTTCGCGGCTTCGTGTGACACAAAAGCTCTCGTAAGACCAAGTCGTCATTCCGGCGAAAGCCGGAATCCAGGGATATCGGCGACGCTGGACCCCGGCTTTCGCCGGGGAGACGAAAAAGCTTCACCGGAACGATGAAAAACGTCCCGACGAGACTTCGGCCTTACGTGATCTTTCGGGATGAGAGAGACCTCGGCATATTTTGCGGCTTATGCGCCTGAGTGTGTTGGCGAGGCTGTCTTAAAAAGGCGGATTTATCGTAAAATAGAAAATATGAAATTGAAATTCTGCGCCCTGTCGGTCCTGCTGGCGGTCCCTGCGGTCAGGGGGGAGGCCAAAACTTACTGTAATCCCCTGAACCTGGACTACGCCTATAATCCCTTTACTTCGGCGGCGGCTCCGGACAAGCACCGCTCCACCGCCGACCCGGTCATAACGCTTTATAAAGGCGACTATTATCTTTTTTCCAGCAACCAGCAGGGTTACTGGTGGAGTCCCGATATGGCGGACTGGACCTTTGTGCCCCGCAGTTTTACGAAGGTCCTTAACCCGAACAAGGACGACGTGTGCGCTCCCGCCGTCATGGTCTATAACGGGGCGCTATTTGTCGTGGGGAAGGCCGAAGGGCAGCCGCTGTGGAGCAGCACGGAGCCTAAGGCCGGTGTCTGGAGCGAGTTTTCGTCCGCCTACACTCCGGGCGACGATCCGGCGTTCTTCGTGGATGACGACGGAAAGGTTTACCGCTATTCAGGCTCCAGCAACATCTACCCCATCTACGGCGAGGAGCTGGATCGGACCACGCTGGAACCTGTGGGAGCGCGCAAGCCTCTTCTGAGCCTCCACGGCGACATTCACGGCTGGGAGAGGTTCGGCGAGCATAACGACAATACCTTCCTGGACCCTTTCGTGGAGGGCGCCTGGATGAACAAGCGCGGCGGCAAATACTATCTGCAGTACGGGGCTCCGGGGACGGAGTTCAGCGGCTACGCCGACGGGGTCTACGTCGGAGACTCGCCGCTCGGCCCTTTCGCGTACCAGAAGCACAATCCGTTCTCATATAAGCCGGGCGGATTCGTGCGCGGCGCGGGACACGGGGCGACCTTTCAGGACAAGTTCGGAGGCTGGTGGCATGTGGCTACCAACTCCATCGGAGTGAAATATAATTTCGAGAGGCGCATCAGCATGTGGCCGGCCGGTTTCGACAAGGACGGGACCTTGTACGCGGACACCGCTTACGGCGATTATCCGCATAACCTTTCCGATGGAAGTTTTACGGGCTGGATGCTTTTGAACTACGGAAGGCCGTTGCGCGTGTCTTCTACGCTGGGTGGGCATGTCCCCGCCTATGCCGCGGACGAGGACATCAAGACCTATTGGAGCGCCGCCACCGGGTCCGCCGGCGAGTGGATAGAGTCGGACCTCGGCTCGATCTGCGACGTGCGCGCCGTACAGCTTAACTACGCCGACCAGGACGCAGAACTCTTGGGAAAGCAGGCGGGAATAAGCCATAAGTACCGGCTCTATTCATCTACGGACGGAAGCTCGTGGCGCCTGCTGGCTGACAAGAGCGGCTCCGTCACCGACACCCCGCACGCGTACCTGGAATTTCCCGCGCCTGTGGAAGCCAGGTTCATTAAGCTGGAGAACGTGAGCGTGCCTACGGGGAAGTTCGCTTTGAGCGGACTGCGGGTCTTCGGGAAGGGGCGGGGCAAAAAGCCGGAAAAGGTCGGTTCTTTCGTCGCGCTCAGAGGCGCAGGCGAGAGGCGGAACGCCTGGCTGAGATGGCGGCTGAGCGACGACGCGGTCGGCTACACGATCTACGCCGGCTCGTCCCCGGACAAGCTCTATACCAGTATTACGGTTTACGGCCGCAACGAATACTACTTCAGCGCGATGGACAAAGACCAGCCTTACTACTTCCGGATAGAGGCTTTCAACGAGAACGGGATAGGAGAGCGCTCGGAGCTGGTCGAGGCTCCGTAGCCCGAAAGCTGCCGGAGATGCGCTCATCTCCGTTCGTTTTGAAGATACCGGCAAATAACCTTTATCCCCTGACCGATCAATATGGCGAAGAAACAGCAGTATAGCGGCAATAAATAAAAATAAAATCTCTCGAACTGCGACACCGAATATTTTTGAAGATAGAAAATAGAGAAGTAGAGCGCCGCCAGGCAGGCCAAAAGGGCCAGGGCGCGCCGCCGTGATCTTAGAAGAACGATCCCGATAAGCATCGAAAGAAGCGCGGCTCCTGAAATTATCCCGAATAGGCGGTCCCGGAATTTAAGATTGTAGTAGACGTTCTTTGGCGACGGATTCGACGTGTTATAGGTTTCCTCCGCCAGAGCTATCACTTTCTCCTTCGGGAGACCGGCCGCTCTCGACAAATGCATCAGTATGTTGATCATGTAAGATCTGTCGGGTGAAAGGCCGGGTGTATAGCATTCCTGTATTGGCCTTCCCGAAGAATAGCACGCGGTAACAAGCTCCCGGTCAAAAGGTTCCGCGTTCATTTTAAGTTCATACCGCCAATGCGAATATAAGACCGGCAGCGCTAGAACAAAAGCCAGTAAAAGCGGCGGCATTCCTTTTTTTATGGAGCGGGAGAACAGCAGGCTGATTAATATAAAAGGGAATAACACAACGCATTCTTTGCGGAACATTATAGCCAGTAAAGCGATAAAAGGCGGAAGTAAATAGCCCTTTTTGTCTGAAAAGGAACGGGTTAAAGTCAGATAGGCGGCCGCGCTGGATAAAACATAACCGAGGCACATGTAGGGTACGATATCCGGCAAACGGGACATGCAGAACGCGGCGCAAAGGAAAATAACAAAAGCGGACAGAACGGAGTCCACTTTAAGCGCGTCTTCCAGAATAAGTTTCCATAACAGGAAGTGCAGGGACAGGAACAGGAAAATAACCGCTTTTAAGCCCGGAAGACCGCCCAGTTTCAATATCGGCGCGAAAAAGAGCGGCATGATGGAATCCGATAATAAATAGTTCAGGTGTCCGGTCTTTGTGTATTCGACCGCCTGCTGCAGATAGAGCCGCTCATCGGTGTAAATAATAAAGGCCCTGTGGCCGAGGCATATGAATAAGAACAGGCCGGCGAGAAAGAGGAAATTTATTATCCGGGGCCCGGCAGGGAGCCGCCGCAGATCTTTAACTCCGGACCTTATCGCGGTGAATGATAAACACGCCGCCAATACCGGGAAAACGGCGATAATATAGAAAGGATAATAAGGCAGGAACCAGTCCAGAGCGGAGCGGGTGTTTTCTACCGCTGAAACGAACAGATGATTTAGCATTACGGTCCTTCCCCCGGTCAACCGGAAAACTTCTTTTCCGCAGGCGTCATCTTCCTACAGCCACGGGTCCGCCGCGAAATAGCCTTTGCCGCCGGCCTTCGCGAGGGCGCGGCTGCCGCCAAGGCATTTAAGGAGATCGCGGCAGGATTTGCAGCGGCCGGGCAGATAATCCAGATGGCTCAGGGTTTTAAGGAAACGGGAATCCCAGGCTGTTTCGAGGGTCGCGCCCAGATCCTCGTATATATAATAGCTTGGTTTGAAAAAACCGCGCGCGTCATAGACCACGCGGGTATGTCCGTCGTCAAAAGCGGCGCCCAGAAAATGTTTCCTTTCGGCCGCCGGGACCAGGCACAGCGGGACGGGATTGGCTATAACGACGCGCGGCGCGGCGGGGACAAGCGAAGCTATTCTTTTTGACAGCCGCTTAATGTCCGTCCGTTTCAGCCTGGCCCCGGCCTTGTCGTTCCCGGCTCCGGCGGACGTCATCGGGCGGTAAAGCTCCCAGATGTCCGCTTTGAGTTTCGCTGCCAGGCGGTAATAAGAGTGGAAATTATTCAGGACGTCCTGTGCGATGACCGTGCCGAGGCGCAGGACCTTGACGCCGCGGGCTTTCAATAAAGCGATGTTCTCCAGCTTCGCGCGAAACAGCCCCGGCGTCCCGGTCGCCTCGTTCTCCGTTCTCTTATCGCGGCCCTGCATCGAGATAAGAACGTTGTCCATGTAAGGCGCGGCCTGTTCCAGAAGCTTTTTGTCCGCCGCGACCGCGTTAGTGTTCACCAGGGTGTAAAATCCCAGCGCTTTGGCCGCTTTGAGCAGCGGGACCAGACTTTTGCTCAGGAACGGCTCTCCGCCGGTAAAACGGATGTTCTTGACGCCCGCTTCTTTGGCCTGGCGCAGCACCCCGACGAGTTCCTGAAAGGGGCGCTCTTCGCCGCCGCGTACGGCGGCGCAGACGCCGCAGTTCAGGTTGCATTTCTTCGTCAACTCTATGACCACTTCGTTAGGAACGGCCAGAACGGGGGAAAGTTCCCTGCGCAGGGCATTATAAAAAGCCTTATTTTTCTCCAGGCCGGGGCAGAAGCCGTTAAGCCGGCAGTCCGCGCAGGCCGCTATGCGGGCGTAGGACGCGCCGGGTTTCTTACGGTAAAGAATATGGTCCCAGGCGTCGGGCATGAAGCAGAACGGCATGTTCTTAATATAAATAGTGAAAAAAGCCTCCGCGCCGTTAAGCGCGCGGTAGAGGGTCTCCCTCGCCTCGAGCGGGTCAGCCGCCGGAAGCAGGGACAGCTCTATCGTATTGTCTTTGGCGTTCAGGGCGAGCTTCAGCCCGGCCGCTTTCATTTTGCTGACGACTTCGTCTTCTTTCATCATGGCAGTCGTAGATCTTAAAAGCTAACATGAAACATCATTCGTCACACCGGCGACCTGCCCCACCGTGAAACTGGGGGGGGGGGAGCCGGTGTCCAGCTTCCGACTGGGCCTGGATTCCGGCTTTCGCCGGAAAGACGGAATAAAAAAATCCCGCTCAACCTGACAAGTATGCCGCTTCAATTAAAACTTTTCTTGTCTATGCATGTTTTAATCTGTTATCGTGTCCTTCTTGTATATCCATATTAATTCCCAGAATTAAGTTTTTGCCGTTAGCGACCAGAAATATTTTCCTTTCCTGAAATCCTTTTTTATCAGCCCTTTCTTTATCAGCGCTTCGCCGGTAACCAGCACGCTCGAGCCGTCGCGGCAGTCCAGGCAGAGCGGCAGGCCGCGCGCGAGCGCCAGCACGCGGGCGGTAGGTACGCCGTTCTCTTTTTTGAGAATTTCAATAAAGCATTTCTCCAGGCCGCCCAGATAACCCGGTTCCGCACGGAGATCCTTTTGTTTCGCCGGTTTAAGTACCGGTTTAAAACCTTTCCAGCCGAAAAGCTCCAGATAATGGCGGTCGACGCCGAGGCAGCGCTTCCTAAACAGGCAGGCGGCGCAGACAGGCCCGCGCTCTTTGGCTTTGGAGATGTTGGAGTCCAGGTCCCAGCTGAGTCCCAGCGGAGAGGCCACCATGGTGTTGAATTTGTATAGTTCGACGGCGCGGGTTTCATGGCCGGGCAGCAGGCAAGGCGGCATGTTGAGGGCTTTAATGTTTCTCCCGAGACCCGCGGCCAGCGCGAGGTCGAGCGCGGCCACGATCCACTTCGAGGCTTCGGGCATGCCGACGCTCAGCTTAGGATGGTTCTTGCGCATATTGCCCACATAGATCGGGTAGATGAGGACGAAATCGGATACGCCGCGGTCCATGAAGAACCGGAGCATCGTTCTGAGCCGTTTGTAATTCTGTTTCGTGACCAGCAGATTTACGCCGACGGAGAGGTTAATCGCCAGCATGTTGTCGAGGCCCGACAGGCTGGCCTTAAAAGAGCTTTTTTTGCCGGTAAGCCCGTCGTGCAGCCCGGCGCAGTCTCCCAGGAAGGTGAACTTGCATACGGTAAGCCCGGCCTGCGCCAGTCTGCGGCACAGCTCCGGGTCGGCAAGTTTCATGCCGTTGGTCTGCAGCCTTACGGCCTTAAATCCCGCCCGGCGCGCCGCGGTCGTCAGTAAAGGCAGTTCCGAACGCAATAAGGCCTCCCCGCCCGAAAAGCCCAGCCGCTTATAACCAAGTTTTTTGGCCAGGTAAATATGGCGCAGCGCACCGCTAAGCCCGGCCTTGACCGCCGGGTCGAAATCGCTCTGCGAGCAGAAGCGGCAGGACAGGTCGCAATCGTGATTCAGGATGATCTCGTAGCACTGTTTGGGCATAGGTCAAAAAAGCAGGTAAAGGCGCTGGTAGAGGTGTAGCAGCTTCACCCTTTGGTTTTTGTGCGGTTTTCCGTACCTTTACCGATACCTCTATCTGTTTTACGTTTTACCGGATCTTTTACGGGCTTGAATTCGTTCCAGCCGTAGAGTTCGGGGTATTCCCGCCAGGGGCCTTCGCAGGCGCCGGAGTATTTGCACCTGGGGCAGAGGGGGCCTCTCACTTTGCCTTCGTCGCGCCTGTATGCTCCGTAGTCTTTTATAAAACGGTCCGCGTCCACCACCGGGCCGGCCGGTATAATGCTCTCGGCCACGCAGGTTTCATAGCCCTTCATAAGGCAGAACGGTATGGCCTCGGTGTAGCAGGGAATGCCGCGTTTAATGCCTAGGTCCAGCGCTTTTTTGAGATAGGGCATGACGAGGGTTTTCCTAGGCACCAGGCGCTGTTTGTTCTCTTTCGCGCTGCCGACTATATGAATGAAGGCGAACTGGTACTGTCTCACTCCCAGTTTTATCAGCAGGGCGGCTATAGCCGGCAGTTCTTTGTAATTGTCCGAAGTGATGACGGTGTTGGTCAGGACGGGCAGTCCCGTCAGCACGGCATTGGAGATCCCGGTCACGGTTTGGGTAAAACTGCCTTTAGCGCCGGTCAGCGCGTCGTGTGTGGCGGCCTTGGCGCCGTGAAGGCTCGGTCCCATCTCGGTAAGGCCAGCCTCTACCAGCGCGCGGCAGAAGTCCGGATAGGCCAGGGTGCGCCCGTTGGTCTGGAGCTGGATGGATTGAAAGCCGGTCTTTCTCGCGATCCTTATAAGTCCCAGAATGGCGGGGTGCAGGCTCGGCTCTCCCCCGGTGAAGACGACGCCGCGGATGCCGTTCTTGTAGGCTTTCTTAAGTTCAGCCGCTACGGTCGCGGCGCTGCGGTCGGCGTACATCTCCCTCTTATGGCCCTGCGCGCAGAAAGCGCAAAGATTATTGCAGCGGAAACTTATTTTGATGTCTATTCTTTTATACATTAGCGTCCGGTATCCAGCGGTTCGTTAGTCGGCTTTCCCCAAGAACGACGTGCCCTTGAGCGGTAAAAAAATACGCAGGTCTTTCTCCTTGCTGAAGCTCGTCCTGAAATCGGTCATAAAAAAATTCAAATTATAGGGCCGGAATTTTAGCGTAAGGACCCGGACCATGTTCCTGATCAGGGATTTGTTCTCATGACCCAGCTTATCGTAAAGGCACATCAGCAGGTACAGATGTTCGTTCCCCATCGCCCGGTAGGTCGCGATGGAGTCTATCTTGCGGGCGATAGTCTTTGTCGATTCGATTATCTGTTCGTTCTTCTCCTCCCACTTCGCCCCGCCGATCTCGTCGAACTTTAAAGAATACTGCTCTATGATCCTGTACAGCGGATAAAAGAAATTCATGAATTGAAGAGGCGGATAAGGGACCACCCTGACCCCGAACTTTTTCTGTTCGCGGAAGAAGCGCGAATTAGGATAAAGATAAAATGGGTTAAGCGTGTAGATGTCGACGAATTTTTTAATGTCGTCGATGGCCCTTATCGTGGCCGCTATGTCACGCCCGGTTTCGGTGGGGAAGCCCGCGATCAGCTCGACGTGGTTCCAGATCCCTATTTTGTGGGAATACGCCAGGTACCTGCGGGCCCTCTCGACCGTGATGCCCTTGTTCACATAATTGAGCAGTCTCTGGCTGCCGGTCTCTACCCCGAACGCCAGCTTTACCGCTCCGGCGGCCTTCATCTTGTCGAGCAAATGTTCGTCCATCACCCTCAGGTTCGCGCAGTCGAACCATTTGAGGTCCAGCTTGTACTTGATCATCCTGTCGCAAAGATCTTCGGCCAGCTTGTAATTATTGTTAAAGGAGGAATTCACGAAATATATGCCGGTGGCGCCCTGCGCTTTCAGCGCGGAAAGCTCGTCGATGATCTGGTCCGCGGATTTGATGTCCGAAGGCAGTTTGTTGTCGTTTTCGCAGAATACGCAGGCGCCCGGGCACGTGAGCTCGAAAGTGTAGGGCACGACCAGATATCTTTTATTGTTCATCAGCTGCCGGATGAAGGGAAAATTCGAATTATAGTTGGCGAGCACTTCCCGGTCGCGGACCCGGTATTTGTCCAGTATAGGCGCTTCATAATGCGGGGTCGGCGCGCAAGGCCTTCTGGCCCCGCTGCCCGGATAATTGCGCAATTTGCCGTTCCTTCGGGCGACGGTGCCGATAAGAGCGGCCTTCCCGCCGGAGATCTCTTTTGCGATCTCAATAAGCGCCCTTTCGCCCCATGCCGCGTAAACGCCGTAGTCGAAACAGGCATACCGCCGCATCAGGTGAAAATACGCCTCTTTCGGCAGGCCCCTGTAGCCGATGACGGTCTTAGCGTTGAATTTCTTTTTAACCGAGTATGAAAGCAAGGCGGAAAAATTCAGGATGAGCGGCTCGGCCCTTATATCGACCAGTGTTATTCCCACCAGGTCGGACTTTTTTATTTTCAAGCCCTTGAGCAGTAGAGCGCCCATCCGGTCGTATTTAAGCTTCAGCTTCTTCGAGGCCTTCCCGCAGACGTATGCCGCCACGGCGTCCTTATCGAATAAAAGCGTGTGCTGTTCGGGATTGAACGAATATTGTATCCGGTCGAACCAGTCCTTTTCCGCGTCGAGCTGAAAAACCTCGTGGCCCTCTTTGATCATTGCCCCGGCCAGCACCGCTATGGTCATGTTGGGCGGCGGGACAGGCTCCGAGATCTTCTGCTCTCCGGGAGGATATACCAAAGTTATCTTGAGGGGCTTTTTGGGAAAATTCATGTCAGTGGACCGAAGGCTGATAAACTATCCTGTCTATGCCGCGGTTCCTTGGAGGCATAGGTCCGCGCGCGAAGTAGCCGCTGCTCATCAGGTGCAGCGGCCTCGGGATGAGGGAGCTCGTGAGCTTTTTGGCTCTGCCAAGGCAGGCATAGCGGCATTTTTCTTCGACCCAGTGTCTTTCCCAGGGGCAGAATCTTGTGACGCCCATGTACGAGTACGGGATATGGTAAGTGTGGGACAGTCCCGGGAATCGTTCGTAGCGGGCCAGCAGGTCCGGGGAGTCGGTCTCCACACTGAAAACGCGGTTTTCCGCGAAGAATTTCTCCAGGAAAGCGTCGCCGGACGATCTAAGAGCGTGGCCGAGTATTCTGCCGAGCGCGACACGGGCCCTCGGGGCGTACTTTTGCCGTACCAGATGTATAAGCCCCAGGTCGTTAGCCACGATCTCGAGCGGGGTTTCCTCGCTCGAATATTTCCGTATTATCGCCTCGATGTTCCCGAAGCGCCGGTCCGTCAGGAACGGGGTGGCGAGTACCACGCGCTTTTTAAAGAGTTTGAGGGCCCGGCCGAACTCCACAGGTCCGGGCAGCAGGTTGGGGCAGAATTCGCTGCCGAGATATATAACATCTATCTCCGGCACGGAATGCCTCGCCGAAAAGCGTCTGCCGTTCAAGATCATGGCCGTCTGCATAATTATTAGACTTTCTCGCTGGAGTAGACGTTCTTATATAGTTCCCTGAACTCTTTGCGCGAGACCCCGCCTTCGAGCAGGCCGGCCAGGCGTCCGGCATCGCCGAGGAAGCGCTTCAGTCCCTTAAAATCCAGCGTGCGCGGGATCTTCAGGTACTTCACGCCGGCCTTATGCCCGTCGTACAGAATATCGGCCAGCCGGTCCGCGTCCGGGGACGGCATGGTAAAACCGCCGTTTTCGCTTTGCAGGCGTATCTTGCACGGCTTGTAGTCCCGGCTCCAGTCGCAGAATTTGCACAGCGGGTCCACGTTCTGGCAGGAATGGCTGGGACAATAGAACATCTCTGTCTCAATGCGATGCCCGTTCTTTATCATCTTTCCGGCATCGGCGGCGGTAAGGTTATAGGGCAGGATCAGCCGCTTTATCTTATATCTTCTGAAAAATTCCAGCGAATTAGAGTTGAACGCTAGTGCCAGGCTGCTGAGGATGTAATTGCTATTCACTCCGTGATCTCGGAGGTATTCGATGATGGAGGCGTCCTTTACTACGAGCCCGCTGACGCCGCGCTCCACTATCCTTTTTATCTTTCGCGCCAGTTCCGGGTACCTGGTTGGGTCGCAGGACTCGTTCACGAGAAGCAGAAGTTTTTTGCGCTCCTTTTTTGCCAGGTCGATGATCCGGAAAAGCTCCTTTTCGCCGCGCACCGACAGCGAATCGCGCCTGTGGTTGGGGATGCCCGCCAGACCGCAATAGACCTCTCCCGCTCCGTTGGCGAAGAGCCATTCGGCCTCTTTAAAATTTTTAGCGCCCGCCACTATGATCATAGATCAGGATCGAGAACCGGAAACGGCACACCTATTATACAATTATTGGCGGGACGCCGCCCTTTTACGAAACCCTGGGTCCAAGCCCGAAAGAGCTATTGCTTCCCGGCGCCGTGCTGGCGGGAAGTGTCGCGGTTGCCGCTCATATAGGCCGTCCTGCCGCACCTGGAGCAGGTGGGCAGGAAGCCCCCGTGTCCGACCAGAGTTCTCCTGAATTTCGCATAAACCGGGCCGTTAAAAGCTTTAAGGACGTTCCGTTTTAAGGCGCTGCCGAGTCTGTGTCCCAGCGGCTGGCAGGAAATTATATTGCCGGCGGGGTCGATCCAGATCCCGTTCCAGAGACTTATACAGAACCCTTTTTTTTCGAGCGCGGACCCCGGGTCGTACCACTTTCCCATTTCTCCTCTGGAAAGGTTGAGGTCCAGCCTGACCTTTGGGTCCTTTTCGGCTTTTATTTTTGAGATCTGCGCGAACAATCTCCGCGCCGAGATGCCGGCGGCCATTTCCTGCGAAACTTTAAGCCCAGGCGCGCAGCCGAGCTCTTCGCGGAAAATAGCGGAGGCGGCCGCGAGATCGCGGGAGGTTATGTAGTCCAGATGATGGAAAGCTAGGGCGTCCGGCTTAAGGGCCGCCAGCGCCTTGTAAACGGAATGCAGCACCGCGTGGTTGGCTCTGTTTACAGTGCACCAGAATAGCAGTTTCGAAGGAGTTCCGGACCTGGCGGCGTTGAAGGCGGCGCAGGCGGCCGCTATGGCGGAGAAGGCTCCGGGCCTGCCGACGCAGGCGTCGTGGATCTCCGGAGTGCCGTGTATTGAAACCGTCAATTCGTCGAGACCGGAGGAGAACAGCTCGAGCGCGGAGGCCGGAGTATGGGACAGGCTGGTTATAACGCGGCAGTAATGCCCGGCGGCCTTGATGTATTTCACCAGCCATGGCAGATCGGGGCGGAGCAGGGGCTCGCCGCCCGAGATGTAAAATTTGCGCGGCCTGCCCGACAATGAATCCACCAATCGGCGCAGATCGGCGCGCGTCATTTCCGGCCCGGCCCGGAGGGCGCTAGAACTTTTCGCCATAAAACAGAAGGCGCAGGAAAGCGGACACCTGTAAGTTACGTCCAGCGTCACATACTGCGGGTCGAGCGCGGCGCGCGCGCATGCCGGTCTTTTTTCGCTCATGGAAGTTTGAAAAATCCTCTTACCGCTTTAGCCGCGTAAAGGCACTCGCTTTCCGTCATCATGGGATAAGCGGGAAGATGCAGAGCGGTCCTCGCGTAAGTTTCGGAGGCCGGGAAACGGTCTCGCTGCGGAATAAGCGTGTCGAGAGGCTCGTAGGTTCGGCCCAACGGGACCTTCGCTTTCAGCAGCGCTTTCTCCAATTCTTTTTTTCTCGTGACGAGTATCGGAAAATCCTGCGCGTCCCTGCCAGTTTCCGGTATGGCAAGACCCTCTATCCCGGACAGCGCCCGCCGGTAAATGTCGTTGTTCCTGCGCAGCCCGGAGAGAGTTTTGTCTAGCAGGGAAAGTTTAAGTTCCATCAGCGGCGCCGTCGCCGTGTCCGGCACGCCGAAAGCGGCCGCCGCTTTCTTTGCTTTCCGGAAAAGGGCCGGTTCGTCGCACAGCAGAGCGCCGGCTTTGGCGCCGGGAAAGGAGACTGGCTTATAGGAGGAGAGCGAGAAAACGCTTATATCGCCGAAAGAGCCGTAGGGGCGGCCCTTCGACGCCACCCCTATTATCTGCGAGGCGTCCTCCAGCACTGGAAAGCCGTTGGCGTTCGCCAGCGAGCGTATCTGCCCGGGCGGGATCGAGGCGGAGAACATCGGAGTGAAAATAAGCGCGTCCAATTTCCCGGCGGCGGCTTTAAGGAATTCCAGGTCCATGTTTAGGTTCGAGAGCGCGATCTCCAGTAATTTTGGCTTCGCGCCGACCGCCAGCGTCTGGTCCAGGGCCGACGGGTGCGTAATATTGGTCATCCCGACGGCGGTTCCTTTCCCCGCGCCGAGGGCTGTCAGGCCGGCGCTTATGGCGGCCCGCCCGCTTTCGGTGAGCAGGCAGTAACGGCGGCCCGTAAAAGCGGCCAGTTTTTCGGCGAACCTCTCCGGCGCCCCGGGTCCGGCGGCCTTCCTGAACCGGCCGGGACCCGCTTTAAGGAGCATTTCATCCAGACGGTAAGGATCGAAAAGTTTGGAGGTCATGGACTTTTTCTCCCGCCGGCCGGGGCGCAGGCCGCGGCTTCGGCCTGCCCGGACCCGTTCCGGCCACAGAGCTCCAGAAGCCGGCGCGCGGGGACGAAACTGAAATGCCTGAGCAGGGCGTCCACTTTGCGCGGGACGCTGGCCGAGTTCAGGAACTGGCCCGCCGCCGCGGCGAAGCCGGCTCCGATGGGCGTCTCAGTTTCAAATTCCCACGAGTGAAAATACAACATGCCCGGCAGGCCCGCCGCGTTCAGCGAGGCAAGTCTGGAGATCACGAAATCCCCGGGCAGCAGGCGCAGGAAGGATCCGCCCAGGAAAGGCATCTTCAGGCCGCAACAGGAAAAGACCGACGGCGGCAGCTCCGCGAGCCCGCAGGTGTGTTCGTGCGGCTCCCTGAGCCTCCCTGAGAACGGGAGCGGGTAGAGGCTGGAGTCGTAGGAATAGCCTGCGCCCTTTATCGCGGCCAGCCGGCTGTTCGCGCCGAGCGAAAAGGTCGGGGCCCTGTATCCCGCCGGTCTTGCTCCCGTAAGCGCGGCCAGCGTGTCGCGGGAATCTTCCAGGTTCTTTTTGAACTCCGCCGCGTTCATGCGGAACACGGCTTTGTGATCGTCTCCGTGGCTTGCCACTTCGTGGCCTGCGTCCGCTATGGCTTTCACCGTGTCCGGATGCGCGCGCGCCGCCGACCCCAGCACGAAGAAAGTCGCCCGGACCGAATGTTCTTCCAGGAGAGCCAGGATGCGGGTGATATTCTCAGGCAGGCGGCTGCCGGCCCCTCGCGGCGCCGCACTGAAGAAGATGGTGTCGAACCATTCTTCCACGTCGATGGTGCAGGCGTTGATGACGTCGCAGGTGTTTTTACTCATGTTCATTCTATTATCGTTTCGAGCACAGGCAGACCGTGTTGCCCAGGCTCAGCGGCAGGTCGGCCTTGGTCGCCCTGGCCAGGAACGAAAGCGTCTTTATATAGAAGGGGAGCCGCTTTTTTATGGTCAGGAACAGTCTGTCCTCGTCGCCGACTATACTTAGCGGGGCCAGCAGTTCAATTTTAAGCCCGGCGCGCTCCAGCAGCGGGCGCAAAACGGCGGGCGTGAAAAAGTTTATATGCCCGTGATGGACCGGCTCTCCGCGGTAAAGCCCAAGGTTCTTGCGCATAACGGCCCTCAGCCTCAGACTCGACTCGTCCGGGACTTCCAGATAGATAAGCCCGCCGGGCGCCAGGTATCGCTCCGCTTCCCTGATAAATTCAAGCGGCCGCTCGGCGAACTGAAGCACGTCCACCGCGATCAGCAGATCGAAATAATCTTCATACTCCGCGCCTGGCAGGATCGTGTTGAGGATCTTTCCCGCGAGGCCCTTGAAGTTATCGAGCTGGAGCGCTTGGAAAATGGCGGAGGGCTCGGTGCCCAGATAATCCCCTGCCGAGACCGAGAGCCGCGAGGCCAGACAGCCCAGGCCCGTGCCGAGTTCCAGCACCTTAAGGGTCGAAAGGTCTTTTCCCGCGAGGGTTTTTATGCGCTCGGCCCGCCTGTCGTCCACCCGAAGTCGGGCCTCCAGGAACTGAGGGTCCAGGATCTTGTCGATGCAGCGGTCCGGGCAGGCCGCGCACTTGCCCGCGATACAGCCGCGGTAAGGGTCGCGGAACATGAAGCCGCAGTCCCGGCATTTCATTATGCCGGAGTTCTCCAGCGAAAACATCTTGGTCACGCGGCTTGCGCCGCAAAGCACGCAGTTCATAAATTCATTTAAAAGGTTTGAGGAGGCTGTCGTGCCGCCTGGCCATTTTTTCATGCAGCAGATCGGGGAGGTTCCTGTACAGCGCGGCCAGGAATCTCCAGCGCGCGGGCGTGTAGATTACGCGCCTTTTATTCAGGACGGCTTCGAAGATATCCCGTGCGGCCGCTTCTTCTTTGCCGGCAATATACGCGGGCATTACGGTCGTGACCGAGATATCCCCGCCGGAGAGCGCCGCCGCCTGCCTCAGGCCTTCCAGGTAATTCGTGATAAAAGCCTTGGAGGCGTTATACGCCGGGCAGGCGCCGTTGCCTCTGACCGCCCCGATCGAGGAGACGCCCGCCAGCCGCCCGGAACCTTTTTTTAGGAAATAACCGAAAGCGGCGTTCAGGAGGCCGGCGCAGCCGAGGGCGTTTATCTCTATAGCTTTCTTCTCGATCTCCCAATCCGTTTCCCGGTCCCAGTCGAAATGCCCGGCGCACACGACGACGGCGTCGGTTCCGCCCGTCCCTTCGGCAAGCTCCAGAAAATCCTTTCTGCTCTTTTCAGTGTCGGTCAGGTCCAGCTTCCTGACGGCGGAGTCAGGATATTGCGCGCCGAAAGTCCTGATGGTATCGTCCCGGGTTCCTGTGACCGCGGCTTCCCACTTACGGGATATAAAGACTCCGGCCAGCGCCCGGCCCAGTCCGGAAGTCCCCCCGATAATCACGACTCTCATATAAATATGATTCTATAAATTTTGAAGGGGCCGCGGCCGTTTTGTTTCGCCGTTCCATAGGAAGCCGTGTTTGGAAAGCCTGCGCGGATATTGTATTATCTATCTGTCCCACAACGATCGCGGCGTATAAATTCCGGAGAATAAAACATGGGCGTAACCTTGGTCACGGGCGCGGCGGGCTTCATCGGCTCGCATCTGACGGAAGCTCTTATCAAGTCGGGCAAAAAAGTACGGGCCTTCGTTCAGAAAGACAGCCGGCACCTGGCGTACGTGCGCGGCCTGGGCGCGGAGATCTTCTACGGCGATCTGCTGGATAAAGAAAGCCTGGCCAAAGCGCTCGACGGCGCGGATGAAGTCTTCCACCTGGCCGCCAATGTCCGGCCGCAGCACTGGTTCTATTCAAAGACCGGCCTCTCCAAAGAATTCGACAAGGTCAATAATATCGGCACCAGGAACCTGGCCGACCTCTCAAAGGGCAAAGTTAAAACGTTCGTATACTACAGCAGCATAGCGGCCGCCGGCGTGCGGCCGCTGATGGACGAGACCTGTGACGCGCTGCCCGAAACGGAGTACGGGCAGAGCAAATATGACGGAGAACAATACCTGCTTAAGCTGCATAAAGAAGAAGGCTTTCCGGTAAAGGTCGTGCGCCCCGGCTCCGTCTACGGCCCGCGCCATCTGAACATGGCGCTGGTTTTCAAGTTCCTTAAATTCTCGTTCTTCCCGTTCTTCGGCAAAGGCGACAATTCCGTGCCGTTCACTTACGTGGAGAATCTGATAGACGCCACTCTGCTCGTGGCCGAGAAGGCCCCTTACGGCGAGAAATATTTCGTGGTGGAAGATCCGGCGACCATGAGGCAGTTCTTCGGCGGCCTGGCCTCCGGGATCGGCGGGAAACTGTCCGGCTTCTACGTGCCGATGTACCTGATCTACAGCGGCTTCTTCGTGAAGGAAGTGCTGGAGCGGCTGTTCTTTTTCAGGTTCTTCCCTATGCGCATGGATATCCGTCTGAACACCGCCAAAGTAGCCTGCAACGACTGGATCTGCAGTAATGAAAAAATAAAAAAGCTGGGCTGGAAGGCCGCCGTGGGCCGCGAAGAAAGCCTGCGCAGGACCGCCAAATGGTACAAAGACAACAACCTGGTTTGATATGTATTTTGAAGCCTCCCTCAAAGAAAAAGCCTTTAAATTCCTAAGGCTTGTCTCAAAGCTCTACGCATACCCTCCGCGCGACATAACCATAGAGGTCACCACCAGGTGCGGCCAGAATTGTGCCATGTGCTTCAGGCCCGCGCTCGGCGTGCCCGAGGCGGACATGAGCCCGGAGCTCTTCGCGCGGATAATGGCGGCTCTTAAGACGGGGTTCGGCGCCGGAGGGCCCAAATACCTGAATTTCGTCGGACTGGGAGAACCGCTTCTTAATGGTTCGCTGGGCGAAATGCTCAGGCTGGCCAAAAAGATCTTTCCGGAGACGGCCTTGAACATTTCCACCGGCCTTTCGGTCTTCGACCGGACGCTGATGTCGGAGCTGGCGTTTGAAAAAGTTATTAACCGCGTCAGCGTTTCCATAGACGGCCTCGATGCCGGCGGCAGTCTGCATCCCTTTACCGGCGAGGTCCGGAAAAATTTCGGCCTTCTGACGGAACTGAAAGCCGCCGGAGGATTTAAGCTGAGGGTGCAGACGCTTATAATCTCAAAAGAGCGGGCGGAGGAAGTTATTAAACTCGCGGCCGGGGCCGGAGCCGAAGAACTGCAGCTGATGCGCATAGATCTGCACGCCTTTAAAGGCGAGCCGCCCCTCCAGCGTCCCTCGCCCGGCGAAGAGCGGGAGATAGTGCGTTTTGCCGCGGGCAGGGCAGCGGAGTCGGGACTCAGGTGTATGAATAATAATTCCTACGATATTTTTATGGCTATCGCTTCCGGCCGGGACCGGCGCTGCCTGACGTCCGACGACCATATTTTTATAGACGCCGCCGGTAAGGTCCTGCCCTGTTTCTATCTGCGCGAGTTCCAATACGGGGATCTGACGCGCGAGTCCTTATCGGCGATATGCGGCAAAAGGCGGGAACTTGATTTCTATGGCTCGCAGGCCCGCCTTTGCGCCGGTTGCGATATCTATAAGAGGGATCACGCCGGAGGTCCGGGGGCATGAAAGTCCTTCTGATAAATCCTCCGCAGGAAATGGGCCCGGCCCAGCGCGCGCTCGAGAACCTGATGCCGCCTTTGAACCTGATGTATCTGGCGTCTTATCTTCAGAAGGCGGGGCATGTAGTTAAGATCCTGGACCTCTACGCCGGTCCGGTTTCGAAGAATGAAGTTCTGGGAAAGGTGAAGGCTTTCGGCCCGGTTGTGACCGGCTTCGCCACCTACCCCGGCGGCATCGACGAGGTTTACGCTCTTTCAAAAGAAATAAAACTGCTTTTGCCCGCCTCTTATATCGTTCTGGGCGGACTCTACGCCAGCTACCTCCCAGAGGTCTGCCTGGCCGCCTGCCCGGCCGACGCGGTCGTAATTGGGGAAGGCGAAGAGACCCTGGCGGAGCTCGTTTTCGCTCTGGAAAAAAAGGAGGAACTCTCGGGAATCGCCGGTATCTGCCGCAGGAAAGACGGCTCGACCGTGCGCACCGGGGTCCGGCCCCTGGCCGAGGATCTGGATGCTCTGCCCTGGCCCGCCTACGAACTTATAAATTTCGATCTCTATCGCCTGCCTCCGACCAGGGCCGTGCGGCACGGGCGCGTTTCCTCCGTGCTGTCGGCGCGCGGCTGCAATTATAATTGCAGCTTCTGCAGCCATCATTACGGCTACAACTGCCGGGTGCGCCTCAGGAGCCCGGAGAACGTCGTGGAAGAGCTGGCGCACGTGTCGGAACAGTACGGAGTGACGGAATTCCGTTTTGAAGACTGCACCTTTACAGCCGACCCGGCCAGGGTAAAAAAAATATGCGCTTTGATAGCCGAAAAAAAACTTCAGGTGGTGTGGAACTGCGACGCGCGGGCGGACACGGCCTCCGACGAGCTTTTCGCCGCTATGCGCGGCGCCGGCTGCCGCAGGGTCTTCCTGGGAGTGGAATCGGGCTCCCAGAAACTGCTCGGCGCGCTCTCAGCGAACAAGGACCTCCGGCTTGACCAGGTGCGCAATGCCGTGAAACTGGCGAAAAAATACGGCCTGCGGGTGAACTGCTCTTTCGTCCTCGGCCTTCCGGGCGAGACCCGCGAAACCGCGGAGGAAACTTTTAATTTCGCTCTGGAGCTGGACCCGGATTACGCCATGTTCTCGGTGCTCGCGCCCGTGGTGGGCTCGAAGCTTTTCGAGCAGGCCGTCAAAGAGGGCAAGATAGACGTGCCTGACTACCGCGGCGCGCATTACCTTTCGGCCTATTCAAAAAAACTGGACGTGGTAGAGATGTCGGAGCTGAAAGCCGAAGAGCTGGTCGGCCTGATGAAAACTTTCAATAAACGATTTTATTCCAGGCCCGGCTATCTCCTGCGCCGGCTTCTGGCGGTGGAGTCCATGGCCGAGGCGAAATATCTGGTCTGGGGTTTCGCGCATGTTTTTATGGGCAGGCGGGATAAATGAAGAAGCCCGCGGACAAAACCCGATGAGAGTCCTTCTGGTAAACCCGCCGCATACGTTCTCCAGGCATAATCCCCTGGCCGGCGCGGGCATGTCCCTGCCGCCGCTGGGCCTGCTTTACATAGCCGCCAGCTTGAGGAAAGAGCTGCCGTCTGCCGAAATTAAAGTGCTGGACCTGCCCGCCGGGAAGCTGAGCGCGAAAGATCTTGAATCCGAGGTAAGGTCGTTTAAACCAAACCTGGCCGGAATAACGGTCTACACCGGAACCTTTACCAGCGCGGCGAACGCGGCCTCGTTGATCAAGAAAATTTGCCCCGTTTGCTTTGTAGTGGCCGGCGGGCCCCATGCCACGGCGAGGCCGGCGCAGTGCCTGGAGAAAGATGGTTTTGACGCCGTAATCGCGGGAGAAGGAGAGCGCGCTTTCGCCGAACTCGCCGCGAGGCTGGACAAGGGGCTCGGTCCCGCCGGAGTCGGCGGCCTTACCTTAAAAAAAGGCGGTTCCTCCGCCGACAGGTATGCGCCCGCCGACCTGAACGCGCTTCCTATGCCGGCGCGGGACCTGGTGGACCTTAAACTTTACAGGCCGGCCGTCTTCGGCTATAAAAGACTTCCGGTTACAAGCATGGTCACTTCCAGGGGGTGCCCGTTCTCCTGCCGTTTCTGCTCGAAAAGCGTTTTTGGGAGCGCGTATCGCGCGCAGGCCCCTGAGAAAACTCTCGAAGAGATATCCTTCCTGATAAAGAATTACGGGATAAAGGAAATAAGTTTCCAGGACGACACTTTTACTTTCGACAGGGAGCGCGTGCTGAAGCTGTGCGCGCTCATAAAAGAGAACGGTCTTGACCTGACCTGGTCCTGCATGACCAGGGTGGACCTGGTGGACGCCGAACTGCTGAAAGCTATGAAACAAAGCGGCTGCGTCTCGATAGCCTTCGGGATAGACGGGGCGAGCGACCTGGCCTGCGGGCGCATGAACAAAGGTTTCGGCGCGGACAAGGCCCGGTCGGCGGTGGCGGAAGCTAGAAAAGCGAAGATAGAGACCCGGGGCTATTACGTGTTCGGCTATCCGGGAGAGACTCCGGCATCTATGGAGGAAGCGCTGAGAAATATAATAGCCATCGACACGGATCATGTTTTTTTCGCTTTCGCGCATCCCTTTTTCGATACGGAACTTTACGCCGAGGCCGGTGAGAAGGGATTATTAAAGGCTTCCGACGCGGAATTGTGCGACAGTTACGATAATACCCAGCCCCTGATAACGGTGCCGGGAATGGAACCGGCGGAACTGGTCCGCTTCTACAAGAGGGCCTATCTTAAATATTATTTCAGACCCGGGCGCTTGTTTAATAGAATTACCTCTGTGCAAAGCGCCGCCGATCTGGCAGACCGGATGAAAGCGCTCGTAAATTTTCTGAAATAGTATCGCGTGATCTGTTCGGACGCCGCTCGGCAGGCTTTGAAAGTACGGAAGATATAAATGGGGAATGGCCCAACCACAAAGGACACAAAGTATTGAACAGATAAGAACACCAAGTAATATTTGCTAAGAACTTTGTGGCCTTTCTGTTATTACCTTTGTGGGCTTTGTGTTTAATTTGTTCGTTTTGTTCTTTCTACATAATTGATGCTGAATTTAAAAGTGCGTGTGGGCGCGTAATTAATGAAAATTCTGCTTATTTCTCCGGGGCTCAGGAACATGGACGTCTATCAGACGAAGGCACGCGGCTGCATGCCTCCGCTGAACCTGATGTATATCGCGGCCCGGCTGCTTAAGCGCGGCCACGAAGTCTCCATTCTGGACCTCTACGCCGAAGAACTGTCCGAAGCAGAGGTCGTCTCGCGCGTTAAGGAATTCAGCCCCGGCCTTGTCGGCCTCGCGACCTATACCGCCAGTTTTGATATCGCCGCGGATTTGGCCGCGCTGGTGAAAAAGCACGTCCCCGGCGTTAAGGTCGCGGCGGGGGGGATACACGCGAGCTATCTGCCCGAAATCTGTCTGAAGAACGCCGCTATCGACTATGTCGTGCTGGGAGAGGGCGAGGAGACCTGCCTTGAGCTCGCCGGCCGCCTTGAAAAAGGGGGCGACGTCTCCGGCGTGGCCGGGCTCGCGTACAAAAGCGGAGAAAAAAAGGTTTTTACCGCGCCGAGGCCGCTTATCAAGGACATAAATTCCCTTCCTTGGCCGGCCCATCACCTTGTGGATTTCGGCAAGTATTATCTTGGGATAACAAGGGCGGTCACCTCTTCCAAAGCCGCTTCCGTCCTGACGATGCGCGGCTGCCCCTACAGGTGCACGTTCTGCAGCCATCACTACGGCTACGGCGGCAAGCTCCGCAAGCGCGCTCCGGAAGACGTCGCGGCGGAGATGAAAAGCCTTTATGACGGCTACGGCATACGTGAGTTCCAGTTCGAAGATCCGTCTTTTACCTGCGACCCCGGCCATGTCAAAGAGATCTGCCGGCTGATAAAAAAGAACGGGCTCAAGATCAGCTGGAATTGCAATGTCAGGGCCAACACATCCAGCGACGAGCTCTTTAAGGTGATGAACGAAGCGGGCTGCAGAAGAGTGCTGCTTGGAGTGGAGTCGGGCTCGCAGGAGATGCTCGACAGGATGAAAAAAGGCGTTACGCTCGGGCAGATAAGGAATACGGTGCGGCTGGCCGCGAAATATAAAATGAGGGTCAACGCGGCGTTCATCCTCGGCACTCCGGGCGAGACCCCGGAAACCGCCCGCGAAACTTTCGACTTCGCTCTCGAGCTGGATCCTGATTATGTGATGTTCTCCGTCTATGTCCCGAGCGTGGGCGGCGAACTGTTTGAAACGCTCTCTGCGCGCGGCGGGCTGGACCTCGATAAGGTTTACGGCGCGGATTACATAACTGTATATTCGGAGCGCGAGCCCATGGTGGAGATGAGCGCGATCCCCGCCGCCAGGCTGCTCGCCATGATGGAGGAATACACCAGAGGGTTCTACTTCAGGCCGGCCTATATTCTCAAGAGGCTGCGCTGGCTGGCCTCTTTCAGCGAGTTGAGACGCGTGTTCTGGGGCGTGTCCCTCATTCTCAGCCACAAGTTCAAAAGTGCGGGCGGAAAGCCGGCGGGGCGCTAAGAAGATGAAAAAGACCGGACATATTAAAAGGCTGGCTTTGATATACAGGATCTTCGCCCGGCGCGCCGGGTACGGGCTGATGCCGCGGCTGGCCGTCTTCTTCTATAGGCGCTATCTCCTGGGCCGGCGCGTGCCGCTTACGGTCATGATAGCCGTCACGTGCCGCTGCCAGTGCGACTGCGCTCACTGCTCCGCCAGCGGCCTGTCCGATAACGGCGCCGAGCTGTCCGCCGATGAGATCAGGAAGATAATCGCCGACGCGCGCGCCATCGGTTCTCCGAAGGTGGGGTTTACCGGGGGCGAGCCTTTGATGCGCAGCGATATCCAGGAACTGACGGCCTACGCTTCTTCGCTCGGGCTGAGCGTGTCGATAGACACCAATGGCCTGCTGCTGGATGAAAAGATGGCGCGCGAACTTAAAGCCGCGGGAATATCCAACATAAATGTCAGTCTGGATTCTTCCGACGCCCGCCGCCACGACCGCCTGCGCAATTATCCGGGCTGTTTCGAGGCCGCGCTGAAGGCCGTTAAGCACTGCGCCGCGCTGGACATCCCCTGCGTCGTCTCCACTTATCTTACCGACAAAGCCGTGGGCGAAGGCCGCCTCGACGCGCTTATAAGCCTTTCGCGTTCCGCCGGAGCTTCCGCCATGCGGGTCCTTTTTCCAATTTATACTGGAAAGCTGGGCGACCGGCGCCGCAGCCTGCTTTCCGCGGAGCATAAACGGCTGTTCTTTGAAAAGTATGCCGACCCCTCTTTTGTCTATTCCGAAAGTCCGCTGTACGATTATCTCGACGGCAGAATGCAGTGCACTGCCCATAAAAAGATAAGCGTTTACGTGGGCGCCGACGGCGCGGTCAGGAACTGCTACGTTTCCACTAGCTCGCTGGGAAACGTGCGCGAGGGCGGCCTGGCGGAGGTGCTCAGGAAAAGCGGCTACCTGTCTTCCGGCTCCTGTTCCGGCCTGGAGTGCGGCGCATGCTGAAGAAGGAGAGAACGCGGGTGGCGCTTATCTGGCCGGACGGGCTCGACGCCCGCCGCGTACTGCCGCTGCCGTTCGCCTGCCTGGCAGCCAACACTGACCCGTCTTTATGCGAGTTCAAGCTTTTCGACCTGGCCCTCGGCCTGCCTCCGGACGGAGAGCTGGCCGGGGAAATCTCAGCTTTCAACCCCGACGTGATAGGCGTAAGCTGCTTCGCTATGAATTTTCCACAGGCGCTCGCCGCTGTACGCACGGCCAGGCGCGCCGCCCCTTCGGCTGTCGTGGTGGCGGGCGGACAGTACGCCAGCGCCTGGCCGGAGGGGGCGCTGGCCAACCCGGAGATAGATTTTGTGATCAAGGGCGAGGGGGAACTGGCCTTTACAGCTTTTTTAAAAGAACTGCGTTCCGCAGCGCCTTGCTGGGACAAAGTGCCTGGGCTTGCGAGGCTGGAGAACGGACGCCTTGTCGACGTCCCTCCGGCCATAGTGGAGGACCTGGACTCGCTGGCCCCGCCCGATTACAGATTCATAAAGCTGGACGAATATCTTCGCCGCGGCTACCGGGTTTACGCGGATTCCCGGCCCAGCGCGCCGCTTCAGACCACCCGCGGCTGCCCCTACGGCTGCGCCTTCTGCACCGGGCCCTATATAAGCGGCCGGAGCCTGCGGCATTTCAGCAATCCCTACGTTATGAGCTGGATGAAGGCCCTGTACAGGGATTTCGGGATACGCTGGTTCAATATCATCGACGATAATTTCACTTTTCACCCAGGGCGTGCCAAGGAATTCTGCCGCGCGGCCATGCGCCTGGACATCCCCGGCCTGCGCTTCGGCACGCCGAACGGGATAAGGATGCAGCACGGAGACGGGGAGCTCTGGCGGCTAATGCGGGACGCCGGCTGGGAACATTTCACGGTGGCGCCTGAAAGCGGTTCCGCCCGCGTGCTGGAACTCATGAAGAAGGAACTGCGGCCGTTTGAGGTCGAAGCTGTCGTAAAAGAAATGAAGGCCGCGGGTCTGCCCGTTTGCGGATTTTTTATGGTGGGCTATCCCGGCGAGACGCCGGAGGACCTGCGGCTTACTATGCGGTCACTCCGGCAGTTCGATCTGGTGGAGATGTTCGTCTTCCAGCCGCTGCCGGGTTCGCCCGTTTTTCGCGAGCTGCTGGCGGCCGGGAAAATAAGCGCGGATTTCATCCCTTCGGTGGACGATTTTTCTTCCGGAAAACGCGGCTACGTTTCGCCGGAGCTGCGCGGGGTTAATTTTTACTGGCTCATCTTCCGGGCCAGGCTGGGGACCACGCTGCGCAATCCTCTTACCGCGCTGAAGCATTTCCGCCATCTGGACCTTCGCGGCGCCTCCGGCAAAATATTGCGCCAGGCGGCCGGCGCGCTGCGCTTCGCGCTCGGCCGCAAGTAAGTCCCGGTTTTTATAATTTATTGAAAAGTTCAGCCCACCGCAGACGAAAGTCCGGGTCGTTAAGAGGGCAGTCCCGGCAGCCCTTGTGCTCCAGGTACAAGGGTGAATTCCACATCCGCTTTACTATTGCCGCGAGGCTCTCCGCGCGAATATTCCCGAACGGAACGGGAAAATAAGTGCAGGGCACAACTTCTCCGCGGGCGGTAACGTCCACCTTCCAGCGGTCCAGCGAAGAACAGATAAAATCGGAATCAGGAGCGTCGACCGGGGCTATCACCCAGTGGACCTTTCCCGGAGAAAGGAGGGAACGCAGTATTTTAATATCCTCCGGAGCGAGCGCCTCGCCGGGATTATCGTTCCAGCGCCCCGCCCGCATGGGCGAAAGTATTCTCAGACGAGCGCCCAGCGAAGCCGCGACTCCCACCATCTTTGCGGCCCTGCCGTCGCGCAGGCGCTCCCTGTTCGCGCAGAAAGAAATATCCACGGGCACTCCGCGCTTTACCAGCGTCCTCGCGCCCGCCGCGGCTTTTCCCCAGAGGCCTTGTACTCCCCGGTCCCTGTCGTGTATTTCAGGCGAAGGGTCGTCCAGACTTATGCCGGCTATGCTCAGGCCCGCTTCCGACAGCCTGTCGGCGGCGGCCTCGTCCAGCAGCAGGCCGTTGGTGTTTATCGCGGCCCTTAGACCAAGTTCTCTCGCGCGGCGTATCAAGACGGCCAGATCTTCGCGCAGCAGCGGCTCACCGCCGAAAAAACTTACTTCGCGCGCGCCGAGCGCCGCGGCTTGCGCGAGCAGTCCGTCGATCTCGGCGCCGGAGAGTTCCGGCGCGTCCGGTTTTTTTCCGCCGCCGACCGCGCAGCGGGCGCAGCGGCACTGGCAGCGGTCGGTGACCGAAAGCATGAGCGCGGCGCCGAACAGCGGCTTAAAGAGACGCAGAGCTTTTACCGCGAGGGCGCGTCCGGCCATTTCAGGCCTCATGGCGCGCCTCCCGCTTCCTCTTTTTTTGCCGGGCTATGAACGTCGCCGCGTTCAGCGGGCAGCCGTCGTAAGCGGCCTCCGGCCCGAAAGTGTCCGCCTCCCACATGCGCGCGGCCGCCTCCGCCAGCGGCATATCCCGCACATTCCCGAAAGAGCGCGAAAGGTAAGGGCAGGCTATTATATCGCCGTAAGGCGAGATATCGAAAGTGCTGCGCACCAGCGAGTGGCAGCGGAACGGCGCTCCGGGGCGGTCGATGAACTCATAGCCCCAACAGACCTTGTCCGGACTGAGGCGCCCGCGCAGCGAGTCCAATTCCCGTTCGCTGAGCGGGATATCCTGCCGGTCCTTCCAGCGGCCGGCCTGAACGGGCGGCAGGACGCGCAGCATCGCGCCCGTCTCCAGGGCCAGGGCGGCCATGCCGTCGAGGCCGCCGGACTCCAGACTCTCGCGGCTCGCGTAATAATTAATGAAGGTGCGGATGCCCTCGGCGCGGCAGGCGCGCAGCGCGGCCACGGATTTGCGCCACCCTCCCGCCACGCCCCTGAACGAATCGTGCATGGCCTCGTCGGGGCTGTCCAGGCTGATGTCCACGTTCTTTATTCCGGCGCGGGCCAGGTCGCGCGCCATAGCGCCGTCGATAAGCAGACCGTTGGTCCCGAGCGCCGCGCGCAGACCCAGTCTGGAGGCCTCGGCTACGTAGCCCACAATGTCCTTGACCAGCAGCGGCTCTCCGCCGAAAAAATGCACGCCGCTGCCGCCGCCAGCGCGCAGGTCCCTCAGCAATTTTACGACCTCGTCCGCGGTCAGCTCGTCTTCGTTGTCGCGCCGGAACAAGCCCGCGCCGCAGTGGCGGCAGGAACACTGGCAGCGGTAGGTGAGCGCGAACAGCGCCGTGGCCCCGAAAAGGGGTTTTATTTTGCGGATCAGCGGCAGGCCGTGCCGAAGGGAAAAATACATGAGCCGCACTACCGCCGGGTGGCCGGCGTGCGAGCGCAGCGCGCGGCGGAAAGCGGGCACATTGAAGAAACTTCCCGGGGGAGGTAAAGGCATAAAAACGCTTTTATTTCTTCAGTCGGGCCGAGCGGCGCGGCCGGCGGTCAGTTCGCCGCCGTGCCGTTCTATGAAGCCCGCGTCGTTCATCGGGCAGTCGAAATGTTTCGAGCCTTCTTTGAACATTTCCGAGCTCCACATGCGCTTAAGTATGGCCTCGAGCGGCTCCTTGCGGATATTGCCGAAGCCGGCCGGCAGATAGGCGCAGGCCAGCACTTCGCCGTAGGCCGAAACGTCGAACTTATTGCCCAGCATGGAGTTGCACCAGAAGGGCACGTTCTTGTGCTGGAGGAATTCCGTCTCCCAGCAGACGTCGGGGGCCAGCAGCCCGCGCAGTTCGGCTATTTCTGGTTCCGAAAGACGGACCTCTTCGTTCTCTTTCCAGAGGCCGCTTTGTATGGCGGAAAGGAAGCGCACGCCCACGCCGATCTCGCGGGCAAGGGCGATCATTTTTTTGAAATCTCCGTTGGCGAGGTTTTGTTTGGTGGCGTAAAGCGACATGAAGCACGGTATGCCGCGCTTCACGCAGAGACGCATGCCTTCCAGGGCCTTGCTCCAGCAGCCTTTTACGGCGCGGAGCGCGTCATGCTCCTCTTCGCGCGGGCTGTCCAGGCTTACGCGTATCAGGTCGATGCCGGCCTCTTTCAGTTTCAGGACCATGGTCTCGTTAAGGAGAAGACCGTTGGTATCCACGGTGGCCATCAGGCCCAGCGCCTTGGTGCGGGCCACGTATTCCGCCAGACGTGGCGCCATCAGGGGCTCGCCGCCGAAAAAGTGGATGCAGGCCCCGCCCAGGCGGGCGAGGTCGTCTATGAACTTCAGGATCTCCTCGTGGCTCAGCTCGCCTTCGGAGCGCTTCGGGTATTTGCCGACGCCGCAATGCGGACAGCCGCACTGGCAGCGGTAGGAGAGCGAGAGTATGGCGGTCACGCCGTAGAGCGGGACCCGCTTGCGTATCAGCGGTATGAGGCGGCGGAAATAGAAGGCCGTCATGGCGATGAACCAGGAAGTTCCGTAGAACCTTCGCAGCAGCGGGCGGAAGCGGAATGTCAGAGTGTTAGGGATGGTCCGTTTCATGATAATGGAGTTATTTCTTGGGGGTCCGCGGCCAGTACCTGAGGATGTCCCCGGATATGATCTCGCTTAAAAAACCGTCGTGTATACCTAGCATTTCCTTCCTGTGGCCGGGCTCTATCCTGACGGCCTTATCGGCGATCTTCGCGCAATAGCCGCACTCCGAACAGGCCATCGAGCGGCAGTCGTTGTTTCTGAAAAATTCTATAAAACCATCCAGTTTGGAATTGTCTATATGCACTTCCAGGTCTTTAGCCACCCCGCGCTTGCCGAAAAGTCTGAAGACATTCAGCGAAAGCGGGTGGAAATAATACTTGAACTTGTGGGAGAAACCGGAGACTTTCGACCAGTTAAGCCTGGAGGTGTTGGTGAACAGGTCGAACAGATTCCCTTTATAGCTCCTGGAGGCGTAGGCGGCCGTTGCCCGTTCCAGGGACTCCGTGTTCATCGTCCTGTCCACTAGTTTAAAATGGTCTATCCCGATGTCTTCGTATGCTTTCAGGTCCTCCGGGCGTATCCACGCGGCTTTGATGAAGTTGGTCGTATCGGCCAGCATCATCTGCCGGCAGGTCAGCCGGCAGTAGTCGAAAGTATAGCGGCCCAGGCTTTCTGAGGTCTGCGAGGCGTGGGCTATCACGTTATGGTGGTAGGAGAAAAGCGGGCAGTTCAGCAGGCAGTTGTCGTTCACGAGCAGCTGAAGGGCGCATTTTACGTTCTTCCGGATCTTTTCCAGCAGCCGGAAGTCGCGGTTCAGTTCCGTGTGATTCAGCGTTATGACGGAGGCGCCCAGCCCCTCCCAATACTTGGCTTTTTCAACGGAATTGACGCCGGCCAGCACCGAGGCGGAAAGCTCCAGCGCGGGGTAATTCTTGCGCGCATACTGTGCCAGATAGGGGGAGGCGACGGCGATGCCCGCCGCCTGCGCCGAGGAGATCCAGTCCAGCAGCCCGTTCAGCCGCCTGTTCCCGGAGATAGTCCATTCCCTGTTGCCCAGACAGGCGGAATTCAGCAGGTAGTAGAACTTCTTGTTTTCGGCTTTTAGACGGGCGATGTGCGCCGCGGCGGTTTTCCTGGAGACCCTGCCGAACATGCTGGAGGGCCTGCCTCCGCCGACGAAGTCGCGGTCGAGCTTGCCGTACACGGCATGGACTTCGGGGCGCCGCGCGACGTTTATAAGATCGTCGTCCCAATTGGTGGGAATTATGAGTTTCATTAGTTAAGCGGCAATATAATGCTCTATCAAGCGGCGGCCGCGGCACATAGCGCCGGACTGATGCGGCGCAACAGCACGGACCGGCTACAGACTCTTCTTAAAGGCGGAGCAAATCCAGCCGTTCCTGCCGCCGCCCCGCGGTATAAGGCTTTAAATATGCCGCCGCGCTATTGATTTTAACATTTTTGGCGGCCAGCCTGCCCGTGAAACTTTCACTCGTGAATTTGCTGACTCACCGACAGCTTTTTTTGTACTATAATCATTCGAACGGCGGATAAGGCAAAGATAAAAAGATCGTCCGGTATGCTATCCCGGCGCGACCAATAAGCGTTATGAAAAAAAACGTAGTGCTCCTGGTGAAAAGCCGCAACCCCGTCTCAAAGATCCCCAACGCCGTGCCTCCGCTCGGCATACTATATCTGGCCGCCTGTCTGCGCGCGCGCCTGGGGGTCGACGTGCGCCTGATCGACGCCTTTTTCGAGCCGGACCCCTCCGGCGCGGTGCGCCGCGCGGTGCGCGAGCTTAAGCCTGTCGCGGTCGGTTTTAGCACTCTTACGGCCGAGTCTTCGCTGGCCCACCGCATGGCGGCGGCCGTAAAAGAGGAAAGTCCCAAAACTCCTGTGATTATAGGCGGGCCCCATCCCTCTTCGGATCCGGAATTGGTCCTGAAGGATATAAACATCGACGCCGCCGTGGTAGGAGAGGGGGAAGAAACATTTACCGATCTTGTCCGCATTATCGTTGAAGAGGGGCCCCGCTGGCTGCAGCCGGAAATATTGCGCAAGGTGAACGGGCTCGCGTTCCGCGGCGAGGCCGGCTTCGAGCTTAACCCGCCGCGGGCGCTCATTCAAGACCTGGACTATCTTCCTTTCCCCGCGTGGGACCTGATCGATTATCGCAGGTTCTGGCGGGTCAGCGGCATGTCGACCATGGGTAAAAGGGCATACCTGCCGATGATCACTTCGCGCGGCTGCCCTTACCAGTGCGTGTTCTGCCACAGGATCTTCGGCAAGACCTTCCGTTCCCGCTCGCCTGAAAATGTCGTGGAGGAGATGGCGTTCATAAAGAGTCTCGGCGCCGGGCACGTGGAGTTCTATGACGATATAGCCAATCTGGACGCGGGCCGCTTCGACCGTATATTGGAATTATCGGCCGAACGCGGTCTTAAGCTGGCGCTAAGCTTTCCGAACGGCCTTCGCGCCGATCTGTTGAGCGAAACTTCCGTGGACCTGCTGAAGCGTGCCGGCGCAAAGGAGGTTTCGGTGGCTATAGAAACCGCCTCCGAACGGCTGCAGAAGCTTATGAATAAGAACCTCTCGCTGGAGAAGACCGACCGGGCCATAAAAATGCTGGCGGCGCGGCGTATTTTTACGCGCGGGTTTTTCATGCTTGGCCTGCCGACGGAAACCACCGCCGAGATGCTTAAAACCATACGCTTCGCCCACGACTCTCGGCTGCATATGGCTTTCTTTTTCACTCCTAATCCGTACCGCAACACACAGCTTTACGAAATGTTCCTGGAGGCCGGAAAGATGCCGGATAACGCCGTCTCCACGGATTATGAGTACCATGCCAGTCCGTTTAACGCCAGCGCTATGTCCGACCTGCGCTTCCACCTTCTGTATAAGTGGGCGTTCTTGGGATTCTTCATCGATCCGCTTCGCATGTACCGCGCGGCCAGGGACGGGAATTTCGGATGGGACATGCCGCTGCGCGGGCTCCAACTGATGCGCAACTCCATTTCTTTCAGCCGGCGCCGTTAGCTATAAAAGGCGGCCGGTTTTATAAGGCCGGGTTCAATGTCCGGGAGATGAGGATGTCCGCCTAATATTCGGCTGCGCTGGAAGTATTTAAATATCGCAGCAATTCGCCTAGAAGAACCACTCCCCTGCCCCGGATAAGCCTGCTGTTTTCTGCGTGAGACCTCAGCCGCCAACGCGGCGGAAAATATAGGCCGCATAAAACCTGAAGTAATCAGATACGGAAAGATAATGGAACGGATTTTTCTTACCCTTTAATATTTTTTTAAGCCAGGCGGTCAGGGCTATGGCCGGAAAAAGCAGGTTGCCGGCAGGCAGAAAGCGGTACAGGCGGCGGCGTATGATGGTCTTTGCCCAGGCGACAGGCAGGAAGCCGCTCAGCAGGATGAGGTTGCCCAGCCGGGCGGTGTCTGGTTTATAAGTGCTGCCTGTTGCGGCATAAGGCAGGTATTCCCTGCTGTCGTTTATTTTTTCGATCTGTCCGCTATCGAGTATCCCCATTCCACCGGCGGTTTCTATTATCCGTGTGCCGGGGTAGTAGCGCAGCCAGTAGATGGCCGGCAGATCGGCTTTGTGATGCGCACAGAAAAGCAGGGTTTCCTCCAGGTCTTTTTCGGTTTCGCCCGGAAGGCCGAGCATGATGTTGGAGTAGACGTATAGCTTCGAGCGGCCCAGAATGTCAAGCGCCCGCGCCGCCTGGTCGTTCGATCCGCCCCGGTTAAGTATCCGCCTGCGGGTGTCCTCGTTAGCGGTTTGCAGGCCGATGTTCACCGCGCCGCAGCCGGCGCCCTCCAGCAGCTTTACCGCCGTCTCATCTATGTTCTCCGGGTGGACGCAGCAGAAAAACGGCAGGCCCACCCGGCGCCGGTAAATCCCCAGGAATTTTTCCAGCCAGTCCCGGTCGGAGGTGAACACCTCGTCGTAAAAAGTCACGCGTTCTATCCCGTAGCGCCCCTTGGCCCATTCCAGTTCCGCAGCGGCGTTCTCCGGGGACCGCCGCCGGAAAAATCCTTCAGGATAAACCTTCCGGATCATCGAGTTCCAGCAGTAACTGCACGAGTAATTGCAACCGCGCGAGGCCGAGATCATGTAGCTTTTTTTTACCAGCAGCGCGCATTCGCTGTAGAACAGGTCCTTGTCCGGAAAGGGGAGGCGGTCCAGGTCCTTTATGAGCGGTCTGGGCGGGTTGAGCCAGGTCTTTCCTCCGGACCTGCCGCCAATGTTCGCTATGCCGGACGGGTCCGTTCCGGCTGAGAGCGCCCTTGCCAGCTCTGGGAAAGCTTCCTCACCTTCGCCTATTACGATAAAGTCCGGGGTCCCTTCCGCCATGGTCCTGCCGGGCATGGAGGTGGGGTGCACTCCCCCGAAAACTATTTTTGCCCCCGTGAGTTTCTTGGCTTCGCGGGCCATGTCGAGAGTCCAGCGGTAATTGTCGGAGATGACCGAAAAGGCGATGATGTCAGGTTTCCAATCTTCCAAACTTGTCAGTAACCGGGACCTGAAATTAAAAAAACGGTCGTGAAGGAAATTGCTGTCATAGAAAAAGTTGTGGAACAGCGCCGGCTCGAAGAAGAGCGCGGTCTCGTGGCCTTCAAGTTTTACAAGCGCCGACAGGTACTCTATGGCAAGATTCTCGTAATGGCTGGTCGCGAAAGCTATACGCATTCTTTATTTGACCCTGAACGGGAGCTTGCCGTCAAAACCTTCCGGGCCGGGAAGGTGTTCTCTGCGGAAAGCGTCGTCAAGTATAAGGCATTGCCGGCGCGGAGTGTCGAAGATCCCGTGCGACCACATCCTCTCTAGCACCGCGGCCAGCGGTTCTGCGGGTACGTCGCCGAAGGCCAGCGGCAGGTAGGCGCAGGGCTGCACCTCGCCGTATGGGGAAATGTAAAAAGTGTTTCGCTTGAAGATGCCGCATTCCCTGGGGCCGGGCAGCCCTTTGAAATAACAAAGGGAACGGTCCATGGTCTCCATGATGAACTTTTCCTGCCCGGAGCTGAGCGCAGAGCCAGCCGAGCGGTAAAAATTACCTACGGGCCTGGCAGGCATCACCCTTACCGCCATCGCGCCGGTGCCCCTGGCTAGGGCTTCCAGGGCGGACAGGTTTCCGGCGTCGGCACGTTCGGCGGTGACGTAAGTGGAGATGACCGCCGGAAGTCCGGCCCCGGAGCAAAGTTCCAGCGCCCGTTTCGCCGCGGAGAAAGAACCGTCTTTTCCCCGGAGGCGGTCGTGCTCGGCGGGGTCGGGGGAGTCGATGCTTACGGCCGCGCAGGCCAGCCCGGCTTTTTTCAGGTCTTTTATTTTTTCAGCATCCAGCATTTCGCCGTTGCTTTCAAGCACCGTAACGAAGCGCCGGGAGGCGAAGCGTATCAGTTCCAGAACGTCGGTCCGCAGCAGGGCTTCGCCTCCGGTGATATTTAAACGGGGGACGCCGATCCGTTCTGCCTGTGAGAGGACGTCTTTCCATTCCTCCAGCGTAAGTTCCCTGCCGTCCCGTTCGTAGAGGCCGGCCGAACAGTGCGCGCAGCCGAGCTGGCAGCGGTAGGTCGCGGCTATCACGGCGGAGGCCGGGGTGCGGCAACCGGACAGGTTTTTCAAAGTATTGCCGAGAACGCGCGGCCACAGGGCCCGAGAGGTGACCCGGAAAAATATTTTTAACACCAGACCTGTGTTTTTTAATTTCCCCGTAAAATTATTCAAGCAACGCATATTGATAATTATATAAGATTTATATAACAGCCGCCGGCCGCTGCGTTTGAAAGTATTTCCGTAACTTTATGAGAAACAAATTTTCCATTTCCGCACGGCAGCTCCATTTCGGATTCGGGGTTTTTTTCCGGCGCCTTTCGGCAAAGAACATTCTCCGGATAGCTGTTTTTATTTTCAGGCGTTACCTGCTTTCCATGCCTGTGCCTTTCTCAGCGGTTTATGCCGTTACTTATAAGTGCCAGTGCCGCTGCGTGCATTGTTCCGTTGCCGATTACGGCGTCCCGGCCGGGGAACTGGACACCGTCGAGGCGATGGAACTTATAGACAGTGTCGCCGGCTGGGGCGCAGTGAAAATAACTTTCTTCGGCGGAGAACCGCTGGTCCGGGAGGACCTGTGCGATCTTGTGGCTTACGCGGTTCGCAAAGGATTGAGGACCTCTGTTGACACTAACGGGCTTTTACTGGACAGGGGGATGGCCTCCCGCCTCAAGGCCGCGGGTGTCGGTAATGTGAACGTCAGTCTTGACAGCGCCGATCCATCCGTGCACGATTCGCTGCGGATGCGTAAAGGCTGTTTCGCCGCCGCCGCGGACGCCATAAAGAACTGCGTAGCGCTCGATATCCCCTGCCTGGTCTCAACCTACGCATCAAAGCGCGCCCTCGGCGACGGCGACATGGTGAATTTGATCGCCTTGGCCAGGTCGTTCGGCGCGTCGGGAGTGAAGATGCTTTTTCCTATACTTTCCGGAAAGTGGCGCAAGAACGAGTCCGAGCGCCTTAACGCTGAAGAAGAAAAACGATTATTTGCGCTGATGGACCCATCATTCGTTTACCTGGAGGACGCCCTGCAAATGGTGAAAAGCCGCGGCAAGGGCTGTTCGGCCATGGAAAGGAACCTGGTTTATATTTCTCCTACCGGAGACGTGCAGCCCTGCCCCGCAATACCCATAAGCTTTGGCAATATCCGCAGGCGTCCGCTGGCTGAAATAGCGGCGTCAATGACCGCGCATCCCTTTTTCGCCAAATATGGTAAGTGTTCCATGTGCCTGATGAACGACCCCGGTTTCCGCGAAAAATTTTTTACAGGCGGGGCGGCGAAGCTGCCGGTTGATATAGAAGACCTCTCCTTTTTGCCGGACAAGGAATAAAAGTGCGTGTCTTCAGCCCGCGCCCGGGTGCGCTCAGGCGCGTCCGCAGCGTGGGGAAAAACCCTTCGCCTGGCGGGATCAGTTCTCGGGACGGTACTAAAGATGAACGCCTGTCCGGAATTTGCCGCGGGAAAAGTATGCGCTAGCGGATAACGCGCATTAGCATTTTCGCAATAATTATAAAATCTGATATGCCGGAAACCGGGCGGTCGCCTGAATAAATTTCGTGCCGGCGAAGCCGGGAGGGAACCGGCCAAGTAAGCTATCTCGCGGGCAGACCGCGCTTCGCGCTACCCGGTGCGCGTCTGGGAACTGGTCCGGAACATTATCTCGTCCAGACGCCTTTTGGAAACAGATGCCTAAATTACTGCTTCTTCAACCGATCCGAGTTTATAAACGGTGGCCTATGCCGGACGATTTTACCGGTCTGCTGATGGGGTCGCCGACGCTGGCTTTCGCCCAGCTCCGCTCCGGCCTAAAAGAGTACGAGGCGGACCATATGGACGGATTGGCGAAAGACTATACGCTGGCCGAGTTGACCCGCAGGGCCTCCGCGGCCGACGTCATCATGATCAACGCGCATTCCAGCATCGGAGCTCTGAACGCCGAGGCCAACCTTCGCCACCTGCTGGACGCATGTCCGGGCAAGCCGATAATAATGGGCGGGCACCACGCGACGGCATACGACTTCGAATGGCTCGGCCGGGGCGCGCATTTCGTCGTGCGCAACGAGGGCGAAGAGACGGCGGCGGAACTTCTCGCGGCGATAAGGTCCGGAGGGCCTTACGACGGGATATTGGGTCTGTCTTGGCGCGGCCCGTCCCGTGGATTTCACCGCAACCCGGCGCGCCCGCTTCAGCCGGACCTGGATAAACTGCCTATCCCGGACTGGAGCATCTACGACCATTCCCTCTACCAGCTGCCGCTGCCGATAAAGGGCTACGCGGCCACGGCCGAGACCTCGCGCGGCTGTCATCATCACTGCCGCTTCTGCGCGGCCAGCGAGATGTGGGGGCACACCCAGCGCTTCAAGAGCCCGGAGCGCGTGCTCGAGGAACTGCGCATCCTGAACCGGCTGGGCGTCACCAAGATCTGGTTTTCGGACGATAATTTCGGCGCGGAACCGGAGCGCTACGCCAGGATCTACGAAGGGATGCTCCGCGAGGGGCTGAAATTTAATTTTGTGGCGTTCCTCCGCCCCGATACGGTGGTCAAGTCGCCTGAAACCATAAAACTGGCGTACAGGGCCGGAATGCGGGTGGCGCTTACCGGTATAGAGAGCCCCGTGGACCGCATCCTCAGGGATTTCCATAAGGACAGCGCCTACGGAACCTGCCGCAAGGCCGTGGAGCTCCTGCGCTCGACGGGAATATTTATCGGCGGTTTTTTTATCGTCGGTTATCTGGATGAAACGCCGGAAGAGACCGAGGCCGCGTTCAGGGCGGCGGACGAAATGTCGGATTACCCCATAATCTCCATCTTCGAGCCGCGCTGCGGCACGGCGGATTTTGCCCGCGCCGCCGAAAAAAGAGACCTGCCGGGCGGGGACATGTTCTATCACAACACCGTCAATTTCATCCCGAGCAAGGCGCATATCATGCCGCGCTACAGGCGCTTTTACTCGCGCTACCTTGCGCACCCTAAACAAATGCATAAACTGCTGCTGGGCACGCCGACGCAGAAGGCCTGGTACCGCAAGATGTACCTGAATATGGTCCGCTCGACGCTTTCGGCTACGCCGGCCGGCATCGTCAGACCGTGGAAAATGGCTCGCGTAATTTATGATTAGAGTTACGGGTAAATGACTATTTTAACGCTCTCCGTTTCTAAATCCTTCCCGACTTTCGAGCTGTCCTGCAATTCGGCGACTCTCTCGATGAGGGGCCTTTCCTTTTTTGGGGCGCTTTAACCTGAATCCTGCAGTTCAGAACGGTTTTCATTGGTTGGATCAGGGAACAGAATTATTCCTGCAGGATTCCCCGCGAAGCGGGCGGAGGGCCCAGCGCTATGCGCGCCCGCCCGACGAGGTGTATGCCTCCCGCAGGGCTCCCGCTATGCGGGAGGAAAACTTCAACTGAAGTTTTCAGGTTAACGCCGGCTGTAAAGTATACGGCTCCCGGCGGTAAATAGCGTGCAGGCGTTCATCCGCGCAGTCGTTTCCATCCGGCATTACCGTCGGGGTAGCGAAGTTTTACATCGGGGGGGGCATATGATATATTAATACTATCGTGCCGCGAATCCTCCTTACCACTACGCCCTTGCTGCCTTTCCATACTATGCAGGCTTTGTTCCCGAACGGTTCGCCGCTCAATCTGCAGATCCTGTCCGGCGTTCTGAATGCGGCCGGGCATGAGGTGAAGATCGCCGACCTCCATGGCCTGCCGCCGGGGAACCGCGAACTTTTCCGCGCGATCGATTCCTTCAAGCCCGACATCATCGGTTTCTCTAATTCCGAGATAGCGAACGCTTCCGCTGTGATAAAAGCGGCGGCCGGGATAAAAAAGAAATATCCCGGCGTGAAGCTTTTGGCCGGCGGCCAGACACCCACTTTCATGCCGGAACTTTTCCTCGGGCCCGAAGGCCCGTTCGACGCCGTGGCGCTTTACGAAGCCGAAGCGACTATCTGCGGCATAGTCGAAGCCCTGGCCTCCGGAAAGTCTCTCTCCGGCGCGCCCGGCGCGGCCTGGAGGGGGACAGGCGGACGCGTAGAACGATCCGCGCCTGAACGCTCCTGCGCCGACCTCGATAAACTTCCTTTTCCGTACTGGGAAGGTACGCTGCGCAAAGGGACTTTTTCCCCGGGCCTCGCCGCCTCCATGGAAACCTCGCGCGGCTGCCCTTACCGCTGCGTTTTCTGCTCCATTCCGGGCTTTTACGGCGCAACCCCGCGCTATAAATCGGCCTCGCGCATAATGGAAGAACTCAGGCACCTTAAAAGCAAGGGCGTGACCGAGGTCTATTTTATAGACGATTCCTTCGCCACCCGCCCGGAGATAACGCGGGAATTGTTCAACTCGATGATAAGCGAGAAACTGGGCCTGCGTTTCCTGGTGCAGGTGCGGGCCGACGTGCTGTCGGCGAACCCGGACCTGGCCGGGCTCGGCGCGAGGGCCGGCCTGTTCATGGCCGTGGTCGGCTTTGAGGGCTATACGGCCGCCGTGCAGAGAGAGGCGCGCAAAGGAAATTCCGCCGGCATAAACCGCGAGGCCTCTAAACTTCTGCGCCGCCACGGCGTGGCCGTCTACGGTACGCACGTGTTCGGCGGCCCCGAGAGCGGCCTGCGGGACAACCTGACCACTTTCGCCGAGGGCCGCCGGAACTCGGACCTTTTCAGAATGACCATTTTTACGCCGCTGCCGGGTTCGCGGCTCTACTCGGACCTCGCCGGCGCGGGCGGATTGGGCTCGAACGACCCTTCGGATTTCTACGAGGGGAAATACCTCATAAAGGGCTCGCACAACCCGACATTGGTCTCCTTCTGCTATTTCGCCCTGCAGGCCCTGCACTACGCCCTGCCCGACACGATCTTTAAGGCCGTCGCGCATCCCAATAAGATAATCCGGACCTTCCACAGGCGGGCCTATTACGGCTCAGCGCGTTTCGTGCTCGGCAGCGCGCTTACGCTCCTGAAAGGCGGAAGGCGCAAGCCGTGAAACGCCCTTCCGTGCTCCTCGTAAAAAGCCGCAGCCTGGTCTCCAAGATAACCGCGACCACGCCGCCTCTGGGCCTCCTCTATATCGCCGCTTATCTGCGCGACCGCCTGAAGGCTGACGTTCGCGTGATAGACGCCGCGCTGGAAGCCGACGCGGCGAAGGCCGTGCGCGACGCCGTCCGCTCCTCCCGCCCTGACGTGGTGGGCGTCAGCGCCATTACCGCCGAAGCTTTCCTTGCCCACCGTGTTGCCGAGGCGGTGAAAGCCGAAGCTCCCGGTCTGCCGGTAGTGTTCGGCGGACCGCACGCCTCCTCCGACCCCGAGCAGGTCACGGCAGACACGAACGTCGACGCGGCCGTCATCGGCGAGGGCGAGGAGACCTTCGCAGAGCTCGTGAGGCTCATCTCCGACAGCGGCCCAGGCTGGAAAGCTCCCGCTGTGCTGGCCTCGGTGGCCGGCATCGCCTGGCGCGACGAGTCCGGTTTCAGGACATCCGCTCCGCGCCCGCCGATAGGCGACCTCGACGCCCTGCCCTTCCCGGCCTGGGACCTGATAGATTACCGCCATTTCTGGGACCGCCCCGGTATGGCCACAGTGGGCGTGCGGCCGTATCTCACCATGTTCACCTCGCGCGGCTGCCCCTACCGCTGCGTGTTCTGCCACCAGCTCTTCGGCAAGAAATTCCGCGCCCGTTCCCCGGAGAACGTGGCCGAGGAGACCTCCCGCTTGCTCAAGATGGGCGTCAGCCACATCGAGGTCCTGGACGATATCGCGAATTTTGACGGGACGCGCTTCGACCGCATACTCGAAACAATGCTCGAGAAAGACCTGCATCCCGTGCTGAGCTTTCCGAACGCCATCCGAGCCGATCTGATGCAGGAGCGCTCGCTGGACCTGCTGAAGAAGGTCGGGGCCGGCGAGGTGTCGGTGGCGATAGAGACGGCCTCCGAGCGCCTGCAAAAACTGATGGGCAAGAACCTTTCTATAGAAAAAGCGCGGCGCACCATAGAAATGCTGGCCGACCGCCGCATTTTCACGCGCGGCTTCTTCATCCTCGGCCTGCCAACGGAGACCGAGGCCGAAATGCGCTCTACGATACGCTTCGCACGGGATTCGCGGCTGCACCTCGCGCTCTTCTTCACACCTAACCCTTTCCGCAATACCGGGTTTTACGACATGTTCGCCAAGGCCGGAAAGCTGCCGGCGCAAGCGCACAGCATCGATTATGAATACTACGGCTCGCCTTTCAACGCGAGCGAAGTCCCGGATAAAAAATACCGCTTCCTTTACCGGCGCGCCTATTACTGCTTTTATTTCAACCCGAAGCGGATGTTCTACCTGTTGCGCGACAGGCCGTTCCCGCTGTCCTACGTGCCGGCCCGTGTCTACTCGATGCTGACGAAGGTCGCTTCATTCCGCAGGCTCAAAGAGGGCTGACATGGCGAAGAACGTCGCTGCTGCAACCCTTTTACGTTCCGGCGCCGTCTTCGTCAATGCACACTCGAGTATCGGAGCTTTCAACGCCGAAACGAACATACGGCACACCTCGATGCCTGCCCGAGCGGTGGGATCTGCCGGCTCCGCCTAATAGCCGGCCGTCACCCCGCGTCGCGGTCCTCTGAATTCTGATATAATTCCCTTAAGCGGTGGATCGGCTTCGCTCAACGTGGTCTATCTGTAATGCTGCAAACGACCGTAGCGCTACAGATGGACCTTTATAAATTATATTTACTACAGATCCGGTGGAATCTCCTGTGTAAGGCATAGTCGAGACCGTAGCAACATTGACCGGGGAGGTTCTGCTGCGCTAACCGCTAAGGATCCTTCCTGTTAAAGCGTGCATAAAGGGAATAGTTGTTGAAGCGCTGCCGGATTTTGGCGTGACAGTAGAGTCCGAAGGTACGTTCATACCGAGGATCTCGGCATAGGCGGATAGACGCTGGCGATACCCGGCGCCGGCAATGAAGTACTGGAGAAATGACCAGGGCATGAAAGTTCTACTTGTAAAAACTGGCGCTCGGTTCAGCGATCACGTGCAGCCCTCTCTCGGGATAGCTTACGTGGCCGGTTCCCTCCTTGGGGATCACGAGGTAGCGGTGCTGGATTTCGGCATGATCCGCCGGAGCGAAGATGCTTTCAGGGCCGCCCTCAGGAGTTCGCAGGCTGGCGTAGTGGGGTTTCAGTGCTACACCTCCGAGATAGGCGAGGTCAAAAGACTTTTGGAGATCACCCGGCAGGAACTTCCTAAAGCCGTAGTCGTGGCCGGCGGTCCCAACCCTACCCTCTGCCCGGAAGAGACGATGCTGAAACTTGGCCCGGGCGTGGATTATCTCCTCAGGGGGGAGACCGAAGAGAGCTTCCCCCTGTTCCTTGAAAATATTAGCGATAAGAAAGCTTTTCCGGAAATCCCCGGTCTTGTCTGGCGTGACGGCGGTAAACTGCGGGTAAATCCGGCGAAGCTGGTCGCCGATATCAATGCTCTCCCCTTCCCCGCCTGGAGCCTGATAAAGCCCCAGGAATATCCGCCGGCCCAGCACGGCGCCTTCTTTAAACAATTCCCGATCGCGCCTATAATCACCACGCGGGGATGCCCGTTTTCCTGTTCATTCTGCGCAGGCCCCGTCCTGAGCGGCACGGTTATTAGAATGAGGAGCGCGGAATCGGTGATGAAAGAAATAGAGCTTCTTTACGGGGATTTCGGGATCAGGGAAATACATATCGTAGACGATAACTTCACTCTTAATAAAGGGCACGCCGTTTCCATCCTGAAAAAAATAATAGACAGCAAGCTGCCGATATCGCTTGCTTTCCCGAACGGGGTGAGGCTGAACACCCTGGATGAAGAACTCCTTGAATTGATGAAAAAAAGCGGGGTATACCTGGTCACCGTGGGGATAGAGTCGGGTTCGGATGAAACGCTTAAACGCATGGATAAGCAGCTCACGGTAAAGCTTATCAGGGAAAAAGTAGAACTGATAAACAGGAAAGGAATAGATATAGCGGCTTTCTTTATAGTCGGATTCCCGGGGGATACGGAGTGCGATATCCGGAAATCCATAGAACTTTCCCTTGAGCTCCCGCTTTTGAGGGCCCAATATCTCGCCTTTCTGCCGCTTCCTATGACGCCTGCGCGAGAGATGCTGGAAAAAAGCGGGGAAATCGGTTCTATAGATATCTCCGACCTGATGTTCCAGAATGTCCCATATGCGCCCAAGGGCATGACCCGCCGGCAGATAAAAAATATGCAACGGGAAGCCTTCCTCAGGTTTTATCTGCGCCCGCGCGTGCTTTTAAAAAATCTTCGCCAGGTAGGTTCTTTACGGCATATATGGTACCTGGCCAAAAGGGTTTATCACTGGATGAGCATATGTGACCCTATTAGCAGGAAAAAGCTTCGGGGAGCCGCGGGAAATATGTCCGGTGTAAAGGAAACCGAAGGCGGGCGTTTCATGAACCCCGCTGTGGTTTATGAGAGTATCTCCAAACGAGCGTCCGGAGAAACGCCACCTAACGATTATATGAGCGAAGTTATCATAAAAAATATCGGCGTCAACCATGCCCCATGAGAAAAATAGATCTCTCGCGAGTTTACAGCGGCCTCCTCAGGGCGCATTCGGCTGTTCCGAGGCGGTTTTCCGGGAGCGGCAAAGCTTTCCCGTTGCTGAACGTGTTCCTTGAACTCACCCATAGGTGCAACCTCAGGTGCGCCATGTGTTTTCAGCCAAAAAAAGCCGATAGCGCCGGCGAACTGGGAACCGCGGAGATCAAGCGGATGATAGACGGCCTTCCGGCCTGGGCAATAGTCACTTTGACCGGAGGCGAACCATTCATGCGAAAGGATTTCCGGGAGATATTAGCCTATACGATCAAAAAAAGAAGATGCAACATCCTGACGAACGCCGAGCTCATTACCGACCAGGACATAGATTCCTTCGTGGATAACAAGCTGGCGCTTATCGGCATTTCACTCGACGGGCTCAGGGAAGCCCATGACGCGATACGTAACAGGAGGGGGCTGTTCGATAAAGCGGCGGACGTGATAAAAAAAATATCGAAAAAGAAAAAGGAAAAGGGTGCGCTTTTTCCGCTTGTGGACATCAAGACGGTCATATTGAAAAGGAACCTCGGGGATTTGCATGCCATAGGCGTCCTGGCCAATGAGCTAGGCGCGGATTTTTTCACCCTTTCCCTGCCTAAACTCTCAAACAGACAGTTCAATGAGCCCTGCTACGAGGACCTGGACAGGGATATCTTTTCACATGGCCCGTTGGCGCCGGAGAAGCTTGAAGCGCATGAGCTCGAAACCCTTCAAAAGCAGCTGGGCCTTGTCGCTTCGCTTCCCGGACCCGTACGAACGAGGTTTTATCCCGGCAATATGTCAGGCCGCGAAGCGATCGAAAAATACTACGGTGAAAAGCTTGCCCCCGGGGATTTTAAACCTTGCGCCATACCTTGGTCGTTTACATGCGTTTCACCGTACGGGGACGTGTTCCCGTGCCTTTCATACAAGGCGGGAAATGTGCGTGAGGCCGCGTTGAAGGGAATATGGAACGGGCCGCGTTTCAGCGCTTTCCGCAACCGTTTGAATAAGAAAATTCTGGACCAATGCTGTCTTGGCTGTTGTTACTCCGTTTATAAAACATAGCCGGCCGCCGACACGTGTTGCCCCTAAATTCTGATATAATTCCGGCGCCTCAAGGAAAAAGTTTCATGAAAGTTTTAATTCTCACGCCGCAGTCCCTCTACAGGCGCTGGCCCACCACCCCGGACACCACCAAAATGCTGACCAACGCAGCTCCGGTCACCATGCCGCAGCTGGCCGCCGCGCTGAAAGGCTGCGACGTGCGCTTGCTGGACGGGAACGTCTATAACCTCCCGCTGAAGGAGTACGCCGCGCTGATACGCTGGGCCGACGTAGTGGGGATGAACATTGTGTGTTCCTACGCCGCTCTGAACACCGAGCTGAACCTGAAATTTATCAAGAAGCTGCGGCCTGACCTGCCGGTGGTGATGGGCGGGCACCACCCGACTTTCCAGGACGCCGAGTGGCTGGAACGCGGGGCGGACGCCGTGGTGCGCCGCGAGGGAGAGATAACCTTCCCGGAACTGGCGGGCGCGCTGGCGGCAGGGCGGGACCTTTCCGGCGTGGCCGGCGTCTCCTGGCGCGACAGCTGCGGGACCGTGCGCCGCAACCCGGACCGCCCGTTCATAAAAGACCTGGACAGCCTGCCGCTGCCCCGCTGGGACCTGGTGGATTTCTCCGGATACTATCTATATTTCCGCAAGCCGGGCCGGTCGGCCTGCGTGGAAACCGGGCGCGGCTGCGAGCAGCGCTGCACCTTCTGCCAGGTGGGACCGATGTGGAACAACACCCATCGGTTCAAATCTCCGGAGCGCGTGCTGGAGGAGATGCGCCTGCTGAAAAAGCACGGCGTAACGCAGGTCTTCATAGCAGACGACAACTACGGTTCCGCCCTCGACACCGCGCGGCAGGCCAAAGTTTACGAAGGCATGCGCCGCGAGAAGCTGAATTTCGACTGGGGCGGTTTCTTCCGCCACGACTACTTGCGCGCCAACCGCGGGCTGATGAAGGAGGCCGCCGCCTCAGGCCTGAAGTTCGCCTATGTGGGCTTCGAGAGCGTGGAGAAAGCCGACCTGAAGCAGTTCAACAAGGGCAACGCCGCTTTCACGGGCGCTCCGTCGTACGAGGAAGAGTACCGCTTCCTGAAGGACGCCGGCATCATCGTCTTCGGCTTCATGGTGATAGGCTACCCCGGGCAGACCAAGGCCGCGGCCATGCGGACCATAGAGAACGCCCACCGCTTCTGCGACTATCCGGTGGTGACCGTCTACAAACCGCTGCCGGGCACGGCCGGCTACCGCAAAACAAAGCAGGACGGCTTGCTGGTCAAGGAGATGTTCTACCATGACTCCTTTACCGTGGCGGTGCGCGGCACCAAGCCCATACTGGCCGCCTATAATAAATTCTTCCTGCGCTACCTCGCCAACCCGGCGAGACTGCTGCGCAACCTCCTTAACCCGAAGCTGCGCCCGGTGGAAACGGCCATAATCCGCTGGTTCGTGCTGGGCTTGGCCCGGGCCGACAGCCAGAACCTGACCGACTTTTTCTGGCTCGTGTTCAAGGGCCGCAAGACCGGTGAAGCGGAAGTTATCGAGCATTTGAGAAAAAAATATCTTTCGGACGAGAATGTCGGGCGCCTGGCCCGCAAGGCAGGTTTTAGAACCGGCTGCTGACCGCGCCGAATGTTGTAAAATCTCCACCGAGGGGATATCTGTAAACTAACTAATAGCGCGATGCGTAAGAGACCTGTCCCGGATAATGAAAAGATGCTTTTGACCCTGGCGCCGGAGGAGGCGGAGGAAGGTGTGAACTCTTGGAGCAGTGATGTTTTTCCTAAATTGAAGTCTCTTGGCCTACGGAGAAAAACAGTATGAAAACCCCGAGAGTCCTGCTTGTCAAAAGCCGCAGCGTGGGCTCGAAAACATATGGATGGTCCACTACTCCTCCGCTGGGCCTGCTCTATATCGCCGCCTGCCTTCGTACGCGCCTCGGGGCTGAGGTGCGGCTGGCGGACGCGTTCTTCGACCCCGATATACTGGAAACAGTGCGGCGGGCCGTCAGAGAGCTAAAACCGGATGTTGTGGGGATAAGCGCTCTCACTCCCGAGTTTTTCATGGCACGCCGGATAGCCGCGGCCGTAAAAAGCGAAAGCCCGCTGACTCCTGTTGTGATGGGGGGACCTCACCCCTCCTCCGACCCCGAAAGCGTTATGCAGGACTCGAACCTGGACGCTGTGGTAATAGGAGAAGGGGAAGACACTTTTACAGAGCTTACCCGGCTGATCATTGACGAAGGTCCCCGATGGCGGGAGCCCGGGACGTTGCGTAACGTGGCCGGCTTAGCCTTCCGCGCGGAAGGGAAGGTGGAGTACGCCGCGCCCCGCGCTCCGATACAAGACCTGGACTCGCTGCCTTTCCCGGCCTGGGACCTGATAGACTATAAAAAATTCTGGAAGGTCGGCAGCATGGCTTCGGTCGGGATAAGACCGTACATGCCGATGTTCACCTCCAGAGGCTGCCCCTACCGCTGCATTTTCTGCCACCAGATCTTCGGCAAGGCCTTTCGCGCGCGCTCTCCTGAGAACGTAGCGGATGAGGTGGCCGCTATACGCAAGCTGGGAGTCGGCCACATTGAGATACTGGACGATATAGCGAATTTCAACCCGGACCGTTTCGACCGTATGCTGGAGCTTATGCTTGAGCGGAACCTGCATCCGGTGCTAAACTTCCCCAATGGCATCCGCGCCGATATCCTGCTGGAATCCTCCATGGATCTGCTAAAGCGGATGGGCACAGGTGAGCTTTCTGTGGCCATTGAGACAGCTTCCGTGCGCCTTCAGAAATTGCTTAACAAGAACCTGTCGCTGGATAAGGCCAGCCGGGTGATCGACAAGCTGGCTGACAGGCGCATTTTCACACGCGGTTTTTTTATACTGGGGCTTCCAACGGAAACAGCTGAAGAAATGCGTTCGACCATACGTTTCGCACAGTCCTCACGGTTGCACCTCGCCTTGTTCTTCACGCCCCACGCTTTCCGCAATACAGAGCTTTACAAAATGCTCATCAGGGCCGGGAAGCTGCCCCCCGGTGCTGGCGCCATTGATTATGAATACTGCGGGGAGCCTTTCAACGCCAGCGAGGTGCCTGACCGCGACTACCGCATGCTTTACAGGCGGGCTTATTACGGGTTTTACTTCAACCCGCTGCGCTGGTACCGTATAGCGCGCGACAGACCTTTCCTATGGGACCTCCCCACCCAGGTGTTCAAGGTCTTCTCCCACAGCAGGTTCAACCGCCTTAAGGAGAACTGATGCGTAAATTTTTGATGCTGCGCCCCTAAGCGCATAAAAGACAATACGATCCAAGGATTTTGGGGCAATTGTTTATAAAAGAAAAACATCGTTAATGAAATAGTGTTTTTATTTATACAAACGGAAACAGTCCGGACAGGAGGCGCGTATTGCGGCCCAAAGAAAACAATAAAAAATGAAAGACGAATATCTTAAATGCTGGACATCCCGCCGCGCGGCCTGCCGGCGCGCGCCATAGATGCCCTGCTCGAAAGAGATCCGCTGAAGGAGGGGTTCGGTCCATTCGTTTGCGCCGCGATCACGGCAGTCTTATGGGTCCGCTTGGGCCTGCAGAGGCTTGTAACGTCATCTATGACTGTATTACCACTCTAAATACCTGCGCCAAGTAGCTGACGAAGTGTCTATTATCTGTCCGGCAGAGCCGGAATCTGGCTGTCCTATCCAGTAGAAACTCACAGAAGAGGGTTGCAATTGTAAATTTGCCGCAAAATCTATCGCCCGGAAGTAGATCCTATAACTGTGCTCTTTGATCAGACTGTCGTCTATTCTGGTTAAAAGCCCTGCGTGTCGTCCGCCGGAATTGATAGTCCAGGCAGGAGTTTCCGGGGGGCCTGAAAAAAATGCGTAGACATCATGGTAAAGCGGGGTGTTGTTGGAGATCCAACTCCCTAATTCTGCGGACCACCAAAGACCGGTAGTAAGGTCCCGCAAAGCGGCTTCAATGGATGCAACTCCCTTGTTATCGGAAGCAAAACCGGTAATCCGATACAGAGTCGAAAGTCTAGCCCCTTCTGAAGGGGAAATGATAGAAATTGACGGAGCGATCGTATCCGGCTCGATAATAAAATCCGCGCCAGTAATATCCGTACCCTGGCGCAGGTATATAGGAGAATAGTCATTAAATACGCCTATGGGCGCGCTGGAAGACGGAGATTCCTGCCCATGCATCATCTTCTCGGTGATCTTCTCGCCGACGGCGCTTATATAATAAGTAGCCGGGGCGGGGAGCGTGGCAGTATAGAGAAGACTACCGCCGGTGATAGTAAAAAAAAAGAAGGTCGGAGTGCTGTTGTTCCTGAAATAATCAGTGGAGACTACCACGGTGACGGCGGCCCCGTCCGGAAGGGAAGCGGTTATGGTTCCACTTATGGTCGAGGCGCCTGCCTGCGCCATATTCAATGGCGCGCCGAGGTTGTCTGCGCCGCCTGTTTTATCCAGGGACGCCGCCGACGCGCGTCCGTTTAACGACAGACATGCCGCCGACATGCAGAATGTCACGAGAAGTCCGGTGAATTTGATATTCATGGCGTAAGCGACATTATTAAAAATAGATTATTCATGCGCCGCTGGAATTTTACACGAATCTTTCTGGGATGCCGCACATGTTCAAGACATCCGGGCCCATAAATTTTGAAGGAATATTAAAATAAATAAAATAAACCGTGATAATAGTATATGGTTAGTGATGATGTTGTGTCAATACTGGATACTCATGCTAGATCTTATTAATACTTCTTTTCAATATCATCCAAAATGCTTTTACTAACACCGGGAACTCGTCGAAAGACTTAAGCCTTTTAAGAAACCTGAATATTTGGTTTGGTCTTATGTAGTATTTTAAATGTGCCTGATTGATCACTTGTTGCAGCTTGGATCCGCTTACACCAGGGACCATGTCAAATGGGGGCGCCGAGGTCATTAAAAATTTAGCCCACCCGTCGACGGTTTTGGGGTAATGATCTTCCATTGAAAAAAGCGGAGTTCCCGGGAACGGCACAAATGGATTAATAGTTATCATGGAAGCATCGAGGTCGAAGGCGAATTTAATGGTTTGCCGAACATCGGCCAGGGTTTCAAATGGCAGGCCGACAATAAAAATGGCGTATGATTTCAGATCGTACTTTTTACATATATCAATGGCCTTTCGGGCCTGATCGAGCGAGGCCCCCTTATTCATCTGTTTCAGAATTTCCGGAGCCCCTGACTCGACTCCAAATATAACCATTCTGAACCCGGCGCTTTTAAGAAGTTCCGCCATTGGCTCATCAAAAATATCGACCCGGGAAAAACAGCTAAACACCATATCCAAATTATTGTCAATTATCGCGCGACAAAGAGAATTCAATCTCGCACGATTGACGGTTATGACTTCATCTTCGAAAAAAACATGCTTGATCCCATACCGTTCTTTAAGAAAACGCAATTCGCCCAAAATATATTCTTCGGAATGAAACCGATGTTTTCTGCCGGCAGTTAAATGGGTGGCGCAAAACAAACACTGGTAAGGACATCCCCTGCTCGTAAGAATTGTCGCGCTTTTAACTTTTCCGGATGTGTTGATGCTGCTATGCAAAGAATAGTTCTGAAAATTGACAAGATGTCTCGCAGGGTAGGGGAAATCATCAAGTGATTGATGAAAAGCCCGGGGGGGATTTTCAATTATTGCTCCGGACTCGGAATTCCTCCAGATAATACCGGTTACATCTGAAATTGACGACCGCCCCGACAGCGATTCGGCAATTTCTAAAGCAGTTAGTTCGCCTTCCCCAAAACAAACGAAATCAAATTCGGAATAATTGTCCAGAATAATCCTTTTTAATGCCGCTGCATGCGGCCCGCCTATAGCGATGGGGACATCGGGGATTTTGTTTTTTATCATCCGGGCGAGCTTCAGGGCCGCAGGAAAAGACGCCGTCATCGATGAGATGCCGACATATAGTAAATCGTCGTCACAAATCTGTCTGGCCACTTCATCAAAAACATTCGTCTGCCCATCTTCGGCGATCAGGGAGACAGAATATCCATTCTTTTCTAAAAAGGACGCAATATACCCCAGTCCTAACGGAAAATAAAAGGAAACGAGCGAAGAAACCGAACCGTATAAATGTTGATAAGGCGCAGATATTAGAATGATCTTTTTCACGAACAACTCCTAAAATATGAAGCTTCTGATCGCGGCAATACCTTCACCGACACGCGATAAGGATTTATTGATCAGAAATTATCCCGTAACCTGTCCGGGCGTAAAGCGAATGATCTCATTATTTTTGCAGATACTAAAGTGTTTCACTGCTTATGTCGCAGGCCGTGGTTGAATATCTTGATGACCATTTCCCCCGTCCAATATTTATGTTTAAACGCGTTCATCATGCCGAAGCTTTTTCTTTTTAAAGATTATCGCGCCAAATTCATCAGATGAGAAGGGGGCAGGTCCGAACTGTGCGGCAATACTGTACTGATCATATATCCATGCTGATATTTTTTGGCCATACTGTATCCCAAAATAAGGAAAGCCGTATTCGCCAGTCGCCCTCTGTAAAATGACAATATAGTCCACCTTATACCGGACAAGCCAGGAAATTATCGTTTCTTCCCCCGCCAGTCTGATAGCCGGCGGATTGTAAAAAGAGAGTATCAGGGGATTTTCCCTTTGCGAGAAATAATTCAGCCCGATAGCTTCCGGGAAGACTACCAGCGTGTCATTTTTTTGAGTGTTTTTATTTAAATACTCAATTATTCCTTTGACTCTGAAAGCTTCGATCTCATCTGAGAAGAATAGCGGCCCTCTCGCTGTCTCCACCTTTATGTTTTTAGCGGCATACATGGAAAAAGATCTTTTTACATAAGGAATAATTAAAAATATAAAAAAAGTTCCCAAGATCAATGGGTAAAATTTCGCGCATTTATTAAAGTATCCCGGCAGAAATTCGGGCAGAAGGTTGAAAAAGAACATGTAATAGCAGATTAAGCTTAATGGCAGCAGGTAGAATCCGTAAGGATAAGGAATGGTTTGAAAGAAGATCCTCGGAATTACGGATAAAGAGATAAGAAATAATGTCAATAAAGCCAGCGGATCTTTATAATCGGAAGAACTAAGTTTTTTTATCGAACACGTGATCCCGATTATTAAGATCAGCGGCACGCACCTGTATTGCATGGAGATTATATTGTGATTTTGCGTGCATGCAAAAATAACAGGGATTATAAGGACCGCCGGAATAAAAGAAAGATATGTTTTCTTTTCCCTGATTGAAAACGATGAGATCCCCATAATGCTTAAAGTGAATAAAAACACAACTGATAGATGCGCGGCAAAAGATGCGAACATGAGCGAGATGTTTCCGGTCGTATCATTTAGCCCCGCCAAAAACATGTTGAACGTCTTCTCGGTTGCCGCATATCTGAGCGAATAATAGAAGGGCTGTATTAACGCTGAAAATGATCGTGTCCTGGTCATGAACAATGCATAACATATATAACCTGTCAGGCTGATGAAAAAAGGAGAAATTAAACACAGCCTCCGGCCCCACGGCTTTTTGTCGCTATTCTTCCTGATATAAATTTCGCCTAGCACAATAAAGCTCAAATATGGAAAGATGGGCATTAATATACGGGAATAGAATGCAAAGGATATGGCGATGCTCCAGAAAAGTAAATATTTGTCTTTTCCGGAAAATATGAATTTTAGAAATGACAATAGAGCTAAAGATATAAATAGAATATAGAATTCAGACTCGAATCTATAAGGCAGTATGAAATTAAAAACGCAGGGTTTAACATAAAACCCAAAAGCAAAGACGTAAAGAAAAGTCAGAACTGCCAATAACGATATTTTCTTATCTATAAAGAAAGCGGAGATCTTATAAAGAAGTATGACCATTAAAACCGTAAGCGTTATCCCGCAGCCAACCAGTGAAATCATATGGATGCCGAATATTTTATAGATTAAAGCTAGGAAATGAGCCGGAAAGAATCCGAACATGCTGAAAATGTCTTCGTATAATATTTTGCCGTTGAGTATCTGCGCGGGAAGCCACAGTTGCAGACCGGTATCGATAAAGTTATCGCCCCATTTCATCCAGCCCATCGACAAAAGGTACAGCAATGAACCGGAGATAATGAAGAAATATATGATAGCGGGCAGAAAAGCAGGCGGTCTGTTTTTATCCATATGATAAGTGCGTCTTCTCTTGCGGCTGATCATTGCCAAAATCGCTCATTAAAATGTTCGTCCTTAATTTACATCGTTGTCTTTAGGCCCGCAGGGCGCGCCTGCTGTCAGGGCTGTTTTCGTTCGTATAAATAAAAAACTCTGTCGCGAGCCGTGATCCTGTCAACTTTTGCCGCATATTTGTCGAAGTTGTCCAGGATCTCTTTTTCTTTATTTTTATTCACCCTAAAAAATCCGATCCAGATTCGGTTGTTCAACGTCGGAGCGTCCAATGCTCGGTCGTCGGCTACAGGGTGCCCCTCTTCTCCGTTGAAATATCCGATGGTGTCCGGAGCGTATGTGAACATAACTAATCCATTTTTTTCTAGGGGTCTTAGACTTCTCTTCATATTAGGATTCGCAGGATAATATGTATAGAGAACGTCTCCTGCCCGCCAGTTGTCCGATATATATATTCCAAGCGGACCATATTGTGCCGCTGGATCGATCAGAAAATCCTTCGCTTCCATGGAAGTCCTTAAGATCAATATGGCCAATAAAATAAGTCCGGGAAAATACGCGATCCGGTTTCTTATCACATATCCAATACCTTCGGACATGAATATAATAAGGATCGGGACCAGAAACAGGATCAACCGTTCATAAAACGGGTATTTATGTAATCCTGAAACCGCTGCCGCCAACAAGATCGGCGAGATTAAATAAAAAAATTCCCTCCTTTTTTTCGCGAACATATAAACGCACCCTGCGCCGCACATCAATATCGCGATATTATATGGAGCCAGTTGCGCGAACTTGAAACCATTCCATAAGGTGTTCGCCTGCAATTCCAAGTCCGCGAAACTTCTTATATTAAATGAAAGGAAGCGATCTTGCCAATAATAAAACCCGCCGTTACTGCTTGTCAGTCTCTTGAGCTGGGCATGATAAACAAAGATCAAATTTATCGCCAAGATAGCACTGATGCTCAACAGACTTTTGAGTTTTGCTCCCTCTTTTCTCATTATGGCGCCCAGGACAAGGACCATGCCAAGAGAGGCCAAGATCAGGATCGAGGCATGTGACAGCCACATTGCCGCCGAACCGATACTTCCCCATAAGATTATTCGTAAAAGGTTTATGGGTTTTTCCTGAAGGTCTTTTATTCCTACCAGCAATATCAACAGGATAAGCACATCGCAGGAATAAGACTTGATAATTGATGAATAACGGATCAATTCTTGTGAAATAGCGAAGAACATCAGCGCGATCGGGACTGCGACGGGCTCGCAGTAAAGTTTCGCCGCTTTATAAAACAGGAAAAGTGAAAAGATACCGCACACAAAAGGAAAAAGCCGGAGCATATACTTGCTGGAACCGAATAACCTTACGATTAAGTTTTCAATTATCAAAAAGCCTGTCGGCTGCGCCTGATTATATCCCTGATTGCGTCCTGATGGCTCAAAAACTTCGGTGATCTTAAAGTTTTTGATGTTATAGGAAGTAAAATATTCATCTATATCAATCAGGTTGGTCCGATAAAACTCCACCCTCATAAAAATACCCGCGGCGATGATCAGCCAGATCACTTTAGGGGAACGGCAGCAAAGGAAATCTTTTAATAACTTTTTCATAAGATACAAAGGTCTTTCTGTAGTGGTGCGGCTGTTTACGGCACTACAGGTCGGCAACTTCGGGCGAAGACGCTGCGCCGCTTATGGAAATTATATCAGAATTCATGGGCGCGCAAAGCGCGCCGGCCGGCTATGTGGATCGTAAAGCGGGCGGTGGATGAATGCCGGCGCGGGAATTGGGTTTACGATGGGAGATGCGGACCTGGCGCGGCGTGCGCGGACCTGTTAGGCCTGTAAAGAACAGGGGAACATGCGGGAGAAAGGCGCGTTGAGGCGGCGGGGCGGATGCGCTCCTGCTGCATGGCCTGTTCGCCGATGCCCTGCCTGCTCGAAATCGTCGGCGTACTCCTGAAGCGCTGCGTGGCGGTTATTTCTTCAGTGAACTCAGCGAAAGATGTTCTTGAGCGCCGCGTAACAGCTCCGCTCCGGCAGCGGTTTTAACATCCCCGTCCTCAGCCTCAGCCAGGCGAGCGGGCGGTACATGTTATAAAGCGCTTTCAGGCTCGCGGCTCCGGCCCCATAATCGTCCATCTTGCGGTCCAGGAACTTGCTTACGAAGCAGGCCCTCTCCAGGAAATCCTTCAGCTTCGGGCTGCCCTCGTGCATATGGGAATGATCCCACTCGTACTTTCCCCAGTCCTCGAGTTTCGACGGGAAAGCGGCGCCGTGCCGTTCCAGGTCCGCATAGATCTCGGTGCCCGGGTATGGCGAAAAGATGTAGAACTGCGGGATGCGGAAATTGGGGCCCAACCGCAGTATCTCGAGGCCGAAAGCCATGGTGGCGCGTATCTCTTCCGGCGTTTCGGCCGGCAGGCCGACTATAAAAGAACAGAGCACATGGATCTTGCGCCCCATGAACCGCGCGAGCTGCTCGCGCGCGAGTTTCAGGTCGCCGGACTTGTTCAGTATCCCGCGGCGCACCCTGTCCACGCCGGATTCCACGCCGATCGCCAGCCGCGCGACCCCGGCGCTTTCCAGGTAATCCAGGTCGGAGTCCGTCATCCGGGCCAGCGTCTCTATGTCCACACCCTGCAGGACGCTGCCCAGGCCCATGCCTTTGAGGCCGGTCAGGATGGCCATGGCCCTGCTCTGGTCGATGAAAAAATTATCGTCGAGCAGATAGACCAGCGAAAAATCGTAGCGGGAGCGGAGGTCTTTTATCTCTCTAAGCGTCAGCTCCGCGCTCTTGGCGCGCAGCAGCCCGCGGCTGAAGGCGCGGTTGTAACAGTACGCGCAGCGGCAGGGACAGCCGCGGCTGGACTGGTAGAAGAATATGCGCCGGCCGCGGTAGGTCTGGGCGTAGCGCTCCATGTCCACCAGGCCGTACGGGGCCGGCGGCAGCGTTTCAAGGTCGAGCAGCGGGGCTCTGGCCGGCGCTTCCACGGCGCCGTCCTTCTTCCTCCACACGCCGGGTATGCCGGCGGTGTCCGCCCCGGAGGCGAGTCGGCGGGCGAGCTCGGCCAAAGCCGTTTCACCCTCTCCCGCTATCACGTAATCGGCCAGTTCGTGGGCCGCGGCCTGCGCGGGCAACAGAGAAACGTGTATTCCGCCCCAGACCAGCGGCGCCTTGGTCAGCCGGCGCACTACCCGCGCCGCTTCAAGCGCGTGGGTTATCATCTGGCCGGTCATCGCGGTCAGGCAGACCGCCGCGGTGTCCGCATCGATGGCGGAGGCCAGCCTGGCGCGCCAGTCGGTTTCCACGCGCTGGTCCACGATGCGGACTTCCATTTCTCCGCTAATTATGGAGGCGGCGTAAAGCAGTCCCAACGGCGGGGTCGGCTTGTCCCTGAACATATCCATGTCGCCGATGCCGGGCTGGATAAGTACCAAGTTGTTTTTCATGAGGCGGCCGCGGAAAGCGGCGCCTCCGGGCCGGGCGAAGTGTCAGAAGACGAAACGCGGGCGGGGCAGGTAACGTTGATGTTCAGGGTTCCGCGGGCGGTCTTAAGTGCTTCGGTGAAACTGGGTCCGAAGGAACAGGCGCCGCATGTTTTAATCATGTCGGGGACTTTTTTGGGCATCTCGCCCATCCTGCGCCCGGAATTAACGAGGCCGGGTTCTACGGTGTTTTTCGCAGCGTTGTTTTCTCCCGCCATGGTAAAATAATGTTAGCAAATATGCGGACCGTTAGCGCCGGTCTGTAAACGGTATGCGGCAGGCGCGGCCGCCGGCGTATCTCCGGGAGAAACCACGGCCGCGAGGACGCCCTGTTCCAGCAGCAGGTGAAGCTTCGTGAGCTTAAAGAACCAGCTTGCCGCAAATAACGGGAACGGAGGACTCCCGTTGAAAGCTATCTTTATACGCGCGGGGTTCCCAAGAACGGTGTCCCTCACAAGTTTCTCTTCGCGTAATCCGGCTTTCTCCAAAAGAAGCCGGAACGTAGCGAGGGTAAACATGGAGGCATGATCGGGATTGGTCGGGTATCCGCCCACGTACATTTTAAGCGCCACCCGGACACCGCCTTTTAATCTAAAAAGAGACTCGTTCGGGACTTCAAAGTAGGCCTTGCCGCCTGTTCTTAACAGCCGGGCCATGGTCTTTGCGGCTTCCAGCGGGTCGTCCATATGTTCAAGCGTGTCCGTAGCCACTACAAGATCGAACGACCTCTCCGGGAACAAGCCGGCGCATAATTTTTCGGGGACCAGCCGCCCGGTTAGTTCAGGAAATTGTTTAACCGCAGCGCTGCGGCACAGCGCTAGAGGTTCCAAGCCGGTATAATGCGCCCCGGACATGGATAGCATGTGCCCTAAGACGCCGTTACCTGCGCCCACCTCAAGGACCTTAAGCCCGTGGAAACGGCAGCCCAGCATCGCCTCCATCCTTAAAACCCGAGCGCGGTTAAGCCGCAAGTGCTGCTGGGTATGTCCTACGTATTGCGCGTAGATCTTTTCTATCAGCTCCCTGTTGTGGCGCGCAAGGCTGTCGGGGCCCTGGAACATCATGCCGCAGGCTCGGCATTTCCGCACGATCATATCCAAATGAGAGTAATGGATCTGGGCGCCGAGATTTCCGCAAAGCGGGCAAGCCGTAAATAGTTCCATCTTTTTCATAAAAAACGGCGCACTATCCGGGGAGCGAAGATATTTTCTCCGCGTTTATTACGAAGATATCGCCTTCCGGAAGTTTCAATCTGAAATCCGGGTTTGCACGTGCCGCTTCATATACCGGATAGGGCCCTTCGGACCGGCCTGCGTTCCGGCAACGCGCCCTTTCGCCGGAATAAAACTGTTTCTCCACCACGAAGTGCGTCAGGCCGTAGTCACTAGCTATCCGTCCGGCCTCTGCGGCAGAACCGGAGCAAAGGGCGCGCAGGATCGCTTCGCGCCTGTTTTTTATCTCATAATCGTTGAAGGCGACGGCGAATAAACCGAGTTTATCACTGTAAAAGACCTTTCTTTTAGCATAGAAAGGCACACCGGCGTAGACATAGCTTTCCGGGTCGCCCGCCAGCAGGGAGCCGGCTGGAAGCCCGCCGATATATTCGTAAAGCCCGCGGAACCGGCTGAAATCCCATATGTAGTTATAGAATGGATGCAACGAAACGAATAATATCGCTGCGAGCCAGGGGAGCGCCCAGCTTTTTCTTTCTCCAATAAGTCCAGCCGAGGCCAAGCCGGCCGCCAGGGCGACCGCGGAAGGAATTATAAATGATAGTTGCCTGGCGGCAAATAGGGGATTTATGAAGTAAAGTATGGAGAAGCCGACCAAAAAAGCGGTCAGAGTCGGACCTAGGGCCCTGTAGAGCGTCTCAAAGCCCCGAGAACCGTTACGCAGCAATTTTACCAGTATCACCGCCAGCAAAAGTCCTGTAAATATCATGTACAAGCGGGAATGTTCGTTCATATTTAAAATAAAATTAATAATTATGTCAATCGGGTTTTTAAGGTTTATCGGCGTATGAAACGCTGACAAAAATTTATAGTGAGCCGGGGCGGGGAAGAACGCGGTAATACCGTCAATGCCGGGCAATATGGTCAGTGCCGCCGAGAGCAATAATGCGAAAGAATATGCCCGGCCGCGGCCCGAAATTTCTTTCCGCCTGAAAATAGGCAGCGCGATTGCCAGGATAGCGGCTGAAAAAGCCAGGTAAGGGTAGGTAATATAAAAAAGCGGTACAAAAAAAGGGACGAGAATGTATTTCTCGGAACATAGGACATAAAGCATCAGCGAATTCACCAGCGCGCCCAGTGTCCTGGGTTCCCCGAAATAAAAGGAGTTCGTGGAGAAGTAATATATGGTATGAAAGGCGGACAACAAGAAGGCGGTATTCTTCTTCGCATACATACGCAGGCCGGCGAGGTAGATCAGGAAAGCCGAGGCCAGAACGGAAAAGATGGAAATTATTTTGGCTGACCACGGCAACCCTGCCAAGGGGAGCAGTGCCTTGTACAAAGAGATGAATACAATATCACCGGCTCCCGGATTGGCCGCCATTCTCCTTACGATGTTAGCCACAGGGTCATTAGGGAAAAGGGCCGGGTCCGTTATCGTGTGCAGGCCGTAGGCGTTAAAATTGTCGGTGTACATGGAATAAACCGGAGAGAAAATGAACCTATCGTTAACAAATAAGCCATAAGCCGTTAAACCAAGGAAAAACAGGCAGTATTTGATTTCTTTTTTCATAAAAAATAAATGCGCCGCAAAGCGCGACACTTCAACGATGTTACATAATACTTTAAAATGAAGAGGACGGACATGCCGCGTTTAGTCATCAATTCCGCGAACAGCAGTGGAATTTGCGCCGAAGCCTTCAAAGTTGCAGAAAGTATGTACTTAACTGCTATAATACAAAAAGCCGAGGCGGTTTTATAAAATTCCAATAAAGTTCCCCTGCGCCGGTGTTTGACCTGGCGCGACTAGTCAGCGGAAGAGTTGGCGTCTCAATTGCCAGCCGGGGAAAGCCGCTGTATCCGTGTTTATGCGAATATTGTTGATCAGGCCTAAAAGCAGGATAAAATTAAAAACCGTGCCGCTGGGGCTGGCTCATCTGGCTGCCTATCTTAAGCGGGCGGTTGGGGATATGCAAGTATCGGTGCTGGACAACAGGCTTCACGGCTATTCCGATGTCCGGCTCAAGGAACGGGTCCTGGCTTTCGCCCCCGACGCGATCGGCATTTCATCGCTGGCCATAGAGGCGCCGGAAACGCACGCTCTCGCCAAAGAACTAAAGCGGATTTCTCCGGCCCCGGTTATCCTTGGCGGAAGCTACCCGTCGTCCGCCCCGGAATGGGCCATAGAAGACGAAAATGTTGATTTTATCGTCAGGGGGGAAGGCGAAGCTTCTTTTACCGAGTTGCTGCTGAATATCAGGGAAAATCGCGGGCCGGGCCTGGTAAAAGGAGTTTCCTACCGGAGCAGGGGCGTGGTCGTTCATAATCCGCCCCGGGATCTTATAGCCGATATAGATACCCTGCCCTACCCGGACTTCGACGCGCTGAACATTGAATCGTATATGAAGCACCTTCACGGCTATTCGGAAGATCTGTTCAATGTGGAAAAGAGAACGGTCCCCGTGATGACGAGCCGGGGCTGCAGCTACGGCTGTATAAATTGCCATGACGTTCTGGGCAAGAAATTCCGCGCCAATACCCCCGGCTATGTTATAGACTACCTGAGCGTCCTCGTCCGCAGGTACGGGATAAAGGGCGTGCACGTGATCGATGACACTTTCAACTTGGACATGGGCAGGGCTAAAGAGATACTGCGGCTTATAATAGACCGCCGCCTCGGCCTTAACCTTTCTTTCCCCTGCGGCATACGGGTGGATAAGGTCGACGACGAAATGCTGGACCTGTTCGAGGCGGCCGGCACTTCCAGAATAGGTTTAGGCATAGAATCCGGCGATTACGGCGTCTCGAAAACGATCAAGAAGGACCTGGATCTGGACGTGGCCAGGCGGAATATCATAAAGGCTTCGAAGCGGAAATTCATGCTCTCCGGTTTTTTTATGCTGGGGTTCCCGGGGGAGAACGAGGAGAACATGCGCAATACCATCCGCTACGCATGTTCTCTTCCACTGCACACAGCCAGCTTTCACTCGGTCGTACCCTACCCGGGCACGGGCCTTGAAAAAATGGTCCCGGGCGGCCTGGACCTTAAGAAATTGTTCTTTACCTCCAATCCGGATTTTCACGGCGATATAATAAATCTCTCGGCCGTGCCGACGAAGCGGCTGGCGTATCTGAGACGGGTCGCCGTCCGGAAGTTCTATTTCAACTATTCCCGGATCAAGGCGAATCTATCGGCGGCCTGGAGCAAATACCAGTTGCGGCGGAATTTTATGATGCTCTTGAACTGGGCGTTCACGGACAAGCCGTAAAGATTTAGAGCCTATCCGCAATTAGCGGTTTCGGCTGCACCTGCCGCTTTTAGCCTGCGCCTTTGCGCCGCTCAACTTACAGGCTCAGATGAGTCTGCTCGTTTCGCGTCGCTTCGGCTCGGCTTCAAAATCGTCAGTTTCGCCATGAAAGTCTAATTACGGATAGGCTCTTACATCTTTTTCATGAAACCGGCGCGCTATCCGGGGAATAAAGCGCCTCTTATAATAATTTAAAATGAACAGGACCGACATGCTGCTTGTGGTGCCGAATCAGCCCGCCACTGCGGAAATACTGAAAGGGGCCTCAGGAATAACTCAACCGCTGGGACTCGGCTACATAGCCGCTTTTCTGGAGCGGGACGGCGCCAAAGTTGCGATACTGGATAACAGTATAGAAGAGCTTGGCCCCGCGGAATTCAAGCGGAAAGTGCTGGAGCTCCGGCCCTTTATCGTCGGGATAAGCGTAACCTCCTCTTCCCATAATACGGCGGTGGAGCTTGCGCGCCTTGTAAAGGAAGCCGACGGTTCTATTTTAGTCGCGGCAGGCGGGTCCCACGCCTCTGCCCTGCCTCTTAAAATACTTGAAAATCCAGACGTGGACTTTGTGGTGCGCGGCGAAGGCGAGGAGACGTCACGGGAATTGCTGGAAGCGCTAAAAGAAGGAAAAGATCTTGCCGCGGTAAAGGGCCTCGTTTTCAGGGCCGGGGGAAAGATCATTGAAACTCCGGAAAGGCCCCCGGTACAGGATATAGACGCTCTCCCTTTCCCGGCCCACCACCTGATGCGGATGGGGCAATACAGCCTCCCGGCTTCCAGGCGGCTGACCAGCATGCCGGCTGCGGCCATAATAACCTCGAGAGGCTGCCCCTACGGATGTTACTTCTGCAGTCATAACAGCGTATTCAAAGGAAAAGTCCGTTTCCGCTCGCCGGTAAACGTTCTGGCGGAAATAAAACACCTCCATGAAAATTTCGGCGTCGGCGAAATACTTTTCTGGGACGACTCGTTCCTCCTGGACAAAAAACGCGCCCTTGAGATATGCGGACTCATACGTGAAAGCGGAATAAAGATAACCTGGAGCTGTTCAAGCCGCGTAGACCATATCACCGGCGGCCTGGCCCGGGAAATGCGCGCTGCCGGCTGCCGGCTTATTTCCTTCGGAGTCGAGTCCGGTTCGCCTGAAATACGTGCGAAGCTTAACAAGGGGACCGATCTTGAGCAGATACGACGCGCCGTCAAAATTTGCCGCGAACACGACCTGTTGTCTTTCTGCAGTTTCATGCTGGGAGCTCCAGGGGAGACGGAAGAAACCGCGGCTGAAACCATAGCTTTCGCCAGGGAATTGAGCCCGGATTTCGCCATATGCTGTATTTTCGCCCCTCTTCCCGGTTCTATTTTCTTTGACAGGTTCGTCCAGGAGGGGAGGCTGGATGTTTCAAGTATTGACTGGGACCAGTATATAAACCTGCTTTCTACCGTCCACCCGGTTATAGCGGTCGGGGACCTCTCCAAGGACCGTTTGATGGAACTGCAGAGGATTTTTTTTCGCCGGTTCTATTTAAGGCCAGGGTATCTGCTCCGTCGGGTTATGAAACTGCGCTCGATCCAGCATTTAAGGCAGGATTTACGCGGGCTAAGATCTGTTTTTAAGCTTTAAGATACAAAATCCAGGCCATTCTGGACGAAGAATTGTCCTGTTTTAATCTGGTCCATTGTGAAGATCCGGGAACAGAATTATTCTGCGGAATCCCCCGCGTAGCTGGCGTAGCCCCGCCCTTTTGGGAACGTAACTATCGCCAATTAGCCTAAGCTTGGTATATCAACGGTTGCTCATGACCCAAAAGAGCGGGGCTATGCGAGCGGAAAACTCCTACTGAAGCTTTCAGGCTAATAGATCCGCGAGCCTGCCGCACCTTTTATTCCCATCAAATCACGGAACGGACGGGAGTTGTACAGCGCGTCCGCGATAAGTCTGTGGCCTTCGGCGGTGAAGTGCCCGTCATGCCGGAAGCTCGGCAGGGAATACATCTCGGGATGGCGCGCGCGGAGTTCGGCGATAAGGTCCACGTATTTTATTTTATGTCCGGCAAAATATTCGTTTAATAGTCCTTCGATATCGAGCATGCGGGCGGATTTGTCCGTGCGGGCGGGATATCTTGCCGCTATATCCAGAATTATAAAGAAAGGCTCTATCCCGGCTTTTTTAGCGGAGGCGTTAAGCCCGTAGATATACGCCAGTGAAATGTTATTCTCTATCCGCGCCATCGTATCCGGGTCGGGCAGCCGGATGGACAATCTGAGCAGCATGCCGAGGGCGGTGTTGACGCCGTTGTAGGGGAGATATCGCAGTTCCAGGAAATGCGGGACAACACTGTTGTAACCGCTTACGCTTTTAATGAGCGAACTCCGCGCCAAAAGCATGATTTTAAATATCTGAGGCCCGAGCAGCTTGTACGGAAAAGATCTGGCGAGTAAATACAGCACGAGGTTTTCCTTGAAATCATTATTTATGAACACCACTGCGCAGACGACATCGGGCTTAAGCGGCACGCCTTCGTGTTTGAACTTTTCGGCGACTGAGTAACCGCTGAAGCTGGGCACGGATAGATTTATTACCTCCACGTTCTTCAATCCTCCGGCGCGCAACTTGTCGGCTATCAGCGAGGGGTAGGTCTCCGCGTTCTCAACGCCCCAGCCGAAGGTTATCGAGTCGCCCGCGAAAAGCAAGCGCTTTGTGCCGGAGCGCTTTATGGGATTAATTTCATAGTCGCTGCGCCAGCCATGGCTGTCCGTGCGGATGGTGACGTCAAAATCGTCTGTCTTGTGGCGCAGCGCGAGATTCGGTTTGAGACGGGTGAATGTTACAGGGTCGTAATCATATATATCCGGCATCAAAAACTGGCCTGAGAAATAGCGCAGCGAGAATTCCACGCCGTAGACCACGATCAGCGTTGCCAGAAGCGCAGCAAGCAGGTATTTGACAGGTCGATTTATGATCATAGTTTCAGCGGGCGGTTAATGCGCACCCAGCCGGAGCTTGAGTATCAGCAAAGCCCGAAGCTTTCCGTTTCTGTTCTTTTCGCCCGAAACATGTCGCTCCATGAATTTTTCAACAGCCAGGCGCCGGAAAAATGCCGCCATATGGGCGTTGCTTGGGAGCAGAGAATCCCGGAAAAGGGTGTCCGGCTATATCAATGCCAGTCGTTTTATATAATACTTTAAAATGAACAGGACCGACACTCCGCTTCTGGCGCCGCATCAACCCGCGAGCGCGGAAATACCGAAAGGGCCTCTCTGGAGCGGGGCGGCGCCAAAGTCGCGATACAATTTAGTGAAACAGATCCTTCATGATCCTGTCCCCTATGATTTCAAATGAATCTTATTTTGAAGTGAAGGATTCGGTTAATGCGAAAGCAACAGGCGGAGTTCGCTTATGGTAAAATTATCCGAATGAGAATAATCTTCGCGCGCGCGGCTACGGAAAGTCTCGGTCTGGAGTATCTTTCCGCCGTTATGAAAGCGCGCGGCCACGAGGTCTCCCTGGTCTATGAGCCGCTATTGTTCGACTCCTTCAGGCTGCGGCTGCCTTTTTTCGAGTCCGAGAGCGCGTCCCGCACCGCGCGGCGCATTCTCGCGCTGAACCCGGGGCTTGTGGGCTTTTCGGTGGAATCCGACCATTTTCAATGGGCTCTGTCCGTGGCGCGCGGGATTAAGCGCCTAAGCCGGGTCCCTGTGATCTTCGGCGGCATACATCCAACCACGGCTCCGGAAGCCGTGATAGCTTTACCCGAAGTGGATTTCATCTGCGTCGCGGACGGCGAAAGCGCGCTGCCGGCGCTGGCCGAAAGACTGGAAGAAGGCCAAAGGCCCGAAGGCATAGCCAATATCTGGGGGAAGAGCGGCGGCGCGGTGTTCAAGGGCCCGGTGCGGTTGGAAAGCGGACTGGACCGCCTGCCCGTTCCCGACAAAGAACTCTTCTTCCGCGAGTATCCCGGCTTCGTACGGGACACCTATTCGATAGTGACGGGCAGAGGCTGCCCCAACTCCTGCACTTATTGCCACAATAATTCCGTGCGCCGCACGCTTTTCCGGCTGAACTGCCCCGACAGGTTCCTGCGCCGCCGCGGAGCGCCGGGCGTTATAGCGGAGCTGGCTGAGGCTAAAAAAAAATACGGCTTCGAACGGGTTTCTTTTTGCGACGATCTTTTTATATCGGACAAGGCCTGGCTCAAGGAATTCGCGCGGACGTATCCGCGCGAGATAGGCCTTCCGTTCTTCTGCAATATACATCCGGCGGACGCCGACGAAGAGGCCGTGTCCCTGCTCGCGGCCGCGGGCTGCACGGTGGTAAATATGGGAGTGCAGACGGTCAGCGCGGCCATACGCCGCGAGTGTCTAGGCCGGACGGAAAGTACCGCGGACGCGGTAAGGGCGCTGCGCCTGCTGAAGGAGGCCGGGATATTCGCCTACACCAATTTTATTTTCGGCCTGCCGGGCCAGGACGCGGAGGAACTTAAGGCCGTCGCGGCCTTCGCGGCCGAGAATCCGGCCGGGTTCCACGATGTGAACTGGCTCAGGTATTATCCGGGCGCGGCCATACTTGAGAACGCCAGGAAGAGCGGACTTATGTCGGAAGCCGGAGCGCGCGCGGTGGAGGAGGGGACTTATTCCGTTCCGTACGGTCACGGCGGGCACAGCTATACCCCCGAGCGCGCCCGTCTGCGCAATATGGTCTTTCTGGCTTCGGTACTGCCCGGGGCGGTGGCGCGCTTCATGCTTTCACGCGGCCTCTGGCGGCTGCTTCCGGCTTTCAGCCTGCGCCTGCCCGCCGTCGCCTCGCGAACCCTGCTTGCCCGGCTGAAGGGCAATCCTAACCCCTATCCTAATTTTTCGCTTTATGGCAGCCTGCGCTATTTCATAAACTACTTTTTCCGGTATTATGCCGGGGCTTTCGCGCGCCCGCCTGCGCGCGCGGCCAAACGTCTGCTGGCCGGCCTGCGCGGAACCTTGTTCCTGGCCGGTCTGCTGGACCGCCGCCGCGCCCGGAGATATCTGGCTTACTTCTTCAGGCGGCTGGTGCTGCGCCGCCGGATACCGGGCATGGCGGTTTTCGCGGCCACTTTCTCCTGCCAGTGCCGCTGCGGGGCCTGCTCCTCAGATATCTTTCGCGCTAAGTTCGGCGGGAAGCTGATGGACAGGGAACTCGCGCTGTCCAGGCTCGGGGAACTGGCAGCGCTGGGCGTGCCGAGGATACATTTTACCGGAGGCGAGAGCACGCTCGCCCCGTTCCTGGAGGAGCTGGTCGGCTTTTGCGCCGGAGAGGGAATGACGGTCTTTGTGGAAAGCAACGGCCTTGGCCTGACCCGCGAACGCGTGTCCGCGCTGAAGCGTTCCGGGCTGACCTGTCTGAACGTAAGCCTGGATTCCGCGCGGGCCGACGAACACGACGCCGCGCGGTCCGCGCCGGGCTGCCACGAGGCTGCGGTGCGCGCCCTGGGCCTCTGCCGCGAGCTGGGTCAGCCCTGCATGGCGTCCTGCTACGCGACGCGCCGGACGGCGGCCAACGGCGGCCTGCGCCGCCTCATAGAAGCCGCGGCGTCGGCCGGGGCCGCGGCCGTCCGCGTCCTGCCTCCGGTGGCTTCCGGGGCCTGGAGCGGGCGTCACGAAGAGCTGTGCCTCGACGATTCCGACCGCGAGGCCGTGCTTGGCTCCGCCTGGCGCGCCCCCGTGCCGGTGCTGGACAGAACGGAACTGATAGATTGCGAACTTCGTTCGGCCTATAAGATAATGGTCCTGCCCGACGGAGGGCTGGCGCCGTGCGAGCATCTTCCCTACGTCTTCCGCGGAGCCGGAGCGATGCCGGTAGCCGAAGTGCTGGACCGTGCCGCGGCCATGCCGCTATTCGCGAAGAAAGAGAAGTGCATGCCCCGCAGCGCTGTCTGGCTGAAAGCCCACCCAGAGGCTTCGCGTGGAGAGATAATTTACCTGGACGTTTGACGGACTTCCGATGAATTTAAGAGAAAAGTTCATACTCGGCGCGGGCGACCTGGCATTGCCCGGTTTTTCCGCGAAAGCGGGAAGCTTTGTCTCCGGTGGCGGCGGCCGCCTCGCGCGTATTAACGCGCTGCTGACGCTCGCCCGCGCGTATAGGCCGGCCTACTCTGAAGCTTGCGCCGCGGCCGGCATCCCTCCCGAAGGGCTTTCCTCTCCGGTAGAGCTCCCCCGCCTGCCGCTGATGCGGCGCGGAGATCTGACGGCCGGTTCCGGAGGGGCCGCGCTGGCAAGGCTGGAAAGCGGCGGCACCGGCATGTCCGGCAGGGTGGAAACGGCGCTCGACCTGAACGCCGTGCTGCTGCGCTACGCGGCCCTGCTGGCCGTCCTTAAGGAAACCGGCTGGACGATGGGGCAAAAAACGGCGGCTCTGCACCCTGTGGAATACGGTTACTTTAACAATCTCGGTAAGATGCTCCGGTCGGGGGCTTATTCCAGGATCGGTTTTGAATTTTTTCAGCAGTACGTGCTTTACGGGCTTTTTCATAACAGGAAGAACGTCTACTACGACAGCGGGGTCTTTGCGGGCGGGGAGGCCGCGCCGGAACTGCTCCGCCGGGCCGCCGGAGAGGATCCAGTTCTTATCATAACCAGGCCGGACGCGCTGACCGCAATTCTGACGGAGGTCCGGCGCGGGCGGCCGCCGGCGTTCGGAAGGCTCAGATCGGTGCTGACGGTAGGCACCGTGCTCGGCGAGGCCGTGCGGTCGGCGGCTGTAGAACTGCTCGGCGCGAAAGTCTATAATATGTACGCGTCCACCGAACTGGGGTACGTGGCCCTGGGCTGCGCTTGTTCCGGAGGCTGGCTGCACGTTAACGAAGGCGATTATATCGTGGAAACCGGCCCCGAAGACGAGATAATAGTTACCGACCTCAACAACCATCTGACGCCGCTGCTGCGTTACGCGACCGGTGACGCCGGGCTGCTCGAGCGGAAGTCTTGCGCCTGCGGGCGCGCAGGCCTTATGATCAGGCCGCGCGGCAGAAAAGGAAGGTTCCTTGAAACCGCGAACGGTGGCAGGCTGTACGAGACGGAAGTGATAGACCGCGCGGTCTCTTCGGGTCTGCCGCTCTTCCAGATCTCAACTCGCCAAAAAGAGATCAGACTGGCCGTCCGCGCGGAGCGCGTGACCGGCGCAGGAACTATAGTCGAAGCGCTGGGACTGAAGGAAAGATCTTTCACGCTTTTGCCGGGCGCGGGGTTTGAAATTCCGTCTTCCGGAAAATTCAGTTTTATAGTATGAGAGCCCTTAAAAATCTATCCGCAAAATATCCAGTCCGCTGCGCCGGCGCGGGGGTGGCGCTCTTCGCCGCTCTCGCGGCGCTCTACGCCACGCTGACCACGAACGCGCCGTCCTTCGATCCTAAGTATGCGATCTACACCGACGTAAGTAACTTTTATTGGATACAAACGATGCTCGACCATTCTCTTTTTCCGAGAGATCCACTGGGTATTTACGCTTCTTTCCGGACCGCCACCCTGGGTTATTTTTATACCGAAGCGCCATGGGTATGGTTTACCGCGCTGTTCATGCGCGTCACGCCGTATTCGCACGGGCTCAGGGTGCTGACGGTAATGGGCTGCGCGGCCGGGGCGCTGATGGTTTTCAGAATGGCGCTAAAGTCCTGCGCCAGGCCGGCGGCGGCTTTGGCCGCGGTCATTTTTCCCCTATATTTTCTCTCCATGGATACCTTTTTCGGCGTGCCGCGCATATACGGCCTTCTGGTTTTTATCGCCTTTCTGCTGGCCGCCGAGGAAAAACGTTTTTTATTTATTCCGTTCTTTATCTTCGCGGCTTTCGTCGTTTACCCGGCGATTTCCGTCGGCATGGCATTCTCGGCGCTGCTGATGCCATTCGCCTTCAGGGAGCACTTTTCCGGACAAAAACTGCTTCCGCGCTACGCTCTCGCCATGGCGCTCTCGGCGCTGGCCTGCCTCGCGGCCTTGTGGCACAGCCTGGCCTTGAGCGGGCTCGTCCGGGCCTTCGGGGGCGGCAGCGGTTTTGAAATTTACAAGCTGTACCAATTTGTCCGCAAGCCGGTAAATCCGGGAAATCCGGCGGACATGGTCGCGTATTTCATGCTGAACATTAACGAGCACGGCTATTTTTATCCGGTCACGAGCGCGCTGCTCGGTCTGGTTTTCCTGGCGGGCCTGCGCGTAAGATCGGGACTGCGGACCATGATCCCCACGTCGGTAAGAGCCACTCTCGCCGGTTCTCTGGCGGCTTTCGCGGTCCTGTACGCGCTGCATCCGGTATCGGCCTCCAGACAGATGGTGTTCATTATCCCGATGACCATGGTCTTTTTAGCTGCCGACGGCCTGTATCGTATCGGCGGCGGGAAGTCCCGGACGACGCTCGTGGCCGCGGTCGCCGGATCTATCTTCGCGGTGCTGCACCTTGGCATCGGGTTGACGACCTCCTGCAGGACGTTCGGCCCGGTTTACGACTATCTTTCCGCGCTGCCGAAAGATACTATAGTGGCGGGCCACCCGGCCAGCGTACTTCTGTATACCGCTCCGGTGTTCTCCCGGAAACAGGTTTTCGTGTCTGACGAGCATCGCGACCAGTATATCCTCAGCCTTAACAGGGGCTCCGATTTCGACGCTATGCGGTCTTCGCTGCTTGCCGCTCTCTATTCCGGGTCTCCGGACAAGGCCTGCGCGCTAAGGCCGGCTTACGGAGTGAATTACATAGTTCTGGAGGATGATTTCTATACTCCTGAATATCTCGCGCAAAAGGCAGCTTCCGCTTCTCCGCGGGATGTTGATATCGCCCGCGTCGCGGCCGGGTCTCCGGACCCGCGGGGCTTTTATCATTACGCGCGCGGGCACGCCGCTTTTTCCTGGAAGAACGCACGGAGCGGCGGTGTGGTGTTCGACCTCGCCGGCTGCGGCGAAAAGGGGGCGCGTCTATGACGTCCCTCTCTTCGGCCGCGAGGGGCCTTAACCGTCTGCTTAAGAACGGCCCGGGCAGGCACGTGCGGTCTTTTTTCCATTTGCGCCCGGTGATCGCGATGAGCGCTGTTTATAACCGGTGCGCCATGCCGCTGCTGCGCAAGGCGCGGCCGCTTTACGGCGCCACCGTCATGGTCGGGCTGACGTACAAATGCCAGTGCCGCTGCCCGCATTGCGGTACCATGCCCTACCGCTCGCCCGGGCGGCGCGAGCTTTCGGCGGATGAGGTCCTAAACCTGATAAGGCAGGCCGCGGGCCTTGGCGCCGGCGGGCTCTACTTGTTCGGCGGGGAACCTATGCTCGCCGCGGGTCTGGAAAACTTCGTGCGCGAGGCCAGGGGACTGGGAATGATCGTGACCCTGGACACGAACGGTCTGCTGATGGATAAGGCCGCCGCCCGCAGCCTGGCGTTATCCGGCCTGGAGCGGGTCGGGGTCAGCGTGGACAGCGCTGATGAGGCCGAGCACGACCGTTTGCGCGGGATCCACGGGGCTTTCCGCGCGGCGGTAAAAGCCATAGAATACTGCCGCGACGAGGGCCTGGACGTCGTTCTTTCCACCTACGCCACGCGCGAAAGCCTGCGCGACGGCGGGCTGGACCGCACGATAGTTCTGGCCCGCTCTCTCGGCGTGCGCACCAGGGTGCTGTCGTCTCTGAGGTCAGGCATGTGGCTCGAGCGCGCCGACGTCCCGTTCAGGCCGGAAGATATCGCCATATTGCGCTCGAAACTGGCAAAAGACGTTTACTGGGAATCGCTTTCTTTGACCTCGCCTAAAGGCGACTTCGTCTGCGGCTGCTCCGCCCGCACCCATTTTTACGTTTCGCCTTACGGCGAGGTTCAGCCCTGCTGCTATATCCCGCTTGCGTTCGGCGATGTGCGCTCGGAGCCTCTGGACGGGATAATCCGCCGCATGTGGTCTTCGCCGAAGCTCGCATCGCTGGACGCCGGCACGGACTGCCCCATGAACTCCCCGCGCTTCCGGGAAATGTTCAGCGGCGTGTTCTCCAGGCCCGGCCCCGGACCTCATCCCGCCGAGCTGGCCGCTTCTCCCAACGACCCGAAAGAATGGGACGAGTGGGCGGCTGACTACGGGCGCGACGTGGACTGGCTGGAAGAAATACATAATCCGGACCTGGCCGCGCTGGCGCCAGGCGAAGGTAAAAAAGTTCTGGACGCCGGCTGCGGCACCGGGCGCAGGGCGCTGGCTCTTTTCGGCAAGGCGGCTAAACTTACGGCGGTGGATTCTTCCGGCGGAATGGTCAAGACGGCTAAAAAGATCCTGTCCGCGCTGCCCCAGGCCGAAGTCCTCGAGCTGGATATAGAGAAGGGCGGGCTTCCGGCCGGGGAATATGACTCAGTGATAGCGGTCTCGGTCATGCACCATATCCGGAACGGGGAGGCGGCAGTCCGTAATCTGAAGGACAGCCTGGCGCCGGGCGGAACGCTTGTGATCGTGGACGCCGTGGCCGGCCAGCCGACGCTTACCGCGCTCCGCTACTATCTGGAGATGCTGTTCCGCCACAGCCCGGTGCGGCTGGCGCGGGCTTTTTTGAACGGTTTTTTTTTAAATACCCGGGTCGCCCGTCATAAAAGGCGCGAGGTCCCTCTCGCATTTGAGGAATTCCGCCGCCGCTACGCGCCTCTTCTGCCCGGCGCGTCGGTCGAAGTCCGCCACGGCATCTTCGCCTACCTCGTCTGGCGCAAGCCCGCGGAGAAACTGACAGGCCTTATGTCAAAAGCCGCGTGATAAAACAAGTCTTAACCACAGGAGCCAAGTCATGAAAGAGATCGTTCCCGGATCAATAATAAACGGTTACCGCATAATAGAAAAGATCGGCGAAGGCGGCATGGGCTCTGTTTATAAGGCCTTTGATGAAAAGTTCTCGCGCGAAGTGGCCATAAAGTTCATGCTGGAGCGGGTCACGAACGAAAAGAACTTTAAGCGCTTTCTGCGCGAAGGCAGCGCCATAGCCAAGTGCGACCATCCCTCCATCGTGCGCGTGTATAACTGCGGCGAATACGAGCAGACGCCGTACCTGGTGATGGAATTTGTCGACGGCAAACCTCTTAGCCGGTTCCTGGAACGGGCTAAAGTCCTTAACAGCATGTCGGGACAGACGGAAGAGCTTGAAAAATTCGGCTATCTGGGGACCGGGGCCGAAGATAAGGATGCGCCGTACTTTATTTCCGAATTTAAAACCTGTCCGCTTAAAGAAAAAGACTACCCGGCCAGGGTCTGCGCCCTGGTCGAGAGCGTCGCGCGCGCGCTGAGCGGGGCGCACCGGCGCGGCGTTCTTCACCGCGATATAAAACCCTCCAATATCCTTGTAACGACGGAAGGCTCCGTAAAACTTCTGGATTTCGGCCTTTCCAAAAGCTCCGGCGATTCGGAGCTTACCGTGGCGCACCAGATACTGGGAACGCTGCGCTACATCCCGCCGGAAAATTTCGGACCGGAGAGACCGGCCGCTGCGCCCTCGGGCGATATTTACAGCCTTGGCGTCCTGTTCTACGAACTGCTGTCTCTGCGGCATCCTTTCGAGTCCGAGGATACCGCCTCCTTTATGGGCAAGGTGATGGCGGGTAAGTTCGAGCCCGTGGCAAAGCTCAATTCCTCCGTGCCCCCGGGAATAAATAAGATAATGGAAAAATGCCTGGCCGTCAAGCCGTCCCAGCGCTACCAGAGCGTCGAGGAACTGGCGGAGGACCTGCGCAAGCTGCTGGAAAAAAGAGCGGAGACCGTAAAAAAACCGCTTCTGAGCGGACTCAAAGAGATGTTCACGGCTTCCCCCGTTCGCGACGAGGAAGAGAGCGCCGAAGCCGTAGATATATCGGAAACATCCGGCGGTTCCTATGCCGCCGCCGAAGTCAAAGCGATAAAGCTGGTGACCAAATCCGGGAACATCACCGTCGGCTGCGGCGCGGAGCCGAAAGTGACATTTTCAACCTTATCCTCCGGCGGCGGCACCGCGGGACTCAGGACCACGCTTACAGGCGGGACGCTCGTCATTCTTTCCCGCGATTCGACCGGAGTGATGGTTATAGCGCCGGCGGATATACCCGTAAAGGCCGTTACCGGCTCCGGCGATATCTACATTAAGACCCGGGCCGGAGCCGTAGAACTGGCCACAGGTTCCGGCGACATGACCGTCGAGAACGTCTCGGGCGCGCTGAAGGCCGCCAGCGGCGCGGGCGACCTGAACGGCGACATCTCCTCGGTAAAAGCGTCGGCCGTTTCAGGCTCCGGTGACATAACCCTATCCGTCGATACCGAGGCGGCCGGCAGAGCCGACATAAATGTAAGCACCGCTTCGGGGGACGTCACGCTGGCGTTCCCGGAAGGCACGGAGCTGGCCGCGACGCTCAAGACGGCGTTCGGGGATATCAAGAACGAATTGGGCGTTTCTCCGGATGCCGCGATAAAAGTAAAAGCGGCGTCCGCCTCAGGCGACATTTTTCTCGTCAAGCGCTCCGCGGCCCGCTGACCATCGTCAGGGCCGGGCCTCGTGGCGCCGGGAGTTAGTCTTCGGATGTCGAAGGTCCGCCCGGGTATTGCAGGGAAGTAAATTCGGCAGGAGATAAATAATGAAAAGCATTGCCACGCTGGTGTTTATGTCTTTCTTTGTCGGTATCGCCAATGCGCAAAATAGCGCTCCCGCGCCCCGGTCCGCCGCCGATATGGCTCAATCTGCCGCCGATGCGGCCCAGCCCGCCGCCGACAAAGCGCGATCCGCCGCCGCCGTGGCCCAACCCGCCGCGGATAAAGCGCAGTCCGCCGCCGCCGTAGCCCAGCCCGCGGACGACAAGGCGCAGTCCGCCGCCGTCGTGGCCCAGCCCGCGGCTGACAAAGCCGAGTCCGCCGCCCTCGCAGCCCAGCCCGCGGCCGACAAGGCGCAGTCCGCCGCCGCCGTGGCCCAGCCCGCCGCGGATAAAGCGCAGCCCGCCGCCGCCATAGCCGAGTCTGCCGCCGCCGTGGCCGAGTCTGCCGCTGCTATTGTCCAGTCCACCGTCGCCGCGGTAAGAACCGCGCCTTACGCTGACTTGACCCAGTCTGAGATAAAGATCCAATTCGATGAACTCAGAAAAAAGCATGTTGACTCTGTCGCGGAACTCAAGAAAAAACATATCGGCGAAATACAGGCGCTTAGGGAAAGCATGAAAGGCCGGCTTCAGAGTGAGACCCGTACGGCTGTTCAGGCTTTAAAGGCAGAGCAGAAATCCGCAGTGGAAGAACTGGGAAACGCCAACAAGGCCGAAACTGTTCAGTTCCTGAAAGATCACCCGAATGCGGTCAAAAAAGAAACAAAAACCGGAACTTCTTCGAAATAAGGCCGCCCGCTAAACCGGAATGAGGTCAATAATATGCTCCCGTTCAGAGCGCCGGTTTCCAAAATGCAGCCGGAACCAACAGGTCAGGCGAACAGAAAACTGAAACACAGATACAGAAGACACGCCCCGCCGGCGAATTTCGAAAGCTTGTTTATCGCCCGCCAGACCGTGTCGCCACGCTTGAGGATCTCGTAATCGGTAACGAAAATTATCTCGCAGGCGCCGTTGCCTCTGTCGTCGCGGGTAACGCTGGTGTTGCGCGTGAACCGCCCGCCGCTGTGAGAGTAATTCACCAGATAGCCTTTAGCGCGGATCTGGTCCCCTATCGTGCTTCGCAGCATCTCGCGCTCGACCTCGGGATTATCGGCCAGCAGATGGCTGTTCGCGAACTCGCGCGAGTGGAAGTTGACCGTGCCGCTGTATTCATAGTAGCCCGTCCAGTCGGCATGGGAGTAACGCGGTTTCTTATAATCGCCGGACTCCAGATTATAGCCCCAGATAGTGCTGATATCCATGACATTAAGATAATCCTTCCAGTCGGCGTGTGAAATATCCAGCCATGAATTGCTGAAATTATAGGCAACGATCAGCCCATACATCTCGTACGAATAGCGGGGCGTGATCGTGTAGGTCATGTCTTTCCTGGTCACGGTGAAGGGCTGTTTTGTGGTTTCGAGCTGGACCGGCTCGGTAAGAAGCTCCGGAAGGATCTCGCTTTTTGAGGGCAAGCGGTGGACGAAAAAAAGAGAAGCGGCGTAAAAAGCGGCGCTGATAAGAAAAACGGCCGCGCCCCTGGAACGCTTAAGGCGCGCCTGCGTTCCGGTTACGTTTTGACCGTCTTCGGCCGCGGCCGCGTCCGGAGCCGGAGGGGGGCCGGCGGGCATTTCCATGATTCGCGTTTTAGACCGCGTTTCAGACGGAAGATGCGGGTTCTTATAGCACACCTCGCAGAATTCGCTGTCGGCGGAGTTGCTTGCGCCGCAATAAGGGCACTTTATATTTTCCGGTGTGTCCGCGTCCGTTCCCATTTGCTGATTATATTAAAATTACGGCCCGACATGTCCGTTCCGTTTGTCGGGCCATGTCGGGCTAGTCGCTGAAGGCCGGGGGATAGTATTACCGGTTCTGACCGCCCGCATCGGAGGCGGCAGCGTCTCCGCGAATTAAAATCTATAAGCCAGCTGCGCCCCGTTCGGATAAGGAAGCAGCGTCAGGCTGTGCTGGGCCGTCCCGCGGTCCTTTGAAGCTATCCAGGTGCCTATGGACCAGCCGATAGCGCCGCCGAGTATGACCTCCGAAAGATAATGCTTGTCGTCGTAGATCCTCGATTGGCCCACGCTCGCCGCCATGCCGTAAAGCAAAGGGGTCTGCCAGTAGCCGAAGGTGTTCCGCAGGTCTATGTCCACCGCCGAGGCCAGAGCGAAAGCGGCCGCGGTATGGCCCGAGGGGAAAGAAAAGCGGTGACGCCTGAAGGGAAGAAATTTGCTGGGCTCCTCGTGCTTATTAGGCAGCGCCCTACCGGTCATGAAACAGATAGCGGGATTAATAATGAACGCGGCGATGACGCTGGCCTCGGCGGAATCGGCCGCTATTTTGCGCATGGTCGGGCTGTTGAAAGCGAGGCCGCCCAGATAGAACCCGGAAATAATGGGGACCTGGTAACGATAATCCCCGAAACGCGTTTCGGCCAGGCTTATGTTCTTCCATGTTTCGCTGCGGTGCCTTTCATTGTACGACCGGATCTTTTCATCGTAGAAAAGAGACACAGTGGTTGCGGCCGCTACGCCGCCGGCCAGATACCATTGTCCGCTGCTCCATGCGCCAGGCTTTTTGGGCAGTTCTTTCAAGTCCTCCCAGAACTGCTTACCGTAGCCGACAGGGTCCGGTAAAGTTCTTTCAGCCGCGAAGGCGGGCAAAGCCGTCTGGAACAGGATGGCCGCTGAAAAAGAAGCGAGGCACAGTTTAGCTGGAATATTCATTATCGGACTTACTCCTGGTGCGTTAATTCAGTAGTTATACGGATAGTTTACATTATTATTTAAAAAAGATGACACTCAAAAAATGTGCAAAAAATAGTACTGGTAATAGATAAGTTCTAGCGGAACGCTATTTTATAGATGCCTGATCATCATTCCTAAAAAGGCGTTGAGCGTGCCGCCGAAGTCTCGATTACAGCCAGGAGGTAACGGCAGACCTGTGGGTTCGCGGGTCCTGCCGGGGGACTGGAACGCGAAAACAGGGTTGAGCACACCGTGCTCACCCTTCCGGACCTCAGCTTCGCCGCTAACGCAAGGCTCAGCTTCCGGTACGGTTTCGCTTATCCAGCTCCCCCGTCACCCGCTCCAAGAGGTGGCCGCCATCCTAAATAATTTAAACGACCTATAATTTATTAAATTTGTTCCCGCCCCCGCAATTTTTCCGATACTGGCTAAAGTGCGGGGCAAGCCTGGTTTATGATACATCACAATTACGCAGACAGTGTCCGTAGCAAAATATAACAACACCGTAGTCCACTCGCCCGTTGGTCGCAGTCATACTTATTTAAAACGCGTGACACGGAGTACCTGTAAAATATTCAGATAGCTGTCGAATTTTAGCGTTCCTGTTGGTGCCTCAGTCCCATCAAAAAATTAAGTATTATATCACTGGCCTGCTTCTGGTAATCTTGCTGATTAATGAGGGGTCTTTGAAATTCTTTCAAGCCTGGGAAAATTGATGAAATTTACCGTAAATAAGCTTGCATCCCGGCTCTTTTGGATCTTTCTACTGTTGACCATAGTCGTTCCCGTACTGGCTTTCTTACTGGCAATTTTTACTCAAGCCACAGGCGACTATGCCGTATTTTTTATCCCCATCTTATTCTTTTTCAATATTTACTTTTTTCCAATATATGCGCTTTTTGGTAAAACCATGTTTGAACAATCTGCCTTCGGTGTCGCCCCTAGGAATTTATATGGGGCACTGGCAGTAGTACGCTGTAAAGTTAATTCTTAATAGTCTCATAATGTCTACTGAGCTTCTCCCGAGCCTTGTCCTTCGTAAAGCCCCAGGATATCTTCGTTTTACTACGATTCCGCTTAACAGTCCAAGCATGCACCTGTTCCGCCATAACTCTCATCTTTGCAATACGCCGGTCAAGACACTGTTTGGATAAAGCAGACAGTTCTATTTCAGCCATGTTCAACCAACTGGCTTTCTTGGGTGTATAAACCATTTCAAAACGCTGCGACAGGGCGAATGCCTCCGGGGCCTTACAGGCTTCATAAAATGATGACGGATTATGTGTGTTGAGATTATCCTGTACGACAATTATTTTTTCAGCTTCCGGATATGCCGCCGCCAACCCCTTCATGAACCGCGTATAATCTTTTTTTGTCTTTCGCTCTGTGACTTTAACGATGCGCCGCCCGGCCAGAGGTTCGACCGCCATAAGCACGACGCACGTCCCGTTTCGTTTATAATGGTAGTCCTGCCGTTGAATATGCCCAGGCTTCATCGGGATCGGCATCAGCACATCCCCCAGCAACTGACAGGGACGTTCATCGAAACAGATAACGGGTCTGCGGGGATCATAGGGCCGTTCATAAATATCCAGCACTTGCTCCATTCGCCAAAGATACTCCGCAGTGACAGTTCCAATACACCATTGTTTCTTTAAGTGCGGTTTAAGTTCGTTTTTTTTAGA